>Ga0183095_10094_pt2 | contig 423817 bp, 394 predicted proteins | sample BioMet4_FD_130346 | JGI IMG/M metagenome (GOLD analysis project Ga0183095, IMG submission 130346) | Microbial communities from bioreactor (seeded with sewage sludge) at LBNL, California, USA - Biofuel metagenome 4 (v2) (version 3) | ecosystem: Engineered > Bioreactor > Anaerobic > Unclassified ...
GTGCGCCTGGCGGCGCACGTTTCTAATGGGTGCAAGACCCTAATCCGCCCGGTAGTGGGAAGGATACAGCCGAAGGCAAGGGTGTCCATCGCGAGGTGGAATCTGAAGGAAGCCGGATGCGGGGAATATACTAACCCGTGGGCAAATCTCCGGCCTGACGAACAGAAACCATATACAGGCTATCATTGAGGATAAGGCTGCTACTCAAGCTGAAGTCCAATAACTACACGGAATCAGTGATGGTAAATATGGCAGGCAAATGGAGAGAAAGAAATGTGTGGTACCCGGGGAGGTCTGCATGTACGCTCTGAAAGGGGCAAACACCGCACAAGGGAACGAGGCGGTGCTGAACGCGCAGAAGTCAGCAGAGGCCATAGTAGCCGGGAGGTGAAGGGCCGAATCAACAGGAGTCTTGAGTACGACCGGGGAAAGGAGGAAGAGCATTGAGTGCAGAAAACAATGAAAGCTGCCCACAAAGAGATAGCGCGGAACGTAAAGGGTATGTGAGAGCGCACCGCTCTTTCACCCGGATATGGAAGGAAAGAGACAGTGCACAACCGGAACTCTTGGAAAGGATACTGTACAAGGACAACTTCAACAGAGCCTATAAGAGAGTGAAGGCAAACAAGGGGGCGCCGGGCATCGACGGAATGACAGTAGAAGACGCGCTTCCCTATCTGAGGGAACATCAGCAGGAGCTAACAGACCGGATATATAAAGGAAAGTATACTCCATCCCCGGTAAGGAGAGTTGAGATCCCAAAGCCCGACGGGGGCGTGCGCAAGCTTGGCATACCGACCGTCACAGACAGAACACTTCAACAGGCAATAGCCCAACAGCTTATGCCAATCTATGAACCGCTATTCTCGGAAGGCAGCTTCGGCTACCGGCCGGGGAGAAGTGCTAAGGATGCTGTCACCAAAGTGAAGAAGTACGCAGAAGAGGGATATGTATTTGCAGTAGTCCTCGACCTGTCAAAGTACTTTGACACGCTCAACCACGAACTGCTTCTCAATCTCCTGAGAAGGAATATCAAGGACGAGCGGGTAATACAGCTGATAAAGCGTTATCTGAAAAGCGGCGTAATGGAAAACGGGGTGGTAATGCCCACAGAGGAAGGGTCGCCGCAGGGCGGAAATCTATCACCGCTTCTTGCGAACATCTACCTCAACGAGTTCGACTGGGAGTTTGCGAAGAGGGGTGTCCCGTGTATCAGATATGCGGACGACATCGTCTTACTTGCAAAAAGCAAACGAGCCTCGGAACGGCTCCTTGAGAGCAGTACCCGATATCTTGAGGAAAAGCTGAAACTGAAGGTGAATCGAGAGAAAAGCCGGACGGTCAGTGTGTTTGCAATCCGAAATTTTAAGTATCTCGGCTTCGCATTGGGAAGGAACGGCGGGGGAATCTATCTCCGGGTTCACCCGAAGTCGTGGAAGAAGTTCAAAACGAAACTGAAAGACCTTTCTTCCCGAAGGTCTGTACAGAGCATTAAAACGGCACTTGCAAGGATAAAAGTATATGCAAGGGGCTGGCTGAACTACTACGGGATAGCAAGCATAAAGAGACTAATAGAGGACATCAACGGGTGGCTGTATCACAGGATTCGTATGTGCATCTGGAAGCAGTGGAAGAAGCCAATAACCAAGTTTCGAAACCTGGTGAAAATGGGGATTCCGGAAAAGTACGCCTACATGGCGGCAAACAGCAGGAAGATGTACTGGAGAACCTCTAATACGACAACTGTCAAAAGGGCAATGAACAAAGAAAGACTGATAAACTCGGGATTTTATGACCTAACCCTTGCCTATCAGTCTTTGCACATCAACTGTTGAAAGCGCCGTGTACCGAACGGTACGCACGGTGCTGTGAGAGGACGGGAGCTAATCACTCCCTCCTACTCGATTCCGATTCTATTCAGGTATTTCTATCTTACGGCCCCACTGCGTGTTCCCGATTCCGGACCTCTGAACCAGGCGGACGCCAAGCCGTTTCGTCTCGTAACAAACCTTTTCCTCGTCTATGTTGACCAGTTTCCCTTCTTCCAGAGCCATCGCTCCATCAATCATGACAGACTTGATCGACGCCGGGGTGGACGAGTAGACCAGAGCCGTGACCGGGTCATAGGACGGGCACGAGAAAATCTCGTTCAGATCAAAGAAAATCAGGTCCGCCTTCTTGCCGGTTTCGATTGAGCCGATTTCTTTTTCCCTGCCGAGCGCCCTCGCCCCGCCCAGTGTCGCCATCTCGAGCGCCGCGGCCGCGGGAACGGTCTTGGGGTCCCGGCTCGCTACTTTATGCAGTAAAGAAGCCATCTGCAGCGTGTTCAGGAAATTCTGCGTGTCGCTGCTGGCTGAGCCGTCACATCCAAGGCTTACGGTCATGCCCTCGTCCAGGAATCTCGCGATCGGCGCCACGCCGGACGCCAGAATCATGTTAGAGAGCGGGTTATGCGATATTTTCACGTCGCGTTCTTTAAAGACCTGAATGTCCTCTTCCGTCATATTCACGCAGTGAACCCCGATAAAATCCGGGCCAAGAACGCCCAGTTTATCCAGATGCGGAATGGTTCTCTCCCCATACGTTTCCATACTGAACTCGTCGTCATTCGGTGTCTCGACGATATGGAGCGTAATGGGAATTTTCAATTCATTCGCGATACGCCGAAGCTCGCGGAAGCCATCATCCGTATGATCCCAGATGATGCCCGGCGCCGCCGCCACGCTTACGCGCGAGTGATTTCTGTATTTTTTCTCGAGAGAACGAATGCTGTCCAGAAAATCCTGTTCCGTCTCCACATAGGGAAGCGCCCGCTCCGGCGGGTATTTCGCCGCCTGCGCGAAAGAGCGTCCCAGCACGCCTCGGATACCGATATCCTCAAACGCCCTTATGACTTCCTCGTCCAGATCCGGTATCGCGTGACAGTACATATAATCCAGAATTGTCGTCGTGCCGCTGTGGATCGCTTCCGCGCAGCCACACAGCGCGGCGTAATAAATGGTTTCCTTGTCGAAATTACGCAGCGCTCTCCGGATCGAGTTATCCAGCCATCCGATCAGATCATTGTCTCTTCCGAGCCCCTTCAGCATCGTCTGAAAAAGATGCGAATGCGTGGAAATAAAACCGGGCAGGACAACGCGGCCCTTCGCGTCAATCACGCGCGCGGCCTGATATTTTCCCAGAATCTCATTGGTTCCAATATCCAGAATCCGATCGCCCTTTACCGCGATACAGGCGTTCTTAATAACATCCCGCTCCTTGTTAAGTGTCAGCAGGTAAGCGTTTTTGATAATAATACTGGCTTCCATCATTTTTATCTCCTACCAGCGAAGAAGAATTCTATGAATGCTTCGATCCTCGTTCGCTCTTTTCATTTCTTTCTCCATTTGCCGGAAATCGCCGAATACCAGATTCAGATCACTGAAATCGACAAGATTCGTCCCCAGCAGTCTTACAGACTGCCGAAAGCTTTCTTTATCATGCCGCAGAGATCCGGTCACGGTCAGCTCGCGGAAATGAATAAAATCCGCCTTAAGAGCCGGTTCCTCTTCATGTGTCGGCGCGAACATCAGGATCGTCGTGCCTATACGCGCCGCCCGCAGGCACTCATTCAGCACTTGCCCGCCGCCGGCCGTGTATACGATCCCCGCGGCTCCCACGCCATTCGTGATTTCCATGACCTGGTCCACCCAGCTTCTCTCCCGCGGGTCGACCGTCCGATCCGCTCCGAGCTTTTCGGCTGTTTTACGACGCGCCTCGCTGCGCTGGACCACAATTGTTTTCATGCCTCGTAATTTCAAAAGCTTCATGAACAGAATGCCCATAAATCCCGCGCCCATTACTACTACGGTATCGCCGGGCACCAGAACCATTCTGTTGAGCGCCCGTGTCGCGCACGCGACCGGCTCGGCTAAAGACGCGAAATGAATCGGGGCGTCCGGGTTAAATGGATACGCCTCATAGCTGTTACAGATCAAATAATCCGCGAATCCGGCAGGTCCGGAATACTCTCGATTGGACGCGGCGAAATTAGCCTCACAGAAATTGTCATAGCCTCTGCGGCAGGGCTCACACTCATTGCACCGAAGCCATTTCGCCACCGCGACCGGCATGCCTTCCTTGAAATTGGCCGAAACGCCCTTGCCCTTTTCCGCGACGCGCCCCGCGATTTCATGCCCGCCGACAAAAGGAAACGGCATGGACTCCAGCCCTTCGTATATGTACCTTTCCCAGGTACACAACCCGCAGGTTTCTACCTTAATCAACAGCTGGTTTTCTTTTAACGGCGGCAGCTCCCGCTCCACGTATTCCATCTGACCGACTCCATTGAATTGTATCTGTGTGGCTTTCATAACTTTACACCTCCAGAAGGACCTTCAGCCCTTTCTTTTCAATCATAGCGTCAAAACCAGTTTCCCAGTTTTCCAACGGCTCAATCTCCGTAATGACCGGAGAGAGATCGAGCAGGCCATCTCTCTGCAGGCTGAGCGCCTGCTCCCAGTCTTTCCATACATGGCAGAACGTCGCCTGAATACACAGTTCCTTATAAACAAGCAAATGATACGGTAAAGTGATTTCTTTGGTGGCGATCGCGATCTGCAGGATCGTTCCGCCCTTCTTCACCGCGTCCAGACAGATGTTGATTCCGCCGTTGCTGCCGCTGCACTCCACAACGATCGGGTAAAAATTACTTTCCGCCTTCTCAATCACATTCATTCCATGCTTCGCCGCGATTTCCAGGCGCTCACGATCCACCAGAGTGCCCATAATATCGACCGCGCAGCCATACGCCAGAAGCGTGAGCCCCGCGAGGATTCCCATAGGCCCCGGACCGACGATCAGAATTCTCTGTGTCGGCTGAATGTCAACTTTGTCAATCGCGTGAATAATACACGCGAGCGGCTCTGTCAGCGCCGCGGACTTCAGGTCAACGCGATCCGGAACGCGGTGAATATATTGCGGATCCACGACAATATATTCCGTAAAACCGCCCTGTTGGTCGAAACCGATGGACTTCCGCTTCGCGCACAGGTGATAACGCCCGGTTTTGCAGTACTCGCAGACGCCGCAGGTCGAGAAAGTATGCTCCGCCGTGACTTTGTCCCCCACATGATAGTCTTCGACCTCTTCGCCAACCTCACTGATCACGCCGCTGAACTCATGACCATGTATTCCCTGTGGCAGTCCTGACTCAAAGCCATTGTAAATGTGAATGTCCGAGCCACAGATGCCGCAATACGCGATTTTTATCTTTACTTTTCCGGGAACGACCGCGGGCTCCCTGACCTCCGCCATGCCGAAGTCGCCCGGTGTGTCACTGAATCGAACCAACGCTTTCATAAATGATCGACCTCCTATAATGGAATCAATTACAGTTTCGCGATAACTCTGTATGTCTCAGAGGAAATCGCCCGCTCAAAAGCGTAACCGATTTTCTCGAATGGGTATATCTCACTGATCAACGACTTGACATCGATTAATCCTTCGGACAAAATACGGGCTGACTCCTGGAAGGATTCTTTTGTCGTTGAGACGAGTCCGGTCAGATTAATTTCATCATAATGGAGTTTATTGGGATCTATGCTTAGAAGCGCTTTCGGGTAAACGCTTCCGTACACGACAAGCGTGGCGCCATTCGCGAGACAGCTTATTCCCTGCTCGATTGCTTTCGCGCCGCCCGCGGTATAGAAGGCGGCCTCCGCTCCGATTCCGTCTGTCGCTTTCTTAACAGCCGCCGCGAGATCCTCCTTCGTCGGGTCTATCACAAGATCCGCTCCGGCCGCCGCCGCGTCTTTCTTTCTTTTCTCGTCGACCTCGGACACGATGGCCCGCAGGCCGGACGCTTTCGCGACCTTCACGTGCAGAAGCCCCATCACGCCGCCGCCTATGATGACCACTGTGTCACCGGGGCGCGTATGACCTTTCTCGATACTTCTCAGTACACAGGCAAGCGGCTCCGCGAGCGTTCCTAATTCCGAAGGCATGTCCGGGTTTACTTTATAAACATTGTAGCCCTTGCAGACCATATACTCGCTTAATCCGCCCGGTCCCCATAATTTGCCGTCTTCCTGATGGTCGCCGCCATGAGCGCACATGTTGTCCATTCCGCGCTGGCAGTAATAGCACTCACCGCATCTCGTGATCGCCGCCACGACGACCTTATCACCTTTTTTGACGCCGGACTTCACATCCGCTCCCGCGTCTTCCACAATGCCACAGACCTCATGACCGCCGTTAAAAGGATATTCCTCTTTCATTCCCGTATAATAGCGCTGCTCCAGGGTGCAAAGCCCGACAGCCTCTACTTTCACAAGGACTTCGTCATTCCCCATAACCGGCATGGGGAACTCCTGTAACTCAATCGTCTTCTTCGCGGTCATAATCGCTCTTTTCATTCGGATCCTCCTCATAATATGATTGTTTATTGATTTGTGTCGGTAAAATATATTCTGTGTCGTTTATATAAGTTCTTCACGCCTTGATCCAGCTCCTGATAGAACGGGAAAATTTCCTGATATCTCGCGGCGCTTTCCGCGATCGGGCGAATCGTCTCCGCGCCATCCAGCCACTCATTCTTTATGATTGTGTACGAGTCAAAGACTCCCAGCCCCATACCGGCCAGGAAAGCGGTGCCAAGCGCGTTGTCCGCTTTCGGGGAATAACTCAGTTCCCTGTTCAAGACATCCGCGATGATCTGCCTCCACAGCTTGCAGCTACAGCCGCCGCCCATTAAGGTCAGCTGATCCAGAGGGAATTCCTTCGCCTCATATGAATCCTTCAACGCGAACGCGACTCCCTCCAGCAAGGAGCGGTAAATATGACCGATCGTGTGCGCGTTCGTGAGACCGAATAACACGCCCGTGGCCAGAGAGTCCAATTCCGGCGTTCTTTTTCCCAGAAGATGCGGCAAGGCGATAAGCCCGTCACTTCCGGGAGAGACCGCGCTCGCTTCTTCCTCCAGTCTCGGATAATCCACCGCGCGGCCCTTTAACGCGGAATCCTTGAACCAGTGGGTGATTTCCCCGCCTGTCAGCACGTTGCCGAGAAAAAGCGCCTTCCCGGTTCCGAACACGCATTCCCCGCGCGCGTCATCCAGGGACTCGCGGAGCCCCAGAAAAGTCGCCGCGGTACCCAGATAAATCAGGCCTTCCTTCCGGAGAACCGCGCCACAGCCTACAAGCGCCGTGAAAGAGTCCCCCGTTCCGCTGATGACCGGCGTGTTCTCGGCAAGTCCTGTTTCCGCGGCGGCCTGTTTCGTGACACCCCCGACAATATCGGTCGACCATACAAGCGGCGGCAGGACATCCGGGTTCAGGCCGATTCGCTCCATTCTGTCCTGTCTCCAGGAACGCGACGCGATATCATAGACGGCTCCGTAAATCGTCGCTGTGTCATGATCCACGCTGAATCTGCCTGTAAGCTTATAAGAAATAAAAGAATGCGAGTTCAGCACATAGCGGATCTTTTTATAATGATCCGGCTCGTTTTCCTTGATCCACAGCAGCTTCGGTATAATATCCTGAGACGTGAAGCCCCACCCGAACTCCTGATTCAGACGCTCGATCTGTTCGACCGCGCGATTATCCCGGTATAATATAGAAAGGCGCGTGGAATTTCCCCGCGCGTCGACCGGGCACAGATTGGGAACCATGCCGCTCGCGCATATACCGGCGATTTCCGCGGTATTGACACCGCCCGCGGACACGCACGCCGCGATTCCCGCTTTCGCTCCGGCCCACCAGGTAGATTCCGCGTTCTGCTCCACATACCCCGGGCGCCGCGCGATCGTTTCATAGGAAGCGGTATATTGAGCGATTCTGTTACCGAAAAAGTCTGTTAAAAGTGTCTTTGTACTGCTTGTGCCTATGTCTATCGCCAATAAATATTTCTTCTTCAATTCTCAATCCCTCTCATACGGATCCAGAACATTCTTCGTGGTTTCCCTTAATATCAATTCGGACGAGAACATGATGTGCTCCGCCGGCTGATCCGAGTCAAATCTTTTCAAAAGCAGCTCGGCGGCTTTCTCGCCCATTCTGTCATTATGAGGTGACAATGTTGTGAGCGGAGGGTTAAAATACGCGCTTAACGGAATATCGTCGAAGCCTATAAGCTCAATTTCCTCCGGTATTTTTACGCCATTCCTCTGGATACACCGAAGCGCTCCGGCGGCGATCATGTCGCTGAAGGCGAGAATCGCGGTTGGTCTGTCCCGCCGTTTCAGCAATCTCTCACAAGCCTCAAGGCTGACGCCCAGGTCGGTATAGTTGCCATATTCCAGAGCGTATTCCGCGTCTTCGTGATCATTAAAGAAAGCCTTTACAGCCTTCATTCGTCTCTTCGTAAGCATTCCGTCATCCTTATTCCCGCAAATGATTCCGAAGCGGCGGTTGTTTTCTTTATAAAGGAAGTCGAGCGCGTGTAAAATACCTTCGTCATCATTCACGTACACATTGGAAATCCGACTGTTCTTCTTCAGGCGTTCCGTATGGTCTATCAGAATATACGGTATCCGCAGCGCGGACAAAGTTTGCTCCGCGTCACCCGGAACCGCGATTCCGGAAACAATAACGCCATCAATTGTTCTCTGGTCAAAGTTCTCCCAGAATCCGGTTTTCTTCTCCGTCGTAAAAATCAGCAGCCGATAGCCGGCCTTCGCCAGAACTGCCTGACTGCCTTCTACCAGCTGGACAAAGAACTCATTGCGCAGATCCGGCACAATACAAGCGACCGTTTTCGTCATTCCCGTCGAAAGAGACTGAGCGGATGGGTTCGGCGTATAACCATATTCTTTAATAATCTCCTCTATCTTCACCCTCGTCGCTTCCGCCACTTTCTCCGGCTTGTTCACGCACCTGGACACCGTAGCCACGGATACATCCGCCAGTTTCGCGATTTCTCTTATATTCATATTCATCCCTCGTTAATATATGTAACCGATTACATTTTCTTCAGTATAGCACCCACCTATTTATTTGTCAATCTGAGTCCCTCTATCCCAATGCTTTTATGCGTTTTCCATAATTTTTCCTGTCTTTTTTCGCTTTATTCACTATTGTTTTTTCAAAAAAGATGGTATAAGATATTTATGTAAATAATGTAACTTGTTACATTCCGAAGGGAGCATATAATGGGTAAAATAAAGAGATTACAACGAATATTTCAGTCCGACGGCAACGCGATCATCACCGCTTTTGATCATGGAATCAATTCAGGTCCCATGCCGGGTATCAAGCATCTTGACGAGGCGCTGAAGACCGTGATCGACGCGGGCACTGACTCGGTTCTGGTCAATATCGGCATGGCGAAGAAATATGAGTCGCTGCTGGGACGCGTAGGAGTGATCACGCGCATGGACTTCCCCTGCACGGATTATATCCACGGTTCCCGTGACAGTGAGCTTTGTGTCACGGTAGAGGAAGCGATCCGCGCCGGAGCTGACGCGGTTATTTTCAGCGGCGGTCCTGATTCCGCGATGGGCGACGTTTCCCTTGAACGATGCATGACGCGCATGATTGGAACGCTTCGAAGAGAATGCGAGCGCTATGGCATGCCTCTGATCGCGGAAGTCGTTCCCGGCGGCTTCAATCCTCCTCAGGAAGCGATCAATATCGACAGTCTGAAACTGGGCGCGCGTGTCGCGGCGGAAGCCGGAGCCGACGCGCTGAAGATGCCTTATCGTCCTGGGTACGAGGAAGTAATCGAAGGCTGTGAGGGACTCCCTGTCGTAGTACTTGGCGGAGCGAAGACCAACTCTCCGGAGCAGTTCTACGCGAACATCGAGGACGCGATGAAAGCCGGCGCGCGCGGGGTCGCCATCGGCCGTAACATCTGGGGGAACGAACATCCGGACCGCGTGATCCGACTTTTGAACGATCTGGTTCACGAAAATATCGAGTTAAAAGAAGCCATGAAACGTCTTACCAATGATTAGGACGTCTTAGTCAGAAAGGGAAATATGAAAATTACAGCCTTTATCAGCAGCTCCGGTCATAACGGCAACACGGCGACCGCCGCCGGGGAGCTGCTGCGAGGCGCCGCGGAAGCCGGCGCCGATACCGATATCTGTTACCTGCTTGATTACCAGATCAAGCCATGCAGAGGATGCCGCGTCTGCGAGACCACGAACGCGTGTGTCATCCGGGACGATGACGTCGCTAAAATTCATGAGAAAATACTGGCAAGCGACGCTTATATTATAGGAACGCCAACTTATTATGGGGATATAACCGGACAATATAAACAATTTGTAGACCGCTGCTATCCTTTCGTGGATATTAAGAAAGACCCGCTGACGAAGAAAATGTCTTTTGGAAGCGTGATTCCGGTCCGCAAACCGGGAATCATGATCAACGTGGCGGGAAATCACGGCGCGAAGGTATTCGAAAGCCATCTGAAGGTCGGCTACTTCTGTTTCAACGATCTGAACGCCTATCCCTGGAAAGAAATACTGATTACGAATACTTCATGGAAAAAAGTACAGGAGCAGCCCGAAACAATGGATCGTCTTTACCGGGCGGGAAAAGCCCTCGCGGAACATTTATTATCCGGAGGAAAGGAAGATCCCGCCCGCACGAAGAAGTTCTATGATCATTTCCGGCTGCTTGAGGATATCGAGCTTCCCAGTTATGAGGAAAACATTTCCAATTCCTTAGGATACGTCTGAACAATTCTTACATGATCCAGCTCTCTTGTAAGCTTCTCTCTTGTCTCATTGAAAAGGTCCCGATCCGGAAGCGTCAAAAAATTTTCTCTACGTTATCATGTTTCCGGAAGCGGACGATAAATATATATTATATTGTACTACAAAGTACATGATTTCTCAGCGTTTTTCACGGAAGACCGCGCCTTGCAGCTCACACGCTAAACGTCTTATCATATGTTGCGTTTATATGGCTTTTTCTTTGGATTGGTTTATGTAATCTGAATAATTAATTGTTAAAAAAATAGCTATTTTTCAAGCAATTTATCCGCTTTTATTGTGTTTTGTAGTATGTATGTCTTTTTTCAATAAAACTATTGAAAATTTAAATTAAATAGTTATAATAAGATTAAGCGTTGATTCCAATATAAAATTTTACCTCTTTTAATATTCGTTGTGTACACGTTAATATTTTACGTAAATCCCGCTGAGTAATTTATCGTTTTACTTAGCTACTATAGATTGAGCGTCATATTTTATCGTAACCAAATCAATATCATAAAGAGAGGGTAACGTTATGAAAAAGATCACTATCAAAGCAGGCTCATTATTGGAACCACTCGTGTCTATCCTACTTGCTTTCCTCGTAGGCGCGCTGGTTATCGTCCTGATCGGCCAAAATCCACTATCCGCTTTTGAGCTGATGTTCAAGGGAGCGTTCGGCTCGCTGACCGGCCTTGGCAACACCATGGCCAAGACCACAGCCCTCGCTTTTACGGGCCTGAGCTACGCGTTCGCTTTCCATTGCGGGCTCGTTAACATCGGCGCTGAGGGTCAGTTCTATATGGGCGCGTTAGGTGCCACTCTTGTTGTTCTCTACATGCCCGGTCCCGGGTTTCTTGTCGTTATCGTCGCTCTTTTAGCCGGTTTTCTGACCGGGGCGATCTTCGGTTTACTGGTCGGTGTCGCGAAAGCGTTCTTCGGAGCGAACGAAGTCATCACGACCGTTATGCTGAATTACGTCGCCGCGTTGATCGTCCAATGGGCGACAGCGGGTCCGATTCAGGCGCCGAATACGACAGCGGCCGAGACCATTCTGTTCGATCAGAAGTTCTGGCTTCCCAAGGTCATTGCCGGAACGAACTTCAACATAGGCATTTTCATCCTGATCGTTTGCCTGATCTTCTTTGGTATTTTCCTATTTAAAACAAAACCCGGATTCGCGATGCGGATCGTCGGTCAGAATAAAAAGGCGGCGGCCTATTCCGGTATCAGCGTCAACCGCAATATCCTGATGTCGATGTTCATCGCCGGTGGTTTCGCCGGTCTGGGCGGCGCGGTCGAGGTATTAGGCGTGCAGCACCGTCTGCTGAAGGGTATGTCCAGTAACTACGGTTTCGACGGTATCGCCGTATCGCTTCTGGGCGGCAATCTTCCTGTTGGCATGTTCTTCGCCGCGATTCTGATGGGCGGAATGAAGAACGGCGGGAACTCCATGCAGATGTTCAGCGGTGTTCCTTCCTCCGTGGTAGATTTGATCCGCGCTCTCGTAATCGTGTTCGTTCTGCTCAACATATTGAAGCGCGTCAAAGACAAATTCGAGTTAAAGAAGAAAGAGGTGAAAATCAATGGTTAAGCTGATATGTGATGTCATTCGTTACGCGACTCCGCTTCTGTACGCTTCGCTTGGCGTATTGGTTATGGAGGTTTCCGGTATAGTCAACATGGGTGCTGAGGGACTTATGATCATCGGCTGTCTGTCAGCGGTAGCCGCCAGCTACTACACCGGAAGCGTATGGCTCGGAATGCTGATCGCGTGCGGCGTCACCCTCGTGTTCGGCATGATTTTCACGATTCTGATCCAGGAATTCATGATCAATCAAATCGTCCTCGGTGTCGCTTTTAACCTTGTCGGCTATGGTCTGACGACAACCTTGAACCGCGGGTTTTTCAATGGTCTTCACGTAGAGGACACCTTCGCGACAGATAAGATGGGCATGTCCGCGCCAGTGTATATCGGGCTCGCGCTGGTCGCGGTAATCTGGTTCTTCTTCCACAAGACGAATTTCGGTATTCAGCTGCGTTCCGTCGGCGAGGATCCCAAGGTCGTGGAAAGCGTCGGCCTGGACGTGAAGAAGCTTCGTTATATCGCGGCAATCATCGCCTCGATCCTGATTGGCGTCGGTGGCGCGTTCTTATCCACAGGCGTACTCAGCCAATTCACCGAGCAGATGACAGACGGCAGAGGTTATATCGCTCTCGCCGCGGTTACTTTTGGCAAGTACAGCCCCATCGGCACTCTGGGCGGCGTGCTGATCTTCGGAGTCGGCGAGACGATCTGCTATCGGATTCAGGCGACCGGCGGCGGCTTCGCTTACGAAATCGCCTTGATGATCCCTTATCTGCTGACAATCCTGGCGATGTGCCTTTTCTCGAGACACGCTCTGGATCCGGCTTCGCTTGGACGGCCCTACAAGAAAGGAATGTAACGTCGTCTAACCTCGCTTTAGGTAGCCAGTGGGTTAATGCCCACTTAATAACCAATAAACTATATTGAAGGGAGAAAAAGACATGAAAAGGTTAAAAAGGTTTTTGGCAATCGGTTTGGCGTTAGCTATGGGAGCTATGACACTATCAGGCTGCGGCTCGTCGTCGACGAGCAGTACAACCAGCTCGTCCGACTCCTCCACCTCCAGCTCATCCTCTTCCACCACATCAAGCAAAAAGAACCCGTCAGATTATAAGATCGCTTTGGTTCTGGCCGGTTCCTCGAAGGATGGCGGCTGGTGCCAGCTTGCGGCGGACGCTCTCGCGAACACGGCGAAGGATTACGGCTGCAAGACAAACTTCAGCGAGAATGTGGCAACGACAGACTACGAAACCACGATCAGCGGCTACGCGGATCAGGGTTATGACATCGTTGTAGCGCATGGCGCTGAGTTCCTGGACGCGTGCAAATCTGTGGCGGCTAACTATCCCAACACGCTATTTATTGTCAACAGTTCCATGGAAGGCCAGTCACCCAATGTATCCGCTGTCGACTATGATGGCTACAGGGCCGGATTTATGGTAGGTGCTACAATGGCGCTCGCTTCCAAGTCTAATAAAGTCGGCGTTGTGGAGGCCAGCGAGGAAGGCGCTTCCGCTTTATGGCTGAAAGGCACGAAGGATGGCTCGGCTTATATTAATAAAGACTGCCAGTTAGTCTCCATCAACACAGGTTCCTGGGATGACGCGAGTAAAGCGAAACAGGCAGTGGATTCCCTTTCCAGCCAGGGCGTGGATGTTGTTTCCGAGAACTGTGACGCGGCCGGCGCAGGCGCTGTTCAAGAGTGCGGTTCTTTAGGTATGCTGAACGTTGGATGGGTCGGCGATTTCAGTAAATACGGCGACGCTTGCTTCGTAAGCTTTATTCAGGATGTCACCTTAGGTACAGAAGTCGCGATTAAGAAAGCGATGGATGGCGAGCTGCAAGGCAAAGGCGAAGCATATGAAATCGGCGCGAAAGATGGCGCGATCAAGATAACGGACTACACAGGCCCGAACGCGAACGCTCTTACCGATGAGCAGAAAGCGAAAGTCAAAGATCTGTTTGACAAAGCTTCTCAGGGCGTGGACTTCAGCACATTGAAATAAGCAAGTAACCGACAATTCCCGCGGGGCTTCTGCCCCGCGGGGTTATAATAATCGTCTATATTCCAGTGCCCAGGGATGGCCGTGAGGAGGAAATATCTGATGGATTTTATTGAGATAAAAAACGCGACAAAAAGCTATCTTGGCGGCGCTGTTGTCGCTTGTGATAATGTTTCCGTAAGCTTTAAGCGCGGCGAGGTGCACACGCTGCTCGGCGAGAACGGCGCCGGCAAATCCACCTTAATGAAGCTGCTCTATGGCCTGACACCGATGGACAACGGGCAGATTCTGGTCAACGGCAAAGAAGAAATCATCGATTCCCCGAAAAAAGCGATCGCCTGCGGCATAGGAATGGTATTCCAGCACTTTATGCTGATTCCTACCCTGACCGTGGTAGAAAACATCATCCTGAGTCTTGATGACGCTCGATTGATGGCGGACACAAAAGGCGTCGCGAATCGAATCAAGGACATCGCCGAGAAATACGGCCTGGCGATCGACCCTTACGCCAAAGTCTCCACGCTGACGGTAGGTCAGCAGCAAAGAGTCGAGATCATCAAGGCTCTTTATAAGAACTGCGAGCTGATCGTGCTGGACGAGCCGACCGCGGTATTGACACCGCAGGAAACAGGTGAGCTGTTCCTGGCGATTCGAAATCTGATAAGCGAAAATAAGGCTGTTATCTTTATCAGCCATAAATTAAAAGAAGTTATGGAAATCAGCGACGTGATTACGATCCTGCATATGGGCAAGGTCGTCGGCGCCGTGACCGCGATCGACACGAACGCGAGAGAGCTCGCCAACATGATGGTAGGCCGGCCGATCAATCTGGATATCGATCTGAAGGAACAGGAGGTCGGTCCTGTCATTCTGGAAGTGAACGATCTGCATGTGAAAGAATCCACCGGCGTAGAGACCGTGAGAGGCCTTTCCTTAAAGGTGCGCGCGGGCGAGATCTACGGTGTCGCCGGCGTGGATGGCAACGGGCAGCGTGAGCTGATCTACGGGATCACGGGACTCGCGAAGAAGACCGGGCAGGTCATCATCGAGGGTGAGGACGTGTCCAACGCGACACCCAAGCAAATTCTGGACAAGAGCGTGGCGCACATTCCCGAGGATCGCCGCGGGCGCGGCCTGGTGCTGCAGATGCCGATCCGGCACAATCTGGTACTGGATACTTTTGACAACAAGATGTTCACGAAAGGATTTTTCATGGACTGGGACGCCGTGGATAAGCACGCGCGATACCTGATCGAGCATTACGACATCAAAACAACGGATTTTAATAACGATATCAACACTCTTTCCGGAGGCAATCAGCAGAAGCTGGTCGTGGCCCGGGAGCTGGATAAGAACCCGAAGCTGCTGCTGGCCGTTCACCCCACAAGAGGCGTGGACATCGGCGCTACCGAGTTCATCCACGATTCCATCGTGGCGGCGCGCGATAAAGGCTGCGCGGTGCTTCTGATCTCCACGGAGCTGGACGAGATCATGGAGCTCAGCGACCGGATCGGCGTGATCTATGAAGGCGAGATTCTGGAAGAAATGGATCGAAAAGACATTAATTACGAAAAAATCGGTCTTCTTATGGCAGGTAAAAAAGATGAGGCTGACTCGCTGACGGAAGCCAGCTGATAACAGCCTGACGAGGAGGTATTCTTAAATTGAATAAGCTGGTATTTTTTGACACTCCGAAAGAGGATTTAAAAATCCACAAAATCTACGAAAACACGGAACTGCTCAAACAAATCGCGGCGGAAAGCCCGGATCTGGGATCATTACCGGACGTGGACACGTATTACACCACTCCCGTCGTTTTCCCCGCGGCGCCCAAGGACCGCCCTTATGTCCTCTCTTCCATCGTGCTGAGCTCTGATGGCAAGATGGCTTTCAGCGATAACAAAGCGGGCCCGCTGGTAGCGAAGAACAACTTTCTGGATCCCGCCGGAGCGCTCGGCGATTTCTGGATGCTCAACATGATCCGCGCTTACTCGGACGGCGTCGTGTTCGGCGGAAACACGCTTTGCAACGAGCCGGGTATTACCTCCCACTGCTATGACCGCTCTCTGAACGCCCAACGGAACAGCGCTCTGGGAAAGAAAGAGCATCCCGCCGGCGTGTGCGTGTCCCTGGATGGAACCGACATTCCTTTTGATCACTTTATTTTTGATATTGACCCGGAGGAACGCTATAAAGTTATAATTGCCACCTCTCCGACCGGTCTTGATAATTTACGTAAGAACTCCCCGCTCAAGCATGTCGTTTACGGGCCGTTCGCTTCCGCCGAGGACGTGGATAACTGGCAGGCGCCGGATATCTACGAAAAGTTCGACGAGGTGCCGATTATCGTGACCGGAAAGGACGCTATGCCCGATATGACCTTGTTCCTGCGAATTCTGAAACGCCTTGGTATGGAGAGGATCTGTATTGAGTCCCCGACTTATACCGCGCTCCTGCTCAAGAACAAGTTCCTGGATGAGTATTTTATTGATTACTCCATGGTATTCGCCGGAGGCAAGATGACCCCGGGATATGGTATTCCCAGCAGTTACCTGGATCACGCGCACTCCAATCTGGTTTCCGTGGGAATTCATCACGCGAATTTCCTGTTCACGCGCCAGAAGCTGGTTTACGACGCGGCATGCGAGCAATCGCTGACCGGTTATAAATACTAAAATTTTAGAATTCAAAAACACGCCGCGGATAGCGTCAATGCTTCCGCGGCGCGTCTTTTTTATCTCTATAAAGCGCTGCCCGCTTTCTCTTCCACAAGATTTTTCTTCTTCCACCGCGACAAAAGCGTAAGCGCCAAAACCGCTCCGCAGGTCTCCCCGAGAACAAGGGCGGCCGCCAGTCCTTTCGCGCCAAGCAGATAATTCAGCAGGTACATGAAGGGAATGTAAAAGCCCATCTGCCGGACAATCGCGTGTATAAGCGTGTCGCGTCCGTCACCGACCGCCTGCATGCAAAAGGAAGTACTGTAATTAAGGAACTGGGACACGGAAGCCACGCAGCGAAGCCTCAGGAAAACAACCGCGTAGCCAAGCGCGATCGCCGATTCCTCGACATTGCCGACAGAGTCGCTCAAGAACACGCGGACGATTTTCGGGGCGAAAATTTCAAACAGAACGAAGCTCGCCACGGCGATCACCATGCCGCAAACGCGCGCGTTATGAATAATCTTGTTCATTCGTTTCCAGTTTCCGGCTGTATAGTTATAGGCGATAAGCGGTAGCATACCCTGACAAAGCCCGACATTAATCGCGTTCGGCAGGCGCTCGGCTTTCATTACGATACCGATCGCGGCCAGCTCCAGATCACCGTGCGAGGCCATCAGAACATTCAGGAAAATATTCGCCACGTCGAAGAGACCGGTCAGCACCGCGGAAGGCACGCCTACGGCGAAAAGATTGTTCAGCTCATCCCGTTCAATACTGACCGCGTCGCGGAAGCGGATACTCAGCGGCGAGCTCGCCGAGACTTTTTTCATGACCAGGACCAGATAGAGGCAGGCGGCGACATTGGACAAAAGCGTCGCGAGAGCCGCCCCGAATACTTCCATGCCCTTCGGCAGCAGAACGAACATAAAGAGCGGATCCAATATGATGTTTAAAATTCCGCCGCCGCTGAGCCCGATGCTCGCCTGTTTGGAATAACCGACATTACGCAGCAGATGCGCGCATGTCATGGACAGAATGACCGGCACGTTGCCCAGAATAACCACAAGCCATACATATTGCCTGGCGAAGCCGATCGTGGCGTCTGAGGCGCCCAGAAGCCTCAGAACGGGATTCATGAACAAACCGATGAGCAATGAATAGGCCAGCGCGATTCCAATCGCGGAATAGAAGCTGAACGCGCTGACCTTCTTCGCCCTGTCGCTCCGGTTAATGCCGATCAGTCTGGCGATCAGACTGCCGCCGCCGATTCCGTACAAATTCGCGAAGGAGACCGTCATCATGAAGATCGTGAACGCCAGCGTGACCGCGGCGGTTTTGTAGGCGTCGCCCGTCATGCCTATGTAAATCGTGTCCGCCATATTGTAAATCAGATTGACAAGCTGACTGATGATAGTGGGAATCGCCATCGTTGCCAGCGCCTTGGATACAGGCACCGACTCAAACAGCTGCTTCTTGGATGGAGATATGTCTTCCATGCTTTAACGCTTCTTTCTACCCGCTTGACGCGGGTGTACTCTATTATCCGAAAACATGTATATATTTTATTTTACCACTTTTTCGCTTAAAAAACCCCTAACGCGCGGTCAGCGAAAAAAATCGCCAGCCACGCGTCAGGGGAGCAGTATAAACATATAGGGAAGATATATAAACTGTCAGTTTAACAAACTATCTGCGGCTCATTACATTGCCCATCGTCAAAGCCATCAGAGCCTTGATCGTGTGCATTCTGTTCTCCGCCTCATCGTAAATCACGGACTGCGGTCCGTCCATAACCTCGCTCGTTACCTCGATATCGCGGTCAGCCGGCATGCAGTGCATGTAAATCGCGTCCTTGCTGCCAAGAGCCATTCTTCTGGAATCAACCATCCAGCCCGGGTTCTGATTGATCATCTCAACGCCGGCCTTCTCATCATCACCGACTGTCATGATCGGACCCCAGCCCTTCGCGTAGATGACATCCGCGCCTTCACACGCCTCATCCATATCATTGACAACTTCAAATTTAGACCCATAACGATCCGCGTTGCTCTTCGCCATCGCGAGCACTTCCGGTCTCAGCTCAAATCCTTTCGGATGAGCCAGCGTTACATCCATGCCAAAGCGAGGCATCAACGTAACAAGTGAGTGCGCCATAGAAAGCGGACGCATGTATTTGCCCGCGGAAGTCCATGAGATAACGAACTTGCGGCCCTTTAACTCATTGTGGAATTTCTCTTTAATGGTAAACAAATCCGCGACTGACTGCGTCGGATGCCACATATCACACTGCATATTATATACAGGAATCTTAGAATACTTCGCAAGCTCTTCCATCCACTCATGACCACCTACCAGAGTGTTACGGACGCCTACGGCGTGTCCCATACGGCCAAGTACGTTGATTGTGTCTTTCGCTGTCTCGCCATGATCGATCTGCGTCGCTTTCGGTGTCAGATAATTCGCGTGACCGCCGAGCTGCGTGATGCCGCATTCAAAAGCGTTGCGAGTACGTGTAGACTCTTCAAAGAAAAGCATGAAAACGCTCTTATTTTTCAAAATCTCTGTTTCCTGACCCAATAAATAACGCATCTTCAATTCCTGCGCTACTGTGAATAATGTTTCGAGTTCCTCATTGGTCCAGTCCTGCTCACACAGGAAATGTTTCCCCTTCATTCCAGTTTGCATAGCTTACACCTCCATAATTTTAAGATTTCCTTGAGCTCAAAAAAAGCATATCATCTAGGATTTCGGATGTCAATTGCCCAGCCCGCCGAGCTCCTCAAAAATTTTGTATAGCCCTTACAAAATTGAAAAAATAAAGTTTTTTTAAGGCCTGATACAATCTTTTAGGTACCCGGTCGAAAACCCTCTTTCGACGCGTTGACTTCGCTAATTAATCAATGTATGATTGTCGTGAAATCAAGGGAATAAGCCCTGAAAACAAGAAGAAGGAGGCACTTTTTATGAGCGGAACAAGAGAGGAAAAACTGAAGATGATTTCCGAGTATGTTGACAACTCGCGCGATGAGATTGTCAAGTTTCTGGTGGATTTCATCTCAATCAACAGCGTCACTTATAACGAAGGGAACGCGGTCCGTTTCCTGGCGGATAAGATGAAAGAATTCGGGTTCGACGAGGTCCGGATCGATCCGGTCGGCAACGTCGTCGGCAGAGTCGGTCATGGCAAAACCACGCTGCTCTATGATTCCCATATTGACACCGTAGAAGTCGGGGATCCCGCTGACTGGGGCATGGAAGACCCTCTGAAGGCGGAAATCATTGATGGCGTGATTCGCGGCCGCGGCGCGGTGGACGACAAAGGTTGTCTGTCCGGAATCACATTCGCCGGTAAAGCGATCAAGGCTTTGGGTCTGGAAGACGATTTCACGCTCTGGGTATCCGGTTCCATCTCCGAAGAGGACGTGGAAGGCTCCTGTGTCAAGGCCATGACCGAGGAAAATCTTGACATCAAACCGGACTTTATCCTTGTGGCGGAGTCCAGCACAAACCGCCTTATGCGCGGTCATAAAGGACGCGCCCTGATCCGTATTACCGTTCCCGGCAAATCCGCTCACGCTTCCGCGGCGTGGCGCGGCGACAACGCCCTGATCAAGGCTCTTCCCATTATTGAAAGTATTGATAAGTACAACGACTTCGTTGAGGATCCTTTCCTTGGAAAAGGCACTATCGAGGTCACGAAGGTCGACTGTAAAACGCCTTCCCTGAACACAATTCCGGGAGAGGCCGTCATCACATGCGACCGCCGTATTTCCCGCGGAGAAAGCATTGAGGATCTTTTGAATGAGATCAAGCCCTTCTATGAGAAAATTCCCGGTGTCAAAGCCGATATCGACAACGAGAGCGTCACGACATACACCGGCTACAAGATCAACGCGGTCGATTACTTCCCTTCATGGGTAATGCCTGAGGATGACCCTTATATTCAGGCCGGAGCGGCCGCTTACGAAGGTCTGTTCGGCAAAAAACCGGTCATCACCAAATGGGATTTCTGCACGAACGCGACACACCTTTGCGGCAGAATGGGAATCCCCGCGATGGGATATGGCCCCGGCGACGAAACGCTCTGCCACGGCACACAGGATAAGGTGCCCATTGACGAGCTTCTGGACGCGATCAAGTTCTATACCGCTCTTCCCCTTTTCGCTGAGGAACTGAAGAAATAACCGAGACAAATAAACACGCCGCGAAATGACGTTCACAGGCCATTTCGCGGCGTTTTTATTGATAACCGTTTCGACATTATATAGCGGAAAAGCCTCCGTCATCCATGATGATACTGCCGGCCATATTGCTCGCCTCATCGCTTGACGCGAACAGGATCACGTTCGCGATCTCGCGCGGCTCCGCGTATCGTCCGACCGGAAAACGTTTGGTAAACTCATCCACCTGCTCCGGAGAATCCCCGTTGTTCATCATATCGGTATTGGTCGCGCCGGGGCATACGCAGTTAACAATGACGCCTCGCTCCGAATAATCCGCCGCCAGGCTTCTCGTAAGCTGAACCACAGCGCCTTTTGTCGAAGCGTACGCGTGAAGGTTATTGGCGCCGCAAAAAGCGGCTGTCGAGCCGATATTAACGATATGACCGGAACGCGCCTTCAACATTCCCGGAAGAAACGCGCGGCACATCAGGAAGGTAGCTTTTACGTTCACGTTAAAAATCGCGTCCCACTCCTCGACCGTCATGTCCAGAATCGTTTTGTTGATAATGATTCCGGCGCAGTTGATCAAAATGTCAATACGCGGAAAACGTTCCAGAATCTCCGCGCCAAGCGACTCAATGGAATCCGGTTTCTGGAAATCACAAGCGAAAAAAGCGCAGGAACCTTTGGCCGAAACCGCGTACCGCTCAAGCTCTTTTCCCTTTTCCTGATTTCTGGCGACCGCGATCACGTTCCCTCCCGCGTCGATATACCGGCGGGCTGTTTCCCAGCCGATGCCGGCCGTCGCGCCGGTAACGACAATATTTCTGTCAGTAAAATCCGCTATAAAGTTCATATGGCGCTCCTTTCTATTCCATTCCGGAGAAAAATGACAGCGCGTTATCAAAGAACATCTTCCGGATCACCGTGTCCGCGATTCCTTCCTTGGAAAAATATTCCGCGAGAGAAGCGTACTTCTCTGTCGAGTCGAGTGTCGGGTCAATCGTCAGACCGCACATACTGGCGCCGTCAAAATCACTGCCGCAGGCGATGACATTCTCGCCGCCCAGCTCCAGCATTCTGTACACGTGACGAAGGACCGCTTCCCTGTTCGCTTCCTTCTCGTTATCAGCTAGAATCGGCGCGACCAGATTAATTCCGACAAGACCGCCTCTTCTGACGATTTCAGTAAACTGAGGCTCCGTCAGATTCCGCCTGTGCGAACAGACAGAACGCAAATTCGAATGCGTGGCGATAAATGGCTTTACGGCGAAGGTACAGAGCTCGTCAAAGCTTTTATCGTTCATATGCGACACATCGACAACTATTTTATTCCGCTCCAGCTCCGCCACGGCCTTACGTCCGAATTCCGAGAACCCCTGATCCGTATCGTGACCGGAAGCCAGCTCATTGGCGCCGTTCCAGACGATTGTGAACATCTTCACGCCGCGTTCCTTCAGATAAGCGACACGCCCTAAATCGCCTGCCAGGACCGATCCGTTCTCCACGGACAGGAACAGCGCGCACTTCCCTTCCGCGTTGATCCTCGCGATATCCGAGGCTTTAAACGCCTGCTCCGCCGGGCTGTCCTGACATTTGGTTAAATACTTAAAATAATAATAATAACGATCAAAATACTCGATTGCCGCCGCGCCGCGTACCTCATCCGGCAAAAACACCGCCAGTGTCTGGCACATTCTGGTAAAATCCGCCCGCTTCCGCAGAGAAAACTGATTCTCGTTATGAATGAAATCCTCTCTATTATCCGCGAGAAGCAGAATACTGTCACAATGAAGATCAAATAATTCCATTTCCTGATAGCCTCTTTCCTAGTTGGTTTCTTTTAATTTTCTGAACAGGAACTTACCCGTGGGCGTGTCATCTTTTACATACCCGTTTATAACGACCCACTCTCCCCGGAGGAACACCTGCTCCACCTTCCAGTTCACGCGGATTCCTTCATAAGGCGTGTAATCGCAGTTCTGGTACTGCGTGGCGGCGCTGATCGTGTGAACATGGTCCGGGTTAATAACAACGATATCCGCGTCGCTTCCTTCGGCAAGAACGCCTTTTTCCGGATAAAGCCCGAAAATCCGCGCCGGATTCTCCGCTGTGTATTTCACGAGATCCGGGAGTGTCAGCCCTTGCTCGGTCCCGAAATGATACATCAGCTCAATCCGATTCTCCACGCCGGGAACGCCATGCGGAATTTTGGTGAAATCGCGCAGGCCTCTGTCTTTCTGCCCTTTCATGTTAAAGGAACAATGATCCGTCGAAATTACGTCCAGCTTATGCCCCAGAAGTCCCTTCCACAAAGCCTTCTGGTCCTTCAGCTTGCGAAGCGGCGGAGACATGACATACTTCGCGCCGCAGAGCCCCATAAGCTCATATTTAAAATCATTGAACAGCAGATAATGCGGGCACGTCTCCGCGAATACCGTCTGCCCTTTGCTTCTGGCCCTTGAAATAACATCCAGACTTTCTTTCGCGCTGACATGAACTATATAGACCGGCGTTCCCACCAGCGCCGCGATATCGATCACGCGGGAAACCGCTTCTTTCTCGACAAGATTCGGCCTCGCTATCGCGTGGCTCATGATCTGACCCGGCGCGGTTTCCTTCAGATCGCGGATTCTGCTGTCGATCAGGTCACCATTCTCGCAGTGCACAAGTAAAAGGCCGCCCGCGTCGTGAATTTTGCCCATCAGGTAGTAAAGCTCGCTGTCCTCAACGCCAATGCTGTCTTTATAAGTGAGATACGCCTTGAACGACGTAATGCCCTTCTCCAGCATCGCGTCGATTTCCTCTCCCATTTCCGCGTCCCAATGCGTGACCGTCATATGGAAACCATAGTCACAGAAGCAGCGGTGATCCGCCTTCCGGTGCCAGTTGTTCAGTCCCTGTAATAAAGATTCCCCGATCTGCGGCTCCGCGAAATCGATGATCGACGTCGTTCCGCCGGCTAAAGCCGCCCGCGTTCCGGTATAAAAATCATCCGCGGTCTTCATGCCATCCGCCGCCGGCATATCAAAATGCGTGTGGTTGTCAATTCCGCCCGGCAAAACATAACGGCCGCGGGCGTCTAAAACTTCTTCGTCTTCTTCCGGTTCCAGGCTGTACGCGATCTGATCGATCTTCTCGCCGCGTATCCGGATATCCGCCCGAAACGCCCCCTCGCCTGTTACAACCATGCCTCCGCTGATAATCATCGAGAATCTCTCCTTTCTTAAAAACAGCGCGAATGAAGCGACCTTTACCGCAAAAGTCGCCAAATCCACGCTATGGTAATAATACATGTCCGAGGTAATAAAAAAAGAGTCTGTCACGCTTTGTAAAAGGTCACCAAACTCTCTCGAACTCACTTCGAACCTATTCAGTTTGCTATATTATACCAAAACGAAAGGAATTCGTCAATGACAAGCCCTGTATCCGAACATTAATACTGCCGTCGGCGAAGCGCCGGCGGCAGTACGATCCTGTAACTTTTTATACGCGATCAAAACTTCGCGTCATGCATCCATACGTACCTCTCATCCTCGCAGCGGTCTGTCTGCAGCCAGGGATTCCCATCCAGATGGCGAATCATCCAGCAGGTATACATCTGGAACCCGGGAGCCACGGACTGCGGGTGAAGCCGTCCGCCCGGAATCGCCGAAAAGCTGTTGTCAACGCTCTTAAATACATCATCGCCCACGAAGCTCGCGCCGAACCCTTCCGGACGGTCAAATTTAAAATAATAAAGCTCCGGCTGCGGATGCTGATGAGGCAGATAGCCGGACCAGTTTCCGCGGTCATTCAGAACCTCGCCAAGCACCATATTGGAATACGGAGCGATATCATGATCAAAAATCGTGTTTACGCGGCGTTTCGCGACATTACCGAATTTACCGACGCAGGAATACCCCCACGGCGCGTCTTCCGGGTGATAAAGCTTACCCGCGAACTCCGTGTTGTTCTTCGTACACTGAACAAGAATTTCGGAATCCGCTTCCGCGCTGACCGTAATCTTCTTACCCGAGCAGACATGAACCGCGTACGGGCCCTCTGTGAAAACATCTTTTCTGGAGCAGGTCTCTGTCTTGTCGTCCCACCCGAACGTGATCTTTCCGGACAGGAGCAGGGCGGCGACTTCCTCGCCCTGACGGCAGAACTCGCGCGTCTCGCCCGCTTTCATACGGTAAACGCGAACATCCATCAACATCTGACTGTACTCATTGTCATATGTTGACAAAATTTCTTCGCCGTTCTTGTCAAAATCAGGATAACCAAACAATTTCATTTTAATTTCCCCTTTCTGATTCATCCGCGACCGATGCCGTAATTAGCATCCTCTGTTCTGATAGTATACCTTTCGAGCCGCGTATTCAAGTCAACCTGTCAGTGAACGCCATTTGAACGCGTTTCGCGCGCCACAGCGGCGCGCCCATGATACACAAAGACTTATAAATTCTTTTCAAAAAACTCTTTTAAAGTGGCGTAATCCTGTTCCTCATCCTCGCCGCTCAGCTCCACCGTGACTTCCATACCCTGGGTAACACCCATACCCATCACGGCCATCAGTCTGGTCGCGTCCGCTTCCTTCTTACCGGCGCGGATCGTCACATGGCTTGTCAGCGCTTTAGCCGCTTTAACAAGCTGTCCCGCCGGTCTCGCGTGAATTCCCACCGGATCCGTTATTGTGTATTTAAATTCTTTCATCTCATTTCCTCCAAACGCTAACGCGCGTCCACGTTTCTGGTCGCCACGATATCCACGCCGGTTCCGGCCGCGTTACTCGCCACAATGTCACCGACGCGCGCGGGAGCCGTTACGCGGACTTTATTGATTTCTTTCATTACTTCAAAAATTTTGCTCTTGGGAATATCCTTCAACGTTTTTACCGGCAGGCGATTCCTGCTTCCGTTTACCACGATCACCGTACTCGTCACGATTCTGGTCGGGTTCGTGACTTCCTTCCTGGCGTACGCGTCTCCGCGCGGGCAGGTGTTTCCGGATACCGCCGCGACCTCTCCGCCTTCCATTTCCACGCTTAGCTGACAGCCAATCGGGCAGCCGATACAAATCAGTTCTTTTTTCTCCATCGCTCTTCGCCCTCCGCTATTCGCTCTCAATTTTAATCGTTATCGTTTTAAGGTCCGGGTAAGACGCGATCTTCGACTTCCGCAGAATGACCTGTTCCATCTCGCCCGGCGCCAGTATTCTCTTTTTTATGTGACTGACGCGCTCATCGTCAAAATAAACGCTTACGTATGAGTTTTTATAAACATCACCCACGCGGAAGCGGACGACCATATTTTCTTCCATACGATCCGCGTGGACAACAGACGGCACGGTATAGCGGGCGCCTTCGACCGCCCGAAGCTCAACAGCCCGTCCTTCCGATGACGTCCGGCATCCTTCCGAGACAAAACGCGCCGCGTTTTCCCCGGCTCTTGTCGCTTCCTCGGAAACGTAATCCACAAGATCATGCACATGCAGTACATTACCGCACGCGAAAACGCCCGGAATACTCGTTTCCAGACTCTCGTTCACTACCGGCCCGTTCGTGACATTGCTGAGCGAAACACCCGCGGAGCGGGAAAGCTCGTTCTCCGGAATCAGGCCGCAGGAAAGCAAAAGCGTGTCACAGGTATATCTCTCTTCCGTTCCCGGAATAGGACGGCGGTCCGGCCCGACTTTCGCGATCGTACAGGCCGATATATGCTCTTTCCCTTCAATATCAATAATCGTGTGAGACAATTTAAGCGGAATGCCGAAATCATCCAGGCACTGAACAATGTTTCTCTTCAGTCCTCCTGAATAAGGAAGAAGCTCCGCTACCACCTTGACTTTAGCGCCCTCCAGGGTCATTCGTCTCGCCATGATCAGTCCGATATCTCCCGAGCCGAGAATCACGACTTCGCGACCGGGCATATAGCCTTCTATATTGACCAGACGCTGCGCGGTGCCCGCCGAGAAAATACCGGCCGGGCGATACCCCGGGATATTCAACGCCCCGCGCGGGCGCTCCCGGCATCCCATCGCCAGGATGACCGCCTTCGCCGGAATATGAAACAGGCCGTCCGTTCTATTCATCGCTGTCACGGTCCGATCCGGCGCGATATCCATGACCATCGTGTTCAGCTTATAATCGATTCCCAGGCTGTAAACTTCCTCGATGAATCTCCAGGCGTATTCCGGCCCTGTCAGCTCCTCCTTGAAGGTATGAAGCCCGAAGCCATTGTGAATACACTGATTCAGGATACCGCCCAGCTCCTGATCTCTTTCCAGGATGAGAATTTTATCGTTCCCCGCCTTTTTCGCCGCCGCCGCGGCCGCCAGTCCCGCGGGACCGCCGCCGATAATTACAATGTCGTATTCCTTCATTCGTTGGCCGCCCCTTTCGTGTGTTCCAGAACAATATTCGATATGCCGCCGCTTTTCGTAACTTCTTCCAGCGGAAGGCCAAGCTCCCGATTAATAATTTCCATTACGCGGGGACCGCAGAAGCCCTGCTGGCATCTTCCCATTCCGGCCCTTGTACGGCGTTTTACGCCATCCAGAGAACGCGCGCCGAGCGGACGGTGAATCGCGTCCATGATTTCTCCTTCCGAAATGGACTCACAGCGGCAGATAATCTGTCCATATGCCGGTTTCTCACTAATCAGCTCGTTTCTTTCTTCCTCGGTAAGCGCGGCGGGATTCAATATATCCTTACGTTTGGCGATCCAGTTTTCTTTGGGCGAGAGACCCAGTTTATCCCGCAGCAGGTTTCCAATGTATTCGCCGATTGCCGGACTTGAGGTCAGACCCGGCGACTCAATTCCCGAACAGTCGATAAAGCCGGGCGCGTCCTTCGCTTCCCCGAGAATGAACTCATGACGATCCTCATGAGGACGCAGACCCGCGAAACTTGTGATCACGTCTCTTTTCGGCAGGCCGTCCACATACTGGTCCGCTTTCGCGAGCAGCTCGTCGATTCCTTCCTGTGTCGTCGCCGTCGCTTCCTTATCCTCGACATCGATCGCCGTGGGCCCGACAATAATATTTCCGTGAATCGTCGGCGCTACCAGGACACCTTTACCATATTTAGTCGGCTGCGGAAAAATCGTGTGGGACACAAAAGATCCGTCTTTTTTGTCGAGTAGATTGTAATCCCCGCGCCGCGGCGTTATATGAATCTTATCAGCGCTTACCATGTTATGGAGCTCATCCGCGTGGCATCCGGCCGCGTTAATGACGGTTTTCGTCAAATATTCCCCATTGTTGGTACGAATACGCCAGACACCGTCCTCTCTCCGGCTAAGTTTCTCCGCCGCGGTGTTAAAGCTGAAATCCACGCCGTTCACGCTGGCGTTTTCCGCCATGGCGATCGTCAGTTTAAAGGGACAGATGATACCGGCTGATTTGGCGTGTAAAACCAGGACCGCGTCCTTGGTCAGATTCGGCTCGATCGCTCTCGCTTCGTCGCCGCTTATAATTTCCATATCCGGAACGCCGTTCTCGATACCGCGATCGTACAATTCCTGAATTCCGGCCTTTTCTCCCTCGTGAATACACACAACAAAGGATCCATTCCGTTTAAAAGGAATGTCGAGATCCTCGCAAAGTTCTGTCATCATTTCGTTGCCGCGGACATTCATCTTCGCCATCATGGAACCGGGCGCGCAGTCATAGCCCGCGTGAATAATCGCGCTGTTCGCCTTGGAGCAGCCCGAGCATACATCCTCTCCTTTCTCCAGCACGCGAATCTCCGCGTTATAGCGGGACAACTCTCTCGCGACCGCGCAGCCGGTCACGCCCGCTCCTATTACTATAGCGTCATAAATCATTATTTCTCCTCTTTCATAGCGAAAACTTTCATCGCCTCCAGCACGTTCTCCTTCATGGCTTTCTCCGCCGCGAGACGTATGGAGGAATAAAAAGCAGGCTCTTCGGGTTTCAGGTCTTTCAGATACTCGTCGGCCGCCGCGCCGCCCGCTTTATCCATATACGTAAAATAATTGATTTTGCGGACGCCCGCGCGGATGGAATCACGGTAGCCTTCCGAGCTGACACCGGAGCCGCCGTGCATCACGACCGGCAGATTATCCGTGTTCCGGCGTACCTGTCTCACAATATCAAAATTCAGTTTCGGTTTCGTCAGATAAAGTCCATGTGTCGTGCCAAAAGAACAGGCGATCGCGTCAATGCCGGTCCGTTTGACGAATTCCCCCGCGAGCGCCGGATCCGTGTAGATCTTGGTATCGTCGTCAACAGAAGTGCCTTCGCCAAACTCGCGCTCTCCCATGCTTCCAAGCTCCGCCTCGACATTCGCGCCATAGGACTTCGCGAGCGCCACAACTTGTTTCGTAATTCGGATATTATCCTCAAAAGGCAGCGTTGACCCATCGAACATGCACGAGGTAAAACCCATTTTAAGCGCTTCCTCAATATATTCCACTGTTTCACCATGATCCAGGTGAACACACACGGGAACCGCCGCTCTCCTCGCCTCGTCTACCATGATGGGGCCGATAATGGACAGGGGAATCAGCGGCTCATGACACTGCGCCATCTGAACAATCACAGGAACCTTTAACTCTTCCGCCGCGGTAATGACCGCGCGCAGGCTTTCCAGATTCGGCGTGTTAAAAGAGCCGATCGCGATTTCCTTTTCTTCCGCGTAATTCAGGACATTCTCAAGTGAAGTTAGCATATACACTCTCCTTTATTATTCTTTGCCGCGCTGACAAATATCTCCCAGTTCCCTGAGCGTGTCCAGCGCGATCTGATAGGATTTCCGAAACGCGTAGCTGGACGAGCGGATCGGACTGGTGACCAACGGGATCTCACTTCGGCCGCCGCCGCGCGTCCGAAGCAGAATTCCCATCTTTTTTATTGTTACGCTGTTCTTCTTGTCTTCCGCCATCGCCGCCAGTTCTTCCGGCGCGCGCGGGGGCTCGGTTATCAGTTTAAAAGCGTCCAGATCCTCGAAGCGGAATATCCGGGGACGCCTGTACTCGCCTGTGACCCGCGTATTGCTCATAACGCAGAATTTCCGGCGCGTCTCATCGATCAAAAGAACATTGTCCACTTTAGCCGTGATCTGGAAGCCATCGTCGCCCAGATCGATCGGGGCGGCGTTCTGATCGTAAATCGCCCGCAGCTCCGACAGACTTTTTTGAATAATAGTGGACGTGAAATTATTACTCACAATCTGGTAACAGCGCTTGCATATTTTCCCATCCTGGCAGTGAAACGCTTTTAAACCGATTTTGCCTCCGCAGATATCACAGGTCCTGGACATAAGCTCTCCTTCTCGTTAATCCGAAATCTTTAATATTACCTTATAAGTGTCCGGACGGGACGCGACCTTCATCGCCTCGTCGAAATCATGATAATCATACACCGCTTCCGTAATCGGCGTAGGATCAAAAAGCCCTTTATTCAGGAGCTGTACCGCCTGCCAGAATGTCTTGACGGAACCATTCTGCGCGCCGGTAATGGTCTTTTGCGTAGAATGAATCTTGCCCAGGTCGACTTCCACCGGTTTATTCGGGTGAAGGGACGAGAACATGACGATCGTGCCGCAGACCGCCGCGCAATCGATCGCCTGAGCGGCTAAAGCGGGAACAGCTGTCGTATCGAAAACGACCTTGGCTCCGAGGCCGCCCGTTATTTCGCGGACTTTTTCCACGACGTCACAGGACATAGGGTCAATGGCGATCGAAGCTCCCAGCTGAAGCGCTTTGTTTCTCCGCTCCTCCATCGGCTCGGAAAGAATGACACGGGCGCCTCGCTTCTGGGCGAGCATGACATGAAGCATTCCCATCGTTCCGCCGCCTATGACCAACACGTCGTCCCCGAACTCAATATCCGTCCGGCTGATGGAGTTCAGCGCGCAGGCCACCGGCTCCACAAACGCCAGCTTCTCGTATGGCGTGTCGTCGTTACAGATGTATAAATCCGCGCTTTTCGCCGTTATATATTGCGCGAATCCCATGAACCCCGAAATACCATCCGGGTTCTGGTAACAGGTCGTCCCGGCGAAATCAGGGCAGACATTCTCAAATCCGTTTTTACAATAATAGCACTCATTACAATTGTCAATAATATAACTGACTACTTTCTGTCCTTTATGAAAACGCTTTGTATTAACCGCGTCTCCTATCTCCACAATCTCACCGGCGTACTCATGGCCGCCGATCCTGGGATAGCTGAAATTACAGTCTCCGTTAAAATCGCGCACATCATTCACGCAGATTCCCGACGCCCGGACGCGGATCAGGACCTCATCCTCTTTAGGGACAGGAGTCGGAATTTCTGTAAGCCTGACATCACCCGGTTTACTCATTACTAAAGCCAGCATCGCTTTTCTCCTTTCTCAAAAAGATTGCCGCGTTAGAGATAAACGCGGCAGTCTTTTTATAACCAATGTTTTACGCGACAAGAATATTTAAGTAACCGCCTATGATTCCCACAACAACGATCAGAAGAATAATCTTGATCGAGGTCCATTTCTTTTGCATCAGCCCATAGATACCGAGCGTAGCGCCAAGCGGCAGGATGTTCGGCAATATCGCGTCGAACAGGCTTTTCTGCAGGTTAAAGTCTGAACCTGAGGAAGAAATAACAATACCGCATTTTACTTTTACGTAGTTAACGATCAGACCGCCCATTACCATGCAGCCCATAATGGACGCGCCGTTAAGCAGCTTCGATAGGGTTCCCTTTTCCAGGAAATCCATAATCGCGTCACCGCCGGATCGGTAGCCGAACATAAAGTTCGAAACAGAAAAGATATAAGTGATCAGCAGCATCGCTACCGCGTAGATCACGGCGCCCCATACGTTTCCGTTTCCGGAACGCGTGATATCGATACACAGCGCCAGCAGAATCGGGATCAGAACGCCCTGCCAGATCGTGTCACCGATACCGGCGAGAGGGCCCATCAAAGATGTCTTGATGTTGGTAATGAACTCATTGGGAATGTCCGCGCCCATGGCCTTGTCTTCCTCGAGGGAAATCGCGAGGCCCAGGATACAGGAACCGAACTCCGGATGGACATTGAAGAATTCCATCTCACGCGTCATTACGTCGATTTGTTTCTCTTTGTTGTCCGGATACAGGTACTTCACTACCGGGAGAAATGTGTGGCCGCACGCCATACCCATCATTCTCTCGTAATTATAACAGGTCTGAACCCAAGTCTCCCAGATCATCGCGGCCCGGAACAGCGCTTTGTGAGGGATCAGCCTTTTCTTGTCTTCAACATTCTTCTTTGCCATGAATCTTCAACCTCTCCTTTCACTCTTCATCAGGGTCATAATTCGGATTGCCGGCGATTGCCGCGCTTCCGCCTCCGGCTAAAGCCGCCGCGGGAGTTCCGATTTTGCCGGTTACCTGGGTATAGACTACAGCGGCGATCAGGCCGATAATACCTTGCTCGATCAGCGTCATGCCGGATACTGTCGCGATCATGAAACCAAGGAACAGGAATATACGCGCCTCACCCTTGAAGATGTACTGAAGGGTAATCGCGATTCCAAGCGCCGGCATCAAACCGCCGATAACCTGGAAAATCTGAAGCGGTTTACCCGCCATTAAGGTAATAAAGGACTGAATGTACTCCGCGCCGAATTTAGCCGCGAGCGCGCAGGGGATAATACAAATAATCGCGGAAAAGATCTGTGGCAGAATAACATTGGAAAGATAAAGGCGATTGAACTTGCCTTCCGCTACCCAGCGGTCGCCCATATGAACGAACACGGAGTCGATCGTCATACGCAGATACCATACGATCGTACCGAGAATTCCGATGGGAACGGCGATCGCGAGAGCTGTCTCCGCGTCAAGATGACCTGTGATCGCGTAAGCGGTTCCGAGAACGCCAGCTAAAGCCATATCAGTCGGCATCGAGCCGCCAGCGGAAATAAATCCAAGATAAACAAGGTTGATCGTGCCGCCGACAACGGCTCCTGTTACCGGGTGACCCAGGATCATGCCTGTGATCAATCCACATACCAGCGGTCTCTGCAGTGTCCATAAACCAACAAATGGCAGATTCGCTTCGCCGAGCCAATATACTATGCCCAGGAGAACTGCTGTAATTATTAACATACCTTGACTTCCTTTCTGTTCTTTGCTGTTATTTTTTAATTTCGTCATACCGATAAGCGGTATGAAATCATCTCTTAAAGCCCGAAATTCTCTTTGGCTTTTTTCAGGGCGTCATCAATCTCGATGACCTTTTGCTCCGGAACAAGCTGGTAATATACCCGGACGCCCGCGTTTTTCATGGCGTCACAAGCGCTTACTTCCTTGGGGTCGAGCGCGACATTGTTGATAAAAGGCTGACGTTCGCCGCGGATACCCGCTCCTCCGAGATTGACTTCCTTAATCGGAACACCCGCCTGAATCAGACGCTGATACGTAACCGGTGATTTCGCCAGCAGCAAAATCCGCTCACCGGGCACGCCCTCAACCATTAGCTTTTCAGACGCCTTCGCGACATCGTACACAATCACCTTCGTGCCGGCCGGCGCCAGCGCTTTCACGATACGCACATTAAAAGTATCGGCCGCCACCTCGTCATCGATAATCATGATTCTGGTCGCCCTGGTGTTCGGTGTCCAGGCAGTAACCACTTCACCGTGAATCAGACGGTCATCCACCCTCGCTAAAACGACATTTCTCATAGATCCTCCTCTCCTTCCTCATTCGAAGCCAGAAGTATTTTTCTGACATCGGCAAAACTATCCGCGGCCGCTTCCATCGCGGCGTCAGATACACTTTGTGTCGTCGAGCTTTCATCATCACGCTCGACAATCGCGTTCATCAGCATAGCCAGATTAATTCCCGTAACGTGATACAAATCGTAGTTACGCGTCAGGGAAACCACCGCGTTGAACGGCGAGCCATGCATGAGTTCCGTCATAAAAACAATATTCCCGGGACCATAGGTTTTAATTTCTTCCTCAAGCTTCTCTGTCAGACTGGTAATCGGTTGTTCCGGAAGCAGCGAATACGCGGCAATATTTTCCTGAGGTCCCAGAAGCATCTGTACCGTATTCAGCATTCCTTTTGACTGTTCTCCGTGAGAAGCGAGCACAATCCTGACTTTCGGCTGTTTCATTTCGAGAATCTCCTTTCCATATTATCAAACCGTTCCGCGGCCTCGCGCTGTATCACAACCTGTCTGGCCAGATCCCGCTCCTTCTCCTGCCGTTTCCGGATTTGGTTTCTTTTCCGGCAGCGTATAATATTGGGATTAAAAATGCTGCCTTTTTCCATATTGATTTGAACATCCACAAAATCTTCTCCGTTGATCATCGCCGCGTATCGGGTGAATTCCTCACCGTCGTCCGGGTCTATACTCATGGAAAAGGTCTTATCCTTCGAGCGGAAGGTCGCGGTGTACATAATGACCGTGCCGCTTTCACCGCAGTCGTCCAGCTCATCAAGCGGTATAATCACGCTTCTCTTGATACCCGGAAGCCCGCAGGCGGTAAAAACCCTCTGATCCGTCAAAACAACTACGCCGGGATAGCTGTCCCGCGGCGTTTTAATATTCGCGATGACCGCCGTCAGAACGTTTTCGTTCTCCAGCAGCAGCTTGTCCGCGTATTTCACGGACAGACGGTTAAGAAAAAGCGCTTTCCCTCCGCGCGATTTCTCGATCGCTTCACTTACTGTCATACCTTCGACCTCCTTCAGCCTTTCTCTTATACCATATGTACGGCAATATCGTAAAGTGAATCATACACGCATGTAGGTCGTACATCCGATTCCTCCAGTGTATGCCTGTTGGCCTCTCCGGTCAGAACCAGAAAACCTTTCGCGCCATTGTTGACCCCGGTCGCCACGTCCGTATACAGCCGGTCTCCCACAAACACAATGTTCTCCAGCTTCGTTCCCGTGATTTTCAGAATCATGTCCACCGTTTCCTTAAACGGTTTCCCCAGGAATCTCGGCTTCCTGCCCGCGGACGCCTCGATCAGCGCGCACATGGCGCCGCAATCCGGCATATAACCTGTTTCCGTAGGGCAGTTGATATCCATATGTGTCGCGATAAACGGAACGCCATCTCTTACAAAATTGCAAATCTTTTCCATCTTCGCGTAATCCATAGTCGTGTCAAAGCTCTGAATCGCGACGTCCGGAGCGTCTTCCGTCAGCCGGATACCGGCCTTTATGAAGCTCTCCTCCAGAAGCGGTGTCCCGTTCAGATAAACCTTAAGTCCCGGGTAAACGCTTTTGAGATACTCGATCGTCACGTCACCGGCTGTCACGATATCGCTTTCTTCTACGGATAATCCCATTCTTTTCAGCCTTTTCTGATAAAAAGAGGAGGTCCGGGACGCGTTGTTCGTGAAAAATATAAATCTTCTTCCGGTTTTTTTTACTTTTTCTATGAAATCCAGGGAGCCCGGAATGATATTCTCTCCCAGATAAAAGGTACCATCCATGTCAAGGACAAATAATTCCACATTCTCGAGCGCCTCTCGTTTCAGTTCTTCCGTTTCCAGCGCTTTTTCCTGAGCCATTCTCATCCTCCTGCCTGTGTGTTCAGTTTATCTTGCCTTCAGAACCGCGTCGTAAAAGTCATAATACTTGATCAGCCGCATGAAGGTCAATCGTTTTCGTACATAAGGAGAAATCTTCGCGGAAAGTTCCCTCATAGAATCATCCAGTCCAAGGTCCTCTAATGTTTTGACGCCCTTGACCGTGTCGATCATATGTCCCAAATCCTCCGGACGGGGAACCGTCTCAAGTACCATCTCGATTTCGTCCGAGTTTTCCCGGATCCGCGCCGCGTCAACAATATCCAGCGGATTCGGCGTGTTCTCTTCCAGAATTCCTTTCAGAATCGCCGGCTGACTGCCATAAGTCTGATGAATCAGTTCTGTCTCGACCGGTACATCATCCTTGATCTCATAATTGCCTTCTAACAAATGTTTAAGCGTTTCGTGATAAACCCGCGAAGTAATCATCAGGCCGACACCGACCTTTTCACCATGGTAAAAATCCACGGGATCATTGATCACTTCCATTTCCCAGAGGTGGGAAAAATGGTGCTCGGCTCCCGAAGCGGGTCTTGAGTTTCCCGTCATCTGCATGGCGAGTCCGGAAAGCAGCAGCCCATACATCAAATCCTCATAAGCCTTTGTGTCGCCGTTTCCCAACTCCGCGTAGGAACCCATCATCGCGTCAAGCGCTTTGTATTCCATCGCGCAAATAGTATCGCATATATATTCTCCGGTCAGAATGTGGGCGATTTTCCAATCAGCCAGCGCCGTGTATTTACCAAGCAGATCACTGACGCCGGAGGCCGTAAGCCGGAAAGGCGCTTTCTTAATAATCTCCGTGTCCGCCACGAACGCTTTCGGGGAGGCGGCCGGAAGACTCTTCTTGAAGCCCTTCCATGTCATCGCCGCGACCGTTGACACAAAACCATCCACACTGGCCGCCGTAGGCACGGAAATAAAAGGAATCTTCAGCTCGTTGGCCGCGTATCTTGTAATATCGTGAATCGTTCCGGAACCGACCGCCAGCATCACATCCGCGCCGCCGGCGTCCTCGCTGTCTTTCTCTACCTTAGCCACCGCGTGTTCGTCAGCGTGCAGCTTAAACGGATTCAATACTGTCTTCTCAAGACCGGGCAAAAGCTTTTCGATCTCCTGGCCGGCCGCCTTGTATGTATTCTCGTCGCAGATCATCCGGACTTTTTTCTTGTTCGCGTACCTCGGTCCGGAAAGAATCTCCGGCAGAAACGCGAGGGCTCCGCTTTGTATATAAGCTTCTTCCAGGTCAACTTCATGTGTTTTACCGCAGGAACACGGTTTTCTGAACTCCTCAAGAGCAATTTTCATGACAAATCTCCCATCGTTTTCCATATGTCAAATACATGCTTTATTTCTATTTGTTTTTTATGCAATTGCGCGAGCTCACGTAACCGATCCGATCTAGTTATTCATTATAATCACTAAAAATATCCTGTCAACGGCCCCAAAATTGGAGCATAATTAATAAATTATTGTGATATAATTAATCAAATTATATTGATTAATCTTCAAATCCAGGTTATGATTATTAATCAACGGTGAAATTATAAAAATCGTATAAATTTGATTAATAAAAAATAAATTCTTAATTTTTTCTTAAGCGGTTTAACGCCATGAAGGGAGCGCGCGATGAACGTTAAAAAGGACTCGGAACAGACACATGAAAAGAAGATCACAACCAGGGATGTGGCCGCCGCCTGCGGCATTTCACAGCCGACCGTCTCGATGATTCTCAGCCGTCGGCCCGGTGTCAGTTTCCGGCCGGAGACCGTGCGGCTCGTGGAAGAGACCGCCCATAAGCTGGGCTATATATACAATGGAAAACGAGTAAAAAAAGAAGACCGTCTGCGAAGGACGATCCTGATCATGTGCCCGTCCATATCGACGGACTACTATATTACTCTGATTAGATCCATCTCGGAATACTCCGAGGAGAAGAACCTTTTCACGTTGATCTCTTATACCCTGCGCTCACCCGTCCGTGAGGCGCAATATCTGAATATGGCTGCGGACAGCGGCTTTCGGGGCGTCATCTATACCTTCTCGCCGCGCGCGATCGATACGCTGCGCCAATTACGCGACGTTCTGCCTTTTGTCGTTATCGGCGACCGCACACCCGACCTGTCACTGCCCATGGTCGAGCTTGACAGCCGTAAGAGCGCCATGCTGATCACGAACCACCTGCTCGATCTGGGTCATAAGAAAATCGCTTATGTCACAGGACCTCTCGACTCTTCGGAAACGCCGCGTATACGCAGACTGGAGGGGATCAAAGAAACTGTCGCGTCCCGGGGATTACCCGAAGACACGGTTACTCTGCTGACGCTTCCCAAGGAAATCTGGCAGCTGACCGCGGCCGGCAACCGGCATTACCGTACCGGTTACGATATGACCATGCGCTATTTCAGACAACCTGACGCCGACGCGACCGCTCTCGTAGGCGAGAACGACATGATCGCTTTCGGTATAATTGACGCGCTCAAGAAGCTGGGGTACCGGATTCCGGAGGATATATCGGTCTGTGGCTTCGACAACAGCCAGGAGTCCGGTTATTCCGGCATTTCCCTGACCTCTGTCGACCACTGCATCGCCGAGAAGGGCCAGACCGCGGTCGACCTGCTGCTCTCCCAGAATCAAAACGGGCCGGCGAAACGAGCCCTTACCAGGATCGAGTACCAGCCCCAACTGATTATTCGTAACTCAACCGGAAAATGCCCGGAGAAGTAATTACTCCTCGTCATCCGTGTACGTGATGAACAATCTCCAGAAGGACACGCCGGCCAGCGCCAGCGCGAAGCCCAGTCCCGTATAGAAGAAAGCGATGAAAACGACCGGCGCGAGTCCGGACGAGCGCAGCCAGATGCCGCCGCCCATCATGACCGCCATAATACAATAGGATTTCAGATCAAAGAAATGCCAGAACGGCTTCGTCTTCTGCTCGTATCCCTTAATCCGTTTATGATGCTTCACGCTCATTCGCAGGAACATAGTTCCGAACGCCAGGAACACAGCCACTGAGAGAGCGACGTGATACCATCGGATCGGATGAACCTCCTGATACGACAAAACACCCAATCGAGCGACATTAAACCCTGCCGCCAGCCAGACACACCCGGCAATGGCGAGCAGGTTTCTCTTCTTCACATGAAATTTCGGGCAATCAGCCATTTCCTATACCCCCTACAGCTCAACATGAACTATGTTCAGTATAGCTCGATTTCCGGATATGTCAAGTCTATTCGACAAGGCGCCCGCTATTCGTGTTTCTTGGTCTGCCGCCTCGGCAGCCGCGATTTCCGAATGGATTTCGTTGTCTTCTTCTGGAAGTCATTCGAAAGCACGCTGATATTGCCATCCACCTCCAATACCGCCAGATCCACATCCGCGATCGCGGCGACGCCATGCTCCCGAATCGCCTCCAAAAGCTCGTTCGTGGTTATCCGGGCCTTGCGCATGTTCGCGTCATTCACCTTGCCCTGATAGACCAGCATGAGCGACTCGCCCTCCATGAGCTTGCCAAACCCCGGAATCCGATACATCGCCTCTTTAAAAAGCGCGTTGACCGCGAAAAGCGACGCGGCCGCCACCAGTCCGCCGACGAGTGTCGTGTCCGAGCCGACCATGGCGTTCTGTACCGCGTTGCTGAGCAGCATGATAAAGACCAGATCCGCCACGGAAAGCTGCGCGATTTCCGTCTTCCCGAACAGCCGGATCGCGAGAACGATGAAAATATAAACCGTAACAGAGCTCAAAATAATAGAAAGATATCCTGGCATGATTGCCTCCTGAATTGATTTTGAGCTTATTATAGCATTATTTATAAAAGATCATCAATTGCCGTATGTCATCTTCCAGATTGTCATACCAATTTGGTATAAAGCTTGATATGAGTATAAATGCTGCCGTGAATAATATCGTAAGTAATAAAACCATTACTATAAGCATAAGTACTACATATACTATATTCAACAAATGATCAAGATTTATTCGCTTGACCAATTCTCTAAAGGAATCCATGTTAAAAAAAGCCGCCATTGAAGGTAAAACCGTGAATATTATTACCGATTTTACTGGTGAAAATAACTTTTTTATTGTTAAACGCTTTCCCTTTTCTATTTCAATTTGCTCCACCAGTAATTTGACTTGTTCTTCATTATGTATATCAATGTTATCTTTTTGAAACAGTTCCCTTTACTTAGCCATTCTCGTTTTGGCTTCAGGTATTAAATTTTCCTCTAATACTACTTTCTTTTCCTTTTGTCTGCCCGACAGCCAAAGTAAGAATATAAGCGTTAAAAATACTAATAAATACCCTACCAACAATGCCATTGTGTCGCCACAAGCAGCAAAAAACGAACTAAAAGCGCTCTCAATAATTATTAATATCAGTAAACACTAATTGTACCATTTAATTTTTTTAAAGAATGTTTTGTTTTACAGTCATTTATTACTAACTTGTACTCTTCAAAAAAGACACTAAAATTCATTCCTAATTCCTCCCATCAATTGTTTTCTTGCTACCCTCAGCTTAGTTGACCCCTTTCCAAATTACAACTTATATTTGACAAACGGTCCTTTTTTGTTACAAACGTTCATTTTATCCACAAAAAAGAAGCCGCGGTGAGTGAGCGTTTGACTCATCCGCGGCTTCTTTTCACTTCCATTATTTTTTCCTTACCCATGCAAATATCTCGCGTTATACTCCTGGTTAATCTCCGCGATTTCCTTCTCGCCATCGATATACGGCTGGTACATCTCAAACGGGTTCCCGCCTCCCAGCCAGCAGGACGAGCAATTCTCACAGCCGCCTCCGCAGTCAAGGGAATTCCGGATAATCCGCTCCCGCTCTTCTTTCGTCGTGTCTTTGATCAATAAGCTCTCCATCTCAAGCCTCCTTCGCTGTCTCCGGGTCTTTAAGAAATATGTACCGCGAGTCATCCGACAATGCTTCGGAATACCGCAGCCCCAATTCACAAAAGTCTCTAATTTCTTCCGGCTCCGTGATATTCCGTTCCGCCATAAACCGTGCCATCTCGCCTCTGGCCATCTTCGCGAACGTGCCCTTCTGCCGAACCGAGCCATCCGACAGCTCGCCAAAATATACCGTAATGAAGTGATCGCCCGGCTTCAGATATTTCTCGATCGTGTCCGCGTATTCCTTGGACGCCAGGTTGAGAATTGTCCGGTCACCATGTATTACTTCGCGGTAAAGCTTATCGCCCCAGAAATCGACCAGGTTCTTCTTCCCGTCAACGGGTAATTGTGCTTTCATCTCCAGGCGGTAGGGCGTCACGCCATCCAGCGGTTTCAACACGCCGTAAAAGCCTGACAGAATCCTCAGATGTTCCTCGATATACGCGAAAGCGGCGTCGGTAAAAATCGCCGGCGCCATATGCTGATACTGCAGACCCTCATACGCGAGAACCGCGGGCGTCAGGGCTTTTTCCAGATCCATATTCTGAAAACGTTCGTAATTTAATTCCGCGAGCTTCTCGTTACACTGCCACAAAGCCCGCGCCTCCTTAAGTGAAAGCTTCTGAATCTCGCGCGTCAGGAGACGGGTTTCGTCCATAAACGCGGGAAGTCCCCGAACTGCCATGGAGTCCGTGTCGCGGTTCATCTTCTTCGCGGGTGAAATAATAATTCTCACTATATCGCCTCTTCCGACTATCGCTTATTTCCACAACCAATAAACCGGCTCTTTCGAGAACGTCAGCCCAAAGCTCTTCTGAAGGGCGATTGACGCCTCGTTATCCTGAAACACCTGACCATACGGGATTCGTCCCCGCTTCAGCTGCCAGTCGATGAGAAAAGAATAGAGCTCCTTCGCGTACCCGTTTCCGCGGTACTCTTCAAAAACATGGAGCATTCCCATCGAGCCCTCCGCGTGCAGGCCGATATAACCGACCATGCGGCCATCCTTATAGCCGCCGAAAAATTCTCCGGACTTAAAATCCCGCCAAAGCTCCTCATCCGCGACAATGTCATATGTCGCGGTGACCTTCTCGAAGTCGCGGTCATCCGGCATCCGGATCACCAGTGTCTTCTCAATCCCCGGCGCTTCGGTTTTCTCGTACAGGACCTGTGTCAGAGCCGTGGTACTCTCGTATCCGAGCTTCTTCGCGTACGCGGCAACGCCTTCCCCTCTCGCCACAACATACCCTCTGGCCAAGGAGTTCGAGGCGGCCGCCTCGATTCTGTCAAAAAGCGGCCGCGCCTCTTTCTCTTCCGCGGCCAGCATATATAAATTATATGTCCTGTGTTTTAAAAGCAGCGCCGTATCGCTGTCATAGACGACCTCCGCCGCCCCCCGGCGGAACGCCTCCAGAATATCCGCGTATAAAGCGATGTCTTCACTAAAACGAACGGCGTACTGGAAGGAAGCCTCGTTCATTATAATCGGCTTTGTCATACTCAAATAAGTTCCGCCATCTGTTCCGGATTCTCCGCCGCTTTTACCTTGTCAAAAGCCTTTACGATGACGCCGTTTTCGTCAATTAAATACGTGGTACGGACAACGCCCATCGAGACCTTGCCGTAGTTCTTCTTCTCTTTCCAGACGTCATACGCCTTGATCGCTTCCAATTCCGTGTCTGATAAAAGCGTGAACGGCAGGTGAAACTTCTCCTCGAATTTCTTATGGGAAGCGACGGAATCCTTGCTGACACCGACCACGACCGCGTCCTTCTCCATGAACTGGGGATACAGCTCCGCGAAACCGCAGGCCTGCTTCGTACAGCCGGGCGTGTTGTCCTTGGGATAAAAATAAAGTATCAGCTTCTTCCCCGCGTATTCTTCAAGAGTATGTACATTTCCATTCTGATCCGGCAGCGAAAAAGCCGGCGCTTTGATTCCTGTTTCCAACATAGATTTAATCTCTCCTCTCATATCCGGGACACGGCCGATTGCCGCGCTTTCCTGTTCTATTCACAGTATATATGGTTTTAAGCGGATGGGCAAGTCTTTGAGCAATCCGCGCCGTGAATGGACAAAACAACCTTTTTAGGCATATAATAACACCTGAAAAGAAAAACACCGGTCAGGAACCGGCGCCGGGAAGTGAGGGAATATCATGATAAAATTAAACGATTATTTATATTCCGGAGACACTGTGCTGAAGATTCTGCGCAATTACACGGACGACCTGCGGAAATCCGCGAAAAAGAGCCGCAATCAGATTGATTTCGCGCATTGTAATTTTCTGCTGCAGATCGCGGATCTGCTGACGCGCAATGAATTCCTTACCTCGCAGTCTCAGAGAATCCGCGAGTTCTACCTGTACATGGCGAATGAGTACCCCCTGCTCTCCTTCACTTTTAAGGGGCGTATCAAATCCCTGATCCGAGCCGAAGAGAAATTCAACGGCAATATCGTGGAATATATTTCCGACTATTACAACGAATATCACGCGTATCCCCCGCTTCCGGAACTGAAGGAGCGGGTCGCGCGCTTCCGGGATCTGATTGCCTACCGAATCGTCATCTCCCTTCCCAAATGCCATTTAGCGGATGGTGTTGATCGAACCGAGGAAGAGATTAAATACTTATACGATGTCGCCACCCAGATGCCCGATTTTCTGGAGGAAAGGGGCTTCACCGCGGAATTATCCAATTTCGAGGGCGCTTCTCCGCTCAATGACTCCGTACGCCCGTACTACAAGGACTATATCCGGACGCCGCAAACATACGGTTACCAATCTCTGCACATCACGTTTTATGACAATATCGCCCGCTGCTACATCGAAGTGCAGCTTCGGACCAAAGACATGGACGATTACGCGGAAATCGGCCCGGCCAACCACCTCGGTTACGAGAAGCGGCAGGAAAGCGAGCGTTCCAGAAGAGACGCCATCCCCGTGGGCGAGAACATATATTTCGATGAAGCCTATGAGAGAGGGCTCTTGCTGCAGCAGTTGGAATTATCCAAGCTGGACGTCAACATGTTCGCCGCGGCGAACAACTCCCTGATCAACGATGGATGCGGGCTCTACCGGGGGCGTCTCATCCTTCCGTATGAGCATCTTTCGAAATTTCAAAACGATTTGGTGGATTATGAGGATAAGGAAGACTGATTATCGGGATATCGACGCTTTAACGCGAATCTACAGCGCCGCCCGCCAATATATGACGGAAACAGGCAACCCCGCGCAATGGGGCGGCACATACCCTTCCGAGGAATTAATCCTTACGGACATTGAGCGGGAACGCTCGTATGTCGGTGTAACCGAGGACGGCAAAATTCATATGACCTTTGTCTTCCAGATAGGAGAAGACGCGACTTATCGTATTATTGAGAATGGCTCCTGGATGAGCGACGAGCCGTATGGCGTCATTCACAGACTCGCTTCCGATGGGCGCGTAAAAGGCGCGTTCGCCGAGTGTCTGGCTTTTTGTGAAAAACGTGCCGACAACATTCGTGTCGACACGCATGAAAATAACGCCACTATGCGGTATTTACTGTCAAAAAACGGTTTCTCGCTCCGCGGAATCATCTATACGGACCGCGGAACGCCGAGAATCGCCTATCAAAGGATTCGTTCGTAGTTTTACATCGTCAGGTTATTCTCTTCTATAATCTCGTCCAGCGCCTTCGACAGCTGGTCCGGGCAGGATGTCGGCTTGAAGCCGCATTGAATGCCTCTCATGGAATCGGCGACTTCCACCGCCGATTTCCCGATGATCAGCTTCCCTATGCCCAGCGTGTTTCCCGGGCATCCGCCCACAAATTCCGCTTCCCGGATAATTCCCGTAGTGTCTACGACAAGATTTATCTCGCTTGAGCAAGTTCCTTCTGTTATATATGTTTTCTCAATCAATTTCTTAGACAATTTCAAGATCCTCCCGATCGCGGAGCATATACTTCTTAAGCGGCGTCAGACTCGCCAGCCAATAGAGAAACCCGCCGAATATAGCCGTAAATCCGCTTCCTGTTGTTATAAAGAACACATTGCTTTGTATTGAGGCTGTAACAGGATTATACACAAAAGCAGTCGTAACCGCAAATGAAATCACCAGGCACGCGAGACCGACCAGGTTATAGCCATTCGTAAAATGATACGAGTCATGGCCTTTAATAAAATAAACCGACTTGAGCGAAAGCTTTCGTTTCTTGACAATCAGATAATCGACTACCGTCATTCCGATAATCGGTCCCTGTATGTACGCGGCCATCGAAATAAACTTTCCAAAGTTATCCATGACCCAGCCCCAGATAGTAAGCGCGCTTACATAGAACATGGCGATAATAACAAGGAGCCGGTAGCTGATCTTGGGAAGACCGCTTTTTACGATCATACAGTTGACATACGACCCTGTCCCTTGCGTACCGATATTCGCGAAGGCCACCATAAGGAGACTTAACAGCGCGAAGCCAGGCCCGCAAAGCGTCGCCAGCATTGTCGTGGGATCGCTCTCGTAATAACCGCAGCGAACGAACATGGCGAGCGCCATAACGCCGCCCGCGAACACGAAGAACGGCGCGACAACACCATACGCGATAGACGTTGCCCAATATCCGCTTCTTTCTGTTTTGGCCAAACGAGGCATGACAAGCGCCTGTGTCGACCAGGAGAACGCGAACGCGACATTGCCTTCCGCTGACAGCATAAAGCGTCCGATCGCCGTGCTGTACAAGCTTGTGTCAGCCTTTACGGCGTTGATTTCCGAAAAGGGAACCGCCGTAAAACAAAGGATAACAACTACGACTCCGACAAATAGCAGCGCTGTTACAAGGAATCGGTTCGTCCATTTGATGACGCTTGGGCCGCCCAGCGCGATCAGCGTGCCCAGTATAACACAGAAAACACCCAGCACCGGTTTCCATATAGTCGGATTTAACGTGACGCCGAGTCCCGCGAACAGATTGATCATCGAAGACGCGAACAATTGCGAATCAACGGCGTACCATCCGAAGTTCGCCAGACTTATCACGGTCGCGAAGATAGCGACACCCTTGATGCCCAGCACGGAACGGAGCCAGATCCAGAGATCGATGCCATAGCGCACCGCGAACAGCACGGGCAGACACTCGATTAAAATCCAGACAATATTAAAGCAGAAGATATTGATCAGCATCTGCCGGAAGCTTAAATAACGCGCCACATACGCTCCCTGCGTGTAACACCAGGTCGCGATCGCGAATCCGCTCGTGGTAAGGAACAGATCGATAAATGAGTATTGGCGGTCCCGGGTGAGCATCGGCACAGCTCCCGTTACCGTTTCCTGTTTGATATAGTCCGCTTCGCGCCCGGCCATTATTTAATCACCCCCATCATACAAGATATAATTAATGTCAGTGAAACGACAATCAAGGAGATAATGCCAATGACATCTCCCTTGGTGATTCGTTTCGGATACTCATAAGCGGGATCCTGCATCTCCTCCAGCCTTTTCTCGGTTTCTTCGTAAATCAGCTCTTCAATTTCAGAATTCTTTTTCATGCTGCTTCCCCTCTGTTTGATTTAGTGGTTGTAAAGCTCCAGCGCTCGTTTACTGTACGCCTTCGTACAACGATACCATTGATAAAGATACTCACCGACGTTTTTACCGACACTATCCTGATAGAGCGCCCAGACAAACCAATAATAGGAAAGAATCGCCGCGTAAGCGATATAGTGCCGCAATTCCTCCGCGTCAGGCGTACGTTGGAAATATACCGCTATCGCCTCGTCCGTTTTTTTCATATCGTAATCGGAGCAGGCGAGAAATGTGCCCAGATCGCAGGCGGGATCCGCCATGCCTGAGTATTCCCAGTCAATCAGGTACATATTTCCCTCCGGGTCAATGAGAAAATTAGGGTCATAGCAATCGCAGTGACAGAGACACGGCGGCACATGATCCTCGTCAACGAAGCGGAAAATTGTCTCGATATTCTCGCGCATTTCCCTCATGTCCTCAAAATCATTCCGACCCATACGGGCAATTGTTTCCTCAAATTTATGAATTTCTTCGCGAATATCAAAAGCGTAGGGCGTTGTCCGTCCGCTCGTGTGAAGCTTGCGCGCCATCGCGAGCGCTTCACGGACATCTTCTTCGTTGTGATAATCAAGCGTCCTCGCGTTCTCAATGTATGACGAAAGTTTCCAGCCTTCCTTTTGATCCATATAAATAAAAGTATTGTCCAGCCCCAAGTCACGCGCGATTTCCATAGACGCGGCCTCCGCGCTTCGGTTAATGTACGCTTCCGTTCCTACTCCGGGATGCCGATACACATACTTCTTACCTTTGCAGCTGAATAAGAAAGAAGCGTTCGTCAGACCCGCGCTGATCGGGCAAATATCGCTGATATCACTTTCCGGGCATTTCAGGACACGGCAAATGTTCGTAAATACCTTGGAATCCGCGTTCTCAATGTAGCTTTTATCAAAATCGCGAAGCTCATCGAGCGAGTCAAATTCTTTTATCTCGTCGTCGCTGTACTTGCGTATATAAAGATCCAGATCGGAAATAAACCGAATATAAAGATTTTCCCAAAGCTGCCCCCGCGTTTCCGGCGAATCGTACTCTTCCTTCAGAATCCTGACGAATTGTTTACTGAACGAGCGGGAAAAATACACGTGTCCCAGCATATACCAGGAAGCGGCGCCGCCGATCGTGACATTCGTGATCCGGCCCGCGCGATCCGTAGTGAGACAATACTCGTCTGTCTCCCCGGGCGCGTATACCGCCGAGTAATAGGAACGATAGACATACGGCTCAAATACATTGCTGACAAAATAGTCGTCCGAGGAGCAAATGTACGTGTTATCCATCTTCTCCGTGACCAGAATCAAGGATGACGTATTGTTATAACGGTAATAATCTTCGTTGACCGCGATGGAAACACCGAATTTATCGGCAAGGTAAAACAATTTCTCCTTCATGTAACCAACAACGACCGTAATATCCGTAATACCGGCCTCTTGAAGCTGACGAATCTCGCGCTCGATCAAGATCTCGCCTTTTACCTTGAGAAGCGCTTTCGGCTTTTCATAGGAAAGCGGCGCGAAACGCGTGCTCATGCCCGCCGCCATAATGACCGCGTTCTTTACCTTATACGGCTCAAGCGCGATAAGCCCGCGGTCTGTAATCCGGAGATTTTCCCCAACCAGGCCGGCTTCCATCAAGCCATTAAAAACACTATTGAATTTACCATGGGTTATCTTGAGATTATTATACAAACTTTCCCGGGAAACCTCAGTTTCACGGTTTTTGTACAAAAAGTACAGAATATTAAACTGACCCAGATCCAGCATATTATTCCCCTCTTTTCAATAAAATGCCGAGCCAAATATTTATCTTTTCAAATATACTCTCTTAGTAACAGCGTGTCAATATGCCCGCCGTTCAATTTCGTTACTGACGGTCAAAATAATTTTGATCCGTCTTATAATAAGTTCGTATGTAACCATCCGTAGAGACGATCACAAAATCCCCTGTCGAAGCCAGAAAGTAGACATCATCGCCATCCTCCGCCTCTTTTTTATGCTGAGCGTCCGGATTCGCCACTACCGCGTTCGCGGCTGCCAGATACGCCGCCTCGTTGGAAAAGCCCATCGAAACGCCATGCTTTTGATAATGCTCCGCGAGCAGCTTCTCCGTCCGGAAGGTAAGCCCGGCGCTCGCCGGTTCCTGACCGCTTTCGCTTGAGACCACTGTCTCCTGACCGGCCGTACTTCCTGTCAGGGAAGAAGAACTTCCCGTATTATTTCCGGTTTTGCCGCCCGCGAAGAACAGAATTATAACCAGAACAAGGATTACGCCGGCGCTTAAGCCGAATGGTTTTTTGTTACGATTCTTCATTGATCTTCCCCCGATTTTAAACTATTCCACTATTCCTCTGAGTCCCAGTAATCGTCCGCGCCGTCCTCGCCGTAATAATTGTACAACGATTCTTCCGCCTCGTCCTCGTCTTCCCAGTCATCATAATAGTCATCACTGTCCGAGCTGTTCGCGTCACTGCCTGACCATTTGCCGGAGACTCCGCTCTTACTCCCGCTGGCGGAGCCGGACGCGGAACCGCTGCCCGCCGCGGAGCCGGAAGACGCGTCCGCGGTCGCTCCCGCGTAATAATAGACCTGCTGATTGTCAACATCGAGACTCAAGGAACGGTCAGGACTCCACATCGAATAGGCATGCTCTTCGCTGTTGACCTCAACTCTGTCCTCGCTTCCGTATTCTACGATCACATGATATTCCTGACCTTCAATATTGTATTTGTGATCCCCTTGTTTACTCAGATAAACCGCCCTTACTCTTGTCAGTATATCCAGAAGCCGCTTATTATTATCATAGCCGTAACCGCCGGTATAGAACTGATCAATTGCCTGACAGGCAAACGTAAACATCACCTTATACCCGGCATGGGAACCTATTTTATCCACGGAATTATCCGTGCCGCCATAAACGGGCGTAACCGCGATATCATAAAGTCCCGCTTCTTTAATATCTTCCTCGCAGGACGCCACCACATCCTTCTCAAACGCTTCTTTTAGCAGTCCCGCGGTTCTGGCCTCCGCCGCCTTGCGCCGCGTGTAAGAAAAATTAGCGCAAATTAGCGCGGCAACAAGCGCCGCGCCGGCCGCGATCCAAACGGTCTTCCTGTGATCCTTCATCCAAGTTTCCATTTCATTCTCCCCTTTTTGCTTTACACCTCGCGTCTCCCATCGCGCAAGTGAAAGAAACGGGAATCAGGACGATTCCCCACGTCCTGATCCCCATTAAAAAACGCGTTGTACATTTACAAAATTTTCCATTCCGAACAAAAGTTCCGCGTCATCCCCCGATTCGTTTAACCGCGAACGATATACCGGCCACTACCAGAACACCGATCAGCAGCGGAATTCCCACATATACGACAGCGGCTATGGCCAATCCCACAACAACGATCGCGAAAAGAAGATAAAAAAGAGCGCCCGCGCAATAGGCAAACAGTTTCACGACCAGAACGATCGGCGCCACCATCAATAAAAATATCAATAAAAACATAAGCTCACCCCCAATAAGTTTCTGTTTATTATCATTATATACCCATTTTCCGAAATATCCACACCCAAGTCCACCACGGTTTATGTGTCCTTATAAACGCGGAATTTTTTCCGCGTCTTGAGCAGTATACGTAATAGGCTTCCCCCGAAATCTCGAGCGATTTTCAAGTCCAAGCTTCGCGCAACATTCCTTTTGCCTGTTCATCCGCTCAATCAGACGGCATAGCGTGATTCTTTTTGTCATCTCCATACGCGTTCCTCCTTGTCTACTCAAACACAATCTCATAATCCGGAATATCCGCGAAAGCGTTTCGCAAAATCGTTTCGGCCTGCTCTCTCGCCTGATCATAAATTCCGTTTTCTTCCGCGGCTTTCAGTTCATTCGCTTTTATTTGCTCTAGATAGGCTTGCGTCTCGCTATCATCAATCGGATTGAAAATATTATCCTGATTCTGATATGTAACGCTGCCTGTGTCAATATAATTGTCCAGAATTTTAGGTTTAGGCATCGTAAAAATAATTCTTTTCTCTGCCTGGTCAACCCGAGGACCAATTTCCGCGCAGTTATACCCTGCTTTTATAACTCCGGCATAAGTCATATAAATTGTGTTCGTTGTTCCAGGTATCTCGATACCAAGTACCTTCTTAGGATCACTTACCTGATGAAAAGCATTGGAATATGTATAGGAACACGTAGCTATTTCTCCGATTTTCTCATTTGAGTTTCCTCCCTGCTTGTTTGAATGGCTTTCGGTTAACAGAAAGCTCTTCCTATCTGGTATGTGAATAGTTTATAATAGTATCGAAAAATAATACATGGCGGCATGTCCGAAATAAGCCCGCCTAATTCGCCCAAATGAGCGAAATAAAAATTCAACTTATAAGGGGATCGCAATGGGAAGAAAATCAACGAAGGTAAATAAGAATATTTATTTTAAGAGCCGTGAGTCCGCCGGCCTGACAAGAGAAAAGGCCGCCGAAAAGATGGATTTTATTACCGCCGATCGTATAGAGAAAATTGAGTCTGAAAGGGCCACTCCTCATCCGGAAGAGATTCTGGCAATGGCGGATTGTTATAAGAACCCCATTCTGTGTAACTATTATTGTTCCACAGTCTGTCGTATCGGGCAGGAATATGTTCCCGAAGTAAAAGTAAAAGAGCTTTCACAGATTACCTTGGAAATGTTGGCGACTTTAAATACTTTATCCAAAGAAAAAGACCGGTTTATAGAGATTACAGTAGATGGATCGATTACCGATGATGAACTGCCTGATTTTAAAAGGATTCAGGAAGAACTTGAACGTATGTCGCTCGCGATCAGCTCTCTTAAGCTATGGGTCGATAACGCGGTCAACAGCGGTGGTATTATAAAGGAGGAATTTTAGACGTAAGCAAAAAGAAGTTATCTCATCGTAAACTACGAGACAACTTCTTTTTATTTTTTCTGTTTATGCCGTCCTCCCGACATTCTGACCGTAATACGCGTTCGCTCCGTGCTTCCTGTAGTAATGCTTATCCTGGAGCTCCTGCGGCGCCGGCAGAACCCGGGCGTTGATCAATTCGCATCTGGCCGCCATTTTGGCGACTTCTTCGAGAACCACCGCGTTATGAACCGCTTCCGCGGCGTCCTTTCCCCAGGAAAAAGGTCCGTGATTCTTGCACAACGCCGCCGGGACCGCCTCATAATCTCGCAGGCGGAAATAATTCGCGATCAATAATCCGGTATTGGTTTCATACGCTTCCATTTCTTCCGCGGTCAGACATCTCAGACAGGGAATCTCCCCGTACATGTAATCCGCGTGTGTCGTGCCATAGCAGGGAATTCCGCGTCCCGCCTGCGCCCAGCTGGTCGCCCACGGTGAATGTGTATGTACCACGCCGCCGATTTTCGGAAAAGCCTTATAAAGTTCCACGTGTGTCGGCGTGTCGGAAGAAGGTCTGAGACTTCCTTCCACAACCTCGCCGAGCAGGTTTACAACTACCATATCCTCGGGCTTCAGCAGATCATAGTCCACGCCGCTCGGTTTGATCACGAAGCAGCCGCTTTCCCTGTCAATCGCGCTCACGTTTCCCCATGTAAAAGTAACCAGGCCATATTTCGGAAGAAGCATGTTCGCTTCGTACACTTCTTTTTTCAATTGCTCTAACATATCAGATTCCCCCTCTATTTCGTGATCTCATAAAGAGCGATTTCATCGGTTTCCCTGTTCGCGGACACCAGATAATCTTTACCATCTTTTACGAAATGATACACGTTTGTCGGGCCGCGGCCCTCATCCAGAATCCTAGATTCGTATTTTCCGGTATCCTTGTTAAACGTAAACATAAGCAGGTTTCGTTCCGCTTTGCGATAGCCAACAACAAGAGCCGGCTCGCCAAGCAGATCACCGCCGTAGATCGCGTGCGCGAATTCCGCGGGCTTCTCATATTCGTAAACCTTCGTGTAGGAACCCGCCGTTTTCTTGTAGATGGAAATACTGGATCCGTGAAAAGGCGCCAGCACAGCCAGTTCCTTCTCTCCGTCCCCGTCAAAATCCACCAGAACCGCGTCACTGGCCGGAACGGACAGCACATCCTCAATTTTCCAGTTTTCTTGCCCCGGCTTCGGCGGGTAACAGCGGAAAATACCGTTCTCCGCGCATACCAGAGCGGAGTATTGCCCGTTTTCCTCGATCCGGCAGTAGCCGTGGTTTTTGAGCATCCCTTCTTTGATCACTGTCAGCTTCAGCTGATTTTCCTCGTTAAACTCCGAAAGATTCTTCGGAAGTCTGGCCGCGAAAATCTTGCCCGGCATGCTCCAGTCGTCTTTGAATTCGTGGCCTGACTTCAGCGCGCAGGCGATCAGATAATAGTCGCTTCCGCTCTGTAAAATATCAAAACGGTGAACGAACGGGAGCTCGACCAGCGTTCTGACTTCCCAGCCGCCCTGAGCTTTAGGGGTCACGATTACGATCTTCGCCTCTTTTGAGTCGTTTGGAGAGTAGAATTTATGTGTCGCCAGGAACTGCCCGTCGCTTCCGGGAACCTGGACCATGCTCATTACGCCGCCCGGCTCTGACCAGACTGTGTCTTCCAGATTTCCGTCCATATCGAACAGCAGACAGCGGTCTGTCTTCTCAGCCGCTACCAGAAAATGGTCTTTTCCCTGATATCTCAGGGGCGCTATCGAATAGCATTTCGTCAGGTTGGCTATTACTTTTTTATTTATTTTCATAACACCAATACCTCTTCTCTTTCTTTCTGATCCAGTATCGCGCGCATTTTATCATTGGCGCTTCTAAGGTCCGCCTCCCAGTTCACGCCGCCGGTATACCAGAATTCCGTCACGTATTTACGAATTCCGATTTCCCAGGCGACATCGATCATTTTCTGAAAGTCAACGTGGCCTTCCCCATAGGGCACTTCCCGGAACACGCCCGGTTTCGATTCCTTCAGATGAAGGGATGAAATATGCCCTTTACCTGATCTTAAATCATTCGCTTCATTGGAATGGTAACGCGACGCCGCGTTTTTGATGTTGCCCGTATCCGGGTAAACCCCTAGATAGACGGAGTCGACTTGATTCACGTAATACATGGCTTTCCATACCGTGTTCATAAAATCGTTTTCCATGGTTTCCATTTCCAGCAGAACACCGTACTTTGCCGCGAACATTGTGATTTTCCGAAGATTTTCAAGAAAGCGTTCCTGGGTCTTCCGGGTAGACGGCTCATAATACACATCGTACCCGGGTATCATAATGATACGAATTCCCAGATCATCCGCCAGGAGCACGCATTTTCGCAGAATGTCCATGCCTCTTTGGCACAGCTTTGGATCCTCGTTTCCGAGAGTATAGGTTGTCAAGGCGCTTACGCACATTGTGCGGATGGGGATTCCCACCTCGTACATTGTCCGTACTAATTCCATACGTTCTTCTTTCGGCATATCAACGCGGCTGATCTTCTCTTCTGTCTGATCGATGCTGATTTCAACATAGTCAAAACCGGCCTCTTTCGCCGCGCTGAGCTTCTCTCGCCAGGTAAGTGTCCCCGGCATGGCCTTTTCATAGAGGCCTAATGTATATGCTTTCAACGCTCCTGCCTCCATTCTCAGGAATTTCGACAGGGATATTAAAGTACCGCGGTTTTAATGATTGTTTAAGCGCACCTGATGAATTTGAACGCCCGCCGCCCGCATCTGTTCCAGAATATCCGCGGGCGCTTTTTCATCTGTAATCAAATGCTGGACCTTATCGATCGCGCAGCTGGTGAAGCTGCTGCTTTTACCGATTTTCGTGTGATCCGCGAGGATGTACACGCCCTGCGTGGCATGATCGATCATGAGCTCATTGATATTGACCTCATTCGCGATCTCCGTCGTCATTCCGGTGAACAGCGACAGGCCTGAACAACCGATAAAAGCCTTCTTCGCGAATACCATCTGCAGATTGCGCAGCGCGAAATCGCCGACCATGGCGTCCTTCGGATGTCTCAGCTCGCCTCCGGTCAAAATGACACTGACCTCGTCGCTGTATTTGCTGCTCAGCGCCTTCCCGTTATTCGTTATGACAGTGACCTTCTCGCTGGTAATGTAGGGAAGCACGGCAAGCGCGTTGCTGCTGGTGTTAATAAACAGAGAATCGCCATCTTCGATCAGCGTCGCGGCGTATCTCGCTATGAGGTCCCGGTAAATCCGCGTCTCGTCTGCCGCGGGGATATCCTGATCCACTACCTTCGCGCCGCCGTAAAAGCGTTTCAAACAGTTCTGATCTTCCAAATATTGCAGGTCTCTGCGGATCGTCACCAGAGAAACGCTCAGTTTCTCCGCGAGCTCTTCCACGCTGAGTTCAGGGTTCGTCTTAAACAGTTCCAGTATTTGATTTCTGCGTCCATCTACATACGCTCGTTCACGCTTCACAATTTACTCCGCCTTTCCGTTTTATGATTATTCAGGCCTTTTATGATTTATTATAGCATTTATTTATCATATAATAAATCGGGACTTTAACGGCAGCGGTTTTTACGCGTTAAATTCTGACCGCGGTACTTTTCTTCCCTCTCGATTACTCTATGATTCCCCGCTCTTTCATCTTCTCCTCAATTTCCTTCGGAGACATAATATTACGAAGCCCGATTACAATCGTTCCTTTTTTCTCCGCGTCCTTGAACATGTTCGCGAAATTCTGCGCGCAGAGCACCACATCGTACTGAGCCGCCGCGCTTTTGCCCTCAGACAAAGCGCAGTGATGAACCTTTCCCGGTTTCAATCCATTCTTATCAAGGACCTTTTGCATCGTCTGTTTCAACATCAGGCTGGATCCGGCCCCATTCGCGCAGCACACCATAACACTAAAGTTTTCTTTCATTTTATTTTCCCCTTTTCTTTTTATTATTCCGCTTTGTTTGCTTTCATTTCCTTATAAGCTTCGTAGTCCTCTGTCATCATAAAGTAGCCTTCCTTGTCTTTCCTGTACTGAATCTGCGGTATCGCCAAAAGAGCGATTGCCACAATGGCCACGCCGGCGTAGCTTAAGTATTTCATGACCGCGGTCATAACCGGCCAGACAACGGCCCAATCCCACATTCCGAGATATCCGCCATAAGCGGCCATGCCTGCCCAGCCGGCGATGATCGCCGAACCGAATACCTGAACCAGGCCTGAGAAAAACGGCAGGATAAGCGCTGCCTTCGCGCCGCCTTTTTCATTGGCGAAAATCGCGATCGTGGCGTTATCGAAGAATACCGGAACGAATCCGCAGATGACAAGCACCGGGCTTTTCAGCGCGATCAGCGCGACGATTGCCACGATCTGACCGACAAAACCGCTTAAGAAACCGAGCGGAACCGCGTTCGCGGAGCCGAAGCCAAACGCGACAGCGCAGTCAACGCCGGGAACGGAACCGGGAAGGAGCTTGTCCGCGATACCCTGGAAGGAAGCCGTCAGCTCTGTTACGAAAGTACGAACGCCAAGCTGCAGGATCGCCAGGTATACGGAGAAGTACAGACAAGTCTGGATCACGTAGAAGAGCATGCTTTGTCCTTCCTTCATAAAGCCCTGCGCCGTCAGGTAATCTCTTCCGAGGATACAGAGTATGGCACCGAAGAATATCAGCATCAGGATAGAGGTACATACCATGTTCTCATTGAAGATCGACATGAATCCCGGAAGCTCGATGTCATCCAGCTTCTTGACCTTTTTCCCGTCTTTTCTTTTGCCGAAAAGCTTTTCCGCCAGCCAGGAATTCAAAGCGATTCCGAACATCTGCTGATGAGCCAGCGTAAAGCCCGCGCCATCCGTCAGTTCCTGACATGGTTTAATAATGAGATTCGATCCTACCGCCCAGTAGCAGCCCAGGATAATCGCCATAACAACGATCAGCAGGACATTGTGTGTCAGCAGGCCGGGAAGCGCGAATAAGATCAGCCAATAAGCTGTCGCCGCCTGCTGCACCTGCACGTGCCCGGTGGTAAAAAGCGCGCGCAGCTTTGTCAGCTTGCTGAACCGGACCAGAATGATATTGACGATGAACGCGATCAGAAGCAAGATCATCGCGTCACCGAATGTTTTTCCAAAGACCGCTTCCACGCCGGACGTGACCGCGTTCTGCCCGAAGTACGGGTCAATGACCATCGCGTTAATATTGAACACGTCCCGCAGGCCGACCAGCACAGGACGGAAATTGGACACAAGGCCGGTTGAGCCGACCGTCAGGATCAGGTATCCGACAATCGCCTTGATCACGCCCGCCAGCACGTCATACCAGGGTTTTTTCAGTAATATGTATCCCAGCATGACGATCAGTCCGATCATAAAAGCCGGCTGCTCTAAAATGTTCGTCGCGAAGTAGGACCAGATACTCATTAATATACTCATTCTTCTCCTCCTGCTTATCAGTCCAGGTATTTCGCCTGGATATCCAGTAAGTCACCCTCATTTTCGGCTTTTAATAAAGCCTCTACCAATTCTTCATTCATGAGCATTTCCGAAAGCCGGCTGATATTGTTCATATGCTGCTCCGGATTACACGACGCGAGCGTGAAGAAAAGTACCGCGTCCTTCTCCGGGTTTCCCGGCTCAAAGCTTACCGGCTCCTCCAGCTTCATAAAAGCGACCGCCGTCCTGTTGACGCCGGACGCGCCCTCCTGCGAGTGCGGCAGCGCGACATTCGGCATGATCACGATATAGGGGCCGTATTTTTCGACACAGGCGATGATATCTTCCTTGTAATTCGGCTCGACCGTTCCATCCGCCTCCAGCGACTCGCAGCTCATGCGTACCGCTTCCTGCCAATCCTTCGCGCTTTGGGCGAATTTGCAATGGTGATTCTCAACGAATTCCTTTAACATCTTTTTCCCCTCCTATAGGCAAGACCGGAACGGTATGTTCTGCGGCGCCTCAAAGCAATCCTCGAATCCTCTTCTGTGGTGATAAGCTTTCTTGTCCTTGTCCGTCGGATAAACGTACTTCCCGCCTACTTCCCAGAAAAACGGGTGGAAATCATATCCGAGACGATCCTTCTTCATATCGTAGAGCACTCTTATTTCATTCACGTCGGCCATGAAATTGGTCCATACATCGTAATGAATCGGAATCACGACTTTGGTACGGAGCGCTTCCGCCATGCGGAGAATATCGCAGGAAGTCATCTTATCCGCCATTCCCACCGGGTTTTCGCCGTAGGAGCCAAAAGCCACGTCGATGTCATAGTCTTTTCCATGCTTCGCGAAATAGATAGAGTAATGAGAATCTCCACTGTGATAAATGTTGCCGCCCGGCGTTTTGATCAGGTAGTTGACCGCCTTCTCGTCCATATCCGTGGGGCAGACTCCTGTGAGTTCTTCCCTGTTCTCCGTCGTGTCGTCCGTGGTCACGAGACATGTCCTGTCAAAAGAGTCAAGCGCGACGATTTCTATATCTTTGATCCGGATGACATCTCCCGGCTTCACCGTAACGCATCTGTCAGCGGGGACGCCCCATTTCTGCCAGAGCTCAACGGATTTCTTCGGTCCGATAAAAGGTACCGGGATTTCCCTGCCGTCCGCGTCGACCGTTGTCATCCCGCTCTTGATCACGTGAGAAGCGTACTCGGCGCTCATGTGATCCTGGTGATAATGTGTCGCGAGCACCGCGTCGACCTGCTTGACCGCGAACGCGTCGATCACAAAGGGGATTGCCCGCAGATTCGGCTGCATGGCTCTCGCGCCGCACATATTCGCCATCTGATGACCCGGCTTCATCTTGCCGTCGCCATGCGTGCGCTTTCCGTTTCCTGTCCACAGATCCACGGTGATGTTCGCGCCGCCCGGTGTCTTGAACCAGACCCCTGTGCATCCAAGCCACCACATCGCTACCGTTCCCGGTTTAACTTCCTCATTCTCGATTTCCTCGTTGAGCCAGGTTCCCCATTCCGGAAATGTGCTCATGATCCAGCTTTCTTTGGTGATCTCATCAATCTTACTCACTTCGCGCCTCCTAATCGTTCATTTAATTCATTTAAATTGCTTTTATGTTTGTTGTTAAATGAATAATATCACGTTATATGTTTATTTGCAATGGTTTTATATGATTGATTCATTTATTTATGATTGTTTTTACCGTTTTGAGTCGTCCATATGGTTTTCGCCAAGATACCAAGCCATAGGACGCGGCAAAATGATATAATTAAAAAAACCTTCCACCTGGCAGCGAAAGGAGTTTTATATGACAGATACAATATTGGTTGTTGATGTTGGCACTTCCAGCGCCCGCGGAATTTTATACGAGCCTGACGGTAAAAAGCGTTTCTCCGCGCGGGTTTCCTATACGCCCGTTCGCGATGATCAATCCTCCGAAATATCGCCGCGTGTTTTATCAGACGCTTTTGTGTCTGTCATAAAGCAATGCGCCGATTACGCGCGGTTGTCGGGTCTTTCCATTCTGTGCCTGTCCCTGACCGCTCAGCGAAGCTCCTTCCTCCCGGTTGACGCGGACGGAGCTCCTCTTACGAACTTCATGACCTGGCAGGATACCCGTTCCCTGCCGATCTGCGACTCGCTGAAGGAATATAACGCGTTTATTTACCGGAAGACCGGTATGTCTCTTTCGCATGTCCCTCTCGCGCCGAAGCTGACCTGGTTCATTGTAAATCATCCTTCGATCGACAAGCGGACCGCGAAATATCTGACCATCGCGGATTATCTGATTTATTTTATGACCGGCGCGTATTGTACGGACTACACTTACGGAAGCCGAACGCTTCTGATGGACATCCGCGCTCTGTCGTGGGATCCGGAATTGCTCGAGCTCTTTCATGTCGATGAAAGAAAGCTCTGCCCACTGGTTCCGCAGGGCAGCGTCGTCGGGGAAATCACGCGGGAGTTTTCCGATCTGACCGGGCTTCCCCGCCGGATTCCTGTTGTCACGGCGGGCGGCGACCAGCAATGTGGGGCGCTGGGCGCCGGGCGAGCCGCCGATGGCGAAACCCTGATTACTGTCGGAACCGGAACCTATATAACAACCGTATCCGACAACCTGCTTCTGAACGATCAATTGATCATAAACGGCGTCTCCGCCATTCCCGGAAAATATCAGCTGGAAAGCTTTATCCTGACAGGCGCCGATTTCTTTGACTGGTATAAGCGGACTTTTTACCCGGATTCCGGGGACTACGCGGAGATTGACCGCGACGCCGCGAACTCTCCGCTCGGATCGAATGGCATTATCACTCTCCCCTATTTCCGCGGAAAGGGCTCGCCGAACCGGAACCCCAACGCGGCCGGCTTATTTTACGGCACGCGCCCGGATTGCGGAAGAGGTGATTTCGCCCGTTCTATTCTGGAAGGCATTATTTTTGAAATTGATGAGAATCTTCATATGACAAAAGAAGTGTCAGAAAAGTCCGAAGTCACTCTCGTCACCGGCGGCCTGAGTAATTTCCCGTTATTCAATCAGACCCTGGCGAACATCAGCGGCCGTGAAATCGAGACGACCAGTACCAGTGAGGCGGCTTCCACAGGCGCTCTTCTAAGCGCGGCCGCGGCCGCGCGGGTCTATGACAGCCTGGAAGCGGCTATGAACGCCCTTGTCAGAGTCCCGGGGCAGCGCTACTACCCGGATTCGGAGGCGCGAGGACGTTATGACGCGATTCGGGCCAAGCGTAAGGATATTTACAAGAGACTTTTTAAATAGTACGAAAGTCCCGCCAAACCGGATTTTTACGCCCGGTTCGCGGGACCTTCGCGAGTCATATACAGATAAGCGACGTGAATAGGGTCTCACGTCAGAAGCTGGTGATTGTAAGGGATTTTATGGAAATCAGGCTTCCCTCGCCTGGTGTAAACGTCACAGTAATGGAGTCGCCGACATTCAGAACCGCCGCCATGGGATAATCCTTCGCGCTAACAGTATAGTAGACCGGGCCGCCGTCCAGCTTTATATAAAATATAGTGTTTCCATCGATGTTCGCGGACCGGATTTCCGTAATTGCCCCACTTACTGTCTCTCGGTCGGCCGATCCCCCGGACCCATCCGCGGAATCGTCGCTTTCCTGAATAATATTATTTTTCAAAAGTAACTCATGATAGCTCTCCTGGCATTCCGATACAGACGAGCCGGTAGTCACGATCTGGTATTGCTGGACATTGACCATCGCGTACATTTTTACCAGCCCGGCGTCATCTTTCAACGCCATAAAGTACGTCGGCTGATCCGAAATATTCAACAGCAACGGGAAGGTCGCCGTATAATTGTATTGCTGAACCGCGCCTTGCGCTGACGACATCGCCGAGTATTCCTCGGCTCCCGCGCAGGAATAATACCGCGCCTCCTTTGTCCTCTGATTGACCAGAATAAATCCTATATTGCCGCGGTCACCTGTTACGGACGTGATTCCCGTATACATCCAGACATCGTTATCCTGCGCGATAAAATTGTGTCCCGTGGTCGTAGTAGTACAGTCACTCTGCCCAAATAGTGAATTCCAAAAGCCGTTATGATACTTGCCATAGTAATTGTACTGAGATACCAACAGATCCGCCGAATAAACACGATCGACCCAGGTAGGAACCGATCCAATATCGTAATATTCCATCTCGCCTGTGACCGCGTTGACAAGAACCGCGCCGGAAACATCTGTTCCGCTGAAAAGTCCGATCTTCTTTTCAACAACGGAAGCCACCCAATAAGGTGTACCGTTATCATCCACCTCAAAATTGGTGTCGCCGAACATCAGTGTCGGATAATTGAAACGCAATTGCCGCGTCAAATCATTGCCAAAATATTCCGAAGGTGAGTATTTAATGCCTTGATTCAGCCGAACAACCGAGACTTCCTGCGTCCTCATATCAATCATCATATAAGCCGGAATACCATTGTCCTTATTATTCCACCACTTGAAGAAGCCGCCGTAATTCAGATAATTCACGCGGACAGGTGACCCATTGTAATTGATCTGTGTCGATGACTCACTTACCGTGAACTGACTGACAAGATCCGAAAGCTCACCAAGTTTACGGTTAGCCAGATTGTTAGCGGAATCCTCGTCCAGAATCGGTATCTGGTTCCATGATATTTCTGAGACTTCTGAGGCGAAATCGCCTTCCTCCACTGTAATCAGCTTCGAATAGTCCTTGGACCGGAAAAGCTCCCACCCGGCCACACTGCCGATAATAACCACCGCGATGATACCGATTACAATCCAAAAGGGCGCCGGAATCTTTTTCCGAGTATAGGAAATATAACCTATTGTACTGTTAGCGCGGAATCCCTTCAGATAAATCATAGTAATTGTAAACACAAGGCACATCCAGAATATAAGCCAGTAAAATCCGGTATCGTGGATGTTAAAAGCGGGAAGTTTAAAGTAAAAATAAACCGCTCCAAAAGCAAGCGTAATCGCGAGACTTATAAGGATCCGGGTGACCGGCGTTCCTTTCGGAGGCCTTTGCTTCGGCGGTTCCCGCTGTATACGAGTCTGCTGTTCTCCCGGTTGTCCTCCTTGCTGTCCTCCCGGCTGCCCACCGTTCATCATAGCGCCGGCCGGGCCAAGCAGCAATCTTAATAAAAAATCCATTTCCAGACATCCATTCCTTTCTTGTAATCTCATCGGCGCTGATTGTAGCGCTCCTTTGTCCGGGAGTATACAACCTCAAAGTAAACTCACGGTAAACTTTCGCGATTTTTTGAAAAAGACGTTATTACGCTCCGCGATTGACATAGAGTAAAAAGAATGGTATTATAATAGCATGCTATTGAAATTAATTTTAAAGCTCGGAAGATACATTTAAATCTATCATTCTTTGAAAGAGGTCTTCGTATGCCGCGTGTTTTAATTGTGGAAGATGATATGGGAACCAGAACGCTCACGCGCGACGTAATCGCCGACGCCGGCTATGAGCCGCTTACCGCCAGGAACGGCTCTGAGGCGCTGGAGGTTCTGGAGCACAAACATATCGACCTGCTGATTATGGACATCATGATGCCGGACATGGATGGATTCGAGCTGACGAAACAGCTCCGGGAGGCCGGTATGGAGATTCCCATCCTGATGGTTACGGCGAAGCAGGCAATTACCGACAAGAAGCGTGGATTCGCGCTCGGCGCCGATGACTATATGACGAAGCCCGTCGACGAAGAAGAAATGCTTATGCGTATCGGCGCGCTCCTGCGCAGAGCGAAAATAGCCGCGGACCGGAAGCTTACGGTCGGCGGCACCACATTATACTATGATTCATTTACTGTCGTCACGGACGACGTCGCGCTGGAGCTGCCGAGGAAGGAATTTCTGCTGCTCTATAAGCTTCTCTCCTACAGCAATAAGATTTTCACGAGAAGACAGCTCATGGATGAGATCTGGGATCTGGACTCCGACAGCGACGAGCATACAGTCAATGTCCACATCAACCGGCTCAGAGACCGTTTCCGGACGAACCATGATTTCGAAATCGTTACGATTCGAGGACTGGGATATAAGGCGGTGAAAGCATGCTGAGAAAACTTTTTCGATCACCCAGAAGTGTCATGATCGTATTCGTTGTGCTTGTAAACATTCTCTCAGGCCTGATCACAGCCTTGATCTGGATTCTTTTCTCCGACATTCTGCCCTTTGCGGGCGCGCGCCCGTTTGGCGCGCTCATCCCCATGATCCTCGCGATTATTCTCGCGGTATTGATTTCTTCTTTTTTCAGCAAAAGGACCGCGAAGCCTCTGCTTGAAATGATCAGCGCTACCAAGGCTGTCTCAAACGGCGATTATTCCGTCAGAGTGACCGAGGCCGGTGACGGGGAAATCCGCGAGCTTCTCCACAGTTTCAATCTGATGACGGCGGAGCTGGGCAGCGCGGAGCTCGCGCGCGATGACTTTGTCAATACTTTTTCCCATGAATTCAAAACCCCAATCGTCTCAATCCGCGGTTTCGCGAAACGCCTTCGGCAGGGAAATCTGACCAAAGAGAAAGAAAATGAGTATCTTGATTATATCGTTACCGAGTCAAAGAGGCTTTCCGCGCTTTCCGCGGATATCCTGCTTCTGTCGCGTTACGAGCATCAACAGCTTATTAGCGGGCAGACGGATTACGAGCTTGGAGAACAGCTGCGCCGCTGCGCGCTTTTACTTGAAGATCAGTGGGAATCAAAGAACATTACTTTTGAATTGGACATTCCGGAAGACATACCATACCGTAACAACAGAGAAATGATGGATCTGGTCTGGTTGAACCTGATTGGTAACGCCATTAAATTCAGCTATCAGGGCGGCGCGATCAGCATTTCCGCGCGGCGCCTCGCTAATTGCGCCGTGGTCACGATCAGTGATGAAGGTTCCGGTATCGGCGAAGAAGCCATAAAACACATATTTGAGCGGTTTTATCAGGAAACCCCCACGCGTGGCGCTGAGGGCAGCGGTCTCGGGCTGTCACTCGTCCATCGGATCATCGATCTCTGTGGAGGGACGATAACCGCGGCAAGCCGCCCCGGCGAAGGAGCGAGTTTTTGCGTAGAGCTGCCGAATGTCAGCGATATCAGGAAATCAATTGCCAGATGATTTCAACATTCTACAAAACCGCCATCAGCTCATAAAACCATACCATCAGCGGTATCGTGGCCACGCACAGAATCGTCGAGGAAATATTCAACGAAGCGGCTTTATCCACGCTTCTCTCGTACAACTGCGCGATATTGGTCACGTTGATCGCGCTTGGCGCCGCGGCCGCCAGAATCGGGATCAATAGAATCTGTTCCGGATCCGCGCTCATCAGTCCCATGACCTTTAAAACCAGAATTACGATAACCGGAAATAAAATCAGCTTCGTCAGGCAATACAAATAATTACTTCTATCCCGGAAGATTTCCGCCAGATTCATGCCGCCCACCAGCGTCCCGATCATCAGCATGCTCAACGGGCCTATAATGCCCGCGACACTTTCCACCGCGTTCTCAAACAGCGCCGGGATCCGGATCTGAAAGATAAACAACGCCAGTCCCGCCAGAATCGCGATTATATTGATATTGGAGAAAATCTTCTTCCAGGGTGTCTTCTTCTCCCCGCTGATCAGTATCACTCCATATGTCCAGGTAATGATCGTCTGAACCAGCATAAAAACACAGGTGTAAATCGTCATCTCCGCACCCAGTGTCGCCCGTACCAGCGGAATGATCAGGTTGCCGGCGTTTGTAAAAATCAGCGACGCCTTCGTGATATCACTGATTCCTCTCCATTTTCCAAGGAAATACGCCGCCGCGATATAGATCACGTGAATGATAATCGAGCCGACGAGAGCGATCAGCATCCCGTGAATTCTCGTCTCCGTAAGTTCCACCTGAAACGCGGAAAGCGACACGCACGGCGTGACAATATAAATGATAATGATGGAAAGAATCCGGCTGTGATCCGCTTTAAGCAGTCCCAGTCGGACAGCCGTGAATCCAAAACACGCCATGATCAGCATCGCGAGGATTTGCTTCGCGATCAATAAACTAATTTCCATACCCGCTCCCGTCTCCGTCTCTTTACAATACCTTTGATTATTATAGACGATACCCGAAAGCGCGGCAAGGAAGGATTCCCCTCGTCATTAAATTTTATATACCCTGCTTTTCTCTTTTCTTTTTCAGATCATTGACTATCCGATTACCAAGCGATTCCGGATCCACGTCAACGACCATCGAGGACCCCAGCGTTTCTTTCGTCCCTTCTTTGAGGAATTCTATGACCTTCGAGGATCCGAAGATCGGCGCTTCCACGCAGTGATACGTAGTGATGCCGTTAAGGCGAAACGCCAGCGCCGCGTCGATTCCTTTCTCATTGGACCACTCCGGCGACGAGAACGCGAAGGGCGCCTCAGCAAGCGCCGCGCCAAGCTCCGCCGCGACACCCGAGAAAATCCCCGTAGATCTGGTGTTGTCGATACATTCCCCCACATGCCATACCGGCGGCATATCCGGTTTCAGAAATTCGCGCAGCCCCTCGCCGCACTTCCCATAAGCGAAATCCGACATCCGGCAATAGCCCATCTTCATCAGAGGGAATGAGGCGCAGCCGTTTGTAAGAATCAGGACATTGTTCTTAAGCAGAATATCGCAAACGTCCAGAATTGTTTTTTCATAGGGCACCTTCGGATTATTACAGCCGACCATATTCACGATACCGAGTATCCGGCCATCTCTTACCGCGTCCGCGACCGGCTTCAGGCTGCCGTACCTCTTCGCGAGATATTCCACGGAAAAGCCGACCTCCGCCTCAACCTCATATTTGGGTATAAATACGGGTATTCCTTTTCGAGCCTGATAGCTTTCAATCGCGCGGGTCACTATTTTCTCGGCGATTTGCCGCGTTTCCTGAATATTGGAATGATGATGGTCATACCCGATGTGCTCCGCGGAGGGCAGTCTGGCGGAGTCATGTGTTGTGACGACCGTTGTTTTGAAGCACCGGGCCACATCCATCATGCTTGGATATACTTCCTGCACATCCGCCACCCACAAATCAAGCGCGCCCGTGCCCAACACAAGCTCGGCGCTTATCGCGTTCGACAGGGGAATCACGCCCTCATATCGATACATCGCCGAAAGTCCGGAGCAGCATATTCCATAGAACTGAATGCCTTTGGCTCCCGCCTTCCGCGCCATTTTCTGAAACCGGTCAGATTGCCCGACACGGACTATTTCGCGGACGAGCACCGGCAAGTGCCCATGAACCGCGATATTCACATAGCCCTTCTTCAGCGCCCCGATATTGCATTTGGAAATAACTCTGTCTCCCACGCCCAGAAGCGCGTCTGTCGCGATCGACGTCGAGACGACGCCGCTGAAGCAAAAAGCGAGTCCGCACCGAAGGAATTGTTTCATAACGTTTTCCCAGTCCCCATCCGTGGCGACACCGGTTCTATGATAGGCCTCGAAAACCTCATGGTACGCGCTGATCGGCAGGATATCCAGATCACGCCACGCTTTCTGTCTCTCCGGCGCCGCGCAGGCCTTGATCAGTTTATAATCCTCCGGCTCCGTCCGCGAGAGGTCCTCCAGAAGAACATTCGCCAGGTCGATCGTTATGTTCTTGATCGTCCTGTGTTTCGTCTTGATTCCAAACGCTTTCGCCATCTGAAGGACTTTATACTCTCCGATGATCGGAAAATCCAGTTTCCCTTCCGCCGCCCATTTCAGCATCAGGATCACTTCCCTCGCGTGCGCGCCGTGCTGCGCGGCGCCGGCGGCCGCGCTTCGCAGCAGATTTCTCGCCACAATCAGATCCGCGTCCGCGCCGCAGACACCCCTGGGCGACTTGGGCGTGATCCGGCACGGTCCCATGTTGCAGATCCGGCAGCAGGTTCCGCAAAGCCCGAAACTACACTGAGGCTGCTGCTGATCAAATCGATCGAACGCCGTGTCAATTCCCAACTGATCCATTCGCCGCAGCATCTCCCGCGTCGCGGGATCCGGCGTGTTTTCCATCTGCTCGTCCTTATTCGGAAAAGTCTTTCTGTAACGCGCGACCGCCTTTATATAGTCTTCCGTAAAGTCCTCGTCATGTGAGTGGATATAGACATTTCCCTCCGCGTCCTCATGTGTATGCTCGTGCCCGCTGACCGGTACCAGCACTTTGGGAATTCCATTTTTATCAAAACCGATGATCGCCCGATGATTATGCGGCGCGATCTCCGTGCCGAATTCTTCCTCGCTGACTGTATTCGTTTCCGTTTTGATATTCCGTGTCTTTGATGCTGCCATTCTATTCTGTCTCCCCATTCAAGTTTCCGCGTATCCCGCGCTTTTTGTGTGTTGGGTATCATATTAGCCCTTATATCATATAATGTCAATAGGAATTATATGTTTTTATCTTATAATATTGTAACGCGCTTTGAAGTCTGTTAAAATAATACACAGACACGCCGACTATTTTTTGAAACGAGGAAATTTATGGAATCACAAGATTTGAGAATATCCGATTTTGAGACGCGCTACCAAGAACGCGTCCCCCGGATTCAAGGGCTTCGGAACGCCTATGCCGTTCTGATCCCTCTTATAGAATTTAATGGCGAGATAAATCTTCTGTTCGAGATACGGGCCTCGAGTCTGAAACGCCAGCCGGGGGAAATCTGTTTTCCCGGCGGAAGAATAGAAAACAAAGAAACCATTATAGAATGCGCGCTGCGTGAAACGCGCGAGGAACTGGGCGTTCCTTCCAAAGAAATCCAGATACTGGGACAAACCGACTACCTGTATTCCGCGTCCGGAGCGGCTATCTTCCCGGTTCTGGGCTCCTTGTCAAAAGAAGGCTTCGCCGCTCTCGCCCCCAATCCGTCTGAAGTCGAGTCGACATTCCTCGCGCCTTTCTCTCATTTTCAAGAGGAGGCCCCACTTGTTTATCACTACGACCTTGTCCCGCGAATTCCCGGGGATTTTCCCTATGATCTGCTTGGCATAGACGAGTCCTACCATTGGAGAAGCGGCGGACAGGTGGAAGTACCGATTTTCAATGTCGAGGATCATGTAATTTGGGGGATTACAGGCAGGATACTGCTGGGGCTGTTGAAGGAGATGGGGAAGGATCTGTAAATGTCATGAACTAAAATCAGAAAAGCTCGGATTCACAATCTGAATCGGCGCTCCGTTTTCCATAACCTTAAAGCCATGCTTTTGATAAAACGCGACATTTTTCCTGTCTTCCGGCATTCCCTCGATGTACAGATAATTACTGTACTTTTGCTTAACAAGCTCAATCATGTGTCCGGCAATGCCACGGCCATGATAAGCCGGATTCACCAGTACATAATGAACAAAAGCCAGCATCTCGCCATCATCAAGTACCCGGGCGAGCCCAACCAGACTGTCCTGATCCCATGCCGTGATTACTGTCCGTGAGTTCATTAACGCTTTAAAAAGCTTATCCGGATATTTTCCTGAAGCCCAGTTTACCGAAAGAAAAAGCTCCTCAATCTGAGTTTTCGTGAAATTCTTTTCTTCTGTATACTCAATCAATGTCGTACTCCTTGTTCTAGTATGTTTTTACATACACTCCCCTATAGCTCTGTATACTTATCGCTCTTACCCCGGGCTTTTTCAACAGGATATTTCTCATTATTGCGCTTGATTTTCTCCTGTACAATTTCATCGAGGTCAAGCCCGCAGGCGTCCGCCATCAGCACGCAGTAATTGACTACGTCCGCCAGCTCTTCCCGGATTTTATCTTCTTTATTCGCGGCGCTTACATCCGAGCCGCTCCATTGGAAAACCTCAAGGAGTTCCGCCGCCTCCAAAGAGATGGAGATCGCCAGGTCCTTGGGATTGTGAAATTGCTTCCAGTCCCGGTCGTCCCGGAATTTTAGTATTTGGTTAATCGTTTCTTTGGTCATATTGTTTTCCTTTCGACGCCGCGAGCAAAGCTTCCCTTAACTCTTTGTCACAAGCGTATATGTAAAGGCCCTCGACGCCTCTTGTCATAAGAACGCGTACCTCATGTTGTATCAGTTCTTGTCCAAACTGCTTTTTTGATCCATCCGACAAGGTACGTTTCTGTGTCATTTTCTTATAGTTCTTTTTTGATGGGTCAAATACAATCTGGCCATTTCTGTATTTTACGGATGGCCCGAGTATTACGCCGGCATAGTTCAAGTCAAAACCCTGTATGGTAAATGTTGAACCGACCTCATCAATTGTCCGAGGCTGCTCCGCCCATGAAAGTGGTTTAATTTCCTTCTTCTCTTCCCGGGAAAAGTCCCGCTCAAGCTCTCTGTTCCATGGCTTATGCCATTTATCAATCATGACCTCCCAATAATCTTCGCCCCTGGCGGCCGTTCTCGCTTTGCTGTTATAATCCCAGTCATAGGTCGCGATCATTCTGGAAAGTTTGTGCTTTTCCTCAGCCGCTTTGAGCTTCAGGGCGTTCTCCATATTTTCAGGTTTTTCAAAAATCCGGATTTCATACCCGCCCAAATTCGATGGAACACGTTCTATTTTCTGTTCCTTAGTAAATTCGTCGATCCAATCCACGACTTCCTTCGGCGCTCTGATCCGCAGCTGATTTTTCAGCTCGAAATAATTATTCTCCGCTTTCGCCTGCTTCCTGTATCCATCCAGAATTTTCGCTTCCCAGTATTGCTCTGTTGTCAGTATCTGATTCTCGTCAAACATCACTACCGTCACTTTAGCCCTGTCGATAATGTCACGCAATTGATTGTTGCCGCGGTAAGACTGTTTGCCCTGTGTTAAAAGCAAATGCGCCTCATCGATAAACGCGACATCAACCGGTTTCTCCGTAGAATGATGATTTATAAATGAGGTCGGCTTACAGACTACTTCGCCGTATTTCTCGATTAGGCCCAGTTTCTCGGCAATTTGCTGATAGACTGTTATCTGCTCGTCGTGATTTACCATCAAAAAGCAGCTCAAAGGCTTGTCTCCATCGTCTTCCATCTTCGCGAACATCTCATAAAACGCGCTGCTGTTCAAAACCGTTTTACCGGTACCCGCCTCGCCTTCAATAAAAATGACCTGATTGCTTTTGCCTGATTTAAGCGCTTCAAAAACCCTTTCGATGATAATTTCTTTGATACGCTCCTGGTCAGGGGTCAGCTTATGCAGAGGCGACGCTTTAAACACGGCGGAATCCTTGATCTCGCTTTCTTTAGGAAACAATTCCTTATTCCGTTTCCGCAATTCTTTCCAGATCATCCGAAAAATATCATCCAGTTCATTATCCGGATAATATTTATTCTGTGGATTGCCCCGCGCGTTATGAATTTTCTTCACGCGATCGACGCTCATCAGATAAAGCATTAAGCGATTCTCAATGTCCAATGTAAGAGATTTATTAAAATGCTCATGGCCAATCACATACAAGCTGGCGTTATGACTCGCGATACGATGCTGCCATTTGCCCGCGTCGCCGCGGTTTTCATAATGCTGCTTCGTTCTTTGAATAATGTTATTCGATTCTCCAACGTATACCTCATAATCATCCGTGTCTTTCCAATTATGGATATACACCGTTGGAAATCGCAGCATAATATTCCGCGTTTTCTCCGGAGCTTCCCTCGTCAATTTTTCCTGAAAATCCCGAAGTCCATTATCATCATCGTCTATCTTATATACAATTGGCTTTAAATACGTTTTCATCTCAAGCCCTCTGTTTCGTGTTCGTTAAAATATAATTTTGCCGTGGTTCCATTACTTACTATAATACAACTGTTTGGAGCTCTTTGGTTTATCCGGTATGCTTAATTTGATTTTTCCGGATTCCACAAGAGGCAGCACACGGGTTTGAATCGCGTATGTTACAGAAGACAATCCTAAAAAGTCCGCGATTTCTTTCCTTGTTTTTGGTGTTACGCAAAAAGAAATCAACTTTTCTGTCTCTTCATCCATTTTTTCTGACAAAGCGGCGCTTCTTACTGTCCTATAAAATTTCACTATAAAACTGCCTCTTTCATCAACAAACTCCGGTGAAGCCAATCCATTTTCTCTCATTTCTCTCCGGATTGTTGGTATTCCGGAATAGCGATTTTCCGTAATGCCCAACACTTCAAGTTCAGAAACAAGAACCGGATTTCTCGTATCCGGTTGTACTTTACCCAACTGATCAACTGTTATCCTCCCGTATATACCACCAGGATTTCGGATCTCAATTCTGTTCTCAAATATAAGTATCTGAATGGGCATTCCCTCAGTATGAATACTGTAATCACGATGGACCAGAGCGTTCAGTACAGCTTCTCTTACAGCTGTAATCGGATAATCCGTCCGATCTTCTCTTTTTCCGTTTTCAGGGTTAATGATTATCTTAGTCCGCGTATTTTTTTTCACAAAAGCGATTGCTCCGTCTAACATATCCGCGATATTTCCTTCGATACGCTGATTGTCCAGAAAACGTTCACCCGCCGTGCCAAGTTCGCCAATTTCAGTGCCCGGGACAACTACCGCCGTAATACATAGCTGAGGAAAATACGCTTGAGGATAAGGACTGAACACAAGCGCCGCGCTTAACGTGATTTCTCCATTTCTCCGAATACTCATTAATTCATATATCTCTGTATCCTTCATCGCCGATAAATTGGGCCTTCCGGCTTTAAGTAAATGGACATATTTGTCTAACGACTCTTTGCTTAAAGCCGTCAATGTTGCCCTGTTTACCTCGCGAATGTCATCCTGATACTTTCTTCTGTATGCTTCAAAACTATAAACTTCATACTCTGTCATCGGCTCATCACTATCGCCAATACGCGTATAAGAGCCTTTCAACCTTCCCTTTCCGCGATAATAACAGGGCCTGTCCGCCAAATCCACTCCTGGTATTTCCGCCGAAACAAACGATTTTTCGTCCTTAATCACCACTGTAAGTAAAGGACGCACAACCGGCTCCATCTGGAGGCACTGCTCATTTATTTTTTTTTGCAAATCTTGCGGATTATAAACGCCAACTTCCTTATATCCTTGTGCTTCATCTATACCAAAGATGATAATGCCACCATCATCTTGATTGGAAAAGCTCGATAAAGAGTCATACAATCGCTTAGGACATCCCTGCTCCGCGCTTTTTAATTCAATTGTCTGCGTTTCACATTTCATTTTTTGAATTTCTTTTAATTTTTCGATTAATTCTTCCGTTGTCATTTTAGTTCCTCCGCTTCTATTTTAGATATTACCATTAATTTTTAGTTATTTCAATAATATAAAGTTTTATTCTAAGAAATTTAAAAAGAACTCAAATCTAAAATTTAAATTTGAGTTCTTTTTTTAATTTTTACATTCCGCTAACATAACTCTACTTCTCGTCAAATCCGCTCTCCCGCGCCTTCCGGTTCATCTCCTCCACGCGCTTTTTCATCGAGGAGTACTGTGACAGCCAGATGACCAGGTAAATTCCGAAAAAAATCCCGAAATAACTCAGGACGCCGGAAACGCTGTGGCGCGTCCATCGCGTGAAATACGCGACCGGAAAAGTCGCCATGGAGCAGATCACCAGATGTGTCACGGTCTGGCGCGGAATACTCCAGTTGTCCTGTCTCCATACGGCGGAAGCGCCGACCCAGGCGGCGCCGTAAATCAGCGAACAGACGGTTTGAAGGAGAACCGCGTTGAGCTCATTTCCGCAATCGCTGATAAGCTCCGGCACGACCGGGTAAAACCGGCCGTCTCCCACCGAGATCGAAATGATTATACTGATGACCATGCTGATGGTCAGTCCGAGGGACGCCCCCAGCAGACAACTGACAATAATTTTCTTTTTCATGTGGATCACCTCATATTCCTAAGACCTGTTTGATTTTCGCGACATACCGCCTTGACACGTACGTCGCGGCACCGTTGGAAAAGGTAACGCGAATGGTGCCCGAAAAGCTCAAATCAAAGCCTTTTACTTTTCTCAGATTAATGATTTCGGAATTGGAGATACGCGCGAAGCGATCCGCGCTCAGCCGTTCTTCCAGCTCATAAAGCCTTAGACGCGGATTGTATTCCCCGTCCGCCGTAACGGCGAACACCTTGCCTTCCGCCGCGTAAATTCGGATAATATCCTCCGGCTCAAGGATTGTTACCGCGTCCTCCCGAAACCCCGCGAGCATCCGCGGCGCCTCTTCCGAAAGCTTCTGAATCAGCGCGTTCACCTGATCAGTCATCTGGTCTGTGATGACGATGACCCGGGGCTCTTTACAGGATGGGTCAATTTTAACTTCGATACGCGTTTCAATCACCTCCCTCATTTCGATATCAGTATAGAAAAAAAGAGAACCGGCCGCAACCGATTCTCTATAAGTGGTCGATATTTAATGGTAAGTGGCGCCGCGCTTTTTCATTTAACAAGATTATCAAAAGCGTCGAATTCCTTTTTCTTCGTCAACTCGTCCAGCCTGAAAATCGTGTAGGCCATCGCGTCCGGAAAAGATAACAGCTTCTCTTTGTTTTGTTCCAGAACCAAGCAGGAAAGCGAGGTAACGGCCACCACATCCGGCTTAAAAGGAAACTCTTCCAGCGTAAGAATATGGTCCGTAAATATGTTTTCCGCGTTCACGTCGAGACCCAGCCCGCCTTGATAATGGAAGTAGATTCCGGCCAGAGACGACGCTTTTTCATACTTCGCGTCATTATAAATAAAATGAAAAACATTCGTGTCATACGACATATAGTACGGAAATCCCATGTACGAAAGAAGATTGGTCTTATTAAAGACATTGAGCGTTCTGGCTTTTTCCGTCGCGAATATTTAATCGACTTTATCCTGTATTTTATTATAGTAATCTTCGACCGAATGGAAGATATACCCATCTTTCACCTTGACCGTATCGGTTTCGTAGTATTTGATCTCACAGGAAACCGGGTCAATGTAAGCCCTGTGACTCTCATCATAAACATTCAGTTTAAAGTCTCTTCCTATGAGCGCCCGTTCTGACTCTTGTTGGATTTTATCGCGATTTATCATATTTTCGCCCTCCTATCAATCCGATAATTTCGTAAAAGCCTTATAAAAGCTCTCCGCCTCCAGCTGCTGTAAACCTGATACCTGGCCATCCCCGAATTCCATAATGATGAGTTTGCCATCGGTTTTCCGAGCTAAATCAACCGTAACAAAGTTACTGTGGACTCTTGAGGCAATTGAGTCGATCCAGGTAAGTTCTTCTTTCGAAAAACGTGAATCATGCCGATCTGTCCAATAATTATCTATTGCCAGAACATTTCCGGCATAGATGAATACTCTGTACTCCTCCGAAATCGGCATGCCGCTTCGCGCGTGAAATCCGATTTGTTTCAGGCTTTCAAATCTTCTCAGGACAACTCCGCCTACAAGGTCATCCCCCTGACGCTCAATAAAATTACGAATTACTCTTTCTACATTCTTTTGAATATCCTCGATATAGCAGGCGTCAGCCCATTCATGTTTACGACTTTTCACGTAATCCTTCACAATGTACGCGCCCTCTAACTTCTTCGCCAAACACAGGGCGTCTTCAAGTATCACGGAACTTGTCCAAAACGATTCCGAAGTTTCTTGTTTAAACGACTCGTACCAGTTTGGCAGCAAATGATACGTCTCGTATTCCTCCGGCGTGTTGATAAGCGTAATGCCTTCTCGCTCTAAGAGTCGATAAAAAGTCCTGTACATTTCCGGCTTCATCATCCAGCCTCTGTATATTGTAAGTCCTGTGAGCTTCTCACCGTAAAGAGATAATTTTCCTTGTTCCAAATCTTCATAGCTGAACAAGGCGCTTGGATAATTTTGCCTGGCCGTATGAAACTCAGAGGCATAGTCTTCGTCTGCCTGCCTTGGATACAATGGATGATTGCAGAAAAGAAAGCTAAGAGCTGTATGTTTTTCCGCCACTTGTGATCATCTCCGATATTATTTTCTAACATTATTATTTCCCGTTTCGCGCCATTCCTGACATTTCGGAAGAACATCACCGAGTCCGATTACAGGGAGCGCTGGCTGAGTAAAGCCCCGCGAATACAACTACCGTCAGTAAAAAGACGCCATAACCTTTTACTTCCCGCTTTTATTCTCTTAAATAAATATTCATGTAAATTTTTACCCAGCTCCCGCTGAGCTCCTTGGCCGTGATTTTTCCGACCAATAGCTTGCCCGCGTCCATTAATCGAGCGAGCGCGACGTTATCTTTTTTCGGCACATAACCTATTTTTGTTCCGTATTCGGTTCTTACGGCAATCGTGTTCGTGTCATCTACATGATCCGGCTCTCTATAGAAGCTCACACTTTCTCCGGTTAAAATATATGATTCCAAATCCTCAATCCCTTCTATGTGAGCTGTACCCGCGATACGTGACTCAAGAAGCAGGATATCTCTCGCGAATGGTTTAATAAAATCCCGCGCGTTATCTTTGCCATATTTTAATCCAACTATGTCTCTCGACTGAAGCCAACTGATTTCTTCCATTTCCGCGCCTTCCTATCGGATCCATTGATTTAACGCCTGCTCACTGATTAAAGCGCCTGCTTTGGACGTACGCAGCCAAGCCACCTTGAACCACACTCGTTCCACTTTTCTACTCTTAACCATAAAACGAAAACCTTTTCTATCCGGCATGAATTCCATTGTGTAGAGCGCTCGCGTTTTTGAGTCTGCCGCGGGATTATACGCGCTTAATCCAATCGGCCTGCCGTCGAGCGTCCCCGTCAGTACCAATGAATGTCTGCCGCTCTTTCCTATATTCAATTCCGGCGCTTCCTTCGCCGCGTCATGCCCGACTCGCAGCTCGTACCATTTCCATAAATCGAGAGTTCCCGCTGGAACACTCAGATTGAATCGTGTTTTTGTCGTGATTATTTTGCCGCCGCTATTTGGCAAAGTATACATAACCTCGCCTTCATCCGCCGTGACGGAAAATAGACGCGCGACGTCACTGTCACTTTCCCGGAGATGAAGTGTTTGATTTGGCATGATCAGAAAAGTCATGTCAGGATTGATAAAATACTCCGGATCGTAGAACCACTCATCCGAACACATGTCTTTGTCTATCATAGTAACAATTTCTTCCGCTGACACCGCGCTGTCTATCCGTTTTGATTTCACGGCTTCCTTACAGCTTAAATGTGTCAGATATTCAATTCTGATCCATTCTTTTCCATTCTCATCCTCGAAATTGTTTAAACGGATGATCGGCAATAACTTCCACCGATTTGTGTAAACGTTATTATCCCAATAAATGTATTTTTTACGCAACAGGCCTTCCGCGGCCGCCAGACTCATTTTGTTCCGCCTCCTGCCGCTTTATATTGTAAGCTCCATGAGCTTATCTCTATAAAGAGATACTTTCCCTTATTCCAAGTCTTCATACATATATGTTTTTCCGACATTTGTGATCATCTCTGATATTATTTTCTAACATTATTATATCCTGCCTCAATTGCGAAAACCATATATTCTCCTCTCGCGAATGAACCCAGGTAATAATTTCCCGTTTCGCGCTATTCCTGACATTTCGTAACAGGAAAGAAGTTTCGCGGGAGGGCGATTGAAATGGCGAGAGCAAGGCGGCGCGTCTCAGCCACATCCGATGAGAAACTCATCCTGGTACGACAGTTTACTGGACTTGGGATGAGAAATTTCTTCTCAAGCTAGTTCGACCCAGCCATCTCAAGCGGAAAACTCATCTCAAAATGACAGTTTTCTGTCGCTGGGATGAGAAATTGCTTCTCGGGACGGTTCGGCCCGGCCATTTCAAGCGAGAAACTCATCCCAGATTAACAGTTTGCTGAAGCTGGGATGAGAAAAACCAATCTGCCCGCGTCATGTCAAATCAAAAAAGAAAAAGAGAATCGGCCGCGGCCGATTCTCTCAGATTGTAGACAAACAGGGCATTGAGAACGCTATCAGGCGATTCTCAATGCCCTGTTCGCGTTTAACCCAAACAAATATCGCTTCAGTAACTGGGTCAGAGGTAGTGACTCTTTTTTCAGGCCATATTTTTGTATCATTCTTGCCAGCTTTTTCAGATTTAAGCATGTGTAAGTAAGGCCAACCTTCATTCTCATGCTGGCCATCCCTATCATATTTGTGTATCTGAATTGATGGAACTCCTTCGCTGTGCCGAAGATTCTCTCGATGGTTTCTTTCCGTTTCTCGTACTTGTCCCTCATCCCGATTCCATATCGGATATCCTCACATCGCTCCATGTAATCCTGCCACACATGGCGCGTCACGACTTTTTGTTTTGACACGCTTAGCGTACATTGGGATAAGTATGGGCAGCCTGAGCAGATCCGGGGATCGCTTTTATACTCTCTGTAGCCGTCCCGGTTAACCGTCGAGAATCTTAATTCTTTATTCCATGGGCAGACATAGCAGTCGTAATACTCGTCATAAGCGTACTCGCTCTTTTTGAAGAAGCCTTTCGCTGTCATGGGGCGCTTGTATGGGAATAGCGGCTTAACTCCATCATCTAGCAGTAATTTCGCTATCGGCGGGGTTTTATAACCGGAGTCCATGACCGCGTAATCAGGCGAGTATTTCCTGACTTTCTTGTAGATCGCGGGGAAAGTCCTCGCGTCGCTCGCGTTTCCAGGATGTGTCGAGTACCCTAAAATCCAGCCATGGGCGTCACAGGCTGTTTCCACTGAGTAAGCGAATACCTGTTTATGCTCTCCCTTGTGAAACCAGCCGCTTTCAGGGTCTGTCGAGCTCTCTTTAATTTCACGCGTGTTCCCATCCGCTCCTCCATCGCTGTCAGGGCCGCCCGTCCCATGGTCATCATCGTCATCTTTCTTCTTTAAGGGCTTCTTTCCCGCCTCGGCGCGTTCCCTGTTGATTTCCTCTTCCAGTTTGCCTTTGTAAAACAAGGTTTCTTCTTTGACCACGCGCCGGATATATTTTTTGTTGTTCGCGTGAGCCTTAACATGTGTGGAGTCTATGAAAATCGTGGAAGGGTCGACCAGCTTGTAGCGAAAACATTCTTCCAGAACCCGCTCGAAGATTTGCTCAAACAGATCAGTTCCCTTAAAACGGCGGCTGTAATTTTTGCCGAAGGTGGTGAAGTGGGGCACTGAATCATAAACGCCGATCCCGAGAAACCAGCGATAAGCCATGTTTACCTGGATGTCACGAATGGTCTGCCTCATGCTCTTAATGTTATATAAGTATTGAATAAGCGGAATCTTAATTAGTACCACCGGATCGATCGAGGGACGGCCCTGATCTTCCGAGTACTTGTCTTTAACCAGGTCATAAATAAAAGACCAATCAATCGCTCTGTCGATAAGGCGCAAAAGATGGTCTTCCGGAACTAATTCATCCATTGAGAAGAATTGAATCTGTTGTCGATTTTTTTCTTTATCCGTTGTCATCATAGCTCGACATCCCTCCTGATAACACTATTATACACCTTTAGAGACGCGCTTAAAAGCTAAAAGAAGTCCTATTTACAAAGTGTTTTGCTTTGTAAATAGGACTTTGTCTTCAGTCTGCGGGAGTCCGCTATTTTAGCGGGCTCCCAAGTTACTATTTTCTTGACTCCCTTCTTGAATTTCCGCGAAATCCAAGAAGTATCGTTCGAATAAAAACCTCCGGTTTTTATTCGAACTCGGTCATATAAACTTGTTTCTGAGTGTACACCATTGATATTTACATTAAAAGCAGTTCACTTTCGTACGCATTCTATATATTCTACATATTTACCGGAGACTTTATTGTCATTTTGTTGTCACGCTGTGACAACATTTATTGCGGCATTTGTAAGCGCATAATTTTTGAATAATTTCATAATTGAGCTTGAGATCAGAAGGCACTCCTTGTTTTATTCACTAAGCTAAAGAAGCTACTCTTTATCCTCAAATTCTTTTATTTCCTTACGCATAAATTCATCCAATAGAGTTTTCTCCGGAAGGTGCAGCATATATGTCGATACAAATATCACCATAATTCCCCTTATATGCGAAAAGGATAGATTATTAACTATTTTTTCTGCACTTGTAACAAATTCGTGCGACGCTGTCGCACTTTTCTTTATCTCGGGTATATTAAACTGGTGCGACACTGTCGCACTGATCTGCGGATACATAAGGTAAAAAAGCCTACACCACTTAAACAAGGTTGAATTCATACCTCTTCCATCAATCTATCTGTATGATCTGCTCATACAGCATGATATCTTTTGCTGTCACATTTTTATTATCATGATGATGGCCGAAAAACCAGTATCTGTAATCAAGTTTCTCCTGAATCTCCTGCAAAAAGATTCTTGTTTCATCCGGCCTGATTTTTCCCAACGAATACATCGAAATGATCGACTGCGGTCCATCATGTGTCACTGCAAAATCAACCTTCCAATTATGAGCTTCCAGATTGCAGAATGCCTCATTTCTTTCCGTCTCAGAGGATACCTCCTCTTTCCACCATGATACGTTATTAATCCGATATGGCATCAGCTTCCTACATGCTTCATCGTATGCCGCAAGATCTCCTGTCACAATATCTTTCTTGAAACATTCTGTTTTTTCAGACATTTGTCTGCATCTTTTACCTCAAAGATCCCGCCTTGTATGTCATGTGATGCTGCCCCTCCAAAAGTAAAGAATGTTTTCTCCGCAATCCGGAACACCTGACCACGCATCAGATGAATAACGCAGTTCCTGACCTGATGCACTTTTCCACCATGCCACATTGTCACCGGAAAACTGTTCAGTTCATCAAAGTCCTCATGATTGCCATCCACAAATAACGTTGTAAATGGGCGTCTATCCAGCTCATTCAGCGTATCTTCTCTTTCCTTTGAAGGCGTCCAGAACCCAAAGTCTCCGCATATTATCACATAATCTTCCTTGGTCATTTCCTTCTGCTCAGGAAAATTCTCTATATTAAATCTTTCAAAGCTCCCATGGCAGTCGCCTGTAATGTAAATCATTGATCTGCTCCATCATCTTCCGGTTTATGCCCTGTTCAGATAAACGCTTTCTATAATTTCATGGAAAAGCGCATTTTCAGGTATATTGCAGTCATACCCTTTCATAAAACATTCCGCGATTTTCCTGACATCCTTTTCCATCCACCAGTTTTCATCACAGTTATTCTCTGCACAGAACTCAGCAATATGATTTTTGGCGTCCTGCATGCGATACTCCAGTTCTTTTTCGCGATATGCTTCTTCCAGTTCTTCCGGCGTAAGAGTAAACACTGCATTTTCTCTTTCAATCTGCATCTGAATCATCCTTATCCGTTTCTTGTGCTGATATCATTTCTTTTTATCATAGGATATCGCATAATAAAGGATTTTTCATTGGACGGTTAGTCCAATGGACCGATCAATTGACAATCATGCCGCGTTCAACTTTTCCCAGTAGCAAAATAATCTCTTTTCCATTGGTAAAAGAACCTTTGCGTCAATTGGATAATTCGAAAGCGTCATAGGAACAAGTAAATCCTCCATGTGCATACCCAAAAGTCTGCTCAGCGCAAAGAGATGATCAACCGATGGCAATATTTTTCCATTGTACCAACGATAAATCGGCTGCGGACAGGACAGCATCAATATCCTTTGAATATCCTTTACCGAATAACCCGCCTGATCTATTCTGAATTTCAGCAGTTGCCCCGTTCGTTTCATATCAATATTGACATATATTTTATGCATTCAATTCACACCTTCCGCAGTCTGTACTGTCAAATATTTGTTTCTCACTCAAGCCTATATCATACCAAATGGATTTCGAGTGTATCGTCACTTATTTAGTCTTTCTGACGATATGTTATTTATCTTGATTCTGGTATTTTCCCTTCCAAACGTCATTTCCATCAGTTCTGTTGCCACCTCAATATTCATTATTCTCATCAGATTATCTTCTGCATCAGCTTTTGCCAGAAAATTCATGCTGCCATACCATACAAGCTCCCCGTCAATTATTATATAGTGCTCGCAAAAATCCGTTACTGTTCTAACGTCAAATCCATAGCTTCTCATCAATTCACGCAAAGAAGCCCAGTATCCGCTATCGCCATATCCATATGAATCAGAATCCCAGGTAACAATTTTTATACTAAGACCATTTGCCTGTTTTTCTCCGATCAGGTCACTTAATTCTTCAATCTTTGCCCTACTTATTGCCGGACTCGATATAATGATCTCTTTTCTCGCCTTAAGCAAATCACCCATTAATGTTTCGTAGTAATTATCTATATTAAAAATAGATTGTGTCTCCTGCTCCAGCTGACTCTCCAATGTTCCTGTCAATATCTCATACCCTATTTTTCGATAGGCTCTCAGCCGTTTTGCATACATCCGATCAAATACCGGAATGTGACTGTCCACATAATCATACACAATGACTTTGGTCTTGCCTTTGTAATCTCTGTTCAGCCTGCCGGCATACTGCTCCACAACCTGACTCCCGGATACCGGCGTCGCCATAAATAGTGTATCAAGTCTGGGATAATCAAAACCTTCTCCGATAAGCTGCCCGGTAGCTACAAGAATCATGCTTTCATTTTCAGAAATATTCTGCATTTCCTCAAGTATCTTTTTATGTTCTTTCTTAGAATTGCTTCCGGATAATAAAAAAATATGATCTGCATGCTCAGAAAGAGCGGCATATATCTTTTCTGCGTGATCTCTGAATCTTGTAAGCACTACAGGTGTTCTTTTTTCACTGATTATGTTTATAACATCTCGGATAATCAGTTCATCACGTGCCTCATTATTTCTGACAATTGCATAGGCTTCATTAGGACGCATTGTATCGGATGACATGTCTGATGCAATCGCTCTTGTAAACCTTGGAATCACATAATGACCTATTCCCTGTTCCTTAGCTCTGTCCTTAGCAGTAAATGTATATCTGACAGGTCCAAGAAGCATATAATTAATCTTCTGAAGTCCATCACCCCTGATGGGCGTTGCTGTCACACCATAAACGTATTTTGCCCGAACCTGCCGCAGCACCTCTATTATTGTATCTGATGCTGCATGATGACATTCGTCCAAAATCACCAGACCATATTCTGATAATCTTTTATGGTATTCCCCTTTTTTACAAAGTGAACCTGCCATTGCAATATCAATTATACCAGTTGATGAATCATGAGCTCCCTGTATTGTCCCTACAAGATTTTTTCTCGTTCTGCTTCTTCCCGATTTAGTCCTGTATTCAGGCAATTCCTCATTAATCTGCAGAAAATCATTCAGCGCCTTTTCCCACTGCTCCATCAGCGAAGAGGACTGAAGCAGGATCAGTGTGCTGACTTTCTTTTGCGCAATAACGTATGTACAGACAACTGTTTTTCCAAATGCTGTGGCAGCACTCAGTATACCGGTATCTTTCTCTATAAGTGCCTGAACTGCCGACTTTTGTGACTCTTTAAGATGTCCTTTGAAATTAACATCTATGTGGCGTCCTTCCATACGTTTATCTTTCACGACATATTTTATTTCTGCCTCATCACATTTGTCTTTTAGGACTTCACTTAATCCTCTTGGGATTTCAATATATTTTCCCTCTTCCTTTCCAAGATAAATCACTCTGCTATTTTCGTAATTCGATAATCCAATTGCCTGATTTTTGTAAAATTTAGGATTACCAAATGCCGCCAGGCGCCTGATCTTATTTTGAAGGCGCGGTTTCAGATTTGCAGCATCAATATAGACACCATCAGCCAAAATAATCTTTACAATGCCATCTGCATCCTCTTTATGAAACCCATTATCCTTTTCCCATGGCTTATCCGGGCTGTCACTACTTTCTGAGTCAGAGATAGCTGGTACATCGATCTTTTTCCATTCTTTAATCAAATCCGCAACAGACTCCGGCGAAAGTTTTTCTGTCTCAAACAAAGCTTTCCATTGGTCCGGGTATGCATTCCATTTTTCATCAATAAATGCTGAATTTCCATTAAGTAATGCTTTTCCCTGGAGTGGAAGCGCGATCAGATTCCCAAGCCCGCCTTCTGGGAGATGATCCTGCATTGGCAGCATCCTGTCATAATACCGGAATGACTTTAGATTAATTGATTCCGCGCCTTTCATCAGAAGTAAATTTCCTAAAAGTCTTGCCGTACCGGCTGAAATCGGATGACCGAAAAAGATCCAGACATGTGCGCCCTTTCCCGATCTTGAACGCTCTGTAAGATATGGAATTCCACAATTAACACAGATCTCGCGAAAAGTACTTACTTCTGACTTATACTCATCATCTGTATTGGCTGAATCATGCTTATCTGCATCCTTTTCATGATTATCAAAATCAAAGACCATAAATCGACACGTATCATCCGGAAAAAGCGGATATATTCCAACTACATCTGAAGCATCATCTGCTTTTCCCTCCAGATGCGCAATGATCTGCGCCAGTTCCAACGGCTTCCATTTTCTATATTCACAGTTTCTGCATTGTATTTTTGTTCCAAATTTTCTCGGGCATTGATCACTCCAGAAATTGCTGCATTTTGTATTATATCCTGTTTCCCCTGTAGTATGTTTTTCATATCTCAGGCTATACACATCCGTTCGCTCCCAAAACATACTAAAGAAACGCTTTGCCATCTCCTCAGAAATATCACGTTTAATAATTCGGCTTCCCTGATCTTTTTCTGAATCATTAGAAATTTTTGATGTTTGGGCATTTTCCGAGTCCTTATCACTACGAGCTGCATCCTTCTCTTTGTAATATATAAGTTCTGCTGAAAGTTTTTTGTTTGCCTCTTCTAACTCAGATATTCTTTTTTGTAAAGCCGCAACAAGTTCCTTCTGGGTCATATACTTAGCCTTTCATTTTTCAGAACAATTTCCCGCTCCCCACAAAATCCATAAGATTGACATGCCTGATCCCATTTCTCTTTTGAAGCAGATAATCCGTAGTAACAAGATATTTCGGGTAATTATCCCTTATTTTTTCCAACGATGCATATTCACGGTCTTCTGTTTCTTTGCTCTCTCCAATCGTATAAGAAACCTGAATATATGCATAGTTAAGCTCATTATCCCTTGTTATAAAATCGCATTCAAGTTTTCCGATTCGGCCAACGCTTACCGAATAATCTTTGCTTCGCAAATAAGTATAAATAAGGTTTTCAAGCGCAGGTCCATAGTTTATGCGATTGTCTGTATTTGTTGAAAAATAGAATGCCGTATCTGAAAGATAGTACTTCTTTTCACCGGAAAGCGAACGTTTTGATTTCATATCAAAGCGATCACACTTATACAGAATCTTTGATGCTGTAAGCGCATCCACATATCTGGTAATCGTTTCTCTCCGGATTTCAAGTCCATTTTTATTCAAAGCCTTCTGTAAACTCTGAACACTGAATGTTGCTCCATAATTATTAATAATAAAATCTCTGACCCGCTCAAACACTTCAACTTTTCTTATCTTAACTCTTTTCCTGATATCCTTTTCAAAAATTTCTTTTACCACAGAACTGACATATGTTCTCTTATCAGCAAGTGTGTCATACAGCACTGTTCTTGGAAAACCGCCCTCATTAAGATAATTATTCAGTTCTATCACGAGATTCGGATTTGTCGTCTTATCATAATATTGTTTCATTCCCAGATACTCTTCAAAATTCAGCGGAAATATTTCAAATTCTATATAACGGCCTGTCATCTTTGTTGTAAGTTCACCGCTTAAAAGATAGGAATTCGACCCTGTGATAAAAATAGAATAATCTTTTCCTCTTATTCCATTTATCACTTCTTCAAAACCTGAAACATTCTGAATTTCATCAACAAAAAGGTATTTTACACCCTCTGCAATAGACTTATCCTCTATTGCCTTCTCCAGCTGGTCATCTGTCTTAACCTTGCGATATTTCTTATCATCAAGATCAATAAAAATTATATTATCAGATATGACACCCTGCTCCTTTAACTCATCCTGAATCATGGTCATTATACTGGACTTACCGCATCTACGCACCCCGGTAAATACCTTTATCACATCTGTGTCGTGATAAAATCCGCGAATCTTCTTCAGATATGTCTCTCTCTTATATAATTTTCTCTCCATTTTTTTATTTCTCCTCTCACCAGAAATATTATAACCTGACAGGCATTCATTATTCAATATTTAAGTAGTCAGTTTTTTCATTTTTTACATTTTATGTCTATTTATCGTTTCTGATTTTATTCTCCCTGCATTCCTGCATTTCATCCTATTGATCTGTGCAATGTAAGGAGTTGTATCGTTAAGTAGTCACGTTATATTACTTTTTTAATTTCTGTCTGTTTAAATTCCTAATTCAGTGTAACCAACTCACCCCCAACTCAAAACTCAAAACCTAACAAGCCAGCTGAAGTGACACTTTGACAACAAAGTTTTTTGTCAAAATCATGTCAGAATGATAGCAAAAAATTCGCAGAGCCTTGCAAATAATGGCTCTGCGGATTTTGATTTTTCACTGTTTGTCACTCAAGCTCTATCGTGCCAGGCGGCTTACTCGTGCAATCGTACATTACGCGGTTTACATGCGGCACTTCGTTCACGATCCGGTTCGTTACCTTCTCGAGGACTTCCCACGGGATTTTCGCCGCTTCCGCGGTCATGAAGTCGATTGTGGTCACGGCGCGGAGCGCGATGGCGTAGTCGTAGGTGCGTTCGTCACCCATGACGCCGACGCTTCGCATGTTGGTGAGGGCCGCGAAGTACTGGTTGATGTTCCGGGCGATGCCGGCTTTGTCAATTTCCTCGCGGTAGATAGCGTCCGCTTCCTGGACCATCTTGACTTTCTCGGGCGTGATATCGCCAATGATACGGATTCCGAGACCGGGGCCGGGGAACGGCTGGCGGAACACGAGGTATTCCGGGATGCCAAGCTGCAGGCCGGCTTTGCGGACTTCATCCTTGAAGAGGTCACGCAGGGGCTCGATAATTTCTTTGAAATCGACATAGTCGGGCAGGCCGCCGACGTTGTGGTGCGATTTGATGACAGCGGACTCGCCGCCGAGGCCGCTTTCGACGACATCGGGGTAGATCGTGCCCTGAACCAGGTAATCGACCGCCCCGATTTTCTTCGCTTCTTCCTCGAAGACGCGGATAAATTCCTCGCCGATGATTTTGCGCTTGCGCTCCGGCTCAGTTACGCCGGCAAGTTTGTCATAAAAGCGCTGCTGGGCGTTGACGCGGATGAAGTTCAGCTCGTAAGGGCCGTCGGGACCGAATACCGCCTCGACTTCGTCGCCCTCGTTCTTGCGGAGCAGGCCATGATCCACGAATACGCAGGTCAGCTGCTGGCCGACGGCTTTGCTCAAAAGCACGGCCGCGACGGAGGAGTCCACGCCGCCGGAAAGCGCGCAGAGGACTTTGCCGGAGCCGACTTTGTCACGGACAGCCTGGATCGTGCTGTCGACGAAGGAGTCCATCTTCCAGTCGCCGGAGCATTTACATACGTTATACACGAAGTTCGAGAGCATCTTCTTGCCCTCGGCGGTATGAAGAACTTCGGGGTGAAACTGCAGGGCGTAGAGGTTTCTGGCCGTGTCCTGCGCCGCCGCGACGGGGCAGTCCGGCGTATGGGCGATGATCTCGAAGCCGGGAGCCGCCTGCTCGATATAGTCGTTGTGGCTCATCCAGCAGATGGTTTTCGGCGAGACGTCCTCAAAAAGACTGGCGGACGTGTCTACGCTGACCTCGATCTTGCCGTACTCGCGCACGGGCGCTTTGGTGACGTTTCCGCCGAGCAGATGGGTCATGAGCTGAGCGCCGTAGCAGATGCCGAGCACAGGAACGCCGAGCTCAAAGAGCTCCTTCGAGTACGTCGGGGAATCGTCCAGGTACACGCTGTTGGGACCGCCGGTCAGGATGATGCCCTTGGGGTTCATCGCCTTGATCTCTTCAATGCTTTTTCGATAAGAATAGATTTCGCAGTAGACGTCGCGCTCGCGCACGCGGCGCGCGATCAGCTGATTATACTGACCGCCGAAATCCATTACTATGACTGTTTCTCTTTTCACTGTTTTCCTCCTGAAAGAAATACCTCGGGCTGGTGCCCGTATAAAATTTATTATATGGTATGTCCGGTCTTTTTACAAGATTTCCGTAAAAAAGATCAAAAGTACTTCGCGCGTACCGCGTCAACCGGCATATCCTGCCCTGTCCAGATCCGAAACGCCTCCGCGCCCTGGAACAAAAGCATATCGAGGCCGCCGAAGGCTACAAGGCCTTTGGCCTTCGCCATTTTGACAAGCTTCGTTTCCCGCGGATTGTAGATTACGTCGCCCACGATCAGGCCCTCCGGCAGGTACGAGTCATCGGGAATCAGGCAGCCATCCGTTTCCGGCGCCATGCCGACTTTCGTCGCGTTGATCAGAAGATTCGCGCCGGAAAGCTTCCGGCGAAGCGTCCGGTCATCGTAGTCATAAATTTCGACCTGACAGTCCGTTCTTCCGCTCAGCTTCTCCGCGATTTCCGCGGCTCTGTCGTAATGGGCGCTTGTTCTCCGGCAGAAGACGGCAATCTCGGACGCGCCGACGAGAGCGGCCGCGGCCAGGATTGAGGTAGCGGCGCCACCGGCGCCGAGAAGGACGATCCGGGAGCCGGGCGTTTGAAAGCCATGTTCCGCGGCGCTCCGCAAAAATCCGATTCCGTCCGTGCTGTGACCGGTCAGGACGCCCTCGTCGATCACAACGGTGTTGACAGCCCCGCACAGCTCCGCTTCCGGCGCCAGCCTGTCGCAAAGACCGACCATTTTGTTTTTACAGGGCATCGTCAGGTTCATGCCGCGGACATTCATGACACGGAAGGCGTCAACGACCGTCTTCAGGTTGTCTTCTTTTACGTCAAAAGCCATGTAGCTGTAGTCCAGTCCCAGAAGGCGAAAGCCTTCATTATGCATGGCGGGCGAGACACTGTGCGCCACGGGACTTCCGAGCAGCGCGATCAGGCGGGTGCCGCCGTTTATCTGATATTCGTTCATCATATACCTCCTAACTGAGTCCTTTTGTCATCCAGCCGCCCTTGCGGAAATGCGGGATGAAGATTATCGTCCGGCCGATCCAGTCGAGGATCATCGCCAGCCAGCAGCCGAACACGCCGAGTCCCAGGTATTTTCCGAGGATATAGGCAAAAACAATTCGCAGAATGATCATAGTACAAAAGGAAACCACCATCGGGAATTTCGCGTCGCCGGAGGCGCGAAACACGTTGGGCAGCGTGAACGCGAGCGGCCAGATCGCCATCGCGCAAAAGCCATGCAGCATCGAGAGGTTCCGGGCCGTCGCCGCGGTCTCGGGCGAAAGGTGGTACGCGTAGAGTACGAGCGGCAAAAGAAGCAAAATTACGATATCCGTCACCCACAGTGTCAGATAAGTCGTTTTCATCAGCTTTCCTACGTAAAATTTCGCCTGGCCGAACTCCTTGGCTCCGATACAGCGGGAAATTACCGTCAGGACCGCGAAACCCATCGCGATGCCCGGCAGCACCTCAAAGGAGGCGACGATATTCGCGACCGCGTTCGCGGCGATCGCCGAAGTGCCAAAAGACGCCACCAGACTCAGAATCAATATTTTACCAAGCTGGAAAAGACTGTTCTCCACGCTGTTGGGAATTCCGACCTGAAGGATTTTGCGGATCAGGCCGCCTTTGAAACGGAAATGGTGAATCCCGCGGATATAGACGCGGCGCTTCCGATCAGTGAGGAGAATGAGAATCACGATGGAGGCGATAACTCTTGACACAAGCGTGGGAATCGCCACGCCGGCCGTTCCCAGATGAAAGCCAAACACGAGCGTCGCGTTGCCAACGACGTTGATCACGTTCATCAGAAGGGAAGTCCGCATCGGCGTCCGGGAATCCCCGGCTGTTCTCATGACTGCCGCGCCGGCGTTAAAAACGGCGATGAACGGGATGGAGGCCGTGCAGATCATCGCGTATGTATTGGCGTGCCCGTATACCTCCGCGGTGATATTCCCGAATACGACCGTCAGAATAAAATTCTTGAGCAGATACATAAGTACCATAATACCAAGTGAGACAAGCGCCATAAAAGCAATCAGCTGATCCGCCGCCTCTCTGGAGTCTTTGTCGCGTTGGCCTCCAAGGAACTGGCCGACGACGACAGAGCCGCCCGCCGCTAAAGCGGCGAAAAGCTGGATCAGGAGAACATAGACCGTATCCATCAGCGAAACGCCCGAGACCGCCGCCTCGCCGACACTCGCCACCATGATCGAGTCCGCCATGCCGACGCAGACATTCAGTGTCTGCTCGAGCATCAACGGAACAATCAGCTTGCGGATCGCCTGATCCGTGAAAAGAAACTTCCCCTCCTTCTGGAGCCGGGCCGCTTCCTTCGCCTCCGCGGAGCCTGCCGCTTGTAAGAACATTCTTTTATTGCCTTCTTTCTATCCAGAGCGGCTTCGCCGCTTGTCCGCCCACCAAAATCATCTTTACGACTTTCCGGAAGTGAACTTCCGGCCAGTCGCTCAGATAATTTTGGGTGGGTGCTGATTTTTTTACACATTTTTCTTTGCGTTGGGGCTTGTTAGTGTTATAATAACGTCATCGGGATCATAGCTCAGCTGGGATGAGCGTTCGCCTCACACGCGAGAGGTCATGGGTTCGAGCCCCATTGGTCCCATCTACTTTCCGGTTCCGGGAGGAGAACCGCCACGGCGGTTCAGTCAGCGTCCAGGTCAAATAATATGATAAAATCGTTGGAACGCGTGACTGCCGGGAAGCAACCAGCAGTATTCATTCTAACAGACATCGCGGCGCTCTTCAAGTGTCCGGAAGTTCGGTAATAATAAACCGGCGAATTGAGAATCTCTCAGTCCGCCGGTCTTTTGTATGTTACGGTGATTGTCCTGTTATACCTGTTCTTTGTCCTGTTCCTTCGCCGCCTTCTTGCGCGCCTTGATCTTCTCTTCCACGAAGCTTTCAACCTCGCTTCTGTCCTTACGCAGCGCTACCGCGAGCTCTGTGTAAAGATAATTCTCCGCTGACCGCAGATATCGGCTGTCCACAGAGGTGCTCTGCTTGCCGCGCGCGACGCGTTTCATACGACGCAGGCGCAGCGTTTTGATAATGCGAATCCATTCCTTGTAATCACAGGTCCGCATAGCTTCCTTGTAAGCCGCCTCCCGGAACTTCTCATTGGCTACATAGAGCGGCTCGATTTCCGGAATCGAGTCGATCAGGGCAAGCGCCTCCCGCTCTGACATTACGCCTCTGATCGCGACCTTGTCGCTGTCGACCGGCGTAAAAACGCGGCTTCCGGCATCCTGAAGCGGAAGCAGGGAATAATACTCCCTCGGCTTCGCCCCACTCGGGATCGAAAGCTTCGTGGTTTCCTCCACTTGACAAACACCGCTGTACCCATAAACTACATAGTCACCTGCTCGAAACATCAAATACATCTCCTATTCTCCAAAAAAAGAAAAGCGTTCCGCTTAAAACGGAACGGCTCTCCCCTGCCAGTTAACCTGTAGTTATTATAACACATTTTGGTTAAATTTGTAAGTGAAAAATTATCAATACGTAAAATGAAGCATATGCTCGTTCAAATATCCAAGCTCGCCCCTGGCTATGGCCTTACCCGTTGCCGGATCCAGTTCCGCCGACGCGCCGCAGCAGTCCATTCGCGCGTAATAACGCCGGTTCCACTTAATGAGCGGAAGAAAAAAGAATGTAAAAACCGAGTAGGCCTCATAGACTTTCAGATGGCCGTAGCGGCCGCAAAGCGGACAGATCGTCAACTGGTCGAAAGCGAGCTGATCCTCTTTACTGTTGATCCCCATAATAAAGAACATTGTAACACCTCCGATTTTAAATATAAGCGCTTTAAAAATAACTGTCAACCGTCTGTTTTTATTGAATTTCCGCTTCGTTCGGGTATAATAAAAGCAGGTACGTGAAAAGGGGGAAGCGCTCGATGAATCGTTTTAAGCGGTATAAACTGGCCCAATCCATTGCTTTGCTGATTCTGGCGGCTGTCATGTTCGTCTGCGCGTATCAGCTGAATCTCAGTCCCTTCACCAGAAGCTCCAGCTTACAGGCGGATATTCTTTTCTGCTGCGTATGGCTGCTCTTTGTATGCGCGTTTCTTTGTATATTTCTCGATAAATATTTCTTCCGTAAGAAAGACAACAAAACTGAGGCGTTCGAGTCGCCTTCGGGAATCGACCCGATGACCGGCGTCCGGACAAGACAAGGTTTTGACGAAGCCGCGAAAGAGCGGATCGCGCCGGAGGCGATCGCCGGGGTCGGCTGCGTCGCTTTCGCTTTAGAAGACCTGGACGAGATTAACAACCGGCTCGGCTATAAGCGCGGTGATCAGCTGCTTCGGGATTTTTCCGAGATTTTTTCTTCGGTCGCTTCCACCTTTGGACTGATCGGGCGCAACGCCGGCAATGAGTTCATTGTCGTAATCCGGGACTGCGAAAGGCCGGCTATCGCCGAGCTTTTAAGCGGGCTGAATACGCGGCTTGCGCAGTACAACAGTAAAACATCCGAACCGATTCGGACGATTCATGGCGTCGCCCTTAATTATGAGGAGAAGCTGGACTCTCTTTCCCGGATCATCGCTCTCGCCATACGGCGTCTGGGCGAGCCGGACAGAAGCGGCGACGCGCTCGCTCAGATCAGACAGGAGGAGGATAACGGATGACAACGCCCAGACAGCGGCCGGAATGGTACGCGCGTCTTTTGGCGCTGACTTTGTCGGCCGCTCTGCTTTTCTGCGGCTGCGGCTCTTCCGGCTCAAATTCCGGCGCGGCAAGCGCGAAAAGCTCCGCGGGAAACGAAACAGCGGCGCCCGCGAAGGGTTCGCGGGACAATACGCCGGTCGTCTACACGCCTCTGGCCGACGGGCTTACCACCTATGGGAACGAGGCAGTCACGATCGACGCTTCCCATACTGAGGAGGGCTACGTGATGGTGAATTATACCGGGAACGTCCACCCCTCGAAGCTGCGGATCACAATGCCGGACGAAACGGTTTACACGTATGATTTAAACGGCGGCTATGAGGCTTTTCCGCTGACCGACGGAAGCGGGACTTATCAGCTTACCGTCTATGAGAATGTTTCGGGAAATCAGTACTCCACCTGCTTTTCTCAGCGGATCGACGCCGAGATCACGAATGAGTTCGGTCCCTATTTATACTCCAGCCAATACGTGAATTTCACGGCGGACTCGCTCGCCGTGTCCGAGGGCCGGACGCTCGCGGAGCCGGCTTCCTCTGATTTGGATGTCGTTTCGAATGTCTATGAGTACATTAAAGACACGATAACCTATGACACCGATAAAGCCAAAAACGTTCAATCGGGATACTTACCCGATATCGACGAAATTATGACGTCCCATACGGGCATCTGTTTTGATTACGCCGCGGTCATGGCGGCCATGCTTCGAAGCCAGAATATTCCCACCCGGCTTGAGATCGGGTACGCCGGCACGGTCTATCACGCCTGGATCAGCGTCCACATCGCGGATCTCGGCTGGGTCAATGGGATTATCGAGTTCGATGGTCAGGAATGGAAGCTGATGGATCCTACCTTCGCGGCGAACAGCGCGACGAGCGATTTGAAGAAATTTATCGGTGACGGAAGCAATTATCAAGTCAAATATCTCTACTAGAAAAGAGGTTCCCAATGGATAAGAAAAGCGCGTTCAAACCCCTGAAAGATAATGAAATCGCCTTGTTCTGCGAGCAGATGGCGCTCATCCTGAAAACGGGCATAAGCTCTAAGGAGGGCCTTTCGCTGATGCTTGAGGACACGGGAAGCGGCGAGGGAAAGGATCTGCTCGAATTCATGTATGGCATGATGGACGAGGGACGTACCTTTACGGAGGCGATCACCGCGTCGGATGTCTGGCCGCGGTACGTGACGGATATGACCTCTCTTGGGGAAGCCTCCGGTAATCTCGACGATGTCATGGAATCCCTTGGAATCTATTACCGGAGAGAGGCGGAAACGGCGAGGAGCGTCAAAAGCGCCGTGACCTATCCGCTCGTGATGATCGCCATGCTTCTCGCCGTGATCATCCTGCTCGTCATCAAGGTCCTGCCGATTTTCAATGATGTCTACCGGCAGCTCGGCGCTGAGATGTCCGGTGTTTCGCGAGGTCTTCTGAATTTCGGTTACGCGCTCGGCAAAGGCGCGATGGTGCTTGTAATCGTCCTGATCGCGATCGCGGCGGCTATCGCGATTCTGAGAAGAACCGCTTCGGGAAAAGCTTTTCTGAGTCATCTGGGCGATCATTTTATTTTCACGAAGAACACACGTGAAAGGCGCGCTCTGGGGCGTTTCGCGAGCGGAATGTCGATGACGATCCACAGCGGCCTCGACACGGACGAGGGCTTCGCTCTTGTCTCGCGTCTTGTGGATAACGAGCCGCTGCGGAAGAAAATCGCGGTCTGCCAGGAACATATGGCCGGCGGCGAGAATATGGGGAACGCCATCGTCTCCGCCGGAATTTTCTCGGGACTTTACGGACGGATGATCAACATTGGCTTCCGTACCGGCTCTCTCGACCTCACGATGAAGCGGATCTCGGACAGCGTGGACGAGGAAATCGAGGAAGGTATCTCCCATACGCTCTCAATCCTGGAGCCTACGCTCGTCGCGGTTCTTTCCATTCTGGTCGGGATGATTCTGCTGTCTGTCATGCTTCCTCTTATGGGAATCATGATGAATATAGGATAAGGAGAAAACGCCATGAACCGATTTGGGCATGAGAAGGTTGTTCCGTTTTGGCGGAATCTGATCATAACAGCCGCGGCTTTCGCCGCCGCTTTCGCTCTGCTTTTTTATGGCCTGACACAGGTTTCGGCGACGACCTCCCGGGAAGAGGCCCGGAGCCTGAAGGACGCCATTTCCCGCGGCATTACGCACTGCTACGCCGTAGAGGGCGCGTATCCGGAGAGCCTCGCGTATCTGGAGGAGCGCTATGGCATTTCCTATGACACGACAAAATACTATGTCGACTACAGACCGATCGCGTCCAACATTATGCCGGACGTGACCGTTATTTCCCTGGAGGAGCCGTAATGGAATATCACAATAAACAAAGCGCCCACGCGGCGGATTTTCTGTTTGTGACCGCTCTTTTCGCGGTTTTCGCGCTTACGGCTGTCCTGGTCCTTCTGATGGGGGCCCGGGTCTACAAAAGCGCGCTGAGTAATATGGACACGAATTACACCGCCCGGACGTCCCTGACTTACGTGGCGGAGAAAATCCGGCAGAACGACAGCGGCGGCGAAATCGCGGTCAGGGAGCTTGACGGGCTCGCGGCGCTCACGCTGCCGGCCGTTTATAACAACGAGGAATACGTAACGTACATTTATGAGTACGACGGCGCGCTGCGGGAGCTTTTTGTCCGCGCGGACAGCGCTTTCTCCCCTGACGCGGGCGCGTCAATCCTCGAAACGGACAATTTCTCGATCCGTCAGGTTTCCGACACGCTTTTCTATTTATCCGTCACAGACAGCAAAGGCGTTACGGAGGATATGTATGTCACGACACTTTCCCGAGCTTCCTCCGGACAGGAGACAGGAGGCGGCCAATGAGAGAACGTAACAGACGGCAATCGTCGCTTTTCCTGATGGAACTGATCATCATGGTCTTCTTTTTCGCCCTGGCCGCGGCTATTTGCTTAAAGCTCTACGCGGGCGCCCGCTCGATTAGCGAGAATACGAGAATTCTCAGTATCGGTTCCGCCAAGACAGAAAGCGTGGCCGCCGCGCTGCGGGACGATCCTACGGACCCGGTCGGGTCGCTTACGCGGATCGCGGACGGCGGCAATGTCGAATTAACCGGTGACGCCGCCTCAGGTCAGGCTGTTTATTACTATGACAGCGACTGGAAACTCTGTCGAAACGAAGACGCGAAAACCGCGGTACTTGTGTCCTGGAACACGGAAAACCACATGCTTACGGCCGATATTTCCGTTAATAAGATTCATTCGGATAGCGGCGAGGTCCAAACACTGAGTACTTCTCGCGTAGAGAAGCACATTCCTTTTTCCGCGTAAAACGGCTCACTTTACAACTTGTACATTATCAAAGGAGAATCCGCCATGAAACGTGGGTCACATCCCGTCATGAGTGTCGGCTTTACATCGATTCTCGTGATTTTTATCATACTATGCCTGACCGCTTTCGCCATGCTTTCCGTCGTCAGCGCCAAATCTGACGAAAGGCTGACATCCGAGGTAACCGGCCAGACCGATCAATCCCTCTCCGCCGGAAATAAAGCGGAGGAAGCGTTAGCGCGAATCGATGACCGGCTGCGCTCGCTCTACGCCTCCTCTTCGGATAAAAGCGAGTATTACGCGGCCTGCGGGAAAGTCTTTTCCGACGAGGGAACGGAATTCGCGGACGATCTTCTCTGGGAGGATGACGCGGAAAGCGCCGTTATTACATATAGCGAGCCGATTTCCGACACGAGAAGCCTGCGGGTGAAACTTCAGGTCTTGTACCCGGAGACGTCAGGTGATTCTTTTTACCGCGTCCTTACGTGGCAAAGCGTAAACATCAGTGACTGGACGCCGGACACGACGCTTCCGGTCTACGGCGGCAATTAACAGGAGGATTATATGGATATTTCGACTATTTTAAAAAAAGCGGCCGATAGGAGCGCGTCCGATATTTTCATTGTGGCCGGGCTTCCCCTGACTTACAAAATCAACGGCCAGATTCAGCGGGAGGGCGAGGAACGGCTTCTGCCGCCCGATACCCAGGACCTGATTGAGAAAATTTACGAATTGGCGGATCATCGCGATATTCACGAGCTTTGGGAAAAAGGCGATGATGATTTCTCGTTCGCCGTCCGCGGCGTTTCGCGGTTCCGCGTAAGCACCTATAAGCAGCGCGGGTCTCTGGCCGCCGTCGTGCGTGTCATCGCTTTTTCGCTGCCGGATCCCGTGAAGCTTGGGATCCCCGACTCAATCATTCATCTGGCCGATTACACCAAGGGCATGATTCTCGTAAGCGGGCCCGCCGGAAGCGGGAAATCCACGACGCTTGCCTGCATGATCAACTATATCAATTCCACGAAAGAGGACCACATCATCACTCTGGAGGACCCTTTGGAGTTTTTGCACAGCCATAAGAAATCCATTGTCAGTCAGCGGGAGATTTCCTCTGACACGGAAAGCTACCTGACAGCGCTAAGAGCCGCGCTGCGTCAGAGCCCGGACGTCATTCTGCTTGGCGAGATGCGCGATTTCGAGACCATCAATGTCGCCATGACCGCCGCCGAGACAGGACATCTGATCATCTCCACGCTGCACACGCAGGGCGCTTCCAACACGATCGACCGGATCATCGACGTGTTCCCGCCTAACCAGCAGCGCCAGATCGCCGTGCAGCTTTCCATGGTGCTTGACGCGGTCGTTTCCCAACAGCTCGTCCCGACCGTGGATGGCACGCTGATCCCGGCTTTTGAGATCATGACCGTCACGCCCGCGATCCGTAATATGATCCGCGAGGGCAAGTCGCATCTGATCGACGGCCTTATCTCGACCTCCTCCGCGGATTCCGGAATGCTTTCCATGGACACGGAGCTTCTCCGTCTCGTAAAAGAAGGGCGGATCACTCCGAAAACCGCTCTGATCCACGCTTTTAACCCTGACTCGCTGGAAAAGAAGCTTTCAAAATGACCCGCCCTGTTTTATTAAAATTCTAGAACTGTCCGCTTTTCTTCTCCAGATAAGCGACGATATCACTGACCCGCGTCAATTCCCAAACGTCGCGGGTCGGTATTGATATATCGAATTTATCCTCGAACGCGCAAATCAGCGTCATAATATCAAACGAATTCAGGGAAAGATCCCTGACAAAATCCGTGTCCATCGTAAGCCCTTCCTCACCTGTAACATCATAAATGATTTCTTTAACCGTTTCGTACATGTCAATTCTCCTTTAATGTCTGATCAAAACTCATTTGTTCTTACAAGCTTCATGGAAGAAGTACGCTCAAACTGGGTGCTTCGCAGATGGATCATCTGGACTTTCTTGTAAAGCGGCATCTTCGTGTTGATCTCGTCTACGCATTCCTGCAGTCTTTCCAGAATTTCATATCGACTCATGCCGGCTGTCAGCTCCGGATCGGGGTAAATGGACACGGCGATTTTGACGTCGTCCTTAGACTCGCCACAGGACGCCCCGTACGCCATCGCGTCTTTTACAAGCGGCAGATCCCGGAATCTCGACTCGATTTCCTCCGCGGAAACCTTCTGCCCGTTTTTCATAACGATCAGATTCTTCATGCGTCCGGTAATCCGCAGCTGGCCTTTCTTATCAAAATAGCCGAGATCTCCCGTTTTGAACCAATCCTTATCAAAAGCCTCGGCCGTTGTTTCCGGATCTTTGTAGTAGCCGCTCATCAGGGCGTAGCCGCGGACCAGGATCTCGTTCTCCTCGCTGATCCGGACCTCATTGCCGGGCAGGATCACGCCGACCGAGTCCAGACTGTAGTCCTCATTGCGGTTACAGGAAATACTCGGCGAGCACTCTGTGGCGCCATAGCCCTGCAGCACAACAATACCATAGCTTTCCAGCTTCTCCTCAATGCTCAGATCGAGGCACGCGCCACCTGTCAATATCACGTCAAGGAACTCAAACGCGCTGCCTTGTAACCGCTCCCTGACTTTTGTCTCGTAGGAAGTGCCGGATTTCCGAAGGAGCTTTCCAATCCAGCTTTTCCCCTCGTCCTCTTCTATTCCTTCATCTTTGTCGAGAATCGCCCGGATCATCTTATAGATGACTTCAATAATCAGCGGAACGGCGACCAGCATACCCGGCCGGAAATTCTCCAGTTCCTGCTTAATTCGCTTCAGGTCACAACTCAAGCACACATTCAGGCCCCTGATCAATCCGCAAAGTGTTCCACAGGTAAATCCGTACATATGATAAAGCGGCAGCGAGTTAAAGACCCGGTCCCGGGAATCCAGAAGCGTCAGCGAGTCCGCCGCGTTATAGAGAATCGCCGAGTGGGAAAGCATGACCGGCTTCGCGGTACTTGTCGTGCCCGATGTGTACACAATTGTCGCGATCATATCTGACTTTAGCTCCAAAGCGTCAAAAGCCTGACCGGCCGCCTCGCTGTCCTGCCCCGCCAGAATTTCTGACAGAGTGTAATCCCCGACATTATTCCCGTTCATCGTCACTAACGCGCGGATCTGATTCGATTCGCGGCAAATCGCGGCGCAGACATCGCTCATGCAGGCGGAACAGAACACCGCTTCGGAATCCGCTCTTTTGAGCATCTCGCCGATCACCTCGTCCGAGTGCTCGATATCGACGCAGACCGCCGTGCCGCCGGCGCAGACAATTCCGAAATACGTGATGAGCCACTCATAGGAGTTGTCACTCACTATCGCGATATGCCGTCCATTCAGATCATGCTCAAAAAGCCAGCGGGCGAGCTTGTAGGAATCTTCCTTCAGCCGACAGTAGCTCCGTTCCGAGATTTCGCTTCCGCGCCGGTACGAGGTAATCGCCGTCCGCTCCCCATAGCGAATTGAGATATCCGTCAGGAAATCCCGGAACGTGTCATAATAACGTGTTTCTTTTTGTTCGCGCTGTTTCATATACTCTTCCCTCCAAAAACTTTAACCTCTTTTATTTATCCGGCCCTATAGCCTTCCAGTTCCGGATAATTTCTCTTAAATTCTTCCTTCAGACCTTTGTAGTTCCGTAATATGCTTAAGAACACATCCACGACGCGCCCGTCAAATTGTTTATTCTTACCCTTTTGAAGCTCAGCGACCGCGTAATCAAAATCAAAGCTTCCGCGGTAAGCGCGGTTGGATGTCATCGCGTCAAAAGCGTCCGCGACGCTGATAATTCTGGCCTCCTCGGCAATCGCCTCCCCGGCGAGACCGCTGGGATATCCCGTTCCGTCATACCGCTCATGGTGCTGCTCAATCGCGGGCAGCAGCTCACGGAAGAATGAAACGGATGATAACATCTCGCGGCCATAGACCGGATGCATTTTAATGATGGCGTATTCTTCCTCGGTAAGCTTCGCGGGCTTGCGCAGGATCTCATCGGGAACCTTGACTTTACCGATATCGTGAAAAAGCCCGGCGACCCGTATGCGTTCCACATAAGCCGCGCTTTTCCCCATGCTTTCGGCTATTTTTACCGCGTAAAAAGAAACGCGGTCGGAATGACCTCTGGTGTAAAAATCTTTCGCGTCCACAAGCTTGCGAATCGCGTCGACTGTTTCCAGATAATTGGACTTTAAAATTTTGTCCGCCTTGACAAGCTCCTCATTGCGCCGCTGAAGTGTGAGCCGTAGATAGAGGTTCGAGATAATAGTCCCGACCTGCTCCGCGTACACCATAAAAAGCTGTTTCTCATCGGCAGTAACATCTCGGCCCGGATTCGCCGCCAGAATACCGTATTGATTCCGGTTCGCGTCAAGAATAGGTCTGAGCATCAGCTCTTCCGGCAGTTTCTCATTGCCGTGGTAACGCCGCAGACATTCCCTCGCGAAGTCTTCGTCGTCCCGATAGCGTCCCATTCCGCGGAACGCGACCATGGTCTCGGCGGAATCCTTCGAAGTATTCGAGAACGTCACCATTGAGAAATCATAATAAACGAACAAATCCTCACAGGAAAGTAAGTCCCTGGATTGCTCCGTAACCATTTTTAACGCTTCCGCGAGCGTTTTCTGGTCGTTCAGAACCGGTACCTGTTCCAGTATTTTGCGCAGCCCGTCCCGGTAATGCCGGATCGTCCGCATCTGCGAGATGGATTTCACGCAAGTCTCGATCAGGAGCTCCAGCTCGCTGAAACGATTGCTTTTCTCGTAGTATCCCTGGATGTCCAGCTCCCGGATCGTTTTAATCGGGGGCGCCATACTTTTGTGCCCGGTCAGCAGTATAATGAACAGTTCCGTGTCAAAGGCGCGGATCTGTCTCACGACTTCATCGCCGCAGATAGGACTCATCAAAAAGTCCAGCAGCAATATGTCGTATTTTTTCGATCGAACCCGTTCGATCGCTTTCAGGGGATCATTTTCGATTTCAACTTCATATCCTTCCGCTAAAAGATAGGATTGGAGCGTTTCTGTCATGAGCCTGTCGTCGTCCAACGCCAGAATTGAGTAATTCTTTTGCTGATTGATAATCTTATTCTTCCTCATTCGCGTCCACCTTTTTATCTGACCACTTGACAGCTTCCGCCGGAATGGAGATTCCCCAGATCGTCCCTCCCGCCGGATTATCCTTATACCACATGGCGCCGTCAAAATTCGTGTGAATCAGAGTATTTGAAATAAAAATTCCAAGGCCGCTCCCCTTTGCTCCTTTACTTGTAACCATTTCCTGAAATAATTTCTTTTTAACGTTTTCCGGTATTCCGCTTCCGTGATCCGTAACCAGAATCTGCAGCGCTCCCCCTTTATTATCTATATCTATGTTAATCTCGTGATTGCCATCCGGAAGTCTCGCGTCAATCGCGTTCGAGATCAGATTATTCAACACCTGCACCAGACTGTTGATATCCCCGTTGATCAGAATTCCCCCGATATCCCAATCCGATTTTATAACAAGCGCGCAGTTTCCCTGCAGAAGTTCGTGACGCAGAAGAAGCGAAACTCTTTTAAGCGCGTCATCGAGAGAGAACCATGATTTCACGGCGACATTCAAGCTGCTCGCCTGTCCTTTAACAGCGGTAATGATCTCGGACATATACGCGCAGGCTTCCCTGACACGTTCAAGCCAGCTGTCCATTTCCTGATAAATCTCACGGAAATCGTTGTCTGTCACTTCCGGGTCCCCGATACTCATCTCCGCTTCATTGGTCAGCTTCTGAACCGCCACGACACTGCCTGAGATACTCATGATCGGCGTTTTCAGGTTATGCGCCATGCCTCCGACCATCTGCCCTAAGAACGCGAGTCTCTCCTGTTCCATCATCTTGACCTGGTTGTCCTGAAGCCGCTGCATATTGATCTTAATCTGCGTAACATCCTTTAGAATCGACAGGAAACCACAGACCTCGCTTTTCATGACTAGCGGCGTTACCTCCGCCATATAGTATTTCTGAAAAGCCTCGCCGTCCTTTTTACCATATATCACCTGCTCATACGTGACACGCTCATTGCTGTCCGCGCACGATCGGATCGCGGTCATAAGATTCATGATCGCCGTCTTGTTCTCAATATCCGGGCTGCGAGCCGCGTCCTGGATCGTCATGCTGTCCAGCGGCTGGAATTTTGAGCCGAAAATTTCTTTGAATTGCTTATTGTAGCTTACGATCAGTCCGTTCTCATTCGTGACGAGATAACAGTCGCCGATCAGGTTGATCAGCTGCTGCATGGCAATTGGCCGGATGTCGAGCAGATGCATTCTGTATATAATAATTCCGTGGAAGACCATAGTGACCGCGAAGCTTAATGGTGTCACCAGAATATTGGCCTTGATCATATGTGTCACCCCAAGGATATTCATGATGCTCGGCACCATGCTTCCTATGGTAAACAACGCCGCCTGAAGAATATGCAGCCGGTTCTTCGTCTGAAGCGCGAACGCGATCATCAACGTGACCGCCAGCGCCACGCAGGAATACGTGTAAATCGAGTGTACCCAGAAATACGCGCCGAAGCGCACGGTCGTATTCTCAAGCGAAAAAACCTTATAGTACAGATGATGATACTGGTTCGTTGACACAAGAATGATCGTCAAAAGCGGCACCGCGAATACGAGGAAAAAACGCTTCGGCATTTTTTTCTCGTACCCCTCTATATAGCTGATTACAAAAAGCAGTGAGCACGGCGGGATAACCGCGGCGCAAGCCGTGGAAATACAGTCCCAGAACATCAGCCGGCCCACGTTGTCCGGCGGTGTGTAGCTGACCGCGAGAATCGCGAACAGCCAGACGATCACGCTGATCGCCGAAGCGAAATAAAACTTGTGAATCATCATGATGTTCTGTGTTCGAATCAGGCGGATGATAAAAACCATCATCAGAACGATTACGCACATGAAGAAAACCGCGTACGAAAAATTCATCTTGCGCGCTCCTTTCCCGGCTCCATAAAATGACTGAGGAGGATCGCGGGATCCGGATCGCTCCAGTGAAAGCCGAGTTTTTTTAATGCCCGCTCCGAACGGGCGCAATCCGGCCGGATTCTGGCCGGAACCTGTTTCAGACGGGTGTAAGCCGCCAAAAACGGCGCGAGCGTTTTCTTATCGCCGGCGGCGCTCTCCGCTTTCAGATATTCCTCAAAGCTTTCCTGGTCCGTATGTTTCCAGGGGACTCCAAGCTTCTCGGCGATTGCCCCGACCGTTACCATACAAGGGTTGAACACGTGATAGGTAAAGCCGTCCGCCTCCGTGAGCAGCGCCGCGGCGCGCGCGCACTCGTCCACTGCCGTCAGTTCGATCGGGAGAGCCGCCAGTTCCTCGGAAACAACTTTCATTCCCGCGAGCGCCCTGACGATCTGGCAGAACGCGTTCGTGTCCGGATTTCTCTGAAATATGCCATCACTGCTTCTCCCCACGAGACGACCAAGCCGAAGAATCATAGCCGGCATTCCCGCTTCCGCCGCCTCCCGGACAATTCGCTCCGCCTGAAATTTCGCTCTGGTATATACATTGTCCTCCCAGTTCTGCCCGATATCGAAGTCATCCTCAAAAAAGACCTCGTCGCTTTCGGGTGACTCTCGAATATAATCTCCGCCGATACTGACTGTTGAGATGTATATGAGCTTCGCGCCGCTTCGTTTCGCGAGCGCCGCCGCGTTCCTGGTTCCCTCTGTATTGGTTCTCTCTCCGAGATCATCGCTCGCGTAATGGCGGACATCGGCCGCCGCGTGAATCAGAATCGAAATTTCTTTTGTCACGCGTTCCAGCGTTACCGCCTCAAGTCCAAAATCGGGCAAAAGGACATCGCCCTGTACCGCTCGGATCATACCACGATTCCCAGTGACCCATTTTTCCCCGAAATATGCCCTGAGAATAGAGAAAAGTCTCTCCTCGTCACCCCTCGCGAGACAATAGACTCTCGTAAAACCTTTTTCCAAGAGCTCTTTCAGCAGATGCGCTCCGAAAAAGCCCGTCGCGCCTGTTAAAAACACTGTTTTACCTACTGTCGCCGGCTCTGAATTCTCTCCGGAAATCCATTTATCGTCCGTAACCGGCCGAGCCTTCGGAGTCGGTTCTTTCTCCACGCTCCGGAACGCCCCCAGCGCCTCCGCCTGTTCCTGAACCGTGGGATGATCATAAAAGTCACTCAGCGACATCGTATAGCCTTCGTTAAAATAATCACTCAATACGGAAAGCGCCGCGAAAGAGTTCCCGCCTTGCTTAAAGAAAGAAACCGTCGGGTCAATTCGATCAATTCGCAACGTGTTCTTCCATATTTCCAGTATTCTCACCCTGACATCCTGACGCGGCTTCTCCGTTCCCTGTTTTACCGGCTCCTGTATTACCGGTTCTTGTTTTACCGGTTCCCGGTTTACCGTCGGCTCCGTTGTCTGTTCTTCCAATGGTTTCTCTTCCGATGGTGTCCCCTCCGCGCCGCGATTCTCAAACCGCTTCAAGTCGATCTTCTCAAGCTGCTTCAGGTCGATCTTACCGGATGCCGTGCGCGGAAAATCCTCAACCGCGTACAACGCGGAAGGTACCATGTAAGACGGCAGCTCAGCTTTCAAGTATTCCATTATAAGCTCCGGGTCATCCGCCGGATTTCGCGTTTTGACAAATCCGCGAAGCGCCAGATAATTCTCTTGTTTGACCGCGATCGTGGCAGCCTGAACCGCCAGGCCGGTCTCCATGATTTTCTCCGTTATCTCTGTCAACTCGACCCTTTGCCCATTTAGCTTAACCTGATGGTCGCGCCGCCCGATATATTCCAATTCTCCATTCGGCAGTCGGCGGACCAGGTCCCCGGTCCGGTACATCTTCGCGCCCTGCTTTAAAATATCCTCGGTAAACGCGCTTCCCGTCAGGTCCGGCCGCCCGATATAACCGGCCGCCAGACACTCTCCGGCGAGGAAAAGCTCGCCGACAGCGGTCGGAAAAACTTCTCTTCCTTTCTCGTCCAGAACATAGCCGCGGCAATTCGGGAAAACCTTACCGATCGTAATCCGCTTCTGATAGGTTACGTCCGCCATAGACGCGTAAACCGTCGCTTCCGTGGGCCCGTACAAATTAACAATCCGTCGGATTCCCGTACCTCGCAGTTTGTCGCGAAGTCCCATTTCCAGCTTCTCGCCACAGATCAAAAAGAGCGGCAGATTACTCATCGCTTCCTTAAATTGCTCGTTTTCGAGGAAAAGACTCGTTCTCGTTGGCGTGAATTGAACCGCGCTGACATGGTAACGTTGAATCAAAGCGGCCGCCTTCCAAGACAGCATCATCTCTTCCTCGTCCGCCATCACAACAGCTCTTCCATACGTAAGAGCCGCCAGTGTCTCAGTGGAAAACACATCGAACACACAATTAGTCGCGCACAAAATGGGCCCGCGATCTTCTGTCAACAGCGGCCGCAGCGCGGCTATGTAATTGGAAAAGCCTTTGTGGCGCAGCACAACGCCTTTGGGTCTGCCCGTGGAACCGGAAGTAAAAAGTACGCAACAGGTATCGCCCGCCTCTCTTGATCTTCCGTTCTCTTCTTTCGCCCCTTCCATGAGGAGCCCGCCGATATCTGGCGTTACGAAAATCGCGGATGGCAGTCCCGCCGCGAGCGACGCGATGGTGAAATGATCTGTGATCACCAGACGTATATCCGCCGTTTCGATCATGTCCTTCAGCCGATTCATGGGAAAATCCGACAACATCGGCGCGTAAGCCGCGCCGGCTTTCAATATGGCCAACTCCGCGCAAAGCGCTTCCGGGCTTCTGCGGCATAGGACTCCCACTACGTCCCCCGGACCCGTTCCGATTCTTCGCAGTTTTTCCGCAAGCGCGTCTGACGCCTCCGCCAGCTCCCCGTATGTCACCGTGTTCTCATGGTAGATCACGGCAGGCGCGTCCGGACTCCGTCTCGCTGCTTCGTCAAACTGTTCCTGTACCGTTCTCGTGTCAAACGGAACCGCGGAACGACATCGCTCGTAATAGATTCTCTCCCGATCCTCATCCGTAAGAGCGCCCAGCGCGCCGAGACGACCATCCTCACCGGACACCGCTGCCTCAAGCAGCGCGGCCAGACTTCTTAAGTAAAACGCGGCGGTCTCTTCCTCGTAAAAACTGGAAGCGTATTCCAATCGAATATGATAACGGTCTTCCTGCCGGAAAACCTCAAAATTAAGTCCCAGTTTCGCGCTTCCTGTCGGAAGCGGTTCCTGTCGGATTTTCATTCCCGCGAACTTATACCGGTCGATTTCTATTGGCCGGAAAGAAACCATCACGCGGTAAAGCGAATGTTCCTGATCCCGCCCGGTCAATTCGGCAAGCTCCGCGGTTGAAAGATACGGATGATCCAGAAGATTCGCCATATCTTCCCGCGCGCGCCGGAAATAATCTCGTATCCCGCTGTCATCTTCCGGGAAAAGCCTGAGCGGCAGCGTATTGATAAACAAACCTGTCGTCTCCTGGTACACGGGATCTCTTCTCAATGATACCGGCGCGCCTATACAGAAATCCTTCTCTCCTGTCAGCTTCCCAAGGAAAATTCCAATTGCCCCCGCGAAAAACACAAAAGGAGTCAATCCTTCCCTCTCACGATAGGCGTCGATTTTCCGACAGAGCTCCTCGTCAAGACAGGACTCCAGCTCTCCTCCCAGATAATCAAAGCGCTTCTCAGCAGGATAATCGGAAGGCAGCTTTCCACCCAGAGGCAGCCCGGCCAGCCGCTCACTCCAATAAACCTTGTCTCTCGCGGACAGCTCGCCAAAATGACTGTCCTCCCATCTTACGTAATCAAAAAACGTCCGCGCCGCGGGTTTCACGTTATCCCCATTGTAAAAAGCGCTCAGCTTCTCAAATAAAACAGAAGCCGTAACCGCGTCCCCGATCAAATGATGCGTATCTATAAAAATCGTGTTCTCCAAAGCGCCTCGCCAGACCGCCATTCGGAAAAGCGGTGCCTGATCCAGTCGAAACGGCTTCAAAAACAGCTTCTTCGCCTCTTCGATCGTGTCGGCTTCCAACTCTGTAAAAGGAACCGTCACATTATCTTCTACTTTCTGCTGAATGCCGCGCTCTGTCCGTACGAAAGCGCTCCGAAGAAGCGGATCCGTCTCCACAAGCCGGGCTATCGCCGCGCGTAATCTGCCGCTGTCCAAATCTCCCCGGACGCTTATCGCGAAAGGCATATTATAAGCAAGCGCCTCCGGCGCCATCGCGCACTCAAAATAAATTCCAAGCCTCGCCGGCGACAGCGCGTACGGCCCATCGGAAAAATCAGTTATTTTCTCTTGATTATCCGTTACCGAAGCTTCCGCGGCCCGTTCCGGTAAAAGCGCGGCAAGTCCGACGGCGGTCGGATAATGGTAAATATCCGCCACCTTAAGCCTGGTTCCGGAAGCCGCCTCAAGCGCGGCGAGAACTTCCATCGCGTTCAGAGAATCTCCTCCGGCGAGGAAATAATCATCCTCCGCCAGAAGATCCGGCTTCTTTAGCGCCTTTTGGAACGCGGAGAGAACCAGGAGCGTTTTCGCGTCGCCCGGCCGGGAAATATCATCCGGCGTCCCGGAACTCAAAATTGTTTCCTGGTTTGGCAGCCGCCTGAAATCCACCTTGCCGTTATCTGTAAGCGGAATCATCTCAAGGCGCGTAAACACGGCGGGAATCATATAATTCGGCAAGTATTCCGCGAGCCATCTCTTAAGCCCGGCCTCCGGAATCTCTTCGTCCGCCGCGTAATAAGCCGCGAGGACCTCATGCCCGCCGCGTTTATCCGGTGTCACAACAGCCTGCCGTATTCCCGCAAAAGACATCAGCCGTTCCTCAATTTCCCCGGGATCGATTCTCTGTCCCCGAAGCTTGATCTGCGAGTCAATTCTACCGCCGATCAGCAGTTCGCCATCTTCTGTCCAGGCAGCGAAATCGCCCGCTCTGTACAGTCTTTCTTTGCTTTCGAAAGGGCTGTCCCCGAACAGTTTCTCCGTCAGACCCGAATTATTGTGATAGCCGCGTCCGACACAGGCTCCCCCGATATAAAGCTCGCCAAATACGCCAACCGGTAATGGTTCTTTCCGTTCGTCCAGCACATAACACCGACAATTCGCGAGGGGTCTCCCGGCGGTAATTCTGCCCGTGTCATTCAAACGCCCGGCGCTGACCGCGACCGTTGTCTCGCTTGGCCCGTACTGATTATATATATCCGCTTTCGTGCACTCCAGCAGACGCCGAAGCAGCGTCTCCGGAAACGGCTCCCCACCGCAAACAATTGTCTCCAGAAGGCCAGCGGCCCCGCGAAACGCGTCATTCTCCAGATAAGCCATCAGTCTCGACGGCGTGAGGGAAATAAAACCAACATTCCATTCCCGAATCCACTTCGCGAGACACGCCGGGTTCTCCGTGTCGCTCTCCCCCGGAATCGCGATCGTCCGCCCGTTCAAAAGAGCCGCGGCGCTTTCCAGAAGAAACGCGTCGAAGCCTGTCCCGCAGAGTGACAGCACACTTCCATGTCCATAAAAAGGCGCCATGATTCCCATGAGGTTCATCAACGAGCGTTTCTCAATCACGATACCCTTCGGATGTCCGGTGCTCCCGGACGTATAGATATAATACGCCGGTTCGTCCGATTTCCCAAGAGAGGCCTCTTCTCGCTTGAAAAGCCCTTCGTTATCCTTCAGAACGCTGTGGATATCCAGCGTCGGAACCATTTCCGGTAAAATACCTGTTAAGCCGCGCGAATCGGTAATGACCGCGAACGCCCCACAATCTTCCAGGATCTCCCGGACTCTTCCCATAGGCAAATTTACGGGAATCGTGGTCCAAGCGTTCCCACTTAGCATCACGCCTGTAAGCGCGGCGTAAAGCTCGTAGGACTTCGGAAGAAAAATAGCCGCGACGCCCTTCTTCCCATTCCCGATAAGCGAAAGAGCGCCCGCCACGCGCTCCGCGTCGGTACGAAGCTCCGCGTAGGAATATCGTCTTCTCTCCCAAATCACCGCCGTTCTCTCCGGCAGCGTCTCAAAAATCTCTTCCAGACGCTGACCCGGCGTTCCCGGATAAATCGGTGCCTCCGTTCTGTTAAAATCATAGGTGACTTTCTGCGACTCATCCGCCCGCGTAATTCGCGACACCGCCGCCGGCCGACCCGGATGGCGGACCGCGTCACTTAAAAATGTCATAACCATCCGGTGCAGCTTCGCGATTTCCCGCTCGGAATACCGGCTGATCAGATAATCATAATCCACCGTAATCGGGCGTCCTCCGCCCGGATCCCCGATGTGAATACAAAGCTCCTCCGCCTGGCTTCCCGGATACAGCCACTTTCCGGAGAAGCGAACTCCAAAATCCTGACTGATATATTCCGGCGTGTCCTGCGCGGATAGAACGACCTCGAAAAGACCTTGTTCCCTGGCGCCTTCCGCCCGTGAAAGTTCCAGAATCCCGGCATAGGGAAATCTCTGGTGACGTAAAATCTCAAACCACTCGTCCGCGAACGCCGCGCAAACGCCGCGGAAATCCGCGTCTATGTCCAATTCGCCTAAAACAGGTATTGTGCTCACAAACATTCCGGTCGCCTTCTTGTCGGCGCGGGACCGCCGATTATGAACCGGCGTCCCAAAACGGGCGCCGTTTCCGTTCCCGAGTCGACGCAGGCAAATATCAAACGCCGCGTAAAAAACAGGAAATAAGGACAGTCTTTCCTGTTCCAGAAAACGTTTGACGCTATGTCCCAGAATTTCCGGAATCTCGAAAGAAAGCCTCCGACCGGCACGTTCCAGCGCTGTGCCCGTCAGCGTTCTATTATCGCTCTCATTGCCGGATGCCCGCAGGCGTTTTTCCCAGAACGCGCGATCCGCCCTGTACGCGGCTGATTCCATATAACGCGCCTCATCGACTACATGCGTCCTGTACGAGGGCAGAAGCTCTGTCTCCGGCTCTCCATTATGTATCAGAGTGTCGTAAAAATGAGCCATTCGATTCACCAGTGAGAGCATCGACCAGCCATCCGCGATCAGATGATGAAGTTTCACCAACACGTTTCCCTCAAGCCCGTTTACGCGGACAATCGCGAACTCGTACAGCGGCGCGCCGGGCAGATTCATCGGCGCGGCGGCGACGGATTGCTCCCACTGCGAAATATCCGCGGATGACCGATTCTCAAAATCCAGCACAGGAAAGTTCTCCGCGTGATAGGGCGCTTCATACTGAACAGGCTCATTGTTCTCGTCAAAGAAAATCCTGGTTCTAAGCGCCGGGTCCGATTCCAACAGAAGATTCAGGGTTCTACGCAGCTTCTCCGCGGAAAAAACTCCCCGAATTCTTACAGACATGCATATATTGTTCATTGACTCGCCCGGATAAAACCTCTCCAGGTTCCATATGTTCTTCTGACTCTCAGAAAGCGGATACTTATCAATATAATCTCTCACGTTTTCCATCCCTTTTTCCATCCTGCGATACCTCACGCGCTTATCGGAATATATTATTACTAATCTATTACAATATAACAAAATATTGATTTTATGTTACATTTTGTTTAGCACACTCAATTATAGGAGGATTACCAGTAAAACGCAATCCCTTATCGCGCGATTTTTACAAGAATCCGCCGGTTTTCGCCCAATAAACGCGTAAAAGAGGCGGATAGCCAAAGCCATCCGCCTCTTAAGCGTTCGTATAAAATGGGCAGCCCGCGATACTCTTCCGCGCGCTTTCTCTGTTTACTCTTCGCGATTAGAATCCACGTTCTCGTTTCCGGTAATTTCATCACTCGCGGTCTCGTCACTCGCCGACTCGCTGCCGCCATCTTCCGGCGCGGCCTCTTCTGTCGTGGCAGTGTCCTCCGCTGTATCCGTGTCATTCGCCGGTTCCGTGTCAGCCGCTGTATCCGTGTCAGCCGTCTCAATCGCGTCTTCTGTTGTCTCCGCGTACTCAGCCGCGCCGACATCTCCGGATTTACCGGGAACTCCCAGATATTCCGCCTGACCAAACGCCAGAATCGGCATGAACACGACCGGCAGGAAAATAAGACCGACCGCGAAACCGCCACCTTTGCCAAATGACTTCGCCAGCTTCACCTCTGTCATGATCGAGAAAACAATATTCGCGATCGGTATGAACAACAGCAAGAACAGCCAGCCGTTGCCCCATGTAATGTTAAACAACGTGTATGTGTTATAAAGCGGTACAATAGCCGCCCATCCGCGCTTCTCCGCTTTGAGGAATATAAGCCAGAGAGAGATAACCGCGATAACACACAGAATCGCCACAACAATACAATAAGCTATCATATATGTCTGATTTCCGAAGAATTCCGGCGCGATCTTATCCCATATCTTCTCCGCGGCGTTCTCTGAATCTGAAACCTGATCTACTTCCTTCGCGCTGTTGACAAGCAGCGTAAGTACCCGATCCTGCTGCATCGCCGTCGTGATCGTGTCCTTATCGTACATGCTCTCCATCTCGGAAGCGTCCGTGAATCCGTTCGTCTGAGCGAAAGAATCCTTGTTCTGCTCATAATACGCGTCATCAACCGCGAGCTTCTCTCTCTCAGCGATCGCGTCCATGACAAGCTCCTGCTCTACGGCCTGCTGAGAAAGCTGCTGTACCTTCGTGTTGAACTCATCCTCTGTCATGCCAACCTGCTGCTCCAGGAATGTCTCAAAATCGACACCATATTGCGCCGCGTAATTCTGGTAAGTCGAAGTGTATTTACTGACCATCTCATCGACCTTGTCGGAAGGATACTCTTTAACTGTCGTCTTCGCGATCAGCGCGGTCCATACCTCCTGACGTTTCGTCGAAGTCGCCTGCTCCTCAGCCTGTGATGTCAGCTCAGAGCGGATTTCGTCTCTGTACTGCTCCGCTGTCGTAATACCATCCTGCGCGATAACATTCTGTACATACTCGTCTGTAAGCTCCGGTGTCGACTCTGTGTAGATTGAATTGATCGTGATCGTCCAATGAGCTGTCACGCCGGCTTTCGTCGGGTCAGACGTGTAAGGATCCGGAAAAGCGAGATCAAACTCAAACTGCTCGCCGCTTCCATGACCGATAATCGCGCTCTCAAAGCCCGGGATCATTGTTCCGCTACCAAGATTTAAATCCTTCGCTGTAGCTGTGCCGCCCGAAAAAGCGACTCCGTCTATCATGCCCGTGTAGTCAATATTAACCCAGTCTCCAGACTGAGCCACACGATCCGTGACCGTGGTTTTCGTCGGATTCGAGGATAGTATACTGTCGATCTGGGACTGCACATCGTCATCCGTAACTTCTGTCTGATCTACTTTCAGTATTTCCAGTCCCTTATACTGGCTGATCGTCAGATTCTGATTTGAAATAGCGCTAAAAGCGCTAAAACCGCATCCCGCTATCATTGTGGCCGCCAGCGCCACCAGCAGGATTGCCGTTACGCGTTTCTTCATTATCACACCTCTTATTTCATATTATTATACCTTCTCGTTAAAGCAGATATCTGTTACGTTATAACACACTTTGCTTCAAAAAGAAAGTCTTTTCACGCTTCTTCCCTTGAATGTCATCTGGATAAAGGTTAAAATAGATATAATTAGGTATTAAAATCCGAATAAACTGAGGTGTTTTTATGTCTACCCATTCTAATAAAGAAGCCGCTGTCGGCGTATTCGATTCCGGTGTCGGCGGCCTGACCGTCGCGAGAGAGATTATGCGGCAGAGTCCCAATGAGCATATTGTGTATTTTGGCGATACCGCCAGAGTTCCTTACGGCAGTAAATCGAAAGAAACTGTCACTCGCTATTCTGAACAGATCATCCGTTTCCTGCGTCTTCAGGATATCAAAGCGATCGTAATCGCCTGCAACACGGCCAGCGCCTACGCGCTGGACACAGTTTCCGCTGAGTTCGACATTCCGATCATCGGCGTTATTGAGCCGGGAGCCCGCGTGGCGGTAGACGCGACACAGAATGGACGGATTGGCGTAATCGGCACGGAGGGCACGATTTCCAGTCAGATGTACTCCTCTTTTATCCATCGTCTCAACCCCGATATTGAGGTTACCGGCAAGGCCTGCCCGCTCTTTGTCCCGCTTGTGGAAGAAGGCTGGACGAAGGATTATATTACAAAAGATGTCGCGAAGCGTTACCTCGCGTCCTTACAGAACACGGGAATTGACACTTTAATTCTCGGATGTACGCATTACCCGCTGCTTCGCGCTATGGTGAAGGAAATAATGGGCGATTCCGTAACGCTCGTGAACCCGGCGTACGAGACCGCGCTGGATCTGAAACGCCTTCTTCGGGAAATGGATCTGGAGAATCCCGGCGTCAAGACAGACGAGAAGGAACCTTATCGCTTTTTCGTAAGCGATACCGCGCGTAAGTTCAAGACTTTCGCGAACTCGATCCTGCCTTATGACATTGAGACAATTAAGAAGATCAACATAGAAGAATATTGAGGTATACTATGACAAAAGATGTCCTGCTTACTATATCCGGTCTGCAATTTGACGCGCTGAACGCGGAGGAGGAATCCAATGAGCCCATTAAAGTCGTTACTCCTGCTACTTATTATCAGGAAGACGGAAACCATTACGTGGTCTATGACGAAGTGGAAGAGGGCGCTTCGGGCGTTACCAAGAACAAAATAAAGATCGCGCCCCGCGTTCTCGAAGTCACCAAAACAGGCTCGGTGAACGCCACGATGATTTTTGAGGAGAAACGCAAGACAACGACCATTTATGAGACGCCCTACGGGCGCTTTATGCTGGGAATCACTTCCGGCCGGATCAACTTTACCGAAAACGAGGAAGAGATTCATGTAGGTCTCGATTATATACTGGACGTGAATTACCAGCCGCTTCTCAGCTGTGAGCTTGATCTCGATATTGTGCCTAAGAGTAAAGGCGAGCTTGTGTTCTGATCAGAATAAGAAATCCCCGGGAATCCTGTTCCCGGGGATTTTATAATATCTTATCCGTTTAATGAAATGACCCGCTTCGTAAAGCCTCCGGCTATTTACCGGATCCCGCGGCTTTCCTTCTGCCGAAAAATCCTTTCTTCTTCTTCTGAACCTGTTCCAGACCTCCGCGCGCGCTCTTGATCGCGGTAATATAAATACCGCTGACCACGACCTTGCACTCACGCTTCAGAGGCAGGACCTCAAAAACCTTCTCATCGCAAAGAAGCGTCGTTACCTTCGGTCCGACCTTGGCTTTCACGACCGGAACCTTAGCGATCTTGGCCATTCTGGGCGCCGCCTCCATGACGACCGCCGGAAGGCCCGCGTTCTTGAGCCGCATTTTCTTCTTATCTATGACCAGCAGAGATACCGTCTGCGCGACAGCGTCCATCTGCTCCTGCTGCGCCTGCTGTTTCTTCTCGACACGTTTGCCGAGGAAATACAACGCTATAAAAATACCGGCCAGCACAGCCACAACAATTAACAAAACCATAAGAAATGTACTCACAGGATTTCCCTCCATATTCTGTGTTGATCAGTGGTTAGATCGAAAGAAGCTTCGCCACCTCATATTGATATTCAGGAAGCTGCTTCTGCATGGAAAGCGCCTCGTCAATATCAAACGCCTGATACTCGCCGTGCTTATAACCCACGATCAGGTTACTCTTGCCCTCACAGAGAAGATCCACCGCGTAGGAGCCCATAATGGAAGCGTAAACGCGATCCCTACAGGAAGGGCTTCCGCCTCGCTGCATATGTCCGAGAATCGTCGCTCTCGTCTCCATGCCTGTCGCCGCCTCAATACGGCGCGCCATGCTGGTCGAGTGACCGATGCCCTCGGCGTTGATAATAATATGATGCTTCTTGCCGCGCTTGCGGTTAAAAATAATATGATTGATCAGTGTCTGCTCGTCATAGTCGTACTTCTCGGGAAGCAGAATATCCTCCGCTCCGTTCGCGATACCGCACCAGAGCGCTATATAACCCGCGTTCCTGCCCATGACTTCGATAATACTGCAGCGCTCATGAGACGTGGATGTGTCCCGCACTTTATCAATCGCTTCCATCGCGGTGTTGACCGCCGTGTCAAAGCCAATCGTGTATTCCGTGCAGGCGATATCCTGATCGATGGTTCCAGGGATACCGATCGTGTTGATTCCGTGAGCCGCGAGCTTCTGCGCTCCGGCAAAGGATCCGTCTCCGCCGATTACGACAAGCCCGTCAATACCGAACTTCCGACAGACGTCAGCGCCCTGCTGCTGGCCTTCCTCTGTGCGGAATTCCTGGCATCTCGCTGTCTGCAGAACAGTTCCGCCTCTCTGAATAATATCCGAAACGTCTCTGGCGCTCATCTCTTCGATTTCTTCATTCAAAAGGCCGTTATAGCCTCTCTTGATTCCCATTACTTTCTTGCCATTCGCGATCGCGGTCCTGACAACGGCGCGAATCGCCGCGTTCATGCCCGGCGCGTCGCCTCCGCTTGTAAGTACGCCAATTGTGTTGATTTCTTTCGCCATTGTAATCCTCCACTATATTGTCCGCGTATTACGCGGGATTTACGTACATCACTGCATTCTCATTAATTCTAATGCATTTGTCTGATGTTTTCAATACTCTTTTCGACGACTTTTACGTTGTCCGCGCCAAAGCTTTGCCGCAAATCGCCGATCAGCCGGTCGCTGAGCCTCACATTCCTGCCTCTCGAAAGCCGTTTATAGGCCTTTTCCGCGGAAAGATATACAATAATCGGGGTCTCCCCTTCCTCTTCCATCGTCAGGTCTTTTAGAAGCGTTTCGCTTCCCTCGTAGGCCTCTCTGTCCGGAAACTGAATCCAAAGCTCTTTCTTCGTCTGTGTAAAAGGATAGATTTTCTCACAGATCAGCTTGCTGGCCTTCTCCTCTTCCTCGGACACGTGACCTCTTATAAAGACCTTCGCGTCCTCTTCGAGAAGAGTCCCGTATTTCTCATAGTCTCTGGGAAAAACGACGATTTCCATCGTTCCGGTCAGATCCTCCAACTCCGCGAACGCCATGACTTTGTTGTTCTTCGTGTATTTAATCGTTTTGTCCACGATCAGGCCGCCGACCACGACCTGCTGCCCGTCCCGGACCTTTGTCCGCCCGCTTGACTCGTCAAGCGCGAAATCCGAAGTGACCGCCGTGATATTGCTCCGCCACTGCTTCTCGTATTCCTCCAGCGGATGTCCGCTGATATAGACGCCGAGCACTTCCTTCTCAAAAGCCAGCAGCGTTTCCTTACTGTACTCCTCCACGTCGGGAAGCGAAATCTCGAAGTCCGCCTTGTCCTCTTCCGCGGCCAGGTCGAAAAGGCTCATCTGACCGGCCATCGAGTTTTTACGCTCTTTGACGACATTATCGAGGATCTGTACATAGACCATCATCAGCTGCCGGCGGGCGGCGCCGAAGCTGTCAAAGGCTCCCGCCTTGATGAAGTTCTCGATGGCCCGCTTATTCATGCCCATATCCGTCGTCCGCTCGATAAAATCCTTAAAATCCCGGAATTTGCCGCGCTCCTTCCGTTCCGCGGAGAGGCTGTCGATTACCGACTTGCCGACATTTTTAATCGCGGAAAGCGCGTAGCGGATTCTCCCGTTATCCACGGAAAAAACGCTTTCCCCGTAGTTGATGTCCGGTGGCAGGATTTCTATGTTCATCTGGCGGCAGACATAAATGTATTCCGTGACTTTCTCGGCGTTATCGATGACAGAGGTCATCAGAGCGGCCATGAACTCCACCGGGTAATAATATTTCAGATACGCCGTCTGATACGCCACGACCGCGTATGCCGCCGCGTGGGATTTGTTGAACGCGTATTTCGCGAAATCGATCATGTCGTCGTATATTTTATCGGCCACGCTCTCGGAAATACCATTGGCCACGCAGCCGGCCACGCCGGCTTCCGCGTCGCCGAAGACGAAGCACTTCCGCTCTTTTTGCATGACCTCGTTCTTCTTCTTGCTCATCGCGCGCCGAAGCTCGTCGCTGCGGCCCATAGAGAATCCGGCCAGGCCCCGCACGATCTGCATGACCTGCTCCTGATAAATAATGCATCCGTAAGTCGGCGCGAGAATAGGCTCAAGCTGAGGGCAATCGTAATGAATCTCGGACGGATTGTCCTTCCAGCGTATGTATTTCGGAATAAAATCCATCGGCCCCGGGCGGTAAAGCGAGATTCCGGCGATGATATCCTCAAGACTCCGGGGCTTCAGTTCCTTCATGAAGCTTTTCATTCCGGCGCTTTCAAGCTGGAAAACACCTTCCGTGCGTCCGGAGCCGATCGACTCCATGACCTTCTGATCGTTATAATCGATCTGATCCAGATCAAGCGTTCCGCCGTTCCCGGTATTTACCAGATTCACGGCGTTCTGAATGACCGTAAGAGTCCGAAGGCCCAGAAAGTCCATCTTGAGAAGGCCCAGATTCTCCAGCGTTGTCATCGTGAACTGCGTCGTGATCGCGCCATCCTGCCCTCTGGAAAGCGGCACATATTCCACAATCGGCTTCCCGCTGATTACAACGCCCGCGGCGTGCATGGACGTGTTGCGGGGAAGCCCTTCGAGCTTTCTGGCCATGTCAAGCAGTTCTTTGACCTGCTCGTCCTTCTCATACATGCCGCGCAGCTCCGGATTCATCTGAAGCGCCTTATCCAGCGTGATATTCAGCTCCCGGGGAATCTGCTTCGCGATCGTGTCCGCGAACGCGTACGGAAGGTCCATCGCTCTCGCCACGTCGCGGATGACCGCTCTCGCCGCCATGGTTCCAAACGTCACGATCTGCGCGACACAGTCCTTGCCGTATTTCTCCGCCACGTAATTGATGACCTCCTGCCGGCGGTCCACGCAGAAATCCACGTCGATATCCGGCATGGAAACGCGGCCCGGATTCAGGAAACGCTCGAACAGAAGCTGATACTTAATCGGGTCGATATTGGTAATGCCCAGCGAGTACGCCACAATGCTCCCGGCCGCCGAGCCGCGCCCCGGCCCGACCGCGATTCCGTGGTCTCTCGCGTATTTAATAAAGTCCCACACAATCAGGAAATAATCGACAAATCCCATCGTGTGAATAACATCCAGTTCATGGTACAGCCGCTCTCTCAGCTCGTCCGTAAGAGGGTTGTATCGCTTCCGCAGCCCCTCCTCGCAAAGACTGTTGAGATATTTCCAGGCGTCCGTGTCCGCCGGGAGTGGGTATTTCGGCAGCTTGTGAACTCCGAACTCAATGTCCACATGACAGCGCTCGGCTATTTTCCCGGTATTCTCAAGCGCTTCGCGCGCGTATGGGAAAAGCGCTTCCATCTCCGCGGCCGATTTCACATAGTACTGGCCGCCCTCATAGCGCATCCGGTCCTCATCCATCACTTTCTTATTCGTCTGGATACAAAGCAGGATATCATGCGCTTTGGCGTCCTCCGCGTATGTATAATGGACATCATTCGTCGCCACAAGCGGAATGGAAAGCTCCGCGCTCATACGGGTAAGGAGCTGGTTCACCTGCCGCTGCTCCGGAATTCCGTGGTCCTGCAGCTCCAGGAAAAAGTTACCCGCGCCGAAGATATCCAGATATTCCCGCGCCACGACCGCGGCGTTCTCATACGAGCCGGAAAGCAGTGTCCGCGGTATTTCGCCGGCCAGACACGCGCTCAGCGCGATGATGCCCTTGTGATACTTACGAAGTGTTTCTTTATCGACGCGCGGCTTATAATAGAAGCCTTCCACAAAACCGATGGAGACGATCTTCATCAGGTTCGCGTAGCCCTCATTATTCTCCGCGAGCAGGACAAGATGATAATAACGGTCCTCCCGCTCGCCGCCCGTCTCCTTGTCGAGCCGGGAGCCCGGCGCCACATAGACCTCGCAGCCCAGAATCGGGTTGATTCCCGCCGCCTTCGCCGCTTTATAGAAATCAATCACGCCGTACATAACGCCATGATCCGTGATCGCGGCGCTGGTCATCCCGAGTTCCTTGATCCTCGCGACATATTCTTTAATTTTATTGGAACCATCCAGAAGACTGTATTCCGTATGGACATGAAGATGCGTAAAAGCCATGTTTTCCCCCAATTTCCTCTTGGCGGCGTAACGCCGCCCGCGTAAAAAAAACGGATGTTCCACACTTCTATGGAACATCCGGCTCTTCAGCTATAATCCGGCCCGCTATCAGCCATTGATCATGAAGTTAACGATTTTATCAATATCCTCTTTCTCATAAGCGATAACTTCAAGCTCAGGTATCTCACCGTTTGATAATATATTCGCCAGAGATACATATTGAGAAAGCTTTGATTTCAGGTTCAGACGATCACCCTCACCGGTTACCAGCTCGACTTTACCTTTGCAGCTGTCAATTACCTTAAAGAACTTATCAATATCCGTAATATTCTGTACTTTCATCGTAATGCCTCCTTCTCGTCTCAAAATTCTATTTGGTTTCTGAATTTCTACAGTTTTGATTATACTCGCTTCTATATCAGAGCGCAAATATATTTTTGTTTTTCATATAAGGTGACGGAATTTTGTTAATTTATTCACGTTAAATTGAGCGATTTTAATGTAAATACAGCCAATATGAGATGTCTATGCTTTTAAATAAATCCCGTCTTCGCGTATTTCAATCGCGCCGGCCTTCAGAAGGCGGCCGACCGCTCTTTTGAACGCGGCTTTGCTCATGCTCGTCTGTTCCCGGATCAGCTCCGGTGACGCCTGATCCGTGAAGGGAAGCTTGCCGCCGGCATCCTCGATCATCTTACGAATTACCTCAGCGTCGTCCTCCATCTGGAGATACGCTTTCTGACGGACGCTCAGATCCAGCTTGCCGTCCTCTCTTACCCGGGTCACGCGGGCTTCGATCTTATCGCCGACCCTGAGGTTTCCAAAAACCTCTTTACCGGGAATCAGGCCGGAATATATATAGTCGACCGCCACAAAAAGCCCGAACTGCTTGCTTCGGTCGTAGATGATGCCCTCTACGACAGCGCCGACCTGATACGGTGAGTCGGTCCGAAGCCGCTCGTAAAGCTTCATCGTGGCGCAAAGTCTCTCACTCTTGTCAATATAAAGCGCTACAAGATAGGACCGTCCCTCCGCGACCGGAGCGGTCTGCTCGCGGAACGGGAGCAGGAGGTCCTTCTCCAGACCCCAATCCAGAAAAGCGCCGATTCCACCGGTCTGCTTGACCTCCAGAACCGCCATCTCGCCAAGCGTGAGCTTCGGCGTGTTGGTCGTCGCGATCAGACGGTCCGACGAATCTTTGTATAAAAAGACCTCCAGACGGTCTCCGGGCTTCGTTCCCTTCGGAACCTGCTTCGCGGGAAGCAGAACCTTCTCGGTGGCGTTCGCTTTCTCGCCGAGGTACACTCCGAAATCGACTGTTTTCACAACGATAAGTTCCTGCTTTTCGCCTAATTTAAACATGTAGTTCTCCTTTGAATTCTATGTTCACGTATGTTACGCCGTCCTCGTTCTCCAACGCGATATACGCCTTGTCTTCGGAAACGCTTCTTCTCGGGTAGATCACATCCCCGAGGACAGCCGACTGACGATACTCCACCCGGAGCTCGTCGATACGGGACGAACGCGATATCATCTCCAGCGCCATACTTATATATTGACAGTTATTGACATGATCGTTCGTGTCAATATGATGCTTCAGTACCGGGAAAGACTCCAGAGACTCCATAGTCTTCGGCAGCCGAATATGGCGGGTGGTTTTCTTAAGCTCAAGCTCCGGCTCCACGCCGTATCGTTCTACCATGATATCCGTAAAAGGAATCGGCCTTCCTTCCGCGAGATCCATGCAGACCCATTCTGATTCCGCCTCAATAATTGGTTTCGAGTCCGCGTCAAGCATCTGAAAATCACGTTTCGCCATCAAGTGCTTATACTCGGCGGCCCATGTGCTGATCATGACCTTATCGCCGAGATAAGGGAACTTGTGAAACACGATATGCCACGAGGTCAGGAAATTCGCCAGCTGTTCCTTGGCCATGTAATCAATGCCAAGCCCCAGATCTTCCGCCTGAAACGTTCCGCAATCCTGAAAATAATCAATCACTCCCGGAATAGTCAGCCCGCGGTCCCGCCCAATCTCGCTGTATCGTACTCTGCTTTCTATCGTGTATGGCATTGAAAGATCTCCTTCACAAGGTATTTCAAACAAGTAAAAAAACCTCCCGCGTTCCCGCGAGAGGCTACTGGGCTACAAGGATTCGAACCTTGAAATGACGGAGTCAGAGTCCGTTGCCTTACCATTTGGCGATAGCCCATTAAGTCCAGCAACGTGTATTATACAGTATTAGTCCGGTCATTTCAAGTATTTTTTATTTTTTTTTGAAAAAGTCGTCAGGCCTCCGCCTGAGTGCCTTTGCGAACCGTGTCCAGCATGATTCTCTGCTGTTTGTCGATATGATTACGCATCGCCGCGATCGCCGCGTCCGCGTCATGAAGCTTCAGGCAGCGAAGAATCTCCTGGTGCTCATTGACCAGCTGGGGATAAATATCGCGCTTCTTCAGATACTCTACCCGGTACCGATACATCTGTTCCCTGAAATTCGTCAGAAGCTGCACCAGCTTCTCATTCTCCGTCGAATCCATGATAATGCAATGAAACGCCTCGTCACAGCGCGCGATATCGTTGACGCTGCCCGTGTCCAGTTCCCGTTTAAAGTCCTCCGCGGCCTTCTCCAGCTCGACCAGCTGATCGTCCGTAATACGCGCCGCCGACAGTTCGACCGCCAGTTCCTCAAGAACGCGTCTTACTTCCAGAACATCCGTCAGATTCTTCTCCGTAATTTCCGCCACGATCGCGCCCTTACGCGGAATCATTATAACAAGGCCTTCCAATTCCAGCATACGAATCGCCTCTCGAATCGGCGTCCTGCTGACCCCGAGACGATTGGCCAGCTGAATTTCCATCAGTCTCTCGCCCGGTTTAAGCTCTCCTTCTAAAATCGCTTCCCGAAGCGTGCGAAAAACGACATCTCTAAGGGGAAGGTATTGATCGATCTGCATGTTGAAAGTATTACTCACTGTCGTTCACCTCTCATTGTCACGCGGTCTGACCGCGCCGTTATCAGCTTCCATGTTTAGTATTATAGGGTGTAGTTATATAAATCTGTTTCGCGAGCTTCGCTCCGCGTATCGCCCGCTCCGCGCCGGCCGCCGCGCTTCGTTCCCGGAAAATTCCGAAAACCGTCGGGCCGCTTCCGCTCATCAAAGCTCCGATCGCTCCTGCCTTAAGCATTATCGTCTTAATGTCCGTTATGACCGGATATTCCGTTGCTGTTACGTACTCAAGCGCGTTTCCCACGCTCCGCGTCAGCTTATCGAGATTCCTCTCTCCAAGCGCCTCGATCACGCCGTCAATGTCAATTGGCTTCGTGTCCCCGAGTTTGTCAAAACGTTCATAAACCGTCTTCGTTGACACGGAAAAAGACGGTTTCGCCAGCAAAATGAAGCATTTCGGCATCGATGGAAGCGCGCTGAGCTCCTCGCCGATTCCTTCCGCCAGCATCGTGCCGCGATAAACGCAGAAGGGAACGTCCGCTCCCAGTTTAAGTCCGATTCGCGCAAGCTCGTCCATGGACGCGCCCAGGCCAAAAAGGCGATTCATGCCGAAAAGAGTCGCCGCCGCGTCCGCGCTGCCGCCCGCGAGCCCCGCCGCTACCGGAATGTTCTTCCTGGCGTTAATATGGACACCTTCCTTGATTCCGTATTCACGGATCATCAGATCCGCCGCCCGATATGCCAGATTCCTCGCGTCAACGGGCAGGAAATAGAGATTTGTCCTCGCGCGGATTCCAGGCTCCCTCGTACGGATAAGCTCAATCTGATCTGAAAGATTGATTGTCTGCATGACCATCCGCACCTCATGATAGCCGTCCGGTCGGCGGCCTGTCACGTCCAGTCCCAGGTTTATCTTCGCGAGCGCCCGCAAATGGATATTTCGCATCCCCTGCCTCCTAATGTATACATTGTTATGATACCACAATACGATGTAATTGTACAAATAATTATACAATTTCTCGCGGATAAAAGCAATAAAATGACGCGGCGCGCCGCGCAAAAAAAGCCATCACACCGATGGCTTCTTCCTCTTCATTCTCTAAAACCTAATTTATGACGCCCTGCAGAGCAGCATCTGAATGTCCCTTGTCAGGATGTCCGTGTAGCTGAAAGAAATCTTACGAGGTAAAACATCCCCGTCTTCCCGTACCTCCACGATAAAAATACTGGGGTACGCTTCCTTCAGGATTCCCTCCGTAATATCTATCTTATGACGGCCGCGGTTCATCTTGATCCGGACACGGTTGCCTATATGGTTTCCGACTGATTTCCTTACTCTATCTATATCCACCTTACGAGTTTCCAAACGCGTCACCTCTTTCTTATTTAATGAGTATATCATAGGTTGTGTAATGTGTCAAAGAACGGCGCCTATTTTTGTGAAATATCACGAATAATTGATTCTTCGATTAAAGAATTCGCGCATTTTCACGGAAGGTTTTTCGCGTAAAATGACATAATCGCGTGGATTCGCTTTTATTGTTGTCTTTGCGGGGCTTTTACTTTATAATACTTTTAGTGTTTTTCGAATTCGGGCGGTCACGCGTTGACCGGGAAAGGGATGATTCATTGATTCGTTTTATTATTTGCATGCTTTTCGTGATTGTGTTTTTGATCGTTACCATTCCGGTTCTTTTTGTTCTATGGATCATTGGCATGTTCAATCCGGATCTGAAATTCCGCGTGTACCAGAGAATGGCTCAATGGGCCCTCCGCGTTATCGGTTCACTAAGCGGCGCGCGCGTCACAGTGATCGGCGAAGAGAAGATTCCTCGTGACACGCCGGTTCTTTATGTGGGCAACCACAGAAGCTTTTTTGACATTATCCTGTCCTACCCGCATTGTCCGGGTCCGACCGGTTTTATCGTCAAAAAGGAAATGGAGAAGATTCCGCTTCTCAACATCTGGATACGCAATGTCCACAGTCTTTTTCTGGACAGAACCGATATCAAGCAGGGACTCAAGACAATCCTCGCGGGCATCGCCCAGATCAAGTCCGGAACCTCCATGTATATTTTCCCCGAAGGCACGAGGAATAAGACCGATGGCCCGATTCTCCCCTTCCATGGCGGCTCTTTTAAGCTGGCTGAGAAGAGTCGCTGTCCCATCGTACTGGTGGCTGCCACCAATTCCGCCGCCATCTGGGAGGATCATATGCCTCGCGTGCGGAGAGCGAACGTAATACTGGAATACAGCGATCCTATTTATCTGGATCAGCTTCCCGAAGAAGACCGGAGACACATCGACAATTATTGTCATGATCTTCTCCAGGAGATGACAGACAGGAACAGAAGTCTTGTCTGAGAAACCATCAACCATGAATGAGGAGATGAACTATCATGAGTACCATGAATCTGTCACTGATGACCGATCTTTACGAGTTGACCATGATGCAGGGCTATTACAAGACAGGCAACCACACGAAGGTTGTTTTCGACGCGTTCTACCGCGATAACCCGAACGGCAATGGCTACGCCGTCGCGGCGGGCCTGGAGCAAGTCATCGATTATGTCAAGCGCCTCAGCTTCAGCGAGGACGATATTGAGTACTTGCGAAGCCTGAAGCTTTTTGACGAGTCTTTTTTGAGTTATTTGAGGCAATTCCATTTCAGCGGTGATATCTACGCGATTCCCGAGGGAACCGTCGTGTTTCCCCGCGAGCCGCTTGTCAAAGTCATCGCGCCGATCATGGAGGCGCAGCTTCTTGAGACGGCGCTTTTAAATATTATCAATCACCAGAGTCTGATCGCCACGAAGGCTTCCCGCGTTGTCGAGGCGGCCAAGGGCGACGGGATCATGGAATTCGGGCTGCGCCGCGCGCAGGGGCCTGACGCGGGCACTTACGGCGCCAGAGCGGCTGTGATCGGCGGCTGTGTCGGAACTTCCAACGTGCTGACGGGCAAGCTTTTCCACGTGCCCGTTCTGGGAACGCACGCGCACAGCTGGATCATGAGTTTTCCGGATGAGCTTTCCGCGTTCCGGGAATACGCGTCGCTTTACCCGAAGGCGTGTCTGCTTCTGGTGGATACTTATGACACGCTTCGTTCCGGCGTGCCGAACGCGATACGCGTCTTCACGGAGATGCGGGAGAATGGCATTCCGCTGACTTATTACGGAATCCGCCTGGACAGCGGCGATCTCGCTTATCTTTCGAAGAAGGCGCGTCGTATGCTCGATGACGCCGGTTTCCCTGACGCGGTCATTTCCGCTTCCAGTGACCTCGACGAGAACCTGATCGCCGCGCTGAAGACGCAGGGCGCCGCGATTACTTCCTGGGGCGTAGGCACGAATCTGATCACATCCAAGGATAATCCTTCTTTTGGCGGCGTTTACAAGCTCTCGGCCGTACAACGCGAGGATGGAAGCTTTATCCCCAAGATCAAGCTCTCGGAGAATACAGAGAAGGTCACGAACCCCGGAAATAAGACGATCTATCGCGTTTACATGAAGGACACGGGTAAAGTCAAAGCGGATCTGATCTGCTTCGCGGACGAGAAATTCGACACAAACGAGCGCCTGATTCTGACCGATCCGAATGAGCAATGGAAGAAGACAAAGCTTGAGGGCGGCACTTACACGACGCGCGAGCTTCTTGTGCCCATCTTCAAGGATGGCGAGTGTGTTTACGAGTCGCCGGCTGTCATGGACATACGGGAATACTGTAAACGCGAGAAGGACACTCTCTGGGATGAAGTGCGCCGTCTCGTGAATCCGCAGAAGGTCTACGTGGATCTGTCACCCCGTCTGCTGGAAACGAAAACTCGTCTATTCGAAAAAATGTGTGCGGAACAAGGAGAAGAATAATGAAAGTCGTAGTTTTAGCCGGAGGTCTCAGCACAGAACGCAACGTGTCACTGACTTCCGCTACTGTTATTTGCAACACGCTTCGTAAGAAGGGATATCAGGCGATTCTGGTCGACGCTTTTCTCGGCTGCCCGGATCCCGGTATGCCTCTTGAGGATCTTTTTATCATGGACGGCAGTCTTGTGCCGGAGCCCCCGATTTCCACAATAGAGCCGGATCTCGCGGCGGTAAAAGCTTCACGGCCGGATCAGTCCGCTTCCTTTTTCGGTCCTAACGTTATTGAGATTTGTCGATTGGCCGATATTTGTTATCTTGGTCTTCACGGCGGCTGCGGTGAGAACGGCCAGGTACAGGCGGCTCTTGACATGCACGGGATCCGCTATACGGGGCCGGGCTATCTCGGCAGCGCGATTGCCATGCATAAGGGCTATACCAAGGCGATTTTCGAGAAATACGGCGTGCCTACGCCCGCGGGAGTTCTGCTGGCTCGCGCGGACGCGAATCGGCCGGTCAGCGATTTTGGATTTGAGCTTCCTGTCGTAGTCAAGACATGCTCAGGCGGTTCCAGCATCGGTGTCTATATTCCCCATACGGACGAGGAATATCACCGGGCGGTCAAGGACGCTTTTCTCTCAGATAATGAAGTGATTCTGGAGCAATTTATCAGCGGCCGCGAGTTCGCGGTCGGCGTGCTCGCCGGAAAGGCGCTTCCCGTAATCGAGATTATACCCAAGGATGGTTGGTTTGATTACGCTCACAAATATCAGGATGGCTTTTCCAGTGAAATCTGCCCGGCGGATATTGACGACGAGACTGCGAAGAAGATGATGGACGCTTCGGAGCTCGCGGCGCGCGCGTTATCACTGGATGTTTATTCCCGCATGGACTTTATTCTGGATCCGAATGGCGACGTTTACTGTCTTGAGGCGAACTCTCTTCCCGGCATGACACCGGCCAGTCTGATTCCCAAGGAAGCGGTCGCGGCCGGTATCTCTTATGAAGAGCTGTGCGAGATAATCATAACGGAGTCTATGAAGAAATACGAGAACTAATAAAACCGGAGGTAAAAGCAATGCGAAATATGTCACTGAAAACGATCGCGGAGGTCTGCGGAGGCGTTTATCACGGTTCCGACACGCTTCTGTCCAAGGAAGTCGCCGGTGTCGTGATCGACAGCCGTCTTGTTGAGAAAGATTTTCTTTTCTGCGCGATTCGCGGCCAAAGGGTCGATGGGCATTCTTTTATTCCGGATGTCATGGCAAAGGGCGCTTTGTGCGCGCTTTCCGAGGAGGATTTTCCCAACGCTGATTTCACGTACATCAAGGTCGCGAGCTGCGAGAAGGCGCTTAAAGCGCTCGCCGCGCATTACAGAAGCTCATTGGACATCAAGGTAGTCGGTATAACGGGAAGCGTCGGCAAAACCAGCACCAAGGAGACCATCGCGGCCGTGCTCTCGAAGAAATATTCCGTGCTGAAGACCGCCGGTAATTTTAATAACGAAATCGGGCTTCCGCTTACCATTTTTCAGATTCGCGACACACACGAAGTCGCGGTGCTTGAGATGGGCATCAGTAATTTCGGCGAGATGAGCCGCCTCGCGGCGATGGCGAAGCCGGACATCTGCGTCATCACGAATATCGGTTACTGCCATCTGGAATTTTTGGGCGACCGGGCCGGAGTCATGAAGGCCAAGACCGAGATGTTCGATTATATGAGCGAGAATGGATCCGCCATTATAAATGGCGACGATGAGACCCTTTGTAATATCAAGGAGGTCCGCGGCAGAAAGCCTCTTCGTTTCGGCATGAATGAGGATAATGATTTCTACGCGACGGATGTCGTCAGCAAAGGAATGAAGGGCATGAGTTGCTCTCTTTGCCTGAAGGGCGCGGAGCCGCTTCCTATATCGATACCGGTTCCTGGCTGCCACATGATTTACAATGTGCTGGCCGCGGCGGCGGTCGGCTCTGTTCTCGGCGTTTCCAGAGAACAGCTTGAAGAAGCGCTGTCCGAGCTGAAAACCGTGCAGGGACGCGGTAAGCTGATCGAGACGGAACGTTTTACAATCATGGACGATTGCTATAACGCGAATCCTATGTCCATGCGAGCTTCTCTGGATATTCTCTCCTACGCGAGCGGCCGCAAGGTCGCTATTCTCGGCGATATGTTCGAGCTGGGAGCGGATGAGCGGAAGCTTCACCGGGAGGTCGGCGCTTACGCCGCGCGCACGGAAATCGATCTTCTGCTCTGCGTCGGGGAATTAGCCGCGGAAATCGCCGATGGCGCGAGAGAGGTTGCTTCTTCCGAACCGAACCCGCCTGGAATTTTCCATTTCGACACACAGGAAGAGCTTTTGACAGAGCTTCCCGCGCTTCTGAAATCCGGTGACACGATTCTGGTGAAGGCGTCGCACGGCATGAACTTTCAGCGGATCATCGGCGCTCTCCGGGATTAATCCCGCGGTTGTCCGTCTGACAGACGGAGAAAGGAGTCTAAGCGCGTGAATTATCAAATGATCGTGCTGGACCTGGACGGCACTCTGATGACTTCCAGGAATGAAATAACCGAGCGTACCAAGAACTCCCTGATACGCTTGCAGGAGCGAGGCGGTAAAGTCGTGCTGGCATCGGGGCGCCCACCGAAAGGTATTCATCCGCTTGCCGAGTTATTGGAGCTTCCGAAGTACGGCAGCTTTATTCTGGCTTTTAACGGAAGCCGTATTTATGACTGTCGCGACTACAAATGTATTTTTGAGAGAAATCTGCCGACAGCGGTCATTCCGGAGCTTTATCACTTCGCCGTTGACAATGGTTTTTCGATTCTCGCTTATGACGAGGAGAACATATACTCAAGCCCCCGGCCAATACATTACTGTGATTATGAAACCAAAGTGAATAATATTTCAATCAAAGAGATGGAAAATTTTGTTTCCGATATTAATTTCCCGATTCCCAAGTGCCTGATCGTCGGCGATCCGGAGAAAGCCGTTCTTCTCGAAGAGAAACTGAAGAAGCGTTATCATGGCATTCTGAATATCAGCCGCTCCATGCCGTTTTTCATTGAGGTCAATCCCCGGAACACGGATAAGGGTAATTCACTAATGTGTCTGCTCAATGGAATGGGTGTCAACCCGGAACAGGTCGTCTGCTGTGGAGATGGCGGTAACGATATCCCGATGATCGAAACAGCCGGGCTGGGCGTGGCCATGGGAAACGCCGGTGACGACGTAAAAGCGGCCGCTGATTTCATTACTCGCTCCAACGACAACAACGGCATCGCTTATGTAATTGACAAATTTATGCTCTAAAAAACGCTTCCCGGCCGGGTTTGGGTAATCCCCGGTCAGGGAGCGTTTATCTTTATATTCCGCGGTGATTTGTTATAAGACCGCTTCCTGTTCCGCGCGCTCATTGTATTTGTGCGCCGCTTCCAAAATCATGTCTTTGACCTTCATTAGTCGAATCTGCGTGCTTCTCTCGTTCTCGTCGAGTTTCATGGTAATGTATTTGATTCCTTCCTGGGTATCCGGAATTACCACGTGCTCCAGCGCGTTAACTCTTCGTCTGGTCCGCTCGATCTCGGCCGCCATAAGCTGGCAGGCCTTCTCACACTCCGCGAGCCGGAGCATATCCGGCAGTAAATCGGCCAGTGATTTCACGGCGTCATCCAAATCGCTGGACGTGTACGCGAATCCATAGGAATAAATATCATTCGGATCCGCGGTACGCGTTTTGTACTCATATACGGGGACATTGACACTCATGACATTCTTACTTTTCAGTTCAAGGTAGACATCCTGCTTGGGCGCCATCAGCGCTGTGTGCAGAATTTCCTCGGACATACTCGCCTTGGCAATGACAAAATTGCCGTTCGCTCTCTTGATGCCCGCTTCTACCCGCTCACGCGTCTCCATGTTCTCTCGAACGAGGTCAAGATACTGACGCATCAGCTCGTCCCGCTTGTCTTTGAGCAGTTTATGCCCTCTGGTAGCCGTGACAAGCTTCTTCTTAAGCCTTGTCAACTCCATTCGGGTCGGATTTACCTGGGTTGCCGCCAATTGCAGTCACCTCTTTCCTTTCGATGGACGCTTCTATTTGCCATAGTACATATCGAGGAACTTATCATCAATACGTTTCAGCTCAGCCCTCGGCAGCATGGAAAGCAGCTCCCAGCCGATTTTCAGTGTTTCCTCAATATCGCGATTCGTTGTATAACCTTGAGAAACATATTTCTCCTCAAACGCGTCAGCGAATTTCGCGTAAATCAGGTCGATATCAGAAAGCGCGGCTTCACCGAGGATGACCATAAGCTCTTTGGCTTCCTTGCCTCGCGCGTACGCGGCGAACAGCTGGTTCATCGTGTTCGCGTGGTCGGCTCTTGTTTTGCCTTCGCCGATTCCCTTATCCTTCAGACGGGAAAGTGAGGGAAGCACGTCAATTGGCGGCGTAACGCCCTTACGGTAAAGATCACGGCTCAGTATAATCTGCCCCTCTGTGATGTAGCCGGTAAGGTCAGGGATGGGATGCGTTTTATCGTCCTCAGGCATGGTAAGAATCGGGATCAGCGTAATACTTCCCTTCTTGCCTTTCTGACGGCCCGCGCGCTCATAAAGCGACGCGAGATCGGTGTACATGTATCCGGGATACCCGCGGCGTCCCGGAACCTCTTTACGCGCGGCGGATACTTCTCGCAAAGCGTCCGCGTAGTTCGTGATATCCGTTAGGATGACCAAAACGTGCATATCCTTCTCAAACGCGAGATACTCCGCGGCGGTCAGCGCCATACGAGGCGTACTGATACGCTCAACGGCCGGATCGTTCGCCAGATTGATGAAAAGAACCGTTCTATCGATCGCGCCTGTCTCACGAAAGCTCTCCGTAAAGAAATGCGCTTCCTCAAAAGTGATACCCATAGCCGCGAACACAACCGCGAACGGCTCTGATGTGCCGCGTACCTTCGCCTGTCTGGCAATCTGCGCCGCCAGATTGGCGTGCGGAAGTCCGGACGCGGAGAAGATCGGAAGTTTCTGGCCGCGGACCAGCGTGTTCAGTCCGTCAATAGCGGAAATACCGGTCTGAATAAACTCTTCCGGGTAACTTCTGGCCGCCGGGTTCATCGGCAGGCCGTTAATATCCTTGCGCTCGTCCGGCAGAATCTCCGGGCCCTCATCAATCGGGCGTCCCAGACCGTCAAAAACACGGCCCAGCATGTCCTCGGAAACACCGAGCTCCATACTTCTGCCCAGGAAACGCACCTTGCTGTTAGAAAGGTTAATACCGGTCGACGCCTCGAAAAGCTGCACAAGAGCGTCTGTTCCATTAATCTCCAGTACTTTACAGCGGCGGCGCTCACCGCTCGCCAGCTCAATCTCGCCCAGTTCATCGTATTTGACATCCTCGACGCCGCGGACGAGCATAAGCGGTCCGGCGACTTCCTGTATGGTCCTGTATTCTTTTGCCATCTTAGATGTCCTCCTTCCCGATTACGTTCGAGATCTCTGAGCTGAGCTCTTCGTGAATCTTCTTATATTCTGTCTCCACGTTATCTTCTTCCACGTATTTGAAACGCCCGATACGCTCTCTTGTCGCCAGATTAACCAGGTGATTGATCGTCGCGCCCTTATTAAGAGCTTCCTGAGACTGCTCATAATACGCGTATACCAAGGACATCATCAAATACTGTTTCTTCAGTGAAGTATATGTATCTACCTCGTGGAAGGAGTTCTGGTGCAGGAAATCCTCACGGATCGAGCGAGCCGCTTCCATCTTCAGTCGGTCTGACGCGGAAAGCGCGTCCATACCGACCATCTGCACGATTTCGTTCAACTTTGCCTCATCCTGAAGAAGAGACATAAGCTTCTGACGCAGACTCATCCAGTTCTCATTCACTTCCGAGTTGAACCATTTCTCCATACTGTCAAGATACAGAGAATAGCTGTTCAGCCAGTTAATGGCCGGGAAATGGCGCTTATAAGCCAGCGCGCTGTCCAGACCCCAGAATACCTTCACAATACGAAGCGTCGCCTGGGAAACAGGCTCCGAAATATCTCCACCGGGAGGCGATACGGCGCCAATTGCCGAAAGCGCTCCCTCTCGTCCCGGATTGCCGAGCGAGATTACATGACCCGCGCGCTCGTAGAACTGCGCCAGACGGCTTCCCAGATACGCGGGGTAGCCTTCCTCACCGGGCATCTCCTCAAGACGTCCGGACATCTCTCGAAGAGCTTCCGCCCAACGGGACGTGGAATCCGCCATCAGCGCTACCGAATAGCCCATGTCGCGGAAATACTCCGCAATCGTAATACCAGTGTAAATAGAAGCCTCACGAGCGGCAACAGGCATATCCGAAGTATTGGCGATCAAAACCGTTCTCTTCATCAAAGACTCGCCTGTCTTGGGATCCTTAAGTTCCGGAAACTCGTTAAGAACATCTGTCATCTCGTTGCCGCGCTCGCCGCAGCCGATGTACACAACAATATCCGCTTCCGCCCACTTCGCGAGCTGATGCTGGATAACAGTCTTACCGCTTCCAAATGGACCCGGAACCGCGGCTACACCGCCCTTCGCGATCGGGAAGAACGTATCAATAACGCGTTGTCCTGTTACCAGAGGTTTATCGGGTGAAAGCTTCTTCGAATAAGGACGTCCCTTACGTACCGGCCATCTCTGCATCAATGTAAGGTCTTTATCCCCGTTCTCTGTCGTCACGACAGCGACCGTTTCCTCTACCGTAAACGATCCGAACTGGATGGATTTGATCTTGCCCTCGATACCAAACGGAACCATAATCTTCTGCTGTACGATCGATGTTTCCTGAACCGTGCCGATAATATCGCCCGCTCCGACATGGTCTCCGACTTTGGCAGTCGGCACGAACTCCCATTTCTTATCGCGCTTCAGCGAAGGAACCTCTACCCCTCGCTTCAGGTTATTGCTGCCGGTGGCAGCCATAATATCATCCAGCGGTCTCTGAATTCCATCATAAATACTCGAAATAAGCCCCGGCCCTAATTCAACCGATAGCGGCACTTCCATAGACTCGACCGGCTCACCCGGCCCCAATCCCGACGTTTCCTCATATACCTGAATCGATGCCTGATCTCCATGCATCTCGATGATTTCACCGATCAATCGCTGTCCGCTTACCCGGACAACGTCATACATATTCGCGTCACGCATACCTTCCGCGATGACCAGAGGTCCCGCGACTTTCTTAATTGTTCCTGTACTCATCTGGACGAATCACCTACCTTTCTGTTATTATTGTCCATTAAAAAGAATATCGGACCCGACTGCCTGTTCCACTGTTTTCTTGACGTTCGCGACGCCCTTCCCTGTATTGCCGGCAATGCCGGGAATCAGGATCACAGCCGGTGTCATCTGTTCCTGGAATTTCTGTATTTCCTTCTCTATGCCTGCCGCGCAGGCTTCCGTCACGTACACGATCGCGTAATCATCCGTAGCGAGATGCTGTAAAAGCTTCGCCGCCTCCTCGTTTCCTTCCCGGACAGGATATATGTCAAGCCCCAGCGAAGCGAAACCATAAATGCTGTCATAGTCGCCCATTACCGCTATCTTATACATACATCTCCCTTAACCTTTCCCGGATCGAGTCATCGGACAATCCGTTCTGCTTTCCCGTCAGAATAATCTTAACGGTCTTGATTTCATTCATCCGCGCCAAAAGATACGCGATCAGCGGTCCCGCCGAAAACGGATTATACTTCTGCGGGCGGATCGTCTCAATCAGCTGATTATCGCACCAGCACTCAAACACGGAGGGAGACGCTTTGATTGCCTCCGCCGCTTCCGCGTACGGCGTCCGGGCCAAATACTCGCTGAGCGGCTCCTGACCGCCAAGCGCCGCCTGGATCAGACTGTCGATATTAAGCGACGCGCATTCCGCGAGCGCCTGTCTCATAAAATCGATATTCTTACCGGTTCTTGCCGCGCGTACGGCAATCTTGATATCCGTTACCGCCACAGTGGACTCCGTGTACTGCCTTATGACTTCCTCAGGGGATTGGAGTCCCACCTTGTAAATTGCCTTGAGTGTCGCCTGATCAATGATCACGTCACACATCTGCCCGTCTTTCGTCCGAAGCAGCTCCTCAAACGCCTCCTTAGCCGGTTCCTGTAAAAATTCCGGCAGCTCGTTCCACTTCTTCGCTTTGACAATCGGAAGAATCACGTCTCTGGGCAATTCCGTGTCCTGATAATAAATATACTCATTGCTCTTCTTCGTACAGGCTTCCTTAACGGCAGCCTTGAGATTATGAAAAAGCCTCGGCAAGGATAAGACCTCGAACAGAGACATATCGACCTGAAGCTCGCGAATCGTCTCCCACGCCTTCTCTGTTTCTCTCTTCAGGATCGCGTCTGCCTCAGCGGGGGTGTCGTTATCTCCCCAGCCCTTCTCCGCCAGAACAGCGAGACACTGCTGTTCATCCTTACAGGCGAGCAGCTGCTCCAGAACCGCCGCCGAAAAAAGGCTTACTTCAAGCGAGCGTATCCTCGCGACCGCGTAGGTGTATTGAATATCTGACATAACTGCCTCCTTCCGCGGTTATAAAAACAACATTCGATTAACAAGATCCCGCAGCTCATCGTGTTTCTCGTCAAATATCGCCCTGAACGAGCAGTTCTCCTCGATTCCGCCATATACAAGAACAAAACCGCTTTCGATATTCCTACGCTCGTCCGAGATCGTGAGCTTACCGCCCGCCGCTTCCGCGGCCTTCCTGATCTCCTCCTTAAAGCTTGCCGGCATTCTGGCGAGATCCGCCTGTGAAAAGCAGATTGTGCCTTCTGCCGGACGCGCCGCCTTCTCCAGGATCTTCTTCAGAGTTCCAAAATATTCCTCCGCGCTCATCGACAAAACACTGTGATACGCTTTATCAATGACCTCTGTGATCAGAGCCTGTTTCGCTTCCAGCGTTTTCTCGCGTTTCAGCTGATCCATCGCGGACTTTGTCCGCTCATGATTGTTCTTTACTTCAATTTCGGCTTTTTCGGAGATTTCTCTGCCAAGGGCCATTCCCTGATTTCTGGCTTCCGCGACGATCTGATCCGCCTGTTTACGCGCGTCATTCCGAATCGCGTCAGCCTGTTTATTGGCTTCTTCCAGAATCTGGTCTATAATTTTATCTAATCCGGCCATGCGATTTCTCCTTCTTTAAAATAATCAATGTCGATTATAATGTGACTTTATTATTACGCTACCTGAATCGCGCTGACAGCGAGAATAGAAGTCAGAAGAGAAAGAATCGCGTATGTCTCGACCATAGCCGGGAAAAGCATTGCTTTACCGAACTGCTCCGGTTTCTTCGCGATGATTCCGATAGACGCGACGGATGTCTTGCCCTGCGCGATCGCTGAGAAATATCCAACAACAGCGATAGGCAGGCAGGCGATCAGAATCAGCAGTCCTGTCTTCATGTCGATGGACACGGCGCCGCCGCCCAGAAGGCCAATCTTGGAAAGCGTGATGAACGCTACAAGAAGTCCGTAAATACCCTGTGTGCCGGGAAGAAGCTGAAGAATAAGCACCTTGGCGAATTTCGACGGGTCTTCCGTTACGACTCCAGCCGCCGCCTGACCGGCGATTCCAACTCCCTTAGCGGAGCCCCAGCCCGCTAACGATACCGCTAAAACAGCTCCTAACAACGCAAAATTGATTCCATTCATAATTATTAATCCTCCTTAATATCCGCGTATTTGGTTTCCGCGCTGAAGGGCTCGAATTTGCGCCCTCCGCTCTCATAAAATTTTCCAAAGAACTCAACATACTGCAGACGGCTCGTATGAACGTAAGCGCCCAGCAGGTTGATTAAAAGATTCAGTATATGACCAATTATAAATACCAGAATGAACATGATCACGCCGATTACGCTCTTGCCGCCCATGCTGCCCATCTGATTGATGACCTGGGCGATAACGCCTGTCGCCAGTCCCAACGCCAGCAAACGCGAGTATGAAAGCACATCACTCAGCCAGCCGGTCACGTTGTACAGATCATAAAGACCAAGCGCGATCCGCAGGCCCGGATTCTTCTTGTCTCTTGCCGAGAACAGCACAATTCCCACCGCTCCCGCGATTGCCATGTATCTCGCCGCCGCGTTGAGCGCCGCCGGAAATACGATGTCCGCGTTGATCATGGAAGTAAATAATTCCGAAGGTATCAGCATCAGAATCAGACCAGTGAGCATCGCGTACCAGCAGAGCACGTCAAAGACAAATCCGGCGTAGTCCTTATCCCGGAGACACATATAGCCCTTAATACCAAGTCCCAGGAACAGGTGAATCACGCCGATCAGCAAACATACGACCAAAAGCTTGATCGGATTGCCAAGCGGCTCAAACCAGAGCGCCGGTATCTTGACCTCATGGCCGAAGAACACTCTCGAAATTACATTGACCGCGTCTCCGAAATAGCCTCCGAATAAAACACCCCACACAACCGTTGATATTCCGCACCAGAAGAACAGACGTATAAAATTCTGAAGACCTCTCTCCATATTGGGGCATTTCTTAAGCAGTACGCCGCAGATAATCGCGACAATAGCTCCATACGCCGCGTCCGACAACATACAGCCGAACAGGAACACATAACAGCACATCATGATGACCGAAGGATCGACCATACCCTTGGCCGGATAACCATACGCCTCCAAGACTCCTTCACCGGCTCTTACGAACTTGCTGTTCTCCAGAAGCACCGGCGCTTCCTCGTCCTCAGGCACTTCCGATACCTCCGTGAAAGCGTCGTAACGATCACTAAGCAGCTTCGCGGTCGCGTCCGCGCTTCTCTCCGGTATATAACCCTGAAGAAAAAAAGTCCGTTCCGACTGATTCAGTTCTCCGAGAACCTCGTACTTCTCCGCTCGTATCCTGTAATAATCCGCTGTCAGCTCCAGGTTCTTCCGCGTCGGCGCGAATTCCGCTATCTCGCGTTTCGTATCCTCAACGCTCTTCCCGATGTCCGCGATCGTCTCCTTCGCCTTACGAATCAGCTCAGCCGGTGTTCCTGGCAGTGTCTGGGGCGGTCTGGCGAAACCATGGGCCCGCAGCGCGTTCTCGATAACTGACTCGTCCCGTTTCGCGCACAGCGCCGTCAGATAAGTCACGTTTCTCCCGGTTGAAATCACCTCCGCGTCTACCGCGTCCACATCCGGGGCGCCTTCCGCCAGAACCGCGTATAATTCATCCAGCTTCAGCTCACCCGGCATCGTTCCGATAAACAACGTCGTGGTCTTCGTGCCGGTATCATTAAGCGGCACGCCCAAATTCTCCCAGGGCAGCATGGACTCGATCACGTTCTCCTGCTTGAGAACAGAGGCCTTATACTCGGCGATCTTCTTCTCAAGGGACACAATACGCCGGGCGGTGTTCACGTTCTCGTCGCGTTTACCCAAAGCCTTCTCATAATTGGCGCGCTCGATCTGAACTTTACCCGACAGTGATTCCAGAAGCGATTTCTTCCCGGGCGCGTAAGCGCTCAGTATCTCAAGAGACTGATCGATCAAATCCGCCGTACGCTCAAAGAGCTGTCGGTTGCCGGTCACGTCCATCTTCGCGAAGCCTTCCGCGTTGTTTCCGGGGATTACTTCAACATTCCCGAGCCGCTGCAGTTCTTCCAGAATTTTCTTACGGTTATCCTTAAGGGCACAGATACTGATTTTCCGCATCCGTGTTATTGCCATGCTTTCATCCCTCCTTTACAAAAAATTTTCTCCTCTTAAGTCAAATTCGAGATTACGGCGTCTACCGCTTTCCCTTGCTTCTCTCTCGCCAGTGAAACCATAGCGGCCGACTGTTTCTGAATCTCCTCCGCGTAACGGCGAAGACTCGCCGCGTCCTCATCCGCGCTCTGTTTCAGTCTCTGCTTCGCTTTAAGTCTCGCGTCGGAAATTTCCTTCTCCTTAATCTCCTTCGCGCTCTCATGAGCCTGCGCTACCGCGGTAGCGGAGTAAAGTTTCGCTTCGCTGATAATCCCATCCGCCTGTCGCTCGGCTTCTTTTACCGATTTCATCGTTTCATCCAGCATGATTGAACCCCCCTTTCGGTTGTTGTCACAAGTATATAAGGAATCAGTTAAGTAAATAACATGTTCTTAAATTATACCATCTTTTTGCGCAATGTCCACAACCGAACTGATATTTAGGCAAAAATTTTTAATATTTATATCATTATTTTTGCACTTATATGAATACAATATTTTTATAAACGGAGAGGATCCGCTATTTCGCGAATAAACGTCTTGTATAATTCCTCATTTTATATTAGAATGACCTTATCATTATAAAGTTTTAGTAAAGGAGGTTCTTATCATGGCTAGAGTAATTTCTGATGACTGCGTTTCTTGCGGAACATGCTCAGAGCAGTGCCCTGTCAGCGCGATCAGCGAAGGCGACGGCAAATATGTAATCGACGCGGATTCTTGTATCGATTGCGGCGCTTGTGAAGGCGCTTGCCCTGTTGGCGCGATCAGCGAGGCGTAATTATACGCTTAAATGCTTGTGAGTTCCCTGTTCGGGATATCACGCGGATATACAAAACGCTCCGGGAATTTTTCCCGGAGCGTTTTGTATATCCGCGTCCTTAAGTTATAGCTTTAGTTCCGAACATCACGAAGGCTTGTCCATACGCTCTTTGTTCGCGAATTTCGTGTAATCCGGAAGCCATATCAGCTCTACATTACCGATCGGGCCGTTTCTCTGCTTTGCCACGATAATTTCAGCCTGTCCCTTGTTGGTCTCGCTGTCCTTATTATATACTTCGTCTCTGTAGATGAACATTACTACATCGGCGTCCTGCTCAATCGCGCCGGACTCACGCAAATCCGCGAGTCTCGGCCGGTGATCCTCCCGCTGTTCCACTATACGGTTCAACTGCGAAAGCGCGATAACGGGAACGTTCAGCTCCCTCGCGAGACCCTTTAGCGCTCTTGATATGTCGGAAACCTCCTGCTGACGGGAATCGGTCCTGCCGCTTCCGCTCATCAGCTGAAGATAATCGATAATAACCAGATCCAGGCCATGCTCGAGCTTGTATTTACGGCATTTGGAACGAAGCTCCGAAGAATTGATTCCCGGAGTATCGTCGATAATAAGCCGTGAGGATCCCACAACGTTGGAACCTTCCACCAGCCGGCTCCATTCATCCGGTGTCAGATTACCCGTTCTTAAGTTCTGGGAGTTGACCTGCGATTCCAGGGAGAACAGACGGTTTACCAGCTGTTCTCTGGACATCTCCAAACTGAACAACGCGACAGCCTTGTCACTGTGAAACGCGACATACTGCGCGATGTTAAGCGCGAACGCCGTCTTGCCCATAGATGGTCTGGCGGCCAGAAGAATCAAATCGGACGGCTGCAGGCCCGAAAGCATTCGGTCCAGATCCACAAAACCAGTCGCGATACCGGTGACCGCGCCCTTCAGCTTTGACGCGCGCTCGATATTGTCCAGCGCGTCCAGCACGATTTCACGAATCGGCTTGAAATCCGAGCCGCTCTTATTCTGTATCAGTTGAAAAACGGATTTCTCCGTCGTGTTCAAAATATCCTCCAGCTTACCGGAATCCGAATAACATGTGTTAGCGATGTCCTCCGTCAGACGGATCAGACGTCTGAGCGTGGCCTTATCCGCCACAATCTGGGCGTAAGACTTCACATTTGACGAGTTCGGCACCGTGTTCATAATGTCCCGGATAAATTCGAGGCTGCTGATCTCGGGCGGGACGTTCTTCTCGGTAAGGCGTGTTTTCAGCGTAACCAGGTCGACCGGCTTACCCTCTTCATGGAGCTCTTTCATGGATTCGAAGATTACGCCATAGGACTTTTGATAAAAGTCATCCGGCGTGATCAAAGACGCCGCTTCTATAATCGCGTCCTCGTCCATGAGCATCGAGCCGATCACGGACTGCTCCGCCTCAACACTGTGCGGCATGACTCTTCTAATTATACCTTCTTCCAAGACGCGACCTCCCAAACATCAATTTACTTCTTACTCTTCCGCGATAACGCTTACCTTCAGCTCAGCGGTAACACTGGGATGAAGCTTGACCGGCACGACAAACTCGCCCAATTCCTTAATCGGATCCTTCAGGACCATTTTTTTGCGATCCAGAATAAGACCAAGCTGATCTTCGCAAGCGGCCGCGATTTCACGCGCCGACACAGAACCGAAAGTCTTTCCGCCTTCTCCTGTCTTAATGGAAACTGTCACGGAACCCTGGCCGATCCGGTCGGCAAGCTCCTTCGCCGCTTCCATCTGCTCCTTGGCGATCTTCGCCTCACTGGCGAGCTTCAGCTTCAGATCGTTCATGTTCTTATTGTTCGCTTCCATGCCAAGCTTCCTCGGAATGATAAAGTTTCTGGCGTAACCGTCATTCACATTAACAACATCATATTTCTTACCAAGGCTTTTTACGTCATCCAGCAGTATTACTTTCACTATATATCTCCTCCTTCAAGCATTTCGTCTATTGTCAGTTTCAAAGTCGCGATGGCCTCATCCATGTCGGAATGCGGCACCTGCGCGCCCGCGGTGCTCATATGACCGCCGCCGCCCATGCGCTCCATCACGAGCTGGACATTGACCTCATCGATTGAGCGGGCGCTGATATAAATCTTCCCCCGGTACCGCGTCAGCACAAAGGACGCTTTAATTCCGCTTATATTCAGCATCTCATTCGCTGCCTGCGCTCCAATAATCGTAGGACTCGCGATATCGACATCCGGAAATCTCGCTATCGCGAAATATTCTCTGTAAACCTCCGCGCGCCGGATCGTCTCCGCCTTCGCGCGGTACGCGTCCAGATCGTCGCGGAACATCTTACGCACCCTCGTGATATCAGCCCCGTTGCGGCGCAGGAAAGCGGCCGCCTCAAACGTCCTGACCCCGGTTTTCGTCACGAAATTATTCGTGTCGATCATAATGCCCGCGTACATACAATCTGCCTCAATACTGCGGATTTTGATATTATCGTCAATATACTGCATGATCTCCGCGACCATCTCGCAGGTCGAGGAAGCGTACGGCTCTGTATAAGACAGCACGGCATTGCGCACGACCTCCGCTCCCTGTCTGTGATGATCCAGCACCACGACCGTTTTGGCTACATAAAGAAGCTGCTCGCAGGGCGTGTAGCTCGGCTTATCTGTGTCAACAACAATGACCATGGTATTGGAATCCACCATGTCCAGAATCTTCTCGTTCGAAACGAAAAGATCCTCTTCGTATTCCGAGTTATTCTGGAACATCTCGATCATGGGCTTGACTGAAATCGTCACCTCGTCAATCACAATATGAATCTTCTTGCCAAGCGTCTTGGCAATTCTGTAAATACCGATCGCCGCGCCAAAAGAATCCACATCCGCCATCCTATGTCCCATGACGATGACCTGTTCCTTGCCCATAATAAACTCTCGCAAAGCCTCTGCCTTCACGCGGGCCTTTACGCGGGTATTCTTCGTCATCTGCTGAGTCTTACCGCCGTAATAGGTGATATGCTCTTTCTCCTTGATCACAGCCTGATCTCCGCCGCGTCCGAGCGCCAGGTCAATCGCGATGCGCGCGTACTCATAGCACTTGTTGTAAGAATTCGCGTTCATTCCCAGACCTATGCTGAGTGTCGGAGCGATCTCATTGCCTACGCTTATGGCTTTAACCTCTTCCAGAATCGAGAATCGATCCGCCTTGAGCTTCTCAAAATATTTCTGTTTGAACACGATAAAATACTTATCATGATCCATCTTCTTGGCAATTCCATCGATACCGGCAATATACTGGCTGACCTTCCGATCCACCAAAGCGATCAGAAGGGATTGGCGCACCTCTTCGACATTATCCATGACCTCATCGTAATTATCAATATAAATCAGACAGGCGATGAAACGCTCGTCCTTATTCTCGCGAATGTACTGATTCAGCTCGGTCTCATCATATAAATAAACCGCGATAAAATATTCCTCTGTAATCGGCTTGCCCGTAAGCTCATTCTTCCCCGTCGCGCCGGAAGCGTCCACTCTCTTCAGCTCAATCCGATAGTCTCGCCCGTTGCGCGGCACGCGCAGCTCCACATCCGTGTCAATTTCATCCGGATAAAGATCTCTCGTGATTTCAGGAAAAAGATGCGTAATCGTGAGTCCCGGTTTCGCGAGGTTATTCGTGGCGTCCATAAATGCCTCGTTCATCCAGACAATCTTCCCGTAAGGCAGCAGCAGCGCGTATGGCACAGACATCTCCTGAAGCAGATTCTTCTGCGCGAACCCATATGTTTCCGCGAAACGCATGAGTTCACCGGAGACTGTATTCCACGTATAAAAATACAGCGCTACCGTCATTCCCGCGTAAAGAATAACGATTCCCGTCATAATATAACCCGATGTACGATCCACCCGGTAGATCCAGACATTAACGGCCGCCAAAAAAACCGCGAGCAAGACCGGCCATCGAATATATAGATTAATTGGTCCCTTGACCTTCGCTTTCTTATTCACGCTTTACGCTCCTATCGCTCTATCTTCTCAAAGACTATTGATACAGAGGCTGCCTGATATTTCCATGATAGTTCATATATTATACCACTTCGCGTCATTAATGGAAAGCGCGAAAAAAAGAGCCGCCGCTCTATAACTGCTTCACAGCTATTTCGCGGCGGCTCCTGATCCTTCAATCGGATTAGTCCTGTACATAAGGCATCAAAGCAATGTGACGCGCGCGCTTAATCGCGACGGTCAGCGCTCTCTGATGCTTCGCGCAGTTTCCAGTGATCCTTCTCGGAAGGATCTTGCCTCTCTCGGAGACATATTTCTTAAGCTTCGCTACATCCTTGTAGTCGATCTCGTTATTCTCTTTACCGCAGAATACGCAAACTTTCTTCCTTCTGCGCGGCGCTCTCTTCCTCATCGGAGAGTCCGGTCTGCTTCCTCTATCAAAAGCCATGTTCATTACCTCCTGAACTAGTTCGCCTTCGTTGTTCCGGGAAGATTCTCATCGGCGTCCGCCGAGTGTCTAATTGAACGGCAGTTCCTCATCGATTCCATCCGGTATATTCATAAAACCATCGCCTGGATCCCCGCTCGGAGCCGCGTCGTGTTTCGCGCTCTCATGACTATTATTATTGCTATAGCCCTGAGACTGACGATACTCATCATTAGCCGCCTTGCTCTCGGAGAATTCCTGCTCCTCAATGATGACCTCGGTCGTGTAGACCCGCTGTCCTTCCTTATTCTCGTAACTGCCTGTCTGAATCCGGCCTGAAATCGTGATCCGCATTCCCTGACGGAAATACTTCTCCGCGAACTCACCCTGCTTGCCAAAAGCGACACACGGGATAAAATCCGCCGTAGGCTCCCCATTCCGCTTGAATCTGCGATCAACCGCCAGAGTGTATCTGGCAATCGCGAGCGGACTCTCACCCTGTGAGTAACGAACTTCCGGATCTCTGGTCAGCCTTCCCATTAAAACAACTTTGTTCATATTGTCTACCTCTTTCCTGATTTACGCGTCCTGCTTCACGCACAAATAGCGGATAACGTTATCCATAATACGCAAACGCTTCTCCAGCTCCGCCGGAACAGTAGAATCAGACTCAAAATGAATAAAGTAATAATACGCTTCTTTCATCTTCTGGATTTCATAAGCAAGTCTCTTCTTGCCCCATTCATCCACATCTGTCACAGTGCCGCCGAAACGAGCTACGTATTCCTTAATCTTCTCGATTACGGCCGCGCGAGCGTCATCTTCTATCTTCGCGCTCAGAACGACAGCTAATTCATATTTGTTCATGCTACTCCGCACCTCCTTATGGTCTAATGGCCCCCACCTGACTAAACGCCCGCGGGAGCAAGGATTAAAATGTATATCACGAAGATTCATTTTACCATAGAAGGTTCTAAAAAGCAAGGCTAAACTTATTCCGCTCTATCCGATTCAGGATTCCGGCTTACGAAGATTTTTTGTATTCTTCTCCACGAGCTTCCGGGGAACCATGACCTCATGACCGCATCCCAGGCATTTCAGTCGAAAATCCGCGCCTACCCGCTGAATCTCCCATTCATAGCTTCCGCACGGATGCTTTTTCTTCAAACGAACGATGTCGCCTACTTCATATACCATCCGCTTTCTCCGTTTCCTCCGCGCTACGCGTTTACTATTATTTGACCGAGGACTTCGCCGATCGGCTCATGAATCGCCAGATCCGCTTCTCTGTCCGCGCTTGTTTCCGATTTATTGATCAGAATCAGATTCCTGCCATGGAAATAATTGATCAGTCCCGCCGCCGGATATACAACAAGCGAGGTTCCGCCGATAATCAGCGTGTCCGCCTCACTGATACGGCGCACAGACTCGGAGAGGATATCCTGATCAAGACTTTCTTCATATAATACTACATCCGGCTTGATGTCTCCGCCGCAATCGCATTTGGGAACGCCCGGATAATTATAAACATACTCCGCGTCATAAACGCGTCCGCACCGGCGGCAGATGTTCCGATGAATCGATCCGTGAAGCTCCAGAACTTTCTTACTGCCGGCCATCTGATGCAGCCCGTCGATATTCTGTGTCACGACCGCTTTCAGCTTACCGGCCTTCTCGAGCTCCGCCAGCTTGTAGTGCGCCGCGTTGGGTTTCGCGGTCAGGCACATCATCTTATTCTTATAGAAGCGATAGAACTCTTCCGGATTACGTACGTAAAAAGAGTGGCTGATGATCGTTTCCGGCGGATACTTATATTCCTGATTATAGAGACCGTCCGTACTTCTGAAATCAGGGATTCCGCTTTCCGTGGACACCCCTGCTCCCCCGAAGAACACGATATTATCGCTCTCGTTAATTATTTTCTGTAATTTCTGAATTTCCGCGTTTCCCATTTCTTCTCCTTCCCCTGGCCTACTGTGGCAGCGACAATTCGGGAACAGCCGGTGACGCCTGTCGGATTACGGCCACCCGAACGCCTTGTACCAGAAGTCTCCCCGACTCGGTCACGTTCGTGCACGTTGATAATGTTACAAGACGCGAGGTGTCCGAAAGAGCGGCCCCCGTGTCAAAAAATGATCTGGACTTGATCGTTTCCAGATAATTCCTGTATTCTCCCGCCGTCCCAAAGCTTACCGTATAGCTGTCCGACGTGTCCGCCGCCTCATACACGGCGCAGATCTGGTACTGATACACGCCACCGTCCGGTGTGTAAATAAAGAAATACGAATTCTCCGCGCAAAACTCCTGATCCCGGAACTGCTTCAGGCTCCCGAACATGGACTTGTTCTTCATCGCGTGTCCATAAAGGATCACGTTAGGATCGGAAAAATCTCTTTTGTTGTTCATATCCATGAAAATCGCGCCCGAGCTATTGGCCGTGCCGTCGAAGGTGTGTTTCAGATAATACGAGTTATCCGAGGAGTACACGACCGGATAGTCGATAATATCCGGGTTCGGGAAACGAATCCACGCCGCGACATCGGGATTCACGGCCTGAAGAGAAGCGAAGTCCACTTCGCCGACGTCAAATCCCGTTCCCGCGTCCGAAGCCGCGGAATCCGTAGTGGCGACATATTGTTTCAAATTATCGTATTCATCGGTACCCACTTTATAATTCGTGTAAATTTTATAAAGATTATAAGCGGCGAAGCCAAAAACCGCCAGCGCGATGATCAGAATGATCGCGGTAACCGCGCGCCACGCGGAACCCTTTTTCTCACGTTCGTTCTCGTCCGCGCCATCGTCAAAATTGTCATATCCATAATCTTGTTTTTTTCTACTCATGTTCTCAAATCCTCTGTAAATGATTTAAAGAGCTAGCCCTTAGGGCTATTTTACCATAAACTGACAGAAATGGTCATTAACTTGACAAAATAAATAAAGAGGCTTATAATAGCGTCGCGCGTTAAGGAACGCGCGATTAGCGCGGGATAGAGCAGGCCGGTAGCTCGTCGGGCTCATAACCCGGAGGTCGCAGGTTCAAATCCTGCTCCCGCAATTATTCGATCGGAGCTGAGATTCTTAACAATTTCAGCTCCGTTTTTTACATTCTTCCAGCCTGTAAATATCGGTACGCCGGTGACGCGTAAGCGGCAGCTGGCTCCGTGCCTCTTCCACGCGGGTAAAGTCAATTTGAACCTCTCGCGTTCCTTCCTTCTCGTCCATCTGACACAGAATATCTCCCCAGGGATCGACCGCGATACTGTGACCCCAGGAATGATAGGAGGCCTTGCTGTCTCTGGCCGAAGCGGTTCCGATCATGAATACCTGGTTAAAAACCGCCTGCGCGCGGTAGGTCAGCTCCCAATGGACCGGCCCGGTCGTCATATTAAAAGCGGCCGGTGCCAGGATCAGTCTCGCGCCGCGCAGCGCCATGAGCCGCGTAAACTCCGGAAAACGCGTGTCATAGCAGATACAAAGACCCATCTTGCCAAATTCCGTCTCGAAGACCGTTACTTCGTTTCCGGCCGAAAGCGTATCCGATTCCCGAAAAGAATTCCCGTCCTTAAATTCCACGTCGAACAGATGCGCTTTCCGGTGTCTGGCGATCCGATTCCCCTCACGGTCGAACACGTACGCCGTGTTATAGATTTTTCCGGAATCGTCCTTTTCCGGCATCGTGCCGGCGGACAGATAAACGTGATTTTTCCGAGCCGTTTCAGACAAAGCGCTCCAGAGAGCGCCGCCCTCGGCCTCCGCGTAAACAGGGAAACTGGCCGTGTCATACGGACAGCAGAACATCTCGGGAAGCGTGACCAGATCCGCGCCGGATTCGGCCGCTTTTTCGCACGCCTTAGAAACAATCTCCATAGCGGTTTCTTTATCCGGCGGCGTCATCATCTGAATCATCGCGATCTTCATTTTATCCATTTCTCATTGTCCCTTCATAAAAAGCAGCGCGGAGCATGTAAATTTCCGCGCTGTTTAATCGATTGCCTGTTTATTTTGATAACGGCGTAAGCACGCCGCCTTTCTCGTTGGTAACACTTCGGCAGCGCAGCTTGACGCCGGTCGGCGTAGCGGCGCAGCCGCCCATCGCGGTCTCCCGCAACGCGAACGGAATCGAGCGGCCTACGCGAAACATCGCTTCGGCCATTTCGTCAAACGGCACCGGATGTCTTACTCCGCTAAGCGCCATCTGCGCGCAGATTACGGCGTTCGCCGCGCCGATGGAATTACGCGACTGACATGGCGATTCCACAAGGCCCGCGATTGGGTCGCACACCAGACCCAGTAAATTCGAAAGCGCCAGACTCGCCGCCGCGAGTGACACTTCCGGCTTTCCGCCCATCAGCTCCACGAGCGCGCTCGCCGCCATAGCGGACGCGGAGCCCACCTCCGCCTGACAGCCGGCCTCCGCGCCGGCGACCGAAGCGTTCCTCGTAAGCAGAAAACCGATTGCCGCGGCGTTCATGATTCCATCATAGAACGCCTCTCTGCCGAGGTTGTTCTCTTCTTTAAAAGCCATCAGAACACCCGGCAAAATACCCGATGATCCGGCGGTAGGCGCCGCCACGATCAGGCCCATTGAAGCGTTTTCCTCAAGAACGGCCATCGCGTAAGCAATCGATTTCGTCAGCAGTCGCCCGGAAAGCCCGCTGTAATCCGTCATATGATCCATCATGGCGCGGCCCTCGCCGCCGATCAATCCACCGATGGATTTCCTCGGTTCCCGGATCGGGACTTTGATGGAGTTGCTCATGATATCATAAACCTTTGATAAACGTTGATCTATTTCCTCTTCCGTCACGTGCCCGATCTCAATCTCGCGCAGGCGCGTAATGCCGGAAATCGGCAGCTTATGCTTTCCGCAGCAGTGAAGAAGCTCTTTCCCATTTGAAAAATCCATTTTCTACCCCTCCTACAGCTGAATCAGCATAATATCTTCCACATTCTCGATTGATTCCATCTCCCGTACCAGTTCTGTCGGAATCGTCTCATCCGACTCAACCACCATAAACGCCGTTCCGCCCTTCTCTTCACGGAACAGACGCATGAAAGCGATATTCACGTTATGGTCCGCGAGACACTTCGCGATGTGGACCACCATGCCTGTCTTATCCTGATGACGGATAATCAGCGTGCTGTACTCGCCAGTGAAGTCAACCTCAATATGATCGATCCGCGCGATTCGTATCTTGCCTCCTCCCAGTGACTCACCCCGCACCAGAAGCTGATCCCCATCCGCGCTTTCCAGCAGAATATCCGCGGTATTGGGATGCTTCACTTCCGTCTTGCCGTCGATACGGTAGGTATAATCAAGTCCCTCCTGCTCGGCGATCGCGAACGCGTCGCGAATACGCAGATCATCTGTCTGGAAGCCAAGCGTGCCGCCCAGAAGAGCCCGATCCGTGCCATGCCCGCGGTATGTCTTCGCGAAAGAGCCGTAAAGCGTGAAGGTGACCTTCGTAATTGTCTTATTGAACATCTTCCTAGCCATAAGCGCCATCGAAACCGCGCCGGCCGTATGCGAGCTGGACGGCCCGATCATATTCGGCCCGATCACGTCAAAAGCGCTGATATATTCCATGTTAACGTTCCCCCGTAGTTTCCCTTATTCTCCTCAGCGCGCTCTCGACAAAACCTCTCGCCTTGTCATAATCCTCCTGATTCGGATGAAGCAGCGCCTGGTCAAAATTATGGAGCATTCTGGCGATGAGTTCCTTATCCTCGGCCCCCTCGTACATCTCCTCGTATTTATTACGGATCTGAATCGGCATTTTACCCTGACAGAAAAACGCGCCCAGAAACTGACTGTCCGCGGGAATCCACGCGGACGCCTTGCGGGAAATATCACCATAATACTCCGGCGTTCCCTCCGCTCCGCAGGTTCCGAAAAGCGCGATTTTCTTCCCGTGAAGACTCGATATCAAGTCCGCGACATCCATACCACAGCTCCCGTGATCCGTCCAAAAGCCGATAAAATAAGTCTCTGTTTCCTGATCCGCGCTGAATTCCTCAATCGGCTTCAAATCCTTATCCCTTCCGGGAAGCATGGAAAAAATCTCCGTCGCGAGCTTCTTGGTATTGCCAGTCTGGCTCGCGTATAGAACGATATAATCATATCTCATGCGCGTCACTCTCCTGCCGGTTAAATTAACGAAAACGTATACCGCTGCTACAAGCGCCGCCGCAGCAAAGATTCGCCACTACCGCGGCCATACATAATTTCGAGCACATGTCACCGCCATTAAACGTCATGCCCCCGTATTCCTGACTCATTCCGGCGTACCAGCTTCCGCCTGATTCCAACTGGCTCGCGAGATTCGCGTACATCGCGTTCCCGGGCTCCATCGCGCTCGCTTTCTTCGCCTGCTCAAGCGCGAGCACATTATTTCCAAGACCGGAATTCGCCATCGCGCTGTAAGCGTACCACATCGCGTCCCTGCGCGCGACACTCTCCAGAACATTAAGCGCTTCCCGATAATGCGCGGTCTGAATATAATTCATCGCCGCCCTCATATGGAGCGAGTCCTCATCCGTTCCCGTCTGAGCCCTGTCGTCTCCGCCAAAACCTCCAAAGCCGCCAAAGCCTCCGAACGCGCCTGTACCCTGTTCCCGCTCGCGCGTAATCTGCTGATACGCCTGCTGGACTTCCTTGAATTTCTCTTCAGCCGCGGCCTTGTTCGGATTGTTGATATTCGCGTCCGGGTGATATTTCCTGCTGAGCTTCCTGTACGCCTTCTTTATTTCCTCATCTGACGCGCTGCTGGGAACACCCAGTACGCTATACGGATCTATCATCGTGTTGTTCCTTTCTTCTTCCCATCGCCCGACTTCGTCTCTTCCGCCCGCTTCCTCGCTTCATGATACGCGGCGTTGTATTTATTCCAAACCCCGGAATATAGAATGTTCCGAAGGATATCCGCGTTCTCGATCAGCGGCAGTCTCTCAAAAGCTCTGGCGCACTCCGACATCATCATAACTAAGATCTTACGGCACTCCCGCTGAAAACCGGGCTGCCCGCTCCTGGGAACAAGAACGTTATATCCGCCGGATTTCCTGTCCTCCTCCAGATCGTCATAAGCGTCCAGAAGATAAATAAACTTTCCAAGGAAAAAACCGATCTCTCGGAGATCGCGCTCCCACTCATCACGACGCCAGAGGAAAACCTCCGCCATGATCTCGCCGAAAGTACCGGAAGCGGCGTCAAGTCCCCGTTCGCGGCGATTCTCAATCGCTTTGATCTCAGCGAGCTTCTTCTCGATGAACTCACATTTGGCCGGATATTTCGACCGGACCGCGCCAATATCTCTCTTGATCGTCAACGCGTATAGTAAACGGCCGAAGTTCTTCTCGTCATCCCAGTCGTCCATACACTTATAATAACTCAAAAGCATCGTCATGTCCGCTGTGTAGTCACTGAAGGAGTTCCGGCGTTCCACATGCTTTGAGAACGGTTTCGCGGCGCAGCCGCGGCGGCAGACCGTGTCTGTCTCCGGCTCGTAAAGCGACGTCAGAAGCATTGTCAGGAATGTCATGTCGTAGCTGAGGCTCATCTGTCCCCGCAGGCCGTATTTCTCCCGCAGGGAAGCGCAAAGCCCGCAATAATAGGAACGATACTTATTAAAGTCCTTGATTTTCAGCTCCTGGCTGTTCACGACAACATATCCGAACATTACGATCCCCCTGTCTTATGATTTCTTGATGAACTTCGATCCGCACTTGGGACAGCTGATCTCAATCCTGCCCTTCCCCCGCGGAACGCGGATCTTCTGATGGCACGAAGGGCAGCGGTATATATGATACGCCTTGTTCTGTGCCCGTTTGTATTTCCAATTGCCGAAGGTTCTCCGAAACCGATCCGCGAATCTCTCATAACGTCTGTTCTCTTCCGCTCTGGCTGAATAATTTCTGGAAAACATCCGGAAATAATTCAGGACGAGCATAACGATCGCGGCTGCCCAACAGATCGAACGGACAATATTAAACGGCAGAAAGACCGACAGCAGAAGGAGCGCCATCGATATCCATGTAAGAGCTTTCCCAAGTGAATCTACCCCATATCTTCCTGTCATAAACCGCGCGAATCTTTCTCTCATCTTATCACTCCTTGTATTTGCGTCACTGTGCTTCATAATTATCTATTGTAATGAGATTTGGGCAAAATACAAGGAAGTTCACAGAAAATTTATATTAAAAAACCATAAACCCGAATTACCCAAGTATTCCGCTCGCCGCGATAACACCGATCATCTCCTGAAGCTCCGGTACCGGAAGCACCAAAGCGAAGCGGACATAACCTTCCCCGAGGCTTCCGAAGCTGACGCCCGGCACGCAGATCACGCCTGTCTTCTCCATAAGCTCGAGGCAGAACTTCTCCGAGCTTTGATAGCCGGACGGAATCCGCGCCCAGGCGAACATCGTGCCCTCACTGTCCGGAACATCCCATCCGATTCCCCGCAGCCCGCCGCAAAGCGCGTCACGTCTTCTCTGGTATTCCATCCGATTACGTTCCAACGCGTCCTGCGGTCCTGTCAACGCCGCGATCGCGCCATACTGAATCGGAAGAAAAATACCGTAGTCGATCTGCGACCGGACTTTTCGGAAACGTGAAATGATCTCCCTGTTTCCAACCAAAAAAGAAACCCGCGCGCCTGTATAGTTATAGGATTTGGACAGAGAATAAAACTCCGCCCCTACTTCCTTCGCGCCCGCGTAAGAGAGAAATGAGCGGCCTTCGCGTCCATCGTACAATATATCCGAATACGCGTTATCATGAATAATCAAAATATTCCATTTCTTAGCCCACTCAATCAGTTCTTCGTAAAAAGACTCCGGCGCCGTCCTGGAAATCGGGTTCGCCGGATATGAAACGACCATGAACTTGGCCGCCTCGCTGATTTCATCAGGAATCGCCTCTAAATCCGGCAGAAAATGATTGGACTCATATAGCGGATACGGAACAAGCTCCGCCTCACAGAGGAATGGCCCGATTCCGAAGATCTGATAACCGGGATTCGGCACCAGCACCTTGTCTCCCGGGTTGATCAAAGGCAGGCCGATATGCGCGATGCCCTCCTGCGAGCCGTATACCGCCATAATCTCCGCTTCGTCCAAGCTTACCCCGAAGCGTGTATAGTAATGATTCTTCATCGCCTCGATCAGCTCCGGCAGCTCCGTAATCGAGTACTTATAATTCTCCGGGTCAAGAGCCGCCTCGGACACAGCCTTCATGACATGTGGCTCCGGCGAAAAATCCGGGGTTCCGATTGAAAGATTATAAATCTTCTTCCCCTTTGCCATAAGTTCTTTCTTCTTCTCGTCTAATAACGCGAAAATCCCGCTGTCAAATTTCTCCAGCCGATCCGCGAATTGATAGTCCATCACGCCGCCTCCAATATGTAATAAGTACAAAAAAGACCGGCTCAATCAAGACCGGTCTTATTATCCGAATTTCCTATTCTAACGGACGGAACAAAATCTCGTCCGGATACGCCAGACCCAGGCGATCTCTGGCAATCTGTTCCACATACGCGTCCGTCGACACATAGTCCTGGTAGGCGTCAATCTCCTGAGACCGCGCCTGCTCCGAGGCAATTTGTCTCGTCAGTTCCTCCGCCTTCTTCGTGTTCGCCTGCTGCTTTCGGAAAAGGCTGAAGCTCTTGATGGAAATCATAATCAGAAGCATCACAACAACGAGCGTAATAACCCTTACGCTCATGTTCTTCTTCCTGTATGATCTCTTATGTTTCTTCTTATTATTACTAGTACGCAACCTGATCACCTACACTCATTTAAAAACATTTTAACTTCTTTTGAGTGTTTTTTCAATAGCGATTTATCAATATCCAGGCTATCTATGATAAAAATGTCATAAATAACGGAAAAGCTCCTTCGCTTCTTCCTTCTTCGTTGTCTCCTGAACATCCAGAATTTCCGCCTTCACGCTTTTGTTGCCGAATTGTATTTCGATAATATCCCCGACTTCTACCTGTGAAGACGCTTTCGCCGGCTTATCATTCAATAAAACGCGGCCGGCGTCGCACGCGTCATTGGCGACGCTTCTGCGCTTGATCAGGCGCGACACCTTCAAATACTTGTCCAATCTCATAGAGCGCTCCTTCTGTCATTACATAAAAGGAGAACTGATCACTCAGTTCTCCGATTTGACTATATATGACGCGTATGTTCAAATACCTCAAACAATTACATCATTATTTCTTCTTATTAACAGTATCCTTCAAAGCTTTACCCGCTCTGAATTTCGGAGCCTTGCAAGCGGAAATCTTCATTGTCTTGCCGGTCTGAGGATTTCTTCCCTCACGAGCCGCTCTCTTCGTTACTTCAAAAGTACCGAATCCAACGAGCTGTACCTTGCCGCCCTTCTTAAGCTCCGCTGTTATGGAATCTGTAAGCGCTTTAACTGCCGTCTCAGCGTCCTTCTTAGATAATCCTGATCTTTTAGCGATGTCCGCGATTAATTCAGTTTTGTTCATGGATATTTCCTCCTCTGATTACAGTAATAAGAAAAATAGAATATGCCACAAAAGCCCTAGGCAACGCTAAATTTCGTCACGCGCCTGATAAAATAGTTATATACTGTTCAAGCGCCGTTGTCAAGGAATTTTCGGGATTTATGCCCATTTTACCCAGTAAATTCGTTGTTTTCAGGAGAAAATCCCCCGCGAGCGCCTCTAAATCGCCCTGATCCGCGTCCACGCCCTGATTTTCCAAGGCTTCCAAATCTTCCCGAAGACCCTTCGCGAGGTCCTGGACACTCTCGTTGCTTAAACCTGCCTTATCCGCTTTACGCAATACTTTCTTCGCCCGCGTAAGAGCGGGAAGAGCCGCGGGCACCCTCTCCAGCTCATTCTTATCGGCCTCAGACTCGCTTTTGGATTCCGAGCGTTTGATCGTTTCCCAGTTCCGCAAACCCTCTTCCGGCGTAACCGCCCCCATATCGCCAAATACATGAGGGTGACGGCGTACCAGCTTCTCGCAAAGCCCCTGAATCACGTCCTCAATGGTAAAGAAGCCTTCCTCGCCGGCGATCTCGCTGTGCATGACAACCTGAAGAAGCACGTCCCCAAGCTCCTCCCTGAGATTCTCCATATCGCCCGAGCGGATCGCGCCGACCGCTTCGTAGCATTCCTCAATCATGCAGTCTATAAGCGACTCGTGTGTCTGCTCGCGATCCCACGGACATCCGTCATCTCCTCTGAGGTCTGACACGATCCGTGTCAGATCCTCATAGGAATAGCTTGTTTTGTTACGATAATACTCTTTATCAACCATTCGATTTGACTATAGCAAGCACCGCCTGCCCCAGTTCCTTCGCTTCTTTCTTCGCGTCTTCCATCGAGCTTCCCTTGACACCGAGGTAGAATTTCACCTTCGGCTCTGTTCCGGAAGGTCTTACGCAGACCCACGCGTCGTTGTTCAATTCATAATAAAGCACATTAGAGGAAGGAAGACCGGTCGGGGTAACCGCCCCGCTCTTAAGATCCCGGATCTGATCCAGCTTATAATCGCGCGTTCTCTGTACCGTGTACTTACCGATCGCCGAAGGCGGATTGTCCCTGAGATTCGTCATGATCTCCTGAATCTTCGCCAGACCCTCAATTCCCTTCATCGTGATGGATTCCACGCTGTCAAGATAGTATCCGTACTTCTCGTACATCGCGATCATCGCGTCCCAAAGAGTCATATTCTTCGTACGATAATAAGCCGCCGCCTCGCAAAGAGCCATCGTAGCGACAATCGCGTCCTTATCACGCGCGTATGTACCGATCAGACAGCCATAGCTTTCCTCAAACCCAAAGAGATAACTGCCCTTGCCCTCACGCTCGAATTTCAAGATCTGCTGTCCGATAAATTTAAAACCGGTCAATACTTCAATCAGGCGGGCGTTGTAATTCTTCGCGATTGCCGCCGCCATATTGGATGTCACGATCGTCTTGATCAGCGCGCCATCCGCGGGAAGTCCCTTAAGCGCGGCTCTCTGACTGATCTCATACTCCGCCAGCAGACATCCGGACATATTGCCGGTCAGGTCATGATAAACGCCGTCTTTATCCTTAACGCGCACACCCAGTCTGTCCGCGTCCGGATCCGTAGCCAGCACGATATCCGCGTCGATCTTCTTCGCCAGCGCGAGACCAAGCTCAAACGCTTCCTCCGCCTCCGGATTCGGATAGCTGACCGTCGGGAACGCCCCATCCGGCTTCTCCTGCTCCGGCACGACGTAAACCTGAGTAAAGCCAAGTTCCTTCAGCACGCGGCGGGCGGGAATATTACCTGTGCCGTGAAGCGGCGTGTAAACGATCTTAAGATCCTTGCCGACCGCTTCGATTGAATCCCAATGAAGCACCTGCTTCTTCAATTCTTCAATATACGGATCGTCGATGTCACTGCCAATGGTCTTATAAAGGCCATCCGCGATCGCTTCCTGTTTATCCATGGTGAAAACATTGTTGTAATCCGTTACCGCTTTGACTTCAGCCATGATGCCGGTGTCGTGCGGCGGCGTAATCTGCGCGCCGTCTTCCCAATAAACCTTGTAGCCATTGTACTCGGAAGGGTTATGGCTGGCTGTAACATTGATTCCGGCTATACAGTCAAGCTTACGTACAGCGTAAGAAAGCTCAGGCGTAGGCCGGAGTGACTCAAATACGTACGTCCGGATCCCGTTCGCCGCGAGACAAAGAGCCGCCTCATCCGCGAATTCCGGAGACATATGCCTGGAATCATAGGCGATTGCCACCCCTCTGTCCGAACCGCCCTGTTTCTTTATATAATTGGCAAGACCTTGCGTCGCCTTCCGGACCGTGTAAATATTCATCCGGTTCGTGCCGGCCCCGATGATGCCTCTAAGTCCCGCTGTTCCAAATTCCAGATCAGTGTAAAAACGTTCCCGGATCTCATTGTCATCGTCAGCGATCGCTTTCAGCTCATTCTTGGTTCCCTCGTCAAAATAGGGATTGTCGAGCCATTCCTTATACAAATCCTTATACTCCATACGCTTACCTCCTGAATTTGAACTTTGTTCTACACTCACTTATCTCATTATAATATAAATAAACGTGATTTAAAAGTTCTTTATCACGCGAATCCCCTCGAAGCAAAAGCGCCGTGTTCTGATTAAGAGGATTCGATCGCGTCTTTATTAATCTCCATCCAGAGCTCCGCGTTCTTTATTCTAAGCTTTTCCGGATTAAAAATCGGTGTTTTACCGGCTCTGTATTGCGCTTCATAATCTTGATATCCTTTCACGATTGTGGGAGACATGACAAGCAAAACAACCACATTCGTCCAGACCATCAAGCCGACACCGATTTCGCCAATGGACCACGTCGCGTTTGAAGAAGCAATCGAAAAAAGATAAAATACCACAGGCATAATAATTCGAAGACAAGTAATCGCTGTCGTTCGGACGCATTTCTTTTTATTGCCCAGTAAATACGCCAGAGCTGTTTCCCCTTGATAATAATAATTAAGAACTGTTGTGAAAGCGAACAGGAATATACATACTGCTATGAGAACTTTTCCCATACCCGGCATCACTGTGCTTACAGCTGTTTGCGTCCATGTAATACCCGCTTGATCAGACGCTGCCTGTTCGGCCATTGTCGCCGCTCCACTGCCAATATGTATATATGCTCCATCTATTGATTTTACATTAAAGCAATCCGTTAAAAGAATTATTATGGCCGTACAAAAGCACACAAAAACATCTATAAACACGCTTAGTGAATTTATCAGGCCTTGCTCTCCGGGATGCTCGCATCTCGCAGCCGCGGCCGCCGGAACCGCCTCGCCCATACCGGCACCGCTGGAATTAACACTTCGTCTGACGCCCCACATAACAGCGGACCCCATCAAACCTCCAAACATGGCGTTGAACCCAAATGCGCTTGAAAGCATCATCCATAGCATATGAGGAACAGCCGAAATATTTGAAACAATAATAATAATTGTCACCACCAAATAGAACACCGTCATAATTGGCACAAGTATAGTAGCTGTTTTGGCTATTCTTTGGATACCGCCAGAAATGACCGCGAACAATAAGAGACCAATGACGACTCCTGTAGCCCATGTCGGTATACCAACACTTGTTTGAAAAGCTAAAGCTATTGAATTAGCGTGGGGGCCGACCGTTAAAACGGGCACGCAGATCAGCGTCAATATCGCGAAAACAATACCCAGCTTTCTCAAACCCAAGCCGCGTTCCAGATAATAATAGGATCCTCCGCGGAACTCGCCATCCTGTCGTATCTTATAAATCTGCCCCAGACTGCATTCCGCGTATGATATCGCCGCTGTCAGCAGCGATGTAATAAGCATCCAGATAATCGCTCCGGGCCCGCCCCACAGAATAGCTACCGCGACGCCGGCAATATTCGCTGTTCCCACACGGTATGCCACAATAGCGCAGAACGCTTCAACAGGTTTAATGCCTTCCGCTAATTTACTGCCTTTAAACAGCAAGCTGATCTGATGACGAATTTTACGTGTCTGTGTAAATCTGAAGCGAATAGAGAAATAAACACTCGATCCAAGGATCAGAAAAACAAGAGGATACGCCCAAATAATTTCATCAACTTTCATAATAAAGCCATCAATCATAGCTGCCAGTCCCCTCTTATCATTTAATCAACTTTCTTTTTTATCATATATCCTTTCCTTGAATAATTCAATTTCAATTCTTTTTATAACAAAAAACCATTCGCGGGATCAGCGCTTGCTTAAACGCTCTGATCCTTTGAATGGGTTTCAAAAAAACAATTCAGATTCTAATCAATTCCAAGGTAATTCTTCATAATTACAGGGTCATTCTGGAGTTCCTTCGCGCTCCCTTCCTGAACAATATGACCAAGATCAAGGACATAAGCCCTGTCAACAATTTTTAGTGTAGTATTAACATTCTGTTCAACAAGTAAGACCGAAACACCTCTGTTCGCGAGTTCCCGCAAAGTTTGGAAAACAGACAAGACAAGAATCGGCGCGAGTCCAAGCGAAGGCTCATCAACAAGCAGCATAGATGGACTCGACATCAGCCCTCTCGCGATAGCGAGCATTTTTCGCTCACCACCGCTTAATGTTTCCGCTCGCTGTCTTTTTCTTTCTTCCAGTCTTGGGAAAAGCTCAAAAATCTCTTTCAAACGACTTTCTATTTTACTATTATCTTTTTCCGTATAAGCTCCAAGCATAATGTTATTCATAACAGACATGTCAGAAAAAAGATTTCCATCATCTGTTACAAACGAAATGCCCTTATTGACCATCTGCTGCGGTGGTAAAGCCGAAATAACCTCGTTATTGTAAACAATAGTTCCATCGGTTGGTTTGATTATATTTGAGATTGTCCGCAGCATTGTTGTTTTTCCGGCTCCGTTTTGTCCCAGCATCGCGACAAACTCTCCCGGTTTCACCTCGAAGCTCACATCATGCAGAACCTGTACATTGCCGTATCCGGCATTGACATTTTTTACTGATAGCATTTTGTCACCTCTCATTGGTGGGATTTTGATCAACCCACAATCTCCTCGCCAAAATACGCTTTCATAACAAGTTCATTATTCTTAATCTCATCCGGAGTTCCTTCGGCAATTTTTTTGCCAAAATTCAGAACCATGATATTATCACAAAGATTCATAATAAACTTCATTACATGCTCAATACAGATTATTGTTATTCCACTTTTTTTAATATCTTTAATCAGTTGAATGAACTCCGGAAGTTCTGATGGCGTAAGCCCTGACGCGACCTCATCCAGCAATAATAATTTACACCCGGTGCCCAGCGCTCTGGCAAGCTCAAGACGTTTCTGTTGTACATTGTTTAATTCCTTTGCCAGCACATTCCCCGGAAGTGGAAATGAAACATAATCTAAGAGCTCTTGCGCCTTCTCGTATGTATCTTTATATTTTTCGTTTCCAAACACAAGCGGTACTCTTACATTGTCTATCGCGGTAAGGTTCGGGAAAGATCTTACAATCTGGAAAGTACGACCGATACCTTCATGACTCAATTTTTCCGGAGCCAATCCCACAACATTTTTTCCGTCAAACAGGATTTCTCCTTCTTCCGGCGCGTAGTATCCGGAAATACAGTTCAAAAAAGTAGTTTTACCAGCGCCATTGGGTCCGATTATGCCAAGAATTTCTCCCTCTTTCACATCGATTGTAACACTATCAACCGCGGTCAGACCGCCAAACCGCTTTGTTACATTGCGCGCGCTTAACAACATACTATTACGCTCCTTCCATGGCAGTTCGGTTATTTAACATAATCCGGAATTGTAAATTCTTTTGTCGCTTTGTCTGTCGGATACACAACATATGTTTTACCATCCTGGAACTGAAGAACCGGATTATAAAACGCGTCCGTGCTCACAACCGGATCCGGATCAGATTCCGCTGAATATTGAATGGAAGGCATGACCATTTCACCTTTCCAGACATATTTTCCCGTTTGAATCTGATCAATAGAAAATAACTTCAATGTTTCCGATGTCACGTCACCATACATCGCGTCAGTCGCTTCCACAACACTCATCCAATATTTAAAGCACTCATAGGAATAGCCGCCATTGCCGCAACTCGTTTCATAACCAAACTCATCTTTAAACTTCTGCTCAAATTCAGCGCCCTTCTCCGGATCTACCAGATACGAAGCTCTGCAATCAATCAAACCATTAGACGCGTCACCGGTAAGTTCATAAAAATCGCCGATTTCACTGGCCGCTTCACAGACAATAAGCGCCGGCACATCTACTTCACGCGCCTGTTTAACAAAAGATGAGGACGAGGAAGCCGCGTTTATTGTGCCTAAGAGCACTGTAGCGCCCGAGGATTTCATCTTTGAAAGTAACGAGTAAAAATCAGTTTCTCCGGATTTGAAGTAGTCTTCACCAACTTTTTCCCAGCCGCGGCTTTCAAACTCAGCGCCCATTCCTGTTCCTACAGCGCGTCCCCAATCATTGTCTTCTCCGTATACATAGAATTTTTTCGCGGATGGTGTCCATTTACCTTCATCAATCATATTTTCGATAGCGTCAATATACGCTACACTCATCTTCGTCGGCTCCGCGAAGCCTTTTAACCACACTTTATACTTATCATCTGTCGCCCATTTTTCATTAACAATACTGGACGAGCCCCATGAGCAAAAATGAGGAATCTGATACTTTGCCGCGATTTCCATTTCCGCGATAGCGACAGAGCTGAAATTGCAGAATAAGCTGCACTGAATTTTATCTTTTACAATAGCCTGCTCATACGCTTTTACCCCGGCCTGCGGATCGCCCTGATCATCAATCCATACCGGTTCCAATTTATAATTGCCAACCTGATAATTGCACTCTTCCAACGCGAGCGTTACAGCGTCTTTCGTCTCTATTCCGGTTTTCGAATAGGCGCCTGTTAGCGGAGCGCTGACACCAAACTTTAAAACTTTCAGCCCATTCGCGTCTGTCGCGCTGCTCTTACTGGATGATCCACAGCCAGTGGAAAATATCAGCGTCCCGATCATTGCCGCGCAGGTAAGACACGACGCCAGCCGTTTCATTTTCATAGTTCTCCTCCTATTATACTAATAATTTATATCTGCCGGTAAAGCTTCAGCCCTTTTTCTTTGTCAGAGCTTTCTTTAACTTTCTGTAAAGCTCCGCGAGGCCGCCGGGATAATAAATCATGCACACGATCAGTATCAACCCATAAATAATATATTTCACTTCCATAAGAGAGTTCATGCTTTCCAGAACAGGAACCAGAATCAGCGCGGCCACAAATGGACCTCCTATGCTTCCTCTTCCTCCAAGAAATACCGCGACAAGAACGGTAATCAAATGAGATGTATTTAAGCTGTCCGGTGTCATGATTCCAACAAAATGAGCGTAGAACGCGCCGCAGACACCAGATATAAAGCATGAAATTATGAAGTTAAGAAGTTTATATTTAAGCGGATACACTCCGGATGTTTTCGCGGCCTCAACATCCTGACCAAGAGCGAGAAACGCGAGTCCCATTTTGGAATTGACCACTACCTTCAATACGCAAAACACAATCAAGGCAATGATAGCGATTGTAAAATAATACGGTTTTGCCCAAGGTGTCGAAAATAACAGCGGAACCGTAAGACCATTAGAACCTCTTGTGATTGGTTCCAGCGCCATTGTGAGTGACATCAGTGCGAGCCCCATGAACCATGAAACAATCGAAGTAAAAATGGAATTCATTTTCAAGGTAATCACGCCAATCAGACATCCGAAGCCCGCGGCTACCGCTCCCGCGACAATCATTCCGATCCAAGGCGTAATGCCTTTATTGATCAGAAGCAGCGCCGAAACATATCCGCCTAAGCCTGAAAGACCGATATACCCCCAGTTCGCTACGCTGATATAGCCTTGCGACAGATCAAATCCCATGGCCAATGTGCCAAAATAAACCGCCGTTACCATAGTTCTCAGAAAGAACTCATCGCTGATATAAAAAGGTGCCAGAATCAATACAAGAAAACCAATCATGCTCACAGGAGAGAGACCAATTTTACTCACATATTTATTTAACGTGTTATACCCCTTTGATAATTTAGTAGGCAATATCTTTCGTCTCCTTCCTATACCTTTAATGATTTTCCGAAAATCCCATTAGGTTTAAAGATTAAGACTATAATAATCATGATAAAAGTAATGGATTCCTGCCATACTGTTCCAAACAAATACACGGAAACAACTTCGACCGCCGCGACAATGAATCCGCCGAGCAAAGTACCGGCTGTATTATTAAGACCTACCAGAATCAAAATACTCCATGATTTCAGCAATGGCGCCGTGCCCATTGTCGGATACGCGGGAATTACGGAAATCAGAGACGCTCCGGCCACCGCGGCCAGCGCTGTGCTTAACGCGAAAGTGATTGAATGAATTCTTTTGATATTAACACCTACAATGATCGCTCCTGTCTCATTCTGCGACACAGCCGTAATCGCGTTTCCTGTTTTGGTTTTTTTCATGAACCACCAAAACGCTCCAATTGTCACGAATGATACAATTACCGCGACAACACGGTCACCACTGACAGCCAGCCCGCCAATTTTCAAATTCCAGTTGAACATTTGCTGAACTCCGAGATATTGTCCGCCAAAGATCAGCTGAGCGATGTTCTGCAAAATCAACTGCAAACCCGCGGTTAACAGAAATGTATTTAGAAGCCAGTCGCTCTTATTATGCTTTCTGAGTGGCGCGAAGGTTATTTTTTCAATTAAAATACCGATAAAGAAAGCGGCAACCGGAGCTATAATAATGGTTGGTATAGCGCCGAGCTTTAAGATTGAGCTTGTCACATACGCTATATACGCTCCCATCATATAGCACTCGCCATGAGCGAAATTTGAAATTTTCATTACGCCAAATACTAAAGCGAGTCCCATACCCATCAAGGTATACATACTTGCTTTAATAATGACACTGATTATCAGATTTGATAGAATACCCAATGTTCGACCTCCTTTTCATACGCGTCCGCGTATCGATTTCCTACCAGTCATGCTCAAAGAAATCTGCTGTGGCCTCAACCTCAAGAGATGTATAAGCGGATACCTTGACCGGGCGTACCGGTCCCCTTTTAGTTGCCGGAGGTACTTGCGCCGGTGGAACGCGTAATTCATTCGCGATAATACGCTCTATGGTCTTCGCGCAGTTTCTTCCCTGGCAAAGTCCCATGCCGGGCCGAAGCGCTCTCTTTACCTCGTTCACGCTGGTCGCTCCTTTTCTGACTGCCTCAATCACCTCTGCCTTGGTAATCTCTTCGCATCTGCATACAAACATATTTTCTTCATCAATTTCACGCAGGAGTTCTTTCGATGGCTTTTCATTTTCCACATCCGCTGCCATCCGTTTCTTATTTGTGGAAATATTGCGTACCTTCATGCCGAATCCTTTAGGCACCTTGACCTCAATAACCGCGGTTCTGTCATTGACCTTGGTCATAACAACACGCAGTACTGTTCCCATGGTCATATACTGACCCGCGCGATTAAGGCAGTACACTTCCTGATCTTTTTCCGGTAAAGGATAGTATTCATATGGTAAGGTCACAGTATCGTAATCCGCCGCGCTCTGATCCACAAGAAAAATCGCCTGTCCCGGGCACTTCGCGACGCATAGACCGCATCCAACGCATTTTTCCTTATCAATTACCGGTAGATTGGTAATGGGTTCCCCGACCGTAATCGCGTTATGCGGACAAGCCGCTTCGCATGGATTGCATGGAATATTCTGTGAGCATTCGATAACTACGCATTTTTTCCGCGACAAGACTTCCTGTCCAGGAAAGCCTGGAATACTTTCTATTTCCTCAATATCTAAAAAGCCATCTCTAGTTAGCATTATTTCTCACCTTCCATTCATCCATACGCTTAATAATTTCTTCTTTCGATTCCGCGCGGACGTCACCAAAAGGACCTGTCCTAAGCTGATTCAATGACTGCCATACTTTCGCTTTTGCCTCGGTGGCCGTCTCTTTATCTATTTTACCCAGAGCCTCAGCCGCCGCGATACCCGCCAGTTTTCCTTCTTCAATAGCGGAAGAAGCTTCTTCCACGCCTGAGGAATCACCCGCCACATAAATTCCGTCCTTTGTGGTCATCAAATTTCTATCATGCAGCGGAATCCTTCCTCCAAGTCTTCCTATATTCGTGAACTCAACCCTGGCCATGGAAGGAAGTGAGATATCCGGTGTCAGGCCTACCGCTATGCCAACGCAATCCGCTTCAATAAACTGTTCTGTATCTTTAATCGGATGGAATTTTTCATCGACCTTCGCGATAATCGCTCCTTTTATTCCGCTTTTATCCTCGTTAGGAACCGCTTCAAGTATTGTATACCCTGTATAAATAGGAACTCCCGCTCTTCTTACTTTCGCGGAATGGACACCATAACCGCCCACTTTAGGCATTGCTTCTACAATTCCCGCTACATCCGCGCCAGACTGAAGAAGCTGATATGTCACGATTAAGCCAACGTTGCCCGAACCTACCATTAAAATTCTCTGTCCCACAGGAACCCTGTTTACATTGATCATTGTCTGGATCGCTCCGGCGCCGACAACACCAGGAAGTGTCCATCCGGGAAAAGCCAGCGGATTTTCTGAAGCGCCTGTAGCCATAATAATTTTGCGGGGATGGACAATCATTCCCTCTTCACCGTTTACCGCCAGAGCTACGCCCTCATCTTCCGGATATATGCCATACGCCACTGTGTTCAGCATTACTTCCACGCCAAGTTTCTCAACCTCGCTTAAAAGCTCCGCGCCTATATCCACGCCCCGCGTACCTGCTTTATGACGTCTGGATCCAAAAAACTTATGTATCTGTTTGAACAATTGCCCGCCAGCCTTATTATTTTCATCAACAACCAGCACTTCCGCGCCAAGCTTTGCCGCTTCAATGGCCGCCGAAAGCCCTGCCGGCCCCGCTCCAATAACAAGAATCTCTATGTCTTTATTCATTATGACTCCTCCCATTTACCGAGGCCATCTTGTGTTTCCACCACCATTCCATCTTCCACAGTTGTGACACAAGTACGGACATTTGGGTCTCCATTGACGGTCATAACGCAATTCGTGCATCGCCCGATTCCACAGAAATACCCTCTCGGTTCGTGATGCTTCGCGCTGATATTCTGAACCTTGATTCCGTTCGCTAAAAGCGCCGCCAAAATCGGTTCGCCTTCTCTTGCGGGTATCTTCTTGCCATCAACCGTAATCCAGACCTGCTTTGCCTCTTTCAGATCACCCAAAATAATATGATTTTCTATTCTGGACATATCCATCCTCCTAACTCCCGCGCTGATCCCTTCTGGGATTTTTCTTCCCCCGTCAACATCCTGCTGGCGTGCCGCGCGACCGCGGGGCCAATAGCGAATCCGCAGAATCCTGTTACAGCGTAGAAAACTCCCGGATATTTTTTGATCTCTCCCAGATACGGAAGCCTTTCCGGCGTAAAACCTTCAAATCCGGACCAGCTACGTAGAATGTTAAGTTTGCCCAGTGAAGGTAAAATGGATTCGGCTTCCCTCACATTGAGGCACAGATTATTAATCGAAACATCTTTTCTATTTGTTTCCAGATCTCCATATCCCTCGCGTCCTCCACCGATCAGAATCGAACCTTCCGCGGTCTGTTTCATTGTCAGCGTCGGGGTCGTAAATGTATGGCCCAGAAAATGTGGCGCTTTTTCCGTTACTGTTACCATATTATGATGTCTTTCAAGTTCAATGTGTACACCGAGTGGATCTAAAAGTTTCGGAGAACGAATACCGCATGAAACAAGAATCTTTTCCGCCCGAATAGTTTCATTTTCAGAATATACGTTGTATCCATTTCCATCTGCCGTGGGCTCTATTTTTGAAATTAACTGATGATCCATGAACTCCGCTCCATTTTCTTTGGCGGCTTCCAGAATATTTCTCCCCGCCTTCAAGGGATTCGCGTATCCAGACACCGGGCTGTAATTCGCCTCAAGGACATGTTCGGATGAAATATAGGGAACTTTTTCCCGCACCTGAGCTCTGTTTAAACGTTGAACAGATAACCCGTTTTTCTTAAATCTTTCTTCTTGTTCGTCAAGAAGATGAAGATCCTCTTGCTTAAGAATCGCATAAATTCCGCCGACCCGGTGATAACCGACATCAATTCCATCTTCGTTTTGAAATCTATTCCACAGCTCTGCCGCTTCTTTATGCAGCGGCAGCGACAGTGGTGGCTGCTGGAGAAGCTCCAGCCCGCCCGCGTTAACTCCCGACGCTTCATTACATGGATACGTTCTGTCGACAATAAGTACTTTTTTGTTTTGCCTCGCCAGAAAATATGCCGTCGCGCATCCTACGATGCCAGCGCCGATAATCAAATACTCTGTCTGTTTCACTAGTACCTCCTCCTTGATTACATATTGTACTTATCTGTCATTCTTTAGATAATGCCACGATATCGCTTGATTCAAGTACATATTTTTTCTCAGCGTCGCTAAGCTCACAGCGAGGATGGAGACATATACCTTCTTTATATCCGTATACTTCATCCAGAATGTATTTAACCGCCTGTGTCGGTTTCGGGAAACGTTCTGTCATATTAAGCACAGGATAAATTTTCTTATAGAGTTCCAAACCCTTTTCAAAATTCTTTTCAGCAATCATAGCTTTATGGAATTCAGCGGATAATCTTGGAAGAATATTCGCTGTCATACTGATCCAGCCAATCGCCCCGGTAGCGTATGCCTGATACAGCAGATAATCGCATCCGCAAAGAACGCCCACATCATCCGTTTTCTCAGCCTCGAAAATATAATCTGTCATGATATCGATTTCCATAGACGCGTCTTTTACAATCTTTACATGATCCAACTTATATAATTCTTTCATTGTTTCCGTCGTAATACCTGTCGTTACATTAGAATTGTTGTATACCATAATGTCTAAATCGGAACGCTCGTTAAGATAACTGTAGTGCTCAATGATTTCATTCTGCGCCGGATGATAGTAAAAAGAAGGAAGAACCATAGCCGCGTCGGCGCCTACCTCACGAGCGTTTTCCATAAGCTCAAGGGCGTCATCGACTCTTTCTCTTGAACATCCAACTATTACAGAAGCGCCAAGCGCTTTAATATAGGGCACCATCTCGCGCACATACGCTTTATGCTGCTCAAGAGTAACACTCTGATATTCACCCGACGCCATCAAAACACCGATTCCGCCAATGCCTTCACTGATCATCCAGCTCGCGTGTTTCTTCGCGACTTCATAATTAAAGCTTCCATCCTCATTAAGCGGGGTTACCATAGCGGGAAATACATGTGAAAACTTATTCATTTCAATCTCTCCTATCGTTTTAATTTTCGCGTTTTATTTACTGAAAGCTTTTATCATCATAAAAGACTTTCAATCCATACTGCAGTTTCATTGTTTTTTCGTACAATTTATCGTATATTTCTTTAACATCGCGGTCTGGTGTATATGTCAACTTCGCCTTTACTATCATATCCGCCGCTTTCTCCGGTGACTCCCAGATACCTGATGACACGCCGGCAAGTATCGCCGCTCCTAAGCAAGCCGAGCTTTCAGTTGTTGACATAACGCTAACTGGAACACCTGTGGCATCCGCTTTCAGCTGACACCAGACATCACTTTTAGATCCACCGCCAAGCGCGATAATTTGATTTACTTCTACTCCTAAAGGCTTCATCGCTTCTATCATTCTTCTAAGGATCATGGCAATGCTTTCCATGATTGCCCGCGCGAAATGCGCTTTCTTGTGCGCGAGCGTAATACCAAAATAAACGCCTTTTTGATTATTATCCGCGTCAGGCGGTCCGGATCCCTGAAGATGAGGAAGCATAATCAATCCGTCACTGCCCGGAGCCACGCTCAATACTTCTTTATCTATCTGGTCAAACGCGGCTTCACCGCCTTCCGTCTCAAGTCTCATTTCCGTATCACAGAAAACATCACGGAACCATTTTAAGACCATGCCGCCGCTCGAAAACGCGTGCAGCATATATTTTCCAGGAATAGCGCTTGCGAAGCACGGCATCTGCATAGAGGGATCCAATGTCAATCTATCAACAACAGCTACTGTTGACAAATTAGAACCCGTGCTGTCAGAAAAAGTACCCGGTCTGACGTTTCCTACTCCCAGGGCGCCACAAGCCTGGTCCAGAGCGCCTATATTCAATATCGTATTCTCACTGAATCCAAACCTTTTCGCGCCCTCTTCTGAAATCTTTCCGACCGCTTCTCCCTGTTTCAGGACTATGGGAAGTCGGTCCTCCGTTATGCCCAATAACTCCATCATTTCCGGCCAATATTTTCGCGTATTAATATCCCAATACATCGTTGTGCACAATATCGAGTCCTCACAAGCCATAACGCCGGTCAGCAAATAACTGAAATATCCTTTTAGTTGGACAAATTTACAGGTTTTATTAAAGACGTCAGGTTCATTTTTTCTAAGCCATAAAAGTTTTCCAGCGGGCCATATCGCGTCCATTCCCGGTTGCCCTGTATGCTTCTGTATTTCCGACTGTCCAAAAGTTTCCTCAATATATTCCGATTCCTTTGTGGCGCGAATGTCCATCCACACAATTGCCGGTCTTAAAGGCTGAAAATTTTCATCCAGGAAAATTGTGGTTTCGCCTTGCGCTGACATTCCTATCGAATCAATCTGATCGGCAGTGATACCGGCTCGTTCCATAGCCTGGTGACTTGCGGCGATAAAGGTATCAACATATGTCTCAACTTCCAACTCAGCCCATCCCGGCCGGGGTGTCAGCAGTGTATACTCAATTGTTTTGCTCCCGTGTTCCTTACCCGTCTCATCAAAAACCGCCGTCTTAATAGCAGTTGTTCCCAAATCAATCCCCAGAATGTACTTCATGGATTATTCCCGTTCCTTTCTATAATCCAAAACATATTCCAGATTCTCTTTAAAGCCGCCTCCTTTAACAAAATTCTCATTAAAGAGAGCGCTTCCCATCGTGTATCCGAATGGCGCCAACTTTGTCATGATATCCATTCGTTCCACATTGCCAATGCTGCCCGCGATCATCAGTTTTCCACGTCCAACAGCGTCCGCTACAGCCATCGCCAGCTCTGTTCCATCTCCATTAGCGAATCTATATGCGGTCAAGTCAACTCCATCCGCTCCGTTCACGATTATTCTCCTGCTATCCTCCACGATGTCTTTAATTGAGCCCTTCAAGGTCACCGGACTGCCGCCCACATCTCCGGCGAATGGAAAATACTTAATTCCGCTTCCTCTCAATTTCTGAACAATTGATGGAAAGAAAATTGTACCGGTCAAGTAATCAAAACCACACTCCATTGCCAAACTCGCGCCTTTTAAACATTCCTCTTCTGTATATGTCACAACTTCCAGAAATGTTGTTTTACCAGCTTCTTTCATCGCTTTATTCAGTTCAATCATTTCGTTTACCGGAATTCCTACATCTTTGAAGCCCCAATTATTCGCTGGAAGGTCTTTACAATCCTGGAACACATCCATCGCGTTTTTCACTGTCTTATCATTCCATGTTAACATAATTACAATATCTGATTCCATTACTAATCCTTTCATGTCTCTATTCCGAGGGCGCCATGCTCCAGCTCACAAGCGCTGTACCTTCACCAATGTTAGTAAGCTGATGCGGTTCTCCAGGAGGAATGATCTGCGCGTCCCCTTCATGCAGTTCATATAGTTTCTCTCCACATCGAAGTAAAACGGATCCTTTTACCACAAAGAACACTTCATGCGAAGCCTTATGGCCCTGATCAACAGCGCCTGTTTGCCCCGGGCAAAGCTGAGAAGTCCCAAATGTGATTTTATCCGTTTTGAAATATTCTCGACACACCTCCACTCCTTCTAAGAAGATATTCGCGTCTGATGATTTAACCACTTTTGTTTCCATAACTTTTCCTCCCTTCTTGTTATGAATCGATATTACCACCTTTTTCAATCGATTTCAATCGTTTATTGCTGTTATAAGTAATTTTGTTGATTATTATCAATTTATATTCGTCGTTATTGTGTATTATTTAATATTTTATGCTCGTTTATAATCGTTTTGATGATTATTTTTAAATTAAATTTGCTTATTTACTTGTTTTTAATCGCATTTCGAATTATAATACGATTGAACGCTAGAAAGGAGGTATGCCAATTGCCAAAAACAACCAACAATCGATTTTCGGAAGAACGTGAGCATATGATTATGGACCTTTTGCGTAAGAATGGCCGGATAACCATTGATGAAATCACAGACGCTTTAGGGATATCACCATCGACCGCCCGCTTACAGCTTCGAAAAATGAACGATAACGGAATGCTCTTAAGAACTCATGGCGGAGCGGTACAGTTGGAGCAGCCCATATCTAATCAATCCGGTAAAGTCAACGTTTTTGAAAATATTATTAACGCGGATAAGAAACGCGCTATAGCGGAAGCCGCGATAAAAACAATTAAAGATGGCGATTTTATCGCGCTTAGCAGCGGTACCACAACGCTAATATTAGCAACCATGCTTCACAGTAAGAAAAATTTGACAGTTGTTACCGATTCCGTGCCCATCGCGAACGAATTATTTTGCGATCCCAATATAAGGCTATATGTTTGTGGTGGGGAAATTCAACGTAGGAACGGAGCTTGTCTCGGTCCGAGCGCCGAAGAATTTCTCTCAAGTCTGCGTGTGGACCGTTCCTATTGCAGTGTAGACTCTATTGATATGGAATTTGGAATTACATCTGTGGATATTGACCCAAGATCTGAACGGGCTTTGTGTCATTCCGGCAAAGAATGTTACATTTTAGCGGATTCCACAAAATTTCGAGTCAAACCTTTTATCGAAAAAATAATAGGTCTGGAGGAAATCTCTTATCTCATATCAGATTCTTCATTAGAGCAAAAATATATCGATCACTTAAGGAATGTTGGCGTTCAAGTAATTATCGGAGAAATACCACCGATAGAATCTGTCAATTAAACTGTCATTCGCGAATAGCGCGCAAAAAAATTACCGGCAGATTGCCGGTAATTTTTTTCAAGCTCATCCAATAATTGTCGTTGTCTTTTCAAAACGTTTGTACGTTTTTCAAGATTTCACTTATTATTTAAATTCGTTAACAAGCTCCAGCAGAATTTCCCTCCGGTTCAGCGCGGGCTCCTCCAGCACTCTGTCCAGAAGCTTTTCCAGCGTTTCCCCGATCCGAGGGCCGCGGGGAATTCCCGCTTCCAAAAGCTCCCGGCCACCGATCGCGAGCCCGGAAAGGGAAATACAATCTCCCTCCTCCAGGATCGAGGCGTAAAGAGAATCCAGCTTCTCCAAAACCGTCTGACTGTCCTTCGAAGATGGCTCCGTCTCCGAGTTCGCCCGCGAAAGCTCCAGCCACAGCGGGAAAATCGTCGTCCCCATCCGAGCCGCCGCCTTACGGACGCTTCTTCGATCCGGCTCGATCCGGCACGCGTGAAACAGAGCGAGCGCGCTGACCTTGCTGATTGTGTCATTATCGAACTTCAGGCGTCTCAGCGCCGTTCTCGCGGCCGTCCGGGCCGCCGCGTCCTCACCCGCGAGCGCGCGTCTTTCCTCTTCGCCGCTCACTTTCTTCTCCGGAACGCTCTTCAGCGGCGCCGCGTCCTGATAGAGGCCCGCGAGCCTAAGGACTTTTTCGGGGCGAAGCCTACGGATCACCTGTATCGCGCGATCCGCCAACCCTCGGTCCGCCAGATCCTCGAATTCCGGCAGAATGAACCGGGCAAGGCCGGTCTTCAGCATATCCTCAAGAACCTCCGGACGCGCGGAGACGAGCAGCTTCACCAGCTCGACCTGAACGCGCTCCGCGCTGACCTTGACGATTGTCGGCGCGAGTTTACGGATTGCCTCGTATGTCTGTTCCTCCACCCGGAAGCCGAGCTGGGCGGAAAAGCGAATCGCTCTCAGCACGCGCAGCGCGTCCTCCCCGAAGCGCTCCTCGGGAACGCCGACACAGCGGATCCATCCAAGGCGGAGATCCTCCTTGCCACCGAAAAGATCCACAAGCCCCTTGTCCATGTTGTAGGCCATCGCGTTAATCGTGAAATCACGGCGCTTCAGGTCTTCCTCAAGATTGGGGACAAAAGTAACAGAAGTGGGATGACGCCCATCCTCGTATATTCCATCTGTCCGGTATGTCGTGACCTCATAGGTGTTCCTCCCGATCAGCACCGTCACCGTTCCGTGCTTAATTCCCGTGTCAATTGTCCGCGGAAAAAGCGCCTTAATCTCCTCCGGCCTCGCGGACGTCGTCAAATCCCAGTCATCCGGCTTCCTTCCGAGCAAAGCGTCCCTTACACAGCCTCCGACGATATACGCCTCAAATCCCCGTTTCTCGAGCGCGCTTATTATTCTTTTTACGTCATCCGGCAGCGAAATCAACGCCATGATCCACCTCATTCCACAAAGGCTGCCCACGAATGGACAGCCTTAGAAAAAATTTCTGATTAGTACGCTTTTCCGAAATAGACCATGTGCTTCGCGGGTTTCCCGCAGCATACGCACACGTCTGAGAGATGTTCCTCATTCGCCGGGATACAGCGTGTCGTCGCGCCTCCGGTCTCCGCTTTGATCTCTTCCTCGCATTCCGCGTCGCCGCACCACATCGCTTTAATAAAGCCGGGGCTGCTCTGGAACTTCTCCTTCATCTCTTCCATATTCACGGCCGAGCCGATATGACTGTCCAGGAAGCTCTTCGCCTTATTGTACATATCCTGCTGCATGGTCTCCAGAATCTCACCGAGGCGTGACGGAATCTCCTCGATCGGAACAATCGTCTTCTCGCGGGTGTCGCGGCGTACCACGATTGCCTGGCCGTTTGCCAGATCCTTCGGGCCGATCTCAATACGCAGAGGAATGCCTACCATCTCCTGTTCGGAGAATTTCCATCCCGGCATCTTGTCTGTCTCGTCAATATCAGCGGTAAATCCGGCTTCTCTCACGTCTGCAAGAATCTCGCGGGCTTTATCCAGAACGCCTTCCTTCTGCTGCGCGATCGGAATGACGCGGACCTTCGTCGGAGCGATACGCGGCGGCAGCACGAGACCGCTGTCGTCTCCATGGACCATAATGATCGCGCCGATGATTCGGCTCGACAGGCCCCAGGACGTCTCAAACCCGACCTGAAGCTCATTGTTCTGATTCACGAACTGCACGTCGAACGCCTTCGCGAAGCCGTCTCCGAAGAAATGACTCGTCGCGGACTGCAGCGCCTTGCCGTCATGCATCAGCGCCTCCAGTGTGTATGTCGCTTCCGCTCCGGCGAATTTCTCACTTTCTGTCTTACGTCCCGTAATACAAGGGATCGCGAGTGAGTCGCGTATGAAGTCCTCATAGACCTGGCGCATCATCAGCGTGCGCTCTTCCGCCTCCTCGTATGTCGCGTGCATCGTGTGACCTTCCTGCCACAAAAACTCCTTGGAGCGCAGGAATGGCCGCGTGGTCTTCTCCCAGCGAAGAACGGAGCACCACTGATTATATACCTTCGGAAGATCACGGTATGAGTGCACGACTCTTGACCAGTGATCACAGAATAACGTCTCTGAAGTCGGGCGGATACAGAGTCTCTCCTGTAAACGCTCCGCGCCGCCATGGGTCACCCACGCCACCTCCGGCGCGAATCCCTCCACATGATCCTTCTCCTTCTGAAGAAGACTCTCCGGGATCAGCATCGGCAGATACACGTTCTGAACGCCGGTCGCCTTAAAGCGCTTATCCAGATCCGACTGGATCATCTCCCAGATCGCGTAACCGTTCGGCATATACACCATGCATCCCTTAACGCCTGTATAATCGATTAATTCCGCTTTCTTAACCACATCTGTGTACCATTGGGCAAAGTCTTCATCCCGGGATGTGATTGCCTCAACGAATTTCTTTTCTTTTGCCATGATTCCTATTCTCCTCTTGCCAGCTTGTCTCGCCCGGACATTCCCGTCCGCGGTTCGGTTCGGTTTATTATAGCACTTTTTCATCGCCTGTACAACGCGATCATCATGGTCAAAATTTCTTTAAAGCGCCGCCATCCCGGTCACAATCAGAAGCTGCGCCGCGGTATAGGTCAGCATAACGACCGGGCTCGTGTTGTCCTCTGACTTCTGAATGAATACGCGGAACGCGAGAAGCGAGTCCGAAGCCACAAAGAGCAAAGAGCCCGCGAAGGTCATCCGGAAGCTCAGCGCCGAAACGGACCGGAACCGCAGAAGCGCCGCGAAGCTCATACCAAGCAGGCAGATCATGTAGACAACGACCGCGGGTTTCTGTTTCTTCGCCAGCTCGCCGAACACCAGCCGGCAGCCAATTCCCGCGTATCCGATGTAAAAAATCGCCGCCAGAAAAAGGCCTCCCGCGAACATCCCCCGCGTAATATCTCCCAGAAAAGCCGCGATATAGAAAATCTGCCCGGCCAGAAAAGCCAGAAGACCGTATACGAAAAAGACTCCCTTCCCAAGCAGGAATGTGTCTCCCAGAAAGCCCGCCGCGAGCGCCAGTATGATCAAGGGCCGCGGCGCCTGCGCGGCCAGCAAATACCAGACGATTAGAAGCGGCATAAGAAGCGGCTTCAGAATTCTCTCCCATTTCTTATCCTTTTTTATTACCGCGGTGATATCCGCCGCCGCGCAAACCAGATAAAGTATCATAATAAAAGCAGTCATCCCGGTCACTCCTTCCCGATGTCTTTGACGCTCCCCGGCCGGTACGCCGCGAGCCATGAGGGCTCTGTCTCGTACTGCCGCCACTTGCCGTCTCTCGGATGATGAAAGCCCAGCTTATAAGCGCACAACGCGAGCGGCCCGCGGGTATAGCCCGGTTCCTTTCCGTACTTGCGGTCTCCCAGAAGCGGATGCCCCGCGCCCGCCATCTGGACGCGAATTTGGTGGTGCCGGCCCGTTTCCAGACGAATTTCCAGCAAAGCTTCCGAGCCATCCCGCGAAACTTTCAATGTTTTATACTCCAACACGGCTCTTTTCGCTCCCGGCTCGTCGGGGCGCGTAATCCGGGACATATTGGTCCTTCCGTCGCGTTTCAGATAATTCTCGATTTTTCCGGCCGCGGGCTCCGTAACCCCTTCCGTAAGCGCGAGATAACGTTTGTCCATTTCCTTCGAGGCAGACTGGGCGCTTAGACTCGCCGCCGCCTTTTTATTTTTCGCGAAGACGAGGATTCCCTCTACCGGCTGATCCAGCCTGTGCGTGACGCCTACATAGGGTTCCTTCGCGCCCGCCAGATAATTTTTTAGCTCGCTTACGCAGTCGCTTTCCCCGATTCTGGCGGTTTGCGTAGGAAATCCGGCCGGTTTGAGAATCACGATGATATCCTCATCCTCATACATTACTTTGCAATTCATAGAAACCTCACTCATAAAAGAGACTTCTGTCACGAACTGACGCGACAAAAGTCTCTCTGTCTGTTAATATTCAATTCGAGTTCCGGAAATTACCTCCCGTCATGACTTCTCGGATTCCGCTTCCTCCGAAATAGCCAAAGCCTCTTCATATTTCTGAAGAATGATCCGCTGGATCATCTCCCTTGTCTCGGAGTTAAGGGGATGCGCGACATCCCGATACTCACCGTCCAGCGCCTTCTTGCTCGGCATCGCGATGAACAGTCCCTTCTCTCCTTCTATAACCTTGATATCGTGTACTACAAAAGCCTCGTCAATAGTGATGGATACAATCGCCTTAAGTTTACCTTCCTTCGCCACTTTACGCACGCGAGCGTCTGTAATTTCCATGCAGAAGTCCCCTTTCCGTCACTCACAAGTCCGTTAAATCCGTTATAGTACGTACCTCTCATTCTTCTCAACCACGATTTCGATTCCATGGTCGCCTACGTGCCGCGAATTCGTGCGAATCGTGTCGCGGCTCTCAACAATACAGTTCTCGATATATGTGTTGTCGCCCAGGTAAACGTCATTCAGAATTATGGAATTCTTGATCACGCAGCCATTGCCGACAAAAACCTTCTTGAACAGGACGGAATTCTCAACAGAACCGTTAATAATGGAGCCGCTGCCGATCAGGCAGTTCTTCGCGGAGCTTCCCGGATTGTATTTCACCGGCGGCAGATCGCTGACCTTCGAGTAGACATCCGGGTATTCCTTAAAGAAATAGTCTCTTACATCCTTGCGAAGGAAATCCATGTTCGCGCTGTAGTAATTCTCAACGGAAGAGATGTTCGTCCAATACTCCTTGATCTTATATCCGTAGATACGTTTGATATCCTTATAGCGAATCAGAATATCGTTTACGAAGTCATGTCTCTCTTCCTCCGCGCACTTCTCAATCAGCTCGATCAGAAGACGCCTGCGGATTACATAAATGCCGGTTGATACTGTACGGGTCTTGGGAACGACCGGTTTCTCTTCGAAATCGCGTATCCGGGACTCCTCGTCCATGAATACCGTACCGAACCGGGAAACATCCACCCGCTCCGGCATATCCTTGACCACAACGGTAATATCCGATTTCTTCTCAATATGATATTCCAGTACCTTATTGTAATCGAGCTTATAAATACCATCACCGGAAGCGATGATAACATACGGCTCATGGCTCTTGCGCAGAAAATCCAGATTCTGATAAATCGCGTCTGCCGTGCCCCTGTACCAATATCCGTTATCAATTGTAATCGTCGGCGTAAACACGAACAATCCGCCCTGCTTACGTCCGAAATCCCACCATTTAGATGAGCTCAGATGCTCATTCAGAGATCTGGAGTTATATTGTGTCAGCACGGCTACCTTCTTAATGTGGGAGTTGCTCATGCTGCTCAGCGCGAAATCAATTGCCCGGTAGCTTCCCGCGACCGGCATCGCGGCTGACGCTCTCTTGTTGGTAAGCTCACGCATTCTATGGCTGTTGCCGCCCGCGAGTATCATTCCTATCGCTCTCATACCAGATCACCTGCCTTAACAATATTTCTGCCACTCGGCAGAGATCCATCCGGATAGTCCTCCGCCACTGTCTCGCCATGTATAGCCACATTCTTGCCAATCTTCACGTTCGCCGGTATGATCGTGTTCTCACCGATCGTTACAAGCGAGGAATTGTAAATATCCGGTCTGGACTCGTTCGGGTCATCCTCTCCGATTCCAATCTCGACGTTATCCCCGATCTTGACGCCCTCGGCGATGATCGCCTTATTGATCACGCAGTTCTCGCCAATCACCGTATTGTTCATAATAATAGAGTCCTTGACCACCGACCCCTTGCCGAGCACGACGCCCGCGCCGATTACGGAATTTCGCGCCTCGCCGTAAATCTCCGCGCCATTGCAGATGATCGCGCGTTTTACAACAGCGGAATCACCCAGAAATTGCGGTGGCAAAAGCTCGCTCTTCGTGTAGATCTTCCAGAATTCCTCATAGAGATTGAACTCCGGTATGATATCGATCAGCTCCATGTTCGCTTCCCAATAGGAACTGAGCGTGCCGACATCCTTCCAGTAGCCATTGAACTCATAAGCGAAAAGCCTCTTCCCGCCTTCATGCAGATAAGGGATTACGTGCTTGCCGAAATCAAGCCCTGCCTTATCGCGCAACGCGATCAGCGCTTCCTTAAGAGCTGGATAACTGAAGATATAAATGCCCATTGAAGCCAGATTGCTGCTCGGATTCGCGGGCTTCTCCTCGAACTCGGTAATCTTGTGCTGATTGTCGGTAACGACAATGCCGAAGCGGCTCGCTTCCTCCCATGGAACCGGCATCGCGGCGATTGTTACGTCCGCGTGGTTCTTCTTATGGAAATCGAGCATAACTTCGTAGTCCATTTTATAGATGTGATCCCCGGACAGAATAAGCACATAATCCGGGTTAAAGCTGTCCATATACCCGAGGTTCTGGTAGATGGCGTTCGCGGTACCCGTGTACCACTCACTGCTGGTGCTCTTCTCATAGGGCGGCAGAATCGTGACTCCGCCGATATTACGATCAAGATCCCAAGGGATTCCGATCCCAATATGCGTGTTCAGCCTAAGTGGCTGATACTGAGTCAATACACCGACCGTATCGACTCCTGAGTTAATACAGTTACTCAGGGGAAAATCAATAATTCTATATTTCCCTCCAAAAGACACCGCGGGTTTAGCCACCTTCGATGTCAGTACGCCAAGACGGCTACCCTGACCACCGGCCAGCAGCATCGCTATCATTTCTTTTTTAATCATGCTATCACCTCGTGCTGTTTTAATGTTCTTACATTATAGCATAGCGACTATTAAATGTGAACAACTTTCATAAATAATCTTATTTTTGTCAATATTTTTTAGAAGTTTTCACTAAAAAACAAGACCTTTCCTTTTCTCTTAATATAGTATAATATAGATAAGAAACTTTGGCGATGTTTTTACGCGAGGCGAACAGCCTGTTAAATAGAAGGAGAATCATTTATGTACAGTGTAGATTTTAATCATCCTATCCACATTCATTTCATCGGAATCGGCGGCATCAGCATGAGCGGGCTTGCTGAGATCCTGCTTGACAAGCGTTTCACCGTGTCCGGCTCCGACAATCAGTCTTCCCCTCTTACCGAGAAGCTTGAGAAGGGCGGCGCCCGTATTTTTATCGGCCAGCGCGCTTCCAATATTACGCCCGAGATTGACCTTGTCGTATACACGGCCGCGATTCATGAGGACAATCCGGAACTTATGGAAGTCCGCGCGCGGAAGATTCCGACACTTACAAGAGCCGAGCTGCTCGGACAGCTGATGCGCAATTACGACACACCGATCGCGGTGTCAGGGACACACGGCAAAACAACTACAACCTCCATGATTTCCGAGATTTTTCTGGAGAACGAGATGGATCCGACGATTTCTGTCGGCGGTATTCTGAAATCGATCGGCGGCAACATCCGAATCGGTCAGTCCGGTAATTTTATAACCGAAGCCTGCGAGTACACAAACAGCTTCCTGAGCTTTTACCCCAGAGTCGGCATTATTCTTAATATAGAAGAAGACCATCTGGATTTCTTCAAAGACATCAAGGATATCCGCCATTCGTTCCATGAATTCGCGAAGCGTCTTCCCGCGGAGAACGGCATTCTGATCATCAACGCGGAGATCCCGGATTATAGAGAGATCACCGATGGGCTGAGCTGCCGCGTAGTTACCTACGGTCTGGGCGAGGGTTATGACTACAGCGCGGCCAATATCACTTTCGACGAGTTCGCGCGCGGTTCTTTTGATCTCATAAAGAAGGGCGAGACCATCGCCCGTATCGGTCTGGGTGTAACAGGGCGCCACAATGTTTCCAACGCGCTTCCGGCCATCGCGATCAGCGACATTATGAACATTCCCATGCCCGCGATCAAGCAGGGGCTTCTGACCTTTACGGGCACCGACCGTCGTTTTGAGTACAAGGGCGAGTGCCATGGCTTCGCGATCGTGGATGATTACGCGCACCACCCGACGGAGATTCGCGCCACGCTCAAGACAGCGAGACGTTATCCGCACAAACACACCTGGTGCGTTTTCCAGCCGCATACTTATACCAGAACGAAGGCCTTTTTCGATGATTTCGCCGACGCTCTGACCATCGCGGACAACGTGATCCTCACGGATATTTTCGCCGCGAGAGAGACCGACACACTTGGTGTTTCCTCTAAAGCTCTGGCGGAGGCTGTAGCCGCCCGCGGCACAAACGCGTATTATTTTCCTTCTTTTGAGGAAACAGAAGATTTTATTCTTAAGAATTGTATCCCCGGTGATTTGGTGATAACTATGGGAGCCGGAAACGTTGTAACCATCGCCGAAGACCTGCTTCGGAAATAACTTATCCACGTTATCCACATTATCCACATGTGGACAAAAGCCTGAAACCCGCGTGATTTCGGGCTTTTTCGGCAAAATAACTCATTGCTTTTCCTTTCGGGTATGCTATAATATTCATGCGAAGAAAGGAATATAAGGTGGGGACGAATATGCGAGTGATCAAGCTTCAGAACAATTTAACTTCAGACGTGACGGTTCTTTCGAATACGTTTATTGACCGTTATATGATTGAAGCGAATGGGGAGTTTGTAAAGATTTATCTATACATCCTTCGCCTCAGCGCCGATCCGTCCATTTCCTGGACGCTGCCCTCCATTATGGACAAACTGGAGTGCACCTCCAAGGATATTAATCGGGCGCTTAATTATTGGTCGAAGAAGGGTCTGCTCATCTGTGAGTACAACGACAGCAAGGAGCTTACGGCCCTTTCTTTTGTTGACCCCGGGAAACAGAACGAAGAGAACGTCGAAGCGCCGCGAGAAGAAGTCAGGCCGGCCACGCGCCTTAAGGCGGTTCATATAGCGGACTCCGCGGAAGAAACGGCGGAAGGACCTTCCGCTTCCGTTCCCGAACGTAATGTGTCTCTCGCGCCCGCTCGTCTGCGCTCTCTTAAGTCCAACGCGGAAGCGAAACAGCTTTTATTTATCGCGGAGCAGTATCTGCAGCATCCGCTCAGCGCGACAGAAGTTGAGACCATTCTCTATTTCTATGACACGATGAAGTTTTCCGTGGATTTGCTGGACTATCTCATTGAGTACTGCGTCGCGCGCGGCAGCAAGAGCATTCATTATATCCGCAAGGTCGGGTTTTCCTGGGCTGACTCCGGTATTACGACCGTGAAGGAAGCCAAGGCGAGCAGTAAACTGTATAACAAGAATTGTTTCGCGATCATGAAGGCGTATGGCCTGAATGGCCGGGATCCGGGAACCATTGAGCTGGATTATATTCAGTCCTGGATTTCCGATTATCCTTTCACGATCGATATTATACTGGAAGCCGTCAATCGCACGATGAAGCAGATTCATGAGCCGAAATTCGCTTACACAGATATGATTCTGAAACGCTGGATGTCCGCCAACGTCCGAACGATCGCGGATATTGAGGCGCTTGATAAGGAGCGAATGGAGAAGAAGAACGCGCGAGGCGGCGCCTCGAAGACGCAAGCTCCGAAGAACGCGTTCAATAACTTCACGAACCGTGAATACAATTACAGTGATCTTGAGAAACAGCTGCTTGAGAATAAGTAAAGGAGAATCGCATGGCATTAAGTATTTCGCAGTATGACGCGATCTCGCGGCAGTACTCCGAGCGTCGTTTCCGCGATCTCGCGGTTCAGGACCGCCGCCGTAAGGAAGCGTTCGCCAGGCTGCCCGCTCTTTCCCGTATTGACGCGGAGATCCGCGAAGTCGCGCTGAGCGAGGCGCGGGCGCGGCTCAATGGCGTTTCTGAGCCGGACTCTTCCTGCGAGGAGAAACTTCGCGGTCTGAAGACGGAACAGGAACGGGTTCTGGCGGAAGGCGGTTTCCCCGCTGATTATCTGGATCCGGTCTACGAATGCCCGGATTGCAAGGACACAGGTTTTATCGGCGCGCGTAAGTGCCATTGCTTTCGTAAAGCGGTCATCGACCTTCTCTATCAGCAGGCCGGTATCGCCGAGATTCTCCGTGAGGAGAATTTTCATACTTTTTCATTTGATTATTACTCGGATAATTACATCGATCCCGTTACAGGGCGCTCTTCTCTCGCGATTATTCGCGACGCGCTGAGAACCTGCGAGGATTTCGTCCGAACTTTTGACACAGAGTTCCGGAATCTTTTCGTATACGGGAGCACCGGCGTTGGCAAGACCTTTCTTTCCAATTGTATCGCCCGGGAGCTTTTAAGTTCGGCTCATTCCGTAATTTACATGACTTCTTTCCGGCTTTTTGATATTCTGGCCAAGGAGAAGTTCTCAAGGGGCGCTTCAAGCGAGGCGCTGTCCGATTTTATCTTTGACTGCGACCTGCTGATCATAGACGATCTCGGAACGGAACTTACGAATTCATTTGTCGCTTCCGAGCTGTTTTTATGTGTCAATGAGCGGATCGCGCGGAAACGGTCGACGATTATTTCGACCAATCTCTCACTGGAGCAATTCGCGGGGATCTATTCCGAACGGACATTTTCCCGTATTTCCAGCAACTACACGCTCCTGCGACTTGTAGGGGACGACATCCGCGTCAAGAAGAAACTGCGCAACCAGTAATAAGAAGGAGAAGGAGCATGTTACAAAGAGGAGATCAGAAGTACACCAATATGCCGGTTGGACCGCTGGGCATCATATGTCTGGACAGCTGCAGAGAATTAGGCGAGAACGTCAATCATTACCTCGTAAAGTGGCGCAAGGAGAGCGGTAAGAAGCAATCCGTTCCGCCTGCCTACAGCGGCTACGCCAAGGACAGTTTTCTGGTGGAGACCAAGCTTCCCCGTTTCGGAAGCGGAGAAGCGAAGGGCGTAATCAACCAGTCTGTCCGCGGTGATGACCTTTTTATCATGGTGGATGTCACCAATTACAGCCTTACGTATTCGCTCAACAGTCACACCAATCATATGTCACCGGATGATCATTTTCAGGATTTGAAGCGTATTATCGCCGCCGTTGGGGGCAAAGGCCGGCGCATTAACGTTATTATGCCTTTCCTGTATGAGAGCCGCCAACACAAAAGAAGCGGCCGCGAGTCTCTCGACTGCGCGCTCGCTTTACAAGAGCTGGTTCATATGGGCGTTGAGAATATCATCACTTTCGACGCGCACGATGACCGCGTGCAGAACGCGATACCGCTATCCGGATTCGAGACGGTACGCCCGACATATCAGTTTCTGAAAGGCCTTCTGAAAACAGTGCCGGATCTGAAGATCGACAAGGATCACTTCATGGCGATCAGCCCGGATGAGGGCGCTACGAAGAGAGCGGTATATGTGGCGAACGTCCTCGGTGTCGATATGGGTATGTTCTACAAGCGCCGCGATTACACGACCGTTGTCAACGGCCGCAATCCCATCGTCGCGCATGAGTTCCTCGGCTCCGATGTCGCGGGGAAGGATGTTTTCATTCTGGACGATATGATTTCCTCCGGCGAGAGCATGCTTGATGTCGCCAGAGAGCTGAAGCGCCGGAAGGCCAACCGTATTTTCATGGCGGCGACCTTCGGTCTGTTCACGAACGGCATGGAGAAATTCGATGAGGCGAAAGAGGAGGGCATTTTCGATTATGTCCTGACCACGAATCTGGTCTATCAGCCGCCTGAACTGTTAAGCCGTCCTTACTACATCAGCTGCGACATGACGAAATATATCGCTTATATTATCGATATTATCAATCACGACGCTTCCTTAAGCAAGATTCTCGATCCAATCGAGAGAATTCAGGAATTAGTCCGCCGTTACAAGAAAAACGATCTCAAAGCGTAACCGTAGAATACGCGATTTCGCTTTCCCGCAGGATTCGCTCTTCCCGCTTCTGGCAGGTGAAGAGCAGAATCTGACGGTTCTGCCCAGCGAGCCATTTCAGCGTTTCTGTCAGACGGGCGTCGTCATAATTTGTGAAGGCGTCATCGCAGACGACCGGCAGATCCTCGCCATACAACGTGTCCAGCGCGGCCATCCGAAGCGCGAAGTAAATCTGATCCCGCGTTCCCCGGCTTACTTCTTCCGCGGGAATTCGCTTTCTCTCCGTATTGAGGAAGAGATTGTCATTTTCGTCAATGATTACGCTATTATATTTGTCCGCTGTTATCTCTCGCAGAACAGCGGACATTTTTTCGTTCATTTCACGGCCGTAGCGATTCCGCAGCTCTTTCGCGATCTCCGTGATTTTCTCCCGCGCGATCTCCAAAGCGCGTATCTTAAGCCGCGCTTCTTTTTCCGCGTCGGATGGCTCCTTCGTTTCCGCGAGGAGCTCCTCCAGATTATTAAGTGCCGCGAGGCGCTCTCGTTTGTCACTCTCCATCCGGGAAAGCTGCCCTTTGAGCTGCCATGCTTCCTCGTCCGCGCCGGTCACAGGCCCGTTTCCCGGCGCGTCCGTCTGTACGGCATCCACTTGCCCGATATCCGAGCGCCCGTCTGTCCGCCCGTTTATTAGAAGCGCTGCCGAGAAAACCGCGCACGCGAGCGCCGCCAGAGCGAATCCCGCGTTTCCGCGAAGGGCGAAAAGAATCACGCTGACCGCGCAGGCCGCGAAACCGGCCAGCGCCCCGATTCGTCCCGACACCGGCCGCGTTTTCGTCTCCGGCGAAAGCTCCTTCGCTTTCTTACGCTCCGCGTCGCTCAGCGCCCGCGTAATTCGCTCCCGCTCATTCTCGGCCGCCCGCGTTTCCTCAAGAAGATAGTCATATTTGCTTTTAATCCGCGCTTCCCGAGCCGCGCGTTCATTCTCGAGCCCGCGAAGCTCCGCCGCGAATGCCTTCTTCTGTCCGGCCAGAATCTCAAGAGCGCCGCTCACGTTCACGTCCTCGCTCCCGCTGTCGCGGTAATTCGCCGCCTGGTTCTTCAGAGCCTGCCAAAGAGCGGCGTCGGTCTCCGTCTTCATCTGCCCGATGGCGATGGTATTCTCGTACGTGTCCTTTGTGACGCCGTCCATCAGCGCCGACAGATCTCCCCGCTCCGGCGAAAGCTCCTCGCCGTCCGTCTCACAGATCAAAGAAGCGCGCCTATCCTTCCGGTAAAAGCTCCGCTCCAGACGGAAGATCTTCCCGCCGCTCTCAAAGCGCAGGATTCCCTCATAGCTCGCGGCGTTCTCCCAGGGCTCGTATGTCTCGTAGAGTCCGCCCGCCGCTGACCGGCCGCCCCGCTTCTCAATACCGAAAAGCATTCCGCGGATAAATTGATACACCGTCGTTTTGCCGGACTCGTTCTCGCCATAAATCAAATTGAGTCCGCCGCGGAGCGCGATCTTTTTATGATTAAATTTTCCGAAATGTATGATTTCTAAATTCCTGATTTCCATTCATTCACCATCTGTTACGCTTTTAACAGCGCCTCAACGCCCGCGTAAAGAGCCATCCGATCCACTCGGCCGAGTCCGGCGGTCTCACTGTCCGTGCCCGGCGGTAGAAAGCTCGCGATATACATGCCGACCAGATCGTCCGCCCTCTGTCCGCGCAACGCCTCCAGATGATACGCGGGCTTCGTGTCGTCAATAATATCCGTAATCCGCCCCGTTTCGGCGAGTTCCTCCAGATCGAACTCCATATCCGGCGCGCGATACCCGATCAGCCGGAAACGATACATATTCTCCGTTCCCATCTTCTCCGTCTCCCGCCGGATCGCGTCCTTCAGCGCGCCTGTTGTCGTGTTCTCCGACACCTTGATCGCGCGGTGAATATAGCTTCTTCGCGCGAACGGCGTGAAAGTGATCTTCCTTCTGATGGCGCCGTCCGGACCCCGTGTCAACTCCCCCAGAATAAAGCCGTGCGGGCCGGTATCGTTCTTATCGATCGGCTCCAGCGCCCCGGATAACACAGCTTTGTCCGGTACCGGCTGCTGATACTTATGAATATGCCCCATCGCGATATAATCGAAATTCAACCGCTCCAGATCACCCGCCTGATAAGGGTTATGCGAGGCGTCCCCGCCGTGAGCGAGCAGAATGTGGAACCGCCCGTCATCGGGCGCGCTGAAACCGCGCCACCTGTTCTCCCGAATTTCCTTCCGGTGAAAACTGAAGCCGCTGACATCCGTGTTGAGCTCCGGGTATTCCCGGACACTCAGCTCGCCGCCGCCCAGCATCGTGACATTCGCGCTCCATTTAAAATCACTGTAGCGGGAACCCGGTTTGATATAATCGTGATTTCCCGCGATCAGCGCCACCTTGGCCCTCGTAAGCTTACCCAGAATATAATCCACTTCCTTCAGCTCCCGAAGAAGCGGCTGCCGGTGAAAAAGATCCCCCGCGATCAGCAGCAAATCCACATTCTCCTTCTCCGCCCTCTGTACAGCGGCCTTGAACGTGTCCCAGATTTCACGGCCGCGCCCCTCGCCGAAATCCCGATCGCTGTCCGGCTCGGCTCCCAGATGAACGTCCGCCATATGCATGAATTTCATATGTTCCTCCCGCTCGCGTCAATCATTCCACAGATCGTCCCGGTCGCTTTTGCCCTTTCCGGCCTCCCGCGGCGTATCGATGTCCAGAATCCGCATATCCTCCGGCTCTTTAGACGCGGTCTCCGCGTCCCCACTCTTCTTCGCGCGTTTCGGCGCGTTCTTCAGCTTGTCAAACGCCCCGGCAATCGCCTGAGAAGTTTTCTTCCGGAAGCCCCCGGCCTTCGTATTCAGAGCGGCCGCTTTCGTCTTCAGAACGACAGCTTTCGCTCGCCAGTCCGAAGCGGCAGGCTCCGCTTCCGGCGCTTCCGGCGGCGCCTCCGTTTCCGTGTCCGTCGTTTCTTCCGCCGCCACATGAATCTTCTCTTCCTTGATCGCGGTCTCGATTCTCTTCTCCAGAATCTCCGCCTTCATCACGCGCTCACGTTCCTCCCTCGCGGGAAGCACCACGATAAAGCGCGTCTCATGATCGGCGCTCGTCGCCATGATCGTGCCGTCATGAAGCTCCACAATATCCTTGGCGATCGCGAGTCCCAGCCCCGCGCCGCCGGTACTGGAGGAGCGGGAATCGTCCATGCGGTAAAATTTCTCGAAAATCATCCGCAGGCTTTCCGGTGGAATGGTATCGCCGCGATTGCAGAACAGAATCTCGATCCACTCCCCGATTTCCCTGGCGATAATCTCAATCTTCGTGCCCGGATAGCTGTACGAAATCGCGTTACGGATCAGATTGTCGAACACGCGCGCCAGCTTATCGGGATCCCCGTAGATCATAATGTCCTCGTCGGTATGAACCTCACAGGTCATGCGCTTCTCCTGCAGAACCGCGTAAAGCTCGTCCGCGAGCTGCTCAAGCATCATGGAAAGATTCAAATCTTCTTTCTCAAGCCGGATATCCTGCAGATTATAACGCGTGATATCAAAAAACTCGCGGATCAGCTCGTCCAGACGCAGCGCCTTCTGAAACGCGACATGAATAAATTTCGCGCGTTCTTCCGCGCTCAGCTCCTGATCCGAGTCCAGCATATTCAAATACGCGATGACGGAAGTAAGCGGCGTTTTCAGATCATGCGCGAGAAAAAGCACCATATCATTCTTCCTCTTCTCGCTCTCCACCGCTTCCTCCTGCCGGTCATGAAGCGTTTTCTTCAGTTCATTGAGCTTATCCTCCACCGGGCTCAGCTCGGGAAGCGTTTTAATTGGTTCTTCGGAATCCTGGATGACGTTATCAATGCTGTCGCTGATGATGTTCAGATACTTCGTCATCGTCGACAGCATGATACACAGCACGATTAAAGATAACACGGTAAAAAAGACAAAGCAGATAAAAAAGCGCGGAAAAGCGTCCCGCGACACAGTATCGCCGAAAAGAATCATCACGACCGCGGCCGCGAAGCCCGCGATGACCGCGATCAGAATCGAGCGCAGCAAAAGGCTCGTCTTGAAACGTCTGTAAATATTAGAAGTTTTCATCCGCCGGAAGATCGGCAGCTTCGTCAGAGGGACCGAAGACAAATTATTCCACTTTATAGCCAACACCCCAGACTGTCTTGATAAAATCGCATTTACCCGACGACCCGCTCATCTTCTCCCGCAGGTGACGGATATGGACCATGACGGTATTATTGCTGTTCTTATAATACTTCTCTTCCCATACGCGCTCGAAAAGCTCCTCGGAGCTGATCACCTTGCCGCGGTTCTCGCACAGGATCCAGAGAATATTGAACTCGATCGGTGTAAGAGTAAGCTCCCGCTCGTTGAACACGCACTCGTGCGAGTCCCGGTTCAGCACGAGCCCGCCGAAATCAATGACCTCGCCGACGGACTTGCTGCCATCATTATACTGCGTGCAGCGCCGAATCTGCGCCTTCACGCGCGCCACCAGCTCAAGCGGGTTAAAAGGCTTGGGAATATAATCATCCGCGCCCATCGTAAGTCCCGTGATCTTATCCATGTACTCCGTCTTCGCCGTCAGCATAATAACCGGAAAAGTGTACTTCTCGCGTATCTTCTTCAGAATCGTGAAGCCGTCGATATCCGGCAGCATTACATCTAGAATCGCCAGATCGATCTTCACGTTCTCCAGACAGGTAAGAGCGTCTTTCCCGGTAAAATATTTATAAATGGTATATTGATCATTCCGCAAATAAAGCTCGATGACATCCGCGATCTCCCGCTCGTCATCCACAATCATAATATTCATTCCGCGCCTCCTAAAAGTCCATTATTCAAAGCCGCGTTCCGCGAGACTTACAGCTGGCAGTTATTGACGGTTCTCGGGAACGGAATCACGTCGCGGATATTGCCCATACCGGTCAGGTACATAACGCACCGCTCAAAGCCGAGCCCGAAGCCGGCGTGACGCGTTGTGCCGAAGCGTCTGAGATCCAGATAAAAGCCATAGTCTTCCTCACGGAGCCCCAGTTCCTTCATTCTGGCGAGCAGCTTATCGTAATCCTCTTCTCGCTGGCTTCCGCCGATGATCTCGCCGATGCCCGGAACAAGGCAGTCCATCGCCGCCACTGTCTTATTGTCCTCGTTCAGCTTCATGTAAAAAGCCTTGATCTCCTTGGGATAATCCGTAACGAACAGCGGGCGTTTAAAGACCTCCTCGGTCAGGTAACGCTCATGCTCCGTCTGCAGGTCCATGCCCCAGAATACCTTATACTCAAAATTCTTCTCGTTCTTCTTCAGAAGCTCAATCGCCTCCGTGTAAGTTACATGCCCGAAATCGGAATTCACGACATGATTCAGTCTATCCAAAAGGCCCTTGTCGACAAAATTATTGAAAAAGCTCATCTCGTCCGGCGCGTTCTCCAGAACGTACTGAATGACATACTTGAGCATGCTCTCGGCAAGCTCCATATCGTCCTCCAGATCCGCGAACGCGATCTCCGGCTCGATCATCCAGAATTCCGCCGCGTGACGCGTCGTGTTGGAATTCTCGGCGCGGAAAGTCGGCCCGAACGTGTAGATATTCCGGAACGCCTGCGCGTAGGTCTCGCCGTTGAGCTGACCGCTGACCGTAAGACTTGTTCTCTTCTGGAAAAAGTCTCCGCTGTAATCCACCGTTCCGTCGGGGTTCTTCGGCAGCTTGTCCAGATCCAGTGTCGTCACCTGGAACATCTCGCCCGCGCCCTCGCAGTCACTTCCCGTGATGATCGGCGTATGCACGTACACAAAATCTCTCTCCTGGAAAAACTTGTGGATCGCGTATGCCAGCAATGAACGCACGCGGAAAACCGCCTGGAACGTGTTGGTCCTCGGGCGCAGATGACTGATCGTCCGCAGATATTCCATGCTGTGGCGTTTCTTCTGAAGCGGGTAATCCGGCGTGGACACGCCCTCTACCTCAACGCTTGACGCCTGAATCTCGAACGGCTGCTTCGCCTGCGGCGTCGCCACGAGCGTGCCGGTCACGACGACCGCCGCGCCGACATTCTGCTTCGAAATCTCCTCGAAATTCTCCATCTCATCATGATAGACGACCTGAAGCGTGTTGAAGCAGGAGCCGTCATGTATTACCAGAAACCCGAACGACTTGGAGTCGCGGATACTGCGGATCCAGCCGCCCACCGTGACCTCCTGGTTCAAGTATTTCTCCGTGTCTGTATATAGTGTCTTTACCAATGTCAATTTCATCGTTCTTCTCCTTACCTGAGTCTCTTCTGAAAACATCTCAACCTGCCTTCAAATATACCATATTCAGAACAATGAGTAAAGGTCGAAAAGAACGGGCGCGCCGCGTAAATAACACAGCGTGCCCGTTCTTTTTCCCGGCGGGACAGGTCTCTCTAAAACAGCTTCGCTCCTATGAGGCGCTCGTTGTTTTATCGGACGTGTTCGTGTCCAGGACGTTTTCCACGATTTCTTTTCCCTCTTTGTAGACAATATTTGAATTCTGTACCTGTACGTAATAGTTTGTCCCGCTGTCATCGAGATTCCCTATGTACAAAGTATAGCTATTGTCAGCGTCATCTTTTGTGTATGAATACGTCACGGTCGTCCGGCTTTCCAGATCCAGACCGTACTGCTTCAGCGTGTCACCCGCCGCGTAATATGTCTCGTAGCTGGCCGTGCTGAAGGTACTGATACCGCCGGCGATCCCGTTCAGCGCGTCCGTGTCACTCTCCGAGTAAGTCGTCGTCGCGCCGTTCTTTGTAATATCGACCTGTTTCAGCGTCGCGTTCGAGACACCGGGGACCGTGTCCAGCTGAATCCAGTCGGACATTGTGTATTTCAGGCGGGTCGCGATGGAACTGGACACCGTGTAGACTGCCTTTTTATCGCCCGAGGCCGCGTAATAATCGCCGCTGCCCGTCTGACTTCCGATATAGAAGGTTGTCACTGTTCCGGCAGTGTCCGTCATACTGACGGTATAAGCCGGATTCTCCAGCCTGTACGCGGACAGCGAGTCCGTTTCCGTAAGCTGCCTTTCGGCCTGAAGCTGTCCCCACGCGGAGCCCATGCTGTCTATAATCGATTGCTTGACCGGAAAATTTCTGTCCGTGTCATAATACCAGGTGCCGTCTTCTTTTGAAAAAGCGTAGGTAACGCCCGAAGACTCATACGAAATTTTTATTAAATTACCGGTATCGGCGGAGGTCACCATGGCCGAGGAGGCGGCCGAAGCCGCGGATTCCTTCTCGCTCTTCCATGACTGATAACGCGTGATTCCAAAATACGCCGCCACCAGCGCGATGAACACAACCGCCGCGATAAACATACTGTTACGGTTCTTCATAGGCAGTCTCCTTTACGCTTTCCGGCGCTTCATCCAGATCACGAAGCCGAGCGCCAGAACCGCGACAGGAATCAGCAGAACGAAAATCAGGCTGTAGCCTCCCGGATGACTGACGGAGTTGTACTGCTGCTGCAGGCTCTTGCTGGAAATCGAGACACTGGAAGTGTTATTCATATTCGCCGTCACCGTATTCATGAACAGCGTCAGATTTCCCAGAGAACTGAACGACTGCGTTATGCTCGCGTCCACCATTGCGTAGCCGGAGATGACCGTCAGCCGCGCCGTGCCCGTCGTATCCGTTGAAGTTGTGTCGGACGACGTCGTGTCCGAGGAGCCAACGGACTCCGTCGCGTACGCGCCAAGCACGTAAGTGCCGGACGATAAAACCGTTCCGTTCGCGTCCGTCAGCGAAGCTTTCGCGGAGGTCGACATGAACGGCGTGACCGTGATCGAGTCGCGGGCCGGGTCAATCTGTGTCATACCCATGGAAGCGTACATCAGAACGGAGTCGGACTTAAGCCCTGTCGCCAGCGTTCCTGAAGCGGACACCTCCGGTATGACGGCGTACGGATGACCCTGGTAACACCTGCTGGAATCTTCCACATACCCGGTCTCCATCTGAAGACCATATTCCGTGAGTACCGAGTTGATATTCGGCGTCGTGTCCTGCGCGGCGCCAAGCACCAGCATGACTTTTCCGCCGCCTTCCAGATAACTCTTCAGAAGCGTCGCCTCATCGGTCGTAATATCGGTCGATGGCGCGTACATCAGAAGCAGATTACAATCGTCCGGAATCGTTGTCGTCGTCAGCAGATTCAAGTCTGTCGTCTCAATATTGGATTTCGTCATCAGATCCGTCACCGCGGAAGGAAGCGACTGCTCGCCATGACCGGACGTAACATAGACCGTGCTGTTCTGATTGCTTGTCACGTACGCGACCGCGCTCGTCAGCTGGCCCTCGCCGTCGAAATCCGTATAGGTTTTTGTTCCGTAATAATAGTAACTCATCTGGTCGTATTCCAGAATCGAGTCGAACGAAATCGTCTTCGTCTTACCTGTGGCGTCGCAGGACACCACGATCGAGTCATCGTCGGCGCTGTACTGCGTCAGAATCGCCGGATGCAGGACCGTGTCGACCGTCTCGACACTGATATGGGAAGACAGCTCCGCGTACTTATTGACAAAAGTCGTGATTCTCTCATCGACCGTGGACGGGTCCGCCAGCACGGAAATCTTGACATCCTCAGTCAGATTCCCCGTGATCTGCTTTGACACATCCGACATTGTGTAAATATTCGTCGCGCTGATATCCTTCTGCGTGGCGCTGGTCGGAAGCTTTCCCACGATCATGTTAATCACGATCAGAATCGCGATCACGATCACGGTAAGTCCTACGCTGAAGCCGCCGCGTCTGGAATCGACGCTTTTAAACAACTGTTTTATTTTTCGCACGATGATACCCTCCTAACTCCATCTTCTTTTGCGCAGTGACTGAACCGTAAGGAATATAAACAGAAAAATCACGGACGCGTAATAAACCAGCCCTTTGATATCAAACAGGTTATTGTCCGTAAAATTCTCCAATACACTTCGCAAAGAAAGATTTCCCAGCGCTTTGCTGAGCAGATTCTCTAGCAGGGAGGATTTGACAAAATACACGATCAGCGTCGCCGCGACGCCTGCTGCCTCAATGATTCCGGCCAGGAACCAGTTCGCGGTCATCTTGTACACGACAAGAACGATCAGCGTCAGAATCAGGATCAGGCCGATTACGTTCCCGATCGCGGAGGACGGCAGATAATTCATCAGCTGCGACCACATATGCAGAAGGAAAAGCACGATAAAAGTCGTGATCGCCGCGATGATCTGGCTCTCTGTCAGAGACGAGAGGAACATGCCGATCGCGATATACGCGCAGCCCATCAGGAAAAACGCCAGAATCGAGGAATAATCCAATAAAAGCGTGGCCGTGCCGGTCAGCTTGATGATCAGCGGGAAAAAGCACGAAATCGCCATAGGCACCGCGAAAATCGTGACCATCGCCAGATACTTGCCCATCACGATAGACGGAAGGGAGACCGGCGAAGTCAGAAGCAGCTGATCGGTCCGGTTCTTGCGCTCCTCCGCGAAGCTTCTCATCGTCAGGATCGGTATGGCGATCAGAAACAGGAAAACAATGCCGCCGAGCGTGTACGCGAAGGACTGATACCCGTAGTTCATGTTGTACACCATAAAGTAAATACCGAAAAGAGCCGTCACCAGCGCGATGAACACGCACCCGATCATGGAAGTAAAGTAAGCGAGCAGCTCCTTTTTATAAATCGCTTTCATCGTCTGTCGCCTCCTCTTCTTCCTTGTCATCCGCGTCCTCCGCGTCTTCCGGCAACGCCTTCTTATCCGGCTTCGCCGCCTCCGGCGCGGTATCCTCGGCCTCGCTCTTCGTCAGCTCCAGGAACACATCTTCCAACGAAGCCTTGGTCTCGTTCAGTTTCCGAAGCGCGGTCTTTTTCTCCGCGAAAGCGAAAAAGATCTTCTCCGCGATTTCCGCGTTCTCTTCCGCCTCAATGACCGCCGTCGTGTTCCCATCGTCGTCCTTACCGACCTTATAGTCACTGACACCGTCGACCGTCTTCAGAATCTCTTTCACAGCGGACTCTCCGGCGCGGGTCGCGATCTCGACCGTCTCCGTTCCCTGGACCAGCTTCTCCAGCTTGTCGGGCGTGTCGCTCGCCACCAGTTTACCTTTGGAAATAATCATGATATAATCACAGATTTCCTGAACCTCCGCCAGAATATGCGAGCTCAGGATGACCGTATGATCCTTGGACAGATCCCGGATCATCTTCCGGATCTCGATGATCTGCTTGGGGTCCAGACCCACGGTCGGCTCATCGAGAATGATGACCTCCGGCGATCCCAGAATCGCCTGCGCCATACCGACCCTTTGCCGATAGCCCTTGGACAGATTTTTGATCAGGCGCTCGCTCATATCCGAAACGCCTGTCATCTTAGACGCGCGGGCGATCTCACCTCCGCGCTTATCCTTCGAAATGCCTTTGATTTCCGCGACAAATTCCAGATATTCCCGCACTCTCATATCCAGATAAAGCGGCGGCATCTCCGGAAGGTAGCCAATACTCTTCTTCGCTTCCTCCGGCTCGTCCAGAATGTTATGCCCGTTGACGATAACATCCCCGCTTGTCGCGCCGAGATAACCGGTCATAATATTCATCGTCGTCGATTTTCCCGCTCCGTTAGGACCCAGAAATCCGTAGATCTTCCCGGGTTCTATCGTAAAGCTTAGATCGTCAACGGCCAGAGTCGTGTCATATTTTTTTACCAGATAACTTACTTCGATCACGATATTCTCCTCCTTGTAGTAACCTTAATCTAGTCTATTCTTACGAATAACCGTGACCATACTATGACAGAACTGTGAACTTTTTGTGAAAAGGCCGGATACTCAGCTTTTTACAAGCTTCCGGTACTGATTCGGCGCGACGCCGATATTCTGGGTAAAAGAATTCGTGAAACGATTCGGGCTGTTAAAACCGGTCTCGTACGCGATCTGCTCGACGTTCATCTCCGTCGTCTCAAGCAGATACTTCGCCCGGTCCAGGCGTACGCGGATAATATACTCATAGGGAGAAACGCCGAGCGCTGTTTTAAAACGCCGCGCGAAGTGAGACGTACTCATCCCGGCCGCCTCCGCCAGATCGCCAACCGTAAGCGCCTCCTTCGATCTGTTCCGTATCAGCTGTACCGCCTCATTGATTCCCTCGGGAAGCTCGAGCTCCAGACGCTCCAGGCCCTGATCCGCCAGGAACACGCACATCATGGAATACAGCATGGACGAGCATTCAGGAATACTGAGCGACTGCCCGTTCGCGTAAATCGAGTTGATCTTCATGATCGTCTTACGCGCGTAGTCATATTGCCGGCCTTTAAAATAAAAGCCCGCGGTCCGATCGATATAGCACCACAATTTATGGGCGTCCGCGCCGTCAAAATGAATAAAATAGAACTCGCAGTAATCGTCCACGTAATAGTGGTGCTGTAAACGACAATCGATCAGAATATACTCGTCTTCCCCGATCTCCAGCGCCTGACGCTCGTAACGCAGGTGAAATCGTCCCTTCTTCACGTAAAGCAGAAGCAGATTCGGATGAAATTTCCGATTGATGTCGTATCCCGAAAAAGCCTGGAAATGGCCGCAGATCGTAATGTAATAAAAATTCGCCCGCGCCTCCTCGGTAGGCGTGAAAAAATACCGCACACTGGCCGCTTTTACCCCGTTTTCCTTCGCAAGCACGTAACTCCCTCCTTCGCCGGCTCCGCTGCTCAGATTATATAAGCAGAATTCATTAGGTTTATGGCGGTTTATAATCTTTACTTAATCGCCTGATTTAACTATATTATAGTTATAGAAGCGAAGTAAAAGCAACAGTAAAAGAATAAATCAAAAGCAGAATTTATTATTAATAGGAGGTATCCTTATGAGTAAAAAGTATGATCTCGACAAAGCGCCCTGCGGCAACTGGATCCTGGACGTTCCGGCGAAGGAAGAAATCCATATCAGCGACGAGGACCGCGCCATACTGCGAAAGCTCGCCCGGGAAATGGCCGATTTCGCGGCCCTGCCTCTAGAGGACGAGAAGCGGAAGCTTTGGACCGATCACAACGATCTGAAAGACACGCGCCCTCTGATCTTCTGCGACGCCGAGAACGGCTGGAACGAAATTATCCCCTCTTCCCGCCTGACCTGTAAAGGCGAGCTTGCCCGCGACTGGGAGCGCTGGTTTTTGAAGGAGCTTTGCTACGCGAAGGACATCAAGGACGACAAGGTCATCGAAGCCGTTTTCTACGTTCCCTACGCCGAGGTCCATCACCCGAAGTGGGGCCTGGAACCGATCATGAAGGGCGATTTCGAGGCAGGTGGATCCTATACATGGGAGCCCCCGATCAAGGATCTCGACAACCTCGACGAGTACATGGCGAAAATGCGTTATCCCATTATTGAAATCGATGAGGAGCGCTCCAATCTCTATATGGATCTTGCCAAAGACACCTTCGACGGCATCCTGGAGATCAAAAGAAGACATAAATGGTGGCACGGATTTTACACAACACTTGATTACGCCGACATGCGCGGACTCGAGGAGCTTTTCTACGATTTCTACGATTATCCCGACGAGGTTCATCGGCTGATGGCGTTTTTCCGCGATGGCTACATGAATATGCTGGACCAGCTGGAGCAAAAAAATCTGCTCCAGGTCAACACCGGCAATACCTATATCGGAACCGGCGGCCTTGGCTTCACGAGCCAGCTCCCCGGTCCGGACAAAACGCCCGCGACCTGCGCCGACATGTGGGGCAACGTCGCTTCCCAGGAGGTTTCCGAAATCTCGCCCGAGATGTTCGAGGAATTCTGCATGCCTTATGAAATCCCCCTCATGGAGCGCTTCGGCATGTCGACCTACGGCTGCTGCGAGCCGGTAGACCGTTTCTGGGATTCCGTGAAAAAAGTCAGGAACCTGCGCCGCGTTTCCGTTTCCGCCTGGGCCAACGTTAAGACCATGGCCGAAATGCTCGGCAAAAATTACGTGTATTCCTATAAACCCTCGCCATCGCCTCTGGCTGTAGCGAGTTACTCCGCGGAGGAAGCGAGACCGTTTTTCCGTGATTTCCTCCAGCAGACAAAAGGCTGCCATGTGGAGCTGATCATGAAAGACAACCACACCCTGGGCGGCCGCCCCGAGAATATGTTCGAATGGTCTAAGATGGTCCGCGAGGAAATCAATAAAGCCTTTTAACTTATTTCATATACTTTTTCCATAACCGGAAGCGGAGATTTCCTGACTGCATAACACCAGTCGGGAAATCTCCGTTTCTTTTACGACGCGGAACGCGCAGGAAGCCGCGCCAGTGAACCGGCGCGGCTTTTAAAGAAGAAAAGGTATTGGTTTATGTACAGCCTAATTATTATAATAAAAATCAGGCATCGGGTCATATTTTACAGGAACAATCGTCTGCTCCTCCCGGGCTTTGGAAGCGGCCGCGGCGCACACCTGACAGCAATAGCCATCCCACGCGGACGGGCCATCCACGCGTCCCGCGGAACTCGCGTCGATCCATTTCTGAAACTCACGGTCATACGCCTCTGTAAATCGTGTCGCCCAGGTCGCGTCAACCGCGTTTCCGCGAATCGTGTTCGCGAGCACCTCGATTGTCGCGGGTTTTGGTAAATTAATGATTCCATTCTCACAGACAACCTCGCACTTAATGTCATAGCACTGGCCATTGCAGACGAAGGACTCAACATCAATACGAACGCCGGATTCCGTTGTCAGAATCATGACCTGAGGATCGTGAAGGCCCGGTCTCGCTTTTGATGTAGCCTTACCATAGCGGACTTCAGCCGAAACATAATTTTCGCCAAGGAGCCATCTGAGAACATCTATTTCATGGACCATGGAATTTTCCACAGCCGCGGCGTTATCCCAGCTGTCCGGCACCTCCGGGTTACGATGCGCGCAATGCAGAAGCAGCGGCGCTCCATACTTATTGGATTGAATCGCTTCTTTGATCTGGATATATCCCGGGTCATAACGGCGCATAAATCCTACCTGTACAAGCCTCTTACCCGCTTTTATTTCTGCCTCCACGATTCGGCCGCAAGCTTCCGCGGCAGGCGCGAGCGGCTTTTCGCAAAATACATATTTGCCGGCCTCAATTGCTTTTAACACATAGCGCTCGTGAAAGGGGTCAAGCGGCGTCACAATGACCGCCTCAATATCCGGCGCTTCGATCAGCTCCTCACCAGTCGCGTAAACCTTCAGATTAAACTTTTCCGCTGCCGCCTGACAATATTCAGGCAGCGCGTCCGCGCAGGCAATTACTTTTCCGCCCGACAGTCTGGTATTGATACGTTCAATATGAGAACGCCCAATCGCTCCTGTTCCGATTAAGCCGATTTTCAATTCTTTTTCCATACTAACTCCATTTCCTCGCTTCGCGCGTTCATCCGTCAAAAACTATTTCTCGGAAGAATCCACAATAGTAATCGCGCGAATCATATTTTCCTCCGTAATATCCGTTTCTGAGAATTCGCCTGTAAGGCGTCCTCCCGCGAGTGTCAGAATTCTGTCGCTGATGCCCATTATTTCCGGCATTTCAGAGGAAATTACGATAACCGCTTTCCCTTGCTCGGCAAGCTCCACGATTAGTTTATAGATTTCCGCCTTCGCTCCCACGTCAATGCCGCGGGTAGGCTCATCCAGAATAATCAGATCCGGACTGATGCTCAGCCATTTGCCGATTATGATCTTTTGCTGGTTTCCGCCTGAAAGATTTCCTACCTCCTGATCAGAGCTCGGCGATTTAATGTCCAGAAGGTCGTGAAATTTATTATAAATATTATAGGTTTCCTTCTCGTTCACAAACCATCCCTTGCGGATTCTCGGCAGAATAGGCAGGCTCATGTTGTCCCGGCAGGACTGCTTCAGAATTAGACCCTGCGTTTTCCGGTCTTCGGTAACAAATCCGATTCTATGTCGGACCGCGTCTACGGAATTACGAATCCGGACCTGTTTGCCATTCAGGTAAATCGTTCCGGAATCCGCTTTGCGAATACCGAAAATCGTCTCCATAATTTCTGAGCGTCCCGCGCCGACCAGTCCGTAAAACCCCAGCACTTCGCCTTTTCTGACAGAGAATGATATGTCCTTGAACCAGCCGCTTAGGTTCAGGTTCTCGACTTTCAGAACCACGTCGCCCTTCTGGGCCGTATTCTTTGGATAATAGTTGGAAAGCGATCTGCCGATCATTGCCTGAACGATGTTGTCCAGAGTTATGTCCTTCGTAACAAACTCCCCCGTGTTCGCGCCATCTCTGAAAACAAATACGCGGTCACTGATTTCAAAAATCTCATCCATTTTATGGCTGATATAGACGATACCGACACCTTTTTGCTTAAGATGGCGTATATTCTCGAAAAGTACGGCTTTTTCCCGATCAGTCAGAGACGATGTCGGCTCATCCAGAATCAGGACCTTCGCGCCCAACGCGATACCTCTCGTAATTTCAACCATCTGCTGCTGCGCGATCGGCAGCGCGTCGACTGTCGTTTTCGCGCTGATATGGCAGTTCAGCTCATCGAGCGCTGTCTGCGCGTCTTTGTATAACTTGTCCCAGTCAACCCGCCTGTTTTTCATCGGCAGGCTTCCCAGAAAAATATTCTCCGCGACGCTGAGGTCTTTTATCAACGACAATTCCTGAAACACAAGCACAATCCCGTCTTTTTTCGCGTCATTCGGGTTGGTGTAACAGACCTTCCGGCCCTGGTAAATAATATCACCAGAGCCTTCATCGGCCTGATACACACCCGAAAGGACCTTCATAAGTGTGGATTTTCCCGCGCCATTCTCACCGCAAAGAGCCACCACTTCTCCATATTTCACATTAAGATTTACGCCTTTGAGCGCCCGCACGCCGGGAAACGACTTGCTAATATTGTTCATCCGAAGCACATATTCATCTTTTTCCATTTTCGACTCCTCCGGTGCCTTTTATTGAGATTACTTTATTACCACTTCGCTATATTAAGTGAATCCAGGTTATCCGGTGTTCCTACCGGCGTGTCCATAAATGTCTTTTTATCGATTGTCTCGCCCTTCGCGCATTTGATCGCGTCATCGAGCGCCGTCTTCGCGTCGATAATCGGAGACTGAATCGCGATACCGCTGATCGAGCCGTCCTTGATGTAATCCAAAGTCGCGTAGTCACCGCAGGCAGCCCCGTAAACCTTAACATCATCTCTGCCTGCCGCCTCAAGAGCGTCGATCGCGCCGAGACATTCTGTGTCATCCATGCAGAACACCGCGTCAATTTCGCCTTTTCCGTATTTCGTCAGGTAATTTTCCATAACGGTTCTGGATTTCTCATGGTTGAAATCGCCCGTCTGCGAATCCAAAATTTTGATGGAAGAATCCGCGATCGCGTCCTTCATGCCCTGATAACGATCTGTGCTGACATCTCTTCCGAGCTGTCCTTCAATGACAACGATATTGCCTTTTCCACCGAGATCGTCTTTCATGACCGCGCCGGATTTATTACCCTCTGTATAGTTATCGGGTCCTACATAGCCTTCAATATATTGATCGCCTTCCTCCGCGAGAGGCGTATTGACAGCCAGACATTTGATGCCCGCTTCTTTAATCTTCTGCGCGCTGGCAACACCGGTCTCGGAATTGCACGCCCAGATACAAATTACGGAAACGCCCTTTTCAATAAGATCCTGAACTTGATTGGCCTGCTTTGTTCCGTCGCCGACCGGATCCAGAAGTGTCAGGTCCACGCCCTGCTCCTTCGCGTAGCTGGTCATTGTGTTGTAATAGGTCGTCTGATAAGTATCGGCGCTGGAGTTATTTACCACGACTCCGATTTTTAGACCCTGCCCGCTCCCCGCCGGCAGGTTCGAGGATGTCGAGCTCGAGCTCGTGTCCGAAGACGCGGCACTGCCCGAAGACTCCGTCGCGCCGCCGGATGACGAACCGCCGCAGGCGGAAAGGCTCATAATCGCCGCCAGACTTATCGCCAACACTGTTCCTGCCAAATTTTTCTTTTTCATACTGCTCCTCCTTTTAATAAAGAAATTATTTATCCGCCGCCGGCTCACTTTCCGGTTCCGACACATAGGTCGCCGGTTTAATGAAGTGATCCAGCAAAAGCACCAGAATCATAATAAGACCTGTCGTGATTTTTACTCCCGAAATCGGCACGTTCATCAGACTCATTACTTTATCGATCATACCGAGCAGGATTACGCCGCCCAGCGTGTACCACATATTTCCAACGCCTCCGGTCAGCTTCGTGCCGCCGAGGACAACACCCGCGATGACCAGCATATGCGTGTCGGGCCATCCAAGGGCCGGATCGCTCGCTCCCTGCTGCATCGCGCAGACAACTCCGCCGAGCCCGCCGGTGAATCCGCAAATCAGGAAATTGATAAAAGTCGTCTTTTCCACATTAATTCCTGAGTTAAACGCTGAAAGCGCGTTGCCGCCCGCCGCGTAGGTATTCCTTCCATGCTTGCTGTATCTCAGCGTATACGCCGCGAGCAGCAATAAAACAATGAAAAGAATTGTGACCCAGGAAAACGGGCCGATCATCTTCGCGCCCCAAACGCGGAACGCCTCCGACGCGATCGCGCGGTTATCGCAGTAGATCAGCTCAAGGCCGCGGCAGCCCAGCATCGTCGCGAGAGTTACAACAAAAGCGTTGATTTTCATATTCGCGACCATAAATCCGTTAAACGCGCCGATTGCCGCGCCTACCAGAAGCGCCGCGAGAATCGCTCCGCCGACTCCGAACGTCGGCTGTGTCTTGCAGGCAATTGCCGCCGTCAACGCCATGGATGTGCAAATCGACATATCGAAATAACCATTGATGATCACGAACGTCATGCCAATCGCCATAATGCCTTTATAGGCGTTCGCGTTAATAATTGTCGCCCATGTGGTTCCGGTCATGAAATTCTGAACGGCAATTGAAAATATCAGGAAAAACACAACGAAAATAGGCACAATCGTGTTTCTGCTTAAAAACACTTTCATTTTCTGGCCTTTCATGCTTTCTCCACCTTCTTTCTCTGTGAGCGGATATCAAAGTAGACAGCAATCAATATGATAACGCACTGCGCGCAGTATTGAAGCTCCGCGGGCAGCCCCAGATTCACAAATCCGGCCTTCAGCATACCCAGTATCATGATTCCCACAAAAGATTTGTATACACTTCCGGCGCCGCCATCCAGGCTCGCGCCTCCCAGAATAACACCGGCGATGACATCGAACTCAAGTCCCTGTCCCATCGTGCTGTCAGCCTGCGCGTTTCTAGCCGCCATCAGGACACTGCCGAGAGCGACGGTTACCGCGGAGATAACAAAAGTCATCATAATAACTTTTTTGCTGTTTACTCCGGAGTAATTTGAAGCGGTCTGATTGCCTCCGGTCGCCATGACCTGCTTGCCATATACCGTCTTAGTAAGCATGATGCCGAAAATAATGATAAAAACAATCATGATGATGACCGGATAAGGTATTCCGAACAAATTTCCATTCCCGAGATACTTGAACCAGCCCTTTTTGTCATGGAAACTGACATTTTTTCCTCCCGTGTACATCAGCGCCAGCGCGCTTAAAACATTCATCATGCCCAATGTCACGATCATGGAGTTCAATTTCAGATATCCAACCAGAAAGCCCGACAGACAGCCCATGACAATCGCGACCGCGAAGGTGACCAGCATCGCGCCAACCGGCCCCATCGATCTGTACTGGTTTACGCAGATACAGGTGAGAAGCGTCAGCAGCGAGCCATGCGTCAGATCGAAGTTCCCGCCGATGATCACAAATGTCATCCCACAGGCCATAATGCCAAGACTCGCGTTCTGCTGTAATATCTGCATGAAATTGCCGAGCGTGGCGTACGTGTTCTGTCCGTTTACCGCTTTTGACAAAATACCGAAAACAGCGAATACGACAATCATCGCCAGTACGATCCCCTGCCCTTTCAAAACAGTAAGTGCTTTTTTACTCTCCTTCATTTTCTCGTTTCCTCCTTCTGCCACCGCGGCGCGTGTTTTAAGCGTTACGCGCATGACAGATTTGTAATCAATCTTGCTAAATCACTTGTTTTTTCCCCTGAACTTGGTAAAATACAGAATATACGGAAAGCGAGGTATGACATTATGAAAAACTATGAGATAGGTATACTGCCGGAGTCTACCTGCTATTCTTTCAGCCCCTCCGCGGAAGAACGTAAATTATTCTATTACATGTTCTGGTGCGGGCATTTTTTCTGTGACAGTGATTATTACGTGAAGCGTGAAACATATCCCCCGCTGCTTTTGATTTATGTCCGCGCGGGCGGCATACATTTGCATCTTGATCATAAGACCTACGACGCCGTTCCCGGACAAGTGCTCTTCTTTGACTGCCAGCGGCCGCATCACTATTATGTGAAAGAAAGCTGTGAGTTTTATTACCTTCATTTCGACGGGCCAAGGGCTCATGAAATCTGCTCTCTTATAAACAAAAGCCGCGGCGTGCTGATCAACGGTCCCAAGAACGAGCTGATTCGCGATGAAATGGATGAATTAGTCCGCCTTTGCGACAGCGGCGTTACCGAAAGCTCATTCGAGACCTCGCTCAGAATCTATCGTATTTTTTCCCTGCTTGACGATCCGGAGCACAGCCCCGGCCTCAAGAAAAACGATGACTCAATCACGCGTTCCATCGCTTACATCCGCGCGCATCCGGAGCGAAAGCTTCCGCTTAGCCAGCTTGCTGAAATATCCAATCTCAGCGTCTATTATTATTCGCATCTTTTTAAAGAAATGACCGGTGTCTCTCCCGCCGAATTTATAATCAAGACGCGTATCGAAACCGCGAAAACGTTGCTGACGACCACTACGCTTTCCATAACGGAAATAGCGAATCAGGTGGGTTATCAGAACGCGGGGAACCTGATTACTTTATTCACGAAGCGAGTGGGATGCTCTCCCGCGCGTTTCCGCAAAAGCCAGGGCTTAAACGCGCGGGAGAAAGATTAATTACTCAAATTTTGTCCATACGCCACCCTGATTCGCCGACTTAACACAGGCGGTTACCCAGCGCACGCCGTCAATTCCGGCGTCGATATCAGGATAAACAAGATTATTTATTGTTTCCTGATCTCCGCGGTTCATCGCGTCAATCGCGATCGCGAATTTCAGATACAGGTTTGACCAGGAGGCGATCAGGCCTTCCGCGTGAAGCGCGCCAAGCCTCTCATCCGCGAGCGCTTCGTCATATAAGTAAGACATTGAGCGATACAGTCTTCTCTGCGGCTCACCCTGTACGTCGAAGTTCGCGTAATCCGGCTCTCTGTCGCGCCACTCAACGCTTGCCTTGGAGCCCACAATACGCAGTCTGTTTCCATCGAGGCAGCCGGCGTTAACGGCTGACGCCCACATTCTTCCTACCGCGCCGTTCTCATAGCGCATCAGAACATACGCGTTGTCCTCCAGCGGATAGCGGCTTCCGACAAAAGACTGTCTGTCGCAGAGAACTTCCTTGAGCTTAAGCTCGGGGCAGAGCAGCTCGGACATATAGAACGTATGCGTGGAAAGATCCCCCAGAACGAAGGACGGTCCGGCAATCTTCGGATCTACCCGCCATTTCTGGCCTTCAGCTACCTTATCCGCCTTCGCGTCGCAGCCAAAGCCATGCGCGTACTCCAGCTCAACCATGTGAATATCTCCGAGATCTCCTCTCTTAATCATTTCCCTTAACTGAAGCAGCATCGGATAACCGGAGAAGCCATAGGTCACGCACAACGCGCGTTTTTTCTCCTCACAAAGCTTTTTAATCTCAAGTCCCTGTTTTGTCTCAAAGAAAAGAGGCTTCTCGCAGATTACGTGGAGTCCGGCTTCCAGCGCGGCTTTAACCACCTCGTAATGTGTCGCGTTCGGCGTCGCGATATCCACTACCTCGACTCCATCCGCTCTCTTGGCTTCTTCCTCGAACATCGTTTTATAATCCGGATAGCATCTGTCCGGGTCAAGCCCCAGGCTCTTTCCAAAATCCTTGCCGCGCTCCGCGTCAATATCAAAAGCGCCGCATACCATTTCAAAGTTGACGTTGTCTCTTAAAGCGCCGCTTCTGTGTTTATAACCGACATTACTTGTTCTTCCTCCGCCTACCATACCCCAGCGAAAAGGTCTCGCGATTTTTTTCTCACCGATATACATTGTGTTTTCCTCCTGTTTGTTGTTATTTGCTGATTGTCTGTTTCAAAGCGTCGATCGATGTCTGAAGTCCCGCTTCTGTCGTCATTGTCAAATCTTCCATCTCAAGCGACACGAATCCTTCATATCCCATCATATGTGTCACCGAGAAAAATTCCTTCCACCACTGAAGGTCATGTCCGCATCCGACCGCCACGTAATTCCATGTACGTGTCGCGGAATTTGTTACCGGCTGATATTCCATCAGGCCGTCCACGTCACAAAGCCCTCTTTCAATTCTGGCGTCTTTGCCATGGATGTAATAAATCGCGTCTTTAAGCGCTCTCGCGGAAGCAATCGGGTCCGCTCCCATCGCCATCAGATGCGAGGGATCCAGATTCATGCCGATGATCGGTCCGACCGCTTCCCGAAGTTTCAGAAGCGTCTTCACGTTGTAGACAAGCTGGCACGGGAATTCCTCAATCGCGATTTTCTCTATTCCATTGTCTTTCGCGTGCTCCGCGAATTTCTTCCACCAGGGAATAGCGACTATGTTCCACTGATAATCAACAACACCGGGCATATAATCCGGCCATGAAACGGTTGATGTAATCCAGTTCGGAATCTGATCGTCCGGCCCGCCCGCCGGCAGTCCCGACATCATAACAAGTGTTTTAACACCTAGTTTTCCGGCCAGCACAGCTGTCGCGTAAATGGATTCCTCATGCCGATATCCCATCTCTCCCGGGCAAAGAGGATTTCCGGAGCAGTTCAGAGCTGAGATCTCCATATCGCGTTTCGTGAGCTCTTCTTTAAAAGCTTTCAGCTTTCCGTCGTCCTTAAGAAGTTCCATCGTGTTGATATGCGAGCATCCGCCCCAGCCACCGGCTGTCATCTCAACCGCGTTGATTCCCATTGACTTTACCTTATCCAGCATATCCGGATAGGACAGATTGCCGAGAACGTCTGTACAGATTGATAGTTTCATAATACTTCCTCCTTGATTCGTAATTTAATTACTTGTTTTTGCTTTTTTAAAAGTTTCTTATCTTGTTTTTCTCTTTCAACTTCTGAAATTCATTGTAGCATTATTTTATCGCATATGTTATAATGATTTTATCCTAAATTAGCACAATATTATCGCAATATATAGTTTTTAATTATTTAATCTTGTTTTTATTAATCGTTAAATATATTTCAATCATGCTTTATCTTGCTTCTTTCCGCATTATTACTGTCATTACGTGTATGGTACTATTCAGGAGGCGCGATTATGGAGAATCGTTTGGAAATCCGCGAAACGGACGCGGCGGAGATTAACACTTCCTTTTATGATAATATTTCAAGTTTCCCGTGTATTCGATTGACAGATTTGACCGTTTCCATATATTCACCGATATTTTTTATGATTTTACTTATCGCCCGAGGCGGCGGAGAATACGTGAGCGACGACAGCGGCGTTTCCCTTGTCCCCGGAAGCATGGTATTCTGTCCTCCTGCTATTTGTCACTCATTCCAGTTTGACCGAAGCGCGTCTGTTTATCTCTGCGCTTTTATGCCGGACAAGGTCGAAGACGCGCCCGACGATTTCCGGATTCTGCGTTTAAAGCAGCCGCGTTCCGCCCAAATTCATTCCATATTCGAGCAAATGGCCAGGGAAGACAGCGGCAGAGAACTTGATTATGAAAATATGGAAATTTTTATGCTCAGGGAATCTCTCACGCTGCTGCGCCGTTCCGCGGATCAGGATTTTAAGCAAAGCCTGACTCGTCTTTCCTGGAAGCAGCGTATGGTCAATTCCGTGTTAAGCCAGATCGACTCGGATCCGGTCAATATTGATTTTGAGAAGATCGCCCGCCAGAACGGCATCGCGATGAGTTATTTCCGAAAGGTTTTTAAAGAGACCGTTGGTCTTCCGCCCCAGGATTATCTGAACCGCGTACGTATCGATCACGCCCTGGAACTGCTGCGTAACTCAGATTCCAGTGTCGCGGACATCGCCGCCGCGGTCGGGTTCTATGACGCGAATTATTTCTCAAGACTATTTCGTAAAATTACAGGATGTACGCCGTCGAAGACGAGAGCGGCGTTTTGAAGGCGTGGAATAAACAGGAAGCCGCGCCAGTGAACCGGCGCGGCTTTTAAAGAAGAAAAGGTATTGGGTTGGCTTAATTAATATTTTACTGGCTGATTGTCGCTTTTAAAGCGTCGATGGATGTTTTCAGCCCGGCGTCGACCGTCATCGTGAGGTCTTCCATCTCAAGCGAGACATAGCCGTTGTATCCCATCATATGGCAGACAGAGAAGAATTCTTTCCACCACTGCAGGTCTTTACCGCAGCCGACCGCCACGTAATTCCATGTACGGTTCGTGTACTCCGTGACGTCAAGGCTCTCTGTCAGCCCATCCACGTCACATTTATATCTTTCAATACGGGCGTCTTTTCCATGTACATAATAGATCTTATCGCCAAGCTCTCTCGCCGCGGCGATCGGCTCCGCGCCCTGGATCATCAGATGAGACGGATCCAGATTCATTCCGATCATATCCGCGAGCTCTGTTCCGACTGCCTCGCGGAGTTTATTCAATGTTCTCACATTGCAGACAAGCTGATTCGGGAATTCCTCAATCGCGATTTTCTCCACGCCATTTTCTTTCGCGAACGCGGCGAACTCTTTCCACCACTTCGCGGCGACATCCCACTGATACGCGAGCGTGTCCTCTATATAACGCCTGCCTTCATAAACAGGCCAGGCAATCGTGCTTGTGATCCAATTCGGCGTCACGTCGCCGGGCGCCCCTTCCGGCAGTCCCGACATCATAACCAGTGTTTTAACGCCCAGCTTTCCTGCCAGAACAGCGGTGTCATGAATCGTCCGGCTGTGCGCGTGTCCCATCGCGTTGTTGACCAGCTGATTGCCGGAGCAGTTCAGCGCCGAAATCGTAAGACCTCGTTTGTCTATTTCATTCTTAAAAGCTTTAAATTTGTCCTCATGATCGATCAAATCCCGGGCGGAAGGAATGAAAAAGCATCCTCCCCAGCCGCCGGCCGTCAGCTCAATCGCGTTAATTCCGTACGCCTTTACCTTATCGAGCATCTCCGTAAACTCAATTTTTCCAAAAACGTCTGTGCAGATCGACATCTCCATAGCGCGCGTCTCCTTTTTTTAATTATTTATTTGTAGAATTCCGGTGTTTCCGGCAGGCTTACGTCAACCGGCCGCTGAATGTCACGGGCGTGAGAAGCGGCTTTGGCCGTAATCTGGCCAAGATATCCGTCCCAGGCTGTCGGTCCGCCGACGCGGTCTTCCTTGACAGCGTTGATCCAGGACTGGAACTCAATATTATACGCGTCGATGAAGCGTTCCGACCAGTCGCGGCAAATCGGCGTCACGCGGGACGCGTTCGTTCTCACCATCGCGTTCGCCGGTTCCGGAAGATTCAGCACGCCTTCCTCGCAAACAACCTCACATTTGATATCATATCCGTAATGTGAGAAGACAAAAGACTCGACATCGATGCGAATTCCGGATTCCGTTGTCAGATACATGATCTGCGGATCCTTTAAATCCTCACAGGCGAATTTTGAAGTCTTCGGGAAAACAACCTCCGCTTTCGTGTAATTCTCGCCCACGAGCCAGCGTAAAACATCGATTTCGTGAATCATGGAATTCTCGACGGACATCGGAGTCTTAAAGCCAATCCCGCCATCATCATAATTACGATGCGCGCAGTGGAGCATCAGCGGTCTGCCGTACTCCCCGCTGTCGATCAGTTTTTTCAACTGCTGATATCCGGGATCGAAACGGCGCATAAAGCCAACCTGCACGAGATGCTTTCCGGAAGCCATCTCGGCGTTCACGATTCGTTCGCACGCGTCCGCCTCGGGCGCCAGCGGTTTCTCGCAGAAAATGTGTTTTCCGGCCTTGATCGCTTCCATGACATACTGCTCATGATACGGATCCGCCGTCGCGCAGATCACCGCGTCGATCGAAGGATCCGCGATCATTTTCTCGCCGGACTCAAACGCTTTAATCCCGTATTTTTCCGCCACTTTACTACAAAAATCAATGCTGACATCGGCGCAGCCCGTTACGCGCGCCCCTTGAAGCTTTGTGTTGATTCTCTCAATATGGGTGCGGCCGATTCCGCCCGTCCCAACTAAACCGATTCTTAAATCTTCCATAACTTTCTCCTTTATTACGCGCCGCTTCCGCGGCGCGCCATGTTTATATTATTTCTGATAATCCGCCACATTATCTTTGGTGATCGACTGGAATGGTACCAGAATCTCTTTTTCCACGCTTTCTCCGGCGATCATCTTCTGAACCGTTTCATAAGCGGCTTTAGCCTGGCCGGCCGCGTCCTGAAGAACAGTCTGCGCCATATACCCGTCTGATACAGCCTTGACAGCGTCATCCGTGCCATCCACGCCGGAGATTAAAATTTCGCCTTTGTTCGTCAAAACACCCGCGCCCTTTAATGACTCCATGCAGCCAAGCGCCATCTGATCGTTCGCGCATACAATCGCGTCAAAAGTCACGCCGCCCGCGCCGTTTGAGTATGTCTGAATCCACGCGTCACAGGTCTGCATCGCTTTGTCCTTCGTGTAATCGCAGTCCTGATCGTCGAGAATCGTAACGTCTGTACGGCCTTTTGCCGCCAAAGCTTCTTTGAAGCCATTCCTGCGAAGAGCGGAGTGCTCCAGTCCCGCCGTTCCCGCGCAATAAAGGATTTTCGCGTTCTGAGGAAGTTTCTCCGCCATATACTCGCCCTGAATCTTACCGGCCTCATAGCTGTCGGATCCTACAAATACATAATCGCCGGAATTCGCTTTAATGCCGAAGCAGATGACCGGAACCTTCGCGTTGTTCGCGGCGGTAATCGCCGGAACGATCGCCTCGGAATCGGAAGGAACAACAATCAGCGCTTTAACGCCTTTGGAAAGAAACGCGTTGACCTGATCGATCTGTTTCTGGTTATCGTTATTTCCATCCGTGTAGGAGACCTGATAATCGCTGCCCTCTACCAGCTTATTAAGCGCCGTCTCTCTGGCCATGCAGAAAACATCCGTGTCGGCGAGATTAACATATCCGATTTTCTTGGTACCTCCCGAGCTTTCGGAACTTGACGAACCAGCCGAAGATGAGCCATTTGACCCGCATCCCGCGAGCATTCCCGTTACCATTGCCGCTGTTAGCGCGACCGCGCAAAACCTTTTCATTTTTAACATTTTAAAATCCTCCTTTTTCTTTATCCTGAATACATGTTTTAATGTATTTCATTTGTTATCTCGCCTTTTTAGCGGAGTTCTTCGTTACCACATCGATAATGACCGCGGCTACGATGATAATGCCTTTAATGATTTTCTGAACGTTGGAATCTACACCCATCAGCGTCTGCACGTTGTTGATAATGCCGACGATGATCGCGCCGACGATGGTGCCGAATAAGGTTCCGGAACCGCCCGCCATGGAAGTTCCGCCTACAACGACGGCCGTAATCGCGTCCATTTCGTAGCTGACACCGGCTCCGGGAACGCCTGAATTCAGCCGGGCCATAAGAAGCACGCCCGCGATACCGGTCAGAATACCGTCAATCAGATACGCTTTAAAAATGACCTTGTTCGGATTAATACCGGACGCCTCCGCCGCTTTCTTATTTCCGCCGACCGCGTAGATATAACGTCCGTATGGCGTTTTATTCAATACGACCCACATGATCGCGAAAGCGATTGCCAGGATTACGACCGCCATAGGAATCGGTCCCACATATCCCTGACCCAGGAAGGTAAAAGACTTCGTAAGTCCGGAAATCGTGTTGCCGCCTGTGACGATAACCGCGCCGCCCCGGGCCGCCTCCGTCAGCGCCAGTGTCATGATAAAAGCCGGGATGCTGAATTTCGTGATAATGAACCCATTGAGCGTTCCAAGGACAATTCCGATGACAAGAGCCACCAGAAACGCCGCGAGAACGGATCCCGTCGCCACATCTACCATGCAGGCGATACAGCCGATAAAAGCGATTTCAGAACCGTACGCGATATTGATCTGACCCAGAATAATAACAAAGGTGGCGCCCAACGCCAGCACTGTCGTGCAGGCGATCGCGAGCAGAATATTCATAAGATTATAGCGGCTTAAAAATCCGGAAACACCGACTGACGCCGCGATAAAGATAACCGCGAGGATGATAAAAATACCGTATTTCCCATAGAACTGACCAAAGTTTAGTTTCTTCGCTTTTGTATCCGCGTTATTCATTTTTTCCAACTCCTCTCGTCGCGAGCTTCATGATCTTTTCCTGTGTTACTTCTTCTCTCTCCAACGTTCCCTGCATGATTCCCTCCTGCATGATGATAACGCGGTCGGACATTCCGATAATTTCCGGAAGCTCGGAAGAAATCATTATAATACCCATGCCTTCTCTCGCGAATTCCGACATAAGTCTGTGAATTTCCGCCTTCGCTCCTACGTCAATTCCTCTGACCGGCTCGTCCAGGATCAGAACCTTAACGTCTCCTACCAGCCATTTCGCCAGGACGACCTTCTGCTGATTGCCTCCGGAAAGCGTGCCCGCTTCCACGTTTTCTCCGGCGATCTTAATCTGCAGAAGCTTTCTCATCTTCTCCACGTCATCCGTGATTTTCTTGTCATTGATCAGGCCGCTGCTTGTGTACTTATTCATATTGACCAGCGATACGTTATCGTGAATGCTTCTTCCAAGCACCAGGCCATACTGCCTGCGGTCCTCATTGACCATCGCGATGCCATTCTTAATTGCCTGACGCGGACTTTTTATATTGATGGGCTTCCCATTCAAAAAAACTTCTCCGCTGGATATCTTATCCATTCCGAAAATCGCCCGCATGACCTCGCTGCGTCCCGCGCCGATCAATCCGGCGAATCCCAGAATTTCTCCTGACCGCAGTTGAAAACTGATATCCCGGAAACGGCCGCCATCTTCCTTATTCTGTGTTATATGCTTTACTTCCAGGATCACGTCGCCGATGGGAACCGTATCGTCCTTGGGGTAAATATTCTTGATTTCCCGACCGACCATTCTGGTGACCAGCATGTCATCGTTATACTCCGACGCCGGCCCCGACTCGATCCACTGGCCGTCCCGGATAATCGTGATGTCATCCGCGATACGAAAAATCTCATCCATTTTATGCGTAATATATATGATCGCGACTCCCTGTTCCTTCAGCGAAAAAATCTGCTTAAAAAGTATTTCGATTTCCTCATCTCCGATAGCGGACGATGGCTCGTCCATGATGATCACGGAAGCGTTACACGATATCGCCTTCGCGATTTCCACCAGCTGATGACCCGCGATCGACAGCTCGTACATTTTCTGTCTTGCCTTATAAGGCATATCAAGCTTATCGAGCAGCGCCTGCGTGTCTTTGTACATCTTCGCGTAATCAACAAAAAAGTTCTTCCGGGGTTCCCTCCCCAGCCAGATGTTTTCCGCGATCGTCATTTCCATGACTGGATTCAATTCCTGATAGATCATCGCGATGCCCATATTCAACGAATCCTGAACCGTGTGCGGTCCAAGTACTTCTCCCTTATATAAAACCTCGCCTGAGTCCGCGACGTACGTTCCGTTTATGACCTTCATCAGTGTCGATTTCCCGGCTCCGTTTTCTCCGCATATTACATGAACCTTGCCGGAGCTGACTTTTAAATTCACATGATCCAGAGCCTTGACGCCCGGAAATGTTTTTACGATATCCCGCATTTCCAAAACATATTCATAATCCATTCTGCCTTAACCTCCTTCTTCTTCATAATTCCTTTGACCGGTCCTTCGGTCCACTTGGCGCTTACACGCGCTCTCCCTTTTCTTCTCAATATGTGATCTTATTTTACCTCCTCTTTCACTCTCCCCGCGTAATTCCACGAGTACCGTCTCCTACCGTATTTTCGTTTACGAGCACGTGCTCGTAAACGCCTAAAAAAAATAGCTTACTCGTTTTGAGCGTCTTTTCATTTTCGCAACTTACTAACGCTCACGTGCTCGTTGAAATAATAATATCACGCTCGTTTCCAAAAGGGAATAGACAAATCTTACTATTTCGCGACGCGTTTTATATCGATAATCAACGCGCGGATTTAGATATTATTCACAATAATCTTCTTTCCCGCTTGTGAATTATTCTTGTATTGCTATCGTTGAAACGCCTGTGATATGATGAAACCAATTAAAAACACAGAAGGGAGCGCTGGACTTGAGTATCACAATGAAAGAAATCGCCGATCTGGCAGGTGTCCATCGTTCTACCGTTGACAAGGTCATTCATGATCGTCCCGGTGTCTCCGAGCCGGTCCGCGCCCGTATCAAGAAGCTGATCGCGGAAAACGATTATCAGCCGAATCCGGTCGGTATCGCGCTGAAGAACCAGAACCGCGCTTTTCATATAGCGGTCATTCTGAGCGACGTAGACTGCACGGATTACAACATAACAGGCATCAAGGAGGCCTTGTCCCAATACAGCGGCTATGACATCCGTATCAAATATCATATTCTGAAGTTTTCGGAAACCTCGAGAATGTACGATATCATGATGGATATCAAGGATAAGCGCTCGGCGGATGGCGTCATTATCATGCCCCCAACCTCTTCCCGCCTGAAAAACGCCGTGAACGAGCTGATGGACGCCGAAATCCCTGTCGTCTGTATCAACGCTCCGCTGCCGGATACCAACACGCTTTGCTACATCGGCGGCGACCACAGCGAATCCAGCCGCCTGGCGGCGCATTTGCTCGGCGAGTTCATCGGCCGGAAGGGCCAGATCGCGATTATAACCTCGGCGATCGCCTCTGAGAACAACAACTCTTCCGTCAAGGTACGTGAGGAAAACTTCGAAAAACTCATTCAGGACAATTACCCGGAAATCAGTATCGTGGAGCACGTGGAAAGCTTCGAGGACCCGGAAATCACATACCGCAAAACACTGGATCTGCTGCGCGGCTGCCCGAAACTCAAAGGCATCTATATCACCTGCGGCGGCGCCTATAAAGTCGGCGACGCCCTGAACGAAATGAACCTGAGCAACAAAATCGCCGTCATCTCACATGAGCTCTATCCGGAAATTATTGATATGCTGCGTGATAACACAATTCTCTGCACAATCGGCAGCGAGCTGACCAAGCAAGGCCGCCTGGCCCTTAAAACACTGATGGATTACGCTCTTTTCGGAACGCTTCCAAAGTCCAAGGACCTTTTCACCAAGAGTGAGGTTATACTGAAGGAGAATATTGGCGTGATTGAGCCGTAGGGGCGCGGCGAGAAGATCAGAGCGGCCCGCGTACCGGCTCCAATCCCAAAAACAAGGCTGTCACGAAATCCGTGACAGCCTATTCATTCTAAAGCGAATTATTTAATTAAATTCCGCGCGCCGCGCTTCGAATCGCTCCCCCAAACGTTACCGCCACAGTTAACTCGGCTCAGGCACCCTCACGGCACACGGGAGATTCCACTTAGTGCTGCTCCATTCCTGACCTGACACGGTTCATGGAGTCCCGTTGCGTAAGACCCAAACGTCAACATCACTTATGGCGGGCAGCTTCAAAAAAGCAAACCCTCAGACGCGGCATAACCCTCACTGTAGCGGATTGTGAGTACAAGGCACCGCTGACGCCCCGGCCGCGCGGAAATGTGATAACGAACGTTTCGCGTCACTTAGGACGCTGTTTTTATAGTATACCTTGTTTCCAAAATTGTGTCAACGTGAATAGAAACAGATTTTTTGCCTGACGCTCAAAGTGTTTCCCGCGAAGCCTGATTTGCGAAACAATCATCCCTCTCCGCCTTCTTCGCTTCCTTCTCGCGACGATTTCTCTCCCGCAGCTCCTTAAAAAACCGCCGCAGAACTTCCCGGCACTCCTCTTCCATCACGCCCGTCTCGATCTCGACCTGATGATTGAATTCCGGCATGTTAAGCAGATTCAGAATCGAGCCGGCGCAGCCCGCCTTCGGGTTCATACAGCCGATCACGACCTTATCGATCCGGGACTGAACGAGCGCGCCGGAGCACATCTGGCAAGGCTCCAGCGTCACGTACATCGTACAACCCTCGAGCCGCCAGTCGCCCAGCTTCTTGCTTGCCCGCCGGATCGCAGTCAGCTCCGCGTGGCTCAACGTGTTCTTGTCGGTATTGCGGCGGTTATAGCCCCTTCCGACAATCTTGCCGTCACATACGATCACGCACCCGATCGGCACCTCGCCCAGCGCGTACGCCTTCTCCGCCTGCCGGATTGCCTCTTTCATATACTTATTGTCCGTCACGTCCATTGCAATTATTCCTCATAACTTTTATACTAAGTTTATATGTCAGTACCCAATTTAACTTAAAAGGAGATTATACTCATGCGTATACACGGCTTTCAGAAAACCACGCTTCTCGACTACCCCGGCAAGGTCGCCGCGACGATTTTCACCGGCAGCTGCAATTTCCGCTGCCCATTCTGCCAGAACTCCGGCCTTGTGCTTCATCCGGAGGAAGAAGCGGTCATCCCCGAGGAAGACGTCCTCGCCTTTCTGAAGAAACGGCGGAACATTCTCGACGGGCTCTGCGTCACCGGCGGCGAGCCGACTTTGCGGGCCGACCTGATTCCTTTTCTGGAACAGATCAAGGCGCTCGGTTACCTTGTAAAGCTGGACACGAACGGCTATCGTCCCGAGGTTCTGAAAGAATTAGCCGGAAGAAAGCTGATCGACTATGTTGCCATGGACATTAAGTCCTCCCGCGAAACCTACGCCAAAGTGGCCGGTGTTCCTTCCCTGGATTTAAGTCTTATAGAAGAGTCCGTCGCGTTTCTCATGAACGGCGATCTGCCTTATGAGTTCCGCACGACCGTCGTCCGCGAGCTGCACGGCGCCTCCGATTTCGAGTCGATCGGTGAATGGCTCGCCGGCTGTCAGGCATATTTCCTGCAGAGCTATAAAGATTCCGACATGGTCATGACAAGCGGGCTCTCGGCTTATACCGTCCCGGAGCTCAAGGACTTCCTGAATATTCTGCTGCCGTCTATTCCGGCCGCCCGGCTTCGCGGCGTAGACGAGTGATCTGATTCGTCAGATCCGCGAACTGGGCCAGCGTCAGCGCCTCGCCCCGAATAGCCGGCGCCAGTCCCATCCGCTCAATGGCGCGCTCCGCCTCGTCCTTGGTCACGCGCGGATCCGCCGCGTTCCCCAGCGAGTTCGCCAGTGTCTTGCGTCGCTGGTTGAACGACGCCCGTATAATATGAAAAAGCAGCGCCTCGTCCTCTGTCTCGACCGGCGGCTCCTGAAATCTCGTCAGCCGGATCACGGCGGAGCCGACACCGGGCCTTGGCATAAAACAGTTTGGCGGCACGTTCGCGATCAGCTCCGGCTCGGCGTAATACTGAACCGCCAATGAAAGCGCCCCGTATTCCTTGCTTCCCGGGCCGGCCTTCATCCGCCCGGCCACCTCCTTCTGCACCATGACCGTCAGACTCGCGAGCGGCACATGCTTCTCGAACAGACCCATGATGATCGGCGTCGTGATATAATACGGCAGATTGGCCACGACCTTGATCGGCCTGCCGTCGTTCTCCTCCCGGACAAGCTCGTTGATATCCAGCTTCAGAATATCCTGATTGATGACGGTGACATTCTCGTAATCCTTCAGCGTGTCTTCCAGAATCGGTATCAGTTCTTTATCAATTTCCACAGCGATGACCTTGCGGGCGCTGTACGCCAGATACTGCGTCATCGTGCCGATGCCGGGCCCGATCTCGAGTACCATGTCCTCCGGCCCGATCCCCGCCGCGCTCGTGATCTTCTCCAGCACGCGCGGATCGATCAGAAAATTCTGGCCGTAGCGCTTCTGGAAATTAAAGCGATGCTTCTGGAGCACCTCAATTGTGTGTGACGGATCGCCAAGATAAGGCTCCTTCATATGTTCTCCTCCCTGTCCGTTCTTTTGTTAAATCCGAAAAAGCCGTCTGGCGTTCTCTTCTGTCGCGGCGATGACCTCTTCTTCGGAAACACCCTTAAGCTCTGAGATCGCCCGCGCCACAAAAGGCAGATACAGCGAGGAATTGCGCTTCCCGCGGTACGGCTCCGGCGCCAGATACGGGCAGTCCGTCTCCAGAACGATCGATGACAGGGGGATCCGCTTCACCGTTTCCTTCAGTTTCTTCGCGTTACGAAAAGTCACCACGCCGCCTACGCCGATCAAAAGTCCCAGCTGTACGTAGATTTCGGCCTGCTCCGGGCTGTATGAGTAGCAATGCATAATCCCGCCGATCTCGCCGACGCGTTCCTTCTGTATCAGCTCCATCGTGTCCGCCGCCGCGTCCCGGCTGTGAATCACGACAGGAAGCTCCGCGTCCCGGGCGAGCCCGATCTGGCGCGCGAACCATTCCTTCTGAATTTCTTTATCTTCCGGGCCCTCGTGATAATCGAGCCCGATTTCCCCGACCGCCGCGACCTTCGGCCTTTTAAGCGCTTCCCGGATCCAGTCCAGCTTCTCGTCGGTAAGAGAGGCTACGGACGCGGGATGGACGCCGATCGCCGCGTATAGAAAAGGATATTCCTCGGTAAGCCGGAGAATATCCGGAAGTCCGTCAAAATGATCGCCGCAATCAACAATCGTCCCGATTCCATGCTCCTTCATGCCGGACAGCAGCTCTTCGCGGTCTTCGTCAAAAGCTCTGTCGTCGTAATGCGCGTGTGTGTCAAAAATCATCTTATTATCCTCGTTTCTTCAAGGATTATAGCATATCGGGAATTTGTTTACAACGCGAAGGAGCCCCGGCGCGCGTATCCCGCTCGCCGGGGCTCCTCCTGTATTCTCATATTCTATCCAATGTTTCCCAGCCGATCCATAAACGGAGTGTCCGTGTCAGCGCCCTCGTTTGACGGAGCCGACTCACCTTTCGGCACAAGCTGAATCTGGATTGCCTCCAGGCGATAGCTGTAATGAGCCGTTCCGGCCCGTTCATCGTTCTTCGCCCAACCCATCCAGCCGATATTCTCGGCGTGAACGCGGTAATAGACATCATAATTTTCCACCATCTCGCCGGTCAGACGAATCTGAATCGCTTCCAGACGCAGACTCTGCCCACTCGTTCCCGACATCGCCCCATCGCTCGAGTAAGCGTCTTCCCAGCCAATGTTCTCAATATGTGTCCTATACTCAACACTTCCCTCGAATTCCTGATTTTTCAATTTGATATGGATTGCTTCCAGACGAAGACATCTGCCGCTTGTCCCCGCCATCGCGCCATCCGTGACGTTTTCCATCCAGCCGATATTCTCGCAGTGGACATTATAGGAAACGAGCGGGCGCGCGTATGCCTTATCCGTAACCGAAGTAATACCCTTATCAGCCGGCGTCCCGCCTTTTTCAACCAATTCGATCTGAATCGCTTCGAGCCGATAGCTGTAACCGGATGTTCCGGCGATCTCGCCATTCTTCGCCCAGCCCATCCAGCCGATATTCTCCGCGTGAACGCGGTAATAGATATCATAGTTTTCCGCCATCTCGCCGGTCAGGCGAATCTTGATTGCTTCCAGACGAAGACATTTTCCACTTGTTCCCGACATCGCGCCGTCCGCGCTCCAGGCATTTTCCCAGCCGATATCCTGGATGTGCGTCATATACTCGATTCCGCCGGTATACGCGCCGTTTTCGATTTTAATGTTAATTCCTTCCAAACGAAGACTTTTTCCCGAGGTTCCGGCCATCGCGCCATCCGCGGAATAATTCTGCCACCCGACATTCTCGACGTGTGTTCTGTACTCAATATGCTGAGCGCCATCGGTAGACGCGGTCACGTCAAACGTGTCTTTTGTAATGAAAACGGTTTTGCCGCCTGTGGTAATCGCGTAGCAATGTACGTTATAGAGGCAGGCGTCATTCCTGTGATTACTGATCTTGATCCGCGCTGTGTAAATACCGTCCTCGCTCTTTGAGAAAGTCGGCCATTCAATATCATCCTGATCGTCGAGCTCGCTCCAGGTCGGAATCTCAACCTTACTGACATTGCTGTTTCCTTCCGTGACCACGAGCGTCGCGGTAAGGATGTCACCGGCTCTCGTTATGGATAAGCTTCCCTTTACCACTTCAGAAAGCTTAGGAAGGACTTCTGTCTTCTTTTCGCCACAGACAGAGCAGGTATATGTTTTTTCCCCATCCGTGTCCGCTGTCGGCTCCTTCGTGACGACGCCTTCGTCCCAGGCATGACCGCCGAGCGCGTCGCATTTGGCGGAATTATAATGAACCGTCGCTTTTTTGAAATAGGGGTCATTGTCGGTAATCGCCGCCCATTCCTCTTCCGTGCCCTCATAATAGACATCCGTCAGGTTCTCGCAGCCCGGAAGAACCGGAAGATACGAGCTGAAGGAGGAAGTATAAGCCGAGTTCTGGATCGTTTCCATTGTTTTCGGCACGAAAACTTTGGTAACACCCGCGCATCCGGATAAAGCCTGCGGAGAGATTACGCTCACGTTATCGGGTATGATGAACGCGCCTGTTGTCGCTCTGTTTACCAGATACAGGGTGTATGTCACTTCCATCGAAGGACGCGTGACTTTACATAAGACCATGCCGTCTCCGGGCGTGATTCCCATATCGTGGCTCGAGATAACCTGAAACGTACTCATCTTCGGGCAGCTGTCTATAATCGAGCCATAATAAGAGTTCAAAGTGGACGGGATAGAGACCGACTCCGCGTTCACGCAGCCCGCGAAGGCCTGATCGCCTAGCCGCGTAGTCCCTTCCGGCACCGCGAGCGCGGTAAATCCCGCGCAATTCGCGAACGCTCTTTTGCCGATGATTCCCATGCCGGACGGCAACGCTGTCAGCAGAGGGCAATTCTCGAACGCGCTCTCGCCGATTGACACTTCCGTGCCCGCCACGCTGATACTCGCGAGCGCGGGACAGTCACGGAACGCGCCTTTCCCGACAGAGGTCACGCCGCCTCCGATCGTGACGCTCTTGATCTGGCTTTTATAGGGATCGTAGGAAAACGCGTAGGTATCGCTCTCGTCGTACATCGCGCCGGTCCCGGAAATCGTCAGCGCGCCTTCCGCGTTCAGGGACCATGTCGCGTTATCACCGCAGGGCCTCTTGGTCGAAAGCTTCGGAATCGATTCCGTCTTCGTGTTTCCGCAGACAGAGCAGGTATAAGTCATGACGCCATCCGCGTTCGCCGTCGGCGCTGTTGTCACGACACCATCGCCCCAGGTATGCGCGCCAAGCGCGTCACAGGGAGTGGAATTATAATGAATGGCGGCGTTCTTAAAATACGCGTCCTCATCCGTGACCAACAACCACTGCGCTGCCGTGCCTTCATAGTAGACATCCTTCAGATTCAGACAGCCATTGACCGTATGCCCCAAATAGCCATCCTCCGTGGTTGAATCCCCGATACGCGTCACCGTTTTCGGCACATAGACCTTCGTGACGCCCGCGCATTCCGAAAACGCGTTCTCAAAGATTTCCGTCATGTTTTCCGGAACAATGACAGCGCCTGTTTTCGTTCTGTCTACGAGAACCAAACTGTAACCATTCGTAATCTTACTCGTGAGGATATTATCCGAGGAAGTCAGAAAAGAATTCCCTTCGGCGACGGATATGGACGCGAGCTTCGGGCAGTTGTCAAACGCTGAAAACTGAAGACCATTCAGACTCGCCGGTAAAGTGACCTTCGTCGCGCTCACGCAGCCGGCGAACACGGACTCGCCGATATATGTCACGCCCTCCTCAAGCGCGAGGCTTTTAAGAGACGAGCAGCCCAGAAACGCTCTGTCCTGAATCTCGCCCATTCCGGCCGGAAGCGCCGCGAGAGAAGTACAGCCCCAGAAAGCGTTAATACCGATGTCGACACCTGTTCCCTTGATCTCTACGCTGCTGATCGCGGAACATCTGTTAAAAGCGTTCATCTCGATTCTCGTCACGGTCGAGGCGATCGACACGCTTTGAATCGTCGCGTTCCCGCCGCTTCTGTAAAAAGCGTCGCTTCCGACACTGGTCACGCCTTCGCTGACTATGACGTTCTTGACACCGCTCAGATCCGGGAACGTGTATGCCGTGTTTCCGTCCGCTTCGCCGTACATGTCTCCCGTTCCGGAAATCGTCAGCGTACCATCATCGGAAAGCGCCCAGGAAACGTTTTTCCCGCACGTCCCGCTCTTCTGTGACTCCGCCGCCAGCGCGCCGATACTTCCGGCGGGAATAAGCCCCGCGAGCATACAGACCGCAAGCAAAACGCCCAGAAATTTCATGAACTTTTTCATTCTTTTAATCTCCTCTCCTGTGTAGTCTTTTCTTCTATTTTAACAACTCCGGGCAGATCGCGCCCTACCCGACCGGGTAGTTTTTCGCTTCTTCGGAGCAAGGAAGCGCGTCAGACTATCCATTCGGGTAGGGCATCACGGAATTTCTTATGCTATAATTATGGAAACGTCAAGGACCGTTTTCAGTCGTCAGGAGGGAACTCGGATGCGCCGCGACAACAAAGGATTCTTTTGGTTTCTGAATATGCTGATTCTGCTGATACTCGTTTCCGCCTACCGGCAATTCAGCCGCTACTATCTGCCGGATGACCTGGCTCGTCCGTATATTGTATACGCGGCCTACCTTTTCTTAGTCCTTTTCTGGGCATGGAGTCTGAAAGTCCGGGTCACGCAGCGAGGCACGCTTTTTTTCCTTCTCGCGGAGGCGGGGGTCATGCTTTTCTGGCTTACGATACGTTTTATACAGGACGCTTTTCTTGTATCTTATATTTACCCACTGCGTTTATGCGGATACCTGATCAATGTCGCGGCCGTCGCGATTCCCTTGCTCGCCTTGTACGCCGCGTTCGGGCTCGGGCGGGCCGATTCCTACCGTCCTTCCGCGAAGTGGTACCTGCTCTGGATTCCCGCGGCCGCTCTGATTCTCATGGCGTTGACGGATGAGTACCATCATTTTCTCTGCTATGTCGATTTAAGCGAGCCCCAGCCCAATCTTTACTTTCACCCCTATATCGGCATGTATATTATTTTCTTATGGGATATCGCTCTGATCATCGCGCGCGTATGTCTGATCTATCGCCGCGGCAATCCGAGAAAAAGCAACTCTCCCATAAAAAAGCTTATTCCGTTTTTTGAGATTATCGCTCTCGCGTTGTTTTGTGTTCCTTACGCGCTCTCCGCGTTTCTGGTAAAATTTGAGCTGATCGAGTTTTCGGCCGGCGTGTTTTTTATCGAGGCCGCCTCGTGGGAGCTTTTTATCTATATCGGCCTTGTTCCGGTCAACACCTGCTATGAGGAAGTTTTTGAGCGCTCGACCGTCAACATGCGTATCCTGACAAAAGATGGCCACCCCTTCGCGGCGTCCAGCCGCGCCCGGGAAGTCCCGCCGAAGATGTTCGAGCGGCTTAAACGGGACACGATTGTAACTACGCCCGAAGGCGAGGAGCTGCGTCTTCACGAACTGCGAGGTGGATATCTGATCTGGCGGCGTAATGTATCGCGTCTGAACGCGATCATCGCGAAGCTTCGAGAGAATTCCGCGGAGCTGGAACAGGATCATGTCCTGCTGAGTCAGGAGCTGAAGCTGAAGTCCGAGGAAAGCGCGATTTCCGCGCAAAATCATATTTACAACGCTCTGACAGAAGAAGTCGGCGAGCAGCTGACCCTTCTCAAAAGCCTTCTGGCGAAGAAAGACACCGCCGTGAACAAGACGCTTTTATTCCGGGAGATCTGCCTGATCGGGACATACGTGAAGCGCAGATGCGATTTAAGACTGATCGAGCGATCCGAAGGCGTGATTTCCATCGAGGACTTAAGTCTGAGCTTCCGGGATATGATCCGCTGCCTGCTGGAAATGGGCGCGGACGGCCGAAGTTTCTGGCTTACCGACTCACCTCCTTCTCCGGGCTTTTCCCTGTTCGCGATCGATCTGTTTGAGTTCCTGCTGGAATACGAAAGATTTGAGATAGCCTCTGTTGAGGCAGTTCTGGAAAACGATCTGTCCTTCTCAATCGCTCTCTGCCCCGCGAAACCGCGCGCCGGTTTTCTGCCGGACAGGGAACTGAAAGTATGGAACCGCGATCGTTATCCCGTGAAATGTTCCTCTATTCCGGGCGGATACAAAGTCCTTCTCCGCGAAAGGAGTGATACTTACCATGAGTCTTAAAAATTCAGTCCCGCGGATGATAAGAGAAGCGATCGATTCTTATCCCGGCGGACTTTGCTTTTCCATGACAGATGGACGCCCCATTCTCGCGAACCGCCGTATGAATGAGCTTATTTACCAGCTGAGCGGGCATACCATTCTGAACGCGGAGGACACCTGGGCTGAGCTGGCGACACTCGCGCCTCCGGACGGAATCACGAAAATCACCGCGCCATGGGCGGCAGAGGACCCGGAATTCTCGGAGACCCGCGTGGGTTTTATTTTCCCGGATGGGAGAATCTGGCGTTTTCGAAGAGAAGTTCTCCCGGATAAGGGTATCAATTACATTCAGCTGGAAGCCTCGGATATTACGAAGCTGTATCATCTGAGCGAAGAACTATACGAGAATAACAAACAACTGAAACGACTGCGGGAGCGGCAGAAAAATATTCTGCTCGATATCACCCGGATCAACCATGAGAAAGAACTGCTCGCGGTAAAAGCCCGCGTGCATGACGAGTTCGGGCGCTGCCTGATCGCCACCAAGAAATCCCTGGCGGAAGAAACGCTGGCCGAGAATCTCCCCGATATCGCCAAAGCCTGGGAAGACACTATCCGGGATCTCGTGAATATACCTCTTGATGAGCCGGACTCCGGCGCTTCTCCAGAGTCCGAGCTGCTTCAGGTCGCGGAGATGATCGGCTGTGAAATTCATTTCGAGGGTGAAAGGCCTTCCGACCGCTCGGCGCTGCTTCTCCTCTACGCGGCTGTCCGGGAGGCTCTGACGAACGCGGTGCGGCACGCGGGCGCGGATGTGTTAAACGTGAAGATTAAGCGGGAACGATTCTTTTATCATATTGAAATCTCCGATAATGGCAGCGCTGAAATCCGCGAGGTCAGGGAAGGCACCGGACTCGGCAATCTCCGAAAAAGACTGGAGAACGAAGGCGCTTCCCTGCGGATCGATCTGTCCCGGGGCGTGACACTTATTGTGGAGATTCCGTTGAACTCAGCGAATCGCTGAGAAAGGGGGAACGCGAATCATGATAAACATACTGCTGGTTGAAGACTCCAAAATATCGCGGGAAGCGATTGAAAGTCATATCGCCCGGTCCAGCGACTATCTTCTGATTGCCTCGATTGAGAACGCGGCCAACGCGGAAATCGCCTGCATGAACGGTAAAATCGACCTGATTCTGATGGATGTCTGCACGGCCGACGACGAGTCCGGCCTGAACGCGGCCCAGATTATTAAGAAACATTACCCGAATATCAAAATCATCATGATGACCTCCATGCCGGAGCACTCTTTTCTGAAAAAAGCCCGGGAAAGCGGCTGCGATGGCTTCTGGTACAAGGAATACGGGGACATGGATATTCTGGATGTCTGCGACCGCGTCACGCGCGGTGAGATGGTCTGGCCTGAGGAAACACCGGTCATCTCCATCGGCTGCGCGGTCAGCAGCGACTTCACGGAACGGGAGCTCGAGGTTCTCCGGGAACTCGCCCTGGGCTACAAGTACGAGGAAATTGCCGCCAGCCTGAATATCACGACCAACACCGTCAAATACCACGTCAAGAATCTTTTGCAGAAGACCGGCTATCGGAGCGCTATGCGGCTGGTCGTGGACATCGTGGACAAAAAACTGATTCTGCCGAAATATTAACAAGAAGCCCGGACGCCAATCGCGTCCGGGCTTCTCAAAGGTTATGAAAAAGGTTACGGAAAAATCATTATTAGCAGTACTTCGCTACGTGCGCCTTCGTTACTTCAGCGGCCTTCTTAACGTTCTCTTCCTGTGAAAGCTCATAATAAGCGGGGCGGAATACTTCGATTGTGCAGACATCTCCCTCAAAACCGATCTTCTTAAGCGTGTCCGCGTAGCGTTTGTGATCCAGGCAGTCACCTTCCTCGCCCGGCCACAGACGTTTCTCATCGTTGTTGTACGGAGCGCCGATCGGCATATCCTCTGTGCCGTTCAGATGCCATACGAAGATCTTCTTGCCGTCCGCCTTCTCAAGATCACAGAACTCGGAAGCCATCGCGTAGAAATGATACTGATCAAGAGTAACACCTACCAGCGGGGAATTTACCTCGGAAACAATCGCGTAAGCGTCCTCGAAACGATTGATCGTCATAGCGGGAGCGCCGCAGAACTCAATCGAAAGCTTGATTCCGTAAGGCTCTACCTTCTTCACCATTTCATTGAGAACAGCGACAGCGTCCTCACGGATTGTCTTGCGTGTAGGCTGAAGGCCTCTCTCCGCCATATCCATGGACGGAACGACAACGATCATCTTGCAGCCAAGGATGTTGCAGCGACGGATTACTTCGTCGAGCTCCGCCATAACAGCGTCCTTCTCCGCCTGGGTCTGCTTCATGTTGAAGAAGCAAAGAGCGTTATAGGAAAGCATTTTCAGTTTGTGGTTCTTGAACCACTCGCCCATCTCCTCGATGGTGTACTTGCCCGCCTCAAGATCGCGGTTCAGGCACTCAGACTGAATATCGATATAATCAAAACCGTATTTCTCGCAATACTCGAGATCCTTCATTACAGAGTGGTCTTTACAGAAACGATTGCATCCTTCATTAAATCCGATTTTCATAGTGTTTTCTCCTTTTTCATATTATTATGATGGATAGTGGTTCCCACACACGGTATCCTTAAGTCTTGATTTATTTGTAGAAAGCAGGTGTGTCGCCGAAGGAAACTTCCTCAAAAGTTCCTGTCTTCTGCGCTTTAACAAGAGCGTCCGCCGTAACCTCAGCGATGTAGCCGTCCCACGCGTTCGGTCCGTTGACCTCACCCTTCGCTACGCTGTCGATCCAATCCTGAAGCTCGACATCATAGGAATCGATGAAACGAAGAATCCAGTTCTGCTCGATGTCTGTCGAGATCTTGCAGTCCTTGCGTACAGTCGGGAAAGACGGGCAGGGAAGTGTAATGGTGCCTTCCTCGCAAACAACTTCGCAGTTGATATCATATCCGAATCCGCAGTTAACGTATACTTCCAGAACGACGGTAGCGCCACCCTTGGACTGCATGATCATGATCTGAGGATCCGCCAGACCTTCGTGCGCGTTCTTCGTGTTCTCGCCCATGATGACCTGAACCTTCTTCCAGTCATCGCCGAGCAGCCAGTGGAGAACATCGATCTCATGAATCGCTGTATCCGTAACAGCCATCTCTGTCGTGTAAGAATCATCTACATTGATCGCGCGGTGCGTGCACTTGATAACAAGGGGCTTGCCAAATGTTCCGCCATCGATCAGTTCCTTCATCTGTTTGTAACCGCGGTCATAACGACGCATGAATCCAACCTGTACCAGGTGCTTGCCTGTCGCCATCTCAGCGTCAACGATTTCCTTGCAGTCATCCGATGTTGTGCAAAGCGGCTTCTCGCAGAATACCGGTTTGCCGGCCTTGACTGCCGCCATAACAGCGTCCTTATGAGCGAATCCCGGAGTCGTTACAACAAGAGCGTCCACGTCCGGATCGTTTACGATCGCGTTGATATCGCTGTATACCTTGCAGCCTTCGTTTGCCATAGCCGCGCCCTTCTTAGCGCCTTCCTCAAAAACATCCATAACCGCTACTACTTTGCTTCCCGTAAGTCTGTTGGAAAGTCGTTTGATGTGCTCGCGTCCGATAGCTCCACAACCAATAACACCGATTTTTAATGTTCCCATGATATCCTCCTATGAAATCATATGAAATAGTTAAACAGGTACCTTATCCGTTAAACTCAGCTGCGTTAATGCTCTTTGTTTCAAAGATGTGCACGTGAACATCTTTGTTGATTTTATTTTACTACCTTACAAAAAAAACGCAATAGTGAGAATAACCAAAACGAGCGGATCTTTTTTGGCAAATAGTATCAACGCTCTCTTGACAGACATTCTCTTGCAAAAAAACGCGAAGCGCCATATGATAAAGGCAGACATTATTGTATTGAAAGGAGTTGGCGAAATGGCTGTTACACAAGAACAGATCGCGAAGCTGGCCGGCGTTTCCAGAGGCACTGTGGACCGTGTCCTGAATCACCGCGGTCATGTCAACCCCGAGGTTGCCGAACGAATTCAGCAGATTTCCAGGGAAATGGGTTACCAGCCGAATCGCGCGGGTATTCAGCTTGTACGCAGTAAACGACCGCTGCGTATCGGCGTCGTGATCCAGTCGGTGGAAACCTCTTTTATGAACGACATATTGAACATGGTCGAGAACGCGAGAGAAGAAATCCGCTCTCTCGGCGCCGAGCTCGTCGTCTGCCCGATTACGGGTGTCGACGTGAACCAGCAGATTGAAATCATGAAGAAACTCAAGAAAGAGAAGATCGATGGCATCGCCATAACGCCTGTTGAGGATAACCGGGTCTGCGGTATGATCGACAAACTCTATGAAAGTCACATTCCGGTCGTCACCTTCAACACGGATATGCCCGACTCGAAACGGCTTTGCTATGTCGGGCAGGACAATTATCAAAGCGGAAGAGCCTGCGCCGGACTTATGGATGTTGTTCTGAACGGCCGCGGCACGGTTCTGCTCGTCAGCGGATATGAGTCGAATCTTTCCCACCGCCGCCGTGTCGACGGTTTTCTCGCCGAGATGAGGGCGATCCGGCCGGAGCTTAAGATTCTCCCTGTCATGTACTGTAACGACAATCAGGACACGGCATACAAGATCGTATACCATGCCCTGAAAGAGAAACAGGAGATAACCGGTATATATTTCGCCGCGAATGGCCAGTCCGGCGCGTGTCAGGCGATCGAGGAACTCGGCCTTAAGGGCAAAGTCCATTTTATCTGCCATGACTGGACAGAGGATAACGCCGCGAACACCCGCCGGGGACTGATCGATTTCTTCGTCGATCAGAACGCCCGAGAGCAGGCGCTGAGCCCGCTCCGGATCCTGTGCGATTATCTGCTCGTGGGGACGAAGCCGCCCTCACAGCTGTTGCTGACGGGAATCGACTACTATAACCGCTACAATATCTGAGACCGTTACCGGATCGTGTCCAGCTTTTCCTTAAGCGCCTTGATATACGCGGCGTTCGTGCCGCAGCAGCCGCCGATATACCGGACGCCATACGGGATCGCTTTTACGACATCGTTCACGAAGGTATCGATATCAAAGCCCTTCTGGACCGTTCCATCGCCGGAGACAGTCGGCTTGCCCGCGTTGGGTTTGAAATAAAGAGGGATGTCCGTCTTTTCCGAGAATTCCTTCATGATGGGAACCGCCATGTCCGGGCCGAGCGAGCAGTTCAGCCCGATCGCGTCGGGGTGAAACTCGGCGAGACCATCGATCATATCCTGAACCGAGTTGCCCATAATCGTTTTCCCGACTTTCTCGAAGCTCATGGAACAGGTAATCGGGAGATTATGCTTTCTGGCCGCTTTGGCGGCCACCTTCATCATCTCAACATCCATAAAAGTCTGAATGCTGATCAGATCCGGCGCGCCTTCCACGCCGACACTGATCTGCTCGTCAAAAAGCTCGTACGCCTCTTCTTCGGTTAAGTCGCCGTATGGCTCCAGAAGCTGAGTAAGCGGTCCTACCGCCAGCGCGATCTTCGCCTTATCTCCCACCGCCTCGTGAATCAAATCCATCGCCGGGGGGATAATGTCTTTTACCTTATAATCCGTTTTCGCCATGCTGAGCGCGTTCGCGCCAAAAGTATTCGCGAGGATGATCTCCGCGCCCGCCTCCAGATATTCCTTGTGAAGCTCCTTGACGATACCGGGATCCTCCACATTGTATCGCCAGACAGGTACCTGTTTGTCTGTTTTCTCCCACAGGCTCGTGCCTACAGCGCCATCCAGCAGCGTAATCTTTTCACTCATCTTTTGTCCTCCTCACTGAACTTTGAATAATTGCCCGAAGCGGTCGCCGCCACGGTCTCTCCAAGGAACACGGACCCGGTGTCCGTCGCGCCACGGCTTTCTCTGGTCTCGACCGTAGCCGTTATTTTCCCGGCCGCGCCCCGTTTTCTGGCTTCCGCCTTCGCCAGACGGATCGCCTGTTTTTTCGCGTATTTAAGAGCGTCCTCATACTCCAGAAATGTTTTCCGCTCGTCCATTGCCGTCACGCGGAAGCAGGCCTCGCCCTCGGCGGAATAATCCGGCGCGATTTCCGTTTCCCTCGTCACGAGGATATTGCCGGCGATCGCCCCGACCGCGTTCGCGACCGCCGCGTATTCGGGAATGACCGACTCCGCGCCGAGCATTTTAGCGATTTTCGGCAGAAAAAGATGGATCGGCCCGCCGACGCCGACAAGCGCCGCCTTCGTACGGAAAACGGGAGCGAAAAACGAGTCGCCGTCCTTTTTCGCTTCACGGTAGCTGTACGCCGCGGCCAGCTCCATTTCCTCCGTATAGTCCGTTCCGATCGGGTTCTCCGGCCTCGACATATAAAGGATTCGGACCAGATTACAATACAGGCGCTCCTCTACCAGATCGTATACCTTGTCACAAAGCTCATCCACGCTGATTCCCATCTGACGGCAGATAAACGCGGCCGCTTCGGCGGACGCCTCTTTTGAAAAAGCGTTGAAATCGCCATTTATATGCATAATATCGGTCGGTGTCACGCCGCTTCGCAGAACCGCGCCGCGTTTCTCGAGACGCTCCGTTTTCAGCGTGAAAAGATCGATTCCCAGACGCGCCGGAATGTCTTTTAGCATAATCGGCCCGTCCTGAAGCCCGGTGATGATTTTTTTCTCCTGCTCCGTAAGCGGCTCCGCCGGATCCGGCTCTTTCAGAAGAGTCAGGAACTCATACTCAAAATAGACATGCTTGCGATCGGTTTGATCCAGTGTTTTCAGTCTTTCCAGAACGCGGCTGTCGTTCGCCGCAAGATTGCACAGAGGAATCACCCGGTAATCTTCCAGGAAAAGTCCTCTCTCCGGGCTGTAATGGACCGCCGTGTCCCCACCGAGCCCGAATGTGTCCACATAAAGACCTTTGACGAAGGTTTTCCAGCCGCCGACCTGGATACCATCCCTCACCAGTCTCGGCTGCCCGTTCTCCACCAGCGCCACGTCCGTCGTTGTTCCTCCCATATCCACGATAATGGCTTCCTGCCTGTCGCAAAGCTCCCTCGCGCCCATCACGCTGGCGGCGGGACCGCTCAGAAGCGTCTCGACCGGGCGAAGCTTCGTGAAACGCTCAGTCATAAGCGAGCCATCGCTTCGCGCGACCAGCATCGGCATCGCCAGGCCCTTCTGACGAAAAACTTTTTTGACCGCGGTCAGGAACTCATAGATGACCGGGACCAGCCGCGCGTTGAGAAGCGCGCCCGCGCCGCGCCGGAAAACATTCAGATCCGGAAACAGCTCGTGCCCCAGAATAACCGGAATCTTGCTGACCTCAGCGATTTTTTCCCGAGCCTCGCTTTCGTAAGAGCCCAGGTGCTCCTTCGCGAAAAGCTGGACAACACCGACACAATCCGCGCTTTTCAAAAAGACTTTCATATCTTTTTTAAAGGCTTCCCAGTCGGGCTGATGGCTTCTCTCTTTCAGACGATCGATCTTACAATCCAGAAAATATACGTCCTCTGGACGGTTCATCCCGTAAATCGCTCTCGTCTCGTCGAACGTCTCTTTCGAGACGCCGATCAGAATCAGCTTGCCGCGCCCGCCTTTTCCTTCCACGCACGCGTTCGTCGCCAGCGTCGTGGAAAGCGCGAGCCCGCGGCATTTCTTAAGCGCTTCCTCCGGAAGCTTCGCGACCGCGTTCTCAATGCCGATTTTCAGATCCTGCCTTGTCGTGCGCGATTTCGCGGCCGCCAGGATTTCTCTCGTTTTCGTGTTGTAAACAACCGCGTCGGTATATGTTCCGCCGGTGTCAATGCCCATGCCAATCATACGCTGTTCCTCCATCTGTCCCCATTGTAGCAGACGAGATCAAAAAGACTTGTATTATTTTCCGATTTTTGGTAAAGTACGGGGACAATTCCCCGGAAAACAAACAGGAGCCCGACCGAACGGGCTCCTGCTGTATGGAGAAATAGGGGAAAACCTGTCTATTTCTGACCGTTAAATTCTTTGACCGCCTCTACCATCGCGATGATATTGGGGATCGGCGTGTTCGCCTGAATATTGTGAATCGTGTTGAAAATATAGCCGCCGTCCTTGGAGAAAATGTCCAGACGCTCCAGAACCTGCTGACGAACTTCCTCCGGCGTTCCGAACGGAAGCACATGCTGCGTGTCAACACCGCCGCCCCAGAAGAGGATGTCCTTGCCATAGGTATCTTTCAGGCGTTTCGGGTCCATGCCCGCCGCGGAGCACTGCACAGGGTTGATCGCGTCGAAGCCGCCCTCGATCAGGTATGGCAGCACATCGAAAATCGCGCCGCAGCTGTGTTTTAATGTCTTCCATGTCGTATGCTCATGAATCCAGTCATTCATTTTTTTATAATACGGCATATAAAGTTCTTTTACAATCGTCGGGTTAAGAAGCGGCCCGTTCTGCGTGCCGAAATCGGTTCCGCAGATATAGACGATATCGATATCCGAGCCGAACGCGTCCCAGTATTTCTTCATGCTTTGAATGGAGTTGTCCGTGCTTTTGTCAAAAACTTCTTCCACATAGTCAGGATAGAGCATCGGCGCCATATACCACTCCGTGATATCCCGGATTCCCTTCGGGTTCTTCAAATTCGCGCCGGGAATGTTGTTCGCGTCGCCGAGGCAGTAATAACCCTGGATGACCTGAAGCGCTCTCTCGTTGCCCTCCGCCTTGAACTTCGCGAGCAGGTTTTTGTGAAAAGCGATCTGCTCGTCACTTACGATCGCCGCGTCTTCCACGTTATCGTCCGGATTCGCCTCATCCTCGTCAAATTCCGGGGTACGTGTCAGGTTATCGAAATAATAGGAGCCGGCCGGCATGTGACCGCTCGGAACGCAGCTGTCGTCGCCCTCCGGGTACACAAAAAAGCCGCCCTTGCCATCGTCATGAATCGTACAGTTTCCGGGGATCAGAATCTTCTCACCGAAGTACGTCCATTCCTTCCAGTTGTCGTTGATGTGCCCATACGTGTCGCCGTAGTTGTAAAGCTGCTGCACGTCACAGCCCAGGCACTCTTCCAGATCCGGCTCCACGAAAGCCGTCATCGTGGACATATCATTTATTTTGGGCGGGCGGTTCTCCAGCCCATAATAATCTCTTAACTGTTTCACGACCAGCGCGTTGATCATGGATGTGCACATACCGCCGAAATCCACCGGCACCTGATCCGCTTCCTTGTGCGCGAAAGCCCTGAGTACGCGTTCTCTTGAAGTCATTTTCCCGTTTCCCATTTTTTTCCTCCTATAAGAGCGAATGATCTATTGGCGTTTTCCTTTATTGCCTTTCTGATAATTCAATAATAACGCTTCACTCTCAAAACTGTTATAAGTAATCGTGCCTTAAGCTTAAACTTTCTTGCTCTTTTCAAAAAGACGCTATATACTTAGCTTAGATTATGGAAAAAGGTGGTGGCTTCCTATGTATGTTCTTTCGGAACCGGGACTTCTGCCCGGCTGTGAGCGGTACATTCTGCAGGTACCCGATACTTTCAATACCCTGCACTATTATCTCGCGAGCTGCGGGCATTATTACACGTTATTCGGGTATGAAATCAAGCGGCAGTACTATGAGTACGTCATTCTCTGCTATATCGTGAGCGGCGAGCTGGTCGTGGAAACGCTCGGGCGGCACGAAACAGTCCGCGCCGGGCAATGCGTCATGTTCGACTGCCGCAATCCGCACCGCTATTACGCGGGCGCCAAGCTGGAATTTCTCTGGTTCCATGTCGAGGGACCCAAGGCGCACGAGATCTGCGCCGATATCTGCGAGGGTGGGCTGTATGTTTTTTCACATGACAACGTGCCGGCAATCCGGGGGCTCATGCTCTCGTATCTGTCCATGCTTCACAACAACCAGCCGATGTCCACGATTTCCGCCGCTTCCGACATGTACCGGCTTCTGTGCCTTTGCTACCCGCCTAAAGAAGCGGGCGCCGAAACGGATGACCGCGACGAAAGTATCAACCTCGTGATCGATTTTATGAAAAAGCATCTGACCGAGGAGATTTCCGTAAAGGATCTCGCGGACGTCGCCTCCCTCAGCCCGTATTATTTTTCCCGGACCTTCAAGACGGCGACCGGCTCCTCGCCTTATCAGTATCTGCTCCGGCTGCGGCTGGACCGCGCCAAATATCTGCTGCGTACCACGAAGAAGCCTGTCGGCGAAATCGCGTTCCTCTCCGGCTTTCGCAATACCATAAGCTTTACCAAGACTTTTACGGAAAGTGTCGGTCTCGCGCCCGGCAAATACCGGGATTTTCCGGACTGATCAGTCCGCGGGGTCGAACAGGACCGCGCCAAAATACGTGACAGTATTAGTCCCGTTGATGTATTTCATATGGCTGACCGGCGCCAGCTGAGAAACGTCGATACAATACGCTTCCAGCGAGGAGACCGCTTTGTCCGGGAAACGACAGGGCACGCCGTCGATCATGCCGCATTTCGCGCAGATCTGACACTCTCCCGCGCTCAGAAGAAGCGACGGCCCAAGCTCCGCCTTCCATTCCTCCCACAGCGAGCGGGCGGCTTTCGCGTGCTTCTTCTGGGCGTCCATCATTCCTTCGTAGTCATAGGAATCCTCCAACGGCGAAATGCTCTGAAAGACCAGCGCCTGCCGGTATTTCCTCGCTTTGGCGATCAGCGCGCCCGCCTCGCCCGCGTTCGGGGGACAGGCGTAATTGCGCCCGTAATTTCCGCAGCTGTTCATCTCGCAGTTTTTACGAAATCCCTCGTCGAAAAGGATTTTGGAAGCGTCTATGAACGACGCGTTCTGAAAGCCTTTTTCTTTCGCGCTTTTGATTATTTCATCCTGACTCATATTCTTTCCTCCGTTTTGTAAGAAAAAACGGGACGCGGCTTATTCCGTGTCCCGTTGTGAGCTCAATTGACCGTTCCGCGATTAAGCGGTAACCGCTTTCTTCGCTACTTCCGCCGCTGTCGCCGCGTCCGGTGTGTAATAATCCGCGCCGATTTCCTTCGCGAAGTTGTCCGTTACAGGCGCGCCGCCTACCATAAAAATGTATTTGTCGCGGACACCCTTCTCTTCCGCGAGCTCCAGCACGGTCTTCATGTTCGGCATCGTCGTCGTAAGAAGCGCGGACATGCAGATGACCTTGGCGCCAACCTCCGACGCTTTGTCCAGGAAGACTTCCGGCTCTACGTCGGTTCCGAGATCCATGACCTCAAAACCCGCTCCCTTGAGCATCATCATAACAAGGTTCTTGCCGATATCATGAAGGTCGCCCTTAACGGTTCCGATTACGGCTTTGCCGACCGGCTCATTTCCGACCTCGAGAAGCTTCGGTTCCAGGATCGCGATACCCGCGTTCATGGCTCTGGCCGCTACCAGTACCTCGGGAACGAAAACTTCGTTGTTTTTGAATTTCTGCCCGATGATGGACATGCCCGCGAGAAGTCCGTCGTTCAGGATTACTTTAACATCCTCGCCCTCGTCAATCGCCTGCTGTACAAGAGCCTTTACGTTTTTCGCTCTGCCCTTCTGAAGATACTCGGAAATTTCATCGATGATTGCCATTTGTGTTCCTCCTGTTTTTAATTTTTTATGATTCACGCGTTATGTATGTTCGTAAGTGTTGATATCAATATAGCATAATTTTAAGATTGTTCTTGTATTTTATTTGGAGAATTTGTAATTTCTTACGCCTTTTGCTTGTCGTCCCACTACAGCGATGATATGATGGATTTATCAGAAAAGGAGACGAGGGAATGGAAAGCTTACTCTTTACGATTGTTAAGAAAGACGTCCTGAAATCTATGGTCAACACGTTTTACGCCTGCATGGGCATTCCGATTCAGGTAATTGACGACAAAGGCGAGTTTCTCGCCGAAAGCGGCGCGATGACTTCTTTTTGCGCCCGTTTCCAGAAGTATCTTCCCGCGAACGATTCCTGCCGTCTTCTGCACACGAAGGCCAGTAAACGCACCATTGATTTCGGCGGGCCTTATGTTTTCGCCTGCCACGCGGGCCTCAACCATATCGTGCTGCCGCTGACCAGTCAGAACGCCTTCCTGGGCGCCGTTCTGGTCGGTCCGTTTTGCATGGAAGCGCCGGACGCGATTCTTTTCTCGAATCTGGCGAAGAAATATAAGATTCCGGTGGATCAGGTTCTGGAGCTTCATGATGACTCCGACAGCATCCCGCTTGTCGAGCCGGAGAAGGTGAGACATATCAGCGACCTGCTGTATTATCTCTTCGCGGACGTCATCGATGAGGGCAAGAAGGAATTGCGCCAGAACAACGAGCGCCTGCTGCAGCAGTCCCGCATCAACGAGTCAATTCAGCGCTACAAGGAAGAACCGCCTTCCGCCAACACCTATCCCTACGAGCTTGAGAAGGACCTCGTCAGCAAGGTGAAACTCGGCGATTCCGCGAGCGCCAACGCGATTTTAAATGACCTGCTCGGTTATGTGTTCTTCTCCGAGGGCAGCAGTCTGAGCACCGTGAAGTCCCGCGCCATAGAGCTTTGCTCCGTCCTCTCCCGCGCGGCGATTGAGGGCGGCGGCTCGGCGGATTCCATTCTGAAGCTGAACAATCAGTTCCTGCAGAACCTGCAGAGTATACGCACCTTTGACTCGCTTTGCTTCGAGCTCAAGGAAATCGCGGATACTTTCGCCGAAAGCTGCTTCAAGGACATTCCCTCGAAGAACAGCGAACTGATTCATAAGGCGATCGCGTATATCGCGGAGCATTTTCAGGAGAATATCCGGCTCGAGGACGTCGCCGGCCTCGTTCACCTTCATCCTTCGTATTTCTCCTCCGTCTTCAAGGAATCGACCGGCAGCTCTTTTAAGGAATACCTCAATCTGGTGCGGATCGAGGAGAGCAAACGGCTTCTGATCAACACGGATTACTCGATCATCGATATCGCCATCGCCACCGGCTTCGAGGATCAGAGTTATTTTTCCAAGGTTTTCAAGAAATACACCGGACTGACTCCGAAGCAGTACCGTTCCTGATTTTCCCGGACGCGGAGGCTATTCCACGCCAAGGACCTGCTCCGGATATAATTCGGCCGCCCGGCGGATACTCCGCCTCGTGTCCATGCCCCGACCGGAAAGCGCGATAATATCGTTGATATTGTCGGGCTTTTTGTCATATGGTTCCATTTTGAACATGCTGCCGACACAGTCCAGAAGCCAAATTTTGCCCTCAATTCTCACAAAGCCTTTGACCCGGTATGTGTCCGGCAGAATCTGCTCAATGAAGCGGCGCATGCCGTTGACCGTGAACGTGTCGCTCACATGAATACAGAATTTCTTAAGCGTCACGTCCATCTGCTGTATGGATGGTTCCATCCCGTCCGATGACTCCGGCGTCATGGACGTAAGCCATGATTTACGGATTTCCCCGTATGTCGTCTCATAAATCGGCGTATCGGGACGGCATCCGGCGGCCAGCGCCCGCGCGCGGGACAGATCCGCCGCTGTGACCAGATCCACTTTATTAATCAGAATCAGATTGCTGACCCCAAGCTGTTTCTTTACGACCGACGCGGTCTCGAACACCTTATGGAAAGACGAGGCGTCCACAATCGTGACGCAGCCTCTGTAATCCAGGTTCGCGAATTTATCTTTTTCTGAAAAAATCCGGGCCACATTCGTGGGATCGGAAAGCCCAGACGCCTCGACAAAAATAAGATCCGGGTTCTTCGCCAGCGCGGCGGCCAGAACAGTCTCGAACTGTTCCAGCCGGCACGTACAGAAAATCGACCCATTGTTAATCTCATCCATCGTGGTTTTTAGTTCTTTACAAAGTTCCCCATCCACGCCTTCTTTGCCGAATTCGTTGATGATCAGATGAATTCTCTGATCCGCGAACTGTTTTACCAGTTTCTTAATAAATGTTGTTTTACCGGCTCCGAGAAACCCGGAAATCATATATACTTTTGACATACGCCGCGCCGCCTTACTGATCTATTTCATCGCCGCCTTGATCGCCTCGTCCAGTTCTTCCTTTGACGGAACCAGCGAACGGAACTTCAGCTCTCCGTTGATATACATGGAAGGCAGATTCGGAACGCCCATCTTCTTGCAGCGGGCGATGTTTTCCTTAATCGTGAACTTGTATTCCACCATATCGATCGCGTCGCCAAAGCGTTCCTTCGCCTCGTTCGCCGCGCCCATCATATACGCGCAAGCCGCGCAGGTCGCGGAATCCAACGTGAAGACTTCTACCAGAGGCTTTGCGAGACTCGCGTAATCCGGGAGCTCGACCTCGATATCGTCATCCGCCGCCACGTAGTTTTTGACCATCTCGCGGACGCTGTCCGTCTCATGAACCGCCTGCGCGATACCAATCGTGTTCTCGGAAGGAACCGCGTATGGCATGTCGCATCCGGGCGCCAGGATAAAGTTCTTCTTGTTGTCGCCCAGGCTGTCCAGCAGGTCAATCACGAACTTCATATTGTCCTGCTGCGTGCCGTGAAGCATGATCGTAGTAAGCGGGATATTGCCGCCGATCGCTACGTTGTAACGATCCGTAATGGCTTTTGCCGCCAGCAGATCGACATTCTCGTCAACCGATATGGAATCGGGTCCCGTAATACACATTTCCTCAATGTTTCTCGTCGCGTCGCCGCATACGAAGAAAGAGGATTTCGCGCCCGCTTCGCGGATCGCGTCAAAAATCTCCGTGAACGGTTTTCTCATGAAGAGCTCGAAATGGTCGGAGGAAATCTGTGAGATCAGAGGATCGACGACCGCGATCACGTCCATGCCCGCCTCGATATAATAAGACGCCATGGCGATTGAGATCTTCTTGCAGTAGTCCAGGAAGTCCTGCACCATTTCTTCATCGTCATACATATCCATGAAGATATCGTTGCCGCGAAGATGCGCCGCCAGCGTGAACGGGCCGCAGATCAGTCCGTAGAGAGCCGTCGTGTCGCCGACCGACGCTTTCATACGCTTCATGACATCCAGGATCATCGGAATCCGGCCGGATTCCTTCGTCGGGATCGTACACTCGCAAGGAATCTCGATTTCCTCGGTTCCCTCCAGCGGATGTCCGCTTACCGAAGGCGGCGCGTCGTCCGCCCAAACCAGATTACAGCCGAGGCATTCCGCCTCTACCTGCAGGTCGAAGATGACCGGCTGGCCATCCGGTTTATAAATACGATTGACCTCCATGAGTGACTCATAAAGTTTATCCGCGTCCTGTAAGACTTCTGTAGCCGTATAGCCCACCAGGCTTCCGGAATGAACGCCGGAAAACGGCACCCAAGGCACTCTCTCTGTTTCCTTGTGCTCCAATGTCGCGAAAATCAATTCTTTACCTGTCATGCCTGATTCCTCCTATTTAGGAAATAATGAAGCAACGCCGCCTACCGGACGTCGTCATTTGTTATTTGTTGTCATCATTCTACTTTGAGAAAGTCTTTTCGTATTGTAAAAAGCCAAGCGATTTTGTAAATTGATAAGAAGATTTTCCCGGATTCAAATTTCGTCCGGATCCCCGAAATACATCGATTCCGCGAAAAGAGTGTTAAAATCCTTGTCCGAGGAAAGGTCGATTTCCACGGACAGATCTTTAATTTTTACCATAGTTTCCTCGCCATCCGCGTTCAAAAGCAGTCTCGCGGCGCCTCGAAGCGAGGTATTGCCGACCGCTCTTACTTTTCCTTCAAACGCCGGTGGCAAAAGACCGATCTCCATCGCTTTTTCCGCGTCGATTTTATAGCCGAAGCCGCCGGCCAGAAAGACGTCCCGGATTTCTTCCGGCTCCACGCCAAACCGCCTCATGAGCGTTTCCACGCCCGCTCTTACCGCTGCCTTCGCCAGCTGAATTTCCCGCGTGTCTTTCTGGTAGAAGCGAATCTGTTTGCCGTCTTCCGCGGCCGCGATCGGATAGCCTTCCTCGAAATACTCTTCCTCGAGAAGACCTGTCTCGTCGATCAGGCCGTTCTTATACAGCTCCGCCGCGATCTCGATTACGCCGGTCCCGCAGATGCCGACCGGCGGCATGCCGCCGATCGTCGTGACGCTCGACCCTCGCTCTGTAATCTTCACATGATCGATCGCCCCGGGCACGCTGCCGGTCCCGCAGGTGATATTGCCACCCTCAAAAGCCGGTCCCGCCGCGGTGGAGGAGCAGAGAATCCGGTCTTTTCCGCCAATGGCCATCTCACCGTTCGTGCCCAGATCCACGAACAGGCTCACGTTCTCCCGCTGTTCCCAATTCAGCGCGTACATTCCGGAAACAATGTCGCCGCCCACATAAGTCGATATGCCGGGCGCGATGATGACCGGCGTGTCCGCGTATCCCTCAAGCCCGAACGCGCTGACATCCGCTACCGCGCCGAGTGCCTGGTGGATCGTGTCGATATTGACCGGCGTAAAAGGCACGACGCCCAGTGTCTCGCAGGAATAGCCCATCAGAAGATGAATCATGGTCGTGTTCCCGGCGATCGCCGTCCTTACAAGCCGGATTCCGTCTTTCCCCGCGAGCAGCTCCGCGACCGCTTCGCCGAGATCGCTTCGGATCCTCTGCCGGAGCGCCTCGCCCTCGCCATTATTGGACGCCTGGATCCGGCTGATGACATCCGCGCCGAAAATCACCTGCCCGTTGAGCGCGGAATATACCTTCAGGACATTGCCCGTTTCCAGATTGATCAGCTGCGCCGCGAGCGTTGTCGTCCCGATGTCGATCGCGGCCGCGTATTCCGCGCCCGGGTCAAAGGTTTCCGCGTCCTTCGCCTCGTCGGCCACCACATAGTAGTTCCCGTCCGGCAGCCGGATTTCCATATCCTCTGTCGGAAACAGCCTGCAGGCGAGACGCCAGCCGTCCGCCAGCTTCTCCTCGGAATAGACCTTTCTGTCCTCCGGCGCGACCGCGGCTTTTCCGCGCGTTACCTGAACACCGCATTTCCCGCAGACGCCTTTGCCGGCGCAGATCGCGTTCAAATCAAGGCCGCGCGCCCGGCAGATCCGCAGTACGCTTTCGCCTTTCTCGACGCGGACCGTGATTTTCTGTCCATCCTGAATAAATGTTATATTCACTGTTCGGCCTCCTCTGCTTTTTTATCGGAAAACGCGTAGGGCTCTTCCCTCGTTTTACAGTTGACCGCCGGGCATTCGCGGCAGTTATGCTCAAACGCTTTGTCTTCCTTGCTGTCGGACAAAAGATAGATGAGCGCCATGGACTTCTCCGGATTCAGCATGCCGCTCGGCAGGATATCGACCCCAAGCAGTTCCTGAGCGTCCGTGATTTCCCACACGACTCTCTGCGCGGACATCGGCAGGCTCTGTGGCGCCTCCAGCCGTTTCTTCGCGCCAAGACCTCTCTCATGACACCATTTCCGTATCTCTCCCGATACGATCCGGTCCAGCTCGAACAAGGCCGCGTCCGCCATCGCGTCCGCGAGTGTCCCCTCCAGATACTCGCCGTCCTCAAACAGCCGCGACGACCATTTACTCAGGCCGTCCCCGACGGTCATAAGCGCGAAAACAGCCCGGTCTTCCTCAGGCTTTCCCGCAAGCGTCGCGCTCCGCGCGGTCCAGCATGGACTCATACGCCTCGACAACTTCCTGATAGACCGGACTGTTCTCATAACAATCCATCAAACGAAATACTTTTTCCCGATCCGGCGAAAGCCTTACCTGTTTTATCCTCATAAGATTCCCTCTCGCTTCTTGCCGCTTACGCGGCTTCTTACTCAGTATAAACGCAGTATAACATTGATTGAAAATTTCATTTATCAATAATATTATGAATTTAGTAATAATTTAAGACTGTTTTCGCTCAAAGCGCTTTTAAAGAATACGCGGCACTGATTATTGATAATTTTACCTTTGTGGCATATAATAAATGTAATATTATATTTTTATAATTTATCAAAATAGCTCTGATCGCGGAAGGAGTAGCATGTCAGATAAAAATACCGCTTCCAACGGCATAGTCAGCAGTTTTTCATGCAGGCTGCTCGTTAAGAACAACGAAGCATACATGATCGAGCCTTCGCCCGAATTATGCCAATTTTTCGGAACAACAGAAGCCTCTTATACCGAAGGAATCATAAGTCGAATTCGAAAAGACATCAGCGAGGAAAGCGCGGATGCCCTTATGAGTCTGTTGCGCGATAAAGCGGCAAAAGGCGAGAATTTCCGCCTCGTGTATCCCTCAAAACGCGCGGATAACAGCGCTTGCTCTATGCAGCTGGACGGGTACGCCGGAGAAGAGCGGGATGGCGGACGTATATACAATATCATTGAAATGGACGTAACCGAGCTTGTTGAGAATTGAAGAATTGCTGAAAAGCAGTATCAATCCGCGCAGTTATTTCTGAATTCCATCACTGAGAATTATATCGCGACAATTCGCGCCAATATCTCCCGAAACGAAGTTGAGATGGTTGGAGGCACCTCCCCTTTACTGCCGCGGAATACCACTGAGCAATATGACACTGTTTTGTGGACTGTGGCTCAGGCAATTACAAACAACACGGAGCGCCACCAATTCACGCGGACTTTTTCCAGAGAAGAACTGTTGAAAGCTTACGCCAAAGGTGTTACTGAGCTTTCAATGGATTATTTGTTTCGCCCGGCCCCTAACGCCCGCCCTATCTGGGCCCGGTTAACGGCGCGTCTGATCCGGCGTCCCGGAAGCAATGACATCATCGCTTTCAACGCCGTAAGCGATATCGATCATATGAAGACAATCGATATCATTATGAAAAACACTCTGGTGAGTCAGTACGACTATATCACGAGTATTGATGTCTCGACAGGGAAGGTCGCTTTTATCGGCGTTAATCTTAATAATGACATGATGGATGACATTCTCAGCGGCAGCGATTTTGACAAGATAACAGACATATGTATCCAAAAACATGTCGCTCCGGACAACCAGAACGCCTATAAAGCTTATTTTAATTTGGAGCGTGTCGTACAGAAACTGGATAATGAGAAACAGTACGAGGGGATATTCCGTGTCCTGGAGGATGGGACAGAACGTTACAAACGAATGATTTTCAGCTACATTGACCGTGAAAGTAAGCTTTTGTCCCTGATTCAGATGGATGTCACGGATCTTTGGAAAAACCAGGCCGAGCACGAAGCGGCTCTCTCCGCGGCGCTTATCGCCGCTAAACAGGCAAGCTCCGCCAAAACGAATTTCTTATCGCGCATGAGCCACGAAATACGCACGCCGCTCAATGCCATTATCGGCATGGACACAATCGCGGCGCATAATATAGAGAATCCCGAAAAAATGGCGGACTGTATATCCAAAATCGGTATTTCCGCCCGTTTTCTCCTTTCCCTGATCAATGATATCCTGGATATGTCACGAATCGAAAGCGGCAAGATGCTTCTCAAGAATGAAAGATTTCTATTCCGTGATTTTATCTCTGATATTAACACGGTAATTTACAATCAGACAAAGGCCAAAGGTCTTGATTATGAATGTGTCGTTTCAAGCGAAATCGCGGAAGCGTATATCGGCGACTCGATGAAGCTTCAGCAAATATTTGTTAATATCCTCGCGAACGCGGTTAAATTCACGAAGACCGGTAAGATTTTCTTTGATGTCCGACCTCTTTCCGGCAATGGCAAACAGTCAACCATCTGTTTTATGATCAATGACACGGGCGTCGGTATTCCGGAAGAAATGCTTGAGAATATTTTTGAGCCGTTTGAGCAAGGCGATTCCTCAACAACAGCGACCTTCGGCGGAACCGGGCTCGGTCTTGCCATTACTAAGAGCCTTGTCGATCTGATGAACGGCTCGATTCGCGTAAGAAGCATCGTAGGCGTCGGTTCGGAATTCACTGTCGAAATCCCGCTGACAATTGATGAGGAAACCATCGCGACGCCTTTGACAGACCAGACCTTTGATAAATCACGCGCCCTTATTGTCGATGATGACTTGATCGTCTGTGAGCAGACCTGCAATATTCTTCGGGACATCGGCATGAAGAGCGAATGGGTCTCAACCGGAACCGAAGCCATTCAGAAAGTGCGCGATAACTTTGAGCGCTCTCTTCTCTATGACTATATTCTGATTGACTGGAAAATGCCTGATATAAGCGGAATTGAGACAACACGGCAAGTGCGCTCGATCGTCGGTCCTGACGTGACAATTATCATCATTACAGCTTACGACTGGGAAGCTATTGAAGTCGAGGCGCGCGCGGCAGGCGCGAATATGTTGATTTCCAAACCTTTGTTCAAATCCTCTCTGGTTTCCGCGTTTGAGAAGACAAAAGGCATCGCCCCTGAAGGTGAAAAAGCCGAAGTCAACTTTGACTTCACAGGTCGGCATGTCCTGCTGGCTGAGGATAACGCGATCAACGCGGAAATCGCGAAAGCTCTGTTAGAAGAAAAAAAGTTTACGGTCGATCTCGCTCAAAACGGACTCAAAGCGCTGGAAATGTTTATCCGTAATCCGATTGGTACTTATGACGCGATTTTAATGGATATCCGTATGCCGCTGATGGACGGTTTACAGGCAACATTGAACATTCGCCACTGGGACCGGGAGGACGCGAAAACAATACCCATCATTGCCATGACCGCCAACGCGTTTGACGAAGATGTGGAAAAAAGCCGCGCCTCCGGGATGAGCGCGCATCTGTCAAAACCGATTGAGCCGAATATAATGTACGCGACATTGGAGCGGCTGATAAAATAAAGTTCTTCTTATCGGTCAGTTTCACGGCTACGGCACCAGAAGTCCGCCCATAATCGTCAGGTATTCCGGAATCTTCTTATCTTCGATCCATAGGATTCTGAATCCCAAAAGCTCTTCCGCGGTCTTCGAGATATTACCGCCAAGCGATTCCAGCGAATACCTTCCGGCTCCAATGCCACGGCTTCCCGGATAGCGCTTTTCAAGCGCCTTCAGGAGGCTCTCCATCATCGCCTTGCCCGGGCTGAGCTGTTCGCGGAACACTTCTCTTGTCTGCGTATCCGTCACGGTGACACCTTGAAGCGTGACCGGCATAAAAATCCGCATCGCGAACAGGCGGATTTCCCGATAAGCCCGCCATAATTTTTCCACGTCAAAATCATACGGTAAACACTCATCCCGACAGTACGGGTAAACCTCTCCGTATACAGGGACCCGGGAAGGATCTACATAGTGTTGTACATACTCTTCCAGACCGACTCGCGCGAAGTGGAACTCTTGCCTGACTTTTATCGGAATCTTGTGATATATGAGCGCGTGACTTCCCTCGAAAAAGATCTCATAGCCTTCTCCGTTTCCCGGCTGCCACTCATAGCGATTTTTCTCGTCTTCCGGAAAATAACGCTCCATTAAAGCGGCAATCGGACCGCCATGCGTTACGAGCAACAAGTTTTCCGTCTTTTTCTCTTCCAGAAGCTTTTCAAAAGCGCGCGTTACCCGCTCCGTCATCATTCTGCCGCTCTCACCGCCCGGACATTGATTCTCAAAATTATTGCCCGTAATCCAGCGCTGGTACGCTGTGTCGTCCTTCAGCTCCTCATACGCGCGGAACTCAAACTTCCCAAAATCCATTTCACCGAGATCCGGTTCCACTTCATGAGCTATTTTTCCGAAAAGAACTGTAAGAGTCTGCTCCGTTCGCAGTTTTCCGCTCGTGTACACAAGCGTGTTCTCCGGCAGAGGATAATAGAACATATCCTTCTTCCCTTCGAGCGCGGCGATTCCTCTTTTAGTCAACGGCAAATCCATAGAGCCGCAATACCTGTTTTCGTCATTGGCCTTTGTTTTCCCGTGACGCAATAAATATACTCGTCTCATTTCAACGCCTCCGGAATACCGCAGAAAAGTCTTATAACATGTTCAGACGCTCCAGCCAGCCGGTTCAGCGTTCTTCCTGTCTCTTCCCGCCAGGCGCGGAGAACCGGGTCGATCGGCACGACACCGCAGGAAATATCGTCGCTGATAATGACCGCGTCCTGACGGAACGCGAATTCCGCTTTCTTATGGTTTCGCGTCAAATATAGAATATACCGCTCCAGATGGCAGATACAGCGCTTCGAGTAATCAATAACGCCGTCCTCCTGACACTCAAAACAGTCTTCCTCCGACAGCGCGTAGCGCTCCATCGCGAATCTTTTTTTGCCCTGATAAGCTCCTCCAATGACCAGATCCATCCCTGACACCTTCTTTCTTAAGCGATAAAGAGCAGGACCGCGGCGCCGCAGAATTCGCCAAGCGTAAACGCGAAGCCTGAGATATCACCCGACATCCCGCCAAGATTCCGATAACCGTACAAAGCGAACAGAGCCGAAGCGGCCGCGGCCGCCAATGCCGAAAGCCCGCGAGGCCCGAACAATACGATCGGAACCGTGAGAACCGCCGCCAGAATAATCAGCGCCGCTTCCCTGTGCGCCGGCTTAATCCCCTCGTGAAAAGCGCCCGCGTAGCTGCTTCCCTCCATCGGGGGAAGCGTGAAAATCAACAGCGCGCACGCGGCCCTCGCGGCCGCCGGCAGAAAAATCAGAATCCATTCTTTTCCCATAAGACTGCCGGAAGCGAACACGGCAAAAGTCATGAACACCAAAAGCGTAAAGCCGATCACGGAAAAGGATCCTACATGGGAATCTTTCAAAATCCGGCGTCTTTCTTCCGGTCCCCGTCTGGACAAAATCGCGTCACAGCAGTCCATATAGCCGTCGAGATGTATAAAGCCTGTCAGCAGATAAGGAATCACGGTCATAACCGCCGCCATCAGTATAACCGGGCAGCCGGCCAGACGCGTGACGCGCGCCGCCAGCGCCCAGAGCGCTCCTTCCAGTAGCCCTATAAACGGGAAACAGAGCAGCATTCGGTGGCGCAGTGACTCGTCCCAGATCCGTAACGGGCACGGAATCGAGAGGAACATGCCCCAGGCCATGAAAAAGGCCGTTATATTTTTCTTCATAGAGGCAATTCCCCCTTATGTACGCGCGCGCTGCCCTCACACACCTCGACGACCGTGTCGCACGCGCCCGCGAGCGTCCGATCAACAAGCGCCAGACCCTTCCGATACTGCTCAGTCAGCTCGTCATAAAGCGCCGCGTCCGCGTATATGAAATCGCTGACCAGAATCACGTTCCGCGCTTCTTGACAGAATTCGAGAAGCTCCTCCGCGGTTCGTTCGGCCGCCCCGCCGTCAAAAGTACCATCATGGAACATTTCATTCGACAGAAGAGCGGTCACGCTGTCCAGGAGAAAAGTCCCGTTCCGATCCGCTCTGTCCAGGCAGTCCCGGATATGGCGTCCCTGTTCCAGCGTCGTGAAACCCAGGCCTTCCCGATCCGCGACATGTCTCGCGATCCTACGGTCGTCTTCCTTGTCCGCGGAGATCATCGTCGCCAGGTAATAGAGCGGCCCGGCGCCCCTGAGGAAAACCGCGAGCTCCTGGGCCAGGGAGGACTTCCCGTTCTTGCATCCTCCGGAAATAAAGATTTTCATCTTATTGCCACTCATCCTTCTCTCGAATTTCATCCAAATAGGTATCGTTGATGCTTGCTCCGTCGAACGTCGCCATGCCGTTCGTAATCACGCAGGCCGCCCGTACAATCTCGAACGCCAGCGGGCATCCGCTTCCCTCGCCGAGACGCATGTCCAGCAGGAACCAGGGACTCAATCCCAGTTCTTCCGCCGCGATCGCGTACCCTTTCTCAAAAGAAGCGTGCGAGGGGAACATATAGGATTTCGCCTCCGGACAGATTCTCGCCGCGCAGAGCGCCGCGACGACAGATATAAAGCCGTCGATCACGACAGGAATCCGATACCTCGCCGCCCCTATATAGACGCCGCACATCGCCGCCAGGTCAAAGCCGCCGACCTTGGAGAGAACATCGACCGGGTCTTCCGGGTCCGGCTTACGCGTCTTCAGCGCTTCCCGGATCACGGCCTTCTTACGGGCAAAACCCTCGTCGCTTAAGCCTCCGCCCCGGCCGGTCACCTCTTCCGCCGCCGAACCGGTCAAAGCCGCCAGTACCGCGGAGGAAGTCGTCGTGTTGCCGATTCCCATCTCACCGACCCCGATAATGTCCACATGATCGCGAAAAGCTTCTTCCGCCAGCTGAATTCCCGTATTGATCGCCGTAAGCGCCTGCTCCCTGGTCATCGCCGGCTCGACGGCGAGATTCCTCGTGCCCTTGCCGAGACTGAAATTTCGGATTTCCGGGCAGTCATAATCACAGGCGATTCCCATGTCCGCGACGACGACTTCACAATCGAAGCCTCTCGCGAGCGAAGACATTCCGGTGAGACCCTTGGTCATATTGACCGCCTGCGCCGCTGTCACCGAGGCGGGCGCGCACGCGACGCCTTCCGCCAGGACGCCGTTATCCGCGCAAAGAACGATGATCCGCCGCTTCTGAATCTCATTGCGCAGTTTCCCCGTTATGCCTGAGAGACGAACCGCGATATCCTCCAGCTTGCCGAGACTGCCGGGCGGCTTCGCGAGCTTCTGCTGGTATTGATCCGCCTGTTCCATTGCCGCCTGATTAAGCGGACCGACGCTTCCTGCCGTCTCTTTGAGTCTCTCTTCCAAGTCCATCGCGATTTCTCCTGTTCCGTAAGACAAAGCAGGCATCTAGGCGCTTCTTCCGTAGATGCCTGCTGATTTATAAAGTTTCGTCCGCTCCGGTTCTCCGCCCGCGTTCCATCCGGATCAGCAGATTTCGGCGCCCGACGGCATTGCTTTCTCCGGTACCATCAAAGCGAGATTCCCTTCCGCGTCCTCCGCGCAAAGTAACATTCCCTCTGACAGTACTCCCGCGAGCTTAGCCGGTTTCAAATTGACCAGAACCATGACCTTCTTGCCCACCATCTCTTCCGGCGAGTAATACTTGCGTATACCGGAAACGATCTGAAGAGTCCGGCTTCCGACCTTGACCTGGGAGCAAAGCAGCTTCTTGGATTTCGCCACCGCCTCGCAGGAAAGGATTTCTCCTACCTGGAACCTCATTCTTGTAAAATCATCAAAAGTAATCTCTTCCTTCGGCTCCAGATCGATTCCTTCGCTCTTCTCCTCCGACTCCTCTTCGGTCTTCGGAGGATGTAACTCGTTGACCTTCTTCATGACCTCAACAAGATCCTGTCTCGCGAAAATAATCTCCGGTTTCTCCGTGACCTTCGCGCCTGACTCATAAAGCCCGAATGTCCCCATCTCCTCAAGATTTCTCTTCCGGCCGCCAACCTGCGCGAGAATCTTCTCCGCGGTATCCGGCATGAAGGAAACCAGCAAGGAAGCCCCTATACAGATGCTGTCGATCAGGTTATAAAGCACAGTGGCGAGACGATCCTTCTTCGCTTCGTCACGGGCCAGTACCCAAGGCTCTGTCTCATCAATATATTTATTGCAGCGTTTGAAAAGATTGAAAATCTCGGTAATCGCGTCCGCGACCCTCAATTGTTCCATCTTCTCCGTGACCTTCGCGGCGGTACCCGTAACGACCGCCTTCAGGTCCTCGTCGACGCTCTCGGAAACACCGCCGTCCCGGACAACACCGTCGAAATACTTGTTCGACATGGAAACCGTTCTGTTCACAAGATTGCCCAGCGTATTGGCCAGATCGGAATTCAGTCTCTCGACCATCAGTTCCCAGGTAATGACGCCATCGTTCTCAAAAGGCATCTCATGCAGCACGAAATAACGCACCGCGTCCACGCCAAAGAAATCCACCAGCTCATCCGCGTACAGCACGTTGCCCTTGGATTTGCTCATCTTGCCCTCGCCCTGCAAAAGCCAGGGATGCCCGAACACCTGCTTCGGCAGCGGAAGATCCAGCGCCATCAGGAAAATCGGCCAGTAAATCGTGTGGAAACGGATAATATCCTTCCCGATCAGATGCAAGTCCGCAGGCCAGTTCTTCTTAAAGAGCTCGCTGCTGTCCCCATCGCAGTTATACCCGATTCCGGTAATGTAGTTCGTCAAAGCGTCGAGCCATACGTAAATTACGTGCTTCGGGTCGAAATCGACCGGAATGCCCCAGGAGAAAGACGTACGGGACACGCACAGATCCTGAAGCCCCGGAAGCAGGAAGTTATTCATCATCTCATTCTTCCGTGAAACCGGCTGAATAAACTCCGGGTGCTCGTTGATATAGGCAATCAAACGATCCGCGTACTTGCTCATCCGGAAGAAATAAGCCTCTTCCTTCATGGGCTGGACTTCCCGTCCGCAGTCAGGGCATTTCCCGTCCACGAGCTGCGCCTCTGTAAAAAATGACTCGCAGGGCGTGCAGTACATGCCTTCATAATAGCCTTTGTAGATATCACCCTGGTCATAAAGCTTGCGGAAAATCTTCTGTACCATCGCCTCATGATCGGCGTCCGTCGTTCGAATAAATTTATCATAGGAGGTATTCATTAAATCCCAGATCTGACGTATACTCCCGGAAACGTCATCGACGAATTCCTTCGGCGTAACACCCAGCTCCGCCGCCTTATTCTCGACCTTCTGCCCGTGCTCGTCCGTTCCTGTCTGGAAGAACACGTCATAACCCTGTTCTCTGTGAAACCGCGCGATCGCGTCCGCGAGAACCGCCTCGTATGTGTTTCCGATATGCGGTTTGCCTGATGTATAGGCAATCGCCGTGGTTATATAATACTTCTTCTTCTCACTCATGTATAAAGCCTCTCTTCACCGCGTTAATTTCTGTTTTTCAACGTATCACAGGATAGTGTGATTGTCAAGAAAAGTCAGGCAGACGAAAAGCCGGAAAGCTCGAATAAACGAGACTTTCCGACTTCTGTTTCCAATAGCGCTTAAAGTCTCTTCAGCAATTCCTCGCGTCCCGCGTCATAGCCCGGTTTACCGAGGAGCGTGAACATATTGCGCTTGTAGCTCTCTACGCCCGGCTGATTGAACGGGTTCACACCCAGCAGATAACCACTGATACCGCAAGCGAACTCAAGCATATAGAACAGCTGCCCGAGATAGAACTCCGTCTGGCTCGGAATATCGATCCGAAGATTCGGGACCTTGCCGTCCGTATGCGCCAGAATCGTCCCGTTCATCGCGTTCTTATTCACGAAGTCCATGGATTTACCCGCGAGATAATTCAGCCCGTCCAGATCCTCTTTCTCGCCTTCGATCATGATGTCCTCTTTCGGCTCCAGCACGTTCAGAACTGTCTCAAACATGATCCGGCTTCCGTCCTGAATGAACTGTCCCATCGAATGCAGATCCGTCGTCAGATCGACCGACGCGGGGAAGATACCTCTCTGATCCTTGCCTTCGCTCTCGCCGTAAAGCTGCTTCCACCACTCCGCCGTGTAATGCATATTCGGTTCATAATCCGCCAGAACCTCGATAGATTTACCCTTACGAAGCAGAATATTACGAAGCGCCGCGTATTCCAGCGCGTCATTGCCATCGAATTTATCCTCGAGCGCTTTCGCTCTTCCGTCCGCCGCGCCTTCCATAAGCGCGTCGATATCCGCTCCGCTGACCGCGATCGGAAGCAGACCGACTGCCGTCAGTACCGAGTAACGGCCGCCTACGTCATCCGGGACCACGAATGTCTCATAGCCTTCCGCTGTGGACATCGTCTTCAGCGCGCCTCTGGCTTTATCTGTCGTGGCGTAGATTCTCTTCGCCGCGCCCTCTTTGCCATATTTCTTCTCGAGCATGTTCTTAAAGATACGGAACGCGATCGCCGATTCGGTCGTCGTGCCGGACTTGGAAATAACATTCACGGAGAAATCGCGGTCGCCGATTACGTCGATCAGATTGCTGAGATACGTGCCGCTTAAGCTGTTGCCGGCGTAATAAATCTCCGGCGCTTTCCGGATATCCGCGGAAACGCGGTTCAGAAAATTATGACCAAGGAAACTGATGGCCGCTCGCGCGCCCAGATAAGAACCACCTATACCGATTACGACCAGAACCTCCGAGTCCTCGCGGATCCGCGCCGCGGCCGTTTTGATTCTGGCGAACTCCTCCTTGTCGTAATTGACCGGAAGATCGACCCAGCCCAGGAAATCATTGCCCGCTCCCTTACCAGAAAGTAAAAGCTCCTTCGCTGACGCCACCTGTGTCTTGATATTGGACACTTCATCCTCACTGATAAACTCCATCGCTCTGGAATAATCAAAGGTTACTTTGTCTGCCATATAGTTTCCCTCTTTCTATTTTTTTTGTCACGCGCGAATAACGCGCCCCACACAATCACATTTTATCATAGACGCTTCAATAATTCCAGCAACAGACGCGTCGTTCGGGAAATTGCCAGTTTCTCGAACTGGGCGTATTCCATTGTCGCGCTATGGTCCGATTTATCCGAAATCGCCCGGATAATCAGACAGGGCACGTGATTCAGATACGCCGCCTGGGCCATGGCCGCCCCTTCCATCTCACAACAGAGCCCGCCGAATTCTTTTACAAGCTCGTATTTATCCTCCTGACGATACACGAACTGATCACCGCTTAAGATCCTGCCAATAAACGCTTTCGTGTCAGGATTCGCGGCTTCGTTCGCTTCCGCGGCGAGCTTATTCAGGCGCTCGTCCCCCGGAAACGCCAACGTGTCCATCCGGGGCACCTGGCCCTTGGCGTCCCCGAATACCGACGTGTCCACATCGTGCTGGACCGCGTCCCCGGCAAGCGCGATGTCACCGATATCCAGCCGGTTATCAAGTGAACCCGCCACGCCTGTGTTGATCATCGCCGTCACCTGATAAAGATCTACCAGAATCTGCGCGCAGACCGCCATGTTGACCTTCCCGATTCCGCTTTTGACGATGACGACTTCCACGCCCTCAAGCGTTCCGCTGTAGAACGTCATGGAGGCGCGCTCCTCGGTCCGGATATCCTTCATCAGCTTCTTCAATTGGGCGATCTCTTCTTCCATCGCCCCGATAATTCCGATCATAGTATACCTCCGTGTATTGTACGCGAAAAAAATCTGTAAGTATCGCGCTTTTGTAATTATCTGCTATAATAGTAGTATTCGAACAGCGCCCCATTACCCGCGGGGAGCAAAAGGAGAGACGCGCATGAAACGAATTGTATTGACCGGGGGCGGAACAGCCGGCCACGTAACACCTAATATCGCCCTGATTCCCAGACTTCGCGAGCTGGGCTATGATATTCACTATATCGGTTCTTACGACGGAATCGAGAAGAAACTGATTGAGGAATATAACATTCCCTATTACGGGATTTCTTCCGGTAAGCTCCGCCGCTACTTCAATGTGAAAAATTTCTCGGACCCTTTCCGCGTCATCAAGGGATACGACGAGGCGAAGAAGCTGCTGAAGCAGATTCAACCGGATGTCGTATTCTCCAAGGGCGGCTTCGTCAGCGTGCCGGTCGTTATGGCCGCCAAAGCCCGGAAGATTCCGGCGATCATCCACGAGTCCGATATGACGCCGGGACTAGCCAATAAGATCTGTATCCCCTCGGCGTATAAAGTATGCTGTAATTTCCCCGAGACACTTTCTTCCCTTCCGGAAGGGAAAGCGGTTCTTACCGGATCTCCGATCCGCCAGGAGCTGATGAAAGGTGACCGCTCCGCCGCCATGAAGCTCTGCGGCTTTACGTCCGGCCGTCCCGTTATCCTGATCGTCGGCGGCAGTCTCGGCTCCGTCGTGGTCAACGACGCGGTCCGCGCGATTCTGCCACAGCTTCTGAAGGATTTCCAGATTGTTCACCTCTGTGGCAAGGGCAAGGTCGATCACTCGTTGGATCAGACCGACGGCTACGCGCAGTTTGAGTATATCAAGAAAGAAATGAAAGACCTGTTCGCTCTCGCGGATATCGTGATCTCCCGCGCCGGCGCGAACGCGATCTGCGAGCTTCTCGCCCTTCGCAAGCCGAATCTGTTGATTCCGCTTGGCTCAAACGCAAGCCGCGGTGACCAGATTCTCAACGCGCGTTCCTTCGAGGCGCAAGGCTTCAGCCTTGTTCTGGAAGAAGAAGCGCTGACAAACGAAACGATGCTCGACGCGATCCACCGCCTCTACTTCTCAAAATCCGAGTTCGTCGACGCGATGAGCCATACGCCGCAGCTCAACTCCATACAGACCATCACGGATCTGATTGAGGAAGCGGCGAATTCCCGCTAGTCGTCGATACGAAGAGATTTAAGAAGCGCGATTTCTTCCTGATATCCATCCAGCTCGTTCGGCGTTTCCAGATAGAACGGCAGATTTCTAAGCTTCGGATGATTGATAATGGCAGTCACGGCTTCCAGGCCGAGGCTGCCTTTTCCTATTTTCTCATGGCGGTCCTTATGGCTCTGAAATGGATTCTTGCTGTCATTCAGGTGAATGGCCTTCAGCCGCTCAAGCCCTATGACGTCGTCAAATTCCTCCAGAACCCCGTCCAGATCATGAACGATGTCATAGCCGGCGTCATAAACGTGGCAGGTATCCAGACAGACGCCCATCTTATCCTTCAGATTGGTCTGATCCAAAATAGCGCGGAGCTCCCGGAAGTTACTGCCGACTTCAGAACCCTTGCCGGCCATCGTCTCCAGAAGAACCGTCGTAGACTGCTCCGGAGTCAGTATCTCGTTCAAGAGCCCGGCAATCAGCTCAATTCCCTTATCTATGCCCTGACCTACGTGACTGCCCGGATGAAAATTGTAGCAGTTGCCCGGCAGCGCTTCCATTCTCAACAAATCGTCCTTCATCGTCATACGGGCGAATTCCGCCACCCGCGGATCCGCCGAGCAGGCGTTCAGGGTATATGGCGCGTGCGCCAGAACGCCGAAGAAACCGTGTTCCTCCATCAGCGCGAGAAGCGCACCCGTGTCTTCCGGATCCAGCTTCTTCGCCTTCCCGCCTCTGGGATTTCTCGTAAAGAACTGAAACGTGTTGGCGTCGATCCGCAGGGCGTCCTCGCCCATCGCTTTAAAGCCTTTCGCTGTCGAAAGATGGCATCCTATTCTCATTATTCCTGTCCAAACGCTTTCAGAATGTCCGCCTTCACCTTGTCGTCCAGCGTGCCCGGTTTCCAGAGAAGACCCAGATTATCTCCCTCAAAACGGGGAATCATGTGAATATGGAAATGGAATACCGTCTGTCCGGCGGACGGCTCATTATTCTGGACCAGATTATAACCATCGCAGCCGACGACATCTTTCATCTTCGTCATGATCTTCTTCGCCAGCACAAACGCCTTCGCCGCGAGATCATCGGGTATCTCGAATAAATTCCGATAATGCTCCTTCGGCAGAATTAAAGCGTGTCCCTTCGACGCGGGACTGATGTCCAGAATCACGCGGAACAGCTCGTCCTCGTAAATCGTCGCGCTGGGAATTTCCCCATTCGCGATCTTACAAAAAATACAATTTTCGTCCTTCATGAATATTCCTCCATTCTACTTTAAACACGCGGCGCGTGAACATTCACGCCGCTTTTGTTCTTCCTGTACAACAGCGCCCCCAGAACGAAGCCTCCGATCAGGCCGCCGATGTGGGCAGAGTTATCGATTCCCGTGTTTACAAATCCATAGTATAACGTGACTCCGACCATCAGAAGCAGACTCACCACATTCAGCTCCGCCAGCTTTCCCTTATTACGGATCAGAATATATAAAAGCGCGCCCACCACCGCGAATATCGCTCCGGAAGCGCCCGCGGAGACCGCGTTATCCATTATTTTCAGACTCGTGTACAAAGACAGCAGATTTCCCGCTATGCCGCCGCCGAAATAAATCACGAGGTACTTCCCTCCGCCGACCGTCCGTTCCAGCGTATTCCCCAGCACAAATAACACGATCATATTATTAAAAAGATGCGTGTAGCCAAAATGCAGGAACATACTCGTAAATATCGTGTAGTACTCGCCCTTCTCAATCACCCATGGCGCGTACATGGCGCCGTGCTTCAGCATAAAAAGCGAGTCCGTCGTCGATCCCAGTATACTGAGAACGATAAACACGATCACGTTCGCCGCGACGATGGAAAGGTTGCAGATACCGAAATAGCGCTTCGGGCGCGCGCGCCGCGAACGCTCCTTCTGTCTGAGCGCTCTCTCCTGATCAAGGCTTCGCTGAACAGGCGCCCTGAGACCATCAAAATCATAAGGCTGATTCTCATAGACGACCAGAGAAGACCGGATACTGTCCAGAAACCAGATCGGCCCGAAACGAGACGCCAAGCCCGACAAACGCTCGATACATCCGGTACGATACAGAACCAGACAATTAATTTCCGTGTAGTTATTCGCGGCGAACAAAGAAATCGCGTGATTCCGTACGCCCCAAAGCCACGTCTCGTCTATCATCGTCCCGTATCTCTCCGACACGTACAGAAGGAGATACGCCTTAAACTCATATGTTCTGGCGTACAGCATAGCGTTCTCGCCATAATTTTGTACCGGCCGGTAGCCCGCTCTGCCGATCTCCGCCGCGAGAAAATCCCCTCTGCCGCCGCCCGCCGGGCCATAGCTTTGTCCCATTTCATTCACCTGCCAATCAAGCTCCGATACTTTATCATATCATATTGTCTGAGTGGGACAAAGTTTTTCTTTGATTTTTGTTGAAAAATATCATCCGCGGAAGCGCGTCACGACCGTAAAATTCCGATCCCCGAACACGATATGATCGCCATGGCGCAGCTCTACCCGCTCATGTTCCATAAGCCTTTCCCCATTGTAGAACGTGCCGTTCTTCGAAGACAGATCCTCCAGAAAAAACGCGCCGGCGATCTGATCAATTCTGGCGTGAGAGCGGCTGACCGCGGGGCTTAAGACCAGCCCGTCCGCCTGTTTTTCTGACGAGCCGACCAAAAAAGGCGAGCCGGTAACCGAAAGGGAGTCAATACTGTTCTCCGCGCGCAGCGTCAGCCTCGGCTGAAGATCATCGCGGCGCAGAAAAGTCGTGGCAGGGTCCTCGTCTCCCAGCTCATCCTCGTAATCATCCCGGAACACCTCATCCATCGGTTCTTCCCCAGATTCCTTCTCCCGCCGCGCTTCCTCCGGATAAGCGGCCGCCGCGGGATTTTCCTTACGTTGATCCCGCGCCTTCGCGAGCTTACCCCGGACTTTATCGATCATAAAGAAGGCGATGGCCGCGAAGATAACCAGTCCGACCGCGACCGGCAGGTATTCTTCCCGAAAACCGTACGCTCTTACTCGCGCGACGATCAGAATTCCAAGCGCCGCGCAGAGAATATATCTCAGTATCCTGCCCTTTCCGGCTTTACCGGGCGGCATTTCCGTCGCCATCTCATTCGTGTCCGTAAAATCCTCGTCCGGATCAGGAGCCTCGTCTTCTTTTTCCTCAACCGCCATCCCGGACTCGCTCAAATCCTCAATAATACGCTGTATACTGTAATTTCCTTTTGTCTTGCCGCGCAGCTCGTACACAAGCTCTACCGCTTTCTGATCCTCATAATCCACGCGCTCAAGCAGCGCCCCCGTAAGTTCATGGAACGCCTCCGCGAAATCCCGCTCCCACGCGGGCAAAAAACAAAACGAAAACGTGTCACCCGACATAAAGATATATTCCGGATCCAGGAGAATATTCATGGCCGGAATCAAATAAGCGGCGCATCCTTCTCTGGCCTGAAGCAGCGACGTAATCAGATTTTGTATCAGCGGCATACCAGCAGGACGCTCCGCGAGTTCTTCTTTCAGGGCGCGCGTCCCTGTAATTTCAAAACAAAATCTTGTCCGTTCATCAACCCTTCCGATCACGCATGGCAGAATTCCCGGAACGCGGTTCGACAGTATCATGCGGGAACGATAGTCCTCCTCATAGGCGCCATCCAATTCAAAAATCAGACGGCTCACGCCCAGGTCATTCTTGTATTCCGTCTTCATTGGCTGCCTCCCTATCTCCGATTTTTCCCTTCAGCTCCTTCAGGTTTCGTAATAAGCGTATTCTCCGCTCCGGCCTGACACTGACAGACTCGCTCGTTTCTTCCGCCTTACAGATATAGTCTGTCTTGATTCCGTTCAGAAGCGGGAGGGAAAACGCCGGGCGTTCCGCCTCAAGGCTGACACTGACGCGGCTCTTCCCGATATTTCCGGAAAACGCGCCCGTTCTGAAAAAGAAAGTGCCTCTCGTCCGAATTCCGTTATAATAATTTATCATCTCCGATTCGTCAATCGATCTGCCAAATCTCTTCTCATGACTGGCCCAAAACGCTGTCTCCGCCGCCATGGAGCTTAAAACCGCGCGATCGCGAAGATAAAATCCCATGTACATGACCAGAATGAGGCATCCTATTACCATAGGCGTCACAAACGCCGCCTCGACCGTGAGACTTGCCTTTAATCCGCGTATATTTTTCAAACATTCTCACTCCTTTCGGTTCATCCCGCGTCAATGAATAAAAGCCGGGCCGCTAACCACAATGTAGCCGATCAGCAAAAATGGTGCGAAAGCCATCTCCCGCTTTCTTCCGGCGTTTTTTAAGATAATCAGCAGCATCGCGCCCACCGCGGAAAAAAGCAGCGAAATCAGAAGAACACCCAGCATGGCGCGTGGTCCGAGAAACACGCCGACGCATCCTGTTAAAAGCGCGTCCCCGCTGCCGATTCCGCCCCTTGTAAGCTTCGAGACACCGACACTCGCCAGTGTGAACAGCGCGACCGCCGCCATCGCGATCGGCTCCGCTCCTTCTCCTGTTATCCGCCAAAGCGCTCCAATTATCATAAGCAGCGCCGGCGCGGCTATTGAAATAGTCCGCCGCCGGAAATCATCCACCGCGCTCCATATCAGAACCGTTGTAAAAGCGATGTATAGAGTTATTTTCCACATTTAGAGCAGGGTCTCCTTTCTCCCACCTCTGAAATCGGTATCTGACGAACAGAGCGCTTCAAAGCGGAGCAATGATCCGAAATGTGATACCGGTTACCTGATGTTGTTATGTAAACTGTCATGCCCGGCAATAACGTTTCCGGCGCGTGACACGTCTCACACGGATAATAAATTGATCCGTCGCCGCTTCTCGCCGCGCCAACCGAGTCTCCGCTGATCTGCCTGATCGATGGATTTAAATAGACGCAGTCACGATTCAGATGATAAACGGTTCCTGTTTCCGTCACGTAAACAAGTTGTTCTCCCTTATCCTCGTTTTCCGGATCCGGATCATAGCCGACCCACGCGCTCATTCTGGCCCTTTGCGCGTAAACCGGCTCCTTAACGCCAAATATTTTAAATGGCCATTTTATCTGATACCTCGCGATAAGATCGATAGTCTGACCGTCTTTCAGAACAGAAGATTCCAGAAGAAACACGCCGCCCGGAATCATCTGTTTCGAAAAATCCGAGTCAAGCGCGGCTGAAACACTCGCCTGCGCGTACGCGATTGAAAAAGCCTTCAAACAAAATCCCGCGGAATCCTCTTCCGTATCATCGGAAACGTCCGTACCTTCGGACGTTTCCGAATCCTCCGTTAAGTTCCGCGCCACATACGCGTACGCTGTCATTTCGCGGCACGTGTTTTTTAGCGCCGTTCCCACTTCCGTGTGAATTCTGACCACATTAATCAGATAGCCCACCATAACCATAGCGACCATAAAAAGCGGCAGCGCGAGCGCCGCCTCCACTGTCATGCTTGCCCTATAACCAGGCAAAGTCCTGTCTTCACCGTCCGCTTTCACATACTGTCCTTTCCGCCGCGGCTTTGGCCGCGCCGTAGGCAGATACTCCGAATGCTTAAAAAGAAATAGCCGAAAAATGGGGGTTCGGGGTAGAGAGTGTTCCTTCCGTTAAGATTTTGTTGTATGTGTTGTTCTCGGAGTATCTGCCCGCGGCGCGAGGCCCGCGGTCATTGATAAATCTGGGAAACCGAAAACTCATAAGAAATGTCACGGCTGAACGCCCATTGGTTCTGAATTGTCAGGCGCGTTACGCAGCCGTCCATGGCAAATCCCTCATTTCCCGGCATGGCGCGTATTCGCCCTTCCATTAAATCCATAAAACGATAAGTCTGATTTTCAATATTTCCCAGATAAAAAAGTATCTTCAGATAATTCGCGTACGTCACGCCTGAACTTTTATCGCGTCGTACCGAGAATGGCTCCGTGAAGAACTTCGGAAGCCTCTGAAGAGGCAGCTCCCAGGAAGCCGCGTTCTTCATAATCGGAACCTTCCCGCCCGCTAGAAGCGTTCTGACATCCAACACGCTTTCCCCATAGGCCCACGCTAAAAGCAGCCCCCATTTCATCGCTTCGACAAGAGGCGGAATCCCCAGAACCCCAACCAGAGCGATCGCCATCGCTTCCGCCTCCGCTGCCTTTGACTGCTCACTGATCAAATACGAAAAGTTTATCGCCTCGCGGATGAGTAAAAGCCGCGCCGCCACCGCCTTTAAATTCTCCGCGTCGCTTTCTTTCCCTATAAGTGTGTATTCCAACTCATAATCGAGCCGGCGCGTGTCATCTTCCCCGGTGTTCGCGTAATTCGCGGCGCGCTGTTGTACATATTCCCGAAACAATACATTGTCCAAAATTTCATTACGGCTCTCGTTGAGCTCCCCGGAACCAAAGCCCTGCCGAAGATCGCGGGACGAAATTATTTTCGAAAGGTCAATCCGCTTCGATGACACATTTTCCGGATGCTCCAGCAGACTGTTAAGAAGCGGCGAGGCTCGCGCGCTTCGCGCCGCCTTGACAGGATCCTCTTCCTCCGTTTCCGTTTCACCGGACGTATCCGCTGTTTCCGACTCGCCTGTTCCGGCCCCCGCGTTCTGCCTTTGGTTTTCCAGCTCCGCAAGCTCACGCTCGTTCTCTCTCGCGGCAGTATCATGGCTTTCTTCCCGACTCGTGATGTCCGCGACTGTTTCCTGTGTTCCTGTCAGCTCCTGAACCAGGTCAATTCCCAGCTTCTGACTCATATAATCGCTGACCTGTATCCGGAACGCGCGCCCTCCGTCATCTGTAGCCAGCTTCATCTCCGTAATCTCCGACTCCTGAGGTTTCCCATCCCATTTCACGGGAGTGGCGGCAAGCGTTTTTAAATCTTTCCCCATGTCTGTCTGATAGGACAGGAAATCGGAATAATGGCTTAAAATAGCCTCTTCGCTGAAAGATCCGCTCCGATAGCTTCCATCCAGTAAAAAAACGTCATATTGCTCGAGCGCTTCTTTGTGATACTCGCCGAACACGGACTCCATCGCCATTGTAGAGGCCATTCTCGCCTCGCTTTTTGAGCTCTCAATATAAGCGTTCTGGAAAAGCGCCATCAGAAAAGAAATCATAAGCGTCAGGATCAAACTGAGAAAAACCGTGATCTGTCCCGGAGTTCTCATTGTATTTTAACTTTATTACTTTCGCTAGTTATTGTGCTGAATATATCTCCAACAAGCGTCTGCAGCTGTGTTCTGAATATAATAACAAGTCCGATCAGCACGACCAGAATCAAAATTACTTCCACGACCCCGATCGCGTCTTCTTCCCTCCAAAAATCACAGACCATTTCTTTAAAGCTTCGCATATTACCCTTCCTTTCCCATGAGCGGCAAAGCCCTACATCTTATACCCCCATACTCATAAACGCCGGCACCGTCACAATGATCAGAACCACCGCCAGCATAATCATCATTGGTATCAATAGCTTCGTTCCCGCCTCCTCGCCTAAGCGTCTGGCGTAACTCTCACGCTCCTCAAAAGCCTCTGACGCTTCCTCCCGAAACACCTTCAGCAGTCCCCTCGCGCCCTTTTTCAAATTCTGAATCAATAAAGAGGACAACTTCAAATAGGGAATCGTGCCGCATCTTCTCCCAAAGCTGTCATACGCTTCCGCCTCCGGCGTCCCCTGCCGCATATCATTGCGGCATAGCACAACTTCCTCAAAAGCGTATCTTTTCTCCAGACCATATTTTAAATAATCCTCCGCGATTCTCTCCCAGGCCGCCCGAATCGTCATACCCGATCCCATAAGCAGGAGCAGCTTATTCAGAATCTTGGGATAATCCAACGCCATCTGACGCTTCCGCGCCTCAATTCTCCCGCGCAGCTTCCAGTCTTCCGAAACATACAGCAAAATGGCCACCGCCAGAAAAAGCGCCAAAAGCCAGGCCGCGGTATGGTTTCCCGGAAACGACCATGTCACCGCTTTCCCATCCAACGTGTCCGGCAAAATCAGTGTTTCTTCCGTTTCTGTCCTCGCGTCCGCCGCTTCCACCGCTTCCGTCAGGCTTTTACGCAGCTTCTCTTCCTCGGAAAGCGCCCGCGGAAACAGGAATATCTCCCTTGCGTACATGACACTTTGATCACCATAGGAAAGGGTTCCCTTGATCGTCACGGGTGACCCTGACTCACTTAACGCGTCATATTTAAGATTACCCGCGTAATCGAGCAGATGATAGTCGCTGATTTCCCACTCGACTTCAATTGGTCCGGGAGTAATTTCGCTGATTAAGGAAAGCTTCTCCGTAACACGCTCCAGACTCTCGTTCGCGCCCTTCACGCGCGCGTCCATATTCGCCAATTCCTCGCTCAGTCTGGCCGCGGCTTCCTCCTCCGTGTATATTCTGGAAGAAACGGAAACATCAACCGTTGTCTGATACCCATCTTCTGTCGAAGCGGATAAAGTCACGTTTCGCGCTTTACCATCGTAGAGCTTCCTCTTCAGCGCGCCGACCGCGTCCTCGCCCATAACAAGACTGGAGACAGTAAACGCCAGAAAAATCAAAATCCCCACGATCAGAACGCGAGCTGTCACCGTCAGTTTCCGGCAATAATACGCTCTCGCCTCTTCCTGTCCCCGCCTACCCGGATAGAACGCCTGCAGTTCCGATTGAACCCTGCCATACCTGTAAAAATTCTTCCCGCGGATCTTTTCCAGAAAAGCCAGCAGTACTTCTCCCAGACTTCTTCCCCGCTTCTTCATCTAAACCTCAATTCTGAGAATTCCGCGTCCCATCGCGTAAGCTCCCGCGAACGCCGCGAGCGCGATCGTCATAATAAGAATTCCCGACACGCTGCCGTACAACACCTTCAGAAAATCAGGAAAGCTGATTTTCATATAGCAGATAATACCGAGAGGAACCATCGTCATAACATTCCACTCCAGCCGTTTCGCCGCCAGAACTGTGGATATATCCTGGTATACCTGTATCTTCTCGCCTATGATCTCGGCCGTGTTGTCCATGATCGCCACCAAATCTCCTCCGGATCTTTTGGCGGTCCGGACGATTACCGCGAAATCACGAATATCTTCCACGCCGGTTCTCTCTCCGAAGTTCTCCAGCGCCCGCTCCAGTGGGACGCGCATCCGAAGCTCGTTGCGTATTTGACGAAATTCCCTTACGATCTCTCCCTCATTGCCGTAAATCACCTTAAGGTCCTTCTCCGTCTCCGCGATCGCGTTCTCCGCGGCGTACCCGGCGCGCAGCGCGCTCTTAAGCGAAAGCAACGCTTCCTTAAATTCCATTCCCAGACGTTCCTGTCTTACGCGCTCGAATTCCTGGTAATCCAGCTTTAATAAGAATCCCAGCAAAAGCGTACAGGCCAGCCCGCCGATCCACGATCCGTAAAACAAATACCCAACCATAAAAAGCAAAGCGGCGTTACGGCTGACAAAGATCAGATAATCCCGCCGCTTCCAGCTTTTGAATTTCCCGCAGCGTACCAACTTTTCTTAACTCTCCATTCTTATATCGATAAAGCGGATTCAGGCGTATCTTGTCATCCTGAAACCCCACTATCTCAACAATTTCCAAAACCTTCCTGCTCTTGTCCCGCAAGCGCCCCAGATGAATCAGTATATCAATCCCCGAAGCGATCTGGCGGCGTATCGCCGAAATCGGCAAATCCATTCCCATTAGCACCATCATTTCAAGACGGCTGAGCATATCCTCCGGGGAATTGGCGTGTCCGGTACTGAGTGACCCATCATGCCCGGTGTTCATAGCTTGGAGCATATCGATCGCCTCCGCCGAGCGTACCTCGCCGACGATGATCCGGTCCGGACGCATGCGGAGACTGGTCCGGATCAAATCGCGAATCGTGATTTCGCCCATCCCCTCCGTATTGCGGTTTCTCGCCTCAAGGCTCACAAGATTGCTGATCGAGTCCAGTCTGAGCTCCGCGTTATCCTCTATCGTGATAATTCTCTCACCGTCCGGTATATACCCGGAAAGCGCGTTGAGAAAGGTCGTCTTCCCGGCCCCCGTTCCTCCACTTATAAAAAAGTTATATCTCGCCTTTACCAAACTCTTCAGAAACTCCGCGGCCTCCTCGGAAATCGCGCCCAGGCTGATCAAATCCGTCATCATCATCGGATTCTCCGGAAATTTTCGAATTGTCAGAATCGGGCCATTGACCGCGACAGGAGGCAGGACTACATTCACTCTTGAGCCATCCTCGAGCCTGGCGTCGACAATGGGCGAAAACTCATTGACCATTCGATTCGAGCCGGCAGCGATCTGTTGTATAACATCCTCCAATTTCTGACTGCTCGCGAAAACCTGGTCAAATCTCTCAAGCCGCCCCCTCTTCTCAATAAAAATAGCGTTCGGACCATTGACCATGATTTCCGTGATTCCGCGGTCCTCTATCAGTTCCTGAAGAAGATCCAGCTTACGAAAACTGTTGAATAAGGATTTCCCCAGCTGAATCTGTGTCCGGAGCGAAAGCCCTTCTCGAAGCGCCGCGCTCTTCACGCTTTCCCTTATCATCTCCTGAAAATCCGCGTCATCGGGGATTTCACTCAGGTCGATCTTCCCGAGTATCTCCTGATATAACGCCTCCCGGATCCCCTCCCGCGGTTTCCCGCGTGTCACATTTACGCGGCTTTCCTTCATACGGCGCCCGCTTCTTCCGATAAAATCAGACTTCTCGCGTATCCGCTAAGCGGCCCCCATAACATTTCTCCCATGTACGCGCTATGCTCGCGCAGACAATCCGTCATCGGAAGCGTTATCTTCTCCGTCCTATCCATAACCTCCGAATAATCAAGCGATTCCAGCATGTGCTCATAATGACGTATTTTTCCCTGGGAAATCATATCCGAGACCACGGGCGTGTATATTTTCCCACATCTCGCGAGAAGGCCTAAAAGCCCTTGCGGCCCTTCTCCAAAGTCGATCACGATCGATTCATAAACACCTCCCTTCTCCAGCTGATCCAGGAGATAGTTCCATTCCTCAGCCGTAATCTCCATCAAATCCGCGGAAATTCTGGCCGGCGGAATGTAATCCAGCGATTGAAGCGTTCGGGTCGCCGCCGCGATCTGTCTGGACAGCAATCCGCCATCCTGCCTCGCGTAATATAAAAGATCTGACAAATCAATGTCACTCTCGTCCCCGATCAGATCTGAAAATCCGGAACAGCTTTCCAGATTCAGATACAACGTCCGCCGTTTCCTCGCGATCTCCTGCCCAAGGGCCAACGCGAAAGATGTCTTGCCAATACGGTGAAGCGGAGAATAAATCCCAATCAGCTCCGCCGGCTGATCCGCGTTTCGCGGAAAAGAGTCATCCGACTGATCGTAGCCTTTCAGAACAGCCCGTATGAGATCATCGGACTTCTGATATTTATTGATCGACGGCCTGGTATCTTCCGTCGCGCTGATCCCTTCTGTCAGAAAGAACACGTAGGGTACTTCCAGACTCTCGATCTCTCGCGTGTAGAAAGCGGGGCTGATCAGTAAAATCTCTGTTTCTTCCTCCCGAAGATGCGACAAGAGCGTTTCCGGAGTAGTAAAAGCCTTAATGAAAAAAGGTCCCGTCTTCCTGGCATTAACCGTTTCCATCAACTGATAAGAGTAATCGGATTCCACATCACAAACACAAATATTCTTCTTCATCACATAAATTCCATCCTTCCTTGCCTATTCGCGTCATAAATTTCCGTGTCAATAGATAAGCTCCGCGAGCAGCGTGCCCAGAAAAATCGGAACGGCGAGCGGGATTAGCGCCTGCTTCTCCGTCCTTCCCACGCCATACTCCGATAGCTTACCTGTACGTACGAACGTCTCAAAATAATCCGCCAGATACCTCAGTCGCTCCTGAAGATTTCCCTGCCGCCACATTTTGAAAAGGCATAAACCGGCCGCGGTCATAAAAATCAAAAGTATCCGCTCCCAAATTCTCCCTGAACCTTTAATACAGCCAAGCACCATAAAAAGCTTCACATCACCCGCGCCGACCACGCGTACAGCGTAAAAAAAGACCAAAAGAATAAGCGGAATCATCATCCCCATAAGAGAGGAAAAAATCCCGTAACCGCGATACAGAATCAGTCTGCCGACAATCCCGGCGCCGATACCCAGCGCGATCAGCTGATTGGGCACCTGGCTCTTCTTAAGATCAGTCCAGGCGGCAATCGCCAATATCGCGAGCAGCGTCAGATTCATCAAATGATATAATATAGATCTCACCTCGCTCTAAAACAATATTCACTTATTGGGGCATAATAAGAATAAAACCCGAAAACATCAGAAAAAATAAGATCACTTCTTGAAGTGTTAGAACGTTAAGATAATATGAGATGACGTTCTGTGATATCGAATATAACATGAAAAGGGCCTGTTGTCCAGACCCTTTTCATGCCTTCTTGATTTTTTGCGCGTATTCCACAAATCTTCCGCGCGTTATTTGTCTATTTTCCCGATCAGAAGTTCCTCTCCGACCGCGTCATGAAGCAGCGTGACGCCGAAGCCTTCCATGTCGTACACATGAATCATTCCCGCGAATTCCTTCGCCTCCGGGCAGATTCCGGGAAACAGATCCGCCGCGCCGATCCGAGCGGGAAAATTCGGGTCGTAAAGAAGCGTTTTCCCATTCTCAAAAACCGCCCCATAGAGAATATCGCTCTCCACAAGATCCTGAAACATATGGCTCCCGTAGGAAAGCTCCGGCATGTACCCAGCCTCGCTGTAGGAAATCTCGCAGATCAGCCGGAACTCGCTGATATCCGCGAACGTGACCGGAACGCCAAGCTCCGGGGAGGAGGTTCCGATCCGCCCGGGGACGAAGAGCAGCGCGGCGTCCCCAAAGTTTCTGCCGGCCCGGTTGATTTCCCCGATTACCGCGGCAGCCTCTGATTTTTTCGCGTATGGACAATCGTAATACGCCTTAGGATCTACCGTCACGATCCGACCGACACTCTCCCGCGTCGAGCGGCCCATCGAGGCGCCCCTAAGCCTCAGATACGTGTCGTCCGCGCTTATTTCGGGAACCTCAAGCTCCTGATCCGAAATCCGTACCTGAAGCGGCCGGCACTGCAGAAGGTTCACGACAAAGCCTCCGTCAGCGCCCAGATTCACGGTATACTCAATATCGACCGGGTACTCGTACTTTTCCCGCAATGTCTTCAGAAGTCTGGACATCAGCCCCGTAAACGCCTTGTCATGGAGCAGTCCCTCGCAGGATATATAGAAAATATCTCGGCTTATGCCCCTGTCCCGGAACATTCTTTCGGCGTCGAAATCACGTTCTGTCAGGCTTTTGATTACATGCCCGGGGAGAAATGGCAGGGCGTCCTCCAACGCCATCCGCGACAGACCCTCGCGCGGCTTAATAACATCGATCAGGCGCTGGGAGTATCGATGCCGTTCCGAGGGCGTCGTCTGAAGAGAGAAGGTCGGCTCGTCCAGATTCACGACCCGGGGGTAATCCGAGGCGACACGGTCCACGGCGCGCGTTCCCAGCCCCATCACGAGACGCAGCATGCCGGCGTTAGGATCCATGCTCTCTTTCAGCTTGTACATACTGAAGGAATAGCCCACGCCAGCAGCGTCCGGCATAAAAATATCGCCATAGTACGAGCCGGACACACGCTGGACCAGCAGCGCCATCTGCTCGTCTTTTCGCTTCAGACCGCGTTTTTCGCGGTACGCGAGCGCCGACAGATTCATTGTGCTGGCGTATACCGCTCTCGCGGCCGCCTCAAAAGCGGCGAGACGTTCCTCCGGATCGCCCGTGTTATCACAGAAAACGGAGTCATATTTCCCGGCGAAGGCGTTGCCGAACCCGTCCTCCAGGATACTGCTGGAACGAACGATGATCGGGCACTGGCCATAGTAATCCAGCATCTGACGAAAGCTTTCTCGGATGTTTTCCGGGAACGTACCGGACAGCAGCGCCTTCGCGAGCCGCGGCGCCTCGGACAGCCAGCCGCTTTCCTCACGCTGACGGGTCCGAAGCTCCCAGCAGTTATTCTCCACGATATACGTGTAAAAAACATCCGCGCCGATATAATAGGAATCATGCGGCTCGAGCCTCGCGACGTCCTCCGCGGCCAGACAGGCGGAGGCGATTTTCCTCGCGAGCAGCATGCCGCAGGCCTTTCCGCCGATCAGTCCTGTCCCGATCATACGGCTTCGGACCGCGAAAAAATCCTCCATTGTGAAAAACCGGTCGATCAAAGCCTCCAGTTTCTCATCCCGCGTCATCATGATCCGGCAAAGTGTCCGCGTGTCATCGCTTCCGCGCTCGCCGGAGCGAAGCTTATTCCGCGCGGCGAGAAAAATCCGATACCAGCTGTCCAGATTTCTCTCATCTCCCGCGCCCTCCGTTTTCTCCATCGTCGCGTAAAAGCGGCTTACGCTGAGCCCGTCCGTCAGCGCCTGAAACGCTCCCGCGCCCGCGTCGTAGCTGTGAGGCAGGAACATCGTGGGCGAATACCGTTTCCAGATTTTCAGCGGATGGACGTAGACTTTTTCTTTTCGTCCCGCGTCCTGTCCGGGATAGATATTCAGCAGAAGTTGTGTTGTGTCACGGATTTTCGCGACCGCCGCGAACGAGTGACAGCCTCTTAATATCGGAAAATACGCCACGGTATCCAGCTGAAATAAATAAGGGCAGGTCACGCGGAAGAAATTTCCCATCATCAGATCGGTAGACCAGGCAGTCTGAAGCTCCGAAAGACAATCGAACACGTAAAAAGCGCCCCGTCCTTCTTCTTCGATAATACGACGGATCGTCATTGTAAAATTCTCAAAACCCGGCGAGAGCTCAACCTCATGGATCGTAAGACCCGGCCTCGGCGCGCACATCGGCGGCCCCGCGGCGAAGCGAATGTAATTGAGCCGCCTGCCGTCCCGGATCGCCTGCTCGACGAAGGGCTCGGCGAAGAGACGGAACTCGTCAAGCCCGCTGATCTGAAAAACAACGTTGTCCCCAAGGCGAATGCTGTCAACCGCCTGATCCATCTCCGGAATTCCCGATTTGATTTTCTCGAACGCTTCCATTCTTTTCATCTCCTTCGCTCCGATTCCCGAACCCGCGGAAATCAAAAAGAGGCCTGACGCCCGGCAGATTTCCCTGCCGGCGTTAAGCCTCTTCGCTTATAAATCGTCTTTATCCCTAATACTCGAAAATGACTGCCTCATACGGAGCGAGCGGATATTTGAAGGAATACGGTCTTCCATCGCACTCGGATTTCGCGCTCCTGTAGCTGTTCTTCTTATTCGATCCCGTCCCGCCGAACTTCGGATCGTCCGTGGTCAGGATCCTCTTATACGACTTGGATTTCGGAACGCCTACTCGATAATCGTCCCGCGCCACCGGTGTGAAGTTGCAGACAAAAAGCAGGTTTTTGGCGCCGTCTTTCGGATGCCGCGTGAAGCTGAAGATACTTCTTACCGCGTCATCACAATTGATCCACTCAAAACCATACGCGGAATGATCCTGCTCATACATCGCCGGATAATTCTTATAGATAAGCAAAAGTTCTCTCACATACGCGCTCAGACCCGCGTGCTCCGGCTCCTTCAGAAGGAACCAGTCCAATTCTCTTTCCTCGCTCCACTCTCTGAGCTGTCCGAAATCCTGCCCCATGAAAAGCAGTTTTTTCCCGGGATGCCCCATCATGAATGTATAACCGACCTTCAGATTCTGGAACTTAGCCTCGCCGATTCCCGGCATCTTATTGATCATGGAGCATTTCAGATGCACAACCTCGTCATGCGAAAGCACCAGAATATAATTCTCGCTGTACGCGTAGGTCAGCGAAAACGTCATCTTATTATGATTTCCCTTGCGAAAATACGGATCCAGCTTCATGTATTCCAGGAAATCATGCATCCAGCCCATATTCCACTTCAGTGTAAAGCCCAGCCCGTCGTATTCCGCTTTCTGTGTCACTCTCGGCCACGCGGTCGATTCCTCGGCGATCATCTGTATGCCCGGGTTTCTCCCGATAATGCAGGAATTCAGGTGCTTGAAGAACTCGATTGCCTCCAGATTCTCATTACCGCCGTACTTGTTCGCCAGCCACTGCCCGGCCTGCTTGCCGTAATCCAGATAAAGCATGGAAGCGACAGCGTCAACGCGAAGTCCGTCCACGTGGAATTTCTCAATCCAGAAAAGCGCGCTCGCGATCAGGAAGTTTTTGACCTCGTATTTCGCGTAGTCAAAAATCTTGGTGCCCCAATCCGGATGCTCGCCCTTACGAGGATCCGCGTACTCATACAGCGCCTCGCCGTCAAAATCCGCGAGACCGTGCGCGTCCTTCGGAAAATGCGCCGGTACCCAGTCCAGTATGACGCCGATGCCATTTTTATGAAGATAATTTACCATATACGCGAAGTCAGCAGGCGTGCCGTACCGTGAGGTCGGCGCGTAATATCCCGTTACCTGATAGCCCCAGGAGCCGTCAAAAGGATATTCCAGTATGCCCATAAGCTCCACGTGCGTGTAACCCATGTCCTTGACATATTTCGCGAGACTTACCGCGAGTTGACGATATGTGTAAAAGCCGTCCTCGCCCTTCGTCTCTTTGGACCCGGTCGGATGCTTCTTCCAGGATCCCGGATGAACCTCGTAGATCGACATAGGCATACAGGTCGTGTCATATGTCTTCCGCTTCTCCATCCATTCCCCGTCCGACCAGAGAAGATTCGTGATATCCGTGACACGGGAAGCGGTTCCCGGGCGAAGCTCGGACTCGTTTGCGAACGGATCCGCCTTGTAAAGGAATTTACCATCCTTCGTCTCGATCACGAATTTGTACAGCTGACCCTTCTTCGCGCCTTTCTTGAAAAGATCGAAAATTCCAAGCGGCTCCTGCCTTGTCATAGGGTCCGCCTGCTCATCCCAGTCATTGAATTCGCCGATTAGACGCGCGCTGACGGCATGAGGCGCCCACACAGCGAAGTACACGCCTTTCTTCCCATCCTTGACAGCGAGATGGGCTCCCAGTTTCTCATAGATACTGTAATGTGTTCCCTGGCTGAAGTAGTACTGATCCATTTCACCGATTTCGAACTTCTCTTTCTCCATTCCGATCGCCTCATTCTTCCCGTATTTTGAACAGAAAATAGCTATTCTCTTTCATGAAAACATTTATCTTGTCATCGGAAACTGTATAGTTTCCGTTTCCAAGCAGATCCACAATTTTCCTGCCGCTGACCGAAAACGGTATCACAAGCTCCGCCTCTTGATCATCGCAATTCAGCGCTGTTATAACAGCTTCTTTGTCATCTTGCCTCGCGTATGCGTACTGTCTGTTCGTAAGGTAAAGCTCTCTGTATTTCCCATATGTCAAAAGCGGCTCAGCCGCGTGTATCTGTCCCAGTCCCTCAATCATGTCCGTAAGTCCCAGGTTGCTGTCCTCGTATTCCGAAAGCCGGATTGCCGGACGAAGCGCGTCATCGTCATAAGCTCCCTTAACGCCCTCAATACCCCATTCCGATCCATAATAAATGGATGGAATTCCGGGAAGTGTAAAAAGCAGCGCGTACAAAAGCGGCAAATGCGCTTTATTACGTAAAATACTGGCGATCCGGGTAGTGTCATGATTATCCAGGAATGTATAAAGCCGCGTCCCCTTGTAAATTCCGCCATTCTCGTCAAACTCGCGGCGTATGGAATGAGCGATCTCAAAATAATTATGCTCGTTATGTCCGGAATAAAGCCCCTTATGCAGCTCATAATTCGTAATGGAATCAAGTCCGCATTCGCGGATCCATCGACCATAATCTCCGTGGATTACTTCTCCCATCAGCCAGAAATCTTCCTTGGCCTCGTCACAGGTCCGCCTTAGCGTCCTTAAGAAGTCAAAATCCAGACAGTCGGCGCTGTCCAGCCGAATCCCATCGATGTCGAACTCCGTAATCCAGAAACGAACCGTGTCCATTAAATAATCAATGACCGCCGGATTCCGTAAATTCAGATTCGCGAGCTCATAGCAATTTCTCCAGGCGCTATAGTTAAAACCATCATTAAACGGCGAGTTGCCGCCGAAGTCGACCCATTGGTACCAGTCGCGGTACGCGGAACTCTCCCGGTTCGCGCGAAGATCCTCGAACGCGAAAAACTCCCGTCCCGTATGATTAAAGACTCCGTCCACAACGACCTTGATTCCCGCCTCGTGACAACTGGCGGTAAAATGCCGGAAGTCCTCCTGATCGCCCAGTCTCCTGTCCACCAGACGATAATCCTTGGTATCATAGCCATGTGTCGTGGACTCAAAAAGCGGTCCGATGTAAATCGCGTTACATCCCAACTTCCTTATATGACCAATCCATTCCTCCAGTTCACGAAACGCGTGACGTGTTTCCCCGCCATCGTTAACCTTCGGCGCTCCCAAAAGCCCTAACGGATAGATATGATAAAATACGCTGCTGTCAAACCATTTAGCCATGCCTAGCATCCTTCCTTATAACTATCATTTTAGCAAGAGAAATCTGAAAGCGCAATCTTTTAAAAGACACAAAAGGGGTAAAACCAAACCGATTCTACCCCTTTCCTACTGATTCATATTTCTATTTCGCGAAATCTTCTTCCATCAACAGAATCCGATCCGATTTATCACGGCTCTTAAACAGATTCGTCATCGTCCGCTTCATGCTGTTCTTCTTGGATTTGACAAAGGCCGTGTCCATAATGTCCTTCACCTCAGCCACAGTCACCGCGTGATCCTCGCGCTGCATGGCGTCGATTCTGCTGTACAAAGCCAGAATAGCCATTTCCTCAATCTTGTAGCCATGCTCCTTCGCGTAAGCCTGCCCGAATGTTACCAGCTCATCGTTGATAAAAATCGGTACCTCCAAACGCGAAGTAAACTTCTTCGCGAAATTCGGGTTCTTCTTGATCACGCCTGAAAGCAGTTGTCTCTGATCCTCCAGGACGATCAGCAGATTGCCTGTCTGGGTTGTCATCGCCATATTCAGCGCGTCAATCGTCGGCTGACTGAGCTTACCCGCGTTCTCAATGATCAGTGAGCCTCCGTGGATCTTCCGCACTGTCTCCGGAATGTCCTTCTTATTAAGAGATTCCGCCGAGATAATCGCGACCTTGCCGCTCTTCAGCTTCCGTGACTTCTGTATCGCTTTCACGACATCGACCGCCAGAACCGTTTTACCGGAGCCCTTACGACCGATTACGATTAAATTACCTACTTGAGAAGTTCCGTCCCGTTTGATCTCGCGATCATTACGAAGTACTTCCACAAGCTGCTCACTCATGCCGCGCACCGGAACAAAGTACGAGAACAACCGCTTCTCCTCCTCTGTAAGCCCGGCTTCCGTGCCGACACGGCTCTGCGCTTCCAAATCGAACTTCTCTTCAATCGAAAGCCCGCCGGCCGTTTCATCCGGATTGCCGGCGAAAGACTCTCCGGGCAGCGGAATCGTATTACGCGTTACCGGCGATCTTCTCGAGGATGGCGCGGGTATCGCTTCTTCTTCCTCAATGATCGGAGGCTCTGCCGAAGCTTCTTCCGGCTCCGGGGTTTCCTCCGGCTCAAAAGTTTCTTCCGGCTCGGATTCCGTACTCGACTCAGATTCCGAATCAGCCGTCTGTGTTCTTATTTCCGCCGGCGCCGCTTCATCTGCCGGCTCCGCCGTCCGGGAAGGCTTACTATCTTCCCAATCCTCATCGTCTCCCTCGATTTCATCGAGAATCCGCTGTATGTCCTCCGGGATATAGTTCGACGGTGTCTGAACTGTTTTCTTCATGGCCTCCAGTGCCCGCGTCTCTTCTTCCTGCTTCTTGCGGCTTTCCTCCAGAGACTTCTCCATCTCCGCCTGCTTCACTTCCCACTGACTCAATATATCCTCAATATTCATCTGTCCCGTGATCTGCTTCTCTTCATCAAGCGCCTTCGCCGCCTGTACAAGCGTAAGCTGCCCATTCTCGTCCTCCGCGATCTTAGCCGCGCGCGGATTCTCTTCCAAGGGCTCCGGCTCTTCTGTTATCGGACTCTCCTCAACAGTCTCCGGCTCTTCTGCTATCAGGCTCTCCTCAACAGCCTCCGGCTCTCCTGTTATCGGACTCTCCTCAACAGCCTCCGGCTCTTCCTCTGCCGGACTCTCTTCCGCTTCCGCGGCTTCTTCCGGCTCTGTTTCAGCAAGAACCTCTCTAAAAGCTTCCGGCGATACGGCGCGCGTCGTGTCCCCCGTTACCATTGACTTCTCTTCGGGCTCCGGCGCGTCCTTCTCGCCATTCTTCGTCTCTTCTCTTACTTCCGCTTCTACCTTATCAAGCTGTCCTACCAGCGCTTCCCTTAAGGATTCCATTTCGTCTGTCGGCTCATCGATTCTTTCAGCGGTTACGGCTTCATCCGCGGTGATTCCAATATCATCTCCGGCATCCGCGGACTTATGTTCATCGTCGTCCATGATCTCCGCCATGCCTCTCGCGATCTCAGCCTGTAGGTTCATCGTGTCATATATACCGACATTTACCGGTTTAATCGCGATGTTCTCATGCCCGCCGGCGCTTGTGATCCGCTCCTGTAAAGCTTCCGCGACAACATTCTCTCCGTCGGACTCTCCCGGCGCTTCCTCCGAAGCTTCCTCCTCGGTCTCTTCCTCGTCTTCTCTGCGAGCGGCCTCCTCGCGCTTACGCGCTTCTTCTTCCACCGCGAGCTTCCTGGCCTCTTCCGCTCTCGCCCGCTCCTCGCTGAGACGTTTCGCTTCCGCGGCGGCGCGCAGTCTGGCTTCTTCGACCTGCTGTGATATATCCTCGGCGAATTCCGCCTTCAATTCTCTGGCCTGCGCCGGTCTTACCGCTTCCTCTTCCAGCGCGACCGCCGCCGGAATTTCTTCTATGGGAGCTTCCTCCTCCGGAATTTCCTCTTCGACGATCTCTTCTTCCGGCTCCGTATACGCTTCCTCAGATTCCGGAATCTCTTCCGGCTCTATAACCTCCTCCGATGACTCCTCCACGGGATGAGATTGATCATATTCCTCCGCCATCTCAAAGATAGATCTGCTCAGCTCGTCCTCATCCTCCGATGGTGACTCTTCCGCGGCTTCTTCGACGGCCTCGTCCTCATTCCCGGCAAGTACATCTTCCGCCAGAATATCCTCCTCCTGACGCGGCGCTCTGCTCTCCTGCTGCTTCTCAAGGTTCTTACGTTCCTCTTCCAGAAGCAAATTCGCCTCGCGCTGTGTTTCCGTCAGTTCTTCCTCATCCGTGTCAAGCTGATAGCGTTCTGTCTGTAGCGGCGTGAGAGGTTTATATTTCTGCTTCAGCTCCATCGCCTTGCGGACATACTTGCCGTCATTGAACCACAGCACCAGATCATCGCATTCCTCGATGCACTTCGCTGTCATGCCCGCCTTCTCGTAAAGCTTAGCCAGCTCAAACGCCCATCGCTCAATGTACTCGACCTGTTTGAATTCCTCAAGCGCCTCGATCTGCTTCTCAATCGGCTCATTCTTTGCCTTCGAAAGCTCGTATTTCAAAACATACTGATTGCCATCCTTCGGCGCTACCGAAACGAACTCATTGTAACAGTCCGCCGCTTCATCAAGATCACCGATTTTAATCGCGAGCTCCGCGAGGCCGAAGATGATCTTCCGGCTGCTGGGCGCTCTGTCATACGCGATAAAAAGAATTTCCCTCGCGTCATTATATCTTTCATTCTCGTCATAAATGTCACTTACCGTGCAAAGCATGCTGACACTCTTAACTCTTCTCCAGTCAATAGAGTCAGCGATTGTCTCCGCCTTCTTATAATCCTTCGCGGCGACGCATTTGAGCATTTCTTCTGTTTTCAATCGATATTCGTACTTATCCAACTGTTTCACCTCAATATTCCCGGATTCCATCCCGGTGAATGAACCTACATTATGCCCATACTCATACAAATTTATACTTGTATAGTTTAGCATATGTATATCTACTTGTCAAAACGCGCGCTTTAATAACCGCGGAAAATACAGTAGCCGCGAACGCCGTGAAATCAAAGATCCCGGAGATCTTCTCTCCGGGACCTTATGATTCTATTATTATTTTCTCTCCGATTCGGCGGCCGCGCGTTCCGGGAACTTCAGACAGTCCACGAACACCTTGTTATATGGCGCGTATTCCGAAAGCTCCAGATACTCCAGCTTGCCGGCCAGATCTTCCATCTCTCTTTTGACCGGTTCCGACATGAGCGCCATATACGCGCCCATCAAAGAGGTGTTTCCCATATAATGAATTTTGTCTTTGACCTCGCGGGGCAGAATTCCCGTCCCGACCAACGAGTCCGCCGGCAGATACGCTCCGAACTGACCCGCTACCAGAACCTCATCCAGCTCGTCCATCGTGACGCCCGCTTCCGCGAGCAGAACAGTGAAGCCTGATAGAATCGCGCCCTTCGCCAGCTGAGTCTGCCGGATATCCGACTGCGTGACCAGAATTCTCGGACTGTCGCTTAGCGCGAACGCCTTTTTTCCGTCTCCCGCGTCCTCAATCAGACCCGGATACTCTCCCTCTTCAAGCTGATCCCGGCGGATAAAAGCGCCGTTTCTTCTGACAAGTCCCGCCTCGAGCAGCTCTTTTACGGCGGACAAAATCCCGCTGCCGCAGATTCCGACTGGCGTCTTCCCACCAATTGTTTTAATCTCTGTCCCTCGCGGCGTAATCTTTACTTCCTCGATCGCGCCTTCCACGGCTCTGGTTCCCTGACTGATATTCATCCCCTCAAGCGCGGGCCCCGCCGCGCAGGAACAGCAAAGCAGCCTGTCCCCTGTTTTCAGGACAATCTCCCCATTCGTCCCGATATCAATAAAAAGAACGTTGCCTTTCTTCTCCGGCAGTCCACACACATATACGCCGGCCACGATATCCGCTCCGATAAAAGACGACACGTTCGGCAGGCAGTAAAGCCTCGCGTCCTTCGCGGCGCGCAGCCCGATGGACGCCGCCGCTATGTCACGGGCCGCGGTAAACGCCGGTTTATAGGGTGCCCGTCCTATAGAACGCGCGTCTTCGCCCAGCAGCATATGCGTCATCGCGCAATTCGCGGCGACCGTGATTTCCCGGATCTGGTCCGCGCGAATGCCGCGCTCCGCGCCCGCTTCCGCGAGCATATCATTCAAAAGTCCGACGATTTCCGACTTCAGTTCCGAGACCCCGGTTTCCGGATTCTCATACTCATAGGTAATTCTGGATAAAACATCCAGCCCGTATATTTTCTGCGCGTTAAGCGCGGACGCCTCGCCGGCCGCGCCACCCGATTCGCTCTCGTAAAGAGAGACCGCCACGGTCGTCGTGCCGATATCGATGGCGGCGCCATAACCTGAGAAAGAAGGCGCCAACTTAAATTCCGGCACATAACCTCTGGTCAGGATCGCGCCGCCGCGGCTGCCTTTCTTGAGGGAGACTTTAAGGTTTCCCACCACTGTTGTCTCGCAGGCGAGTCGTTCTCCAACCCCCTCGACACGCACCCCGCATTTGCCGCACTTGCCTTTTCCGCCGCAGGCGTTCTCAAACGTGATTCCGTTTCCGCGCAGAACCTCCATCAAATTGCTGCCGTCAGGACACGAAATTATTTCTTCTCTGCCTGTAATTTCAACCGTTCCCATCTAAAACCCCTTTGTTTCGTTTCCGCGCCGCGTCCAGAACCGCCCTTGTGTTCGCGAGAGGCGACCGCGCGCCAAGGCCGCACGCCGGCGAAAGAATGTCCGCCCCGTCCGACAGGCATTTACCCGCGAGAAGTCGTATCCGGTCCGGCTTGCCGAATTCCATCGCGTACGTGCTGACGTTCCCCATCAGCACCCGGTCTCCCAGCGCGCGTCTGGCTTCCGCCATCGGCACGACAGAGTCAAAGCTCAGCGCGCCGGAACGAAGCCTCGAAAGCGGCTCGTATATGGATCTTGTCTGACCACAGATATGCGTGATCGTCGGAACACCTTTCGACCCGGCCAGATCCAGCAGCCTGTTGATTCGCGGAACGACATACACGGAAAAATTCGCCGGTCCCAGGATTTCCCCGGTTCCGCTCGGATCCGCTATCGTCAGGACATCGATGCCCGCCTCGATCTGCCAGGACGCGAACGCCAGAAGCTGATCCGTCACGTAGTCCAGGAATTCCGCCGACTCTTTTTTATTCTTGCGTAATTCTTTATAAAAAATCATAGGCTCAAGAAGCTGCGTCGCGACGCTGATCGGACCGGTCAGATTACCGATTATGGGAACGTAGTCGCCGCGTTCTTTGAGAATCCGGACCGCGTCCAGCGTGACGCGTACGCGCCCTTCGTCCTTCTGAAGCGGCTTAAGCTTCCGCCACTCGCTTACGCTTCCGATCGCGTAGTCTTTCACTCTCGGCTCGTAAAGACGGGAGCCCAGATCAACCTTCGCGCCCATTGCCTCCGCCTCGACTGTCATGCAGAATGGAAGACCATAATTCTCAAAACAGCCGTTCCTGTACGCGCCCCGGGCCAATACCGCCATAAGCTCCGCGTCTGTATGCGCCTCAGGCAGATACACTCCCTCCCGGCTCATGATGTCATCCGTAACCATATTCATCATGCCTCCCGGGCAGATACACGGCGCCCGGTCCGGCGTTTCACCGTTCAAAGTACGCGACAGACGCTCTTTCGGCGAAACCGCGCTCATTACGCTAATCATTTTTATCCTTCCTTCGAAGCTGGAATTCTTTTATTATTCTGTCTGACGGTGCGAAATGGCTGTCATTAATACAGGTCTGACCGACGATGCCGACTTTCCCCGCCAGAGCGGCGCAGGCCTCCTGATAGCAGGACACCGACTCCGGCATCGCTACATCGCGGCGCGTAACAAGATCCGTTCCGATCAGCGCGAACGTCGTCTTCGGGCACAGAGCGATGACCGCTCTGTTTCCGGTAATCTTCGCCAGCTCCTCCAGAAAACCATATGTAAAATCCCTCGCGACGCTTTCCGCCATTCTCGGTCCCAGTATTTTCACGCTGCCCGCGGGATCCGCGTAACTGATGATCGTAACGCCGGCGTCGACTGCCTTCTCCGCGTATCGAAGCAATTCCTGTTTTATTTTCGTGTAAATGGCCCGGACAAGATCCGGATTTTTCCGCGCGCCTCTGAAAAAGACCGAAAGGTCCAACAGCATATTCAAAATGGTAAAAGGCCCGCATATTTTCAAAGCCACCGCGATGCCGTCGTCATGACAGATTCGGCACGCCTTCAGCGTTTCGCTGATCCGTCCGGCGTTAAAGTCAATCTCGGGCAGACTCAGCGCGTCCTCCAGCGTCCGACAGCGGTATTCCCCCGCGCGGGGCCCGCTTTCGGGGTCGCCGAAATTGACGGCGCCGCCCATGGCCTCTCCCTCGACCGTGTGGCAAAAGGGCAGCGCCGCGAAATACGCGCCGTTCCTCTTGCTTATAGCCTTAGCGATCGCCGCCATACTCTCAGCCCGCTTCAGCGCTTCCGGATAAGAGAGCCCCAGCTCTTCCAATACAGAAGCGTCGATTTCCGGCCGGTCATTATAACCGCACGGATAATCCACTATTCCGGCAGACATACCCGCGCCCCCTAAGCGACGTTCTCGGCGCTGAAAAGATTGTCCACAAGCTTAACCGCGTCGACCGCGCTGACAGAATAACCATCCGCTCCGATCTTATCCGCGAACGCCTGAGAAATCGGGCCGCCGCCGATGATGACCTTGACTTTGTCGCGGATTCCGCGTTCTTTAAGACCCTCGACAACTTTTCCCATATTCATCATCGAGGTCGTCATAAGCGTGGAAAGCGCGACCACGTCCGCGTTCTCCTTCGCGACCGTGTCGATGAACTTCTCAACCGGAACGTCTCTTCCCAGATCGATCAGCTCATACCCGGCGGATTCCAGCATGACCTTGACCAGATTTTTGCCGATATCGTGCGTGTCTCCCTCGACAACGCCGATCACGACCTTGCGTTTAACTCCGTTCTCTTCCTTGGGCATAAGCGGTCTCAGTACGTCCAAAGCGTTGTACATAGCCGATGAGCAGATCAAAAGCTCCGGTATAAAATACTCTTCCTTCTCATATAATTCCGCCGCCTGGTTCATTCCGCTTACAAGACCCGTCAGAATTCCTTCCGCCGGGTCATATCCCTTCTCCGCGTAGCGCTTCGCCACGTCCACGACCAGTTCGTCTTCCATTTCCAGTACGCAGCGCGCCATCTCCTGTAAAAGCTCTTCTTTTTCTGTCACGTGTTCCCTCCAAAGGTTATTGCCTTTTCTTCTCCGTGTCCTCAATCAACTCGTCTACTTTCGAAGGATCGACCGGATAGCCGACCTCCCGTACTGTGTTCATCATCATGTCAATGTTTTCGATCGGTGTCTCAATCGGAAGACTGCATCCGGACATGACCATATAGCCCTTGGGGTTGTCATAGCCTTTGCGGATACAGCGCAGCGTCTTAAGCCGTACGTCCAACGGCGTTCCGGCGTACATAATGCCGCCCGGGTCTACGTTTCCCATAATCTTCGTACGATCGCCTACCGTATTCTTGCACTCTTCTATACTTGCCACATTATCAATACTGAGACCCGCGATATTCAGATCCGCCAGGTCTTTCCAGATTTTATTCGTCTGTCCGCAGACATGAACGACGGTGCCCTTGCCCTTCGCGCGAATAAACTCGATCAGTTCCTTCATGTAAGGCAGCGAAAACTCCCGGAATGTCTTCGGACTGACGACCGTGCAGGAAGACATTGGCTCGGAAATCGACGGCGTAAGTCCCGCGTCGATCGCCGCCGCCGCGTACGCTTTACAAGTCTCCAGCGACACCTTACAAAGAGCGTGAACCGCGGCCGGATCCTTGTGAATCAGACTCAAGGTCTTCTCCACTCCCATCAGGAAAAACGCGTTCGTAAAAGCGCCGGCCACACCTACCGAGCAACCGCACTCGCGCCCGATATGATCGGCCAGATACTTCATCGCCTCGACCTGAACCGGCAGACGGCCGTCTTTGTAAGGGTCGGCCGGGCGCAATTGATCAATCTGACTTATTTCCGTGATCGCCGGCTCCGCCAGATCCGCCGTATTGTCAAGCGGATAGTTCACCTTCGCTCCCATAGCCTCCGCCCAGGGAAAAAGATCCGTGAAAATCCGGACACTGTCATATCCGAACCTGCGATAAGACGCGATCTGCGCTTCCGCTAAAGTCTTCGCGTCCGTATTGAATTCTGAGATTCGACAGCCATATATACGCGCCACCCCGTTCGCCACATTCGGGTTGCAAGGCAGTCGGTCCGCCGGTTTCCCCGCCGCGATCGCGGCGGCTCTCTCGGCAGGTGTCATTTGATCTTTCATGATTTCCTCCCGATTCTATAGCATTTCAATAAACGCGGTAATCCTGGTCGCGAGCTGGCCCGCGTCCGTTTGACTGTAATCCGTTTCCACATTTATATAAGGAATGTTTTTCTTCTCTGTCACGAATTTCCGGATCGTTCTTGTCTCGATATTATAGGTATGGCACGCCTGAAGCGTCATGTCCACCACACCGTCGACCTTATACTCGTCGATCAGCCTGCCCATCAGCTTCAGCCGGTTCTCATTCGGGGTCATAACGGAGCAGCCGATGGAAAGGTATCTTCTCGCGAGCGCGTCATAAATATCCTCCGCGTTCTCATCAACCAGCTCGTCAAAAGCCTTCGCTCCGGTGCAGTTCTCGTATGCGACAATAACCGCGCCATTGTCCTCAATCGCGCGGATCACCTTCTCGGTCGCTCCGCCAATCGGGCATCCTGTGATCAGGATTCTCGGTTTCTTCTCCAGTGACTTGCCCGCGGCGTACTCTTCCCGGATCTTCGCGGTCAGGCCTTCCACCTCTTCCGGAATCGCTTTCCGGTCAAATTTAAAACCGCTTCCGTAAAGAACCTTGAACAGGTCATAACCTGTAATCGGCGCGGGGTCTTCTCTTTGTACCTCGCTGAGTCCGAGCAGTGATTTCCTTACTCGGTTCTCCACGCGGACCGCCTCACGGACATTCTCGTCCGTAATCGTGACGCCGAACTTCTTCTCCAGATACTCTTTAAAACGGATGATTTCGCTCTTCCAGAGCTTAAGCGCCTCTTCCCGCTGCGTATTAGGCAGCTCCATCAGAAATATATCCTTGAACTCGGACATACATTCGTACATTTTCTTCTTCCCGTCGCATGTTGTTTCCCCGACTACCACGTCAGAGAAATAAAAGAACGGGCACTTCTCTGTCTTGGCGAAACCATAGCTGGATTTGATCAAAGGGCACAGATTCTTCGGCAGATCCTTCTCCGCCTCCGGAATCGTCTCATCCGATGTCGAGCAAAGGCCGACCGTGACAGCCCCCATCGCCATCGCGATTTCCTTCGGGAAATAGCCGCAGTACGCTCCTACGACCGGGATTCCCTTATCCTTGATTTCCTTGACCGCCAAAAAAGAATTCTTCCTCTGTTCCGCGAAAGACTCAAACACCTCAGGTAACTCGTTAATAACCTCCACAAAAATACCTCCTACTCATTTTTAATCTATTTTCCTTTTTAAATAGTAGCAGGTATGACCGATACTTGTCTAATTGGTAAACGCGATTTTTCCGCCCTATTTATAGACGCCATCTATAAGTTTCCGCTCTTTGCCGATTTTTTGGGCGAAAAAAATACGCCCGCGTATTTCTACGCGAACGTATTATTTATCGGATTAACCATAAATCGAAGCGACAGGATTTGAACCTGCGGCCTCCGCCTCCCTAAGACGGCGCTCTACCAAACTGAGCCACGCTTCGATGTTGCCGTGACTCTGATAACCGCGGCAACAAATCGGTGCGACAGGATTTGAACCTGCGACCTCTGCGTCCCGAACGCAGCGCTCTACCAAGCTGAGCCACGCACCGTTGTTATTAATCACGCATATGTGATGATACTACAAACTACGGCTTTCGTCAATAATTTTTCGCGGCTCTTTTTAAACTTTTCTTAATTCGTTGCTGTTTAATCCAGATAGACTGGCGGCTCGTACTCGGAACCGAGCAGAACCTTCTTACGCTCCTGGAATCCCAAAAAGGCCCATTCCGTCATATCGATCCACTTATGCTCGCTCCGATCGTATACCTGAATATAACCCATAAGTCTGGGATGATTTCTTACCATATTGCTTTCATATTCCTCACCGGTGCGAGGATTGATGTCCCCAACCGCTTCTGTCGCCGGCTGCTGCTCCTCGACAGTTTCCTTCGCTTCCTCAACCGGCTCTTCCGTGTTCTCAGCCGGAGCGGTCTTCGCGTTCTCATCGTCCTCCGCGGCGCTGATCGGCTCTTTCTTCTCGCGCGTTTCTTCCGGAACGACCATTTTCTCTTCTTTTACTTCTTCTTTATTAACGGCTGACGGAGTCTCTGCCTTATTATTCTTAGCCGCCGCGAGCGCTCTTCTCGCGATCTCCCGGACACGCTCCTGTTCCTTGGCGTCTTCCGCTTCCTTCGCCGCTCTTTCTTTCGGTGTCAAAGCGTCAAGACGTTCCTGTTCCTGCTTACGCGCCTTCTGCTCTGCCAGACGTTTCTGATAAATCGCTTCCGCTTCCGCTCGTTTCGCTTCCTCCGCCTCGCGAATCTTCCGAAGTCTTTCTTCCTCAGCCGCTCTCAAATCAGCCAGTCTGCGTTCTTCCTTCTCGCTCTCTTCGGCGCGTTTCCTGGCTTCTTCGAGAAGTCTGCGCTCTCTGAGGAGTCTGTCTTCTCTGGCTTTATTCGCGAGATCGCGTACCGTGACGCGTTTCTTCGGCTCCGCGCTCCCCGCGGCCGCCGCGGCGGACTTACTTTCCGCTTCTTCTCTTACCTTCTGCTCAACCTGACTGATCGCTTTATCTTCCGCTTCTTTAAGAAGGGATTCCTCACCGGCCGCCTTGACGACTTCCTCAATCGTCATCTGGTGGTCGACCGCTTCCTGAATATCCACCGCTTTCGCTTCCGCGCGAGGCGTTTCCTCTATCTCCGCGTCCTCCGCGGTTCCCTCCACAACGCTCAGCTTAACCGTATAGCCCAGCACCGCGGCGATCATGCGCATATCCTTCTCCTGAAAATTATCCCTTGTCAGTCGTTGTGTCAAATTCTGACGGGACATCTTCATTCCGGTCGTACGCTCGATCGATTCCGCGAGCTGCTTTATTGTCATATTTTTCCTCTTCAGAATAATTTTGACCTGTTCCCCAAAAGATAACTCCATGGATATGTCCTCCTCGCTTACCTGAAATCCGTCAATTCAGTAATAAAATGGTTCTTTATTTCTTTCTTTATAGCATAATTTCGACTCTTTGTAAATCTTTCTGTTTCCGCCCGGACAAATTTAAGGTTTTCTTTAAAAACGCGGCGGTCAGAGATACAAAAGCGTTTTAAAAGGCGATAGAATGAATCGATTCATTCTACCGCCTTTTATACGTTTTCTTTATTCAATTTTATTTTAGACCTCTTTATTTCTTCTTAATTTTCTCGATATATAATCGGAGGCTTATCTGTGATTCTATCTCTTCCCTGCTGGCCTTATTCTTATCGATCTATCCGTTTTCTTGATGTATATCAAGATCCTTTCTTACTTCGTAATCTCTTCTAATAAAATTTTGGAACTTACTACTCAATTATACTAATTTCATTTGGCTGAATACTTAGATCTCCTATGGTATTTTACTTCAACATGTCCGTGGGTCTAAATCACTTAGTACCAGCTTCATCGCTCCGATTCTTCGACATCTTGTCGATACTGGATTTATTCTATGGATATCAAGGTCTTATCAGCAGAGACTCCCACGATACCATCGACATATTGAATTGACATTACCGGTTCTTCCGTTCCCAATGGACTAAGACCTCGCTTTCTTTAAAATTCAATCAAAACTGGCACCCTTCTCTTACAGCAATTCTACCATTTCCTAACTGATTAAATTCTCCCAATATTCAATACATTTTTGATCTCTGATATTTCGTTCCTCAATATTATTAAGATCCTTCAAATTCTTCCGGTCGGATTGTTCTGATTGCCTTCGTGTCCGGTGGCTGTCGACGGCTGCCGGCGTCAGGCGGCTCATGAGCAATTACTTATTTCCGGAAGTCTGGAACCGGGGAATTGACATTTCCCGTGTTTCCTGTACTGTATTGGTGCCTCTGTTTTGTTTGTAACTGTATAATAGCATACGGGGTTCTTTTTGTCAACACATTAAGCTCCTTTTATTTTTATTATCTACTTTGTTTGTTATTTACATATCAATATCCGTTTATTGTTGTTTTTGTACGTTATTTTCTGACTATTCAGATCATTTCAATAAGCACATAAAAGACAGGCCCCGGAAACCGATCGCGGACTCCGAAGTCTGTCTTCAATAATAATAATAATAATGATACCGGGATTACGCGTTCTGGGCGCGGTAATAATTGATCAGGCAGCCCCGGCTGATGATTTCCCGCTCCGTGTCGGTCAAATTTCCCAGACTGAGCGTAATTTCGATCAGCGAGTCTTTTACCACATACGCTTTAAGCTCGGATTTGCCGCTTGTCACGGCCTCTCGTACGCCCGGAACAAATATATAATCTCCGTTCGCGAACGGCAGCTCGCCCTCCTTAATCAGGAAAGGAAGCATGCCCCAGTTGATCAGATTGGAGCGATAGCGTTTCGTCGCGTACGCGTTCGAGATGTTCGCCCAGCCACCCAGTACTTTCTGACAGGAAGCGGCTTGTTCTCTGGCGGATCCGTCGCCCGGCTTCACGGCGAAAATCGAGCTTCCGATACCCGTGTTGCTGTAATCCGCGTTCGGGAACGCTTCGCGGATTGTGTCCATAACGCCCTCAAGCTCCGGAAGCGCCTCTGACGGCTCTCCCTCTTCTTCCCGGACAACCTCCGCCGCCCGTACTTCCTTCGCGCGGCCAACGTACGCCGGATCCTTGCGGGAAAGCGTGAACTCAGCCAGACCAAGCGGATTCGAGCGATACGATGAGGTCTCGCCGGAAGGAATCAGCTCGTCTGTCGTCGTGACAGGATCGTGAATTTCCGAAACGACCTTCAGAAGCGCGTTATCAGTAAGCGCGATCATCTCCGGCCAGTCTTTGATATTCGGGCCGAATTTGATCTCCGTGTCCGGATCCGCGACGCCCTTGCTGTCAAATACGCGGTTCGCGTAAATAGAACTGTCGAACACGTACTTCGGATTTCTGTATTCCACGTCAATATCCGTGGCCGCCGTAAGACGTCCCTTGTTCGCGGCCGTGGCCGCGATCGAGCGCGCGTCCATCAGAGCGACAGAGGCGATCTGTCCGTTCTGTGGCTTGGAGCCCTCCCTGTTCGGAAAGTTTCTCGTCGAGTGACGAATGCTGAGCGCTCCGTTGGAAGGCGTGTCTCCCGCCCCGAAACAAGGCCCGCAGAAAGCGGTCTTCAGAACCGCGCCCGCTTCCATGAAGTCGACTGCCACGCCGTTGCGCGCGATCTCCATATAAATCGGCATACTGGCCGGATATACGCTGAAAGTAAACGCGCCGGAGCCGATATTTTTGCCGCGGATAATATCCGCCGCCGCGCACAGATTCTCAAATCCGCCACCGGCGCAGCCCGCGATAATGCCCTGCTCCACACAAAGTCTGCCGTCATGTACCTTATCCTTGAGCGAGTACTGTACATCGCCGCCGAGACTTACGGCCGCCCGTTTCTCGACGTCATCCAGAATATCTTCCAGATTCGCGTTCAGCTCCTCAATCGTGTACGCGTTGCTGGGATGGAACGGCATCGCGATCATCGGGCGGATCTGATCCAGATCGACCGTGACCATGCCGTCATAGTACGCCACCGGTCCCGGGTTCAATTCTTTATAATCACCGGCGCGCCCGTGCGCCTCATAGAACTCCAGCGTTCTCTCATCCGTGCGCCAGATAGAGGAAAGGCACGTCGTTTCCGTTGTCATGACATCGACACCGATACGGAAATCCGCGGAAAGACTCGAAACACCCGGACCCACGAATTCCATTACCTTATTCTTGACATAACCGTTCGCGAACACGGCTTTGATAATCGCGAGAGCCACATCCTGCGGACCCACGCCCCTAATCGGCGCGCCTTTAAGATAGACGCCGACCACGTCCGGCATCGGAATATCATACGTCCTGGAAAGCAGCTGCTTCACTAGCTCCGGACCGCCCTCGCCCATTGCCATGGTACCTAGCGCGCCATAACGGGTGTGACTGTCGGAGCCCAGAATCATCTGTCCGCCGCAGGCCATCATCTCTCTGGCGTACTGGTGAATGACCGCCTGATGAGGCGGAACATAGACGCCGCCATATTTCTTCGCGCACGAAAGTCCGAACATGTGATCATCCTCATTAATCGTGCCGCCGACCGCGCAAAGACTGTTATGGCAATTCGTAAGCACGTAAGGAATCGGGAATTTCGTAAGGCCGGAAGCCCTGGCCGTCTGAATAATACCGACAAAAGTAATGTCATGGGACGTCAGCTTATCAAACTTGATCCGCAGTTCGCGGTCGTCGCCTGACGTATTATGCGCTGACAGGATTCCATAAGCGATCGTGTTCCTGGCCGCGTCTTCTCTGGACACGGCGCCTGCCTGTCCGAGAAGCTTCCCCGCCTCCGGGGTATCCTCAATGATCTTCTCGCCATCGACCAGATAAACCCCATGGTCATATAGTTTTATCATGCTGTGATTCCTCCAATTCTTTTACCTCAAACCTGTCCTGTTTAAAATCTTTTTTATTGTACTTGTTTTAACTCTGTTTGTCCAGAAGTTCCCTGTATATATCCCGTTTGGAAACGCCGCGGTCCCGGGCGACCAGCTTCATGGCTTCCTTGCGCTCGATACCCGTCTTCTCGTAATACGCCATGTGCGCCTCCAGATCCATGCTCTCCCAGGCCTCCCGCTTCTCAAGCTCCAGTTCTTTAAAGCTCCTGCCTTCAATGACCAGCACGCACTCGCCTCTTGGCCGCTCCTCCAGATAACGCGCGCTCGCCTCCTTAAAAGTAGTCCGCCAGACCGCCTCATGCTTCTTGGTCAGTTCCCGGCAGACAGAGACACGCCGGTCTTCCCCGAACACTTCCGAAAGCTCCGCGAGAAGCGCGCCAAGATGATGCGGCGCCTCATAGATAATCACCGTCCGCGACTCTTTTCCGAGCTCCTCCAGAACGACCCGCCGTTTCTTCTTATCCTCCGGCAAAAAAGCCTCAAAAGCGAAGCGTCTCGTCGGCAGCCCCGAAAGCGTCAGCGCCGTCAGCGCGGCAGACGCGCCGGGAAGAGACGTCACCTCGATTCCTTCCTCGTAGCACATGGCGACAAGCTCTTCGCCGGGATCCGAAATGCCCGGCGTGCCGGCGTCTGTGATCAGGGCGATATTCTGCCCCTCCCGCATTTTTCGGATCAAAACAGCCGCTTTCTCGATTTTATTATGCTCATGATAGCTGGTCATGGGCGTGTGAATCTCAAAATGATTCAGAAGCTTGATACTGTTCCGCGTGTCCTCCGCGGCGATCAAGTCCACTTCCTTCAGGATTCGCAGCGCCCGCAGCGTGATATCCTCGAGATTCCCGATCGGCGTCGCGCATAAATATAAAGTACCGGCCATAGCGTCTTCTCCTTCTAAAGCTTAATCATAATACCAGGCTTTTAATTCTTCCGTGTAGACGCCGGGAGTCTCGTACACAAAAAGCGGCTTCTCGACCGTCAGCTCCGCGCCGGCGCCCCGTACGCCCTCAATCAGCGCTAGATTCGGCTTCTTATCCGCGAAGGGCTGAACCATTCGCAGTCTTTTGGGCTCAATTCCCCGGCTTCGCATCTCGCAGAAAATATCTACCAGCCGAAACGGCCGGTGAACCATATAAAAACGCCCGCCCGGTGTCAAAAGCTTTGCCGCCGCCCCTACCACGTCGGATAAATCACAGAGAATCTCGTGCCTGGCTAGCGCCTTGGCGCGCCCCTGACTCAAAAGCCCGCGGCTCGCCGTGATATACGGCGGGTTACTCGTTACGACAGGAAAGGAAGCGGGCTTAAAAATCCGCGCCGCTTCCTTAATATCGCCGGTTACAATTTGAATTCTGTCCTCGAGCCCATTGTAGGCGACACTGCGTCTCGCCATGTCGGCGCTCTCCTCCTGAATCTCCAGCCCCGTAAAGCTCCGTCCCTCACTCTTGCCCGCGAGCAGAAGCGGAATCACGCCTGTGCCGGTTCCCAGATCCAGAACGTCCTCACCCGGCGCCACCCTGGCGAACGAGCTCAGAAGAACCGCGTCAATTCCGAAACAAAAGCGGCCCGGATGCTGAATAATAAAATATCCCCCGCGCTGCAGGTCATCCAGGCGCTCTCCATCCTTCAAATAATCGTTATTCATCAAGCTTCGCTTTGTCCTCTTTCTCCAGCGCCTTCAGCTCTTTCAGTTCCTTGAGCTCTTCCTTGGAAAGCTGTACATTCTTCCGTTTCCTGGGTTTAAAGGTCAGCTCCTCAGGGTTGTATTCCCGAAGCTCCTTCTCGTCATTCTCAAGTGTCAGAAGCACCTTCACTCTCTGCCTTAAAACATTGAGATCCGTTACCTCGCCTCTCAATCCTTCCTTCGTCGTGACGGATTCGCCGACTGTCGGAAGCTTGCTGTTGAGAAATTCATATGTTTCTTCTTCGTTGGTAAGGCAGCACATCAGCCGGCCGCAGACACCCGAGATCTTCGTGGGGTTCAGGGAAAGATTCTGCTCCTTGGCCATCTTAATGGAAACCGGAGAGAATTCCGTCAGATACGTCGCGCAGCAAAGCGGCCTCCCACAGATACCGATTCCGCCCCGGATCTTCGTCTCGTCCCGGACACCGATCTGCCGGAGCTCAATTCTCGTCTTGAATACGGAAGCGAGATCCTTGACCAGCTCGCGGAAATCGATTCTTCCATCCGCCGTAAAATAAAACAACAGTTTATTATTGTCAAAAGTATACTCACAGTCGATCAGCTTCATCTCAAGGCCATGCTTCTTGATCTTCTCAAGGCAGATCTTATAAGCGTCCTTGGCCTTGGCGCGATTCTTCTCGACTGTCTTCAAATCCTTCTCGCCCGCTATCCGAATCACGCTCTTAAGCGGCTGCGTTATCTTCTTGTCCTCGATTTCCCGGGGCGCCAGCACCACCAGCCCCATCTCGATTCCGCGGGCGGTTTCCACAATTACCTTCTCGTCCTTGCCGATCTCAAGCGTTCCGGGATCAAAGTAATAAATCTTCCCGGCCGGCCGGAACCGTACACCTATTATCTTAACCATTCGCTCAGTTCTCCTTTATTGTCCAAAGCAGAAGCTCCATGACAAGGTCAAAATTGACATTGGCCGCCAGACGAACCTTCGCCTTGTCCAGCGCCTCCAGGATCTTCTCGATTCCCTCGTACGAGCTCTTACTGGCCTGTTGTCTGATATAGCGCGTCTCGTCATGGAACACCAGCTTATTGACGTCGTTCGTCGCCTTGAACATCAGTATGTCCCGATACCAGATCGCGATGATGTCCAGATAGTCCGTGATTTCCAGCTTATACTGACTGATGCTCTTAAGGGACTCGACGATCTCGTAAAGCTCCATATCCTTGATCCGCTTCAGCAGTCGGACCGCGTCCTGCCGGATCTCGCCAAAATACTCCGACTGAGCCAGCATAATGGCCCGTCCCAGATTTCCCTGCGCGAAAGCCGTGCAGATCTCCGCTTTATCCTCGTCAATCTCAAGCGTCTCGATCAGATACTTATGAATCAGGGAATCCTTAATATTCCGAAGCTTCAGCGTGACACAGCGCGAGCGGATCGTCGGAAGCAGCATATCCACATTCGCCGCGAGCAATATGACGATACCGTATGCGGGCGGCTCCTCGATTGTCTTAAGCAGGGCGTTCTGCGCCTGCGTCGTCATCTTCTCCGCCTCGTCTATAATATAAATCTTATAGCGCCCGTTGTAGGGCTTGATCTCCATATCCGCCACGACCTGCTCCCGGACATCGTCCACGCCGATCGACGTCGGTTTCTGATGCCGGACCCAGATGATATCCGGATGGTTGTTATTCTTCGCCTGGACGCAGGAATGGCATTTGAGGCAGGGCTTTATCTCCTTGCTCTCGCATTGCAGCGCCATCGCGAACATCTTGGAAAGAAGCTTCTTGCCCGAGCCCCGCTCCCCGCTGAATATATAAGCGTGCGATGGCTCGTCGTTCCGCGCCGTTTTCTCAATATATTCAATTAAATCCTGATGCCCGACTATATTCTGAAAAGCAGTCATAACACGGCCCCTCGCTTCTGTCTTTTGATTTTATTCCAGATACTAATCTTACCACATTACGCCAATGTTGACAAACATTACCGGCCGCTGTCAATCGCGGCGTCTTTTGATACTTTCCTTAAGCTCCGCGAGACAGCTCTCAAGATCAATATTCCGGTATTCCCGCGTAATACCGGCCTCTGTCAGACGTTCCCGGGAAAAATCCCCTTCGTCCGCGAGAAAGCGCCTGCAGATCTCCGTGTAGCACGGGTCTTTCTGCGTCTTTTCTCTCTCAATGGCTCTTTCCAGCCGCGTTCCGTCATCCACCGCGATGTACAGCGGAATTACTTTATCGGCGCCAAAATAGGCGCTCGCCGCGGTAAACGACTCCAGCGTCCCGATCATCAGCATATCCCCGCGGCCCTCCGCGAAGCCTCCGTCGTCGACCGTCGCGTAACGCCAGATTCCGTGAACGGTGTGATAATCCCGGACCTCGATCACCTTCCCGGCCTTTTCCAGCTTCCGCAGTTCCTCGTCCGTGACAAAATGATATTCCCGGCCTTCCGCCTCGCCCGAGCGGATCGGTCTTGTCGTGTAGATCAGACACTCGCGCAGGCCAAGCTCCGAATCCGCCAGGAGTCTTCGATAGATCGTGTCTTTTCCGGAAGCGCTTTTTCCCATCAGATAAAAAATCCTGTCCATAATAAACCTCGCTATACCAGAACGCGGATACCGCGGTAAGACCCGTCATAATCCCGGTCTGACACGATTCCCTGTATGTTCAGTCCCATTCTCTCGTAATTCGTGAGCGCCCGGATATGCTCTTCCGTGACGCGCTCGCCCGGCACCAGCATCGGTATTCCCGGCGGATAAAGAAAAATATACGCGCCGCATACGTGTCCCGCGCTCTCTTCCAGCGGGATCTCCCTGCCTTCCCGTTCCATGGCCTCTCCCGGCGTGAGCGCGCGATCGGGAATCTTCTTCAGATCGCTTGTCATAAGCCGGAAAATCATTGTCTCCGGAGGCTCCGCCCGCCCGCCTTCGCTTTCGGCAAGCGCGTAAAAAGCCCGCTCCATACGGCCAAAACCCGCCGAAGTGTCGCAGACCGATGTCATCGCCAACGCGTACAGAGGCGCCGCCATCTCAAGCTGCAGATTATAATCCATCAAAAGCTTCTGGTAAAGCTCTCTTCCGCTCATTCCGCGAAAAGCGAGCAAAAGCTTGCTCCTGTCATAGTCATAAAAACCTTCGTCCCCCGCGTCCGCCAGCTTCAGGCCCTCGATCCCGGAGAGCGTTTCCCTTAAGGTATCAAGTCTGCCCACGTAGCGATTGAACAGTTCCCTGCCCCGCTCGCCGCGTAAAAGAGCCGAGCAGCGATCCAGGCTTCCCATCAGGACATAGGAAGGACTGCTGCTTTGATAAACGCGCGCGTAATGACGAATCTTTTCCCGATCCGCCAGATTTCCCTGAACGTGAAGAAGCGCCGTCTGCGTAAGAGACGGCAGTGTTTTGTGCGCGCTCTGGATCACAACGTCCGCGCCAAGGCGAAGCGCCGAGTCGGGAAAATACTCGTGAAAAGCAAAATGCGCGCCATGCGCCTCATCCACGATCAGCGGAATTCCATACCGCTTTGTGATTGCGGCGATCGCTCCGATGTCTGAAACAACACCGTCATAGGTCGGCGAGGTGACACAGACCGCGGCGATCGCTCCGCCGGCCGCCTTCGCGGAGGCGAGAAGCTCTTCCACGTCTTCCGGCCGGACGCTGCCGCAGATTCCGTACTCGCTGTTAAAGACCGGATTGAGATAGACCGGTTCCAGATCCCGCAGCTCCGCCGCGTGATAGACCGAGGCGTGGCAATTCCGCGCCATAAGAAGCCGCCCGCCTTTCGGCGCGCAGGCCGATAGCGCGCTTAATATGCCCGCCGTGCTTCCGCCGACCAGAAAGCTCGTCTCCTCCGCGCCGAAAAGCTCCGCGGCGCGGTTCTCCGCGTCCTTCAGAATACCCTCCGCGTGATGGAGATTGTCAAAGCCCTCGATTTCCGTGATATCGATCCGATACGGGTCCATTCCCCGAAGGAGCCCCGTGTTTCTCTTATGCCCCGGCATGTGGAACGGGTACGTCCCGCCTTCCGCGTATTTCACGAGCTCCTCGTATAAATATTTCTCCTGTTTCATTCGCCGCCTCAGTTCGCTCCTGTCAGCGCCCGCGTCAGAGAAGTGTCTGTCGACAGGGTGACCGCGTTATAAAGATACATCAGATCCGTTATATTCTCTTCCTTGATCAGGCTGTTCAAATCCCCATAATAACAGGACGGGTCAACGACCACGATTTCCCGGAAATTCGAGGCGAGAAAAGGAATAAAACAATTCGCGTAGGAATCCTTAAGAATCAGAAGCTTACGGCCCGTGTTCGCCGATGTCTCGATCGTCATCACGGAATGATCCCCGCCCAGATACACGTCATACATATCATTCCCGGAAAGTCCGGCGCTTTGATAAAGTGACGCCGACTGGGTACCTTCCATCGTGTACTCCGCGATCATCTTAAAGGAGCTGTCGCGGTAAAAATATACGTTGATCTGGTCTTTTACGCCCCTGTTATATCCGCTCTTCTCGGAAAGATCGCCATTAAAGTCATTCGTAACCGGCAGCGCCTCGAAATTATCCAGCGAGGTGTCCAGCTGCATGGTCTCCGCCGCCTGCTTGTAAGCGTAATACGCGCCAAGCCCTGTCCAATGACTGTCAGTCTTATAATAAAGGTATTCTTCTTTGTGGTTTTTAAGCGCTTTTGTGACATCAATAAAATTAACGCCGCCCGCGAGCTCATTCCGGATCGCGGTCATGTAAGCGGTCTCGTCATCCATCGGCGCTCCCGCCGGAAGCTTATCCGCGAAAATCGCTCCCGAAGTCGGCGCGACCAGCATATATTGATTCAAATCCGGATATTTCGCCGCGAACGCGTTGACTGCCGCGGTCTGTGTCTCAATGGCTTCTGTCGAGGGAAGCGTGAACCGCTGGATCAGATAATTATCCGAGCACTTATAAATTTCCCCGGATTCCTCGCGCCCGAACATAAGCGACACTCTCGTCTTTGTGCCCGTCCAGAAATCCCGGGCGAAAAAATGATCCGAGGCGTACGCGCGCAGGTTCTCCTGATACTCGCCCGACAGAACGCTCGCGACGGTTGGCCGCGGAAACGGTGTCAGCTCCCTGCCTTCTCTGGCCGAATATGTTTTATCCCTGGCAATCAGGCTGATCAGCAGAAAAACGACAATGATCAGGATAAACCACGGAACGATATGTCTATGAAGTTTTCGCGCTCTTTTGCCGCTTGGCGATCCCGCGGCGGTTCTTACTTGATTCATGCCTTCGCTCTTCTTTCTTCATTCTTTAGAGAAACGCGTAATAAAACGGCTGATATGGCCCCGTCAGAAGATACGCCAGGGAAATCAAAAACAGCAGGATATACCCGGCCGTGACAAGCGCGCGGCCCCTGTTTCCTCTGGCCAGAATCCTGTCCTTCAGCCGACGCCCGCCGGTCACGCTGGCGATCGTCAGTATAATAAACAAAATCAGATTGGTTCTCAGATAATACGCGCCGCCTCCGTCATTCGCCCCGCCTCCGAACATCGCCCTGACATACCCGAGTGAGTACAGCAGACTCGAGCCGGCGAAAAAGCCCCAGCCGACAAGCGTTACGAATAACGTGTAAATCCGACGGATCCACGAGGGAAGGCGCTTCAGAAAACCGCCCCAGACAAATTTCTCAAGAATAAGGATAACGCCAAAATACAGTCCCCAGACAACGAATCTCCAGGACGGGCCGTGCCACAGCCCGGCCAGAAGCCATACCAGCAGGATGTTCCGGATCTGACGTCCCGCTCCGTAACGATTGCCGCCCAATGGCGCGTACACGTAATCCCGGAACCAATCGTACAGCGTTATATGCCATCTTCTCCAGAATTCCGAAACGCTCCTCGCCCGGAACGGATGGTCAAAGTTCTCCGGAAGCCGGAAACCGAACATCTGCCCGATTCCAAGCGCCATGTCCGTGTAACCGCTGAAATCAAAATAAATTTTAAAAGCGAACGCGATAATTCCGACCCACGCGGTCAACGCCGAAAGTTCCGATGGTTCTCTGGCGGAAATCCCGGTCCAAAGAGCGCCCGCGCTGTCGGCGAGGACGACTTTTTTGAAAAGGCCCGCGGTAAACCGGCAGATTCCCGCGCCGAGCGCGCTTCTGTCGGCCTTACGGCTTGTAAGGCGCTGGCGAATGTCCTTATGCCGGACAATCGGCCCCGCGATGATCTTAGGAAACATCGCCATATAAACAAAGTAATTCAAAAGCCCGTATTCCGGATCCTCGCCTCTGTAAACATCGGTCACGTAAGAAATCGCCTGCAGCGTGTAAAAGGCGATTCCCAGAGGAAGCGCGAGCTCCTTGAAGGGAAGCTCCGTCCGGAAAAGAGCGCTCAGATTATGGAAAAGGAAACCCGCGTAACGGAAAAATCCAAGCATGAGCAAATTGATGACAATCGCGAAAATCAGCGAGCTTCGAGCCTCATGGTATCTCTCCGCCTCCCGTCTTCCGGCGATTTCCAGGCCCAGATAATAATTCGCCGCCGCGGAGAACAGAAGCGGCAGAACGTAAATCGGATTCCCCCAGGCGTAGAAAAAAAGGCTGGCTAACGCCAGTACGACGTTCCTCGCCGTATGACAGCGTTCCGGTATCCTGTAATAAATCAGCAGAATGACCGGAAGAAATATGAAAATAAATAGTACGCTGTTAAAGACCATTGTCTCAATCTCCTGAATCTTTATTTTCGAACACTGCTGTCAAAAGCCTCCGCGAGGCTTTGCGCGTTCCCGCCTACCGAGAAGAACAGGAACTTCCCCCGGACGCGGATTACCGCGTTTCCAAGAAGTGTCTTCTGATCCTCATTATAGTTCGTGTCCGCCATCTGACGGTCGATTCTTCCCCGTATCGCCGCGCGCAGATCCTCGAGCTGCCCCAGATCTTTCGCCTTGATAATCAGCGTCTCGCTGACATCGCCGGCCTTAGGAGACTCGTAAATCGCGAAACCGTCCACCGCGTCCGCGCTCAGGTCAAAATACTGACCCAGCTCGTTAACGCCTTTTTCCTTAAGTTCTGTTGTGTTCATGACGGCTTCCACATCCGTCGCCACTTTTCCTACTGTTCTGGCATTATCTGTCGCCGTATAGCCAATATAGAACAACATGGCGAAAAGAATCGCGACCAGAACAACTTTGCCGTATTTCATGAGTTTTCCTCTCGTATTTCTGATCAGATGCCCGCCGAGTCCGCCATACGCTGTGCCCAGGAGGCGAAAAACGATTTCGCGGGATGGATGCCGTCGCCGGAATAGGCGGTTACCAGATCCGTAGCGTCAATATAGGTAAGCGACTTATCCGTACACATCTGCTTAAGCGCGGTATTGTACACGGTTGTGTAGCTATACTCCACGTCCTTATTGATGACCGCGTCCGAAACCGGCGTGATCGAGCAAACGCAGATCTTCGCGTTCGGCAGATTTTGCTTGATTGTGTCGACCGTCACCGAATAATCCCGGATAAAAGACGACGCGTCCGCGCGGTACGTATCAAGATCATCAAGCCCGTACGTCAGTATGACATACTTCGGCTCCGCCGAGGTTACCGCCGCCGTTGTTTCCGCGAGCTCGCTGACTGTGATTCCCCTTCGAGCCGCGACTGTGTCGGTGCCGAGGATTTCATACTCGATCAGCTTCTGGGCAAGCGAGTCACCCATGATCATCGTGGTCTTATATCTTGCTTTAAGTGTCTCCGCGGCTTGCTCGTCCTCCGCCGCCCACTGGCTTCTCAGCGTGTCGATCGTCTGCCTGGAATCTTTGACATCCTGACTCTCAAGCTCCGTCAGTCTGGCTTTGCCCTGCGCCGTACTGTCTGTCTGGCCTGTCGAAAAATGCCCGACCGCCCGGACGAGCAGAAAAATTATGATCAGGATGATCACGATCCGTATCAGATAACTGAATCGCTTCTCCGCGTCCTCGCCTTTGAACCATATTTTCTTATTCTCATTCATATTCTCAACCATTCCCAACCGCGTGAATCCGCGTCACTCACCGTAGAAAACTTCCGGCTCCTTGCGCGCGGAATATTTCTTCCTGAATTTACGCGCCGCCATCCGGTACGCGAAGCCGGTGTAATGTCTCGCCTGCTGCGGACAGCTGTGAATACAGGCTCCGCAGGCGATACACTTAGTCTTATCTGTCGCGGAGGTATCCCGAAGCGTAATCGCCCGCGTGGGGCAGATATCCACGCAGATTCCGCAATCGTCGCAATCCTTGCCCGCCGTCGGCGCGAACGGTACCTTGCCTCCCGGCCTGTAAGGCCGCTTACCGGGTATCCGTATATGGATTTCGCTCGCCTCGTCCAGCCCGGCGAGCACATTCTTGCTTCGTTCCGCGAAAGATTGGATAAACAGCTCATCCTGCACATCCGGACGATCCGCCGCCACCATCGGGAATATAGAATGCCGTCCCACAAAAGCTCCCGCGCTGATTACGACAAAGCCGCGCTCCTTCAGCAGATCACTCAGCTCCAGCAGCGCGTCTTCATACGCTCTGTTACCGTACACGACGACCGCGATGACCGCCGTATGGTTTCCCTTAAGCTTCCGCAGCGACTCCGCCGCCACCTCGGGAACACGGCCGTAATAGACCGGCACGGACACAATCGTAAGCGTGTCGGCCGGAATATCCAGTTCTTCCATAATCGGACTCCGGATCAAATCCGTGGTAAGACATGGCTCGTCGAACCGATCCGCGATCGCCCGGGAAACAGAAGCTGTCGTCCCCCTTGGGCTGAAAAAAATATTCTTAAGCCTTGTAATTTTCATGGCTGTAACCTTCTTTCCTGATTATAAAGACGCGTTTAGCCCTGTTTCGGAGTTCACGCTTTTTTCACGAAACCGACGCGGAAACTTCATAATCCTTCCACAATCTCGTCACGATTATACCATATACTAATTACATAAACAAAGAAGACCACAACAGTTTTTGAAAAAACTTTTTCATAATTTAAGCCAGGCGTCATACGATGCCTGGCCTCCTCCCTTTTATGGGGGTTTTTTAATTTCCGGGCGTTTGCCCTTTTCTCGCTCCCGCGCCATATTTCCTCGCCGCGTATATATAGGCGTCAATGTTTTCCTTCGGTGTCCCGATCGGCAGCTGACAGCCTGTCATCAGCATATAGCCGGCCGGGCTGTCAATTCCTTCCGCTATGGTCTGCCGAACCGCCTCAATGACGGTATCGATACTGCCGTTGAGCATAACATCCACAGGCGCCACGTTTCCCAGTAAAAAGACCCGCTCGCCCATTACTTCCCTGGCTTCCGTAAGACTCTCACAATTATCGAAGCTGAAATTGTCGACTCCGATTTCCATAAGATCCTTCCAGATTTTCTTCGTATGCCCGCAAATATGGACCATCGGCCCGCTCCCGGTCACCGCTGTGAGCCCGTCAAATAATCTCTTGAAATAGGGCTTGGAAAATTCCTCAAAATACCGCCGTCCCAGAATATCCGTCGTCGTCACCGGATCCGCTACGCTGATTGTTCCATCCGGAAACTCCTCGCGGAACATTTTCGCCCAATCCAACGAGCAGTCGACCGCCCGTTCCAAAAGCCGGCGCAGCTGTTCCGGGTTCTTCCTCATGTCCTTCAATACCATCTCAATAGGACGAATGGCGATCGCCGTGGAAATCGGTCCCGCCACGCTTGTTGAAATCCTCATATCCGGGAACGCGTCCTTCAGACGCTTGCCTTCCTCGATCCGGCTCAGCAGCTTCGGGGATTTCCGCGCCTCAAAGCTTTCCGCCTTCCACAGCTGATCGTAATCCATAATCGCGTAGCTCTTAACATAATCGATCTGGTTCTCCGGATACTCCAGCTCAGATCCCATCGCCTCGCCCAGACCGCGCAGGTTAAGCGGAATGGAAAGTCCCGTGAATCCGTAACTGTCTCTGACCCGCCGGATTACTTCGCTCTTCGCCTCGATAGACCTCCGGAGCTGCCCGATCGTGAATCCCCACATGGCCGCGAACGCTTCTTCCGGCCCCAAAAGGCCATAAGGCAGACAATCCACCTCTTCGCCCTTCATATACGCGGCGAACCGCTCGTCGGGAAGCATTTCGCTTTTCTGTTTCTCAATTTCCTTATAAAGCTCTGAACAATCCATTTCATACCCCCATTTATAAAACACCGACTACCTTACGATAAATTAAGTATAAAATGGATTGCCCGATTTGTATAATTCTGATTTCTGATAAAATCATTGGAACCGTCTATACCGGCGGGGCTTTTACCGCGCTTTCCGAATGACGGTCCTATCCGCGTATTTTCCGAAAAAATGATATCCTGAACCGCCTTCGCTGATGATATCCAGCAGCTCGTCCACCCGCGTGACCTGAATACCGCCAAGCATTGTGACGCCTCTGGCGAAAAAAGCGTCCGGCAGCATGCTGGCTGTCGGGCCGGTCACCAGAATCTCCGCCCCGGGCTTCGCCTTTTCCAGAATTCCGCCAAGCGTGTTGTTCAATATTGTCACACCGGTAATGACCAGAAGATCCGCTTCCGGCACCACCTCCGCCATCCGCTCCGCCGGCAGGTAATACGCGAGTTCCCGCTCCTTCAAAGTTCTCGGATCCTGCTCCAGAACATGAAAATCCGCGCCGGCCGTGATCAATCTTTTCAACATGGGAACGAGCGCTCCGACCACTACCGTCTTCTTATACCTCGATACGTCCAGCGTGTCAAAAGCGTCTACGCCGCTCAGAATTTCATATTCTTCGGGCGGTTTCCTTTCCCAGGCCGCCATACTCAGCGCGTTCAGCGCGGCGATACCGAGTGTTCGTTTCAGAACATTATCACTGAACAGGTCTTCCAGATAGGCTGTGACCGGCCTGCCGCGAAGCCTCACCGAAAGCGGCATCGCCTTCGCCGAGCTCGGGCAGCATACCGCCTCCGGCATTTCCTTGACCGGCGTAAAGCAAAGGCCTCCGTGCCCTGTCGAAAGCTTCACGCCGGAGAAGAAAAGCCCGAACACCGCTCTTTCTACCGTGATTTCTTCTATTTGTCCGCCCAGCGCCGCGCGGACGGCGCGGACGGAGTCCTGTAGCATTTCGTTGCGCGTAGCCATATCGATTCCTCCAAGCTATTAATCGTTTGATTGACAACTTAATTATTATTTTACCACAAATTCCGCCGCGCCGAGGAATATCCATGTATCATTGCTTCTCGCGTAGAAGTGAGCGTTGTAATGGCCCTTCTCGCCATGCGCTGTCACGGTATCTCGCGCGGTAAGCGAGTTCCTGTCGATCTCGTCCCATGTGATGTCATTCTGACCGTTCTGGCCGCCCCAGACAGCCGCGTAGATATGATCCGCGTAGCCCGGGTACTGGCTGATTGAAAATGTTACCGTGTTATTGTCCGCCCCAAGAGACGCTTTACAGCTAACGCCCGGGGTAAGGTCTTTGTCCGTCATGCCGGCGTTGTTCCATACGCCGTTATTCGCCGTAATGTAGCAATGCGCGTGGAATGTGCCTGTATGGTACTTGTGGTTCGCGATGTTCGCGTTGACCTTGTACGTTCCGTCCGCCTGTTTTTCCGCGGAATACCACACGATGTCGTTCTGGTTCTTGTCTCTCCATGTCGGTACGGAAATGTTCTTTACGCCAGACGGGGAAGTAATACCGGAAATCGTGATCGTGAAACCGCCGTTCTTGTCCACGTCACTGACGCTTACATTCGCTTTGTTTCCTGTTACTGTAAATGTCGCCGCTCCGAGGAATACCCAGTTTCCGTTCACGTTCGCGTAGCAATGTGAGTTATAATCACCGTAGTTGCCATCGTAATCACTTACTTTGCCTGTGTATACCGCTTTACCATCTTTGACGCTCATCTTGTTCCAACGGATATCATTCTGTCCGTTACCCGCGCTCCATACCGCCGCGTAGACCGGGTATTTCGCGAGTGAGGAAGGCACGTTCGCCACTGTCGAGGTAAAGCTTGTCTCGTCACTGTTAAGCGCCACCGTCTCGGAAGTGTTTACTCCCAGCTCCGATTGTGTTCCGCCTGTAAAATTAAAGATATTATTCTCGGATGTTATGTAGCAATGCGTGTTAAAAGTTCCCGAGTGGTATTTGTGGTTCGCGATATTGCCTGTGACCTGATAAGAGCCGTCAGCCTGTCTTTTCGCGTGATACCAGTAAATATCATTGTGGTCATCGTCTCTCCAAGTAGGAAGCATTACGTCTTTCACGCCTCCAAGAGCGCTTACGTTACTGACCGTGATCGTGAAGTTTCCGTCCGCGTCTTCCGCTCCCACGCTTACGTCGCCGGCGTTTCTCGCCACGTCAAAGCTCGCCGTTCCCAGAGCTACCCATCTGCCGTTCACGTTCGCGTAGCAGTGCCCGTTATAGCTGCCCGCTTCTCCGTCATAATCGCTGATGTTTCCTGTGTAGACCGCTTTGCCGTTTCCTACGCTCATCCGGTTCCAGCGGATATCGTTCTGTCCGTTCTCGCCGCTCCATACCGCCGCGTACACGGGATATTTCTTAAAGGAATCCGGCACGCCGGTCACTGTCTCGGTGAATGTCTTTCCGTCACTGTTGATCACCATGGACGCTTTTGTTCCCATTGAGTAATCGTTGGATGTCGCCCCGACGCGGTTCGCCACGCCATTACTTGTCCATACATAGCAATGGATGTTATATGTTCCGCTTTCGAAGTTGTGCTCGCCGAGATCCACTTTCGCCAGATAACTGCCGTCTGACTGTTTTACGCCGGTGTACCAGACAATATCATCCTGTCCGCCCTGATCCGTCCAGGTCGGGAATTCCACGTTCTTTACGCCGCTCGGCGCGTTAATACCGGAAAGACGGACATTGAACATGCCGTTCGTGGCGGTCTCGTCTACCGTGAGTGTTCCTGTGACCGGGCTGATCGTAAAACTGCTTGTAGCAATGCACGTGAATCTTCCGCCGATAAATCCGTAGCAATGAACATGATACACGCCAGCTTCTCTGTGATCACTGATCGACACTTTCGCGTTCCATGTAGAGCCGGACTGACTCGCGCCTACCCAGTCGAGGTCATTCTGACCGTTCGCCTCGCCCCAGACAGCGAAGGATACTCCTTTCGCCCTTCCAAGGTTCGTGATGGATAAAGCCACCGTTTTCTCGTCTGAAGAGGGAACCGCCGTGAGGACGGACTCCTCGTAAGTCACGTTCGTGTCGGTCATGCCTACGTTAATAAAGTTACTGTTTTTGAGCTTCGCGTAGCAGTGCGTGTTGTACGCTCCCGCCTCGTAATTATGGTCCGCGAGACTGACTTTGACGGTGTATACGCCATTCGCCTGATAGTCCGCGCTCGGCCACTCGATGTCGTCCTGACCATCCGCGGTCGTCCATGTCGGGAAGCTGATGTCCTTGATGTTCTCGTTGCCTTCCGTCACGGTGAATGTCTCAACCAGCGTGTCGCCGCTTCTTGTCACGGAAAGACTTCCCTTGACTGTGTTCGGGTCCGCTTTTACCGTCACGCGTGTCGTGCCCTCGCAGGATCCGATCTTCGCCGTGATCGTGGCCGTTCCGGCCTTTACGCCCGTTACTTTACCGTTCTGGTCCACTGTCGCCACGGAAGCGTCAGAAGATGACCATGTAACATCCGCGCTTTCTGTCGTGTTCGAGGGCTTGTACGCCGCCTTTAACGCGGTCGAGCCGCCGGCGGTAATCGTGTTGTTACCGGATACCGTAACGCTTGTAATCGGTCTCGCGCTGGCGCTTACCTTACAAACAGCCGCATGATCCCCGATTTTCGCCGTGATCGTAGCTGAGCCGTTCGCTTTCGCCGTCACGTTTCCGGACTGGTCAACGGGGAAACTACTGTTGTCGCTTGACCATGTGACCGTTGTGGGGTCTGTCGTGTCCGTTGGGAGATAGCTCGCCGTCAGTTTTACCGTCTCGTTCAGCTTCATGTCCACGGATGTCTGGTCTAAGCTTACGGAAGTGATCGGGTTTAATACGGTTATCTCGCGGCTGTCGGAAAAGCTTCCCGCTGTCGCCATGATTGTCGCTTTGCCGGGGCCTTTGCCCGTGACCGTTCCATCCGCCGCCACTGTCGCGACGTTCTCGTTATCGGATGTCCACGTAATGTCGTCTGTCGAGTACGCGGGTGTCAGTTCCGCGGCAAGCGCCGCTGACTCCCCGTTGTTGATTGTCAAACCCGCCTCGTTCGTAATGGTGAGGCTTGTAGCGGGAATGCCTTTGAGCTCGACGGTGGCGTTCTGCTCGGGATAAGCAATCTTTCCATAGTTATTAATTGAGTCAATCGCTGACTGCGTCGGGGCATAGATCTTCGTTCCTTCAGCGCAGTTGAAGAAAATGTACGCTGATTTAGCGAAATTTACGCTTGTTTTGTCTCTGAAATATACAGAAACTGGAGTTTCCATACTATCAAACATAGATACAGACACAATAACTGAAGGTGGCAGGATTACGGTCTTTGTAGTTTTTAAGTTTTTTGAGAACGCGAAAGACTGTACATCCACTACGTTATCAGGAACAACATAAGTTTCTAAATTCTTCGCCGAGGGATATCTCCACAAATAAAGCTTATCTCCCACGTTCATGTAAAGGACGCCGTCAATAGCGTTGGCAAACTTTGTGGAACCTTCAACAACCGTGTATTCTTCCAGACTCGGCAGATCGTACGCGTCATAAAGTGAGAATCCTAGTAATTTTCCATCGATTGTAATCTTTTTTAAATTTGCGCATTCGCAGATGGTATAATTCTCTAGCCTATAGGTTCCTCTTAAAGTAAGTGACTCTAAATTTTCACACCTATAAAAATTATGATCGCCAATGAAGGTCAAATCATTTCCAAGCTCGACATTTTTTAGCCCTTTAGATTCATAAAAAGTATATGCTTCGATGTCTGACACGCTATTTGCTACTTTTAGGTTCTGCAGTGTTTTGTTATATGTAAAAGAACCTTCCCTGACCGTCAATACTCCATCCGGCACCGTATACTCAGCTCTGTCATAAGTCGAAGGATAAAGCACCAGCTCACTCATATCCGCCGTGAACAATACGCCGTCCACAACTTTATATATAGTGTTTCCTTCCGCGAGATTGATCGTGTTAAGCGCTGAGAATCCCCATGTCTTGAAGCTTGTTAATGACGCCGGCAGGTCAATTTCCGCAAGATTGTCATTTGACTTGAGCGCTCTCTCCTCAATAGTCGTCACGCCCTCGGGAATAACGAGCTTTGTCGCTTCTAACCAGTCTGCGCTCGCCAGGATACTTGTTACCTTATATTCCACGTTGTCGTATATGACAGTCTGAGGGATATCGATTTCTCCAGTAATAAAGGCAGAAAAACTATATACCCCGACTTCTAATGGAGCGGTGGATGTGATCTGATATCCTACATATTTTGAATCAGATAAAACATTGTTCATTCCATTTTTAATTTTGAACTGAAATCCGACTTCCCCCGCCGCCGCTGTCGCGCTAAGCGCCGAGATGTCGCTGTCTGTGTCTTCCGTTTTTTCATGAGACGTTTCCGCCGCCTGCTCCATATCTTGAATACTCTCGTCTGTCTCAATACCTGTCTCAGATCCTATCTGAGCTTCCGTCTGAATTTCCGTTCCTGTTTCAGCGGATCTGGTATAAGAGTAAGCGTTTATAGGAGAAGCGCAAATGGACGCGCATAATATTACGCTCAATACTCTTTTCGTTGCTTTCATAAGATAATACCTCTCTTTCGTTTTTTTTATTATAGAACAATAAAGGACCGCTCCCGAATTAGAGAGTGGCGGCGGCTACCCCCGCGGCTTACCGCCAGTTTTCCTATTATAACACGAAATAGTAACTCAAACAATTTTAGCCGTCATATTAATATAATAACTTATTCATATGATTATTTATGTATTCAGGTATAACAGTATGAAGATAATGTTGATGTTCGGTTTAAAGCAGAACCTGGTTCCGCTTTGACGTCAAAAAAATAGAGAGCTGGAATTGCTATGGCGATTCCAACTCTCATATATATTATTAATTCTCAATCTTTATTTACTTGTAGGATGATATGAATCCTCTCAGTCCACCCGGATCCTGGCTGTTTCCTATTCCATGATCTTTGATATAGTCTTTCGCGATCTGTATGTCATTTCGCGTGAATTCCCACTCCCTATCGAAAGATTTTCCATTAAGCGTTTCCGTAATCAAGTTCCGGTAGTCCGGATCCATATACCATACAGAATATACGTTGAGCCCGCCATTCGCGTTTATCGTCTGCTTCTCTTCTTTTGAAAGGGAGCCCGGGTCTGTCACGTCCGCGTTCTTCTCGTAGTTCTTCTGGTTGATGAATCGAACATATTTCGAGCCTGTTTCCATGAGCCCCTCATACTCTACCCCGACTTTAAAATCACGGTATGTTTCCTTGCCCATGCTGTCCTTGACTTTCGTCTTGATCACTACATAACCTTTATCCGTGAACGATTTGAACTCGTCCGCGTTAAAGTTCAGCAGCTCGATCTGATCTGTCAGATCCCCATCCTCGATATCCGAAGCGGTAAGACAGCTCCGAAGCTCAGCCTCGGTAATAAGACCGTTTCGCGCCTCATCAAGTGAGAAATACCGGTCTTCCGCCTGAATCTCCGGATAATTGTCATATTTCACGATGACCTGCCTTGTAGCGGTCACCGCGTTCCCGGCGCTGTCCCGGACCTCGAATGTCACGGTATGCGTCACCGGGCTGTCTTCTTCCGCAAGCTGTGACGGCCACGTGTCAACGGTGTAATCCTCCGGCATAGGCGACTCATAGCTCCATGTGTCTGTTGAGGCCGGCTGTTTGACGTTATCAATAAGCTTGCCTTCCGCGTAATCCACACGGACGATATGAATCTTACTGGGATCCATTGGTTTTCCATCCTCTGTGTCACTTGCCGCCATGTCTTCCATAAGCTGGTCTTTTGTTACTGTAGCGCCTTCGTATACCTCGATGGGATCGCCTTTTTCAAACTGAGGCGGCGTGTCATATGTAGCGTAAAACGTGGCTACCCCGGCCGTGTCCTTGTCCCCCGCGTACGCCGGAGCCACGAACAGGGAAAGTACCCTGCTCGCTACGCTTTGGCTGTTGTCGGTGGTTTCTGTCTTACCTTGCGTATTTTCGAGACTTTGTTTGTTTGAAATATCCTTTAAGTTATCCCAGGTAAGTACATAATTTTCCGCTTCTTTATAGTCTACATTAACAGCCGAATCATGACTACTACCGTCCCAGCCAACATAAGTCGTCCCGGTCTTCTCGAAATCGGTATTCCCCGTATTCTTCTCGACCGTGTACCCGCCGGCAAGATCGATCTGCTGCTTCGTCACAAATGTCGTCTTCTCCGCGCCGACCGCGGAAGCGTTCGTGTTCCCGTTTCCGTCATACACAACGAGGATCTTATCTTCCCATTTCGCGTACAGTGTTATGTCCCTGTTCTGGTCCGCCGGAATAAAATCGCCGGCGTTATACTTAGGTGTCTCACAGTCCGCCGCTTCGTCCCAGCCAAGGAATTTCACGCCGTCCCATACCGGAACGGCCGCGGAAATCTGACCTGCCTCATACCAATACTTCGCGGTCGTCGCCGGCATATTACTGAGCGCCGCCGTGTTCGAAGTGTTCTGGTCATAAATGACCTTGTACGCCTCACTGATCACGATATCCGTCTTTGCGACAGACCTCGAAGCGTCAATGTAATCGCCGGGGCGCAGTGTGTAGCGTCCTTGCGGCGTAATAGCGAACTTCGCCGCGCTTGTGTCGGCGTATACGTACTCATCGCTCGCTTTTTCTCCGTCAATGGATACTTTTACCATGGTTCTGCCATCTGCGTACGTGTCCGGCGTCAGGATTGCCGCGGTTGCGGTATCGTCTGTAATCGCGGAGTCGACCGTCACGAATTTGCCGGCGGGAAGGTAGATATCATTATCGAGAGCTACCTTCGAGTTTCCTCTCATGATCATCGTCCCGTTCTGGTAGACCGCGTTTCCGCTCGCGGAGCTCGTGTTCTTCGTGATGACCGCGTCACCTTCCAGAACCAGAGTGCCGTCGTTGTAGACCGCGCCGCCGTTCGGAGCCGCGTTTCCGGTGATTGTTCCACCGTATATAGTCATTCCGGCTCCGGGCGCGTTGTATATAGCGCCTCCCATTTTACCGGCGTTTTTATTATTTCCGCTGAGCTCGCCGCCGTTAATACTCACTTGACTGCCGCTCTTGACGCCGTTATATCCACAGTTTTTAATATCTGTGTTAATAAGATTCACGATGGATTTCGAGCCAAGTGTTACTATACCGTTCTCCCCGTTTCCGACCAGAGAACAGTTCGCCACTTCCATATCCGCGACAGATCTATCGGAAATCTCAATATCATTACGCGTGTTGTTCGTGAAAACACACCCGTTAATTGTCGAATAAAGGGTCGCGCTATAGCGTCTGTCGCCATTTGCTACCTGAATCGGCGTGCCGTTATTCGTGAACCGGCAATTCGTGATATCCGCGGTTTCTTTTGTCTGCTTGACATCCGTACGAATATGCAGGCAGGCGCCGGAATTGTTTTCAAACGCGCAGTTGTCCGCGTACACGCTGTGCCAGCCACCGTAGCATCCCTGGTTATCATGAAAAGAACAATTGATTAAAGTTGTCGTGCTCGGATAATAAATATTATCATGTACGGCCCAGGAGTGGTTCGAGTGACGGAATTCCGCGCCATCCGCGTAAAAATGCCCGTTCATCACCTCGACCATTCCGTGCTGATCGATTCTGTTTAGAACACCATTCTCCCCGTCAAAAATAATCTTTTTATCACCGTTCTTCTCAATCCTTACCGTCGGCGACGACGCTCCGTCACCGATAAAAAACTCTCGGTCTCCACCGCTCATATAGATGACCGCGTCGTCATATTCCGGTTTGATTATGACATTCTTCGTACATATGATATTTTCGTCGATTACGCAGTCATTACAGATATAAATCGTGTCTCCGTTACGCGCGCTTTTTATCGCGCCCGCGAGCGTCGCGTAGACTTTGGAACCAATTCTGGCGGCGGAATTCGTCACATTGGACCTCGCCATGGAACCAGGCTCCTGCCCTGTCGGAAGAATTCGAATTTCTATGGCCTCTAATCTGAGGCTCAGGCCCGTTGATCCCGCTATTCTTCCGTCCTTCGCCCAATCGAGCCATCCGTAGTTCTGTATATGCGCCCGATAGAAAACGCTGTATTTCTCCGCCTCCGTTCCGGTCAGCTCAATTTTGATTGCCTGGAGATCTTTACCAGCCACACAGGACCTGCTTCCATCGCTGATCCAGTCCTGCCAGCCAATGCCCGCGTAATGAGGGTTAAATCGAATGCCCAGATTCTCATCGCCGGAAACACTTATCTGAATACCATCGATCTCCTGATTGACTCCCGTTCTTCCAGCTGTAGCGCCATCCGATACCGCGTCCGGCCAATTCTCGTACATCGGCTTCACCGCGTAACTTACAGCAGGCTCGGCAGAGTTCATTGTAGTTATAGAAGACTCTTCCGCTGTCTCGTCCACTGAAAGCGCGCTGATATCGTTTTCTGTTGCCGCGGAAGTGACCGGGGCCGGTGACACTTCAGCTATAACAGGTGTTTCCGCCTGTTTTACGACAGTTTCAGTCTTATCCTCAAACTGCCCGAGCGCCAATACTGTATTCTCATAAGCCTTCTCCGCGTCGATCGGGAACGCGTTCAGCGCTTCCAGTATAGAAGTTAATTTCTCTTTGTCCATATACGAAAGCAGGTATGTCTCGTAATCGGAAAAACTTTTTATATTGTCTTTCTCGCTGTCCTTGACTTGGGAAATAAGCGTGTTAAGAGCTTCTGTTTCCATTCCTTCGCGATCTACCGGGGTAAGGGAAGCCGCGGCTACTGTTTTATAAGTGCCGAGCTGATCTTCCAGCCTGGCATTATTCTTCCCTCCATAACGAATCACATTATGCGCGTACTCATATTTCGCGAGGATCTGAAACTGATATTTTTCGTCATCCGTCATTTCGTCAAAGCGATAATCGGTATTTAGCCGCTCGAAAAAGTCATTGGCCGCCAATAGCGTTCCCACATACGTGTCAAAATCAAATTCTTTCTCTTCCGAAACTTCCGTAAAGCTATCGTCTTTTTCGACAGCTTTTGTCACGGGAACATACGATGGAAATACCGCGGACAGAAGTAACAGCAATGCGACCCCAAAAGCGATTTTTCTGATTTTCCTCATAGCCTCTCCTCCCTTTATTTGTATACGGCCTGAAACGTAAGATTCCGCGCGCAGAACAGGCCGCTTATGTCCTCGTAAACCGCTCCGTTATCCGTCAGCCTCCATCCGATAAAATCTTCTCCCTGCCTCGGAAGCGCGCGCGGCGGCATATCATTGTTCAACGCGCTCCCCTTGTGAACGCTGATTTCTTTCACAATGCCTTCCTCTGTTTCAAAAACAACTTTATAAAAGACTTCCTCATTCTCCTGATAATCCTCGATCAGCGCGGTTCGCCGGCATGTCACGGACGCTTCTTTGCCGCCCGGCTGCCGGAAATGTTCCGTGGCCTCGATGTCCAGAATCCCTTTCTCCGCGTCCGCGGCCAATACTCTGACTTTGAAATCGGAATCACTGGTTATCCGCGTGAGCAGGTTCTCGATCGCGTCCGAGAGCAGCTCCTCCTCACCTTCCGCGGAATAATCCGGGTCAATCGCGAGGACCGACAGGGATTCCTCGATCGCCGCGCTCAGATTCGTGTCCAACTCATTCTTACGAATTGATTTATTGTGAATCGACTGTACCGTAAACCCGGCAAAAACCAGGATTACGATCAGAATCATCGCTAATACCGCGTTTCTCATATATTCTCCTATCTGGCGTATCCGATAATCTCATGCTTCAGTGTCGTGTTCAGGAGAGGAATCGTGTAAAAATAATTAAGCCTCACCTCCGCGACCGCGCCCTTCGCGGTCATGACCTTACACACATTCAGCCCGGAACCGCCGTCCTCGTCCCGGTACCCATTCTCCGCCGCCTTCGCGGCGCAGGCGTCTATGACCGCGTCCGAGCAGTTAGACGCCTCAATTTCCGTTATGGCGGACGAATGAGCATTCTGCGCGTTCCGGATATCCAAGGAAGCCGTAATATAACATGTGCCGAGAAGCGCCATGATCACAATTAAAAATACGCCGATAAAACTTTCGATAGCTGTACGCGTGTTGTCCTCCTTCCCGGAGACGGCGCGCGGCCGCTCCTCTGAGTCTATCCGGCGAGAAATCTATAGACCTTCTCCGCCCGGACCCCATTCGAGTTCTCCAGATGATATGTGACTTCATAAACACCGGCCTGGATAACCGTCGGCGTCGTGGTATCAGCGACTGTTCCGTCCGGTAATAAGATTTCTTTCACCCGGACGTTCAGACCATGACCATCCTCATCCACCGCCGCCGTCACAAAATTCAGGAAATCCTGGGATGTTCCAAGTAACAACCGGGCTGTTTCGACCGTAAACGTATAGTTCTTCGCCGCCATTATTTCCGGATCGTTCCCTGCTCGGGAAACTGTCTCCGGCCGGATCGAGGCCAGCTTCCCCAGCATCCCGCCGTTTCCGCCCGAAAGCAGAAAAGCGATCAGTACCGCGCCGATCACGGCCGCCGCTATAATTTTGCCATATTCACCCAACAGTCTTTTCATAAGGACGCTCCTTCCCGGTTTCTACCACAGACCCACCCCGGCGAGAAAAGCCAGCGCGCTTTGGCGCAGGGCTCCTTCCTGATCGATGATCAGGCTGAGAGCTATGCCGATGATGATCATCCCGGCCGCGGCCGCGGAAATCACGCCGCCGTACTCTTCCATTAATTCCTTCATTCGCTCCTCCTTCAGGCCACGATCGTGAATACGCTGTATAAACAGCCGATCACCGTCAGGCCGATGATGGAAAACAACATAACGCTTCCATACTGCTCAATCAGCTCCGTCATAACAGGTGTCCCCTCCTTCTTCTGTCCGGACAGCGTTCTTCTCCGCCGCCAGCCGCTTCCTCTTGTGTTCCATCGCGATCTCCGTCAGAACAGGATCCAGATATTTCAGAATAAGCCCTGTCTGCAGAAGTAAAATCAGAATCGCCGAGGCTCGCCGGAAAAACGGTGCCGTAATCATTATAGAAAAAACGCTCCCGCTGACCCCGGCCGCCATCAACTGTATATAAAGCCGGTTCCATTCACCCGTGTTTCTCCTGCCCAGATATAAAATATAGGTATAGCAGGCCGCGGTATTAAAAACGCGAATCCAACCTCCCGGAAAAAGCCGCGAGCCGAAAACCGCGCCCAGGCAGATGACAAGCAGCGCGGTCAAAGCCGCGTCCGCCCTGCCGGCCTTCCTGGCGCCCGCGTATCCCCGAATATAGAACCAGCACGTAAGAGCAGCTGTGAAATAAACCATTATCGGAAAAAATCCTTCCAGAAACACGGACAGCAGCAAAAGTAAAAGCATTCCACTCAAAGTATGACACCTCCTAAAAAACGACCGCGCCATTGGTCATGGCGAGAAGACTCGATACCAGAAGAAGCATATCCACGATCATCTTCCCCGACCCCGTCAGCATCGGCATCAGAACCGTGAAGCTGACGCCCGCGAGCCTGTCCTCTGTCCGGGCCCGTTCCGCTTTGTCCATCAGTTTGGCGTTTCTCTCGATCAAAGACAAAATCTGGCTCCGGAGATCCGCCGCCCCATACTCCGCCATAGAGAAAAGTGTCTTCATCGCGGAACGGATATCCGGTACGTCAAGCTGGCCAAAGAAAGAGCTGTATGGCTCAATCGCGTTCGGGTCGCGCTCTATTCCCTCCAGAAGCCGCGTAAGCTCCGGCCGCAGAAGCCAGGAAGCGTCCTCGGCGGAACGCGACAGCGCCACGTGTACATTCTCCGTTCGCAGAAGAAGCGCGAGCCCCATCATCCAATCCGGAAATTCCTTCTCGATTTCTCTGGTAATCTTCTTAACAGACAGCCGATATGACCTCTTCTTCTGTGTGGCTATAATATAAGCCATCAGCAGTATTCCGACCGTCACCGGAAGATTCCGGAATCGCCAGAAAACGAAGCCTCCGATCAGCGCGGTAACAATCCCGGCGATCGCGCCGCCTCTCGTCCGCGGCGGGCCGGCCATAGCCGTCTTATAATATCTCTCGAATTCCGACTTCTTCGGCTCCTCCGCCTCCACGATCCAGCTGCCGGAAAGCTTTCTCTGAACATACGTCCACAAAATAAGATTCAGAATCATAACGATGGTCGTGACCGTCTGGGAGATCGGATTCTCCTTGATGGAAAGCTCCGGCGGCAGCATGAACACGGTACTCGCGATAATAATCACGGAAAAGATCACGCCCAGTGTCATATTCCTCTTGATGATCTGTTTCTGATTCTGGGCCTCGCCTATCCTCGCGGCCCACCTGTTCCTCTCACCGATCAGAATCTCGACCGAATCCAGGTACTCACCGCCATTTTCTTCCACTTTGACCAGAAAATCATGCGCGGCGCGCGTTTCCCGGCATCCGTATTTCTCCTCGATGATTCCGAACGCCTCCCGGTAAATATTATCGGAATTCGCGTTGTGGATATGATCGATCGCGTGCTGGATCGCTTCATGAAGCTCACCGGTCGGGAACAACGTCAGCGTGTCCTCCAGCGAGGATAGAATCTTCGATCTCCGCTTGAACGAGAACAGAAGCTGCTCGACATAGCTGCCCGTGTCGATGAATTTCTTCCGCTCATACTGGTTCCTGTACATCGAGATCAGAATGCCCGGCGCCAGCAGCCCGAACGCGGCCATAAGTACCGCGATATACCGCCACTTAAGCCCGAGCAAAAGCCCAAGTCCCGCCGTGCCGGCAAAACAAACGCCAATGAATTTAAGATAATTCCCCAGAGAATAATCCTGTCCTAACTCCCCCAGCCTTCTTATAAGCGCCCTTGGATTTAAAAATTGAAAATAGCCCTTCTTCCGCAAAATATCACCTACTCCTTCCGAAACGGGTCTCCGACGCCATATAGACGAAATTTGCGCTTGATATTATCCGGAAGATCGCTGCCCGTCATCCTGCCGTCTTCCACAACCATTGTTTTCGTGTTCGCGCCACCGGCCCGGTCAAAAAAGCAAACTTGGTCAATGTACCTGTGTATCTTATTGTCCGGAGTAAGTTTCTTGCGCAGAAGCGCGCCGACATTAATAAAAGAATAGACATCGTTCTCAATACGGGCCGCCGAGTACGAATCCCTCGTCATGTTCAGCACCCGGTCCGGAATCTTACGGACATCGTCCGTGTGCAGTGTCGTCATCCCGTGAAGTCCCGTGGACAGGGATTCCAGCAGATACCGGACTTCCGAGGACCGCGCCTCCGAAAGCATGATCCAGCTCGCGTTCTGCCGCAGCGCGGCCTTGATCGCCTTCGTGTAGGAAAAAAGCTCCGGGTGTACCTTAAGCTCCACGCAGTTGCTGCCGGGATTGATTTCCCGATAATGAATTTCCAGATTGTCCTCCACCGTAATGACCTTCTCGTCCGGCGGCACAAAACGCGTCAGATACTTCAGAAGCTCCGTCTTCCCGCTTCCCGGAAGGCCGCAAAAAACCATATTCATGTGGCCTCTGGCGCAGTTCGCGAGCAGGGACAGAATCTCCGGCGAGCAATAGCCGGACCGGATCATGCTCTCCCTGCTCATCCTGCGAACAGCCGGTGTCTTCCGGATCGAGACCGAGTGGCCGGTACGGGCGGCGCTCTCATGAATGATCGAGACGCGCAGCGTATCGGTCTCCGCCTCTACCAGATTGTCGAATTTATTGAAATTCGCGCTGACCACGTTCGCGATCCGCGCGCAGAACTGATTCACGAACTCCGGCTCCAGCCTCAAATCAGACCGGTACCGGCCGCGCCTCAGATCATCGATCCAGACAGCCTCGCCGTTATAATTGATGTCCGTGATGTTATCATCCTCAATCAGAGGAAGCAGCGGGCCAAAATACTCCGGTTTGAAATTCCAAAAACTATCTCTGTAAATCTTCCTCATTACCTCGCTCCTTCCTCTGTCACGGCGGAAAAAAGAGTCTCCTCTCCCCTCCCGCCCGGTATAAAAGCCTAACCTAATCCTTCTTATATACCATCGATCGCGTTGTTTCCATTGGTCGAGAACTTATCGATTGTGCCCTCGATCGCCGTCTTCACCTTACCGCCGATTCCGGTAGCCGCGAGAATCAATACCGCGAGCGCCACGACAACGACAATGATGAGTCCATACTCTTCCAGAATTCCTTTCATAATTAAATGTTCCTCCTTCCTTATAGCAACTTTTTGTTTGTGATGTGTCGTGTTTTATATTACAACATATTTTCCCAAAACGCAACACTTTATTTATAAGTTTTTATATTTTCCGCGTGTCTTTAACAAATATTTGACAATCCTTCTGCCCGCGTGTATACTAAAGCTAACAATTCATGTGCCTGTCCGCGAGGAGCTTCCGAGCGCGTCAGCCACAGGAACGATGAAGCTCGATATTAAGATGGCTCTGACGGTAAGGATGATTCCAAGCGGAAAGAGAAGCTGTTTTTCGTTTCCTGACCATATCTCTATACTGCCGGAAGCCGTTTCTTTTCCCGTAACCTGGGGAATAAGAAGAGGCTTTTTTTCGCGCTCTTTTCTCCCCACTATATAAACATCCAGAAAGGATTTCATATGTTAAAAATAGCGATTTATGGCAAAGGCGGAATCGGAAAATCCACGATCACCAGCAACCTTTCGGCCGCTTTCGCCTCCCTTGGCAAAAAAGTCATCCAGATCGGCTGTGACCCGAAGGCCGATTCCACGATCAACCTGCTCGGCGGGCAGCTTCTGGAACCGGTCATGAACTACATCCGGGAAAACGACGCCGATCCCGAAACCATCGAGGATGTCGCGAAGGAAGGCTTCGGCGGTGTCCTCTGCATCGAGACCGGCGGCCCCACGCCGGGACTTGGCTGCGCGGGACGCGGCATCATCGCCACCTTCAATCTTCTGGAGGATCTGGAGCTTTTCGAGAAATACAAGCCGGACGTCGTGCTTTATGACGTGCTCGGCGACGTCGTCTGCGGCGGCTTCGCGGCGCCGATCCGGGAAGGCTACGCCGATCAGGTGCTGATCGTGACCTCCGGCGAGAAAATGGCGCTTTACGCGGCGAACAACATCAATACCGCCGTCAAAAACTTCGCCGACAGAAGCTACGCCACCGTTAAAGGCGTAATACTGAACCACCGAAACGTAGCGAGAGAGAAAGAGAAAGTCCAGGAATTCGCGGACGGAGCCGGTATCCCGATTCTGGCGGAAATTCCCAGAAGCCAGGATATCATCCGCTTCGAGGACCAGGGCATGACCGTGATCGAGGGCGACCCGTCGCTTCCGATCAGCAAACGGTTCCTTTCCCTCGCCAAACTACTTCTGAAAGATGAGGAACGTTAATATGAACGAGCCCTATTCCATTACGGCGCGGGAGCTTTCCGACGCCGGTAAAGAGAAATTTCCGGATGAGCTGATCACCTCTACGCATCTGATCTACAGCTCACCCGCCACGCTGGCCTTCAACTCCCCCGGCGCGCAGGGTTTCGGCGTCAAGCGCGCGGGACTCGCGATTCCCGGATCGGTCATGCTTCTGGTCGCGCCGGGCTGCTGCGGCCGCAATACCGCGGCTTTAAGCGAGACAGGCGAGTACGCCGACCGTTTCTTCTATCTTTTGATGGACGAAAACGACCTGGTGACCGGCCGGCACCTGACCAAAATCCCGAAAGCGGTTGAGGAGATCGTCGAGTATCTGCCGGTCAAACCCTCCGTCGTCATGATCTGCATAACCTGTGTCGACGCGCTGCTCGGAACCGATATGGAACGTGTCTGCCGCAAGGCTTCCGACAAAGCCGGGCTTCCGGTCCTGCCCTGCTATATGTACGCGCTGACCAGAGAAGGCCGCAAACCGCCCATGGTCGCGGTCCGGCAGTCTATCTACTCCCTTTTGGAGCGCCGGAACCGGAAACCGTACGCGGTCAACATGCTCGGACAGTTCGCGCCTTTTGACGACGACTGCGAGCTCTATGACCTCCTGCGCCAGGCAGGCATCCGGGAAATCAACGAAATATCACGCCTTGCGGACTATGAGGCTTATCTGGACATGGCCTCCGCGAACTTCAATCTCGTTCTGAACCCGGAATCGAGACTGGCCGCCCAGGACTTGGAGAAAAGACTGGAAATCCCCAGCGTTGAGCTTACAAGAATGTACCAGATCGACAAAATCGCGAACCAGTACATGGGATTCGCTTCCGTCATCGGCGCCGCTTTCCATGACACCGATTACCGGAAACAGGCGGAAGACGCCGTCGAGGCGTTCACGGCTTCTTATCCCGGTACGACGCTCGCGATCGGCGAAATGCTCAACGCCAATTCCTTTGAGCTGGCGCTGGCGATGAGCCGCTATGGGCTGAAGGTCGCCGAAATCTACGGCAACCCGACGACCGACGATCTTGTTTATATAAGAAACCTCGCGAAAATCAGCCCCGACACGAAAATTTTCGCGAATCTTTCGCCGACCATGCTTTACTATGACAGCAGCGAAGCCCAGCTTGATCTGACGATCGGCAAGGACGCGCGTTATTATCACCCCGGCTGCCCGAACGTCTCCTGGAGCTCGGAGCGCCAGCCCTTCGGCTACGAGGGCGTACGGAAGCTTTTCACGGAAATGAGACAGGCGCTTGATAACGCCGGAAAGGAGCGCTAGATGAAAGGTCTTTGGAAAACACTTTCTCCTTTCGCGCCGGATCAGTCCGGCGCCTCCGCGGTTCTTTACGAGCTCGGCGGAATCATCGTCATCTGCGACGCCGGCGGCTGCGCCGGCAACGTCTGCGGATTCGACGAGCCGCGCTGGTTTCAGCGTAAAAGCGCGATTTTCAGCGCCGGTCTCCGCGACATGGACGCGATTCTCGGCCGGGACGAGAAATTAATCGAGAAGCTGAAGGACACCGCCGCTAAAATCCAGGCGAATTTCGCCGCGGTCATCGGCACGCCCGTCCCGTCGGTCATCGGCACCGATTACCAGGCTCTGAAAAGAATGGGCGAGAAAAGAATCGGCATCCCTATGCTCACGATCGACACGAACGGCCTCGATCTCTATGACATCGGCGCCGAGAAAGCGTATCTCGCGCTTTTTGAGACCTTCGCGAGAAAAGACGTCTCCCCGGTAAAAGGAACGATCGGCGTCATCGGCGCCACGCCCCTTGATATGCCTTCAGAGGACGCCGGCGCGCTTTTGACGGAAGCGCTTAAGGGCGAAGGCTGGGACCGCGTCTTCTGCTACGGTATGGGAAGCGGTCTTGACGAGGTCCGCCTCGCGGGAGAGGCCGAGCGGAATATTGTCGTCGCTCCCTGCGGCCTGAAGGCCGCGAAGAAACTCGAGGCGCTTTTCGGGACACCTTACGAAATCCGTTATCCCCTGATTCCCTCGGAATTAAAAGAACGTTACGAGTCTTTTGACGGAAAGAAAATACTGATCGTCCACCAGATGGCGCTCGCCGACACGCTGCGAAGCGAAATTCTTCAAAAGGCGAAGGCCGGCATTACGGCGGCGACCTGGTTCTCTCTTCCGAGGGAATGTAAGAAAGACGGCGACATTCTTCTGAAGGAAGAAGACCAGTTCACGGAACTCGTACAGAAAGAGAAATATGACATCATCATCGGCGACGGAAACCTCAAAAGAGCGATTCCCGGCTTTTCCGGAGAATTCATCGATCTTCCGCATTTCGCCGTTTCAGGAAGAATGTGAGCTTATGAAAGAACTTACCACACACAGAATCCGCGTGTACGGAATCGTGCAGGGCGTCGGTTTCCGCCCGTTCGTGAGCCGCGCCGCGGATAAACACCATATTCTCGGAAGCGTCTGCAACAAGGGTCCTTACGTGGAAATCATCGCCCGGGGAACCGAAGCGGATTACGAGGCCTTTCGGCACGAGGTGGAATTCGAGCCGCCGGAGCGCTCTTCTATTTTGAAGCTGGACGCGAAGGAAATTTCGGATGAGACCGACTACGACTCTTTTGTCATCATTGAGAGCGCCAAGGAAAAAGGCGAAATATTCGTCTCACCGGACATCGCCATCTGCCCCAAATGCCAGAAAGAGCTTTTTGACCCGTCCGACCGCCGCTACCTGCATCCTTTTATCAACTGCACCGCCTGCGGCCCCCGGCTCACGATCCTCGACGCCATGCCCTATGACAGGGAACGGACCAGCATGAAGGAATTTCCCATGTGCGACACCTGTCATTACGAGTACACGCACGCCGAGACGAGGCGCTACGACGCCCAGCCGGTCTGCTGCAATGACTGCGGCCCCGAGGTCTACGTCATCGGCAAAGATCTCCGCGGCAAAGAGGCGATCACCGAGACGAGAAGAACGATCGCGGGCGGCGGGATCGTCGCCATCAAAGGGATCGGCGGCTTTCATCTCTGCTGCGACGCGACGAACGAGGAATCCGTCAAAAGACTCCGCGTCCTGAAGACCCGGCCGGCCAAGCCGTTCGCGGTCATGGCGAAAAATATCGAGACCGCCAAAAGAGAGTGCGAGGTCGACGAGGCGAGAGCCGAAGTCCTCGACGGGCACCAAAAGCCGATTATTCTGCTCAAAAGAAAAGATGGCGGCAAAATCTGTAAGACGGTATCGCCCGACAACCCGAAAATCGGCGTGATGCTCCCCTACGCGCCTGTCCAGCTTTTGCTTTTTACCTATGACGACGACGTCGTCATGCCGGACTGCCTCGTCATGACAAGCGGCAATATCTCCGGCGCCCCGATCTGCCGGACCGACGAGGACGCTCTCAGCGAGCTTTCCTCGATGTGCGACCTGATTCTTTCCCATAACCGGCGGATCCGCCTGCGGGCCGATGATTCCGTCATGGATTTCTATAAAGACAAGCCTTACATGGTACGACGCTCGCGCGGCTACGCGCCGCTGCCCTTCATGCTTTCCGATGATTTTAACGGCCAGGTCCTGGCGGTCGGAGGCGAGCTGAAAAACACCTTCTGCCTGGGAAGCGGCCAGCTTTTTTACCAGTCGCCCTATATCGGCGATATGGCGGACGTCCGCTCCGTCAAGGCTTTGCGTGAGTCGATCGGCCGCATGGAAACGCTGCTTGAAATTCAGCCGGAGATCGTCGCCCGCGACACGCACCCCCGCTACAACACGACGCTGGTCGCCGAGGAGCTGGGCCTTCCGGTATTTCCGGTTCAACACCATTACGCGCATATCGTCGCGTGCATGGCCGAAAACGATCATCCCGACCCGGTCATCGGCGTTTCCTTTGACGGCACCGGCTACGGAACGGACGGAACAATCTGGGGCGGCGAGTTCCTGGTCGCTTCTTACAAGGACTTCCGGCGCGCCGGCAGCATCAAGCCTTTCCTGCAGGTAGGCGGCGATATCTCCGCGAAGGAAGGCTGGCGAATCGCCGTTTCCATGATCCACGGCATTTACGGAGATCCGGTCAAAACGACTTCCTACGCCGCGAGATTACGGCTCTGCGAAGAAAAAGACGCCAAGGTACAGATCAACATGGCGGATCACAAAATCAACTCTGTGACCTCCACAAGCGCCGGCCGGCTTTTTGACGCCGTCAGCGCGATCCTCGGCATCCGGAAAAGCTCCACTTTTGAGGGCGAGGCTTCCATGACGCTGGAGTTCGCGGCGGAATCCTATCAGGAAGTCGCGGAAAAGCTGCCGATGGGCCGCTCTTTACTATATGGCAATATCCCGGACACGACGCTTACACCGAATCCGGAAGGGTATTTCGAGCTGCCGACCGATCAGCTCGTAAAAGATTTGATCGACCAGCGCTTCAACCGCGAGGACATCGACCGCCTTGCCTGGCTTTTCCACGCGAGACTCGCCGAAATGATCGTGGCCGGCTGCGAAAAGATTCGCGAAGACACAGGTATCGAAACGGTCGCCTTAAGCGGCGGCGTCTTCCAGAATCTGCTGCTGCTCTCGCTTTGCGACAAGCAGCTCACCAAAAAAGGATTTACCGTACTTACTCATAGCCTGATTCCTCCCAATGACGGCGGAATCGCTCTCGGACAGGCCGTCGCGGCGATGGCCTCCCTTAATGAAAGGAGATCTTGAACATGTGTGTAGGATTACCCGCTAAGGTCGTAAAACTGAAAAGTGATGGAATGGCGATTGTGGACGCTTCCGGCGCGAAACGCGAGGTTTCGGCCGAAATGCTGGACGATCTGGATCCCGGCGATTACGTAATGGTACACGCCGGCATCGCGATCGCGAAAATCACCTCGGATGACGCCAATGAAACATCCAAAATCATGGAGGAACTCTAAATGGAAGAGAACACAATAGAAAAAGCCCGGCGGATCATCGAGGGCTATGACGGCCCGAAAGTCCGGATCATGGAAGTCTGCGGAACGCACACGCACGAAATTTTCCGCCTCGGCATCCGCCAGATCCTCCCGGAATCAATCAACCTGATCTCCGGCCCCGGCTGCCCTGTCTGCGTAACACCGGTCGGCTTTATCGACGAAGCCGTCACCCTGGCGCTTGACAAAGGCGCGACGATCTGCACCTTCGGCGACCTCGTCCGCGTGCCCGGCACCGAAATGAATATGGCCGGCGCCCGAAGCCGCGGCGCCAAAATACAAGTCGTCTACTCCCCGATCGACGCCTACGCCTACGCGAACGAGCACCGCGACGAACAAGTCGTCTTCCTCTCGGTCGGCTTCGAGACCACGACCCCAGCCAGCTGCCTCGCCGTCAAAAAAGCGGCCGCCGCGGGACTGACGAACTTCGCCCTCCTGACCGCGAACAAAACAATGCCGAACGCCTATAAATCCCTGAAAGGCAGCGCCGACGCGTTCCTCTATCCCGGACACGTTAACGCCATCACCGGCACAATCGTCTGCGAAGACCTTGTAAAAGAAGGCGTATCCGGCGTCATCACCGGCTTCACGGCCAGTGAAATCCTGACCGCCCTCGCCGTCATCCTGACGAAACTTAAAAGCGGAAAACCCTTCTTCGAAAACTGCTACCCCCGCGTCGTCACCAGAGAAGGCAACACCGCGGCCCAGAAACTGATTCAGGCGACCATGGAAGCCTGCGACTCCGAATGGAGAGGCCTCGGCGTAATCCCCGAATCCGGACTCCGCCTGAACGAAACCTACCGCGCCTACGACGCCCGAATCAAATTCCAACTCCCGAAAATAACCGGAAGAAGCAACCCCGCGTGCCGCTGCGGCGACGTCCTCCAAGGCAAATGCCGCCCCTCCGACTGCAAAGTCTTCGGCACCGGCTGCACCCCTCTCCACCCCATCGGAGCCTGCATGGTCTCCAACGAAGGCGCCTGCTCCGCGTACTTTCAATATGGAAACATTTCAGCACCCAGCGGCAAGTAATTTCTAAAGCGAAAGGAAGCTCGCTTCCGTTGAGCTTTAAAAATTACTTGCCGAAGGGCGGACAAGCGGCGAAGCCGCTCTGACCGACCACACCCAGCGCCCGCTCCGCGGACGCTGGGCTGGGCGCTGAAATGCCTTCTTAGCGCGACCACCGCTCCCTTAAACTCATTCCCAGCGGACAGGCGGCAAATGCCGCCGCCTCCGCGACCCCACCGACCAACAACCAACAACCCACCACCACCCCAACGGAGGTACCTCAAATGGATAAAACAGTAACCCTGGCGCACGGCGCCGGCGGCAGACAAACCGCCGAACTGATCGACCAAGTCTTCAAAGCTCACTTCTCAAACCCCGACTTCACGGCGGACGACGCCGCCGTCCTCAACATAGACAGCAAACGCCTCGCCTTCACGACAGACGGCTTCATCGTCTCCCCGCCTGATTTCCCCGGCGGCAACATCGGCAAACTCAGCATCTGCGGCACCGTCAACGACCTATCCTGCATGGGCGCGAAGCCACTCTACCTCTCCTGCGCGTTTGTCATCGAGGAAGGCTTCCCGATGGACAAACTCGAGGAATACGCGGCAGCCATGGAGAAAACCGCGAAAGAAGCCGGCGTCCGGATCGTGGCCGGTGACACCAAAGTAGCCGGCAAAGGACAAGTCGACCATCTTTTTATCACGACAACGGGAATCGGCGAGCTGATGGAAGACGCCCACACCTCCGGAACCGCCGCGAAGCCCGGCGACGCCGTGATCGTGACCGGTGATGTCGGCCGCCACGGCTGTACGATCCTGCTCGCGAGAAACGATTTCGCCATCGACGCGGACGTCACAAGCGACTGCGCGCCGCTTTGGGGCACCGTCAAAAGCATGTTTGACACGACGAACGATATCCACGTGATCCGCGACGCCACAAGAGGCGGCGTCGGAACCGTTCTCTATGAAATCGCCGAGCAAAGCCATGTCGGTATCCGCCTGAACGCGCCCGATATTCCTGTCGCGCCCGAGGTTTCCGGTGTCTGCGGCATGCTCGGTCTGGAACCGCTTTATCTGGCCTGCGAAGGACGCCTCGTCGTCTTCGCGCCCAAGGAAATCGCTCCCCAGATCGTGGAAACTCTCCGGAAAGGGAAATACTCCGCGAACGCCGCGATCATCGGCGAAGTGACCGACGACATGCCGGGTCATGTCATCATGCGCACGGAAATCGGTTCCGAGACCATGCTTCCGCCTCCCGGCGGCGAACTGCTGCCCCGTATCTGCTGATTTCTGATAAGGAGAGCGCTATGGAAACAAGAGTCGCCGTTATCGGCATCATCATCGAAAATCAGGACTCCGTTCAGAAGCTGAACGCGATCCTGCACGAATACAGAGACTACATCATCGGCCGCATGGGGATTCCCTACCGCGTCAAGGACATTTATATTATCAGTATCGCCATGGACGCGCCACAGGATATTATCAGCGCCATGTCCGGCAAAATCGGCAAGCTTTCCGGAGTCACCGCGAAAACCGCGTATTCCAACGTTGTTTCCCCGTCCGGAACGAAAGGAGCGGAAAAACAATGATTAAAATCGCGGTATACGGAAAAGGCGGCATCGGCAAATCGACGACCGTCTCCAACCTTTCCGCCGCTTACGCGGACATGGGCTTAAAAGTCATGCAGATCGGCTGTGACCCGAAGGCCGACTCCACGACAAGTCTACATGACGACACGCCGCTTACCACCGTACTCGATCTGGTTAGAAGCCGCGGGAACGAGTTTTCTCTCGAGGAAATGCTCACGGTCGGCTACAAAGGCGTCATATGCGTGGAAGCCGGCGGCCCGACCCCGGGCCTGGGCTGCGCGGGCCGGGGCATCATCAACGCCCTCGAGAAGCTCGGGGAAAAAGGCGCGTACGACGTATATAAACCGGATATCGTGATCTACGATGTCCTGGGCGACGTCGTCTGCGGCGGTTTCTCCATGCCGATGCGGGGCGGCTACGCCGACAAGGTCTTCATCCTGACATCCGGCGAGAACATGGCGATCCACGCCGCCGCCAATATCGCGATAGCCATCGAGAACTTCAAGAACCGCGGCTACGCGTCACTGGGCGGCCTGATCTTAAACCGCCGGAACGTCAAGAACGAGGACGAAAAAGTCCGGGAACTGGCGGACGACATTCATTCCTCCATCGTCGGGGAATTGAGCCGCAGCGACACGGTTCTGGACGCGGAGGAGCTCAACAAGACCGTCATCGAGGCTTTTCCCGAAAGCGCGATGGCCGCTGAGTACAGAAAGCTTGCCGACGCCGTTCTCGCCGCCGCCAGGCAATAAGAGAGGTATCACAAATGTTAAAACGAATTAACGGGGCCGACGACGAAAGCGGCGCGAAAATACCGATCCGCGAAGCGTCTTTTCCGGCTCCTTTTATCTCCGGGCTCGAGTACGGCTCCCCCGCGAGAGGCGCGTGGAACATCGTCCATACCGCCATGCTGGTGCCCGGCGGGCATCAGATCTATATCTGCGCCGCCGGCTGCCTGCGGGGTGTCGTTCTGACAGCCGCCGAGATGAAAGAGGAAGCGCGCTTTTCCAGCATATCCATTCGCGAGAATAACGTGCTGGACGGCGACATGGAAAACCTGATCATCGACGGCGTGACCGACACGCTGAACCGCCTGCCGAAGCTCCCCCCAGCCGCGCTGATCTACACCAGCTGCATCCACCACTTCATCGGCTGTGACCTGCCGCTCGTCTACCGCGAGCTGCGAAGCCGCTTCCCGAACGTGGATTTCGCCGAATGCTATATGAACCCGACGATGCGCAAAAGCGGCCTGACGCCCGATGAGCTGACGAGACGCTCGATCTACACGCTTCTGAAAGAAAAGCCGCTCGACCCGATGTCTGTCAACATCATCGGCAACGACCTGCCGATCGACAACACGAGCGAACTGACCCATCTTGTCAAGGACTCCGGCAAAACACTCCGCGATATCACGCGCTGCCATACCTACGAGGAATTCCAGGAGATGGCGAAAAGCGCGCTGAACCTCGTGACTTACCCGTCCGCGAAAGCCGCCGCCATGGCGCTTGAAAAAAGACTTGGCCAGAAATGGCTCTATATCCCACTTTGCTATGGGACCGACGAAATCCGTGAAAATCTCGACCGACTCGCGGACGCGCTTTCCTTTCCCAAACAGGATTACAAGACGGAAATCGCGGCCAGCGAGCGGGCGCTTTCGGACGCCTTACAGGTCATCGGCGACACGCCGATCGCGATCGATTACACCGCCACACCGAGACCGCTCGGCCTCGCGAGACTTTTGGCGGAACACGGCTTTCATGTCGAGCGCGTATATCTCGACGCAATAAACGGTGAGGAAAAAGCGGATTTTGACTGGCTCCGCGAAAATCGCCCCGAGCTTACGCTTTACGCGACCGTTCACGCGAAGATGCGGTTCTTAAGCCGCTCTACCGACGAGAAAATAATCGCTATCGGGCAGAAAGCCGCGTACTTCACCGGCACCGCCAACTTCGTCAACATCATCGAAGGCGGCGGCATGTACGGATTCGACGGAATCCAACGGCTCGCCGGTCTTTTGACAGACGCGTGTCAGAACGAGAAAGACACAAGAAAGCTGATCCAGATCAAGGGATGGGGGTGTGGTTGCTGCTCATGAAACAGGTAGCCAGTATTATCTCAATTTACGCCGCCGACATTTCCGGCGTCGCTTCCGCCATGTTCGAGCTTGGCGGCATGACCGTGATGCACGACGCTTCCGGCTGCAATTCCACCTATAACACGCACGATGAGCCCCGCTGGTACGACATGGACAGCATGGTCTTCATCTCCGGCCTTTCCGAAATGGAGGCTGTCATGGGCGACGACAACAAGCTGATCCATGACATCGAGGAAGCCGCGAAAGAGCTTTCTCCCGCCTTCATTACCATCGCCGGCACACCGATTCCGATGATGATGGGCACCGATTTCCCGGCGATCGCCTCGATTATCGAGCATGACATGGGAATCCCCTGCTTCGGGCTTCCCACGAACAGCATGCGCTATTACTCCAAAGGCGCCGGCATGGCTTTTGAGGCGTTGGCGAAAAGAATGGTCGACCCGCCTTCCGGCGCGGATCATGACTCGCCATCGATCAATATCCTGGGCATGACGCCGCTTGATTTTTCCGTTGTCGGCACCGACACTTCTCTACGTAATTTCGCGGAAGAAAACGGTTTCCGTGCCATCAGTACCTGGGCCATGGGAAGCGCTCTCGACGAAATCCGCCGCGCCGCGGACGCCGACGTGAACCTCGTCGTCTCTGAAAGCGGCCTGCCCGCCGCGAGAGAGCTGAAACGCCGTTTCGGAACGCCTTACGTGATCGGGCTTCCCTGCGGCGAGACAATGAAAAACCAAATTCTCATAGATCTGAAAGAAGCCGCGGAAACAAAAGAAAACCGGAATTCCTATCGGGAACTGCGGAAGAAAAGTATTGTGAAGGACGAAGAACCTTCGATCACTCTGATCGGGGAAAGTGTCATCATGAGCTCCGCCGCCGCTTCTCTGGAAGCGGAAACCGGCCGCCGCGCGCGCCTGCTCTGTCCGCTCGAGCCGGAAGACGGACTCTTAAGTGACGGCGACATCGCCGCCGAGGACGAGACCGATTTAATTCCGTATCTGAAGGCGGGCATGACGATCATAGCGGACCCGCTTTATAAGCCAATCTGCCCGAAAGGCGCGAATTTCGCCGCGCTGCCGCATGAAGGATTCTCCGGAAGAATTTTCCGGGACGATATTCCGGATCTGGTAGGGGGATGGGACGAGTGGGTAACGAAGACACAAATCAAATAAACGCTGGCGCTTTTACTTTATCTCTATTATAATCAGAATTAGAAATAAAAACTTAGGAAAGGATGGCGCGCTTTATGATGTACCCATATATGACTTTAGCCGACGAAACTGAAGTTACACATTCACAAGTATTCGAAGAAGATGGCATTAAGAAAATTGAAGTATATTTCGAAAGACCGACCGAGTCCGGTTTTGATTCGGCGCGATGCCAATTACCTTCCTATACCTGGCTTTCGCGAGAAGGATATTCTGACCATGAAATAGAAACATTCGAAAAACTTTTACATAGCAACGCGCGTTTATTCTATAATACCTCTAATAAAAACAGCCCCGTTTAAAACGGGGCCATTTTTTACTCTAATCCATACTGTGACTTCGCGTCTACCGCGCCATCGGAAAAAGTAATCACGCAGTTAGAGCCAAGCGATTTACCGGACCACTGGTACATCTCCGAAGAGTATCCCGCGATTTCGGACTGGGACATCAACGTGCCCTCACCGCCGAAAATGCCTTTCACGTCATCATAGCTCATTCCGGTCTGAACCTGATTGTACATATCCAGCGTGACCTTCACCTGATCGCCGCTCGCTACGCCAAACTGCGCTTTATTGACGACCTGATCGTTCTGGAACGTGACGGAAGCGTTGCCCCAGCCGGTTTTGGAGGACCACTCATAAACGACTGTTTTGATTCCGGCGACCTCATTTTCAGAAGTGTTTTCGCCGTCTTCACCGATAATCGCTTTCACCTCTTCGTAGGACATTCCCTGCTGAATTTGATTAAATTTATCCGCGTTAATACTATTGTCCTCGGCCGGCGGCGTCGTGTCTGTTGACGCGTCGGCTGTCGTCCGGCTCGCCGTCTCCCCGGTGTCCGTTGAGGCCGGCGTCGTTGTCGTGTCCGCGCTCTTGGCCGGCGCGGAGTTCGTCGATGAAGAGCTTTTCTTCCCGCCCGCCGCGGTGCCGATTATGATCAGCAGAACAAGGATTCCCACGACCCAGGGCCAGACTTTCTTTTTCTTCTTGGCCGGCGCCGCGGTATAATTATACGCGTTTTGCTGCCCGGCGTTCCCCTGAGCCGCGCGGCCCACCGCCGGATTCGCGAGCTCTACAAAAACTCCCGTCTGCTCATTGAAGGAATAGCTCTTGTCACATTTCGCGCAATACCATTCGCCGTTCAGTTTACTCATTTCCTCGTTACAATTTGGACATTTCATACAAACCCCTCCTGTCTCATCATGTCTCAGCCGACACGCGGCTGAAATGTTCGCCAACTTGTTTGTTGGTAAAATCATGATAACACGATATGAAGGGGGAAAACCGGTGAATTTGGTTTTCCGAGGGAGTCGGGTAATTTATTACTCATGTGTGACGCTGCCGTCGCTCCAGAGAATGTCATAGGAGTAACCCGACTCACAGCTCGGCTGCTTCGCGACGATGTATTTACCGCTGGAGCTGCTGGAGCCGCTCGAGGATGAACTGCCGGAACTACTTGAGGAGGAACCGCTTGAGGATGAGTCGCTTGAAGAAGAGTCACTGGAATCGTTCGAGCTGTTGGACGCGCTGGAGCCGCTGGACTTCTTTGCCTTCGACTTCGCGGCCGCGGCCGCTTCTGCCTCCGCTTCCGCCTGAGCTTCCGCTTCTGCCTCTGCTTCCGCCGCCGCTTCCGCTTCCGCCTGGGCCTGGGCGTCCGCTGCCGCCTGCGCGTCCGCCGCTGCCTGAGCGTCCGCCGCTAATTTCGCTTTCGCGCTCTCCAGCGTGGAAAGACTTTCGTCCGACCCGCTTTTTTTGTATTCCAGATATCCTACGTTATCAGCCGCTTTCATGGAAGCTTCTGTCATATCCGTAAAGCTCAGTGTATAGAAGTCCATTTCCGCGCCATCGTCCGTAATGACCTTCGCTTCCGCCTGAGGAACAAGCGTACTCGCGACATAAAGCGCCGCCTGTTTGCCGTCCTCAAACGCCTGTGTGTCGGTGATCAGGTTGCTGCCCCATTCCGCGTCAGCGGACGCGCGCAGATAAAATTCTTTTACGCTCTTTGAAAGCGCGTTCGTCAAAAGAATTTCCTGTGTGTCATCACTTTTCGTCCCGATCACGTAATCGGGCTCCGTCGGCGCCGGAGCCGCCTGATCGACCGCGGTCGTCACCGCGGATGTGCCGCACGCCGTGAGTGACAGCGCCATTAACGCCGCCAGAATAAAACAAGTCATTTTACTTTTCATGTTTTTAACCTCCCTAAAACTTTTATTTATTAACATTCAGACTCAAATCCGTTTCCGCGGCGGTCAGTTTACCGTCCCGATACGTCAGAATCCGCGTTTCATAATTACCGGCTTTCAGGATGTCCGGATAGAAATACATCGTAAAGCCATTCTCGTTGCCGGTCCCATCTTCCGAAACATAGCAAGGGGACGCTTCCATCGTGTAATGAATTCCGCTTTCCCCGGTAAACTGGATATAGACCGGAGAATCCGCGTCCGCTTCGCCGTCGTTCAATACGCCGGTGATTTTCTCGTAATTCTCGAACTCTCTCTTCTCGCAGGAGACGGACTGACCCGAATCCTCGGCCGAAGCCGCGTCAATTTTTCGAAAAGGCGCCTGCATGACCGGCGCGTCCAATGTCAGATGATAGAGATTTCTCTCGACAATTTCCAGAATACAGGCGTCTGAGCCGTTCGCGGCGGCCAGATCGACGCGGTACGGAACCGAACGGTAAAAATACGCTTTCTGGTAATCCTCCGCCATGAACGGCAGAAGCGAGTTGCCGAATGAGTCGCGGAACATCGTAAGCGTTCCTTCTTTACCGCTGTTTTCGGTCTCCAGCTGGTAACCTGACGTATCCGATGAACCATCGTATTGAAAGGTGTAATACCCGGAATAGTCTTCCTCCGTCTCGCGATGTCTCGCGAGCGGAAACAGTATTTTATCGAGGTCGCCCTCAAAGTCCTGACGAAGAACCGGCTCCTTCGCGGTGAAATCCGTATGGGATTTGTCGAGCGCGGTCAACAGCTCGTTCTGAACCTTCGCCGCGCCGATATTATTCCAGTGCGAGTCCCCCGCGTGATACAGGACACGATCATCCGACCGGAACAGCTTGTACAAATCGACATAGGTAAGATCCGAGCCCGAGAGCTTTTCCGTGAGCGCGTCGATTACATGATTTGACGAAACAGTCGGGCAATAATACGGTATATATTCCGGATAAAGACTGGATTTGTCGGGCGCTACCGTGAAAATAAACTTCATGCCATTGTCCTCGGCGTATTCTCTCGTCAAATCCAGCGTACGTACGATATTGGCGATTTCCCGGGCGCTTGCCTGATTCTCGCCTGTTTCGTCCTTTACCGAGGCGCTGTAATAAAGCCAGTGATCCTGAGTTCCCCTCACGATAATATCCACGCTGGATTCTTTGAAAATCTCGGATTTGACCAACGCGTTGGCCGTCAGAAACTCCTGTCTTCCGGCGAAACGATCCGTAAAGTAATCTCCCGCGTCAGACAGAAAAGACAAATTCACTGTCCCTTCTTTGACGAGCTCCGGCTTCGCGGCCAAAGTATGATTATCCGTGTTCTCTCTTGCCGGGTAGAAAAGAAGCCCATAAAGCGGAAACGCTCCCAGCGCGAAAAATAATAGTATAAAAAGCAAATTTTTCTTCATAATGGCCTACCTAAAATTTAAAATATATAAACGGGCTGTACCCGCCTGAGGAAATCATCGCCATCGAAAACAGAAACAAAAACAGCGCGGCCGCGTTCCATAACACGCGCGCTCCGGCGCTTTTATTCTCAATCCGCCACGATTTTTCCAGAATCGGGAAGGAAAACAGAACCGCCAAAGCGCAGGCGAAAATCGTGAACGGCGTCATCAGTCGAACAACCGCCGCTCTCGACGCGGCGCTCACGGAAAAGCCCGCGAACATTTTGCCGATGAACAGGAATGCCTGCCCCAGCGAGTCCGCGCGGAAAATCGCGAATGTCGTAATCACGATCACCATAGTCAGCACTCGTTTCCAAACGATACCGCGCCCGGCGGGAAATTTACTCCTTAAGCCGTCCTCGATCACGGCGCAGGTTCCATGCGCCAGACCCCATACAATAAAAGTCCAGTTCGCGCCATGCCAGAGCCCTGTCACGAAAAACACGATAAATTTATTTAAAACCGTTCGTTTTTTGCCCTTACGGTTGCCGCCAAGCGGTATGTAAAGATAGTCGCGGAACCAGGAAGAAAGCGATATATGCCATCTTCTCCAGAAATCTTTGATTCCGATCGCCGCGTATGGAAAATGAAAATTTTCTTTGTAATGGAATCCGAAAACCTCCGCCAGACCGATCGCCATATCACTGTACCCGCTGAAGTCAAAATAAATCTGAAGCGTGTACGCGATGGCTCCCAGCCAGGCTGACATCACGTTCAAGTCACCCGCGGACAGGGCGAAGACGCCATTCGCGACCTTCGCGACCGTGTCCGCCAGAATGACTTTCTTGGAAAGACCCAGAATGAACCGCCGGATCCCGTCGGCGACATCATCCCAGGAAGTTTCCCGCGAGCGGATTTCCGCTTTAATATCCTTAAAACGGATAATCGGGCCCGCCAGAAGCTGTGGAAACAAAGTAATGTATAAAAGAACATCGCCGAAATTCCGCTCGCTCTGCTCCGGATCGCGGTACGCGTCGATCACGTACGACAGCGCCTGAAAAGTAAAGAACGAAATGCCGACCGGCATGGCCAGCCGGAGAGCGGTAAAGCTCGTCCCAGCCGCTTTGTTCAGAATATCGACGGCGAACGCCAGATACTTGAACAAGAACAGGACTAGGACATCCGCGATCACGCATACGATCAGCCAGATTTTTTTGAGTTTTCCCGTTACCACTCTTCCGATAAAATAGTGGAAAACCGCGGACGCGAACAAGAGCGCCACGTAAACCGCCTGACCATACGCGTAGAAAACCAGATTGGCGATGATCAGCAGAATATTTTTATTTCTCTGCCCCCGTACCAGCGTGTACGCCGCGAAAACCACCGGAAGAAAAACAGAAAGAAATACGATGGAATGAAAAAGCAAGTAAAATCCTCCTTTGGCCTATATCGCGTAAGTACTTCCTTCCTGATAGGAGAATGGTGAGGACCCGAACGCGTCTTTCCCTGTCTCATGCGTCATCTCCGGATCGTACTCGCCGCCTCCGATCGTGACCCAGCTATGCGCGGTCCATCCGCCTCTCGCTGCCGTCGTCATGCCGTTATGCACATATATATCCGAATATCCCAGCTGCTTCGCGGTTACCGCGAAAAGGCAAGCGAAGGAATAGCAGTTTCCGCTTCCATGACTATACATATCTTCCGCGCGCCACTGCGCCCAGGTATAACCGGAAGGCTCCGAGCCGGGATTCATAAAGAATACCGCCCTGTAGGAGTAATTGCCCGCGATGAAATTAAATACCGAACGCAGACTGGCGCCGGCCTGACTAATCACTCCGTTCGCCGCGTTCAACGCCGCCATTTCGCCAGGGGTCGCGTACGAGCTTAAAACACCATCGTTATCCGCGCTGTACCATTTTCCATCCACATAAACGGTCTGGTTACGCAGCTCATATCCTCGATCCGGTATGCCATAGTAAAGTTTTCCGTCTACGCTGAACGAGCCAATCCGAGCGCCCGCGTGCTTGCCACAGCAGATTTCTATCCGGTAACGCTCAAGATCTCCGTTATCATAAAGCCCTGTGACCAGCCAGCCGCTCTCCGTGACCTTCGCCAAAACACCCGCGCTGTCAGCCAGCAGAACACCCTGATCCCCGAAACCGAATTTCTCGCAAAGCGTATAGCCGCTTCCCGGCATATTATAATACTCATCCTCGCCTACTTTAAAAAATCCGGGAACCGCGCCGTTTTCGTCCTTGTCGATATAATATCTTCTCCACTCTCCGTCATACGCGGTTGTCACAAGCCAGCCCGGCGTTTCCAGTTTGCCATCATTATTCGCGAGATAATAAATTCCTGAGGAAGCCCGATATTTGCCGCGTACAACATAACCTTCCGCTCTTGTGTATGTTTTATCACCATTCGCGTCTGTTGTGTAAAGCCCTTCCGTCGACCTTTTACCATCCACAAACCAGTATCTCTGCAGGCCCTGACCTAACTCGCTTGTCACAAGCCAGCCATTCTGGAAAAGAGCTCCGCTATTATCCGCGTACACAACGGAGCCGTCAATATTTGACGGAGAACGAAGCTCATACCCTTCGTTCGGAATGCCATAATAAGATTTTCCATCCACTGTAAAAAATCCAATAGACGCGCCATTCGTCGCCGCGTCAATGTAATAGCGCTGCCAGCCACCATCATACTTGTCTGTTACCAGCCAGCCCGGTGTTTCCAATACTCCATCATTGTTCGCGAGATACACGATTCCGGAAGAAGCGAGATATTTGCCGCGTACGACATATCCTTCCGATCTTACATATGTTTTTATCGCTTTGTCTGTCGTGTAAAGCCCTTCGCCGGCAGCTTTGCCATCCGCGAACCAATAACGCTGAAGTCCCTGTCCATAAGCGGAGGTTACAAGCCAGCCGTCTTTCAAAAGAACACCATCATTATCCGCGTAATATAAGTCTCCCGCGATCTTCGCCGGCTGGCGAAGCTCATATCCTGTTTCTTTTATTCCATAGTAATCTTCATTATCCACTGTAAAAAGACCGGTCTTCGCGGCGCGTGTCGTATCATCAATGTAATAACGCTGCCAGCCGCCATCATAATCATCTGTTACAAGCCAGCCTTCCTGTTCCAATTTTCCATCGTTATTCGCGAGATAAACATTGCCGTCACTATTTATATATTTACCCCGTACGACAAAACCTTCCGGTCTCGCGAACGCGTAATAGCCCGCTTCCGCTTCGTCGATCAATTTATTAACCGCCAAAATGCCACCTGTTCCCAGCCAATACCTCTGGATTCCATAATCCGCTCCGCTCGGCGAGGAAGTCACGACAAGCCAGCCCTCACGCGTCTGACCATTCTCGTAATAATAAGTATTACCTTGATTGCTTACCCAGCCATTCCCCGCTGTCTGAGGTAAAACGCTGTCCTCCTGGCTCGTTGCCGCGCCCGCGGTGTCAGCCGGATTTGTAGTCACTGTCTCCGGTACGACAGCGCCTGCCGACGATGAATCTGACTTTCCATTCTCCGCTGTCGCGGCGTCTGACTTCGCCGCGTCTTCCTTGACTGAGTCTTCCTTGGCTGTGTCCGACGTTACCGTTCCGGATGCCGCGGTATCGGATTTCTTCGTGTCATCCTTGCCGGACTCCGTCGCCGCTGTGTCCGTCGCCGCGACGCCCGAAGCCGCCGCGTCTGACTTCGCGGTATCTGAATTCACGGTATCTGATTTCACGGTGTCTGATTTCGTGGTGTCGGCGCTGATATCCGCCGCTGCCACTGTATCCGCTTTCTTGTTCTCCGTCATTTCCGCGATGGTCGTCGTATTCGTTTCCGCGAAAGCGACCCGTTCGCTGATCGGGCATAACATAAATACAATGAAAAAGCCCGCTGACAAAATCAATATCCGGTTTCTTATAGATCCATTCAATTTGATTCTCCCTCTCCCTTTGAAAAATTTGTGTCTCATAATATATTCCCGCGCGAATCTTTACAGGATAAACGCCATTTATTATATTCTAGCACACTTATTTGTATTATTCGAATATATTTATATACAATTTATCGTTTTTGTTTATCTTCTCTCGCGCGACAAAGGCGTCCTCTCCCCGGGGACGCCTTTGACTTTTTCTGAAAGCTGTCGCTTCTCATGTTTATTTCATAGCAACATTATATGGTAGCTCCCCATTACTAAGCTTATTAATGTTTAAGTCATTGGACATATAATGCCCAACTGTTATTTCCGGATATGAGGCTACTATATGGTTATACTCCGAATGATAGCTCGCTCCATTTTCGATTGTGTAAATTGAGAATATGTAACTCGCTTCACATTTTCATTCTTCTATAAATAGCTCTTTTACGCCATCCCGGTTGAAATCATCGAGACTATAATCTAAATATTTCCCATACTCATATTTAGTCTCGACCGATTATAAAATTGGAGCGTACGCCGCGTAATAGTTACTCGAAGTAGTCACCGCGGGAGCTGAAGACGCCGAGGGCATGGAACTAACCCTGTTTTCTGTTAGCTTATTGGAAATAAAAACAGGAGCGTCATCGACCATCCGGAAGGACACTTCCACTAATTGGTTTTCTTGAATGGCGGTAGTTCCAATATAAGGAGCGGTATATCCAATCGTGTAAATTCCGGAGTCTCTGACATATCCATATTGTACTTTCATCGAAACTCTATTTGTATCTGTTCGGACAATATAATACGCGTCCATTTTCTGTGAATACACAAAACAGCTGTTCTCGCCTTCACCCATTTTTTTATCAAGCTGAGCCAGCGTCATGCCGGCAAAGCGTTTCAGAAAAGCGTCAGCGTCAACCCTCGTAAGTTTATTTATGGGAGCCCATTCCGGCACTTCGCTCATACCATCAAGACTCCGCGCTTCTGCCTTATCTGCTTCCGCGACCTGTGACAATACTGTTAACGCGGAATAGAAGATCTCATTCGGATCCATTTGCTCCGGTCTGTCATAAAGACAGGTCAGAAAACAGTTATTATCATTAGAATTGTCCTCTTTCAACAGCGTTTCGAATTTCTTTAACTCATCCGAGGATAACTCCTTTCCTTTATTATCGCTGTTATTAACCTCGTCCGCGCCCGTCAGAATATCGATTTTAGGCTGCAGTGTTTCTTGTTGATCCGGTTCAACTTCAATCGCTTTTCTATAATCATCCAACGCTTTTTCCGGTTCTTCCAACGCGGTGTACGCCACTGCCCGATCCACATATGCCGCTGTACTATTCGGCTCAACCTCAATGACTTTGGAAAACAATTCTACCGCTTCTTCATATCGCTCTTCCGAAAGATAGCGCTCTCCCACGGCAAGCATGCCTTTCATATCCGCGCCCGACGCGGAAGAAAACGTTTTAACGACTCCCGTTGCCAATACCGCGAAAGCGATGAGCGATAAAACCATAATAATCCATTTTCTCACTGGTATCTCTCCCTCAAAATCACTGTTTCCTCTTCGCCCGCTTACGCGCGCTGATCCAGATGAGGACTACAATAAAGAGAATGACAATGACCGTAATCATTACATAAAGCTTCAGGTGGCTCTTCACCTCTTCACCATGCCCGTTGACTTTGGCGCGCAGCTTCAGATCAACCTTGCCATCGCCGTCCTGATCGATATTCAGAACACTTTCTTTTGAATATTGAGCTTTTGTGTCAATCGCGGTCCGGTTGTTGATCTCGACGTTCTCGAACTCTCTCATGTCGTTGTAATCGCCGTTTTCGTCCATGTAACCGATCGTGTAATCCATGACGCCCTTGCCGGTTCCCGCGATATTGAGGTCATAATCCGCGCCCTCCTTGAGCCGAAGGACCTTCACCTTAGACGTGTCCGTTCCGGAACTGCCTGAACTTCCGGAGCCGCTTGAGCTTCCGCTTCCGGATGAAGTGTTTTCGTTCTCCTCGACAGTAAGTGTCCCGAAGTCCGTTCGAAGGCTCCGATTTTTGTCCGAGGAGCTCAGTGTCTGATCATTATAAGTTACCGTTACGTCCACGGGACAAGCGATTCTGATATAAATATATTTCTGGCCATTGATCTGATCCGCCATATCCTGGAAAAAGGAAATCAGGTCATCCGCGCTGTCGACCTCGTAATGACAGCCATCGCTCGCCAATCTTTCCATCAGCGTCTGCGCGGCGGATTTCTCATTTCCCATATTCTGGAAAAATCCTAACGTGTATAGGAGCGTGCCGCCGCTTTTTATTTCGTTCGCGTAACTTACCAGATCATCGCCCTGTTTACCTTCATTCGGCTCGCCATCACTCATTAACACGATGATTTTTTTCTTCGATCCGCTGTTATCCAGTATAGAACTCGCTTTGGAAAGCCCGACTTCCGTATCCGTGCCTCCTCCGCAGGAAATATTCGCGATATTATTCAGAAGAGAATCCTCATCCGACGTAAAATCCGAAACAATTTTCGCTTGATCGCTGAAAGTTACAATTGCTATATTGGCGTTTTCCTGTAAAGTCGTCTGCACAAACTTCTTCGCGGCGTCCTTGGTTCCATTCAGCGGCGTTCCGTCCATGCTACCGGATACGTCAAGTACCAGAACGATATTCCGCTTGTCCGGATCGCTTTGCTCTGCCGAGGTCTGCTTAATCGCGCGGTACGATCCCCATTCGCAAATAAATATTTTTCGATTGTCCGCGAAATGATCATCGGTCCAGGTTCCGTTCGTGGAGAAGCCATTCAGAACCGCGTAATCATCGTTCTCTTTTTCGCCTCTTGGCTCATAAGCGCTCCAATCCGCGTAGGAACTCTTTTCCCCGTTTCTCCATTTCCAGTTGCCTTCGCTTGCCGCGTCCGAATAGCCGATATAAGCGGAAGATATATTTTTTTGCTTAAGATAAGCGCATAGGAAATCGTTCTCTTCCTTGGAGGATATTGTGGCCAGATAGCCGTTCTGACTCTCACAATACTGCTCCGCCTGGTCGTAATCCGCTACGGAAACGTCATCATAAATACGGTAATAATGCCCGTTATACATGACCGCGTCAGCAGGATAATCCGTGTCCTTAAAGTCGCCCGCGGACACCTCTTCCACTTGATTCGCCGCTTCTTTCTCGGCCTTCCACGCGTCGACCAACGGCTGCAGGACCTCCGCCCGCTCCGAATCCAGCCGCGTCGCCATATTATAATCCGCGATCGCTTTTTCCGGTTCCGATAAAGCGGAATACGCCGCGGCGCGATCTACATAAGCGGAAGCGTTTCTGGAGTCGACCTTGATCGCTTTCGTAAAAAGCTCCACCGCCTCGTCGTAGCGTTCTTCTGACAGAAATCGCTCACCGACCGCGATCATGCCTCTCGCGTCTGTCCCGGCTTCGGAGGAAAAAGTCATGATAAACCCACGGTATAAAGCGAAAACCGCTGCCGCGACCAATAGTATTCTCACAAGTTTTTTCATGTTCTGTCCTCCCCTATATTTATAGAAATCGTTATGGCGTGTCTATCTCAGTAGCGGAAAAACTTTGATTTATCCTATCAAAATCGAAACGATAAAACTGCTTTTTCGAGCCGATTCCCTGATCATCATATATTGTTTTGAAACCTTCGATTGGATCAAAAGGCTGACTTTGAAAGACACGCGTGTACTTTCTCGAAATATTCGTTTCGTACGCTTTGCCATCCTTAACTCCCCAGACATAACAAATATCATCATAGGTCAAGCCACTCGGGACAGCGAAAAAGCAATACACCGATACTTGAATAAGATTGCCACCACCGGTATCCTCTTCATTACCGTTCTCTATAGAATAGCCCTTGCTGCTACCATGCTTTGTTTCCGCGTCCGCCAAAACAGTCGCTCCATTCTCGTTAACAAAATAAATATCAACGCCAAACGTAGAAACTCCGGCATTGTTTTTCTTTACAAAAGCGAACATTTCGAGTTTCCCATCATTATCATAGTCCGCGATATTCTCATAGGCGATGTCATTATCTGTGTTGCTTTTTAGAATAGACTTCAAATCATCTTCCGACGGCGTAGCCGCGGTTGGCACCCTCGTTACCGAATTGACCGCGTTCTGATTCGCTTCGTTGTCAGTGGCGGGAACCGTCTCCGCCGGTTTCAACGCCTCAATATCCGGACGCAGCTCTTCTTCCCACTCCGGTTCCAGCTCTATCGCTGTCTCGTAATCCGCGATTGCCTTCTCATTATCGCCCAGAGCCGTATACGCGACGGCCCGATCCACATACGCCGGAACATACCTGGGTTCCACGTCAATTGCTTTGGAAAGTATCTCGACTGCCTCGTCATACCGTTCTTCCGATAAGTATCGCTCGCCCACCGCGACCATACCCCGGATATCCACTCCCGACGCGGACGAAAAAACCATGGCGCTCCCGAGCGTAAGCGAGACGATTGCCGCCAATACCAATGTAATTGAAACGATTTTTTTCCTTTTGCTCATATACGCGCCCGCTTTCTTTACTCGTTTTACTCTATATGATCCAAATCAGACTGCGTAAACGTGAACGAAGCCTCGTCAAAAATATACTTATAATACATATATTGATGATAACCTGCCGAGAAACTACCATGACATCCGGTTATTTTTCCGCTGTCCTTATCCTGACTGAACATTTCAACCTTTCCTGAAACATTCATTTCCATCGCTTTCTGGTTCTTTACTCCCCAAACATAGGAAAGGCTTCCGGAGCCGCCCGCGGATTGCTCAAACGCGAAGAAAGAATACGAGTCTACCGTAATATTTCCGCCTTGTTGTCCGGTCGCGTTCTTCATAACGAATCCGTATGTATTACTTTTGAGCAATGTCGCGCCACTGTCACTCACAAAAAATATGTCCACTAAGCCATAAAATTCTCTATCATCCGTCGCCGCGTCAGAAAGAGAAGTATCTTTATTTCCCGCGATCGCGAAAGCTTCGTACTTCCCATCCGCGTCAAAATCGCCAAAATAAAATTTCTGTATCGGCTTAGTTGTGTTCTTCGACAAAATCGCCTTCAGATTATCCTGCTCTTTCTCTTCCTCTGCCTGCTTCCAGGCGTCAATTTCCGGTCGCAGCTCATCCGCCAGCGTCGGATCGAGCTCAATCGCCGTAGTATAGTCCTCCATGGCTTTGTCCGTTTCGTTCAAAGCGGCGTACGCTTTTCCTCGATTTACGTACGCGGAAGCGGACTGGGGCTCGACATCTATTACTTTCGAGAACAGCTCGACAGCCTCATCATAGCGTTCTTCCGTGAGATATCGCTCGCCAATGGAGATCATTCCGCGGACATCCGAGCCGGCCGCGGACGAAAAAGTACCGACCGCGCCAAGCGTAAGCGCCGCGATTGTCGCGAGTATTAAAATAATCCTGATAATTCTCTTCGTTTTACTCATTTATCCCAGCTTTGCCCCGCATCCTGAACAGAATTTTATACCCGGTTTCGCTTCCTTGCCGCAAACAGGGCATCGGCGCGGCGCGCTTTTCAACGGACTTCCGCAGGCTTTGCAGAATTTCGCGCCCGGCGCGTTTTCTTTTCCGCAGGAAGGGCATACATTGCCCGCCGGAGCGGCTTGAGAAGCCGGAGCGGCCGGAGCGATCGGAGAAGCCGGAGCGTTCGGGGCCGCCGGAGCGTTCGGATAAACCGGAGCGTTCGGATAGACCGGGGCTGCCGGCGTATTCTGATAATTCGGCGCGATCGGCGCTTTGTGATAATCCGGTGGCGGTGTCTGGCGTTTTCTCGAAGAGGGGCTTTTCTGAACCGCGCGTTCCTTTTCCTTCATGTTCTTATGCTTGATCAGAAATGTGATAACGCACAAGATCGCGAGCGCGGCGACCAGAAAGATTTCACTCATCGCGATTGTTCCCGCGGTTACTCCTAATCGGTCTTCTATGAGTTCCAAAAATGTATTCATCATTACCTCACTGTCCTTTTCCTGATTTAGAATGACTTACAGCCAACCGTTACTTTTGATTTCACTGTACAGATTTTCCAGCATTTTCATCTTCGCGTCATCGGCGCCGCCGTCCGCGAGACTTGTTTTATAAAGCCGCTCCGCTGTGTCGTAAGCGGAAGCGAAGGAAGAATAATTTCTGTCCGCGTTATTTTTCGCGGATTCCTCATCGGCCAGTAAAAAAGCCTCCTGCATATAGACCCTGTAATCGTCAGCGAACAAGCTCTTCATTTTATTCAACTCGGATTCAGCGGAGGCGTAATCGTTCGCCTCCTGATAGAGAATCGCGATATTGTTATAAAGATAAAAGCGCGTATAACCCGCGTCTATCAGAGCCTGGTATTCCGCGACCGCCTTTTTCCTGTACTCGACGGCGCTGGCGCTGTTCGTGTCAGCCATAAACCCATAGGCCTGACCAAGCTTCTCCGTAACGACAAGGGCCTGCCAATCGGGAAGAACAGACTTCGCTTTTTCGAGAACATCCACCATGGAACGCGCCGAAGCGGCATTGTTTTTGGCGGTGCTTTCATATATTCTGGCACAGCCCAGATACGCGCGCTCTTTGATCCGCGTGTTGTCCGAAAGCCGGATCGCCTCCTGGTAATCCGCCGCGGCCGCGTCCAATTGGCTTTGCCGCGACTCAAGCTCCGCTTTCACCAGAGCGATCGACGCCGAGTCAATATTCCGCGTGATCGCCTCATCCAGAATGCTCGACGCCTGATCCAGATTGCCGAGTCTCGCCTCTGAAATCGCGTAGTCTCGATAGACCTCCGCGCTGTTTGTCGTGTCCGGCAAAGCCTGTGACAGCGAATCTGAAGCGTTCTGGTAGTCTTCCTGAGAAAAATATGCCTCACCCAACAGCTGATACATCTCTGATTGGAGAGAAAGCGCTGTTTTCTGATCCGCAGATCCCTCTTTCATCGTTTCCATAAGCTTTGACTGCCGCGCGAGCGCCTGCTTCAAATCCGTTACGCAGGAATCAAAATCGCCTTCCCCGTATTTTATCCGCGCTTCGGAAAGCAAAGTGCCGGAATCATTCGGCTCAAGCGCCGCGGCTTTCTGATAGGCGTCCTCCGCGTCGTCAAAGTTCCCGGACTCACAATCCGCCTCGACCTTCGCGATATACACGTTAAAATCCGCGACACGCTTTTTCCGCGCGGCGTCCTTTTGAAGAAAAAAAGCCACGATCACGCAAAGCGGAACGATGACGATCAGCGCGATAAGAATCCGGAACGCGGCCCGTCTTTTTTTGTAACCTTTATCGTACAGCTTAAGGTTTTCCAGAACATGCCTCATCTCGGCGGCCGATTGAAACCGATCCCGCGGATCCGGCATCGTCGCCCGTCCGATCGCGTATTCCAGACCTTCCCCGAGCCTGTAGGGCGCGCGCTCAAAATCAATCCTTCCCTCTTCGTTCCTGACAGGCCACGCGCCGTACGCCATGCGGTACAAAGAAATACCAAGGCTGTAAATGTCGGAAAACGGGCCATTCGCGGAATCCAGTCGTCCGCTCCCGCTGAAAATTTCCGGAGCGGAATACCAGCCGCTATATCCGTGGATAGAAGAGATGCCGCCTGTAAGCAGCATAGAGATATTAAAATCAATCAGGCAAATATCATCCGCCGGCGTCACGATGATGTTCGCGGGTTTAATGTCTCCGTGCATGATCGGTGGTTTACGCGTATGCAGATAACTTAGCGCGTCACAGAGCTGCGCGCCCCATTTCGCGACTTTGTCCTCCGGCAGCGGAACTCCATAGGACAAAAGCTCCTCTACCGTTTTCCCTTCCACAAAATCCATGACCGTATACACATCGTTACCGTCCTGAACAAAATCGTAGACCTGCGGCAGATACGCGTGATGGAGGCTTTTCAGAATATCCGCTTCGGCCCGTATATTCTGGAGATTGATCGTCTCCGCCCGCAGCTTTTTGATCGCCACGCTTTTACGCAGCCGCAGATGGTAGCCGCGGTACACGACGGCGCCGCCGCCGGAGCCTATGGCCTGTATGATTCGATATGTGCCTTTTAAAGTCATTCCTGGCGCGAACATGATAACCCCTCCCGGATTAAAGACTGACAATAAGTCTCAGACTTCCGAGACGAAGAACCGCGCCCGCGTTCAACTCCGCGGGTCCGCTAATTTGGATATTATCCACAAAAGTATGGTTAGTCGAGCCGAGATCCTCCGCGTACACATGGTCACCCTCTGTATACACACGGCAATGAACCGCTGAAATACTTTTCTCATCCGGAAAGGCAAGCGTGTTTCTGTCAGTAACACGGCCAATCGTCGCGGATGGCGCAAGCCTCAGCTGAAATTCCTTGAATCTGTCAGCCTGCTCCGTTAATGTAATGACCCGTCCTTCTTCTTCCGGCAGAAATACCGTTCCGTTATTATCCGTTTCATTCAGAAGCATCGTCTCTCCGTCACGGTTTTCCATATACACTGGCATCTGGTCACTTCCATAAGGCGCCTGGGTCGGATTTTCCATCGCTTCCGGTTCCCGGTACGAAGTGGGCGCCTCGCCGCTATCATAATTCCCATACGAAGTGGGTGCCTCGCCGCCATCATAATTCCCGTACGAAGTAGGCTCTTCGCCGCTGTCATAATTCTCATACGTATTGGAATCCGCGTACGCGTTAGGTGTTGTGTACAAATTCGGATCCGCGTACTGGTTGGGATCCGTGTATGGGACAGGTTCCTGTTCCCACGAATTCGACGCGTTTCCCATGATCTGCTGGTAATCGAGTACTTCATGTTCCGCCTTGACGCTCGCTTTGCCTGATTTTTCTGTCAGTAATAGTATAAATACAATTATCAGACAGATAATCGCTGCCGCGCAGCCGAGAATGAGCGGTGTCAGGTCATGTCCTGTGCAATCAAGATAGTCAATCCAGGTTTGTACAATATTACTCATTTAATCTCCCTACTCTCTTTTTGAATTCACGCTACTTAATGACTTCGTTACTTGATAATTCGCCATTTTCCAACTTTTCAATATTCGCGTCATTAGAGGCGTAATGCCCCACTACTATTTCCGGATACGAGTCCATTATTTGATCAAATTCCTCTTCACTGATTATTTTGTCTGAACTGGTTAAATCAAACTGGGAATGATAATACACGCCATCCTTTATAGATACCGCGTCTACTATTTCAAGCTGTTTTCCATTCGCGGGTAGTTTCTGGTATAGCCATTCGGATGTTTGGTATCCTCCGGAAGAACTGTTTTTAATAATTCCTGACTCACAGAAAATACAACTTCCGGCCCGATAACCGATACCTGTCATCAGTTCATACGTCTGCCCATCACTATACGTATAAACGTCATAAATATTCGCGTTCGCGTTTTCTTTTTCCGCGAGTGAAATAAAGAGTTCCGGAACACCGTCGGAATTGACGTCATAAATTGTAAAAGTCGGATAATTCCAAAACTGCGCTAAAGTTGTTGAAAATGGACATGACAAATAGTATTCACCATTCAGATTATCGTTAGTGTTATAACCACTATTGTCTCTTTTTGTTTCCTTCAATTTATTGTTATACACATCTAAATATTTTCTGGCGATTCCCGCGTAGCTTTTCCACATGTCCTCCATAGCCGTTTTCTTTTTCGCTTCCATAATCGCGTCAAGACGCGGCTGAACTATATCAGATTGTTCCGGATCGATTTCTATCGCTTTTTGGTAATCCGCGGCCGCCAGATCTGTGTCTCCCAGTACTTCATACGCGGTTCCTCTGTCTACATACGCTTTAGCGGAATTCGGCTCAACCTGAATCGCTTTTGAAAAAAGCTCTACCGCTTCGTCATATCGTTCCTCTGTTAAATATCGTTCGCCAACTGAAAGCATTCCTCTAGCGGACGGTGAAGACATGCTTGAAAAGGTCATGACAAATCCATAAATCAATAACGCGATACCCGCCAACAGCGAAATTATTATTAAACTTCTCTTTCTTCTCATATCATTACGCTGATTCCATAGCGAGAACATACCACTTAAGACCGCGTTTCACGCAATAGATCTTATATGTATTCGTCTGTGTCTTTTTACCTGTAATCGTAACCTGGGTTTTGACGGAATAAATTTTGTTGATTGACGACAATTTTTTCTCAAGCGCGCTCGTGCCGCTCTGGTTAAAAAGCGTGTAATTGTATCCCGCCTCATAATCTATCATTTCGTTTTTCAAGGACTTAGCCGCGTTGGCTGTCATTGCCTCTTTATTCAAGACCTTAATTACGACTTTATAATCATCCCCGTATGTTTTAGAATAATATTCCTTCGCGGTTTCTTCGAGATCACTTAAAGAATCGCTATTGACATCTCCTCCGTGGCACACCTGTGAAAGAATGTAATCTTCATACTCCGGGTTTAACGCGAAGCACTTCTCCGCTTTGGTAAAATCACACTGATAAAACGCGTTCAACATGTCCCTCGCGGCTCCCTCCGGCGTAAACACTCTGCCGAGCACAATCAGCGCGACAATTATCGCCGCTCCCAATACGATCAGCTTCCCGATCAGTCCATGCTTCTTCTTAATGGCCTCGTTATCCGGAACATCAAATGGCGCCGTTCCATAGGACGCTTCATACGGATTCCCCCCGTATGGCGCCGCCCCGTTAAATGGTTGCTCTTCTCCCGTTACCGGCGCGCCGCATTCGCCGCAAAATCTCATGCCATCCTCAATTTTCGCTCCGCAATTACTACAAAACATTTCAACCACCTCCATGTGTATTTATCCGTTTATTTTAAAAGGCTGTAATCTGTGACTAAAGCGGAAGGTAATTCTGTACAGTACGCTGAATAATCATAATCTGAGCCATCATTAATATACGTATGGAAAATTTGTTTGGTCGTAATAGAACTTCCGTTATATATTATTTGTTCAACCGCCTCATCTCCCATATACCCGAAGCACAGATAAAGATTTCCCGCGCTGTCAGCGCCAATCAAGCTTTCAAAACCGGAAACCGAGCCCAGCTGTTTTGAAGCGCCATCCGCGATAGTGTATACCTGATACATATAATTCGCGTCACAAGTACCTGTCAGGACAAAAAGTTCCTTTACTCCATCCTTATCCATATCATAAATGTAATAAAACAGATCCGATCCATACTCGTATTTACTCTGTACGCTTTTCAAAATCGGCGCGTATACGCCGCGATAATCAATTGCGCTGTCCGTCGACTTTGCTTCCTCGACCTGCTTATTTGAAATAAATACAGGCTCGCTATCCTTCAGGCGAAACGATACTTCCAATGTCTTCGAGCCAGTCCATCCATAACCTGCGGAAAGACCGCCTGTATAACCGACCGTGTATATTCCGGAATCACTTACCGTGCCATACTTGACTGTTATCGGTAAAACATTCGTGTCTGAATGAGGATTATAATATCTATCCAGCTTCATCGAATAAGAGTAAGTAAGCTGTTTGTCAAGTTGATCCAGTGTCAAGCCTGTCTTCTGTTTTAAAAACGCGCTCGCGTCAGTCTTGGAAAAGCATGAAACGTGAATGCTTAGAACACCCTGACTGAATCCCAAAGTATTCAACAGCTCCGTCTTATCCTCATCCGTCAAATCCCGTAAAATCGAATTAACGGAATAAAAAACCTGATCAGGGTCAATCTGTGAAGGCTTATCATAAAGACAGGTCAAAAAGCACGAGTTGTCTGACCCGGTTTCCGCGCTTAAAAGAGTATACATATTTTTCAATTCCGCGTTAGTGAGCGCCTTCTTATTCCCCGTCCCATCATCGCCGTTATCCGTGTTAGCCGACTGCCGCAAAATATCAATTTCCGGCTGTAAGGTGTCGGATTGATCCGGATCCAATTCGATCGCGCGTATATAATCTTCTATCGCTTCGTCCTTTTGTTCCAGCGCGATATAAGCCGCGCCGCGTTCCACATACGCCTGAACGTTTTTCGGCTCGACCTTAATCGCGTTCGTCAGGATCTCGACCGCTTCCTCATAACGCTCTTCCGAAAGATATCGCTCACCCACGGCAATCATACCCCTGACGTCCGAGCCGGAGGCGTTAGAAAAAGACATAGCGAATCCGGAAACCAGCAGAACAACCGTTGCTAAAAGCAGCCCTAAGATAATCTGTTTTTTCACGTAAAGCTCCCCCTCGGCCAGATGTTTAAAAAGCTCCCAGCTTCGCCCCGCACTCTGTGCAGAACATGGAGTCTCCTTCCTGCAAATGACCACAAACCGGACATCGAACCGCCTCCGGCTCCGCGTCGGACTTCACTTCTTCCATCCCTTGTTCCGGCGTTTCCTGTATGGGTGTCTGAACCGGCGCCGACTCCATATTAATCGGCGTCCCGCAGGATGTGCAGAATTTCGCGCCGGATTTGATCATCGCGCCACAGTTCGGGCATGGAAACGCTTCACCCGATGGAGCGGGAGTGGGGGCCGGCGCCGGCATAGGCGGAACCTTCATTCCGCAGGAAACACAGAACACAGCGCTCATCGGAATTTCCGCCCCGCAATTCGGACATTTCCTCACGCCTTTAATATTCTGAATCTGCCTGTAATACGCTGTAATCTTATTCTCTGACTCGCGAATCATATGAACCAGAGAGGCGTACTGATCCTCATAATCGTTTTCGTGAAGCGAAAGATACATCTTTCCGATTTGGTAATAACCGTTATTGATTTTTTTCTCCTCATCGGCGACCATTGAATTGATTTTCGCCGTGTCCGCCATATCTTTCGTTTTCTGCGCGACACTTTGTCCTGTCTGCGTAACTTTTTTTCCTAATTCATCAAAAATCGACATTTTCTATTCCTCCTGACAATCTACTATCTTTTCAAACTATTGAACGGCGTTCGCTTCCGCCGTCTTAATCAAACCAACGTTCTCCTTTTCGATCTCATTGATCCGGCTATCGAGGCTGGCGTCAAATACGTCCGGTTGAATCGTGCCATGATACCAGCTTTTGCTCTCGAAATATGTTTTCAAATCCTCGCTGTTAAAAATCCGGCCATGTCTCGCGAATATTTCATTTCTGGCCAGCCTCAACTTTGCCGCCGAAAATCCGGCAATGTCCTGCTCTGTTAAAAGCTTTATCGAGCTGTCCGGCAAAATATATTCTGACGAGTCCGCGCTTGCCGCAGGCTGTGTGACAGACGCGTCCGCGTTCTGTCCTGTCGTCCCATTCTCGGCGCCACTCGTCGTTCCGCCGGCTGTCGCATCCGCGCTTCCGCTCGTCGTTCCGTCCGCGTTGTCACTATTCGTCCCGTCCGACGCCTGTTGACTCGCGGAATTCTCCGCGCCGGAAGACACCCCTGACTTATTCGCGATTGAGTTCAAAAGCGTGTCCCGGTCATATTTTTTCCGATTCCCGGATATCGTAAAAACAGCGGCGATAATCAACACCGCGGCCAAAGCCGCTCCAACCAGAATCCACGTCATTTTTTTACGTTTCCGCGCCGGATCCGCGCGCGTATCCCTGCTTCGCGTCGGATTGGCGCCTCTGGTATTCGAGGCAAGCGGCCTGCCGCAGTTTTCGCAAAATTTCGCTCCCGGTTTTCTGCTTTCCATACCACAATATGGACACTTCATACGCGTTTCCTCCTCGTCTGACAGTTATCCTTATACAATAGTATATCAGTTCGCGCTTGCCTCTTTTTTACAGGTTATTACAAAAAAGCGACCAAGAATGACATTCTATGGGCAAAAAAAGTATCCGGAATCGTTCCCATAACGATTTCGGATACTTTGTTATTGTATACCATACAATAAAACCACCTGCTATGCGGGTGGTTCCGAGTCCGGCTTTAGCCCTAGATTACAAAACCTCCCGAGTTATAATAGAGTGGGTCCTAAACCGCGCTAAAATAACAGAGGAGGTATCCTAGATGGATAAAAATACTTTATCACATACAACATGGGAGCGCAAATACCATATTGTGTTCGCGCCGAAATTTAGAAGACAGGTTGTATATGGAGCAATTCGAGTAGATATAGGAAATATTTTAAGTACCTTATGTAAGAGAAAGGGGGTAGAGATTATAGAGGCGGAATGCTGTGTGGATCACATACATATGCTTGTAAGAATTCCACCAAATATAAGTGTGTCAGAATTTATGGGATATTTAAAAGGGAAGAGTTCATTAATGATTTTTGACAGGCACGCGAATTTGAAATACAAATATGGCAACAGAAAATTTTGGTGTCGCGGGTATTATGTGGACACATGCGGGAAAAACGCGAAAAAGATTGAGGAGTATATAAAAAATCAGTTAATGGATGACCAGGCGTATGATCAACTAAGCCTAAAGGAGTATATTGACCCGTTTACGGGTGAGCCAGTAATCAAAGGCAAAAAGTAAAAAGTCCCTTGTAAGGGATTGCCAGTGAATGAGGCGCGGTTGGGGCTTTCTATTCGAAGGGCCTTTGAGGCCCAGGCTGGCAATAGTCCCTTACAGGGACAGAGCAAACCACCGGCTAAGCCGGTGGTCATGATTAGTTTAAATCATCAAGATTCTTGCCGCCACATGCCATATCATACATTTCTTTCAGCTTGGCTTTTTTTTCGTCCGATAAAGAATTCGCGTACGTTCCGGCATAATCCGTTACTTTAATAACTCCGTCCGCCGCTCCGATTTCGATCACGTTATCCTGTCCCTTTAATTTTCCATCCATCGCGTTCTTAATCGCCACTTCAGCTCCTAAAGTAATATCCTGCCTGAAACTAATCATGCAGCTTTTACCATATTGGCTATAATCATTATTCCAGCCCACATTAATAAGACCCAGAGCGTCACATTCCTCTACCGCGCCTGCTCCGGCGGCGTCACAGTTTTCCGTGACCGCGTCGACTCCCTGGCTTTCGAGAGAATCAACGGCTTGCTTGGCTTTACTGGCATCATCCCAGGAACCGGTATTCATTGAAAGGACCTGACAATCCTTATTGATATAAGCGGAGCCTTCTTTTACCCCTCGAAGCCATTCCGCGGAAGCTCCTTCTTCGCTTGCCTCAACAACCCCGATTTTATTTGACTCCGTAGCGAGCGCGAGAGCCGTACCTACGAGAAATCCTCCTGTATAACCATCAAAATCGATTCCCGCGACATTCGGCGCTTTTCCACTCATCGCGCTTGTACAAATAAATATCGTGTTCGGATAAGTTGCCGCGACCGTTTTACATGTATCGAGAAATTCGGCGCCGTGAGCGATTACGATATTATATCCGGCGTCCGCGTAACCACTGATTGTCGGTTCAATATCAGTAGTCGCGACATTTTCACTGAAGTCTGTCTTGCATCCATAGTCTTTTTGCGCGTTCGCCAGCGCGTCCGCGGCCAGCTGGCTCCATCCTCCATCCTTCGATGAGCCTGTCAGAACAAGACCGACTTTGATATCAGAATAATTCTTGTCACTTGAAGATGTGTCGGATTCTGAGGAAGATGCCGCTTTCCCCGTTCCGCAGCCGGAGATCATCATGATCCCCATGGCCATTGAAAGTACCAGTGCCAATACCCTTTTTGCTTTTCCCATAGTTTTCTCCCTTCAATTCTGGATTGATCATTACGTGAACATGATTCCACAATGTTTCGATGATATTCCTAAAAAGGTCAAAAAAACAGCGCTGCCACGGTTGAGTTGTTAACCCGGAAACCGTGAACCTTGATTATTAAATTATTCTTTTACTAATTTAAATCACGCGTGTTCTAAAAAAAAGCAAAAAAAATACAGCCCCGCGACACGGTTGAAGCGTTGACCCAGAAACCGTAAACCAAGGCTGATCTCAATATGCAATTAAAAGTATTGTTGTATTACATAGCATTTTATAACTATATTATATTCGCTTTTGATCTTTTGTCAAGACAATTTATTAAAATATTAAACTACGATACAGAATGAAAACTTTAGCCATCGTATGTCGCGAAATTCAACCGTACTTACCGTTTGTAACAAAGAACTGCCGTTCATCACAATGTAGTTGTTTTAGCGCCGCGCCGCTTATATAATGATAATAGTTTTTAGACCAATATAAGGAAGGTGACAAAATTTGAGCAATAAAATGTCATTATTATTCAATATAACCACTACGTTAATCGGGTTGATCTCTATTTATATTCTTGGCTATGGTGTCGGTGAATTCATATATAATATTCGTCACTAGTTTCCACTCCTTATTCCAGGTTGATTCAGGTCGAGAAGTAATTTCTCATCCCAGCTCTGGCAAACTGTCATTCTAGGATGAGTTTCTCGCTTGAAATGGCCGGGCCAAACCGGGCCGCGAGAATAATGAATTTAAAGTTCTATCCTTCCTGACATCTCGCTTCTTCTAATTGGTCTTCAAAATCCATTTTCTCTCTTGCCTCGATCATATTCAGAATTTTCTCAACATCTGTTTCTTCAAAATACCCTTCTTCGATGAATGAGCTATAATCATTAACCGATACCACCATGTCATCCGCGAAGTCAAAACCTAACTCATCGCTCAATTTTTTTATTTTCAGAGTCAATTCCACATCCTCCCGGCTCGGCGCGCAGTTTGAGCCGGGGTGATTATGAAGTATAATATATTTAGTCGCTCCACACAAAAACAGTCTTTGAAAAATACATCTTAGATTAACATATACGCAATTCGCGGATCCATGCGCTATCTCAAACACGCCAAGCGGGTCGCTTGTGGCTGTCATGGCTATCATAAAAAGAAATTCCTCAGAACGATGACCCAGATAAAAATGCTTCTGCATGAAATTGTAGCATGCCATTGGAAAAAAGAATTGCGTACTGCCTGCCTGAACGGTTCTTTTAACATTCAAGTAGGTTTTAAAATTATCGTCGTACAGCATCTCATACTCGTTTACTTCCTGATTCATGCTCTGCATTCTTTTTTCTCCTTATTCTACGATCATTGCTTTACGATTTTCTTCTAATCTGTCTTCAAAATCAATTCTCTCTCTTACCGCGATCATATCCAGAATTTTCTCAACATCTGTTTCTTCAAAATACCCTTCTTCCGCGAATGAGATATAATCATTGACCGATACCACCATATTGTCCGCGAAGTCAAAGCCAAGTTCATCGCTTAATTTTTTTATTTCCAGAGCCAATTTCACATCCTCTCTGCTCGGCGTACAGTTTGAGCCGGGGTGATTATGAAGCATAACAAACCCAGAAGCTTCACACAAAAATAATCTTTGGAAAATATATCCAGTATTCGCGTATACGCGATCCGCGGATCCATGCGCTATTTCAAACACGCCAAGCGGGTCACATGTGGCTGTCATGGCTATTACAAAGAGAAATTCCTCTGATCGGTGCCCCAGATTAAAATGCTTCCGCGTGAAATCATAGCATACCATTGGATAACCGAATCGCGTACAGCCCGCCTGAATGGTTCTTTTAACATTCAAGTAGGTTTTTAAATTATCATCGTACAGCATCTCGTACTCTTTTACTTCTTGACTCATACTCCTCGTTTTCCTCTCAAATATAAACAAGTTTCCCGACAAAACAGCGGTGGCGCGTCTTTTTCTTCATATTATCATAATGCCAGATGACGTCAAGTTTCGTGACATCACTTTTTCCCGCGCATGGACAAATCAGGATATTTTTCCTCACCTTACGCAAACCAGAGTAAGACGCGCTACCACTCATTCCTAAGCTCAGTTAAGCTCCGCGAATCCAATCAATGAAAGACTCTTTTTAGTGGTTTAAACGCGTTATCGATCCACACTGATTTCTTCTGTCTTAACGAGTTCCTTATAATTCCCGCCAAAAACTTGAAACTCGAACTTGATGTTATCAATCGAGGTGATTCCTATCTCTTCCAATGTCGTGGAGCCTGATGGCAGCTCAGACAAAGTAAGATTGACAACGATCCTCTTACCCGCTGTTATGGTCACGCTTTTACACATGGAGTCACGCAGCGTGATCCCGTTTACGGATACGTTACTGAATCGGGCGTACGCGGTTTCCGCCGTGTTGTTCTCCACCTCCATCAGGAGTCCCGCTTTATCGTCGTCGTTTCGGATCAGTGTCGCTGAAACGACTCGAAAATTATTCTTATCAAGAAGCGTGTCGTCCTTTGTAAAATCCACCTTGAAGCCATATAAAATCTTGTACAGATCGTTGTTCTTCGCGTCAATAAAGGAGTCTCCGGCGGAATCGTAGTTCTCCGCCAAAGAAGTTTTGACACATACCGGGCCGGTATAGATTGTGTCATAGCTGTCATCTGTCAAGCTGAAGCCGGTCTGAAATTCCGCGACACCTTTGATTCCGTGAAGAATCAGTTCTGATTTGTCAATGCTGATCACTTCCGAGCCGGACTGACCGGGGGCAACCTTCAGATTGGCGTACCCGTCTTCGATCATATATTGGTTCACCGCGTTGACGCTATAGCCGACAGACTCACATACGACACTCTGCGTCTGCTCCGTATTGTTTTCTACTGTGAAAGCGAAATTGACGGATGACTGGCTGTAGGTCAGTGAGTCTGCGGTAATTTTGATGTTATTCGCGTCCATGAGGACCGATGGCTCTATGGTCGCTGACGTGTCAAAATCTCCCAGGATATCCTCAATACTCCTCGCCGACGCGGCACCCGAGCCCGCGTCGGAATCCGCGGTCTGGGCGGTCTGGCTGCCGGAGCCCCCGGTTCCGCAGCCTGTTAGCGCGAATGCCAGCGCTCCGATCATTATAGCCCACGTTACTTTTTTACTCTTCATGTTCTTTCCCCTCTTTCCATAAATAATTGTTGACATTTCTAATCAGACAGACAAGCCCGTCTTTTCCAAAGTTTTGTTCCACCCAGGTCAGGAACTCCGGGTCGAGGCGGACCCGACTGTCAAGTCGTTCCTCCTTCTTCGCTTTTGAGTAAAACGCTTCCCGCGAAAGCCGGATGAATCCGACATAAGTCAGGAACTCATTGTTTTCCCGAAAGCAGACCGGCGGAAGGCCATGACACTTTATTACGTTTAAAAATTCAATCCGGGCCTCCAGATCCTCAAGTTCTCGTTTCTTTTCTTCCAGTTTTTTCTCCAGGATAGCGTCACGCGCTTTCTCTGACGCGCGCGTAAGCCGGCCGATTTCTTCCAGTCCGAACTCCAGATTTCGGTAAATCAGGATTTCCCACACCCTTTCCAGATCCTCGTCGTCATAAAGTCGATAATTGTCTTTTGATCTTCTGACTGGCAGAATACCCAGATTGTCATAGTACTGCAGCGCGCGCTTCGTCACGCCGGTCATCCTGCTGACTTCGTTTATTTTTTTCATACAACTGCCCTTTCCCCGTCGAGATTCAGTATAGACTATTACGCGGACGTAATAGCAACCCTCTCTCCGGCATCACGTACTTACTGTTACGTAACAGGGCTTGTAAATTTGGCGCGAAAAAAAGAAACCCGAACGCGAATTCGGATTTCCTGTATACGAAGTCATATAAAAAGTTTTAAAGATTGATGATAATGAATCTCCGTCCGCTTCGTTATCATCGATATCGCGCGCCCTTCTCTACTTATCGCGCCAGCTCCACAGTAGGCAGTCGATTTTCTTTACATCACTGATCCAACGATAATCCGGAAGAAAATCATCGAAAATTTCCAGGCATTCCCTGGCGTTATCGGACGGAAGAAATTTCTGATACCATTTCTCGATTTCGGAATAAATTTCGATTGCTTCCCGCAGGCGCTTCTGTCCGTTCACGGACGTTAATCGGAGCCCCAGATTATTCAGGACATTCTGATCCCATATTGGTTGGTTCTCGTTAATGGACGCGAGCAGCTTACTGGAAAATGAAGCCTCAACCCGACATGTCTTTTCATACAGCTCCGTCAGGATATCCGAAAAACAAGCTGTCCCTGCTTTACTCTTTTCAAACAGGTTGAAATATGTCTTTCTCCATTCCTCTCCTCTACGAACCTTATAATAATAATCGAATGCCTTCTGAAATTCACGGTTCTTTGAAACATCAACCTTTCTGACCTGCTCCATAATGAAGCGATACTCATCCAGGCCCATGCTGGAGGCAAGATTTCTTTCAAGTATTTTCTTCGCGTCTATCGCGAAATTCATTTCTATTCGTTCCGTCATGATTCTCCCTCGCTGAAGATGGTTAATATTTATCTTTCGAACCGCGAAAACTGCCGAATGAAGATAATCTATTAGCTCCAACAGTGAAAAACAGAACTATCTTAGTATCTCCACAGGAAATACTTCCTGATTATAGCAAACGGAGTCCTCGTAATAATAAAAGGATATGGTATCGCCGGAACTAATGGTATCTATATCAATTTTATCCGTGTTCGAGTCGCAATAGCGTAAATGAACCAGCTGCCCGCGGATTGCCTCGTCGGAATCATCGTTAATCCGGGCGGTCAGAATCTGACCGGATGTATCCTTGGAGGTAACAATACCCGACGCTTTCAGTTCTTTGGACACGGCCCGTACTTTTATCGTGTTATTATCTACCTCTGTGTCGAAGTACTGAAAAGTTATTAAATCACCGGCGCTGAAGTGTGACACAGAGCCAATAGTTGAGCAATCAAGTGTTACTTGATCGTCCTGAATATTCGTGAATCGCGCGGGATCGATTCGCGCGGTCAAGGTATTATTCACTGTATCGGTATCGATTACCGTTCCAAAGGAGTCAGTGGGGGGTAAAGAATCAGATACATTATTTTGAGTAGAACCTGTATTCAATTGATAAGCGGCGCAACCCGCGGCAATGGCAATCACGCATAGCATCACGACCGCGAACACTAAACGGCGCGTCGGGCTTCGCTTTACTTCGTGTTTGTTCTGAATCTCATTTTTCATTCTCCACCACTCCTTCCCATCAAACATAGTTCACCTTTAGTTTTATAATACTCTGATTTCAACCTGTCAGCAATAGCAATAGCCAATGAGACATCGTAAGAGACATAGAAACAACCGCGAACATAAACCATACTCTTTTTCGAGTTTGACATTCAATCAAAGAACATCTATAATATTTTTATTACATTCGTAAGATTTAAGGAGGTATTACGCGCGTGTTACCACAAATATCTGAAGCGGAATTTGAAGTTATGAAAATTGTTTGGAAATACGCTCCCATAAGTACCAATGAAATAACGGACCGGTTATTGAAGACCACCAGTTGGAGTCCCAAAACGATTCAAACTTTGATAAAACGATTAGTGAACAAGCACGCTCTGACCTATGAAAAGCAAAGCCGGGTGTTTGTGTATACTCCCCTGGTTCAGGAAAACGAGTACATCGGTCATGAAAGCAATTCATTTTTAAATCGTTATTACAATGGAGATATAACCGCCATGCTTTCCAATTATATAGAAAATGACAGGTTATCCGAAGCGGATATAAACAAGCTTCGTTCTCTTCTTGAGCAAAATTTGAAAAAGAGGTAAATGAAGTGGGTAGTTTCATGATACGTTTTTTGATATGTAACGCTCTAATCTGCGGTGTCATCGGAATTCTCCTTATCGCTACGCGCGCGCTTAAAAGTACCCTGACAGTCCGCGCGCGGTATAATTTATGGCTTATTCTGTTCGTGTTATTAGCCATTCCATTTATACCAATTCAGCCTGTAGGGTTCCCGCGAATAATCTCATGGTTTAATAACATATTAAATACTCATTCCGCGACCGCGGATCCGATTCGCACGGGGCTTAGCGGCGCTAAACAGAATACCTCGATAAATTGGATGGGTGATTTCACTTTATCTGTTAGCCGGAAGGCGCCGTCCTTCGCCGGATGGGTATTATTTGGCATTTGGATTGCGGGGATTGTAGTAATGATAATAATAATGACGCGATCTTTTTTTCGATTACGCGCGTTAAAAAAGTCCTCGCTTCCTTTACAAAGCGAAACTGTCCGCGAGTTATATAACCGATGTTTAAATGAATGCGGCATCTCCAAGTATATTCCCGTCTTCAGCGCCGCTTTTTTGAAATCCCCAGTGATTATTGGACTTTTTATGCCCCATATTTATCTGCCAATTCACGTAATCTCAGATTATAAGGAATCCGAGCTCAGATATATGCTATTACACGAGCTGCAACATTATAAATATCATGACGCTTTAGCGAATTATCTTATGAATATCATTGGGATACTGTACTGGTTTAATCCCTTTGTTTGGCGCGCTTTAAAAGAAGCGCGAAATGACAGAGAAATCGCTTGTGATACTTCGGTTTTAAAAATGCTTAAAGAAGACGACTATGAGGATTACGGTAACACATTAATTAATTTTGCTGAAAAAATATCGCTTATCCCATTTCCGTTTGTCGCGGAAATGAGTGGAAATATGAAGCAGCTGGAAAAACGAATAATCAATATCGGATCTTATAAAAAACCAACCAAATGGAAATGGACACGGAGTGTTATCTCTTTTGGAATGATCGTGATTCTTCTGGTATGTCTTGCTCCCGTGTTATCAACATACGCGACAGATGAAAACAAATATCAATGGAATACCACCTCGGAAAATATTTCTTACACGGATCTTTCCTCGTATTTTGGCTCCTACGATGGCAGTTTTGTTTTATACGATTCAGCGAATAACGCATGGAACTTATATGATTTGAATCGCGCGACTCTTCGTGTCGCTCCTAACTCTACTTACAAGATCTATACCGCGTTATTCGGATTAGAAGAAAATATTATTACGCCAGACGCTTCACTAATAGAATGGAACCACGAGCAATACCCTTTTGACGCCTGGAACACCGACCAGACTTTGCCATCCGCGATGGGCGCTTCCGTCAATTGGTATTTTCAATCTATCGACAAGCAACTTGGCGCGGCTTCTATAAACAACTATGTAAAGAAAATCGGATATGGAAACGAAAATATCTCCGGAGATTTATCTACATATTGGATGGAATCTTCCTTGAAGATTTCTCCTGTTGAACAAGTCAAGCTTTTAAGAAAATTATACAATAATAGTTTCTCTTTTAAGCCCGAAAATATCAACGCTGTTAAAGAATCAATTTGTCTCTCTGCTTCAGAAAGCGGAAAATTCTATGGAAAAACAGGAACCGGGCGTGTGGACGGAAAAGATATTAATGGATGGTTTATTGGATACGCTGAGACTTCAGATAACACATATTTTTTTGCCACTAATATTAAAGCCGATTCAAACGCGACAGGAAGCGACGCGGCGCGGATAACCATGTCTGTATTATCAGATATGAGCATTTGGAATTGACAAAATCAGAGTAAAGTTTACCTAATACGATATTTTTATTCGAGTTTTATTCATGCAAATTGGACACATTATCCATATACTATTTTTCGTATTCAACACCCCATCAATATTCAACAATACATATGATATTGTGCTACTCCAAATCCGCCTAATTAATTACTGCACTATGGCCTACTTACAATCAAGTAAAAAGATACACTTGTTTTCATATAGAAAAAGGTATATCAACCTTTTGTTTCAGTTAGCTGACGTGTTTTTACTGTTCCATTAAAAAGCATCAGTATCTGCTCATCAGATTGTTCTTCACCTGAAAGAATTATCTCCACATAGTCATCATTCCATGTGACTTTCCAACAGTAGCTATTTATTCTCTTACCATCATTAGATAATTCGAAGGCTGTTTGTGATATTGTCTTTTTATCTTGTTTAAGAACTACTTGCCCTCTTCCATCGCCAAATGGCCAATCTGGTTCTCCGACTTCCTGAAGTATCAACTCATATTTCCCATCTGGCGAAAAAGATGTATCACGATCTGCCTTTTTGTATTTTGTTTCGTAGATAAAGCATAACAAAAATTTACCTATAGAAACGAGTAGCATGCCCATAATACATAATATAATCTTCACTTTTTTTTTCATTGTTCTCCTCTTTTTAATACACTATTGTTACTGATCACCCAGATTGACACGACTCCGCTCATTCCTGTTGTCACGGATTTGCTTATGTTTATGACATCGCCATGTTTGGATTTCGCCGGCAGGCAATACCTGCCGGCTATGACGCGCCGCGGCTCACTCACTGACTTTTAACATTTCATGCTCAGTAACGAACCGTACCATGCTGTCATCAATCAGACGCTTGTTTTGCTGGAACGCGTACATCAGACTCTTCTCGCAAACGCGGTTGATCATCCGGGGGATACCGGAGGAAGCCTTAAAAACGTTGTCCACGGCGGAATCCGTAAAGATGTCCTGCCGTCCTTGAGCGTAAGCCAGGTGGGCCTGAATATAGAGGCCGGTTTCCGATCTGTCCAGCCTGGGAAGAACACAATTGATGTCTATACGCTGCTTGACGGCCGCGTAGCGCTGAAGGTTCAGCTTGTCCCAGAGCTCATTCTGCCCGACCAGAACCAGCGCCATAGGACTCATGGAATCAAAACGATAATTCAGGAGGAAACGGAATTCCTCGATGGTCTCTTTCTCAAGCAGGTGGGCCTCATCCAAAATGATCACCACTTTTTATTCTGTACTCCGCGGATGATTTCTATTTCTTTTTGAAGCTGCCGCTTGGCGTCGCCCCGGTAAAAACGTGACTCGATCCCCAGCTGGTCCAGCAGCCCCTTATAAAGCCACCTGGGGGTCAGTTTGGAATCCGAGATGTAGAGAAAAAGGTAATCATCCTTCGAGAGAGTCCCCTCGAATTTACGGATCAGCGTGGACTTCCCACAGCCCGCGTCGGAAGTAACGACAGCGAAGAGCTGGTGGTCCGCGGCGTAGGTCAGTCTTCCAAGAGCGTCCGCGACATAAAGCGTCTCATAAAGCCTGTCCGCGGGGACGTCCCTTGAGAACGGCGTGTGTTCCATTTCAAAGAACCGCTCATACATCGGCGTCCTCCTCCTTTCCATACGCGGAGAAGGAGATCGCGTCCGCCATCAGCTTCCGTGTCCTGGCGCTTTTCTTTTCAAGCGCGTCCAGGAATCTGGAGGTTTCCGGGATCTCCGGCCTGACAGACGCGGGAATGGCCGGCTCCCTGTCACAGAACGATCCGATCCGGACAGGCTTTGCCGTAAACGGCTCGACGCCATCATGGCTGACGGTCAGGACATCCGGCGCCTTGGGGTCATAGGCGATCTCCACTTTGAAGCCGATCAGGGACTGTTTTGTCTCGTATTTACGTCCCCGGAAGCTGACACACGCGCCTTTATCGACATTGCGGCGCTCATGGTGTAGAAAGGCTTTGGTGACAACGGTGGTGTCAAGATACGTGAGCTTCCGGCTGTCGCGGTTCCATTCCTGGAGCGGCGAGATCCCTTCCGCCGGGACTTCAGCGCCAAGGCTTTGATAATCCGTCATGGCTGACATTCTGGTACGCCTCGCTGAGATAGATCTTCCAATAACGGTTCAGCTCGTCAAGGCTCTTGATCTTCTGGAGCCTGGCCTCGCGGAGAAAAGCGTCCGCGACCTGATGGAATTTCTCGATTTTCCCTTTGCTTTTGCCGCTCCGCGGCCGAGCGTGGCGGATCGGAATCCCGAGTTTCCCAAGGGACAGTTTTAACTGCCTGGCGACATACTGGCTGCCGTTGTCAAAGTAGCAGGCGTCAAACTTTCCATGAAGGAGGATGACCTTTCGGAAGGTGTCCTCCACGATCAGCTCTTCCTGATTGTCATAGAACTCGGAGGCGAGGATCATACGGGAATGGTCATCGATCGCGGAGGAGAGATAGGTCTGCGTCATAGCGCCGTTCTTGCCGATCGGGAGCTTACAGCCGTATTTAATGTCGCCCTGTACCAGCATCATACGGTGGGGCTTACAGAACCGTCTCGCGGAACTTTCGCGGGAGTCGCTATACATTTGTAACTGCTTTACCCCATAACCGGCCTTTAGCAGATGCCGTTCCAGCGTGGAGCGTTTCAGCGCCCCGGGGGCGACGCGCCCTTCCAGTTCCAGAATCCAGATGATCTGGGTGACAGAGCGTTTCGGCACCTCGCGTTTCAGCTGTATCGCCTGCTGTAACAGTTCCTCGAAGTTATCCGGCAGCCGACCCGAGAAACCGCTCGCCCGGTCAGCCGGCCTCAGACCCTGGAAACCATCGCTCTGATAGGCGCTTTCATACCGGTAGATTGTCCGCGTAGAAAGACCGGTCCTCTCGCTGATCTCCCCGCGAAGCTTTGTCCGCGCCGCGGAATCGAGCGAGTCATTCAGCAGTGGGGCGATAAGCCCGTATTTCGTGAGCGCGGCCTGATCCCGCCAGTCTTGTGTCTCTTTTGATTTCATAGGTTCTTCCTCCTTATGGAGAAAGAATACAACATATCATTTTGACAGTAAAAGCGAAGTGGGTGCTTAAACAGGGACCAGCGAGCCGCCCAGATTATATATAAATCGTAGAATGATCTCCAGCCAGTCCTGGCAAAACGCGCGGAGTTTATCGAGCAGGGAAGCATCTGACAGGAGCAGCGCTTCCGAGAAGCCAAGCTTGCCGTAGGCGTCAGATTTCAGCCTGCCATCGATCAGGAGGCGGTTAACCATCAGCCAGCGTTTCCAGCGTCTCATTGTGTCCGCGCGAGGATAGCTTTCGTCATCCAGGTCGTCCTCTGTCACTACACCGTCCAACACGCCGGAAATCACCTCGGTCTCGTAATGCTTGTATGGGGCCAGAAAGTCCGGCAGCGCGGTATGGAGACGTTGACAGCGCGGGCATTTCAGGCGCTCCACCTGAATGAAGTCCTTGAACCCGCCTTCTTTTTTGCGGACACGGCGCTTCCAGTCCCTGTGTTTCAAGCGGGCCGCGCAGTGTGGGCAATAAAGGTTTTCCCCGCTCTTAGCGAAAAATATGTTTGTCCTCATTGAGTATCAGCTCAAACTTTGATATAATGATCATGGTTTTACCATAGTCTCAGAGGACAACATTCGTGCGGGATGGCCCTCTGGGACTATCTTTCTATTGAGATAATGACATTATATCGGTCAAGCGCTTGACAATCAAGCGTGGCAGGATTTTGCTAGGATAGTTTAGCTATAACAATATTAAGCCGTCACCTTTCTCTACTAAGAATACTTTTTCACAAACTAAAAAATGTCGAGAACGCGTAACTTGCATTCTCGACACTAATTCAATGTATATTCATTATCAAAATCAATGTTTAATCTATTATGAATCCATGTTTTAGCCCGTTGTGTTTCAAAATCAAAATTTTGATAAAGATAATTCTCCTGTACAAATGTATTTTTAACATTATGATGATTATGATTCCAAATTGATACCTTGAATAATTGCAAAATACTAATAATCGAAATATAATCTAAAAACTGTTTCGGGATACTTTTGTCAAAATATCGTTTCATTACCGCATAGCTATACTCCTGCCTCTTATCCGACATCAACATCGTAAGATTCATAAATTCATTCCATGGATCTGAATACTTTACATTTTCAACATCTACAAAACGCATTTTTCCGTCTTTACAAAGGATAATATTTTCTGATTTAAAATCCCCATGAATAACACATTTCTTTCTATTATTCGAACACCATCCTTCATCAAGATACTTTTTGAAATATTTCCTCCATTGTTCTAAATGTGGTATTGAAATATTATTTTCACAAATAATTCTATCAGCCTTCAAAAATTCTTCTTCTAAATCAAATATATCTACATTATGACACCCAACAGAATCAGAATGAAAGCATTTCAAAAGCACTGCGCTCTCTTCCGCATATCTTATTAAATTTACCGAATTTTTCACTTCTTCGAATAGTGTTTTCCCTTCTACCCAAGGATACTGCAATATCAGTTTTTGATCTTTGCTACGATAGATTTCTAAAGGACTAACAACATAATCCGACATTTTTCTTAAGAACTCAAATGTAGCAATTGTAAACTTAGCATTGCCAGATGTCTTGAGAAAATATGCTGAGCCATCCGTACATACAACTTTCGCTTTATCCTCAATATCTAATCCTTGGTGTAAAATCTGACAACTTTCTATTGTATTCTCCTGAAAAAAATAACCTAGCGATTCGCTTACATTGTCTGATACTTCCCACATTTTAATCTCCATTCCGCGCGCCTTCGGGTGCGGCACAAATAGTGATGAAAGATTTTCAAACTCTCTACTCCATGAGATAATGGCTTCAAGAAGCTACACTACAAAGCACGGGAGGAGGAGTTGTAAAATCTTTCTCGTTTTAAACAGCATTTTAATCAGTGTAAGTTCTGCCTATTCAAGCACAAATAAGTGGCTCTTCGAGACCGTACACTAAGAATTGTTTTAACGCCTTGGTTAAATTGTGTGGCAGTTCAGTCAATGGCTTCTTATCATATTTACGAAAGGAGTATGACCATGAAAGTTACTTACCTAACCTGTTGTGGTGTCGATGTCCATAAATCATTTCTCGTTGCCACAATCGTCAAGACTACCGGCGGTATCGAACCTTCTTATCAGAAGAAACGTTTTTCCACCTTTAACAATTCAATTCTTATGTTCAAGCAATGGCTTATCGAAAACGACTGCCATGATGTCTGCATGGAATCCACCGGCAAATACTGGGTTCCTGTATTTAATCTGTTAGAAGATGAAATCAATGTTACCATCGCTAATCCTAAATGGGTAAAAGCTGTAAAAGGCAACAAAGATGACACCAAAGATTCTAAGTGGATTGGAGATTTATTCCGTCTCGGACTTGTGAAGGGCAGTTACATTCCCTGTAAAAAGATCCGTATTTTACGGGAATATACAAGGTACCGCTATAAGCTGGTTTCCTGCCGTTCCAGTGAAAAGAATAGATATCAGAACGCGCTTACTGTCTGTAATGTCGCTTTAGATTCTGTTGTTTCCGATATCTTTGGGAAGTCATCCACATCCATTATTGACTATCTGCTTGAACAGACGGACAATTCTATTAATCATGAAGAAATCGCTTCTAAGCTTCTCAGATCTCTCAAATCCAAAGAAGACGCCGTGATTGAATCCATAGACGGATATCAGATGACTGATTCCCAAAAATATCGTATGCGCCTCGTCCGCGCGCATATGGATTATATCACAGCTGAGATCAATGATGTAGACTCTATGATAGAATCTATGATTTCTTCTGACCCTGATTATGAAAACGCTATCCGGTTTCTAATGACTATTCCGGGTGTTAAACGTGATAGCGCGATCGCCATCATCTCCGAAATAGGTATTGATATGTCCCAGTTCTGTTCTTCAAAGCGCTTATGCTGTTGGGCTGGATTAGTCCCTGGCAGTAATGAATCTGGTGGCAAGAAGAAATCTGTCCGGATCACACGTGCTGGTGTTTACCTCAAACCCGCGTTAGTACAGTGCGCTCACGCGGCCGTTAGATCCGAAAAGTCTCCTTACCACAAAAAGAAATATGAATCTCTTATGAAACGCCGTGGTAAGAAAAGAGCCATTGTCGCTATCGCTCGTATGATTCTGACCGCGGTCTACCAGATGTTATCAACTGGTGAAGAATGGAATCCAAGTGATTTATACAAAATCGATATGCCCGAAACCCTTGTAGAAAAGCAAAAGGCAAAGGCTATTAAGCAAGCAATGAAGTTATTAGAACGTGAAGGACTGTATCCTCCGCCAGAAGAACCTCTGGCCTCCTAACTGTTCATTAACAATCCGCTTTTTCCTAAAGTTGTCATTTTGACAGCTTGTTTAAATGCGCTATTTTTTGGCCGACCTCTACTTTCTTTCACACTAATTTTCCCCTCTTTTTATTTCAAGGAGCAGCGCTCCTTTTTCTTTATACTATCATAATAATAGATGACTTCAAGTTCTGTAACATTCCTTTTTCGCTTGCGTGGTCAAATGAGGATATTTTTCCTCATCCTACACGATTGCGTAGCAAGACGCGCCGTCACTCATCCCATGTCCCCATTTATTCCCGCGAATCCATCCAACAATTGTTTAGCATTGGTTCTTCGAGGCAAATTTTAGACATTCTCAATCCGCTTATCACATGAATTTATGGTAAAAGTCTAAGGACCGCTTTAAGAAGCTTCTAATAAACTCCATTCGCGTAATCTCGCGGTATTAAGAGATGTTAACTATTTCTCTTACTTCTTCTGTAATTTTTTCAGAATTGACATCACATCCGGCTGCGTCGGTATGAATTTCATTCCTCGTTTTAACATAGACATTACCTTTCGCGCTTTCCGCTCGATAACAGCGGCTGTATGTTCACTTGTAAGCGTTAAATGATTGCCAGCTATTGTGTACTCACGCTCTATATACGCCTCTGTTATTGGAAACATATCTTGTATTAGAAAAGCGCTTTCCCGGCCATCATCTAGCTTTACAATATGGATAATATCACATGGCTTTCCAGCGCTTTGTTTTTTATCAACTATTCTTTTATACTTCTCAATCCTGCTTGATAAGGGTATCATCCAATAAATACCTGTTGTAGTATCCTCAAAGCAATAGTAGTGTGGTCTATTTCCTGCCTTGTTCCCTTTAAGATACGGGTCTGACATATCTTCAAAGAATTTGTCTTTTATGATATAAAATCCTGTTATTTTCATTCATTTCCCTCACTATATAAAAAGTCCCTCGCCTTTCGGCGAAGGACTATACTTTCGACCCAACCATTTATATACCGCGTATCGGTCAGCGGTAAACTTACAACCCGATCATTTATATCCCACTTATCGGTCAGTGGCAAACTTTCTTTGTATAAATATCTTATCAAACACGAAGAAGAAAGTCAATAGTACTTTCCAACAAAATCGCATGCCACAATTTGATTAAGAGGCAATCCCTCTACCCTCTGAAATACTCCACGCCCGACTCGAAGATCTTCATATCCTGCTCGCCGGTGATGTTCATGGCGATGTGGTCGCCGCGGCGCTCGACGTGCGCCATCTTGCCAAGGATCCGGCCGTCCGGGCTTGTGATGCCTTCGATCGCCATGTAGGAGCCGTTCGGGTTCCACTCGCCGTCCATGGTTGGCGCGCCGGAAGCGTCGACGTACTGCGTCGCGATCTGGCCGTTCGCGGCAAGTTTACGGAGCCACTCCTCGTTCGCCACAAAACGTCCCTCGCCGTGTGAGGCGGGATTGACGTAGACCTTGCCGGGCTCGGCTTTTCTGAGCCACGGTGACAGGTTGCTGACGACTCTGGTGTAGACCATTTTCGAGACGTGGCGGCCAATCGTGTTGTAGGTCAGTGTCGGCGAGTTCTCGTTCTGGCCGGTGATCGCGCCGTCCGGGAGCAGGCCGAGTTTTATAAGCGCCTGGAAGCCATTGCAGACGCCGAGGATCAGACCGTCCCGCTCATTCAGAAGGCGGCTGGCCGCTTCCTGGATTTTGGCCTGGCGGAAAGCCGCCGCGAAAAACTTGGCGGAACCGTCGGGCTCGTCGCCGGCGCTGAAGCCGCCGGGGAACATGATGATCTGACTATTGTCGATCGCAGCCGCGAAGGCGTCGACACTGTCGCGGATTGAGGACGCGTCGAAGCTGCGGAATACCTTGATGGAAACTTCGGCTCCGGCCGCCTGGAACGCTCTGGCGCTGTCGTACTCGCAGTTCGTGCCGGGGAATACCGGAATGAAGACCTTGGGTACCGCTGTTTTATGGTTACAGATCACGATGGAGCTGTAGTTCTTGATTTCGGCCTCGCTCGGGCCAATACCGGACGCTTCCGCTTTCGCCGCGGCCGGGAACACGCTGTCGAGAGGCTTTTTCCAGATCTCGCTCGCTTCCGCGAGAGAAATTCTGGTATCGCCGTAGGCGATGACCGGCTCCGCGGACACGGTTCCGATTACGCGGCCGTCAAGGTTCAGGCCGGACACGTTCTCCGGGCTTACTTCCAGAATCAGGCAACCGAACGCGGGAGCGAAAAGTTCTTCCGGCGTTACCGTGTTGTCGAGCTCTACGCCGAGCATATTGCCAAACGCCATCTGGCTGACAGCGGAGGCGATTCCATGACGATCGAGCGCCCGGGCCGCTTTTACAAGACCGGCTTTTTCGGCGTCGTGGATTTTGTCGTATATTTTCATGACCTCATCGTAGACGGGCAGGTCATACGCGTCGATCGGTATCGTGACGAGAACAAGCTTGTCGCCCGCCTTTTTGAACTCCGGCGTGATCACGTCGTTTTCTTTCGCGGTGTCGACCGCGAAGGATACAAGGGTCGGCGGAACGTCGATATCATTGAAGGTTCCGGACATGCTGTCCTTGCCGCCGATTGCCGGAAGGCCGAAGCCGATCTGCGCCTGATACGCGCCGAGAAGGCTGGCGAAAGGCTGGCTCCAGCGCTTCGGGTCCTCGCTCATGCGGCGGAAATATTCCTGGAACGTGAAGCGGATCTTGCGGCAGTCGCCGCCGCCCGCGGCGATTTTGGCGACAGACTCTGTCACCGCGTAAACCGCGCCGTGGAACGGGCTCCATGTCGAGATATAGGGATCAAAGCCGTAGCTCATCATCGAGACGTCTTCCGTGTTTCCGCCAAGAACCGGGAATTTCGCGGTCATCGCCTGGATTTCTGTCTGCTGGTAGCGTCCGCCGTAAGGCATGACGACCGTGCCCGCGCCGATGGAGCTGTCGAACATTTCAACCAGGCCCTTCTGCGAGCATACGTTCAAGTCTCCCAGCGTTTCCTTCCACTTCGCCGCGACGTCCGTAACGACCGGCGCTTTCAGTGTCGTGTCCGCCTTCTTAGGCGCTTCCACGTCGACCTCCGCCTCCTGGCGGGCGCCGTTCGTGTCAAGAAAAGCTCTGGAGATATTGACGATTTCCTTGCCGCGCCAGGTCATGACAAGACGCGGATTCTCTTTTACGACAGCGACCTTCACGGCCTCGAGGTTTTCTTCCGAGGCGTACTTCAGGAACTCGTCGACGTTCTCGGGCGCCAGCACGACAGCCATGCGCTCCTGTGACTCCGAGATGGCGATTTCCGTGCCGTCAAGGCCTTCGTATTTCTTCGGTACTTTATCGAGATCGATCAGCAGACCGTCGGCAAGCTCGCCGATCGCGACGGAAACGCCGCCGGCGCCGAAATCGTTGCATTTACGAATCAGGCGGCTGACCTCTTCTCTGCGGAAAAGTCTCTGCAGCTTGCGTTCTGTGGGCGGATTGCCCTTCTGGACCTCCGCGCCGCAAAGCTTCGTGGATTCCTCGGTATGGCTCTTGGAAGAGCCTGTCGCGCCGCCGCAGCCGTCGCGGCCGGTACGCCCGCCGAGCAAAATAATGATATCGCCGGGATCCGATGTCAGACGACGAATGGCTTTACGGGGAGCCGCGCCGAGAACCGCGCCGATCTCCATTCTTTTGGCCACGTAACCCGGATGATAAACTTCTTTGACCTGACCGGTCGCGAGGCCGATCTGATTGCCGTAGGAGCTATAGCCTCTCGCCGCTTCCCGAACCAGTTTTTTCTGCGGAAGCTTGCCTTTAAGCGTCGCGCTGGGCGGCATGGTGGGATCAGCCGCGCCGGTCACGCGCATTGCCTGATAGACATAGGTACGGCCCGAAAGCGGATCACGGATCGCGCCGCCGAGACAGGTCGCCGCGCCACCGAAGGGCTCGATTTCCGTCGGATGATTGTGCGTCTCGTTTTTGAAATTGAGAAGCCACTCCTCTGTCTTGCCGTCGACCGTCACCGGCACGATGATACTGCAGGCGTTGATCTCGTCGCTCTCTTCCTGGTCGTCCAGCTTGCCCGCCTTTTTAAGCTCGCGCATGCCCATCAGAGCGAGGTCCATCAGGCAGACATATTTGTCGCTTCGCCCGGCCCAGATCTCGCTTCGGGCGCTCATGTACTGGTCGAAGGCTTCTTTCATCGGCGCGTAATAGTCGCCGTTCTCAATCGTCACGTTCGTCAGCTCCGTCGAAAAAGTCGTGTGGCGGCAGTGATCCGACCAATAGGTATCGAGAACGCGGATCTCCGTCATCGACGGGTCGCGGTTCTCCTCGTTACGGAAATAATTACGGATATGGAGAAAATCTTTCCAGGTCATCGCCAGATTCAGAGAGTCATAAAGCTTCTTAAGCTCCATGTCCGGCATTTCGCGGAAGCCGTCAAAAATCTTCACGTCAGCCGGCTCCGGGTAATCTTCCTTCAGGGTCTCGGGAATCGTCTCGTCCGTCAGACGGGAATCGACCGGGTTCATGCAGTAAGCCTTGATCGCCGCGAGCTCGTCCTCGGTCACGTCACCGCCGATCAGATACGTGACGGCGCAGCGGATCAGGGGATTCTCGTCCTCGCTCAGGAAACGGACGCACTGTGTCGCCGAGTCCGCTCTCTGATCGAACTGACCGGGCAGAGGCTCGACCGTGAAAATCTTCTCGTTCGCCTTCACGGGGCATTTGTCAAAATACACAATATCGACCGGAGGCTCCGCGAAAACGCCGCCAAGCGCTCTCTCAAAAGTCTCTTCTTTTATGTTCTCAACATCATAGCGAATCAGTTCCCTCGCGGTTTCCACGGACATAATTCCCAGGTATCTCCGGATCTCGTGGCGCAGCTGCTTCGCGCGCGACGCGTACTCTGGTTTTTTCTCGACGTAAATTCGTTTTACCATCTGTGTGGTACCTCCTGTCTCCATGCGTAACATTCCACTTATGAATTTATCATACCATGAACATGATTATAAGTATAATGAATATATCTAATTTCAATAATTAGCTCTTCTAATAGTAAGGGAAGCGTGATAGAATAAAAGAAAAAAGGGGGACGTTTTAATATGTATGATAAAAAAGCCTGGGAAAAAGCCGCCGCGTTCCACGGTCATGTCTGCGGAGGACTGGCGACCGGTTTCAAAGCGGTCGAGGCGCTGAAGGAAACACTTGGCGCGGATTTCTCGCCGGACGAGGAAATCGTCTGTGTCACGGAGAACGACACATGCGCGGTCGACGCCATTCAAAGCCTGCTCGGCTGTACTTTCGGCAAGGGAAACCTGATCTACCGTTCCACCGGCAAGATGGCTTTTAACTTTTATTTTAGAAAAACAGGGAAATCGATTCGATTATATTATAAAGGGGATTTCAGCGATATTCCGAAGGAACAGCGAATGGGAAAGATTCTGGAGACGCCCGCCGCGGAGCTTTTTAACGTGACGCCGGCCGCTTTTCCTCTTCCGGAAAAAGCGAGGCTTTTCCCGTCCGTGACCTGCTCTGTCTGCGGCGAGAAAGCGCGGGAGGACAAGATCCGGCTTCAGGACGGCAAACCGGTCTGTCTGAGCTGTTTCAAAGAGTACGATCGTTAAGGAGAGCGATTTCATGGATATCAATTACGAGCTGTACAAGGTTTTTTATTATGTCGCGACTTCGCTGAGCTTCTCGTCGGCGTCGAAGGAGCTTTTCATCTCCCAGTCCGCCGTCAGCCAGTCGATCAAGGCGCTGGAAACGAAGCTGGGGCAAACGCTTTTTATCCGCAGCACGAAGAAGGTACGTCTGACGCCGGAGGGCGAGATTCTGCTGCGACACGTCGAGCCGGCGATGAATCTGATCCAGAGGGGCGAGAATCAGCTGATCGAGGCGGCCGTCACAGGCGGCGGGCAGCTTCACATCGGCGCCAGCGACACGATCTGCCGCTATTTTCTCGTGCCGTATCTGGCGCGTTTTCACCGGGAATACCCGAACGTTCATATCAAGGTCACGAACCAGACTTCGCTTGGCTGCGTCAGTCTGCTCGAGAACGGGCAGGTAGATTTGATTTTCTCGAATTACCCGAACGAGCGGCTGAGCAATCTCAATCATATCGAAATCATTCGCTCTTTCCACGATGTTTTCCTGGCGAACCAGAATTTCGAGCGGCTGAAGGAGCGTCCCGTCACGCTGAGAGAGCTGACAAAGGAGCCGCTTCTGATGCTGGATCGAAGCTCCACGACGAGCCAGTTCCTGCACGCCGTTTTCCAGCAGAATCAGCTTGATCTCGTGCCCGAGGTAGAACTGAGCAGCAACGATTTGCTGATCGACCTCGCGAGAATCGGGCTCGGCGTCGCTTTTCTCCCGGACTACTGCGTGCCGCGCTCGAAGACACTTTTCACGATTAAGACGATGGAGGAGCTGCCGGAGCGAAAGCTCGTCGCCGCTTACAGCGAGCAGCTGCCGCTGCCGAAGACGGCAGAGAATTTCCTGTCGTACTTCAAGCGCCGGGAAGCGATCTGATCACTCCCAGAAACGCTTCAGCTTATCGCTTACGTCCGACAGATCACAGTCCTGTACCTCGTCCCATTCTCTCGGGAAAAGCGCGCGGTACTCGCGTTTACGGAATCTCTCATCGAGCAGCAGAACGACGCCCTTGTCCTCTTCCGCGCGGATCACGCGGCCGGCCGCCTGCAGCACCCGGTTCATCCCGGCGTACAGATAGGCGTAGTCAAAGCCGTTTCTGCCTCGCTCGTCGAAATAATCTTTCAGAATTTCTCTTTCCCCGCAGACCATGGGCAGTCCGGCGCCGATGATGAACGCGCCGATCAGGCTGTCTTCTGTCAGGTCGATTCCCTCGGCGAATATACCGCCCATGACACAGAAGCCGATCAGGCCGCCTTTCGCGTCGGGGTCCTGTTTTTTCTCAAAACGCGCCAGGAACTCTTCCTTCTCGCTCTCGGACATATCCGGGCGCTGCGCCAGGATTTCCGTGTCAGACGGAGCGAGTTCCACAAAACGTTCCATTACGGATTCCAGCATCCGATATGAGGAGAAAAACGCCATATAGTTCCCGCGTTTCGCTTCCATGCCCGCGGCGATGTAACGCGCGTAATGTTGATATGTGTCGTCGCCCCGGAGCTTATAACGGCTGCTGATGTCTTTTCCGATCAGAACCAGGCGGTTCGCGCTGTCAAAAGGCGACTTCGCGTAAATCGCGTAATCCTCGGGGTCGTCGCTCAGAAGCTTCCGGTAATAACGGATGGGCAGAAACGTGGCCGAGAAGAAGACCGAAGAGACGCCTTTATCCAGGTATTGCCGCAGATTCGCCGCCGGGTTAACGCAAAAAAGCCGGAGCGTGAAACCACCGGCGTCAAGTGTCGTGTAGATGACATAGTGTTCGTCATACAGATCAAAAATATTCAGGAATTGCCTTACCGGCAGATAGAAATCCAGAATTGTCTTCCTGTACTCCCCATAATCGAGGTCCTCGAGATAATCTTCCAGCTCACCCAGCAGATTCATCAGCTGAATCGAAAAGCCGCCGATATTCTCCAGTACCGTGAAGCCCTCACAGTCGCGTTTCCACGCGAGCATCGTCCTGTTACAGGCGTTAAGCTTCTTCGTAAGCTTCGGCCGGCGCTCTCCGACCGCCTTGCGAACCGCCAGGAAATCCTCTTTGCGCAGCGAGGCGGAATACATCTCCCGACCGCGGTCGACCAGATTGTGCGCCTCATCGATCAGGAAAAGATAGTTGTCCTTCTTCCCTTCGGAAAAGAATCTTCGCAGATACGCGTTCGGGTCGAACACGTAATTGTAATCACAGATTACCCCATCTGTCCAGAGCGCCAGATCCAGGCTCATCTCAAACGGGCATACCTGTCTTTCCCGCGCTATGTCCTCGATCGCGGTCCTGGAAAAAGCGTCCCTTGAGGTCAGCAGGTCATAGACCGCGTCATTCACCCGGTCATAGTGCCCCGCCGCGTACGGGCAGGCGTCCGGATTGCATTCCGTCTCGTCCTGGAAACAGATTCTCTCCTTCGCCGTCAGCGTGATCGTCTTAAACCGCAGGCCGTCATCCCGCAGCGTCTGAAACGCCTTCTCCGCCACTGTCCTGGTGACGGTCTTGGCCGTCAGGTAAAAAATCCGGTCGATCAGACCTTCCCCGACCGCCTTGACGCCCGGAAAGACCGTCGCGATCGTCTTGCCGACGCCGGTCGGCGCCTGTATAAAAAGCTTCCTCTCCCGCAGAATCGTCTTATAAACGGAGGAAGCGACCTCTTTCTGCCCGTCTCTGTATGGGAAAGGGAATTCGCTGTCCTTCGCCGAGGCGTTCCGAAGCGCCCGCCAGTTATGTAAAAATTCCGCCCAGCGGTAATACTGCCCGATCAGGTCCTGAAACCAGACACTCAGCTCTTCCAGACTATAGGTATTATTGAACCGGCGGATGTCCTCGGTGTCCAGATTGATGTAGGTCATCTGTACTCTGATCTCCGCGAGTTTATGTTCCGAGGCGTAAATATACGCGTAGCATTTCGCCTGGGCGAGATGTACGGGAATCGGCTCCTCCAGCCTAGAAAGGCTGAAAAACACGCCCTTGATCTCGTCCACCATGACCTCGTCCTCTTCTAAGATTCCATCGGCCCGGCCCTCGACACGGATCTCGAAATCCTCGTAAGGCACGGTAATGGCAAGCGGTACTTCGGCATGATAAGAAGGCCCCATCCGCCTCTGCAGCTTCCTGTGGGCCTGACTCCCGAGCTTCATCGCTTCCTTGTCCAAGGCGCCCCCCGTCCGGTTATCCAGATCTCCTTCCCGGAGTATGAACTCCACGAGATTCCGAACCGAAACGCGGATCGTGTCAATGGCGTCCGCCACGTCTATCCCTCTGTTTCTCAGATTAATGTAAGATGCTTAAGACTAAGATCCAGAATCGGCGCCGAGTGCGTAAGCGCTCCACAGGAGACATAGTCCACGCCCGTTTCCGTAATCGTCTTAACATTATCAAGCGTAATGTTCCCCGAGCATTCTGTCAAGGCTTTTCCATTAATCAGAGTAACAGCTTCCTTCATCATCTCCGGTGTCATATTGTCGAGCATGATAATATCCGCGCCCGCTTCCACCGCTTCCCGGACCATGTCGAGATTCTCCGTCTCGACCTCGATCCGCCGCACAAAAGGCGCGTAGACCCGGGCCGCCTCGATCGCTTCCCGTACGCCGCCGGCCGCGTCGATGTGGTTATCCTTAAGCAGCACGCCGTCCGAAAGGTTATAGCGATGGTTATGCCCACCTCCCACGCGTACCGCGTATTTCTCGAAAATTCTCATGCCGGGCGTCGTCTTGCGGGTGTCCAGAAGCGTCGTCCCGGTTCCCTCAAGCAGGCTGGCGATCCGTCTTGTATAAGTCGCGATTCCACTCATCCGCTGCAGGAAATTCAGCGCCGTCCGCTCCCCGGAGAGCAATACCCTGGCGTCTCCCGTCACGACCGCGAGCCTCTGGCCCTTCTTAACGTCGTCGCCGTCCTTCGCCTCGAACTGTACTTCCGTATTCTCGTCAAGCAGCTGAAAAACCCGCTCAAAGACACTCAGGCCCGCGATCACGCCATCCTCTTTGCAGATCAGCTGTACATTGGCCTTCCTGTATTCGGGCAGTACCGCGTTCGTCGTCACATCCTCGCTCGTGATATCCTCCGCCAGCGCGTAACGTATCGCCGGATCAGCTGCAAGCTTTTTGGTAATCGGATTCATGAACAGATACCCCTTTCCTCTCGGCTGTTATTTTAAGCGCCGCTCTTTTGGCGAAGACCAGGCTCTCAAGCAGGCTGTTGCTGGCCAGCCGGTTCTTGCCGTGAACGCCGTTGCAGCTGGTCTCTCCGACCGCGTAAAGATACGGCATCGTTGTCATCGAGTCTGAGTCCACATAGATGCCGCCCATAAAGTAATGCTGCGCGGGCACGATCGGAATCGGCTCCTTACGGATATCATATCCCTCTTCCAGACAGTGCTTAAGAATATTCGGGAAATGCCCGCTTATGGTCTCTTCGGACACGTTCGCGAACGAAAGCCAGACATGCTCGGTTCCTTCCTTCTTCATCTCCGCGAAAATCGCCTGGGAGACAATATCCCGCGCCTGCAGCTCGTCCGTGAAACGCTCGCCCTTGCTGTTCAGAAGGACCGCGCCCTCGCCTCTCGCCGACTCGGAAATCAGGAAGCTTCTGCCGGGCTTCTTACTGTACAGGCTGGTCGGATGAATCTGCACGTAATCCAGATGATCGAGCCGGACTCCGTGGTTTCGGGCGATTTTGATCGCGTCTCCGGTAAGACTCGGGAAATTCGTCGAATGCTCATAAAGGCCGCCGATTCCACCGGTCGCCAGAATTGTGCTGCCCGCGTGGATCAGAAGTTTCTCGCCTTCCGCGGTCTTTGCTTCTATACCCGTGCAGATGCCCTCGTTCTCCAGGATATCCGTCATCGTCGTGTATTCCCGGATAGTTACGTTCGCGAGGCTCAAAACATGGCGTCGCAGCGTTTCCGTGATCTCCTTGCCCGTGATGTCCTCATGAAAGCAGATGCGGGGTTTGGAATGCGCGCCCTCCTTGGTATAACAAAGGCTGCCGTCCGGATTCCGGTCAAAACGAACACCGAGACGAATCAGGTCATTGATCACGCTCCGGCTCGAGCGAATCATGATATCGACGCTCTCCTTCCGGTTCTCGTAATGGCCGGCCCGCATCGTGTCCTCGAAATAGCTGTCATAATCGCTCTCGTCGCGCAGCACGCAGATACCACCCTGCGCCAGCATGGAATCACAGCTGTCCATATCCTCCTTGCAGATCATGAGGATCTTCTCCTCGCGCGGCAGATTGGCCGCGGCGTAAAGGCCTCCCACGCCGCATCCGATAATTACCGTGTCATAGTACATATGCCTGCTCATAAAAATTCCCCTTTCGAAATCGATCCCGTCCTCAGCGGGAAAGCTCCATCATCCGTTCAAGCGTCCGTCTCGATTGATCGGCGTATGACTGCTCCACGTCGTCGATTCCCGCGCCTTCTTTAAGCGCGGCCAGAAGTTTATCAAGGGTGATTTTCTTCATGTTCCGGCAGACCGGCAGGGTCTCCGGAAAGTAATAGTGTTTGCCCGGTCCTTGTTTCTCAAGCTCGTAGCGCACGCCGGTCTCCGTCGCGATAATGAACTCGCTACGAAAGCTGTCCCGCGCGTATTTGATGATCGCCGAAGTCGAGCCGATAAAGTCCGCAAGCTTCAGAACCTCGCCCCGGCACTCGGGATGCGCGAGCACCTCCGCTTCCGGGTAGCGCTCCTTAAGAGCCAGAATCTCGTTCTCGGAAATATACTCATGCACAAGGCAGAAGCCGTCCGCCGTCATCACGTTCTTCTCGGGAATCTGTTCCACGATATAACGGCCCAGATTCCGATCCGGGATAAATAAGATGTTCTTGTTCGGAAGCTTCCGAATAATCTTCAACGCGTTCGCGGAGGTCACGCTGACATCCGACCAGGATTTCACTTCCGCCGTCGAGTTTATATAACAGACGACCGCGAGATCGTCGTACTTCCGTCTGGCTTCCTCCACTTCTTCCTTCGTTACCATAAGCGCCATCGGGCATACCGCGTCCATGGCCGGAACAATGACTTCCTTACCTTGGTTCAGCAGCTTCGCGCTCTCTCCCATAAAAGTCACGCCGCAGAACACGATCGTCTTATTCGGCAGTTCCGTCGCCAGCTTGCTCAGATAAAAGGAGTCGCCTGTGTAATCCGCCAGCTCCTGTATCTCCCGAATCGTGTAATAATGCGCCAGAATTACGGCGTTTCTTTCTTCCTTCAGTTTCCTGATTTCATCTGTAACCGTCATAGCTGTCCTCTCTGTCTGACTACAATATTGCTAGAGTTTAATCGACATAAAGTATAACATATGTCAATTCATGTGACAAGACAGTACTTTTTTTAACGCGAGGCGCGGCAACTTGCTTCAATACCCGCGGTTTTCGAATTTCCGCGGTATATACGCGTATCATCGCGTATCTTTGGAAAATAAAACTTTGGGAAGCCTGTTTTGAAGTGTTTTGATCGGGCGATTGTCTAAGTTTGGCATGAAATCATATCCACTCAACAATTCGCCCCGGAGCAGATAAGCGAGACGCGAACCCGCGCCTCGTCAAATCGATTGGCGTGTCCCGCGTAACAACTATACACAAAAAAACAGCCGGCAAACCAACTATACATGATTTGCCGACCGTTCCTATTCTTCTATTAAAGCTTCCGATTACTCAACTACCGCCGTAATCTCGATCTCGCAGAGAACGCCCATCGGGAGTGCCTTGACCGCTACGCAGCTTCTCGCCGGTTTGCCGGTGAAGTATTCCGCGTATACGCCGTTAAACGCCGCGAAATCACCCATATCCGCGAGATAGCAGGTCGTCTTGATGACATTGCCAAAGGATGTTCCCGCCGCGTCGAGAATCGCGCTGACGTTCTCGCAGCACTGACGCGCCTGGCCTTCGATCGTTGTCTCTTCTACCTTGCCACTCGCCGGATTGATGGGAATCTGACCGGAAGCGAAAAGAAATCCATTCTGGATAAAGCCCTGTGAGTACGGTCCGACAGCTGCCGGAGCCTTGTCTGTTGAAATAACCTTCATATTCATTGACCTCCTGAATCATCGTCTTGATAACTTGTTAAATAAAGTATACCATACGCGAAATCAGTGTTCAATCATTATTTAAATAATTTTGTATCAATCTAACAAATTTTGTCAGCAGCTTAGTAATTGGCGAGCCTGTATATGTCCAGGCATTCCTGATAGCCAAGCGGCAGGAATTTCGCTACCTTAATCGTGCCGCCGGAGGTCGCGTTATTCGCGAGCGCCTCGAGCGCCTCTTCCGTCAGAACACCGGCTTTGCTTTCGCCAATGGAAACCGGCATACCGATCTCACGAAAATAATTTACGGTCGCCTGTACGCCGGCCTCCGCCTTCTCGCGGGTATCACCATCCGTAATACCCCAGACCTTCTCCGCGAATCTCGCGAACCGGGCGGGATTGATGTCACGAACATAAGAAGCCCAGCTTCCCCATACCATGGAGAGCGTAGCGCCATGCGCGATATCGTACTTCGCGCTTAAGGGATGTCCCAGCTTATGCGCCGAGAAATCCTGCTCGCGCCCCAGACCCGTGATACCGTTGTGGGACAGACTGCCGCACCACATCAGCTCGCTCATGGCGTCATAATTCGTCTGATCGATGAGTAGTTTTCTGCCGCTCGCGATCACGGTACGCAAAAGTCCTTCGGCGATTTCATCCGTTATCGCGTTGCTGCCGTCGCCCGGCGCGAAATAACGGTCAATCGTGTGCATCATGATATCCACGATTCCGCATGTCAGCTGATATTTCGGAAGCGTGTAAGCCAGTTCCGGGTCCAGAACAGCGAACGCCGGACGATTCAGCTCTGTCGTCAGGCCCTTCTTGATTCCGGCGGCCTCGTTCGTGAGGACCGCGGAATTGCTCGTCTCGCTTCCCGCCGCGGGTATCGTCAGGACAACGCCGACGGGCATACTTTTCTTAAGCGGGTACTTTCCCAGCCAGATGTCCCAAAGCGTTGTTTCATGGTTCGCGGTTCCATGCGCGATTGCCTTGGATGTGTCAATTACGCTGCCGCCTCCGACCGCGAGTATGAAATCCGCGCCGAACTTAATCGCCTTCGCCACGCCCTCTTCGGCGTGGGCAAGACGCGGGTTCGGCAAAACGCCGCCAAATGTCTCGTAAGCGATTCCGGCCGTCTCCAGTCGTTTCGTGATGTTCTCAAGCAGCCCGCTTCGGATCACGCTGCCGCCGCCGTAAACCACGAATACGCGGCTCGCGCCGAAGTCTCGCAGAATCTCGCCGATTCTGTTCTCCTCGCCTTTACCGAAAATAACCTTAGTCGGAACTAAATACTCAAACGAATTATTCATCAAAAGACTCCTTCAGTTTGTTCATAAAGCCCTTTTTCTTGGTTTTGCCGCCCTCCTTGGGCTCGGATTCCGCGTTCAGGGAATTGCCTGTCAGCGCGTCGAACTGCCGGAGCAGATTCTTCGCTTCCTCGCTCATTCGGGTCGGTGTCTGAATCACAAGCGTCACGTAGTGATCGCCTCGTATCTGCTTATTGCGCAGTGAAGGCACGCCCTTGCCCTTCAATCGCACCTTAGTGTCGGTCTTCGTGCCGGGCTTAACTGTGTAGATTACATCACCGTCGACTGTCTTCACGCGGACATCGCCGCCAAGCGCCGCCTGCGCGTAAGAAATCGCGACCGTTGAAAAAATATTCATATCCTGTCTCAGAAGAACCGGATTACGCGCCACGGAAACCTCTACCAGAAGATCGCCTCTGGGACCTCCGTTCAGCCCCGGCTCGCCCTTGTCGCGAATACGGATGGACTGGCCATTATCGATGCCGGCAGGAATTGTGACTTGAATCGTCTTGCGATTCGCCACATAGCCCGTTCCATAGCATTTCGGGCACTTTTCCTTGATGATCTTGCCGGTACCGCCGCATTGCGGACAGGTCTGCACATTCTGCACCGTTCCGAAAAACGATTGGCTCGTAAAAACGACCTGGCCCTTACCGCCGCACTTCGGGCAGGTTTCCGGTGTCGTGCCGGGCTTCGCTCCTGTGCCGTGACAGTCAGGACAGGGATCCTTAAGCGTGATATCCAGTGTTTTATCGCAGCCGAACACGGCTTCCTCAAACGTGATATGAACCGCCGCGCGCGTATTCGCGCCCTTCATCGGGGCGTTCGTGTTCCTCGCTCTTCTCGCGCCGCCGCCACCAAACAGATCGCCGAAAATATCGCCGAACATGTCGCTGAAATCCGCGCCGCTGAAATCAAAGCCGCCAAAACCGCCGGCTCCGCCGGTTCCGTCAAACGCCGCGTGCCCGAACTGGTCGTATTGCTTACGTTTCTCGGGATCCGAAAGCACCGCGTACGCCTCGGAAGCTTCTTTGAACTTCTGTTCCGCTTCCTTATCGCCCGGATTCACGTCCGGATGATACTTCTTCGCGAGCTTCCGGTAAGCGGATTTAAGCTGGGCGTCCGTCGCGCTCCGGTCGACACCGAGGACCTCATAATAGTCTCTTTTATTCTCTGCCATAGTGTATTCCCTTCTCTGGTTTCGTACTAAAAGTACAGCGTTCTATGAATTGCTTTACAGAACGCTGTACTTCACTATCTTTCAGATCTCAGAATCTGATTAAACCTCTTTGTAATCGCCATCGACAACGTCGTCGCCCGCGTTATAACCCGCTTCTGACTGCGCGCCGCCTGTCTGCTGCTGAGCTCCCGGATTCGGGCCTGCCTGGCCGGCGCCTGCCGCGCCACCCTGCTGCTCATACAGCTTCGCGAAAAGCTTCTGCGCGGATTCCATCAGTTTCTCCTTAGCCGCTTTGATCTCGTCAACTTCGGAATCGGACATGCTGTCCGGATTCGATTTCTCAACAAGGTCTTTAAGAGCTTTCAGATCCGCCTCAACGGCTGCTTTGTCGTTCGCGTCCAGCTTGCTTCCCGCTTCCTCAAGCGCTTTCTCTGTCTGGAATACCATAGAGTCCGCGTCGTTGCGGGTATCGATCGCGTCCTTGCGTTTCTTATCCTGCGCCTCGAACTCAGCCGCTTCCTTAACAGCCTTGTCGATATCATTGTCTGACATATTGGAGCCGGCCGTGATCGTGATGTGCTGCTCCTTGCCTGTACCCATATCCTTCGCGCTTACGTTAACAATACCGTTCGCGTCGATATCAAATGTAACCTCGATCTGCGGAACGCCTCTTCTCGCGGGAGGGATTCCATCCAGACGGAACTGGCCGAGTGATTTGTTGTCCTTCGCGAACTGACGCTCTCCCTGTACAACGTTGATATCAACCGCTGTCTGATTATCCGCCGCTGTCGAGAAGATCTGGCTCTTCCTTGTCGGAATCGTCGTGTTACGCTCGATCAGTCTTGTCGCGATACCGCCCATTGTCTCAATGGAAAGTGAAAGCGGCGTAACATCAAGCAAAAGAACATCTCCGGCTCCGGCGTCTCCGGCAAGTTTACCGCCCTGTACGGACGCGCCGAGCGCTACGCACTCATCCGGGTTCAATGATTTACTGGGCTCTTTGCCTGTCAGCGCGCGTACCTTATCCTGCACAGCGGGAATACGTGTGGAACCACCTACCAGAAGTACCTGGCCAAGCTCGGAAGACGTAATACCCGCGTCGGAAAGAGCGCGCTTGACCGGCTCTGTCGTCAAATCAACAAGGTCGTGTGTCAGCTCATCGAATTTCGCTCTTGTAAGGTTCATGTCGAAATGCTTCGGGCCGGACTCTGTAGCGGTAATGAACGGCAGGTTAATGTTAGTCGTCGTCGCGGAAGAAAGCTCTTTCTTCGCTTTCTCTGCCGCTTCCTTCAATCTCTGCATCGCCATTTTGTCTCCGGAGAGATCCACGCCTTCGTTCTTCTTGAACTCAGCGATCATATAGTCAACGACCTTCTTATCGAAATCGTCTCCGCCGAGTCGGTTGTTGCCGGCTGTCGCGAGTACTTCGATAACGCCATCGCCGATCTCGATGATGGAAACATCGAATGTGCCGCCGCCAAGATCGTATACCATGATCTTCTGCTCTTTCTCATTGTCAAGGCCATAAGCGAGCGCCGCCGCTGTCGGCTCATTAATAATACGTTTCACGTCAAGACCCGCGATCTTACCCGCGTCCTTGGTCGCCTGACGCTGCGCGTCGTTGAAGTACGCCGGAACGGTGATGACCGCTTCCGTTACTTTCTCGCCGAGATAGCCTTCCGCGTCCGCTTTCATCTTCTGAAGTATCATCGCGGAGATTTCCTGCGGTGAGTATTTCTTGCCATCGATCGTTACTTTGTGGTCTGTGCCCATCTCTCTCTTAATGGATGAGATCGTGTGATCCGCGTTGGTGACTGCCTGACGTTTCGCCGGCTCGCCTACAAGTCTCTCGCCGTTCTTCGTGAACGCCACTACGGACGGAGTTGTTCTCGCGCCTTCGGTGTTGGCGATAACGGTCGGCTGTCCACCTTCCATAACCGCTACGCAGCTGTTTGTCGTACCTAAATCGATACCAATTATTTTGCTCATGATGTTTCCTCCTGTTATTTGTTATAGTTTATCTGAAATTATTATCGCGTCATTTATATATACGAAACCCGCCGGCCGATCAGCTAATTCGCTACCTTGACCATGCTGTGACGGATTACCGTTTCCCTGTAGGTGTAGCCCTTCTGGAACTCTTCCACGATCATGTTATCACCGGACTCCTCGTCCTCCACATGCATAACCGCGTTATGAAAATCAGGATTGAATTCCTGTCCGACCGACTCGATCGGCTTCACGCCGATTTCCTCCAGCGCTGTCGTCATCTGCTTATAGATCTTATCCATGCCTTCCACGAACGGCTCTGCCTTCCGCTCCTCGGGCACACTCGCGAGCCCTCGCTCGAAATTATCCATGATCGGCAGCATTTTACAGATCACGTCACCCGCGCCCGACTCGTACATTCTGGATTTCTCTCGTTCCGTGCGTTTACGGAAATTGTCGAATTCCGCCATCGAGCGTTTCAGCTTATCCGTGAGCTCGTCGATCTTCTCGTCCTTCTTATCGTGTTTCTTATGCTTATCCTTACGCTTAGCCGCTTCATCCTCGGAAGGTTCGGTTTCTTTCTTGTCTTCCATCTTATCTTCCGTCTTATTGTCCGGCTTCGCTTCTGTCTGTTTCTCTGTTGTCTGATCCGCGGTCTCTTCCGGCTTATTCTCGTTCTTCTCTTCAGTCGTCAGCTCATCGGACTGCCTTGCCTCGGCTTCCTGCCTGGCGCTGTCGATCGCCTCCTGAACCGCTTTCTCGTTCACCTTATTATCCGTTTCCAACTCTCAGCGCTCCACCTTTCTATGTTTTCCTGTGATATATGTCATCAAGCTCCGCTTTCAGGGTCTTCAGCGTACTTAAGACATTCTCGTAATCCATACGCCTCGGTCCCACGATACCGATCGTTCCCCGCATTCCCTCGCCCAGCTCATAGGTCGCTGTGACGACACTGCAGTCACGCAGGTTCTGAACCGGTGACTCGCTTCCGATGTAGACCTGAATACCTGTGCTCTCCTCATCGGAAAGTGATCTGGATATAAAATCCGCCAGCTCATCCTTCTCTTCAAAAGCCTCCAGAAGCTCGTGCGCCGATTCTGTCTCGGCAAGCTCCGGATACTTCAGGATATTCGTGGCTCCGCTGGTGTAAACCTCCAGGTCTTCGACCTGAATGGACTCCGCTACCGCGTCGAGCACCTTACTGATGACCTCACTGTGAATCCCGGCCTGTTCCTTAAGCTTCGCGATAAGTCCCAGGCTGATGTCTTCCATCGCCATCCCGTTCAGGTTCGTGTTGAGAAGCATATTAAGCTTCAGCACGATCTCGTTGCTGAGCGTATCGTCTACCTCAATCACCTTGTTCCTGACGATATTGCCTTCCGCCACGATTACCGCCAGTACATGCTGGTCATCCACATTGGACAATTGGATGAATTTGATCTTATTGCGGTTCACGTTCGGCGCTGAGATCATCGTCGCGTAATTCGTGTTGGCCGCCAAAAGCTTCGCGGCCTGTCGTAAAAGCTGCTCAAGCCTGTCCGCCTTCTCCAGAACAAGATCCCGTGTTCTCGAGATTTCCTGTTCCTTCTCCCTCATCATATTGTCAACATAGAACCGATATCCCTTATCCGAAGGGATCCTTCCGGCGGAGGTATGCGGCTGTATGATATATCCCAGCTCCTCCAGATCCGCCATCTCATTGCGTATCGTCGCGGAGCTCAGATTCAGGTCAGAATACTTGGAAATGGTCCTGGAGCCTACGGGCTCCCCGGTCTCCAGATAATTCTGGATGATCGCGTTGAGGATCTTCATCTTCCTGCTGTCTAATTCCATCTGTTCTCCCATCTGTCGTCTCCCGTTCCGACATAAACGCGTAAAACCAGCTGTTTTGTATTTATTAGCACTCGGAACAATCGAGTGCTAACATCTACGGTTTATAATCTATCACTTGCTGACATTTTTGTCAACAATGTTTATACATTTTTTACAAATGTTATTCTTTTTTTATGTTAAACTTTACCTTGCGGCTCCGGAATGAAAAAGATATAATAAAGCACTGGCGGAAACGCCGGACAGGAGGCTTTTATGACCAGAATAATCCTCGCGAGCGCTTCGCCTCGCAGAAATGAGCTTACAAGACAGATCGGGCTGGAGTGCGAAATCATGCCCAGCGATCTTGAAGAAGATACCGGAGGCATGAGCCCGCGCGACGTTGCGCTTACGCTCTCGCTCCAGAAGGCGGCGTATATCGCGGGCCGATTGGAGACAGACGCGATTGTGATCGGCGCCGACACAGTCGTGGCGGCAGACGGACATACGCTTGGGAAACCTTCGGACGCGGAGGACGCGCGTCATATGCTGCGGCTTCTGAGCGGCCGCGCGCATCATGTCTACACAGGTGTCACGATCATCGTCATCCGCGGCGACGACCGACGGACGATCTCTTTTACGGAGAAGACGGAGGTACGCGTGACGAAGCTTACAGAAGATGAAATTGACGATTATATAGAATCCGGAGATCCGATGGATAAGGCCGGCGCTTACGGCATACAGGGAATCTTTTCACGACACGTAAGCGGTATCACCGGCGATTATTTCAACGTGGTCGGGCTCCCCGTCTCACGTTTATACCAGGAAATCAAGGCGTATTTATAGCGGTTCGGAATCCAGCAGGAAATCCGACAGAATCCGGTTGCTGACCGCGATTCCCGCTTCCGACAGACACAGGCGGCCTTCTCTTCTACAGAGGAAGCCGCTTTTCTCATATGTGGCAATCACGCCGCCATACACGGAATTCAGGCTCGCGCCGAATCTTCGCGCGAATTCTGCTTCCGACACGCCTTTAATCAGCCGCAGTCCCAGAAACATGAATTCTTCCATCTCTTCCTTACGCCCCACGCGCTCCGTGATGACGCGATAATTTCCGGGAAAGGCTCCCTCACCTCGCCCGGCAAATGACAAGTCCGCGTTCATATACGCTTTGAGACTGTCCGGGTTCCGAAACCGGATTCCATCCAGATAGGAAGACGCGCCCAGCCCCAGCCCGAGATAGGGACGCCCGGTCCAATAACCGATATTATGAAGGCTTTCGAATCCGGGTTTCGCGTAATTGGAGAACTCATACCGCGAATACCCGCGTTCCGGAAGGATTTCCGCTGTCACCCGGGCAATCGCGCGCTCCGTGTCCTCATCCGGAAGCGGCGGCCAGCCCTTCGGCAAAACGTCCTCGTTCCCATATATCTCGAAAAACTTCGTGCCCGGCTCTATGATCAGACCGTACGCCGAAATATGCTCCGGCCACAGGCCCGTGGCCAAATTCAGCGTACGTTCCCAGGAAGCGACCGTCTGGCCGGGAATGGCCGAGATCAGATCGATATTGATATTCTCGAATCCCGCTTTCCCGGCGAGCGCGAATTCCTCCTGGAATTTCTCCCAGGTATGAATTCTGCCGAGCAGTCTCAGTTCCTCGTTATCCGCCGACTGCAGTCCTACGCTTAAACGGTTCGCGCCGCTTTCGCGGATTGCCTGAAGCTTCTCAAAACTCAATGTGCCGGGATTCGCCTCGACCGTGAACTCCTCGCTTCCATCAAGGAAAAAAGATTCCCGTAACGCTTTGATGATGGCCGAGAGCTCTTCCGCTCCCAGAATCGTGGGCGTGCCACCGCCCAGAAATACGGTCTCCGTCTTCCTTTCCCGCGCGAAATCTCCCGCCAGCTTTATTTCCTCAATCAACTTCCGTGCGTACGCTTTTCGCGTTTCCGCGTCGGAAACGCCAGAGAGGAAATCGCAATACGCGCATTTACGGGCGCAAAAAGGGATGTGCGCGTAGACGCTCATCGTGTCGCTCACGTACATCCCTCCCATTCCTTTCTTATAATCCGCCTGTTAAAGGGTATTAGTCCTCATCCAGCTTCAGCACGCTCAGGAAAGCCTTCTGCGGTATTTCCACGCTGCCGATCTGACGCATCTTCTTCTTGCCTTCCTTCTGTTTCTCGAGCAGCTTACGCTTACGCGAAATATCGCCTCCATAACATTTCGCCAGGACATCCTTGCGCAGCGCCTTGACCGTCTCCCGGGCGATCACGCGGCTTCCGATCGCCGCCTGAATCGGGATCTCAAACAGCTGCCGTGGAATCTCTTCCTTGAGCTTCTCGCACATCTTCCGGCCTCTCTCATACGCGTTCGAGCTGTGCACAATAAAGGAAAGCGCGTCGACTTCCTCTTTATTAATAAGTATATCCAGCTTCACAAGATCAGACCGAACATAGTCCTTCATCTCATAATCAAAAGACGCGTATCCTCTGGATCTGGATTTCAAGGCGTCAAAAAAGTCGTAAATAATCTCGTTAAGCGGCAGCTCGTATTTCAGAAGCGCCCTCGTCTTCTCGATATACTCCATGCTCAGATAAACGCCGCGGCGTTCCTGACAAAGATCCATGATCTGTCCGATGAACTCGGAGGTGACCATGATCTCGGCGTTCACGAAAGGCTCCTCCATATACTCGATTTCCGACGGGTCCGGCAGATTCGTGGGATTCGTCAGATCGAATTCCGTGCCGTCTGTCTTATGTACCTTATAAATAACGCTGGGCGCCGTCATCACGAGATCCTGGTTGTACTCCCGCTCCAGACGCTCCTGAATGATCTCCAGGTGCAAAAGGCCGAGGAACCCGCAGCGGAAGCCAAATCCCAGCGCGATCGAGGTTTCCGGCTCAAAAAGCAGCGCCGCGTCATTGAGCTGCAGCTTCTCAAGCGCGTCTCTTAAGTCATCGTATCTCGCGCTGTCCGCGGGATAAAGTCCGCAATAAACCATCGGGTTGACCTTCTTATAGCCCGGAAGCGCCTTGTCGCACGGCCGTTCCGCGGTCGTGACGGTATCCCCGACTCTGGTATCCTTCACATTCTTGAGGCTCGCGGTCAGATAACCTACCTGCCCCGCGCCAAGCTCTTCACAGGGGATGAACTGCCCCGCGCCGAAATAACCGCACTCCACGACATCCGCCGTCACACCGGTCGCCATCATATGAATCGTCGTTCCTGTCCGGACCGAGCCATCCAGAAAACGGCAGAACATAATAACGCCCTTATATGAATCGTATTTGGAATCAAAAATAAGCGCTTTCAGCGGCGCGTCCGGATCTCCCTCGGGAGCCGGCAGCTTCGTTACGATCTGCTCTAAAACCTCTTCCACGCCCAAACCGGTCTTTGCGGAAATCAGCGGCGCCTCCGAGGCGTCCAGACCGATAATATCCTCGATCTCCTCCCGGACCCGTTCCGGCTCGGCGCTCGGAAGATCGATCTTATTGATGACCGGAATGACCTCGAGGTCGTGATCCAGCGCCAGATAAACGTTCGCCAGCGTCTGCGCCTCTACGCCCTGCGCCGCGTCCACGACCAGTATCGCGCCGTCACAGGCCGCGAGGCTTCTCGATACCTCGTAGTTGAAATCGACATGTCCCGGCGTATCAATCAGATTGAATATATACTCATGGCCGTCTTTCGCCTTATAGACAGTACGGACTGTCTGCGCCTTGATCGTGATGCCGCGTTCCCGCTCAAGCTCCATGTTATCCAACACCTGCGACTGCATCTCACGGCTTGTCAGAAGACCGGTCATCTCGATAATCCGGTCCGCCAGCGTGGATTTGCCATGATCAATATGGGCTATTATACAAAAATTCCGAATGTATTTCTGATCTATCATCCTCGTTAAACCTCTCTGTTTAATGTGGTAATTCTATTTACGCTCTCTTCCCATCGCTGTACTTGACGATCAGAAGCTCTACGCTCAGCTGATCGTTGATCCGTCCCGTCTTCACAGCCTCTTCCAATTCCGCGCATTCCGTCATCGCCTCGCGCAGCCTCGCGGTCGTGAAATTCCGGGCGCTCTTCAGATACTTGCTGATGGTAAAAGACGGGATACCCGCGCTTTTCGCGATCTCGTCCCGGTTTCTCCCAAGCGCGCTCATATCCGCGACCTGCAGCATAATACGGAACTGTCTGGAAATCAGGTACAGAATCCTCGCGGGCGGCTCCTTAAGGGCCAGCAAATCAAAATACAGGCTCAGCGCCTTCCGCCGGTCCATCCGCGAAACCGCGTCCACCATATCAAAAATATGATTGCTGATTCTCGTCACGCAGACCGCGTCGATATCCTCAATCGTGATTCGATTCCGGCCCATTGTATAGCAGAACAGCTTCTCCATCTCCATCTCCAGGTTGCTCATGTCCGATCCGCATTTCCCGATGAAATACTCGACCGTTCTCCTGTCGGTGGTCTTCCCCTCGTTCCGCAGCGTGACCGCGACCCATTTCGTAAGCGTGTCCGTCGTCTGGGCGCTGATCTCCACAGCGTATCCTCCGGCAGCCACGGCTTTATAAAGCTTGCCTCTCTTATCCGCCTCGTTCTCCACAAAGATAAACGCCGCGGTCTCCGGCGCCTGCTTCAGATAATCCGCCAGCTCCGGCTTCGAGGTCTTAAAAAAACCGCTGTTCTCCACGATGATCAGTCTGCGTTCCGACAGGAACGGCAGCGTCTCCGCCGTGTCAATAATATCCCGTACCGATGTCCCGGCGCCCTCAAAATAGGACAGATTCAGCGTGTCTCCATCGGGCAGGAACGCGTCCCGAAGTTTATTCCGATAACGCTTCTTGAGAAAAGCCTCGTCCCCGTATAGCAGATACATCTGTTTCAATTGTCCGTCACTGATATCCTTGTCGATCTTCTTCATTATCGGACCTCTTCCATACTGTTACGGCCGCCCCTTCAGGAACGTCCGAATCACAAGCCTTCGCCCATCCGTCCAAACCATGGCCGCGCCTGTCTGAGCTGTATTATAACAGTTTATTCCGGCCTCGGCAAGGCGCGTAAGCGTCTCTTTGTGGGGATGCCCGTAACGATTGTCAATTCCGCATGAAATCAAAGCGCTCTCCGGTTTAAAAAAATCCAGAAACGCTTTACTCGTTGACGAGGAAGAGCCATGATGTCCCACCTTAAGCACCGAGCAGTCCAGATCGGCGCCATTTTCCTCCAGGCCGCGCGCGTACCGTATTAACTCCGCCTCGCCTTTTTCTTCCAGATCTCCCGTCAGGATTGCCTTAAAACCGCGGTAACGGATCAGCAGAACAAGTGATTGATCGTTCTTATCCGCGCCGGCGGCGCCCGCTTCCGCCCCCGGATAAAGACACTCCAGAACGCAGTCACCGTCCGCGATCTGATCGCCCCTTCCGATGACCAGGATGTTCGCGCCGGCGGCCTTCGCCTCCGCGATCAGTTCTCCTGCGGAAGGATCCGAGGTTTCACTGGTGGTAAGAACCAGATTCCGGATCCGGATCCGATCCATCTCCGTATTCTTCAAAAGCTCCCTGACCCCATTTATGTGATCCTCGTCAAAATGCGTCAGGAAAACGTAATCCAGCTCCGACGCGCCCCGCGATTTAAGAAAAGGCGTCAGCCGCCATTTCGCGATTTCTTTGATATCCGAGCTTCCTCCGTCAACCAGATAATGATGGCCGGACGGTGTTTCCATATAAATCGCGTCACCCTGGCCCACGTCCAGCGTCATCAGCCTGAATCCGCGCCCGGTCTTCGCCAGAAGCGCCAGAAAAGCCGCCGTTACGAATAAAACAGGCGCGAGTCTCCGCGCGCTTTTCGTTACCTTACGTTTGCTTCCTGTAATCGTCAGATAAAGAGCCGCGAGGAGGCAGACGTAATACAGCAGGATCCGCGTGATTTCCGGCATTCCCAGAATCAGCCCGTTATAAGGAAGCGCCGCCGTTTTCTCACAGAGAAAAGTATATAAGCGCAGCGTCAGACTTCCGGGAACCGCGAGCGCCGCGCCAAGCGGGGCGTACAGGAAATAACCTCCGACACTCAAAAAACCGAAGCCCAGAACAATTGACATGCCGGGGATCACCAGAAAATTGACCAGCGAACTGTAGAGCGGATACTGAAAAAAGATTCGCAGAACGATGGGAAACGTCACAAGCTGCAGAACAAGAGCCGGTACCAGAAGCCCGGCAGCCTTACTCTTGGTTGGAATCAACGAGGAGACACCAAAACTCCCCGCGGCCGCGAAGGACAAAATGAATCCCGCGTCACGCGCCAGAAGCGGATTGTAAAAAAGCAGTATCGCGGCGGCGAAGCAAAACGCCGAGCAAAGATCATAACCTCTTCCGCGGATATCCGCGCCGGTCGAGAGCAGGAAAAAGATCAGCGCCCGTATCGCCGATGGCTGCGCGCCGGTCATCAGCGCGTAAAAAAAGACAAGCGCCGCGCTTAAAGCGCCGGATAGGAGTCTCGACGCGCCCACTCCCTGAAGTCCTCTACGGAGCGCGCGTCCCAGAAATGAAATGTGAAGACCGGAAACCGCGAGAATATGCGAAATTCCAACCTGCGCGTACAAGTTCTTCCAGTCCGCGTCCAGCGACGCGCGGTCTCCCAGAAGAATCGCGCGCGCGATTCCCGCTTCCCGCTCCGGATAAATCTGATCAATAATCCGGCCCCAGGCGCTTCGCGTACGATATAGAGCGTTTCTTAAAACATCCGGACTCTCTTCCGTAACTTCCGCGCCTCGAACGTAAACTCTTCCTGTGACGCCTCTGGCGTCATAGTAGTTTTTGCTATCGAACTCACCGGGATTTCCCGCGTTTCTGAACGCCTCGAACTTGCCCGAAACCGCGACCTTGTATCCGATTCTGTACGCGTCCTCGTCCGCTTCGTCCATATACGCGAAGATCTTCTCCCTACGCGCGATTTCAATCGTAAGCCGCGTCTTCCCATCCTTCATAAGAATGTCGCGTACGCGCCCGTCCGCCCTTATAATCCCATCTTGCCAGCGAGCCGCCGGCACAGGGCTCAGACAAGGAATCTCTGTTCGTAAAGCCGCGTAAAACACAGCGAGAAGGCCTACGGCGATCATAGGTCTTCTCAGCAGATTGTCTGTAACCGCGTTAATTATATTTTTCAATGCTGTCATAGCGTTCCCATTTCCGGAACACTCTCTGTTAACCGCGGCCCGAACCGCTTAAATCAATTTCCCTCTGTCGTCCCGGTCCCCGCCGAGGCGTCCGGAACATCGCTCTCAATCAAGTCGGTGTTTTTCTCAAACGCTTTATCCAAGCTGATGTTCTCATGAAATTTCATGTCGGAATTTCCATCGATCGCGATCTGTACCTGCGTAACCTTCGCGCCGTCTATCAATGAATTCACGACCGAGTAAATCTGTACCTGATCCGCGACGCCATTCTGCTCATCCGTAAAAGCGCTGTCAAAATTCACGTAGCAGACAGAATCCCGTATCGTGACACCCAGAATCTTAGTACCTTTGGGAATCACGGATCGCGCGCCCGTTCCCGGATCCTTCATAAGCTGGCTCAAAATGACCTTGGCGACTGACGTGTTACTGCTGTAGCGCACACTTCTCGTCGTCCTGACCAAAGCGTTCCCCGCCGTGTTCCCATAATATAAAGTCAAATCCGCGCTCCGGTAATTATTGACCGCCGAGCTGCTGCTGTCGACAAAGCTTTCGGCCGTCATCGGCCCGATCTCATCGCCCCGCGCGTCTGTGAGGGGCGCGCCCTCAATCTGAAACACGACCTGCGTGACACTCGTAATACGTGTCATCGTCAGCACGACAGCCGCGCGGCAAAGCGCCTCTCTGGTCGATTCCATCTTCAGATAGCCGGAATCGAAATTCACGCTCAGCGTGCCGTCACTTAGCTCGTAATCCTTTATTCCCACCGAGTCCGGTATCGCGCTGCCATAATCGGATTTCGTCGGATATGTACGGATCGCGTCCATAAGCTCACTTAAAAGTTCCTCGTCCGTCTTCGCTTTGGGCTGATAGGAAACCTTCTCTAACACGCCGGTCTTGACATTGACGCAATAAATCATATAACCGCTGTCGCTGTCTCCGCCACTGTCGCCTGCTGTTCCAGACGAGGAGCATCCCGCGAGCAGCGAGACAATCAGCAATGGTACTATCAGCAGCGGGATAAAAATCCGGCCGCGCGTCCTATGTCCCATGCTCTAACCTCCTATGCAATACTTATCCTGATCGCCGCGCGGCTCACGCGACATACGTAAGCGGTATACGCACGGTAAATGTCGTGCCCTCGCCCACTTTACTGTATACCTTGATCGCTCCGCGGTGGATGACCACGGCATTGCGCGCGATCGCGAGACCGAGACCCGTTCCGCTGATTTTCGTGGAATGTGATTTATCAACCCGGTAAAACCGCTCGAAAATATTGCCTATATCCTCCTCCGGAATACCGATTCCGGAATCGGAAACTTTCACATAGAAATATTTGTGATCGGCGTTCAGGGAAACATGAACCCAGCCGCCGTCCTTATTATACTTAATGGCGTTCTCCATCAGATTCGATAAAGCCAGACTCAGCTTCATCTCGTCAACCTCCGCGTTAACAGGACGAAAGCTCTCAAGAACAAGCTCGATATTCCTCGTCTCGGCGATCGGGCGCAGACGTTTCATAATACGCTCCAGTAAATCGTTGATATTCACGTTCTGAATATTCATCGCGGCCTTCTTATCGAGGCGCACAAGCGCCAGAAGGTCATTAATAATTCGATTCTCCCGGTCAATCTCATTGGCGATATCCGACATGAATTCCTGATAGATCTCAATCGGCGCGTCCTCCTGCGCCAGCAGAGAGTCCGCCAGAACTTTCATCGAAGTGATCGGCGTCTTCAGCTCATGCGAGACATTGGAAACAAACTCCTGTCTAGACTCGTCCAGCGCCTTCATCCTCGCGAACGCCTCGTTGAAAGAACTTACAACGCCGCGAAGCTCCGTGTAAACTCTTGTCTCATCGATCTTGTCCGTGTAACTCCTGACAAAATCATCCACTTCTTTCCTTGTACGGTGTATCGGACGAACGACCATGTCCGAAACAACAACAGAAAGAACGATGACTACCGCGATGACAAGCATCAGGATAATATTGGCTCTGCCCCGCAAAAGATCAAGGCCGTCTTCAATCGTATCCGTCGAGACACTGACAATAAGCGCTCCTGTTATTGTTCCTGAGTCCGGAGCTTTGATCGGAACGGTCACTTCAATATACCCTTCCGCCTTGTTGTAGTTGTCCTCCGCCTCACCTTTCAGACAATCAAGCGCCTCCGACGAGACGAGGTATTTCCCTTCATCCAGATCGAAGGTATCCTTAATGATCTTCATGCCGCTGTCAATGACTATAACGCGGCCCGTGTAAATATTCGCGAGCTGAATCAGCTGTGTATTGATTACCTCAGAAGAAGGATTTAAAAGATAGGGATTCATCTCAGACTGGTTCGCGAGAATGTTGCACTGATTCCGGACATCCGCCGAGCGAGTTTTAATCGCCCGGTTCTCATAACTGCTGATAATACCGTTCCGCAGAAAAAAAGCGGGAAGGATGCCGAACAGAAGCACCAGCAGAATAATCCGCAGGCGCAGACTTTTGAAAACAGATTTCCGTTTGGTCAGGATCTTAACCTTTGAAATAGTAACCCACTCCCCACTTCGTGTGAACGTACTTCGGGTCGCTGGGATTCGTCTCGACCTTCTCGCGCAGCCTTCTGACATGAACGTCCACAGTCCTCACATCTCCCAGATATTCCTCACCCCATACCAGCTTCAGCAGACTCTCCCTGCTGTATACCTTATCCGGATTCATGACAAGCAGCTCCAGAATATCGAATTCCTTCGCTGTCAGGTTAATTTCCTTGCCGGACACGATCACGCGCCTGCTGTCAAGATCCATGCTAAGCTCACCCTTCCGGAGGACACGCTCCGCGGGCGCCGTGTTCTGGCTTCTCGAGGTTCTTCGTATAATGGCCTTGATTCTGGCCTTCACTTCCAGAATATTGAACGGTTTCGTAATATAATCATCCGCGCCGTACTCGAGCCCCAGAATCTTGTCCATGTCATCGCCTTTGGCTGTAAGCATAACAATCGGAACATTCGAGAAATCTCGAATCTGCTGGCACACCTCAAACCCATCCAGCTTCGGAAGCATCACGTCAAGAAGGATCAGGTCATATTCCGTCTCACGCGCTTTCTCAAGCGCTTCCTCTCCGTCGTAAGCGCAGTCCACATCCATTCCATCCTGCTCAAGGCTGAATCGGATTCCCTTCACAATCAGCTTCTCATCGTCTACTACAAGAACTTTCCTAGCCATTACGTCACCTCATTGATCTCTGTCTATTGTATCAGACCGGACCGTCTGGCCCATCCGGGCTAAACGGTGATCTTGTCTTTAATCTTATCATATACGCCATCCTTGATACCCTGAACGTTCTTAATGTCTTCCACGGAATTAAATCGCCCCGAGGCGCCGCGGTATTCAAGGATCCGATCCGCTTTGGACTCCCCGATTCCCGGAAGCGTCATCAGCTCGTCTTTCGTTGCCTTATTAATATTGACTTTGCCGGACGCGGAAGCGTCCGCGGCGTTCACGTTCTCAGGCAATGTTCCCGCGGAGATCTCGTCCCGGGTGGGAATATAAAGCTTCTGCCCGTCGCTTAAAAGCTCCGCCTGATTTACATACTCGCGATCCGCGCTCTCCAGAAGCCCTCCGGCCATCTCAATTGCCTGATACGCTCTCGAGCCTTCCTCCAGCTCATAAACACCGGGGCGCGCGACAGCGCCGCACACATAAACATAAATAGTCTGTTTCTTCTCTTCCGGAGCGCTTTCCGCCGGGGCTCCGCCATTGTTCTCCGCTTCGACGCTCCCCGTCCCGGATTCCGCCTGCCCGATTACCTCAAGCTGTTCCCGGATGACATTCCTGTTTCCGCAGCCCGACGCGCTCAAAGAAACCGCTCCGATCATTAACAACAGGATAATTTTTAAAAACCTGTAACTCATTCTATCCGCCGCCGTCTATGTACCGCGGACACTCATACCGCTGACCCTTTTATTTTATCGAATCCGCGGGAAAATTACAATCTTATTTAAAAAATACCTCAAAACTATTAAGAAAAGAATCCCGCTGTCCTCTCAGACCGCGGGATTCTGACTACAAACAGGCGGACAGAATCTCGATGAACTCGTCCACATGTTCCTTCTCTATTATAAGAGGCGGCACAATTCGAAGCACGTTGCCCCCTGCGGAAATCACGATAAGGCCTTTATCAATACAGCGCTTCACGACATCTCCGACCGGCTCTTTCAGTACAGCGCCGCGAATAAGCCCGACGCCGCGGAGCTCAAGAATACCGTCTTTCTCCTTCTGAAGTTCCTTGAGTCTCATGTCGAGATAAGCGCCGATCTCGCGTACATGCTCGACAATTTTATCTTTCTCGAAAATATCCAGGACTGTTTTGACCGCGGTTCCGGCAAGGGGATTCCCGCCATAAGTCGTTCCGTGATCACCGGGAATAAGAGACGCTTCCGCGACCTCCTCCGTCATGGCGAACGCGCCGACCGGAAGCCCGTTTCCGATCGCTTTGGCCATGCACATAATGTCCGGCTTCACGCCATAACCCTGCCACGCGAACATCGAGCCTGTCCGGCCCATGCCGCACTGAATCTCGTCAAAAATCAGCAGGATTCCGTTCTGATCGCATAATTTGCGAACGCCTTCCAGAAATTCCTGATTCGCGGGAAAAATACCACCCTCGCCCTGTACCGGCTCCAGAATTACCGCGCAAGTCTTATCCGTGATTAACGCTTTCACGCTGTCCAGGTCATTAAATTTCGCGAAGGACACGCCCGGAATCAATGGCTCAAAGGGCTCTCTGTAATGAGCGGTTCCCGTGACGGAAAGCGCCCCGAAGCTTCTTCCGTGAAAAGAATTCTCCATCGCGATGTACTCGAAACGGCCGCTCTTTTTCGTGTAGGCGTATTTACGCGCCGATTTGAGCGCTCCCTCAATCGCCTCCGTGCCGCTGTTTGTGAAGAAAACGCGGTCCATGCGGGCAGCTTTCGCCAAAGCCTTCGCCGCGTCCGCGGTGCTGGGCGAGTAATAGAGATTGGAGGTATGAAGTAAATCCTCAACCTGCTTTTTGAGCGCCTCAGTCAGGACCGGATGATTGTAACCCAGCCCCGCGACAGCGATGCCGGCCGCGAAGTCCAGATATTTCTTCCCGTCCACGTCGTAAAGATACACGCCATTGCCTTTTTCGAGGACAACATGGGCTCTATTATAGGTATGAAGAAGCGACTCGTCCGCTTCCTCAATGTAATACTTACTATCCATGATAATACCTGCTTTCCGAGCCGGACAGAATCGCTGTTCCGACACCTTTGTGTGTGAAAATTTCCAGAAGGAGACAATGGATGATACGCCCATCCAGAATATGAACGCGTGAAACGCCATTCTGGATCGCGTCGACACATCCGTTGATTTTAGGGATCATGCCGCCGCCAATATTCCCGTCCGCGATCAGCTTCCTCGCCTCGTCGATCGTCAGCTCGGAGATCAGCGTCTTCTCATCATTCGGGTCGCGGTAAACGCCTGACGTGTCCGTAAGGAAAGCGAGCTTCTCGGCTTTTACCGCTTTCGCGATCGCGCACGCCGCGTCGTCCGCGTTGATATTATAAGTCTCGAAATGATTATCGAGTCCTGTGGGCGCCACGATCGGCAGGAAATCATTGTCCAGCAGATCGAACAGAATCTTCGGCTTCACCTGTGTTATCTCGCCTACATAACCGATATCCTCGCCATCCGAGTACTTCCTGGTGACGTTCAGAAGCCCGCCGTCCTTGCCGCTGATTCCGACCGCTTTCACGCCAAGCTCCTGTACCATCTGCACGAGGCTTTTGTTGACCTTATTGAGTACCATCTCCGCGATTTCCATCGTGTCGGCGTCCGTGACGCGCAGACCATTGATAAATCTCGGCTCCATGCCGACTTTGCCTACCCAGCGGCTGATTTCCTTGCCGCCGCCATGCACGATGATCGGCTTGAATCCGACCAGCTTCAGAAGCGTTACGTCCTGAATCACGCTTTTCTTAAGATCCTCGTCGATCATAGCGCTGCCGCCGTACTTCACGACGATGATCTTACGGTTAAATCTCTGTATGTAAGGAAGCGCCTCAATCAGCACTTCCGCTTTCTCCTGGTATTGCTTCATTTCTTCTTCCCGCATAAAATCCCTCTTTCCGGTTGTTCCCCCATATTGACTTGCGGCTTTATGATCTGTAATCCGCGTTGATGTTGATATACTCATGTGTCAGATCACAGCCCCAGGCCACCGCTTCCGCGCAACCCATCTTAATATCCGCGGTCACGGTAATCGCGCTCTCGGAGAGAATTCTGGTCGCCTCTTTCTCACTGTAATCCGCCGCCACGCCGTTTAACATGATCTGGATTCTGCCCGCGGCGCTTTCGAAAAAGAGGTCTACTTTCTCCGGGTCAAATTCCGCTCCGGAGTAGCCCATCGCGCAGAGGATCCTGCCCCAGTTCGCGTCGTGCCCGGCGATCGCCGTTTTCACAAGGCTGGAGGAAACGACCGATTTCGCGATCGTGACCGCCTGTCTCTTATCTACAGCGTTTATGATTTTGATCTCAAGCAAAGCCGTCGCGCCCTCGCCGTCCCCGGCCATTTTCTTAGCCAGATACGTGTTCACGGCCTTCAGCGCCTTGCAAAAAATCTGGTAATCCGCGCCTTCTTCCGTAATTTCAGGGTTTCCGGCCAGTCCGTTCGCCAGCAAAAGAGCCGTGTCATTGGTGGATGTGTCGCCGTCCACGGATACCATGTTGAACGTGTCCTGAATATCGTCCTTCAGCGCTTTTTTCAGAAGTTCCTCTGAAATCGCCGCGTCTGTCGTGATGAACGCCAGCATCGTGCACATATTCGGGTGAATCATGCCGGAGCCCTTGCACATACCGCCGATTACGCAGGCCTTCCCTGAAAGCGTGAACTCGAACGCGATTTCCTTCTCGATTGTGTCTGTCGTCATGATCGCCTTCGCCGCCTTGTTGCCGGCCGCTTCCGTATGCTTCTTATCCGCCGCCAGAAGCTTTACGCCGGCTTTCACGCGGTTCATGGGAATCTGAGCCCCGATCACGCCCGTCGAGGCGACAAGCACGCTCTCCGGTTTAACGGACAAAGCTTTGGAAGCGGCTTCCGCCGTCTCCTTACAAATCTTCATGCCCTCTTCGCCGGTGCACGCGTTCGCGATTCCCGAATTGATCACGATTGCCTGAGCTACGCCATATTTCTCCACGATCGCGTGATCCCATTTGACCGGGGCCGCCTTCACGATATTCGAGGTGAATGTTCCCGCGGCTTTGCAGGGTACTTCACTGTAAATCAGCGCCATGTCATCCCGGCCGCTGTATTTGATTCCGGCCGCCGCGGACGCTGCCTCAAACCCCCGCGCCGCCGCCGCGCCGCCTATAATCTGTTTCATCTGTATCCCTCCGTTATTGGTTGAACGCTGTGATATTCGCCTCGTTCAGCACAAAATCATAATAATTTAAATCTTCCCGTCTCGTCCAGCCGATTTCCCGCCAGAAAGCGTTTCCGATGTCATTCCTCGTAAAAGCGATCAATGAGACTTTGTTGATTCCCAGATCCTTCAGCTCCCGCATCACGAAAACGACCATCATCTTACCGATTCCGCGAAGTCTGTACGGCTCGTCCACGCATACATGATACAGGCATCCTCTCCTGCCGTCGCTGCCGCAGAGAATACTGCCCACGATTCTTCCGTCTTCTTCGGCGACGACGCTCGTCCTCGGGTTACGTTCCAAAAACCGCTCGATTCCCTCTTCGGAGTCATCGATGCTGCGGATTCCAAAACCGTGGATTCGCTTCCACAGGGCGTAAACCTCGTCGTAGTCCTCAATTGTCATAACTCTGATATTCATTCAAATCTCCTACGGGAACATGGGAACCAGTTCAAGTCCCATGCTTTCTTTCAGGCCGAACATCAGATTCATGTTCTGTACAGCCTGCCCCGCCGCTCCTTTTACAAGATTATCGATCGCGCCCATCATCACGATACGATTCGTTCTGGGATCCAGTTTGAAATTCACGTCCGTGTAATTGCTGCCCTCGACCCATTTCGTCTGCGGCCAGATATCACGGTCAAGCACTCTCACGAATCGCTCGTTCTTATAATAATGATCATAAGCGGCTCTGACTTCTTCCCACGTTACATCCCGCTTCAGAGAAGCGTAAGCGGTCACCAGGATACCGCGGTTCATCGGCACAAGATGCGGCGTGAAATTGATCAGTACTTTCTCGCCGGACGCGTAGGAAAGCTGCTCCTCGATCTCCGGCGTATGCCGGTGGACACAGACTCCGTACGCCTTGATATTCTCGTTGACCTCGCAGAAAAGATTGTCTGTCTTCGCGCCTCTTCCCGCTCCGGATGTACCGGATTTCGCGTCAATAATAATCGTGTTCATGTCGATCAGGCCTTCCTTGGCCATGGGATAAATCGAAAGCGTGGAACACGTCGGAAAACATCCCGGATTCGCGATCAGCCGCGCGCCCTTGATCTTATCCCTGTTGACCTCGCAAAGTCCGTAAACCGCCTCGTCCAGTAGTTCCGGGCTCTTATGAATGATCTTATACCATTCCTCGTAAACGGACACGTCCTTGATCCGGTAGTCCGCGCTTAAATCAATCACTTTGACTTTCTTCAGAATCTTCTCATTCAAAAGGCCCGCCAGATACCCCTGCGGCGTCGCCGTGAAAATCACGTCAACCTCATCCGCCAGGCGTTCCAGATCGTCATCCTTACAGATGTCCTCGACCAGCTCGAACATATTCTGATAAACCGAGGCGTACTTCTTATCTATATAGCTGCGCGAGCCATACCATTTAACTTCCACTTTCGGGTGAGCGGTCAAAATCCGAACCAGCTCGGCCCCCGCGTATCCTGTCGCGCCAATGATTCCCGCTTTAATCATAGTATCATCTCCTTAATTTTGAAATTTATCACCCATGGGTGATGAACAATTATCATTATATCCTTTATTACCGAATCCGTAAATTATTTTCGAAACGCGATTATTCATCCTATTCAAAATAATATGCATAATTATACATCCGTTCGCGCGTTGCCGCAAGTCATATTTTTACTAATTATGATATTTTTAAAAGCTTATCACTGATAATCTTCAACATATTAAACACGCGAAACCGAAAGAAAGAGGGTAAAAATGTATATTTTGAATTTTTATGCAATTTCCGCTTGCAATCGTCTTCCGATTGCGTTATAGTAATTTCAGAAATGAAACGGAGGTAGAATCCCATGAAAGAGAAAGTTATATTAGCGTATTCCGGCGGCCTTGACACAACAGCTATTATTCCCTGGCTTAAGGAAAATTTTGATTATGAAGTTATCTGCTGCTGTGTAGACTGCGGACAGGGCGAGGAGCTTGACGGACTTGAGGAGCGCGCCAAATTATCCGGCGCTTCCAAACTTTATATTGAAGACATCACAGACGAGTTCTGCGATGATTATATTGTGCCTTGCGTACAGGCGAACGCGATTTACGAGAACAAATATCTTCTCGGAACATCCATGGCTCGTCCCTGCATCGCCAAGAGACTTGTTGAGATTGCCCGCAAGGAAGGCGCTACCGCGATCTGCCACGGCGCTACCGGCAAAGGCAACGACCAGATCCGTTTTGAGCTCGGCATTAAGGCCCTCGCTCCGGATATCAAGGTAATCGCTCCCTGGCGTATGACCGATGTCTGGACAATGCAGTCCCGTGAGGATGAAATCGAGTATTGCCATCAGCATGGTATCGATCTTCCGTTCTCCGCGGATAACAGCTACAGCCGCGACCGCAACCTCTGGCACATCTCCCATGAGGGACTGGAACTCGAGAGCCCGGCGAATGAGCCGAACTACAAGCACCTGCTCGTGCTTTCCGTAACTCCGGAAGACGCGCCCGACAAGGAGACTTATGTTACGATGACATTTGAGGCCGGCGTTCCCAAGAGCGTCAATGGCAAAGAGATGAAGGTTTCCGATATTATCCGCGAACTCAATAAGCTTGGCGGCGAGAACGGAATCGGCATCTGCGATATCGTCGAGAACCGTGTTGTCGGTATGAAGTCCAGAGGTGTTTACGAGACTCCGGGCGGAACAATCCTGATGGAGGCGCATCAGCAGCTTGAGGAGCTGATCCTCGACCGCGCTACATATAACGTTAAGAAGGATATGGGCAATCTGATGTCTCAGATCGTATACGAAGGCAAATGGTTCACTCCTCTTCGCGAAGCGACACAGGCGTTTATCGAGTCCACTCAGAAGTATGTGACCGGTGAAGTGAAGTTCAAACTTTACAAGGGCAACATCATTAAGGCCGGCACGACATCACCGTACAGCCTTTACAGCGAGTCCCTCGCTTCCTTCACGACAGGCGATCTGTATGACCACCATGACGCGAGCGGCTTCATCACACTGTTCGGACTTCCTGAGAAGGTTCGCGCGATGAAGATGGCGGAAGTTGAGAAGAATCAGAAATAGTAATAATCAACGAATCTGTTAACCGGCATGACCGTTCTTCGGTCATGCCGGTTTTTTACGCGGGACAGGCAAGACGCGGCGCCGCGCTCTTGGAATCTCCATGCTGTACCCGCAGATCCAAGAAAAAAGACCCGCGGCTTCCGCCGCGGGTCCCACATTTCAAACTTTAATTTGAGGAAGTACTTGAAGAGCTCAGGGTATTCATATAATCTGAGATCGCCGTATTGTCGATCTCGACGCTCTCATTGGGTCTGCTTGACTCATACTTCGAGTAGCCTGAGTAACTCAGCCATACTACCAGAACCGCCACAACAGCAAGTCCGGCCAGTCTCCAGAGGAGCTTCTCCAGCTTCAGCTTACGCAACTCACTCTTCCGGTTCGCCTTCTCCTTCTTATGACGATCTACTTTCTCCTGACTCATGACATTATCTCCTTATCAATCGCCGACGTATGTAACGCGCCAGCTTCATAATCATCTATGCTCCTCAGTATAGCACAAGTCCGCCCCATCAGGCAACTACAATAATTCCGCCGTCATTCGCGTACATACTGCTGACACCGGCCGTGTCCACAATCACGATCTTGCTGAAGTTCATAATGGACTCTACCGCTTCCTTAAGCTGACGCGCGCGCGCCGGGCAATTGCAGTGAGCGATTCCGAGGATTCTCTTCTCCTTATTCGGAATCTCCGTTTCCAAATAAGCGACAATCTTCGCCAAAGCCTTCTTCATACCGCGTGTCTGGGATATCTGCTGAATCGTGCCTTCCGGCGTTGATCCCATGAGCGGTTTAATATTAAGCGCCGACGCCACAAAAGCCTTCAGATTGCCAAGCCTTCCGTTCTTGCGCAGTGTTTCCAGATTTTCCAAAACAAACAAAGTCTGCTGTTCAGAGATGTACTCCTCCACCGTGGTAACGATCTCCTCAAACGGCATTCGCTGATCCTCGCATTCGGCGATCTTCATGGAAATCAGCGTCTCGCCTACAGACGCGGATCGCGAGTTGAAAACATAAACATCCGCTTTACCGCCCTCATCGTAATATAGATTCTTCCCCAGAACCGCGCTGTTGTACGATCCACTCAGTTCCGCCGAAAGCGTCACCGCGTAAGCGTGATCCGTCGCAGAGCGGAATCCTTCCAGAAATCGCTCCGGTGACGGACAGGATGATTTCGGACAGGTGGGACTCTCCGCGACAAGCTTAAGAAAACGCGCCTGGTCAAAAGTCTCATCATCAATCATAATTGTTCCGTTCACGTCCAACATTAAAGACGCCCGTTCAAAGCGTTCATCATTCTTCCACTCTTCAAGCTGCTCTCCGCAGCTGTCCATTATGATACGGTATCCCATAGTTTCCCTCCGCCGGTAATTAATGGAACACGCGGTCTACATCATATAGCTTGCGTAACCATGTCTTCCGCTATACTACTATACCATACTTGACATCTCTTGCAAAGACTTTCTCTTGTTCTTCTCCCCTACTTCCGCCGCTCGTCTGATACGCGTAGAAATTCCAAGCGCGATTCCCATCTCGATCATCAGGAAAAGAATCGCCGTGCCTCCATAGCTGATAAACGGAAGCGTAATTCCCGTAGTCGGAATCAAATTCAAAATAACACAGATGTTTAACGTTACCTGCAGCGCGATATGCGTAAAAATACCTGTCGCGATCAAGGATCCGTAAAGATCCGGCGCGTTCCTGGCAATCAGAAGCAGCCGATACAAAAGCAGACCGAACATGACGAGCAGAAGGATTACGCCGAACACGCCCAGCTCCTCACAGATAATCGCGAGAATCATATCGTTCTGCGCCTCCGGAATAAATCCCAGCTTCTGACTGCTATTGCCAAGGCCCTTGCCGAAAAAGCCGCCCGATCCGATCGCGTAAAGTCCCTGCAGGATCTGATATCCGCCGCTGTCCGAGTACTTCTCCGGATTCACCCACGCGAGAAGCCGGCGCAGACGAAAATTTCCGCTGCTGTCCAGCGCCAGGGCAAGAATCCTCGCTCCCGCCACGAACAGGCCGACACATGTGGCGGCGAGACCGACAAAAAACTTCGTGTTCTTATGAACGACAAGCACCATCGCGTAAACCACGCCGAAAATCAGAATCGCCGCGCTCAAATGCTCCGTCGCCAGGAACACGATCGCGCAAGTCACGAACGCCCAGCCAAAAACATGGAAGACACCCTTGCGCGTCTGTATGTTATCCCCGATTTTACAAATCAGGTACGGAATGAACAAAATTATCGCGATCTTCGCGACTTCAGAGGGCTGGAACTGCTGCCCCAGCGGAAGTCTCAGCCAGCGCCTCGCGCCATAGACCTCAACGCCGAGCGGCGTCCGTACCATCAGCATCAGCATCCAGGAAAAGATCAGAAAAGCGAAAGAATGCTTCGCGTAATGATGATAATCAATCCTCGCCACCAAAAGCATGATAATAAAGCTCAGCACGCTGAAAAACGCCTGCCGTATGAAATAATGCAGATCATCCCCGAACTTGATCTGCGCGCTGTAATAGCTCGTGCTGTAAAGCATAACAAGCCCGAAGCAGATCAGGAAAAGGATCACCGCTATGAAATTGTAATCCAGATATCTCAACCATACCCGCGCGCGGGATGATGATTTATCCTTGTCCGATTTCTTCTTTTTCTTCGGACGCTTGCTGTCTGTCATCTACTCACCTCTGGCCATCGTCGGATGAACAGGCTTCCCATGAGCGAAGAATCTGTCGTACCAAAGAAGGAACACGTACACAGTCCAAATCTTACGGCTGTTGTCATGCTTTTCTTTAATATGCTCATCCAGAAGACGATTCAGGTACGGTACGTCGAAGAACTGCCCGGCCGCTTCCGAGGCGAACGCCTCGCGGACCTGTCCATAGTACTTCGGGTCACGAAGCCATACACGGATCGGAATCGGGAATCCCAGTTTCTTCTTCTCGGCTGTCTTGCCGCGTATCACCTTATCCGCCGCCATACGCAGCGCCACCTTGGTCCTGGGCGCCTGGACTTTATCGTTCAGCGGAAGTGTTTCCGCGAGTTTCATTACTTCTTTATCGAGAAACGGGACGCGGACCTCAATCGAGTTCGCCATTCCCATTTTATCTCCCTTCATAAGTATATCATGAACCAGCCACAGATGCATATCAACATACTGCATTTTTGTGACGGAATCCTTATCCTTCACTCTCTCGTAAAGAGGCGCTGTCAGCTTGCGCACTCCGGGCTTGCAGCCCTTACGCAGCGCGTGGTTCGCTTCCTTCTCGGTGAAGATGTTTGTCGAGTTAGCGAAATATCTCTCTTCAAGAGTTTTGCCATGGCGCATAAGGAAGCCTCTTCCCTTCATGTCTCTCGGAAGGCACTTCTCGGCGAAAGCGCCAAGCCCCCGGCGAATCGGCATCGGGATTTTATCAAAGCCCGTATGCTCAAGAGGCTCACAGTAAATATTATAACCGCCGAAAAGCTCGTCGGAGCCCTCGCCGGAAAGCACGACCTTGACTTTCTTCGCCGCCTCGGCGCTTAAGAAATATAAAGCGATCGCCGCTGGATCGGCCACCGGCTCATCCATGTAATACTGAATGTCCGAAAGGCTCGACCAGTACTCGTCCGGCGAAATGACCTTGGCGTCATTGGACATATTAATGCTGGCCGCGAACTCCTTCGCGTCCTGAATCTCGCTGTATTTACGCTCGTCGAAACCGACCGTGAACGTGCGGTCGACCTGAGCCAGGTAGGTCAGATAACTGGAATCGACACCGCTTGAAAGGTAAGAAGCGACCTCAACATCACTGATCTTATGCATCTTAACCGAATCCTTCATTACTTCCTCGACCTTAACGGCCGCTTCCTCCGGCGTCATATTGCTGTCACCGGTGAAATTCGGCTCAAAATAACGGCGAATCGAAAGCTCGCCTTCTTTGTACAGGAAGTAGTGGCCCGGTTTCAGGCAGTAAACTCCTTTGAAAAAAGTCTCGTCAGACGGAACAAACTGGAACGTAAGATAATTTCCAAGCTGCTCCTCATTGAATTGCTTATCAAAAGACGGGTGCTCCAGAAGCGCCTTGATCTCGGAGGCGAACATAAAGCTCCCGTTCATCTTCGCGTAGTAAAACGGCTTGACGCCGAACATATCCCGGGCGCCGAAAAGCGTCTTCTCTTTCTGATCCCAGATTACGAAAGCGTACATGCCGCGAAGCTTGTAAACAAGCCTGGTGCCATACTCCTCATAGCCATGCAGAAGTGTTTCCGAGTCCGTATGGGTCTTAAAAACGTGACCTGCCTTGATTAAATCGTCGCGGAGCTCCTGATAATTATAGATTTCCCCGTTGAAAACAAGAACCTTCGTGCTGTCCTCATTATAAATTGGCTGGTTGCCCGACTCCGTGATATCGATGATGCTCAACCGCCGAAACCCAAGAGCCGCGTCCGAGTCATAAAACTTACCCTCGCTGTCCGGTCCCCGATGGATGATCGTATTCATCATATCCGTCAGAATCTTGTCCTTGTTATCGCTTCGATCAATAAAACCGACAAATCCACACATGCTGGTCGCTCCTTCTTATGTACGCTGATCTTTTCAGTAATTATTCTGAACTATTATACTCTTATCTCGTACCGAGCGCAATATAAACGCTGAAGCAAATTGTTTTATCGTCAATCATAGTGGCCTGAATCCTGCCGTTGCGGGCTTCCACGATAGCGGCGGCAATGGAAAGCCCGATTCCGTGACCGCCCGTTTTCTGGTTTCTGGACGAGTCCGCCCGGTAAAAACGCCCGAATATTCGTTTCAATTCTTCCGGCGGAAGCGCCTCCGTGACCGGGTTTCGTACCTCAATACAAGCGCCGCGGCCCTGTTTCTTAAGCGAAAGCGTAATATCTCCCGTCTCCTTCGCCGCGTATTTAACGGCGTTCTCCAGCAGTACGGAAAAAAGGATCTCCGCGCCCTCTCGGCTTCCGTAATCCTTGATCCCATCCTCGATATCCGCCTTGATTTCCATACCCTTGGCGACCGCGAGCGGCTCAATGGATTCCACCTCGCCGCGCGCCGTATCACTTAGCGAGTATTCACCGGCTTCCGCTTTCATGTCAGTCTCCTCCAGCTTCGAAAGCGTCAGGAGCTGCTTGATCAGCTTGGAAAGCTGCTCCGTCTGATGACGTATACTGTCAAGCCACTTGCTTTTGCCATTCTCGATTTCGAGGACGTCCGCGTCCGCGGAGATGATCGCGAGCGGTGTCTTGATTTCATGCCCGGCATCGGTAATGAACTGCTTCTGAAGCTCCATGCTTTTGATCGTCGTCCCCAGCGCCTGTTTTGAAAAAATCGTGACCAGAATAAACATGACGATCAGAACGCCGCAGCCGGTAAATACGGAAATCACGAAGAAGCTCTGTATCGTCTGTATTCTGTCGTAGCAATCCAGGAAAATGACCTGCGTGCCGTCCTCCTGGCTTACGACCAGATAGCGATACTCATCAATGCGCCCCTTTGTTTTGCCGGACACTAACGCCCTCGCCGCGTAATTCTCGGCGCTGTCCTCGTCGATCGCCGCGATATTATCCAGCTTCGACTCAATCGAGCCGTCCGCCAGATACGTCACGCTGAAAAACCGTGTACTGAACGGCGTTTCCTGCGTCATGTCGAACTTATATTTACTTTGCGACGAGTAACCTTTGGGAAACTCGCCGTTGTTTTCCGCTATATATTGAAGAATCGCGTCCGCGCTCTGATTCATGCGAAAATCCATAATGATGTCAATGCAAGCTATGATCACGACAATAATGATCAAAAGGGAAAGCATCGCGCTCGCGATAAATTTCTTCCTCAGTTTTCGAATCATAGGCGTTTCCTCCTAAATAAGCTCCAATCTGTACCCTCCGTCCGCGGTGTCGCGCGCCGCGCAGTCCGCCTGTACCGCTTCCAGCTTCTTGCGTATATAGGACACATAAATCAGCACCGTGTCCTCGTCGGCCTGCTCGTCCGACGGCCAGACCATCTCCAGAATCGTCTTGTTGGACACATCTTTGTCGTGATTGCGAATCAGAAGCTCCAGAAGCTCAAATTCACCGGCGCTTAAACGAATCGCCGAGCTTTTTCCCAGGAGTTCCATCGTCGCTCTTTTCAGGCTGATATTGCCAAAAGTCAGGTTATCCGGCATTGTGTTCTCTTTATGCCGCAGCATGGCGCGGATCCGGGCCAGAAGCTCCGTCATCGCGAAGGGTTTCGTCAGATAATCATCCGCTCCCGCGTCCAGGCCCAGCACCCGGTCATCGAGCTCCGCCTTCGCCGTCAAAAGCAGCACCGGCGTCACGTTCCCGGCTTCCCTGAGTTCTTTGAGAAGCGTGATGCCATCTTTCTTCGGCATCATAATATCAAAAATCATGCCATCGTAATAGTTCTCTTTCGCGGCCGCGAGCGCTTCCTCGCCATCGAAAACCGCGTCCACCTCGTATTCGCTGTGGCGCAGAATCGCCGTCAGCGCCATCGAAAGCTCTTCCTCGTCTTCCGCCAGTAAAAGTCTCATGCTTATTCCTCCTTACCGATCATCCCGCGAATCGTCTCCAGTGAAAGATCCGTGGAAGCGATCTCGTCCGCGCATCTTTTCAGTTCATTGACCAGAAGCTTCTGATGATTGATATTCTTCTTATACTTAAGCTGATGCTCCAGGCTCGCCCAGCAGTCCATGGCGATCGTGCGAAGCTGAACCTCCACGTAATATCCCGTGTCCTTCATGCGCAGGATCAGATGATAGCTCCGATAACCGTTCTCCTTCGGCGTCTCGATATAATCCTTGCGGTCCACGACCTCAAATTCCTCCCGGGCCTCAAGCATGCCGGCGAAGAGGTACACGTCACTCACGAACGTGCATACGACGCGGATACCGACGGAATCCGTAAGCTCCGAAAGAGCCGTATCCCGATTCACGGGAAGCCCTCTCTTCTTCAGTTTGGCTCGCATGCTTTCCGCCGACTTGATACGCGCCTTCACATGCTCGACCGGGTCTCTGTCCTCTTCCTTCACGCAGCTGGCTCTCAGCTTCGTGACACAGTTTATTACTCTTTTCATCGAGCGGCGCATCTCCTCGAGAGCGTCCCCATAAAACTCGATTTCATCCTGACCATACGGTTTGATTTGCGCTTCCATAAACAGACCTTCTATCTAATTTAATGTAATATCTACTTTTTAACGTAATATCCGCTTTCTATTGTACCATGTCTTTTATTTTTGAGCGAGAATTTCACTTAAAAATCATAAATTGTAAGTGGGAGGGATTTTGGCGGTTCACTCCCGGTTCTCTCCATTGTAATAGTATTCATTGTATTTAATGTAACTATTCACTTTTATTCGTTGTATTTTTTGTATTATAATCGCGTTTATACGTTGTATTTTTTGTGTTTCCGCGTTATGCTATAATCATAACAACAAAGGAGGCGAACGTAAATGTATCGTGAAGCGATTGAGCGCTTATATAAATGGAAAAGCTCCCCTAATCGAAAACCTTTGATTATTGAGGGCGCGCGACAAGTTGGGAAGACCTGGCTCATGAAGGAATTCGGCAGACAGGCTTATAAAGATACCGTCTATATTAATTTTGACTCAAACTCCAGAATGAAGGAGCTTTTCTCTCTGGATCTTGAAATAAACCGTCTGATATTAGGATTGGAAATTTATTCAGGGAAGAAAATTGACTTAGAAAATACTTTACTGATTTTCGACGAAGTTCAAGAGGTGCCTAACGCTCTTACGAGCCTGAAATACTTTTACGAAAACGCGCCTGGATATCACATTATCTGCGCCGGCTCTTTATTAGGCATCGCTCTTCATGAAGGCACGTCATTTCCTGTAGGTAAAGTGGATTTTTTGAAGCTATGCCCTCTTTCATTTAAAGAATTTCTGATGGCGACCGGCAAAGAGCGTTTCGCTGATCTTTTGGAACAGCAGGATTATAAGATGATTACCACCTTCAAACAAACATATATCGAGTCCCTAAAGCATTATTATTTTGTGGGAGGAATGCCGGAAGCGGCGCGGGATTTCGCCTGCCGGCAAGATTTTAACGCGGTACGAGAAATTCAAAAAAACATTCTCTCGGCCTATGAGCAGGATTTTTCCAAACACGCGCCCAATGAAATTGTGCCAAAGATTCGTATGCTGTGGAATAGTATACCATCACAGCTTGCCAAAGAGAACAAGAAATTCATATATGGTCTTGTACGTGAAGGCGCCAGGGCAAAAGAATACGAAACCGCTATCTTATGGCTGACAGATTGTGGTCTCGCGCGTAAAGTCAATCGAATTGAAATACCGGGTCTGCCTCTCAAAGCGTATGAGGACATGAAGGCTTTTAAGCTTTTTACGCTTGATATCGGCCTGCTCGGGTGTATGACGGGATTAAGCCAGAAAACCCTGCTGGATGGCAATGACCTGTTTACGGAATTCAAAGGCGCTTTGACCGAACAGTATGTTTGCCAGCAGCTCCAGTCTATCCCGGATTTAAACTATTATTACTACACCAATAGCCGCGGTTCCTGTGAAATCGATTTCGTTATCGATACAGGCGAGCGGGTTATTCCTCTTGAAGTAAAAGCCGAGGTAAATCTAAAGGCCAAAAGCCTGAAGACTTACCGGGAAAAATTTAATCCCGAGGTTTCAATTCGTTCCTCGATGGCCGATTACAAAGTAGACGACGCTCTGGTGAATCTGCCGCTTTACGCGATAGGCAATATCAATAGATAAGTACTAAAAACATGGTATTTGATCAGCATAACAGTTCTGTCTTTACCGCGATTGTACTCTGGAATGTAGCCGATGGACGCTCGGATGATGTTGGCGGGCATCGGCTATTGCTGCTTTACCGCGTCTAAATTCTTCTGACATTTCCATAATGCCATAGGATGTTCTTTTACATTATCACAACACTCGCTAAATTTCCGATATTCGCGAGGTTAAACTTTTCTGGTGGAGTTTCTGATCCAACCGCGCTATAATAAACCGCGCATTTTCTCAGCATGTTTTGTTCCTCTTTATCAAACAGACCATACCTGACCATATTATGTATGTCATACAAATCTCTTGGCGCTGTTCGATTCAGTAAAGCTATTGTTTTTGACGAGAAGATTTCCAAAGGATCAACGCTTAATACTGTTAATTCGTCATTATTCCAAGGTAGTTCCACATTTCTTCGCGCGATAGGAAAAACATGACAGCGAAGCATATAGTTAATCTCTATCTTCAGATTGTCCTTTCCACCTCCAGCATTCACATATTCGTAAACAAACGAATCTAAGGCATGATAATTCTTGGATTTCTGACTAAGTAAATAACCATTTGCTGACATATATTTTGAAATCCTTGTAGTAACATCTTCTCTATCTTGCAGCATCTCTTCTCTTCCGGTATTTTTAGAATAATCCATATCGATATCTACCGATAATCTTGGAAGATTAAATATTGTCAAATTGATGGCGGTTCCCCCTTTGAGCGCGAGACACTCTGATAATACTTCATCTTCTTCCATGAATTTCAATACATCTGCCAATCTGCGTACTTTCTCTAAAGTATCTCTGACAAATCCAAGTTCTTTCGCGGTCTTTCCAAGACTAACTCGATCAAATCGCGTCATAATCGCTTACCCCTTTATCTATAATTTTTCTAATGGAACCAGGCGTATAAATTCCCCAATATTCGTTCCACACATTCTCTTGTTCTTCCTTCATCAGATACCTTTTGGAATCTGGACAAAATCTCTTACATTCCTTATAAAATCCATCTGATAGTTTTAATTCTCCCTGTAACTCCTGAAAAATATATCCGCGCTTTTGATACAAAAATCCATTATCATTGGCTTTCAGACATTTCAATAGCTCCTTTTCCTTTAAACTGGGAACTAGCATCAAACATTTCTTTTTACAATTATATTGCGCGTTTTCTAATATTCGTAACTTACTGCCAGATTAAGCTGATAAAATAAAGAAAGTCCCGCAATCCTTGATTTTACAAGGCTTACGAGACTTGATAACGTCACATAAACGCGCTTTCTTCTAACAAGCAATTTCACTAAAGTAAACACCAGCCGTCTACTTTCCGTCCGCCCCATCCATGGAATTCTCCAGAATTCTCAGAAAATCCAAAACAGAGTAAAACGGCTTCTTCACTCCATCCTCCGCGGTCACGAAGCCCTGCATTTCCTGGTTTTCCTTGCCTGTCATGTTAATGGTAAAACGATATGTTTCCTGATCGGTTTCGTTATTCATGCTCATCCCTCCAAATAGTCCTCAAATTCCAGTATAAAAGAAGCGATCGCGAGAGCGGTTTCGGCCTCGTTCCCATTCCAATTGTCATAGCGGGCGGCGTCCCGCGTGATTTCAGCGAGTGTCCTGCCGCCTTTTCCGAGATCCTCAATGAGCGCCTCGTGAAAAGCGTTCGACGCGAATTTCGCGGCGCCATCAAACATAAGGCCTGTTCTCCCGCCTTCATGAAGGACGGTCGTTCCCGTTTTTAAAAGTAAAATCGTGTTATCCATCGCTCTCTCCTCTTCCGTTACAGCAGATGGTATTTCTCCGCGGCTTCCTTGGCTTCCAAGCGGCGGCTCACGCCGAGTTTCCGTAAAATATGACTTACGTGTGTTTTCACGGTCGCGAGCTTGATACCTAAAATCTCCCCTATTTCCTGGTTGCTCAGATTCTCGCTGACAAGGCGCAGCACCTGTGTCTCGGCAGCGGAAAGCGGCTCGATTGCCCGATCGCGCCGCCGGAGAAAGCGTGGATACTGTACGGCCTGCTCTCTTGCCGCGGCTGTCACTTCTTCGATAAAAGCCTCGTTTCCCATTCTCGGCGCTTCGCGCAAAAGCGGTAGAACCGCCGCGCCATAAGCGGCGATCGGATGAATAAAATTATACTTCGCGCTGATTTCCAAAGCGCTCTGAAATCTTTTCTTCCACTCCGGATCCCCCCGCTGTTCCAGACACAGAGCCATCAAAAGGTGGATTTGAATAATGTCAAGTGTCCGTTTACAGCGCTCGCTGTACGGCGATAAACGGGACAAAAGCAGCATGGCGTCCTCGTATCTTCCAATCGAGTACTCAACCATCGCTCTGGTCAGATACTGATAACGCCACATCACCCAAAGCCTCGCCTCATTGGCCGGCGCTTTCTCGTTCAGCCATTCCAGCGCTTTCTCCTCATCGTCCAGGCAAAGCGAGATCCTGCAGAGCAGAGCGTCAATATTGCCCAGAAAGCGAGTCTCTCCCCGCTCGATATATCGCTCTCGCAATATCTCGATTGAGCGATAGGCTTCCTTCGCTTTGCCGCGGGAAACCTGAATTCTGGCGAGAAGCCCGGTCACCGCGAAACCGATATCCGGCGTTCCCTTCGCCTCAATTTCGCCCATACGGGCCGCCAGATTCAGCGCCCGCTTCGAAACATCCTCACCCTTCTCAAATTTACTCTCGCAAATCGCGCAGTCCGCGAGACCGACGCCATCCTTACCCAGAATGGCTTCCACCGGCCCGCGCATTGTCATATACAGCAAATCATCCTTGCGCGACCACTCACTGAAGTCCTTGCCGCCGTTCATCACGCTCGGCAGCGTGCTCGTTACGGAAAAAGAAGGTATCCGCACCTGACGACAGGTCATCACTTTGAATACGCGGCTGATGATCTCGATCAGACCATCGCTGCCCCTTTGCGGCAGCGCGATATCCAGATACGCGATCCGGCCCTGCGCTATTTTGTACTCAGCGTCACTCTTTTTGAGGCTCTCGGCGTACGATACAAGTTCCCGGTACCACTCCTCTGAAGCCTCATAATCAAAGCTCAGCGCTGTCAGCATACTCATTCCACACATCAGCGCGGAGGAACGCCTTATCTCCGCTTCCGGCAGCGCGTAATAATAATCTCTTGTTTCCCGGTACTGTCCGACACCGGGATGAAGCTCCGCGTTCCGGATCAGAAGCGCGGAGATGTTCTTCTGGTCGTTGGCCTTGGAGTAGCAGTCAAGCGCGGCCGCGATATCTTCTTTAAGCTCATAATAAAGGCCCGCCCGGCGAAAAATCGCCTGTTCCTCTTCCACGGTCATCTCCCGACGCGTTTCCCATATCAGAAAGTTCCGAAAAATAGGCCAGAATGACCATTTGCCCTGCCCTTCCGGCACAAGCATTCTTGAATTGACCTGCATAGCGGTAAGAAGCTCTCCTGCCCGCGGCTCACCGCTGACCATCCTGGCGAGCTCCAGATCAAAGCTTTCAAAAGCCGCCAGACTGAGCATCAGTGTTCTCATAGCGTCGTCAAAACGACGGTAAACCTCCGTGTCAAAATAAATAAAAATATCCAGCCTGCAGGCGTCGAACATCGCTTCATTTAATTCGCTTTCTCTGGCGAGTCGAGGACACAGAAGCTCCAGACCTAGCGGAAAGCCCTTGAACTTCTTCATAATCTCCTCAAATTTCACAGGGCTGACCGTAACGCCGCGGGATTCCAACATTCGCTTCGTCGCCTCCCGGTCAAGCAGAAAATCCTCCGGCTCAAACACATACAAAAGTCCCGATACCTGAAAAGGCATCAGCCACCCCGGCACGCGCCCTCTGCCAAGCAGAACAAAACGCGTCCCGACATTGTCCCGGATTCTCTGACGCAGCGCCAGTATGGACTCCTCATCCTCCAGCTCATGCAAATCATCCACAACCAGCGCCTCAAGATTCTCCGGCGTCTCCAGCGTCGTAAAATCCGTCTCCGAAGCGCTTACATAGAAAGTCTTCCGTCCCTTCAGAAGAGCCCTGGCCGTCACCGTCTTCCCACACCCGCAAGGTGCCGAAAAAAGAATGACCCGGAAACTTTCCCACGCGTCGTCAAAAGCAAGACGCGTCGAAGATTTTATAACGACTTCCAACTCTCTTCCCACCGACAGAACCCTCCCTTCAATACTTCCCAGAAATTCTAACACTTTAATATTCATTTGTAATCATACCAAAGTATGACAGACGTAGGTTATCAAAGTCAAACCGCTTTCTCGCTCGCGGGAAAAGCGATTTGACCTTGGTAACCAGAAAACATGAGGAAGTAGCTCGAAGAGCGGATTCCGAATGTTTTCAGAATCGCGGGAGCCGCGAAGCGGCGGAGCGATTCGTTACGTCGTGAGTCGCGAAAGTCTAAGGCTTGCGACAAGAAGCTTATAATAATGTTTTTCGCCCTTGCCAAACAATCAAGCTTTAAAAAGGTTAATTTGTGGTGTTTAAAAGAAAGATTTAGGCAGCGTCGGCAATAACTTGCTTCCGCTGCCTAAATCCATCGCGGATAGCCGCCCGATTGCCGGGAAACTAATCCGCGCTCTGAATATAAGACACATCCATATGAATAACAGCGAACATCGTGTTGTTCCAGGCGTTGATCCGCCGCTGCAGCTCTTTCCTGACCTCGGCCGTCGGCACCTTATAGCCCATCGGCAGCACTACGTCGAATATCACGTTCGTGTGCGTCGGCCCCGGCACCATACGGAAATCATGCATCGTGAGTTTATCGTCGTACTCTTTCACAATAGAGCGTACCGCCGCTTTGATTTCGCTGGTGTACGCGTCGTCTGTCACGATCGGGTCCATATGAATCACTGCCTGACAGTTCAGCTTTGTGCCGATCTCGTTCTCGATATGATCGATTGTGTCGTGCAGCGCCAGAATATCGCCGCTCGCGGGCACCTCGGCGTGCAGGGATACCATCACGCGACCCGGGCCGTAGTCGTGAACGATCAGGTCGTGCATACCTTCAATGTCCTTATGAGAGTTCACGATCTCGGCGATCTGGGCGACGAACTCCTCTGAAGGCGGCTGTCCCAGAAGCGGGCTGATCGTGTCACGGGCCGCCTGAATACCTGCCCAGAGCACGAAAAAGCCGACCAGAAGACCGCACCAGCCATCGATTTTCAGACCTGTTATATTCGATACAAGTGTCGAGATCAGAACCGCCGTCGTCGCGACGCAGTCGCTTAAGCTGTCCGTCGCGGTCGCTTTCATGGAGGCGGAATCGATCCGTTTCCCGATTGAGCGGTTATAGTAGACCATGTACATCTTAACCGCGATCGAAGCGATCAGAATCGCGAAAACAAGCGGCGAGCCGCTGATTTCCCCGGGGTGTAAGATTTTATCGAAGGAGGATTTGATCAGCTCGACCGCCATCATCAGAATCGCCATGGCGATCACAAGCCCGGAGACGTACTCCAGACGGCCGTGCCCGAAAGGATGCTCGGGATCCGCCTTCTGCCCGGCGAGCTTGAAACCTACCAAAGAAACGACAGAGGACCCCGCGTCCGACAAGTTGTTGAACGCGTCGGCCGTAATGGCGATGGAACCACTGATCGTGCCTGCCAGGAATTTACCCATGAACAGAAACGCGTTCAGAATGATTCCGACCACGCCGCAGAGAATCCCGTAGGAACGCCTCTTGGCGTCCGGTTTCTCCTCGTCTATGTTTTTAAGAAATATTCTCTGAAGTAAAGTAACCATGAAAACCTCCTGACTCGCTTCCCGCCTCCAGAACTTTTCCATCCTTCATGATCAGAACGCGGTCGCAAATACGCGACACGACATCCAGATCGTGCGAAATAAAAAGATAGGACAGACTGTATTCCTTCTGGAGCTCTTCAAGGAGCCGTATAATCTGCCCCTGTATCGTGACATCCAGAGCGGAAAGCCCCTCATCGATCACGATAAAACGGGAGCCCGCGATCAGAGCCAGCGCGATGCTGACTCTCTGCCTCTGGCCACCGCTTAACTGATCCGGGTAACGCCCCAGAAAAGAATCGTCCAGCCCGACTTTCGCGAGACTTTTCCTGACAAGCTCGAGACGCTCGCTACCGCGGAGATTTTTCCTCGCGCGCAGCGGCTCCTCCAATATCCAGCTGATTTTCCTCGCCGGGTTCAGCGAGGAGTACGGATCCTGAAAGACCATCTGCGGATACTCGGTATAATGCCGGATCTCTCCCTCTGTTTTCTTCATAAAGCCCATAATACAGCGCGCCAGCGTGGATTTACCGCATCCACTCTCGCCGACAAGGCCCAGCGCCTCATTCTTATAAACCGTAAAACTTACGCCTTTTAAAATCTGCCGGCCCTCGTACCAGGCCTTCAGATCCTTCACGGTCAGGACCGGCTCTTCCCGGTCCGGACTGGTCACGCTTTTGTCCGGATACGCGTTCAAAAGCTCCTTCGTGTATGCTGCCTTCGGCGCGCGGAAGATCTCCTCGACCGTCCCCTGTTCCACAATCGCGCCGTAGCGTGTGACGACCACGCGGTCGCAAAGTCCCTCTACCGCTTTCAGGTCGTGCGAAATAAAAAGAATCGCCATCCGGTATTTGCGGTTCAGCTTCTTGAGCAGCGCGAGAATCTGCTTCTGCGTCGAGACATCCAGCGCCGTCGTCGGCTCGTCCGCGATCAGAAGCTTCGGCCTCGTAATGATCGCGGCCGCGATCATCGCTCTTTGGCGCATCCCTCCCGAAAGCTCATGCGGGTACTTGTCATAGACCTCATCGGGATCCAGCTCCGCGTCGCGCAGGGCTTTGTACGCTTTCTCCTTACGCGCGGCGGGCTCTAACGTCGTATGAACCCGCAGCGCTTCCTCGACCTGCCGGCCGATCCGCATCGTCGGGTTCAGCGCGGTCATCGGCTCCTGAAAAATCATGGCGATCTCGTTGCCCTGAATCCCGCGGAGTTCTGCCCTGTCCAGCTTCGTAAGATCCTGATCCTCGAAGAGCATGCCGCCCTCCTCGATCGCCGCGTGGCGCTTCAGAAGCCCCATGACGGCAAGCGCGAGTGTCGTCTTCCCGGAGCCGGACTCGCCTACAACGCCGACTGTCTCACCCTCGGCGATATCCAGATTAAAGCCTTTCAAAATTTCTTCCGCTTCTGTGTGATCATTGAAGGTAATCGTCATATTCTGAATGGAAAGCGTCGTCATCTCGCGCCTCCCATCCGCTCATTAAGCCCGTCGCCCAGAAGGCCGACACCGAGCACCATAACAATCATAAAGAGTCCGGGGCCGAGCACGCACCAAGGCGAGGACGTGATATACGTCTGCCCCTCCGCGAGCATACGCCCGAGGCTCGCGTCCGGCGGCTGAACGCCCAGGCCCAGATAGCTCATGCCCGCCTCCGCCAGAACCGCGTTATTGAATCCGATCGTCATCGAGGAAAAAAGCACGGGAAGACAATTCGGTAGAATATGCGCGAACAGAATCCGCGCGTGGCTTACGCCCATCAGGCGCGCGCTCAGCGCGAAATCCATGTCTTTGTATTTCAGAAACTCACTTCGGGCGACGCGGGCGAAGCTCGGAATGAACACGATAATTAGAGCCGCCATGATCTTGTACTTGCCGGTTCCCATAACACTGATCAGGACCATCGCCAGAAGCACGCTCGGAAAAGAGGCGATTCCGTCGTTGATACGCATAACAACCTCGTCAAAAGCGCCGCCGATATAGGACGTCAGCGCGCCGACCAGGATGCCGATCAGGGCGCTTACCGCGACCGTCGCCAGGGCGATGATCAGTGAAGTTCCCGCGCCTCTTAAAACGCGGCTGAACAGATCCCGCCCGAAATTATCGGTTCCCATCAGATGGGCGAGCGAAGGCGCCAGAAATTTCCGCGAGCCCTGCATCGCGTCCGGATCGTATGGCGTGTAAAAAAAGCCCGTCACAATCAGCGCGAGCGTCAGAATCGTCAGAACCGCGCCCACGTTAAAGCTCCAGGAGCGGCCGCCGCGCGCGCGGCTTCTATTCAGTTGTTTCCCGTTCGTCACGCTTTTTCCCATTATAATCTCACCCTCGGATCCAGCTTATGATAAAGAATATCGGCCAGCAGATTCATGCCCGTCACCAGGATCGTGATCATCACCACGATGGCCTGCACGACCGGGTAATCTCTGTTGGATATCGAGGAAAGCAATATTCTCCCGATGCCCGGTATTCCGAATACCTGTTCCACAATAATACTGCCCGCCACAATTTCCGGTATGATGACCGCGAAAAACGTCACCAGCGGGATCATCGCGTTGCGGAGCATGTGCCCGTAGAAAACGCCTCGGGAGTCATTCCCCCGGCTGTAAGCGGTCCGGACATAGTCCTGCCGGCTCTCGCGGATCAGCGAGCCCCGGAGGAATCTGGCGGACATCGCCGCCCTGGGCAGCGCGATCGCGAGCGCGGGGCAGATCAGATAACCCCAGAACGCAAGAGCGTTGTCGCTGTAGGACACGTAACTACCGGGAATGAACCATTTAAGGCCGAGACCGAAAATCAGAGTCAGAATAAGTCCCATGAAAAAAGGCGGTATCGCCATAAAAACCTGATTCACGACCTGAAGCGCGCGGTCCACCGGCTTCCCCACACGCATGGCGGAAGTGATGCCAAGCGGAATCGAGATCGCGGCGATCATCAGGAACGAAAGAATCGTCAGACTCAGCGTGACCGGCAGCTTCCCGGCCAGCACCTGACTTACCGGTATCTGGTAGGAATAGGACGTTCCCATGCTTCCCGTCATGAAATCCTTGAGCCAGATCCCGTAACGGACCAGGACCGGTTTATCCAGTCCCATCTCGGCTTCAAGTCTCGCCACTTTCTCCGGAGTCGCCTCCGTGCCCAGAATCGACGTCGCGGCGTTTCCCGGAATTAAAGAAAAAGCCAGAAAGGTCAGGAAGCTTACCGCCAGAACCGTGACCAGCATGATCGCGAGTTTCTTCAAAGCGTATTTACCCAAGCTTCCCACCTCCCGGCTTCGTTCGATTATTTCAAGCTATTTAACGCGGTAGACCTTCGCCATATCCTGCACGTACGCGGGATAGAACGTGTAGCCGCCGTAATCCTTGCTAAGCGCTACCGTGTTCGCCATATCCTGAATATAGACATTCGCGGCCTGCTTCGCGAGAATCCCTTCCATCTGCTTGTAGCAGTCGATCTGCGTTGTCTCATCTGTCGCGGCGATCGCTTTCGCGAATAAAGCGTCATATTCATCGTTCTTAAAGTTAATAAAATTCACGGAGCTTGTACTCGTGAATCGCTCGAGCATCGAGCGCGCGTTCGTGTAGGCCGCGTCCACGCCTACGACCGTGCTCTGGAAATTACGGCCCTTATACACGTCACTGACCCAGCTGTTCCACTCGACAAGATCGATTGTCGCGTTGACGCCGATCTGCTTGAGCTCCTCTACAATGACCTGCGCCGTGTCGATATGCGGCTGGTAATTCGAGGGAACCGTGATCGTCATGTTAAAGCCGTTCGGATAACCGGCCTCCGTCAAAAGCTCCTTCGCCTTCGCCGTGTCGACCGTGTACGTATCCTTCAAAGAGTCATCGTAATACTTCTTAAGCGCCGGGAACATGCTGCTTCCGACCTGTTCTCCCTTCCCATCGGCGATCATATCCATGATCTCCTGGGGATTGACCGCGTAGCAAAGCGCCTGCCTTACGCGGACATCGTTAAACGGCGCCGCGTCATTGTTCAAATAAAGCGCCTGCACGAGATTCATGGTTCCCTCATAGAGGTCGCATGTATTCCCGAGCTCCGCCGCCTGGCTGGACGTCAGTCTGGCGAACATCTGGATGGAACCGCCCTTGAGATCGGTCACGACCGTCTCCGCGTCGGACACGATCTTGAAGGTCACCTTATCCAGATAAGCCGGCGTGCCCCAATAATCGTTGTTCTTCTCAAGCACGATATTCTCCTGCGGCGACCGGGACACGTACTTATACGGGCCCGTGCCGATCGGGTTCGTCGCCTGATCCGTGTAGTCCTTCGGGATAATCGCTGTCGTAAGATACGACAAAAACTCACTGTCCGCCGATTTCAGCGTGATCGTTACCGTCCGCTCCGAGGGGATTTCCACACTGGCTATATCAGAAAACGCCGATACCAGAGGCGCTCCCTCTGATGTATCGGCGCAGCGTTCTATCGAGTATTTCACGTCTTCCGCTGTCACTTCCTGGCCGTTGTGGAATTTGATTCCGTCACGGACCGTGAAGGTATACGTAAGACCATCGTCAGACATGGTGTAGGCGCTCGCCACCGCCGGGATCAGATTCCCGTCGGAGTCCAGCTTCACCAAGCCTTCGAATACGTTGAATAGAACCTCTTTTGTTCCTGCCGATACTGCTAAGTGCGGGTCAAGACTGTCGTCCAGATCTTGGGGAATACCTACGGTAATCTCCCCGCCGGACACAGGTTCCTGGGATGAATTGTCCCCGGAAGCGGAAGTTGTTCCAGTTGACTTACCGTCCGCGCATCCGCACAGTACAGCAGCCAGGACACAGATCACGGCGACGAGGCTCACTAATCTCCTCAACTTCGTCATAATTCTTCCTCTCTTCCTATGAGTGAGACTACTACGCGTCTCACTGTTTGTATTACACAGAATGTGAATATTCTGTGTTCAAATAGTTACGGTGTCTATTGTACACAAAGGGTCCTTGTTTGTCAATCTACTCCGACTTCTTATCCAACATTTTCTTCAGCTCATTCATGAAGGTGTTCACGTCCTTGAATTCCCTGTACACGGAAGCGAAACGCACGTAAGCGACCGCGTCAAGATCCTTGAGCTGATTCATGACGAGCTCGCCGATCACGGAGCTTGGCACCTCGCGTTCCTCGCGGTTAAAAAGCTCTGACTCGACCGAGTCGACAAGTCTCGTGACCTGCGCGGCCGAAACAGGGCGTTTATGGCAGGCGCGCAGAATACCGGCCTCGATCTTGCTTCTGTCGTACTGCTCGCGTCCTTCGTCCTTCTTGATGATCATGAGCGGAATGGTCTCGACCTTCTCAAAAGTCGTGAAACGCCGCCCGCACGCCTCGCAGACGCGGCGTCTGCGAATCGACGCGTTATCATCCGCCGGTCTAGAGTCGATCACTCTGGTATTCTCCTGATTGCAATATGGACATTTCATAATCGTTCCCCTCCTGTATTATCGCTCTTTCTCCTGTCGCGCGGGCTCTGCCGCTGTTTCGGAACTCTCTTCAAGCTCCTTCGCGATTTCCAGATAGTCGCGGCCCGAGTCCTTCTCGCGGGGTATGAAGCGCTCCGCCATGGTCCCCTTGCCCTTGTGCTGAAGATAGAAAAAGCCGATCACGGAAAAAGTAATGGCTCCGATAAAATTCACGAAAAGATCCTTCATCGTGTCGATCAGCCCGATGTCGAGATACCCGCCGAGCCCCAGTGACTGCCCGTTCACGGTAACATCGGTGATCCCGCTGATCATCACCGGTTTATTGGCGCCGGTCGAATTCAGCATGACGCTGGAAATCACGTGGACGACCGTGTCCTTCTGCATGTCCAGCTGAAACAGACGGTCCATCGTAAACTCGAAGAACTCCCAGACCACGCCGATTGTCATCGAAAAGCAGAACGCCACGATCGCCACGAAAATCGGCGACGCCTCGAAGGCTACGTTCTTATTCTTATTCTTATTGAGCAGCACGACCAGCGAGAAGCCGACCGCCGCCGCCAGAAACCCGTTCAGCGTGTGCAGCATCGTGTCCCAAAATGGAATTATGATATAGAAACGATTAATCTCGCCCAGAATCTCCGCCGCGAACACGAACGTCATCATGATGATCTCAAGCGTCGTCGGCAGCTCAATTTTAAACGTGACCTGAACGATACTCGGCAGGAACAATAGCAGCAATGTCAGGATACCGAGGAACATGCCTTCGTAGTTTCCCAGGAAAAACTGGCGGACCATGGAAACGATCACAAGAGCGCGGAGAATCGAAAACGCCACAAAGGAGCTTCGATGTTCCCGAAGCTCCATATTCACGGCCGCCTTGAATTCCTTGCGCGCCTTCGCGCGCTCCGCCTTCTTACGGTTTCTGTCCTCTTTCTGATTGTTGTCCGATTTCAATTGACTGACCTCCCGGTTATTCTGACTACTATTATAGTATAAACCGGGCCAAAATTAAAGCAATTCCGCCAGAAGCTTGTTGACAATCGCCGGAGAGGCCTTGCCGCCGGTCGCTTTCATCGTCTGACCGACCAGATAACCGATCGCTTTCTTTTTGCCAGCGTGATAATCCGCCACGGACGCGGGGTTGTCGGCTATCACTTTTTGGACGATTTCGCGCAGCGCGCCCTCGTCGTTCTCGGACTTGAGGCCTTTTTCCTCCACGACCTTCGCCGGATCGGAATCATGGTCAAAAATCTCCTCGAAAACTTTCTTCGCCGCCGCGCCGTTGATCACGCCGCTGTCCGCCAGCTCAATCAGAGAAGCCAGATTCGCGGGTGAAAAGCGAATGTCCTCGATATCGATTTTGCGATCTTTTACTAGACGCAGCGTCTCACCCATCAGCCAGTTCACGACCTGCTTGGGCTTCGCGCCAAGGGCAGTCGTCTCCTCAAAAAGATCCGCCAGACGCTTCGTGCCGGTTATGATACCGGCGTCGTACTCGGACATGCCGAAATCCTTCTGGTAGCGCGCCATTTTCGCGTCACGAAGCTCCGGCTGCCGACCCTCGATCTCATCGATCCATTCCTGGCTGATCACGATCGGCGGCAGATCCGGCTCCGGAAAATACCGGTAATCCTGGGCGTCTTCTTTGGAGCGCATCGGATAAGAATGTTCCTTGTTGTCATCCCATCTTCTCGTCTCCTGAACGACCTCTTTGCCTTCCTCGATCAGCTCGATCTGACGCTCCTTCTCGCCCGCGATGGCTCTCGCGATCGCCTTGAAGGAGTTCAGGTTTTTCATCTCGGTCCTCGTCCCGAATTCTTTCTCGCCGAATTCCCGCACGGAAAGGTTCACGTCGGCGCGCATCGAGCCCTCCTGCAGCTTACAGTCCGAAGCGCCCAGATACTGAACGATCATACGCAGCTTTTCCAGATAGGCGATGACCTCCTCGGCCGAGCGCATATCCGGCTCGGAGACGATCTCGATCAGCGGCACGCCGCTGCGGTTGTAATCGACAAGCGAGCATTCCTCCCACTCATCGTGGATCAGCTTGCCGGCGTCCTCTTCCATGTGGATCTCGTGAATCCCGATGGCCTTCTTCGTGTCGCCGATCTCGATATCGACATGACCGTTCCGGCAGATCGGCTCGTAGAGCTGCGAAATCTGGTAGTTCTGCGGGTTATCCGGATAAAAATAGTTCTTACGGTCGAATTTGCTGTTCCTCGTGATCGCGCAGTTCGTCGCCAGACCTACCGCCACCGCGTACTCCACGACCTGCTTATTCAGAACGGGCAGCGAGCCCGGCATGCCGGTGCAGACAGGACAGGTATGGGCGTTCGGCGCGCCACCGAATTCCGTGGAACAACCACAGAAAATCTTCGTTTTCGTCGCCAGCTCCACATGCACTTCCAGTCCGATCACGGTCTCATAATCTTTGTTCATGGCTTAGCGTCCCCCTTCCTCTCCTGTTTTCGCCGTCCGGGAATAATCGACCGGGCCGCGGGTTTTCTCGTAGGAATACGCCGCCCGCAGGATCGTCTTTTCCGCGAAGCAGTTCCCGAGAAGCTGCGCGCCGATCGGCATTCCTTCCTGATCAAAGCCGCACGGCAGGCTGATTCCCGGGAGTCCCGCCAGGTTCGCGGACACGGTGCAGATATCGCTTAAGTACATTTTCATCGGGTCTTTCAGGCTTTCGCCAAGCTTCGGCGCGGTCGTCGGGGCGATCGGCGCCAGAAGTACGTCGTATTTGGTAAAAGCGTCGTCAAACGCCTGCTTGATCAGGGCTTTTGTCTTCAGCGCCTTGATGTAATAAGCGTCGTAATAGCCGGAGCTTAAGACGAAAGAGCCGAGCATAATCCGGCGTTTCACCTCCGGCCCGAAGCCTTCGGAACGGGACTTCTTGTACATGTTGTGCAGGCCATCGAAGCTCTCGGTCCGGTAGCCGTATTTGGAGCCGTCGAATCTCGCCAGGTTCGAGCTGGCCTCCGCGTCGGCGATCAGGTAATACGCGGGGATCGAGTACTTCGTGTATTTCAGGGAAAAACGGCTGACCTCCGCGCCTTTTTCTTTAAGCGTCTCGCCCATCGCGAGGATCGCTTCCCGGACCCCGGCGCTTGTTCCCTCGCCGATGTATTCCTCGGGAATGCCGACCTTCAGGCCTTTGACGTCATCGACCAGCGCTTCGGTAAAGCGGTAATCCGCGCCCCAGTCCTCTCGTTTCATGGATGTGCTGTCCTTCGGGTCCCAGGCCGCGATCGTCTCCAGAATCGCCGCGCAGTCGGACACGTCACGGGCGATCGGCCCGATCTGGTCCAGCGACGAGCCATAGGCGATCAGCCCATAGCGGGAAACCGTGCCATAGGTCGGCTTCATTCCCGTCACGCCGCAGTAGCCGCTCGGCTGGCGGATCGAGCCGCCCGTGTCCGACCCCAGCGCGTATGCGCACTCGCCGGCCGCGACCGCCGCGCAGGAGCCGCCTGAGGATCCGCCCGGCACGCGCGTCCGGTCCCAAGGATTTTTCGTCTCGCCAAAAGCCGATGTCTCGGTCGTGCTGCCCATCGCGAACTCATCCATGTTGGTCTTGCCGATGATGACCGCGCCGGCGTCTTTCAGTCTCTTTACGGCCTCCGCCGTATAGCGCGGCGTGAAGTTCGCCAGAATTTTGGAAGAGCAGGTCGTAAGAAGCCCCTCGGTACACATGTTATCCTTGATTGCCACCGGCACGCCCGCGAGCGGGCCTTTCAGCGTCCTTTTCTCGATCTGTTCCTGAACCGCTTTCGCCTCGGCCAGCGCTTTTTCGCGGTCGATCGTCACATAGCAGCGCAGGTCTTTTTCCTTCTGATCTATTCGCTCCAGGAAAGCCTCAAGCGCGTCGACCGCCGTAAACTCGCCGCTTCCGATGCCCTGCCCGATCCGGGAGGCTGTCATCTCACTGATTTTCATTCTGTCGTCTCCTCCTATCCGATCGTCCTGGGTACCTTGAACATGTTGTCTTTGATCCAATCGGCGTTCGCGAGCGTGTCGCCGCTCCCGTCGCCGTTCGTGACTTTATCCTCGCGGAAAACGTTACTCACGGGAAAAACATGACTCATCGGCTCCACGCCGTCTGTGTCGAGCTCTTCCAGCATGTCCACGTAATCCAGCATCTGTTCCATGTCTTTTCTCGCCTGATCCCGCTCCGCCGGCGTCAACTCCAGCTTCGCCAGAATTCCCACGTACTCCATGGTTTCGTCTGTTATTCTATGTTCCATCGTTCTCTCCTTCTAGGGCTCAAGCCTGCTTAAATCTCTCGGGAAAAGTGTCGTCTCCCGTACATTATCCGCCCCAACCAGCTTCATCGTCAAGCGTTCCAGTCCGATTCCCAGACCTCCGTGCGGCGGCATGCCATGCTGGAAGGCCGAAAGGTACGCTTCCATGCCGTCCGTCTCCATGCCGCGGTCGGCGATTTTCGCCATCAGCATGTTGTAATCGTGGATACGCTGTCCGCCTGTCGTGATCTCCATCCCGCGGAAAAGCAAGTCAAAGCTCAGCGTGAATTTCGGGTCCGCCGGGTCGTCCATCGCGTAGAACGGGCGTTTCTTCGAGGGGTAATGGGTCACGAACACGAAATCCGCGCCTTGCTCCTCTTTGTAATACTGCCCGATCAGATGCTCCTCCTCCGGCTCCAGGTCATACGGGTTGCGAATCGCGCGGTTGTATTTCTTCGAGACCTGTTCCTTCGCGTCCATGAATTTCACGACCGGAATCTCGTCCACGGCCGGAATCTCGACATCGAGAATCTTCAGCTCGTCCTCGTATTCCTCTTTGAGCAGCTTCATCGCGTACTGCAAAAAGCCTGTCTCCATCGCCATGATGTCCTCGAAGCTGTCGATATAACCCATCTCGAAATCGAGGCTCGTGTACTCATTCAGATGTCTGGAAGTCGAGTGCTTCTCGGCCCGGAAAACCGGCCCGACCTCGTAAACACGGTCAAAAACGCCGACCATCATCTGTTTATAGAACTGCGGGCTCTGCGCGAGCACCGCTTTTTTGTTGAAATAGTCCAGGCGGAAAAGGTTCGAGCCGCCCTCCGCTCCTTTGGCGCAGAGCTTGGCGGTGTGAATTTCCGTGAACTCCTGGCTGATCAGAAAATCCCGGAAGCCGCGGCAGATGCCTTCCTGCAGCTTGAATTTCGCTCTCTCCCGAAGGTTTCTCAACGCGATCGGCCTGGTGTTCAGCTTCGTCTCCAACGAGGTCGTCAGCTTCCACTTGCCGATCGGGATCGGCATCGGCGCCGCCGGCTCCGAAAGAATCCGGATTTCCCTCAGGCGCAGCTCTTTTCCGTGTGGCGCCCTTTCCTCGGATTTGATGACGCCTTTGACCTCGATGGCCGCGCCCTCTCTCAGTCCGTGAATGTCAAATTCCGTGACATTCTCCTCCCATACGCATTGCAGCAGCCCTTCCCGTTTTCTGAGAAGGATGAAAGCGACTTCGCCCATATTGCGGATCGCGTGAACGGCGCCATTAACGCGTACCGTCTCCCCATCTTTGTGCTGTGACAACAATTCATTCAGTTCAAGTGTTTCTTTTTGGTTGATTCCTGTGATCGACTTCATGCTTGTGCTCCTTTCTCAGATTTGGTTTTGGGTTAAAGCGCGGCGTCTGTGGAATGGTGTTCAGGCCTTTTTTACATAAAAAGAAGTCCCGGAATAGAATTATCCTATTCCGGGACGGAAATACATCGTGATTTCCGCGGTACCACCCGCGATTGGCGGCCCCATTGCCGCTCCACTCAAATACTTAACGCGTATTACGTATGAATCTACTCACGTCGGATTGTGACGTTTTCTCTCATAAGCTCGGAAGTGTTGCCGTTTTTCGTACTCCGTGAGGCGCTCTCAGTCGGTGACGCCTGCTTCCTGTCGGATTCCTGATTACGGGTCTTCGTCAGTGCCTTTCGCTTTATTATGTTTTAGACTAGCACAGTTTCGGGCCGGACGCAAGTTTTTTTTGAAGCGCGTGGGGGCGCGGGGTGGAGGGGCGCTCCATTTAGGAGGTGTGGATTCGCGGGGTGGACGCGGCTCCCGGCGGGAGCGCGTTGGGGCGCGGGGTGGAAGTTGCTCCATTTGAGCGCGTGGATTCGCGGGGTGGGATTGTTGAGCATAGGATATTTACCGTTGATATTAGACAAATAACAGTGGCGAAATGGCTTGTTTGTAGCAAAAGTCTAAGGCTCGCGACAAGAAGCTTATAATAAACCCGATTTGACGAATCTGTCGGCAGCACGCAATATTTTACGCGCTGGCCAGAAAATCATGTTGGTAGAAAGGTGATTTGATGGTGTTTGGAAGAGGGGTTTCGGCAGCGACGGCAAGAAACTTCTCCTGCTGCCGAAATTCGACGACGCGATTGCGGATCTGACGCCGCGATTGCCAGGTTTGTCGCGAATAACGTAGGTTTCATGGCCGCGGAAGTGACTTGAAGCAAGACGCGAAGGCATTCTTCTGGAATCTCATGGCTGTTCCCGCGAATCCTAGCCGCGATTGTTGAGCATCCAAGATTTGACGCTAATATTAGACATTCGATGGTGGCAATATAGCTTATTTGATGGCCAAAGTCTAGGGCTCGCGACAAGAAGCTAAAAGGAGCCATTTGGCTCCTTAGGTTAACATCGAATCTTCCCATTTTTTCAAGATTAAATTCAATAAATCTATTACGCTGCCTTCCATAATACAATTCCTTCTGACGCGATGTTTTTATAGAAAGGTGTCACGCTTTCCCACTTTTGGAACATGTCAATGTCTATATCGATTAAAGAAAAGACTTTATCATATTCCAAATCCATATCAACAATAAATTCTGATAATTTATCTTCTGCTTCTTTATCAATATTTTCTCTGACCATAACCGCGATATCGACGTCTGATTCTTCCGTATTGGTTCCTCTAGCGGTAGATCCATACAAGATAATACTCATTACCCTGTCTCCTAAAACATCAAGAATTCCATTTACTAAATCCATAAGTATTTCTCTGTCCATGAGCATTCTCCCTTCCACTAGCTTAAAATTATAATATAACATTCTGTTTATTACCGTCAATGTCATTGCGAATCCTAGCCGCGATTGTTGAGCGTTGGAAATATAACGTTGATATTAGACAAATAACAGTGGCGAAATAGCTTGTCTGTAAAGTAAAGTGTACCCTTTGTCAAGGACACGGACACATTTTCTTCTTACCTAAATTCCTATTCTTTGATAAAGGATCTATTCCGGTTGTTATGTAACTGTAAAACTCATTGGGAGCCAGGCGGTTCAACTG